>Ga0306914_100001_pt1 | contig 492519 bp, 477 predicted proteins | sample AntDeeMetagen681_FD_190413 | JGI IMG/M metagenome (GOLD analysis project Ga0306914, IMG submission 190413) | Saline lake microbial communities from Deep Lake, Antarctica - Metagenome #681 (v2) (version 2) | ecosystem: Environmental > Aquatic > Non-marine Saline and Alkaline > Saline | place... | reverse complement strand
CTTATGGACTTACCCAGGAGTTCACAACGCCGTACACCCCGGAACAGAATGGCTTGATTGAACGATTCTTTCGTTCATTGAAAGAGGAATGCATCTGGCAGCACCGGTTCGAATCACTGGCTCATGCGCAGACGGCCATTGGCAACTGGATCCGGTACTACAACGAGCAAAGGCCGCATCAGTCACTGGGCTATGTGGCACCACGCGCACATCCGGCATTAGTCGCTTGAGGTGTGCAGAAACCCGGGGGTCATTACAGATTTTTATACGTTAAGTCATATAAAAAATATTCCGCGACGGGGTCAAGTTTCATCGTTCTTCTTAAATGATGCCGAGGCTTGCTGGCATATACGGTTTCTTGTGGAAGGAACACATAGTCCTTCTTGCTACTATCTGATATATTTACGATATATTTAGCTAGTTCAGCATGGTTGCGCTCTATTAATAACCGGCATGTCTCCATTGGGAAAAGAGTGTTGTCGTAGTCCCACAGATAAAAGTCCTTTACTTTCTCACTATTTGCCATCGGTGAACGTACCCCGTCTTTTCGCCGTATAAAAGAGACTAGACCATGTTCTATATAATTGAATTTACCAGCGTTCAGAATAATACCCGAATTGCGAACTCGCCCTCTGACGCTTTTGATCCTCAAAACATCACCCTAGCCGATGGCCAAGGTCCGGTCTATGCAATTATTTGAATGGCCGTTGTCGCGCATCCAATGGTAGTGTCGGGCTCGAGAGGTGCCAGGTGGTATGGAGTCAGTCCTGTTTAAAGCAGGTCCGCGCTAACATGCTCCGCCACAGCATCGGCCAACCGGTCCAGCTGTGCCAATCTGTGTTGCTGATAATCAGTGATTGCTTGGACGGTTTGTAGCCCGGCCCATATCAGGAGGGTATCGCAGGCCTCGGCGTCATCAAACACACCATGAACGTAGCAGCCAGCCACGGCCTGATCCTGGCTAACCGCCCCGTCCAACCGCCCATCCAATGAAACCAACGGCCGCTCCAACGCACTCCCAGTCGTCACCCCGTTATGGATCTCATACCCACTCATCGGCGCCCCGCTTTCCGCAAACACCCCGGTCACCCGCCGAAGCTGCTTCCCTTCCACCAGCCGCGTTTCCAGATCCAGCAGGTTCAGCCCTTCGGTTTCACCGGGCTCCCCTTCAATCCCGTCCGGGTCGGCAATGGTCCTGCCCAGCATCTGGAATCCCCCACAGATCCCGAGCACCTTGCCGCCGTAGCGCAGGTGGCGCTGGATGTGGTCGTCCCAGCCCTGTTGTCTGAGCCATTCGCGGTCGGTACGGGTGCTCTTGCTGCCGGGGAGGATGATGAGGTCGGCACCGGGTTTGGGTTGGTCGGGGCCGATGAACTGGAGGTTCACCTGGGGGTGCAGGCGCAGGGGGTCGAAGTCGTTGTGGTTGCTCATGCGTGGCAGTGCGGGGACGACGACGTTGAGTGCGCCCTCCTCCGCGTCGGTGCCGGTGAGGCCGACGCTGTCTTCGGCGTCCAGGATCAGGCCCTGCAGGTAGGGGAAGACGCCGACCACGGGTTTGCCCGTGTAGTCTTCGAGCCATTCCACGCCGTTGCCGAGCAGGGCCGGGTCGCCGCGGAAGCGGTTGATGAGCAGGCCGGTGATGCGGTCGCGTTCGCTCTGGGAGAGCAGTTGCAGGGTGCCGACGAGCTGGGCGAAGACGCCGCCGCGGTCGATGTCGCCGACGAGCAGTACGGGGAGGTCGGCGGCTTCGGCGAAGCCCATGTTGGCGATGTCGTTTTCGCGCAGGTTGATTTCGGCGGGGCTGCCGGCGCCTTCGACGATGATGACGTCGTAGCGGGCCTTGAGGGCTTCCCAGGCGGCCATGACGCTTTTGCGCGCTTCGGCCTTGAAGGCGTGGTAGTCGACGGCGTCCATGTTGCCATAGACCTGGCCGCGCAGGATGACCTGGGCGCCGCGGTCGCTCTGGGGTTTGAGGAGCACGGGGTTCATGTCGCTGTGCGGTTCGATGCCGCAGGCCAGGGCCTGGAGGGCGGTGGAGCGGCCGATCTCGCCGCCGTCTTCGGTGACGGCACTGTTCAGGGCCATGTTCTGGGGCTTGAACGGGGCCACGGAGATGCCCTGGCGGTGGAGCCAGCGGCACAGGGCGGCGACGATGGTGCTCTTGCCGGAGTCCGAGGTGGTGCCCATGACCATCAGCGATTGCATGTTACAGCTCCACTCCTTTCTGGGCGCGTACGCCGAGGTCCTTGAAGGCGTGTTTGACGATGGTCATGTCGGTGACGGTGTCGGCCAGGTCGATGAGTTCTTTGGGGGCGTTGCGGCCGGTGATGACGACGTGTTGCATGTCGGGGCGGTTCTGGAGGTCGTCCAGGACCTGGTCGAGGTCGAGGTATTCGTAGCGCAGGGCGATGTTGAGTTCGTCGAGCAGGATCAGGCCGTAGCTGTCGTCCTTGAGCATGCGGGCGACTTCTTTCCAGGCGTTTTCGGCGGCTTCGACGTCTTTTTCGCGGTCCTGCGTGTCCCAAGTGTAGCCCTGGCCCATGACGTGGTAGTCGACGTTGGGGACATCGCGGAAGAAGCGTTCTTCGCCGGTCTGCATTTTGCCTTTGATGAATTGGACGATGCCGACTTTCATGCCGTGGCCGAGGGCTCGGGTGACCATGCCGAAGCCGGAGGAGCTTTTGCCTTTGCCGTTGCCGGTGTTGACGACCAGGACACCCTGGTCTTTCTGGGCGTTGGCCATGCGTTCTTCTATGACCTGCTTCTTTCTTGCCATTCGTTTTGCATGGCGTTCGGGGTCTTTTGCGTTCTCTCTCATTTGTAGATCTCCAGTTTGGTGCCTGGGGGGTAGGGCCGGGGCGTCGTCTCCGGGAACCGCCAACAAGTACGTCCGTGTAGGCTGCCCTCCGCCATCCATGGCTCCGGAGCTTCCCGGAGACGACGCCCCGGCCCTTCCCCCCTCTGATATCGAGTCAGGTTAAGTCTTGAAAAGACTCGCTACTAGTTCTGGGGCCGTTGGGAAGTAGCCGTGGAAGTAGCTTGCTGTTAGTGATCCTATTCGGAATACCCTTTCGCCTTCACTGCCGTTTTTCTTGGTGGTTCGGCTGTCTGGTTCCATTTCCGTTTCGAGTTCGGAGTGGTGGAAGGTGTGGCCTCGGAGTTCGCCTTTGTCGGTGTTGAGGGCCTGGATGCCAAGGGCTTTTAGTTTGGGGGCCATGGAGACTTTGCCGGGCATCAGGGCGTAGAGGCTGTGTTCCTGGCCGGTTTCGGGGTCGATCAGGGTTTCGGTGCAGGCCATTAGGCCGCCGCATTCGGCGTAGATGGGTTTTCCGGCCTGGTGGTGGGCTCGGATGGCATCTTTCATGGCTGTGTTGGTGGCGAGTTCTGCGCCGTGGAGTTCGGGGTAGCCGCCGGGGAGCCAGAAGGCGTCGGTTTCCGGGAGTTCTTCGTCGGCCAGTGGTGAGAAGTAGTTGAGTTGGGCGCCCATGGCTTCTAGGAGGTCGGTGTTGGCTCTGTAGATGAAGGCGAAGGCGGCGTCTTTGGCGATGGCGATTCGGTGGCCTTCGAGCAGGCGCGGGGGTGCTTCGGGGGCGGTGGCTTCGATGGTGACGTTGCTGGGGAGTTGGTCGAGGCCGGCTTCTTTGAGGACGTTGGCGGCGGCGTCGAGTTGTTCGTCGAGGTTGGTGATTTCGTCGGCCTGGACGATGCCGAGGTGGCGGTCGGGGATGTCGAAGGATTCACTGCGTGGGATGGCGCCGAGCAGGGTGATGTCTTCTGGGAGGCTCTCTTTGACGAGGTGGGCGTGGTAGCCGCTGCCGACGCGGTTGGCGATGACTTCGCGGACGTCGAGGTCGTCGCGGTAGCGGGCGAGGCCGAGGGCGATGGCGCCGAAGGTCTGGCCCATGGCGTTGGCGTTGATGACGGGCAGCGCGGGGATGGCGCAGTTGACGGCGAGGTCGGCGCTGCTGGGGTCGCCGTCGAACAGGCCCATGGAGCCTTCGACCAGTACGAGGTCGGCGGTTTGGGCGGCTTCGGCGAGGCGCCAGCGGATTTCGTCGTTGCCGGTCATCCAGCCGTGGACCTGGTAGACGGGGTTGCCGGAGGCGCGTTCGAGGACCATGGGGTCGAGGTAGTCGGGGCCGTGTTTGAAGACTTTGACGGTGCGGCCTTCGTTTTTGTGGAGGCGTGCCAGTGCTGCTGTGACCATGGATTTGCCGTGGCCGGAGCCGGGGGCGACGATCATGGCTATTGGGGCGGTGCCTTTTATCGTCTGGTCTGGATTGGTCATCGATTTGAACTCCGTGCTTGGTGAGGGAGTGGGGACCTTCTTCCGGGAATCGCCACGAGTACGTCCGTGTAGGCTGCCCTCCGCCATCCATGGCTCCGGAGCTTCCCGGAAGAAGGTCCCCACTCCCTCACGCTCTGATCTGGTTGCTGGCTGATGTTTTTTCGCATGATCTAACTCCTCTCCCCTTCCTTTGGCCGCTATTTGTAGGACGGGACGAAGACGGGGGCGCCGTCGACTTCTGCCCTGGCGAGGGGTTGGCCGTAGAGTTGTTCGAGGGCCTTGGGTTTGAGCATGTCCTTGGCTTCGCCCCAGCAGGCTTCGCCGTCCGGGTACAGGAGCAGGAGGTGGTCGCACCAGCGGGCGGCTAGGTTGAGGTCGTGGAGGCACATGACGACGGTGCTGCCGGCTTTGGCCTGTTCGGACAGCAGTTCCATTACCGCGACCTGGTGGCGGAGGTCGAGGTGGTTGGTGGGTTCGTCGGCGAGCCAGATGTTGGGGCTCTGGGTCAGTGCTGTGGCCAGGGCGACGCGTTGGCGTTCACCGCCTGAGAGGGTGCTGACGGGGCGGTTTTCCAGGGCGCTGAGTTCGAGGCGTTCCAGGGCTTTTTCGGCCATGGCGAGGTCGTCGCCGCCTTCGAGTTGCCAGGGTGATAAAAACGGATGGCGGCCGATCAGGGCGGTTTCGAGGACCGTTGCGGGGAAGCCGTCCTGGCGTTCCTGGAAGACGAAGCCGAGTTCGCGGGCGATGGTGCGGCGGCGAAGTTGTTGCAGGGGTTTGCCGTCGATGCATACGTCGCCGCTTCTTGGGTGATTGAGTCCGCCCAGGGTGTGCAGCAGGGTGCTCTTGCCGGCGCCGTTGGGGCCGAGGATGCCCCAGGTCTGGCCGGGTTCCATGCGCAGGCTGAGCGGCCGGCCGTCGGCGCGTTCGGGGATGTCGATGATGAGTTCGCGGGTCTCGAGTACGCTCATCAGCGGCTCCGGTACAGCAGCACGAGGAAGGTGGGCACGCCGAGCAGTGCGGTGATGACGCCCACGGGGAGTTGTTCGGGGGCGATGACGATGCGGGCCAGGGTGTCCGCGAGCGTGAGCAGTGCCCCGCCGCCCAGGGCGCAGGCGGGCAGGATGAGGCGTTGGTCGTTGCCGAGGACGAGGCGCAGCATGTGCGGGACGACCAGCCCGACGAAGCCGATGCTGCCGGCGGTGGTGACGGCCAGGGCGGTGAGCAGGCTGGCGAGGATGTAGATCGTCCATTCCAGGGGGCGCACGGCAACACCCAGGGCAGCGGCCTGGAGGGGGCCGCGGGCGAGGACGTTGAGGTTGCGGCCCAGGGGAATCACCAGCAGGCAGACGAGGACCAACAGCACCATGGCTGGCCAGGGTGTCTGGGCATAGGTGAGATCACCCATGAGCCAGTAGAGCATGCCGGGGAGCTTGTCCTTGGGGCCGACGGCCAGCATCAGTGTGATGACGGCGCCCCAGCCGGAGGCGACAACGACGCCGGTCAGCAGCAGCCGTGCCGGGGTCCAACTGCCGGTGCCGTGGGCGAGGCCGAAGACCAGGAAGGTGGACAGGAGCGCGCCGGCGAAGGCGGAACCGGAGAGCATGAAGGCGCCGGCCCCGGCGAGCATGGCGGCCAGTGCACCCACGGAGGCGCCGCCGGAGACGCCGAGGACGTAGGGGTCAGCCAGCGGGTTGCGCAACAGGATCTGCATGAGCGCGCCGGCCACCGCGAGCAGACCGCCCGTGGCGAAGCCGGCCAGGGCCCGGGGGGCGCGGAGTTCCCAGACCAGGGTCTGGTGGAGGCTGCTGCCCTGCCCCGTGATCACGGCCCAGAGGTCAGCCGGGGCGATGGGTACGCTGCCGACCGCCACGGCAACCAGGAGTGCGAACACGCCAAGCAGTGCCAGCCAGACCAATGGCAGGAAAGGACGCCACGGCGAGACCGCCAGGGACGCCGGACCGCTACGGCCCAGGGATTCAACGCCGCTCACGGGCTGTCTCCAGTTTCCGGCACAGCGTCCGGCCGCCTTCGAGCAGGCGCGGCGTGGGACGCTGGATGGTGGACGGGGGCACGAAAAAGAGGTTGCCCCGGCTTGTCGCCGTCAGGCTCTCAAACTGTTCCCAGGCGGTGAGCCAGTCGCGGTTTTCCTCGCCCATGCCGCCGGCGACGATGGCTTCCGGGTCTTTCGCGAGAACGGATTCCCGATCGATGCGCGGGACGAGGCGGTCCAGGTCCGCGAAGACGTTGCGGCCACCGCAGAGTTCAACGACGTTGTGAATGAAGTGCTCGCCGTTGATGGTCATCAGCGGCTCATCCCAGACCTGGTAGAACACCGGCACCGGGGCGGCATCACTGTAGCGCTCGCGCAGGTCTTCGACGCCGGCGCGAAAGGATTTCGCCCTGGCTTTACCCGCCGCTTCGGTTCCTGACAGGGTCGCGATGCGCTCCAGATTGGTGGCGATGGACTCAAAGTCCCGGGGTTCGGTGAAGTAGAGGGTCTGGTCCAGTTCCTGGAGCCGGTCGGTCTGCTCCTTGGGGTTGCCGGTGGCCCAGGCAAGGATCAGGTCCGGTTTCAGGGACAGCAGTTTTTCCATGTCCACCCGGGTGTGGCTGCCGACGCTGGGGACCGACTTCGCCGCTTCCGGGTAGTCGCTGTAGCTGACCACGCCGACCACGGCATCCCCGGCGCCGGCGGCCCAGGCCAGTTCGGTAGCCCCAGGTGAGAGGGCAATGATGCGTTCGGCGGGCTGGTCCAGGCAGACCTCGCGATCCCGGTCGTCGGTCACGCAGACTTCGGCTGCGGCGTTCAGGCTGAACGCGGCGAGCAGCGCGGCGAGCAGCGCGGCTGTGATGGTGAGCGACGAGCGGGTGATCATGGGGTTATTGCCCTTTGTCGATGAGGATCATGCGCCCGGTTTCCGGGTCCTGGTAGACCTGGCCCATGGGCTGGAAGCCTTCGCCGGATTCGCCGGCGCCCTTGGGAAGCTCGGGCATTTCGCGGCCGGCTTCCACGTCCACCCCGGATTGCATGGGGTTGTCGCTGCGTTCGGAGGCGGCCAGTGCCACCATCAGGCCCACGGCGAACACCAGCATGATATCGGCCATGTTGGCCAGCGGGCCCATGGGGTCTTCGTCGGTGACGTCGAAGCGGCTGCGCCGGTACTGGGGGACGCTCATGCTTCGGCCTCCTCCAGTTTGGCCATCGCGCCATCATACCAGCGCCGGCGTGCGCGTCCGAGCATAAAGCCGATGATGCCGGCGAGCAGGCCGAGGACGGTGGTGTTGAAGGCGACGGTGACGGCTTCGGCGAGGAGGTCGAGTTCGCCGCGACCGAGTGCTGCGAGGCCGGGGCCGAGGGGGATGAGGGTGCCCATGAGGCCCATCATTGGGCCGATGCGGGCGATGAGGTCGGCGCGGTCGATGCGGCGTTGGGCTCGGGCGCCGAGGGCGCGGGCGTTGCCGCGTTCGATCATACGGCGGAGGCCGCCAGTGCGTTCGCCGATGGCGAGGCCGGTTTCCCATAGGGCCAGTGCGATCAACGCCAGGAGGGCGATGATGACGGGTTCCAGCAGGTAGCTGACCATGGAGTCCATGATATCGAGTGTTTTGGATGTGAACATTGTTGCCTCTTTCAATCCTGAATCATCGTGTTGGGTGAGAGCTTTGGTCCCAGATTGATGTTTGGTTACGGAGGGTGTGGGGGTGTTCTCCGGGAACCGCTATAAATCCATCCATGGACGCTGCCCGTCGCCATCCATGGCGACGGAGCTTCCCTACGAACACCCCCACACCCTCCTTGCCTCTTGGCAACTTACGAGATACGTCTACCTGCTACTACGCCGCCTCCAAGAAGGACAAGAGCGCCGGTGCCAATGAGCCAGGGGAGGAGGACCTGGGCGCCTTCGGCGGAGGCTTTTTCCTCGCTGGTCTTTCTGGACTGCTTGCTCTGCTTCTTCTCTTCCTGTGCTTTCTGTTTGGCCTTTTCAGCGGCTTGCTGTTGTTTGGCTTTCTGTTTCATTTCGACTTCGCGCATGCTGACCGGCTCGGAGGATTTGGCCTTTTGGCTTTCCATCCGGGCGGCGTCCAGTACAGCTTTGAAGGCTTCTTTCAGTTCAGCGTCGCTCAGCTGTTCGGCCACCCACTGCATGGTGGGGTGGTCGGGTCTGGTGTGGCCGCTGCCGGGGAGGCCGTTTTCGACGACAAGTTGGGCGAAGTCCTGTCGTTGTTGCTGCAGGGTTTCTTCATCGGGCTTCCAGAAGCCGCGATGGGCCGCTACCAGGGTAATGGCCTGCATGTGGGTTTTGACGTGGACGTTGTGGTCTTTTTCGAGGAACTTGTCGAGGCCGAGGTTGTGTTTGTCCTCGAAGTAGACGTCGTGGACGTCGTCCCAGACGGAGGAGTTGACCACGTCGGGGCTGGTGACCTGCCAGCCCCAGAGGTTGTCCATAAAGTCCGCTGACATGGTACGTGCGCCGGCGTAGCCCTGTTCCATCAGTGGCTTGATCCACTGCGGGTTCAGGTTCTGGCCGCGCAGTTCGCTGAGCAGCGCCTGTTGCAGGGATTCGACTCTGGGGTTGTCGGGGTCGGCGTGCATGAGGACGCGGTTGTCCGGGGCCTGGCCGGTTTCGTGTTCCACGGCCATGGAGAGGCCGCCCTGGAAGTCGAAGCCGTCGTCGTTGTCGAGCAGGCCGTAGACGTGGCTGGCGCGGCCGAGGTAGGTGCGGCCGACGTTGTCCAGGCGGTCCTTGAAGGCGTCGTGCGCGGCGCGACCGCCTTTCTTGTTGCCGCCGAAGGCGTAGCCCATGCGGCGGGTGTAGGCGTCGGCGACCTTGCCACGGTCGTCCCAGGCGCCGGAGCGGTCGGCGAGACGGTTCACGCCGGCGCCGTAGGAGCCGGGGGCGGTGCCGAAGACGCGCAGGGCGGCGTCGGAGCCGGCTTTTTCGGCATTGGTGCCGTTGGCCAGCATGGCCTTGGTGTCAGCCACCCAGCGTGCAGCCACATCATTTTTCGCGAGGCTCTCACTGCCGGGGTCACGCATGTCTTCCGGCAGTGGTTCGACGGCGGTTTCCAGGGCACGGTCAAGCTGGGGATGCTTCTGCATGATGGTCTTATAGGCCCCGTCCAGCGCCAGCCGGGACGCCTGGTCAAGCAGCACCAACTGTTCCTCGTAGAGGTCGCGGAACAGACCGGACGTTGTGAAGAGCGCATCACGACGTCGTGCCCGGTCTTCCAGCGGCAGGCGCTCAAGGCCTTCCACGATGCCCCGGGAGTTCCACTTGGGCTTGATACCGAGCATGTCCAGGCCGAAGGCGATCATCACGCCCTCGTCGCGGACGGTGTCCGAAGCCCAGAGGACGATGGCTTCGCTGCCCTCGGCCTTGGGGTCGCCCTTGTTGCGGGCGTCCTTCGCCATGTCCGCGCCCAGGGACCAGGCGACGCGGGTGGGGACCAGGTCGCTGGACAGGGCGTGGAAGTTGCGCCCGGTGGGCAGCACTTCCGGGTTGCGCACGGGGTCGTTGCCCTGGCCCGGGGGTACGAAGCGGCCATCGAGGCCGGCGAGCAGGTCGGCCATCTCTTCACCCGGGGACGCCTTGAGTTTCTCGCGCCACTCGGGCTTGGGCTCTTCGTCGTCGCCGGCCATGGAGTTGAGCATGGTGTCGATGCCTTCCTGGTCCCAGTCACGCCCGAAGACGTGCAGGCCCAAGGGCATGAAGCTTTCCTGCATGGTGGTCAGGTAGTGGCCGACCTCGTGCACCAGGAGTTCGTCGTCCACGTCTTCCAGGTGGACGGTTTCCTCAGCCTCTTCCTCCTTACCTTCTTCTTCCTCGTCATGTCCCTCCTCGCCATGGTGCTCTTCAGCGAGTTCCTTCTCGATGTCCTGGACCATGTCCAATTCCTGAAGGCGCTCACGCAGGGTTTTCACGGCGCGGTCGCGGGAGGAGGAATCCGGGTCGTTGGAGGATTCCCAGGTCTCAACCAGCTGGCGCAGTTCCAGCAGGTTGTCATAGAGCTTGGTGGTCTCCAGCGGCGGCGTGAGGTGGCTGACCATCACGCCCATGGCGCGGCGCTTGGCCTGGATGCCTTCGCCCACGCCGTCAACGATGTAGGGGTAGATGAGCGGCAGGTCCTTGCCCAGCAGTTCCGGGTAGTCATCCTCGGCCAGACCGGCGCGCCGACGTGGCAGGAACTCGCGGGTGGAGTGGCGGCCCAGGTAGACGAGCGCGTCCGCGTTGAAGTCCTTGCGCAGCCACTGGTAGAAGCCGACGTACTGGTGCGTGGGCGGGAAGGTGGTGTTGGCGTGCAGCAGTTCCTCGCTCACTTCCCAGCCGCGCGGCGGCTGCGGGCCGATGAAGATGTTGCCGAAGTGGATGCCGGGGAACAGCATCTCGCCCTCAAGCACCATGGAACGCCCCGGCGCCTCGCCCCAGCCGGAGAGGCCGGGAATGCCGGTGCGCACCAGGGCGTCGCGGATGCGGGTGACCTTCTCAATGGACCCGGCGTCGTCGCGAAGCACCTCACGCCAGCCGGCCTGGTACTGGTCAAGCAGGTCCAGGGCGCGCTCGGTGGCATCGTATTCGTAGTTGCGCAGCATGTGGCGCAGGTCTTTCACGCCGTTCTTGATCAGGTCGTTGCCGAGCTTGGTGTGGCCGTTCTTTGCGGCGTTCTTCAGCTGGGCGTGCAGGTAGCCGACGGGGCCGTTTTCCATCTCCGCCTGGACGGCTTCCGGCATGGACTTGAAGCGCTCCAGGTAGGTCTCGCTGCTGATGGAGGGGACCTTGCCGGCGAGCTCTTCCAGCCCGGACTGCTGGTCCGGGAGGTTCACGCCCTGCTCCTGGATTCGGTCCAGCAGTGCTTCCGCAGATTCGGGCAGTTCGCCGGTGTCGTAGCCGGCAGCCTTGAGCTGCTGCAGGATCTCGAACAGGGATTCGGGGACGTTGAGCTTGTCCGCACCGATGTTCTGCCGGCCCGGGGGATGGTTGTAGTAGACCAGGGCAACGCGCTTGTCCGCGTTGTCCTTCTGCTGGAGGGTAACCCAGCGGTTCATGCGATCAGCCAGGGAATTGACCCGCTCCGTGACCGGGCGCATGAACTTGAGCTTGACGCCGGTGAGCTCATCAATGCGCGGTTTCTCCGCTACGGCCAGCACCATGGGCTGGCTGATGCCCTGGAGTTCGGGCATGGCGAGCTGGTAGTGGACGGCATCCCAGGGCAGCCCCTCATCGGACAGCAGCCATTCGGGCTTGGTCAGCTTGGACAGGCGCATGCCTTTGATCACGGGCACATCGAGCTCATTGAACGCCTTGGTCACGTCCCGGCGGCCATCGCCCCCGCCGACGGTGAAATACTGGAGGCTGACAATGCCGGAGAGCGTGGCCGGTTGGATGCGCTCCTCAAGGGTCTGCACCGCCTCGACACTGGCGCCACCCCAGCGCGCGAGGATGGTGAAGCACTGGATGCCGCGCTTTTCCATCTGCTCGCAGGCGGCATCGAGCAGGTCCCGGTCGCCCGGGCGGTCACCGGAATCCAGGTCCAGAAGGGCCACGGCAGGGCCTTTCTTCAGGTTCAGGGAATCCGGGTCGGCGCTGGCCTCACCATCGCGGTAGTAGCGGATGGGTTCGCGGGGTTTGGGTTCCGGGACGTCAATGTCGTGCCCGGCCTGGGCCAGGGCCCAGCGGAAGAGCCCATCCATGTGCTCGGGACTGCGGCCCTGGTAGAAGGCACGACCGGTGAGCCATTGGGCCTGTTCGGGGTACTGCCTGCGCCGTTCGTCCAGGTGCGCGGCGGGGTCCTCACCGGGCTCCGGGTTGGCGACCATCTCGTTGACTTCCTTGTCCGAGAGCGAGTCCATGACGGGCTCGCCGTCGAGCCGGGACAGGCGGGTTATGCCCCGCTTGCTGTTCATGGCCATGATGGGCACATCGGCACCCGGGCCCTGGTCGCGCACCAGCCGGCGGATGCGGCCGGATTCCTCGCCGAAGACGGCCGCAAGGATCAGAGCATCCGCATCGTCCCAGAGGCTGACGACCTGTTCGTCGGAGACGTCCTTGAGCTGCTCCGGGGTGCGGAGCACGATCTCATGCTCCGGGAACGCCTCAAGGTGCTTCTCGGCGCCCGCCGCCATTTCGGCGGAGGAGCGGTCCGAGACAATGCCGACGATGGTGGCGGCGTTGAGCGCCGGAGCGGCTAGCAATAATAACGCTATCCCTGACCAGAATCGCATCATTTAATCCCATACCGGATGCTGGCAAAGACAGTGCGTCCGGCGGCCAGGTAATCAAAGTCCTCGCCTGAGAACGGCGTTGCACGGGCGGTTCTGTAGCGCTGGTCAAAGACGTTCTCCACCTTAAGGCTCAGAGCGAGCTTATCGGTCACATCCATGCCGGTTCTCAGGTTGAGCACCCCGAAGCCGGGCAGTTTGTCGGTGTTCCCTGAATCGTTGTAGCGGTCACCCTCGGCAATAACCGAGGCACCGAAACGATAGCGCCCCGGGGTGTAATCCGCATCCAGGCGAGCGCTTCGCGTTGAGCGCCGTGACAGACGATTACCGGTTGTCCGGTCTTCCGGGTCCTGGAGCGTGACGGCCGAGTGCAGTTTGAAATCCACGATGCGGAACCCGGCACCGAGTTCCACACCCTCGATGCGGGCCTCGGCGATGTTCTCGGGCTGCCCCGCGGCCGGGCTGAATTCAATCAGGTTATCCACATCAGTGCGGAACAGTGCCAGATCCCAGAAGGCCGCACTGTAGTCGCCGCGCACCCCAAGCTCGGCAGTGCCGGAGGTCTCCGGGGAGAGGTTGGGATTCCCGAAGCCGGGGAAATACAGGTCGTTGAAGGTCGGTGCCCGGAAAGCGGTGCCGTAGCTCGCCCGGACGCTATAGGTCCTGTTCAGGTCATACCCCAGCGCAATGGCGCCGGTGGTTTCCTCGCCAAAGGCTTCGTTGTCGTCCCAGCGGCCGCTCAACTGAAGACTTGCGGCGCCCAGATCCGTGAGCAGCTGACTGAATACGGCCGTGTTGTTGCGGCTGTCTTCCGTGTAGGTCGTGCTGCTGTCGACCTCGTCCACGCGGTGTTCCGCCCCCACGATCAGCTGGTGATCACCAAAGGCGAGTGTGTTTTCCCAATGGGCGGTGTGGCTGCGCGTATCGAAAAAGCTCGGTCCACTGTCGAGTTCATTGTCCTGTTCATCCCGCGCTTCGCTGAGCTTGACCGACGTGGACCAGTTCTCCACCACAGGGGTACTGGCCTTCACGCCCAGGGTGCGCATATTGAAGTCGGTCTCACCGCCATTGAACTCGGTGTTCCCACTGCTGTGCAGACCCACCAGCCCCAGCGAGGTACCATTATCGAAGTTGTGGTTGATGCTGACCGTACCCGCTGCGTTGCGCAGACCCTTGTCCTCACCACCACGACGGACGTTGGTACCGTCCGTGTCCAGGTAGTGGCCCTGAACGCTGTAGTCCGTGTTGCCAACCTGGCCACTGGCACCAGCCCCGTACTGCTGGGTTGCGAAGCTGCCACCACCGGCCTCGACCCAGCGCCGATCCTTGTCATCACGGGGCGTCGTGAACCCCTGGACGACCCCGCCAACGGCATCCGCGCCATACAACGAACCCTTGGGACCACGCACGATTTCAACCCGGTTGAGAAGCTGCGGCGGAATGTACTGCCAGGGAGCGCTACCGGCTGTCGCCGAGCGGATGCGGATGCCATCGAGCAACAGCACGGTGGACTCACTGCCGGTACCGCGCATGTAGACACTCGTGTTCTTGCCGAAACTGCCGTTGGAAATGACGTTGATGCCGGGCTGACCGCGCAGAATGTCGGTCATTTCCGTGGGATCCTGCTGCTCCAGGGTTTCTGAACCAATCACGGTCACTGAGGAAAGGGTTTCGTTAACGGTTTCAACCCCGAGAGTGGATGTAACGACCAGAGGGTCCATGGTGAGTGAGGCGACCTGGGTTGATGAGTCCTCAGCCAGCGATGGGGTCGCTGCTGCGGCTGCTGCAATCCAGAAAACGAGTCGGTTCGTAGTCATTAAACAGTGTCCTTTATGGCCCACTGTGCTTCCCCGCACAGCGAAAGTCTGGGCATTGCGGAAGCGGGCTCAAGGACAGGCGGCGGAAGGAAACAGGCTCATGGGGCACAGCTTCAACAGGGGAAGATCCAGCCAGCCTGCCGTTGCCCACCGCAACACATGGCGATCCTTCCAGGCCGGTCTACGGGCTGATGAGCGAACCTGCTGGTTCGGGACGACCGCCTTCCCATGCTTCTGCGGCACAGTGGCGTGATGGCCGTCTTTGACTCAATCACCGTTGCGGGGGCAGCGCCGGACTCGCCGCTTTCAGAAAAAGGGCACACCGGCTTCCCGTTTCATCCCGGATCAAAAATTAACCGGGACACCTGAAGGGGTGTGAACAGTACCAAGGAGGGGGGCTGTGGTCAATTGGGCACAATCGCGTCCAGGTCTGCGTCTAGGCGGCAGCGATCTTCTGGTGGGGGAGTTGTGCGCGGGATTCATTTCAGATGACGCCAATCAACCCATGCTTCCCGGAGGCCCGCCAAACTGGACATGGACCGTATCGATAAGGAGAGATACTCCAGTAGTTGCGGACTGCCTTCAATGGAGAAGGGGTGGCTGCAAATGAAATACAAAGGGGTGTATCAACGACTGAACTGGTCTGGCTGGTTCCTGCTTGTTAATGGCGCCATCGCCCTCCTGATTGGACTGCGTTACCTGTCCTGGGCCGAGATTCAGGACAGCGTCTCGGGCCTCTACCTGACGGTCCTTTACCTTGCACAGTTTCCTGCCCTCGCACTGTTAACAGGCATCCCCCTGGTTGTTCTCAGCCTGATAGCCAGCCAACGCCTTCTGATTGGGATCGGGGCGCTTTATGCAACCGCCGCGCTGAGCCTTCTTCTGATTGATACCGTCACCTATGCCCAGTTCCGCTTCCATCTTTCAGGCTTCGTCCTTGAGATGGCAGTGAGTGGCGGGACCGATATTTTTTCCTTCCCCTGGCAGATGTGGGCAATGGCAGGCACTGCCGCATTGGGCCTGTTCCTGCTGGAACTGATCATCGGTGCACGATTGGCGAGCATCCACCTTCGTTCACGATGGCTTGCAATAACCATCGCGGTTGTCCTGAGCGGGCAACTCACGGCTCACGGTTGGCACATCTGGGCGGATGCGACCCATGACGGTCGAATCACTTCTCAAACCCGGGTGATTCCGCTTTTTTATGGGGCTACGGCCAAGCGGTTCATGGACAGGTACGGACTCTATGAGCCGAAATCCTTACCGAGTGACAGTACGGCACGCGCTCTGTCGGGCAGCAACGAAAGCGGACAACTTGCCTACCCACAGCAACCGCTAGACTGTGAGACGCCAGCCCGCAAGCGCAACATCCTTATCATTGCCATCGATGGGGCCCGTGGTGACATGCTGGACCCAAGGTGGATGCCCAATATTCATGCTTTCTCAGCGGACAACCTGACTTTCACCAGTCACTACAGCAATGGAAACGCCACCAAGCCTGGAATCTTCACCCTGTTCTACTCGCTGCCGGCAGGCTACTGGGATGCATTCACGGGCGAGAAACAGCCCCCGGTCATGATCACGCGCGTTCAGGAACTGGGTTACAGACTCAAGATCCTGAGCTCCGCGACACTGATCAGCCCGGCGTTCAATCAGAACGTCTTCGCCTCGGTTGAGGACCTGCAATTGAAAACACCGGGCGAGTACCCCTGGGACCGGGATATTCGCATTACGGAAGACTGGCTGGCCTTTCTGGAAGAAAGGCGCGAAGCCGGTGGCGCCAGTCCCTTCTTCGGCTTTCTGTTCTACGATTCCCCCCACAATCACCGGGTTCCTGACGACTATCCCGTGAAGTTCCAGCCCTACTGGGATCCAGTGAATAAGTTTGCCCTTGGGCCAGACTTCAACCCCGAGCTGATGCGCAACAACTACAAATCCACGTTGCACTTCGTGGACAACCAGATCGGTCGGGTGCTCTCGGACCTCAACCGGCGCGGACTTCTTGCATCGACCATTGTCATGATCACGGGGGATCACGGTCAGGAATTCAATGAGTTCGGAAAGAATTACTGGGGCCACGGCAGCAACTTCGGGCGGTACCAGTTGCACACACCCATGATCGTCCACTGGCCGGGGCGCAAGGGCGAGGTCATTGAGTACCGAACCGAACATTTCGACATCGCACCCACAATCGTGGGCCAGGCATTGGGGTGTGACGCCACACCACCGCGCGTCTATGCCACGGGTAACGGACTGTTCCAGCGCCCTGACAGGAACTGGAGCATTGCCCACAGCTACATGGCGTTCGCCATCCAGGTTGACGGTTACCAGATCGTTCAGCGCCCCTCAGGTGGCGTTGAGACCGTAAACGACCAGCTCAATCCGGCACCGGCGTTCTCTGCTGATCCTCAGACCATCGAGGCGGTGCTCAGGGAGATGTCCCGCTTTTACCGGTGACCTCTATCAGCGCTCGCTGAAGGTGTCGCCATTCGCTTTCCGTGCCAGGAAGACCAAAGCGCAGCGCTGGCGGCGCCTCAAACACGCGGACCAGCACGCCCTGTTCCGCGAGGGCATCCGCTACCGGCCGGGGATTGTCGTGGGGGCAGTATACGAACAGCGGTGCACTTCCCCGGGGCGCCAGACCCGCGTCACCGAGCAGGCGAAGTAGACGGTCTCTGTCCACCTTCAGCCGGGCCGCCGTGGTGCGCTGCCAGTCGGTATCCGCGAGTGCCTGGCGCATCAGGTACCGGGCGGGATGACTGACGGACCAGGGGCCCAGGGTTTCACCGAGTTGGTGGCATAAGTCGGAAGGACCAAAAACCAGCCCGGCCCTCACCCCCGCCAGACCGAAAAACTTGCCAAGGGAACGATAGACCACCAGGCCGGGGCGACCGGTTTCAGGGAGCAGTGTCTGCTCGGGCTGGGCGTCCATGAAGGCTTCATCCACCACCAGCCAGCCGCCCTGCGCAGCCAGACGTTCTTGGCATGCCATGAGTTGGGAGCGACTGACCTGCTCGCCGGTGGGATTATTCGGATTGATCCAGACCAGGGCATCCAGCCCGGCAAGATCCTCACGGGAAGGCAGCTCTGTGAAGGGAATAACTTCGTGCCCGGCAGCCTGCCACCATTCGGCATGTTCCGTGTAGGCCGGCATGGGGACGCCAATGCGTCCGGGCCTGCGCAGTCGGGGCAGCGCCTGTATGGCCGCCTGTGTACCCGCAACCGGCAGGCAGCCTGCCCGATCCGGCGCCTCGGCCCAATGCCGTGCCGTTGCGATAAGGCCATCGTCGTCCTCGGGCAGACGCTGCCAGACCTCGGTCGGAATCTCGGGCACCGGCCAGGGCCAGGGATTGATACCCGTGGACAGGTCCAGCCAGTCGTCCACAGGTATCCCCCAGTCCCGCGCCGCCTGATTGAGACGACCACCGTGCGGTGCAGTCACTTACAGTATCCCCCAGCCCATTGATTCAACCAGGACCATGATAACGGTCGCGGCCACCATCCACAGCATCAGGCTGCGACGGATCAGCGCCACGGCCTCCGGAATGGTCGTTGCCGTGGCGGCGCTGCCCCGCCCCAGGACCGGGCGCTCACGCCAGCCCTCGTGATAGGGCGCGCCGCCACCGAGCTCGATACCCAGCGCGCCCGCACCCGCCGCCATGACAGGACCGGCATTGGGGCTGTCCCATTCCCGCGCCTGGGTCCTCCAGCACCGCAACGCCAGACGTGTCTGACCCGCCAGCGCGTACCCAAGCGCCGTCAGCCGGGCGGGAATCCAGTTAAGAACATCATCCAGCCGGGCTGCCACGCGCCCGAACCGATTGAACCGCGCCGAGCGGTAGCCCCACATGGCGTCCAGGGTGTTCACCACCCGATGCAGGATAAGTCCCGGCAGCCCGGCCACCAGGAACCAGAACAGGCTGGCAAAAACGGCATCCGCGCCGTTTTCCAGGAGGGATTCGGTGGTTGCCGTGGCAATTCCCGCTTCATCCAGTTCGCGAGTATCGCGACTGACCATCATGCCCACACGCTCGCGCGCGCCGGCCCTATCCCCGGCGACCAGTGGGCGATACACCGCCATGCCATGCTCCGCGAGACTGCGGTAACCAATGCAGAGCCAGAGCAGGACTGCACTGACAATGACCCACGGGATGAGCGGAAGAAACGAGAGAAGAATGGAGCCGCCGATGAAAGGAATCAGCAGGAGCACTACGGCCAGCGCGCCTGCCGCGACGTCGCCCTTCCCGTCCGGGTTGAAATGGGCTTCCAGTCGATCGATGCACCAACCCAGGCCAACCAACGGATGCCAGCGGCGGGGCTCCCCGGCCAGCCGATCCAGCAGTATGGCGGCGAGACAGACAATGACGAAAAGCATCATGAACCCGATTCCAGCTAAACCTACAACGCGGGGGAGTGTACTCGATCGAGTCCAGTGCGTCTCGCCGACGATTCCGAAGGGCCAGCAACTGCTGGTCAGAGAAAATAACGCACGACTGCAGCCGCCACAAACCCGGCCCCAATGGCCGGCAGGGATCGTCCGGTCGCAAGCATGATGACAGCAGTAGTCAGCAAAGCCGCCTTCGCGCCCAGATCCCCGGCAAAGGCCATGGGCACTACGATTGCGATCAGCACGGAGCTGGCCATGGTGCTGATGAAACTCTCCACGCGGCGATTCAGCGGGATGTGCTCCATCAGGAAGGCACCGCCGAAGCGGGTTCCGAGGGTCACCAGGGCCATTACGGCAATGATCGCCAGGATGCCGAGCGTGGTGGTTTCAATGCTCATATTGCGGTTTCTCCAGCCAGAACAACCCCACAACGCCACCCGCCAGGGCCCCGACGATCACATGCATGTGAGGCGGTAACCAGAGCCAGGCCAGCACCGCGGAGGTGCCGGCTACCGTCCAGGCCGCCAGAATCCGGCGTGACTTGGGGCCACCGAGCGCCATGGCCAGCAGGAAGCACCCCAGCACCATATCAAGCCCGAAGGCTTCCGGGTTCTGCAGGAATCCCCCGAAATAGGTGCCGAAGACAGTGCCGGCCACCCAGGCCATCCAGAGCGCCAATCCGCCGCCGAGCACCGCCTCCAGGTTCTGGGTCCCGGCCTGGTATTGCTGGAACGAGCGGGCCCAGTTGGCGTCGGTCAGCACCAGCAGGATGCCGTAGCGGCGCCCGGGTGGGAGACGGCGCAGCATCGGGAACAGGGCCGCGCCCATGAGGATGTGGCGGGAGTTGATGGCCAGAACAATGGCGATGAGCGGGATCAGGGACACCTCCTGGCCCCACAACCCCAGAACCGCAAACTGGGCAGCGCCCGCGAACACGGTGACGCTCATCAGCGCCGCCTGCCAGGATTCCAGCCCGGCCTGGACGGCTGCCAGGCCGAAGGCGATCCCGAAGATGGCCACAAAGACGGCAATGGGAAGGAGCTGAACGAACTCCGCTCGCACCCGAGTCGCCTGGAGCCGGTAGTCGTCAGTTCTGGGTTCCAGTGGCATAAGGTCCCGCTGATCACAGGAGGAAGAACAGGCGAGGAGTCTACAAACCCATGCGGCGCCGGTCCAACAGAAACCCACACTTTGCTGTAATAAACGATCCGCGAACGTTAACATCCCGGAAAACACACACGGAGGACGCTGCCCTGACCCTTCAGGCACTGGAGAAATACCAGCTGCTGGTCTATCTGGTGACCATCAGCACCGGCCTTGTCGTAGGCACGCTCTGGCCCGCTACAGGAGGCAGCCTTGAGACGCTGCTCTGGCCCGTTCTGGGCGTATTGCTCTACGTGACGTTCACACAGGTCCCCCTGAATCACATAAGCGATGCCCTGCGCGACCATCGCTTCCTGCTCGCAGCGGTGGTTGGCAATTTCCTGGTCGTGCCCCTGCTCGTTTGGGCACTGATGAGCCTGCTGCCGGACCAGCCTGCCGTCCACCTTGGTGTCGTACTGGTGTTGCTGGTGCCCTGTACCGACTGGTTCATCACCTTCACCCACCTGGGTGGCGGCGACACCCGGCACGCCATTGCCTTTTCGCCCATCAGCCTGCTGCTTCAGATACTCCTGCTCCCGCTCTACCTCTGGCTCTTCCTGGGGGCGGACATGGTCGTGGCCGTGGCGCACCGGGAAATGCTCACGGCCTTTATGGGCCTGATCGTGGCACCGCTGGCCCTGGCCTTTGTGACGGAGCTTTGGGTTAACGACAAGCCGCAAAGGGTGCGCGTGGCGGAGAAACTGGGTTGGCTGCCGGTGCCATTACTGGCACTGGTGCTTTTCATCGTCGTGGCGAGCCAGGTCAGCCTGGTCACCGCTTCGCTGGCGTTGCTGGCGCCGCTGGCCCTGGTCTTTATCCTCTTTCTGCTGGCAACGCCGATCCTGGCGCGGCTGATGGCGACGGCGCTGTCATTACCCCCGCGCCAGGGTCGGGTTCTGGCCTTCAGCATGGGGTCACGCAACTCCTTTGTGGTGCTGCCGTTGGCACTGGCATTGCCGGAACCGCTCCAGGCGGCGGTGGTTGTGGTCGTGTTCCAGTCCCTGGTGGAATTGCTGGGGATGCTGTTCTTCCTCTGGTGGATTCCACGAAGGCTCTTTAAAACCTTTTGAGCAGAAAACCACCCCCTGGCTCCATCCCTGACCAGCGCGGTAGAGTAAGCGCTTTACTTGAACCGGAGAGTCAGCGATGGAGTACCTGAACTGCGTGGAAAAAACCACCGGCGACAACCCTGATGCCAGTGTCATCTGGCTGCACGGCCTGGGTGCCAGTGGGCATGATTTTGAGCCCATCATCCCGCACCTGGGCCTCCCCCAGGATGCCGCCATACGCTTTGTCTTCCCGCACGCGCCGGAGATTCCGGTAACCCTCAACGGGGGCATGGTCATGCCCGCCTGGTACGACATCCGCTCCCTGGAGCGCCACGGCGATGTGGATGAGAAGGGCATCCTGACTTCCGTCGACCATACCCGCAATCTGATCCACCGCGAGATGGAACGTGGCGTGCGCAGCGACCGCATCGTCCTTGCGGGCTTCTCCCAGGGCGGTGCCATTGTCTACCACACCGCCCTGACCTTCGAGCAGCCACTGGGCGGCCTGCTGGCCCTTTCCAGCTACTTTGCCACCGCTTCTCTCACCACCCCTTCGGAGGCCAATCGTAATATCCCCATCCTCGTGGCGCATGGCACCAACGACCCCATGCTGCCGGAGTTCCTGGGCCGTGAATCGGTGGATCACCTGAAAAAACTGGGTTACGAGCCGGACTACCGAACCTATCCCATGGAGCACGAGGTGTGTCTGGAGGAAATCCAGGCAATCGGGGAATGGCTGAGGTCCGTGCTCGCTTGATAAAGAAAAACTATTGAACTTGTGCGAAAAAGCAACTTAAGCATATTGGCCTGAACTGGTATAGATTGGTGAGACTCGCCGAGTAGTAACACCAAAGCAGAAATTATTGGAGAACAAAATGGAAGGTAGTGGATCCGCAGGCAAGTGCCCAGTTGTGCACGGTGCCAATACGGAAGCCAGCAATTCGGTCATGGAATGGTGGCCGAACAGCCTGAACCTGGACATCCTGCACCAGCACGACAGTAAATCCAATCCGATGGGCGAGGACTTCGATTATCGCGAGGAAGTCCGCAAGCTCGATTTCGACGCCCTCAAGCAGGACGTCAAGAACCTGATGACAGAAAGCGAGGACTGGTGGCCTGCGGACTGGGGCCATTACGGTGGCCTGATGATCCGCCTGACCTGGCACGCCGCCGGCAGCTACCGCGTGTCCGATGGGCGTGGCGGTGTAGGCACCGGCAACCAGCGCTTCGCGCCGATCAACAGCTGGCCGGACAACGGCAACCTGGACAAGGCACGGCGACTGCTGTGGCCGATCAAGAAGAAGTATGGCAATAAGCTGAGCTGGGCCGACCTGCTCGCGCTGGCCGGCAACGTGGCCTATGAGTCCATGGGCTTCGAAACCTTCGGCTTCTCCTTCGGCCGCGAGGATATCTGGCACCCCGAGAAGGACGCCTACTGGGGCAGCGAGAAGGAATGGCTCGCGGCCAGTGACAACCCTGACAGCCGCTACGACGAGAACCGCGATCCGGAATCCCTCGAGGATCCATTGGCGGCGGTGATGATGGGTCTGATCTACGTGAACCCGGAAGGCCCTGACGGTAACCCGAACCCGCTGGAAACCGCGAAGGACATGCGCGTGACCTTCAGCCGCATGGCTATGGACGATGAAGAGACCGCTGCCCTGACCATTGGCGGGCACACCGTGGGCAAGTGTCACGGTGGCGGTGATGCCGACAACGTTGGTCCGGAGCCGGAAGCGGCCGACGTGGAAGAACAGGGCCTTGGCTGGAGAAACACGCTCACCCGTGGCATCGGTCGTGATGCGGTCACCAGTGGCCTGGAAGGTGCCTGGACGACCAATCCCACCCAGTGGGACCACGGCTACCTGGACATGCTGCTCAATCACGAATGGCAGAACACCAAGAGCCCGGCCGGTGCCAACCAGTGGGAGCCGGTGGACATCAAAGAGGAAGACATGCCGGTCGATCCGGAGGATCCCTCGGTCCGCCGCAAGCCCATGATGACCGACGCCGACATGGCCCTGAAGGTCGACCCGGAGTATCGCAGGATCGCCGAGAAGTTCCAGAAGAACCCGGAGCAGCTTGATGACGCCTTCGCACGGGCATGGTTCAAGCTGATCCACCGCGACCTGGGCCCGAAAGATCGCTACATCGGCCCGGAAGCACCGACCGAGGACCTGATCTGGCAGGATCCGGTGCCCGCAGGCAGCACGGATTATAACCTGGAGGCGGTGAAGCAGAAGATCGCCGACAGTGGCCTGAGCATCAGCGACATGGTCGCAACCGCCTGGGACAGCGCCCGCACCTTCCGCCAGTCCGACATGCGTGGTGGCGCCAATGGCGCCCGCATCCGTCTGGCACCGCAGAAGGACTGGGTTGCCAACGAGCCGGAGCGTCTCTCACGCGTCCTTAAGGTGCTGGAACCCATCGCTTCTGAAAGCGGTGCCAGTATCGCGGACGTCATCGTGCTGGCCGGTAATGTGGGTATCGAGAAAGCCGCGAAGGCCGCCGGTCATGATATCGTAGTACCGTTCACGAAGGGTCGCGGCGATGCCACCGCGGAAATGACCGACGCGGATTCCTTCAAGTGGCTGGAGCCGCTGTCGGATGCGTACCGGAACTTCATGAAGAAGGACTACACGGTGAAGCCGGAAGAGCTGATGCTCGACCGCACCCAGCTGATGGGTCTCACCGGTCCGGAAATGACCGCACTGATTGGTGGCATGCGGGTGCTCGGCACTAACCATGGCGACACCAGGCATGGCGTGTTCACGGATCGGGAAGGTCAGCTGACCAACGATTTCTTTGTGAATCTGACCGACATGGCCTACCGCTGGGTACCGACCGGCGAAAACCTCTACGAAATCCGCGATCGCAAGACGGACAAGACCAAGTGGACCGCAACGCGTGTCGACCTGGTGTTCGGTTCGAACTCGATCCTGCGGTCCTACGCAGAGGTTTACGCGCAGGACGATAACCAGGAGAAGTTCGTTCAGGACTTCGTCAAGGCGTGGAACAAGATGATGGACGCGGATCGCTTCGACGCAGCGTAAGCCGCGCATAGCGCCTGCAGGGCGCAGCCGTTCGGCTGCGCCCGACCCCTCCCCTCTCACGCAGACTGGAACAACCCCCTCCATCGGAGTATCGTGCCCCCATTCGGTAGCACGGGATTCACGATGTCTGAACAATTCTGGCAACAACCTTTACCCACCCCATCCGAAACCCATTACCAGAGAGCCCTGGCACGCCAGAGCACACTGACCAAACCTCCGGGATCGCTTGGGCGACTCGAAACGCTCGCCTGTTCGCTCTGTGCCCAGCAGCACCGGGACCAGCCGGCGGTTGATCGGGTCCATATCGCGGTTTTTGCGGGCGACCATGGCATTGCCGCCGATGGTGTCTCCGCCTTCCCCCAGGAAGTGACCGCCCAGATGGTGGCGAACTTTGCCGCCGGTGGCGCTGCCATCAGTGTTCTGGCGAAACAGCTTGACGCGACCCTGGAAGTCATCAACATGGGTGTTGCCCACCCATTGCCGGATTCCCGGGGCGTAACCGATGAACGGGTTGCTGCGGGCACCGCCAACATTGCCAATGAACCGGCCATGAGCACCGAGCAGCTGGAAATCGCGCTCCATGCCGGGGACCGGTCCGCAGCGCGGGCGGCGGAAGCTGGAGCCGAGCTGTTCGTCGGCGGCGACATGGGGATTGGCAATACCACCAGTGCCGCGGCACTGCCCACCCTGCTTATGGAGGCCAGCGTGACGGATCTGGTCGGACCCGGAACAGGGCTGGATGCCGAAGGTGTCTCGCGCAAGGCGCAGTTCATTATCCGAGCCATTGAGCGCCATGGTTCCAGTCGCGAGCCCTTTGAGGCGCTCGCCTCCTTGGGTGGCTTTGAGATCGCGGCACTCGCCGGGGCCATGATCGGCGCGGCACGTCGTGGCATTCCCGTGCTGGTGGATGGCTTCATCGTCACGTCCGCCGCCCTGGCGGCCGTGCGAATGCGCCCTGACCTCGCCCCCTGGCTGCACTTCTCCCACCAGTCCCGGGAGCCTGGTCACCGGTACCTGCTGGAGGCGATGGATGCAACGCCGGTGCTGGACCTGGATATGCGTCTGGGCGAAGGCAGTGGTGCGGCGCTGGCGGTTCCCGTATTACGCGCGGCCTGCGCCCTGCACAATGGCATGGCCACCTTCGATGAAGCAGGAGTCAGTGATGGGGACACCTGAAGGAACCCGGTTCGACCTGATCCGTCACGGTGAACCCGAGGGCGGCAAGCGCTATCGCGGCACGCTGGACGACCCGCTCAGCGCCACGGGCTGGCCGCAGATGCAGGCGGCGGTGAGTGAGCAGGATCAGTGGGATGCGATCCTCACTTCCCCCATGGCCCGGTGTCGCCCGTTTGCGGAGAGTGTGGCTGACGCGCGCGGGCTGCCTCTGCATGTGGAACCGGAACTGCGGGAGATCAGTTTCGGTGACTGGGAAGGTTTTACGGCGGCTGAGATCCGTGAGCGTACGCCCGGCGTGCTCGAAGCCTTCTGGAGCAACCCGGTGGAAAATCCACCGCCCGGGGGCGAGGCGCTTCCGGATTTTTATCGGCGCGTCACCGACGCCGTACACCAGTGGCGTGAGACGCTGGAAGGGCAACGGATTCTGGTGGTCTGCCATGGTGGCGTCATCCGCATGGCCATGGCCGATGTGATGGGAACGCCGCTTGAAAAAGCCATGGGGGCCCTGATGGTGCCCTATGCCTGCCGCACCCGGCTCCGCATGGACCGGCTCGGCGAGCAATGGCTGAGCTGCCTGGTATCCCACGGCCTCAGCTCGTAACAGCCTCACCCTTCAACACGGTGGGCAGACCCGCCACGGACAGAATCACGTTGTCACAGTGGCGAGCCAGGGCCTGGTTCAGCCAGCCCAGCTCATCGCAGAACTGGCGGGTCATCGCATCCATGCCGATAATACCCAGCCCCACTTCGTTGCTGACGATCACCACAGACCCCGGATAGCGTGCCAACGCCTCGAGAAAGGTTTCACGCTCCCGGGCCAGGGCAACCTGCCCAGCCCCGAGCAGGTTGCCCAGCCAGAGACTCATGCAATCAATCAGCAGGCAGGGCGCATCCGCGTGATGGCGGTCCAGGACACTGGCCAGTGCCAGGGGTTCTTCTTCCAGGCCCCAGTCATCCGGGCGGCGCTGCTGGTGCCGGGCAATGCGTTCGGCCATTTCACCGTCACCGGCGGTAGCCGTGGCAACATAGAGCACAGGGCTTTCGAGCCGAGCGACTGTCGATTCCGCCAGCGCACTCTTGCCGGAACGGATTCCGCCCAGCACGAGGGTATGACTCATCGGGCACTCCGTTTGCTGTGACCCAGCGGCACCCAGAATGGGGTCTCAGCAGGGCCCACCGATTTCAGGGGGACCCCGTAAAGCCGCTCCAACCGATCCTCGGTCAGCAACGACTCACACGGGCCTGCTTCCCACTCCCCGTCCGGGTAAAGAAGCAGCAAACGGTCGGCGTACCGGCTTGCCAGGTTTACGTCATGCAGGGATACCATCACCAGCTGGCCATCCTCCGAGTAATCATGAAAACGCTCCATCAGGGCCACTTCGTGGCGCACGTCCAGGTGGTTTACCGGCTCGTCCAGCAGCAGCGTGTCCGGTTCCTGGGCCAGGAGCGTGGCAATGGCGATGCGTCGCTGTTCGCCTCCGGAGAGCTGATCGGCGCGCTGGTCTGCCATGGTATCAAGGCCGGTCCAGGCCATTGCCTGTTCCACTTTTTCCCGATCCTCGCGGCGCAGGGGACGCCAGGGCGGCCGGTGGGCATAGCGGCCCGCGCTCACGGTTTCGCGTACCGAGTAGGGAAAGCCCACATCCGCCTTCTGGAGCAGGAGCCCGATCCGCCGGGCAAGCACTTTGCGGGGAATACGCTGCAGGCTCACCCCATCCAGAAAGACCTGTCCCTGGAGTGGTGGCAGCAGACCGACCAGCGTCGCCATCAGGGTGCTCTTGCCGGAACCGTTCTCCCCCAGGATCGCCCAGAACTCGCCGGAGCGGGCTTCCAGGCTCAACGGCCGGCTCAGCATGCGATTGTTGTGTCCGAAACCGAGATTATCCAGCTGCAGCGATGCCATCAGCCCGCGGCCCTTGGTTGTCGAAGCAGGTACAGAAAAACGGGAACGCCAATGATGGCGGATAATACACCGACCGGCACGCTCCCCTGAAACAGTGGCAAGCCTGCAATGACGTTAAGCCCGATCATGTAGACCCCCCCGGCGGCGACGGAGGCCGGAATCAGGAGGCGGTGCCGGGCCCCCACCACCATCCGCACCATATGCGGGACCACCAGCCCCACAAAACCGATGGGGCCGGCCAGCGTCACGGCCAGGGCCGTAAGCACGGCGGCCATGACGTAGCACACGAGCCGCACGCGGTGCACTTCCACGCCCAGCACAGCCGCCTGCTCATCGCCGCGTACCAGCAGGTCCAGGGCCGGGGCCATCACCCAACCACCACCGAGCGCAAGCGCCAGGGCAACCAGCCCCCACCAGGCCGAGACGGGGCGCTCCAGGTCACCCATGAGCCAGAACAGCATTTCCCGGACGGAGGAGGTCGGTTCCAGGGCAAGCAGGAAGGTTGTCAATGTGCTCCAGCCAGCTGCCAGCACCACCCCCGTCAGCAGCAGACGCTCCCGGGGAATGCGATCTCCGCCCCCGATATAGAAAACAATGGCCAGCGACAGCAGGCACAGCAAGAGCGCTGAGCCGGATATCCACCAGCCACCCAGGCCCAGGAGCATGCAGACCAGTCCCGCCACGGCCGCACCGCCGGAGACACCCAGCACATAGGGCTCCGCCAGCGGCGTGCGCAGCAGCACCTGCATCAGGACACCGGCCATGGCCAACATGCCGCCCACGGCAAAACCGGCAAGGCCGTGGCTCAGCAGGGCCTCAGGAATCATCATCCTGGATGGAAAGGCTGTCCACCGAGCTGGAGAGTTCCTCGGCCGAGGCCGCGTCGGCCCCGAGCTTGATCATCAGGCGCAGGTCGTTGGCAGAGTCCGCGTGGGCCAGCGCATCCTTGTAGGTGATCTTGCCCTCCTCATAAAGATGGTAGAGCGCCTGGTCGAAGGTCTGCATCCCCAACTCACCCGATTTGGTCATCAGGGCCTTGAGCTTGTCGACCTCGCCTTTGCGGACCATGTCCTGGGCCAGCGGGGTATTGATAAACACCTCGACGGCGGCCGCCCGCCCCTTGCCATCCGGCGTGGGAATCAGCTGCTGGGCAACCAGGGCCTTGAGGTTGAGCGAGAGGTCCATCCAGATCTGGTTGTGCACCTCGGGATTGTAGAAGTTGATGATCCGATCCAGTGCCTGGTTGGCGTTGTTGGCGTGCAGTGTGGCCAGGCAGAGGTGGCCGGTTTCCGCGAAGCTCACGGCGTAGCCCATGGTCTGGGCCGTTCGCACCTCACCGATGAGGATGACGTCCGGAGCCTGGCGCAGGGTATTTTTCAGGGCGGTCTCGAAGGAGTCCGTGTCCACCCCCACCTCGCGCTGCGTGACAATGCAGCCCTGGTGCTGGTGGATGAATTCGATGGGATCCTCCACCGAGATGATGTGCCCCCGGCTGTTGCGGTTACGGTGGCCGATCATTGCCGCCAGGGAAGTGGACTTACCCGTGCCGGTCCCACCTACGAAGATAATCAGGCCGCGCTTGGTCATGGCCAGCTCACTGATAACATCCGGCAGGTCCAGATCCTCCAGTTTCGGGATCTCCGTCTCGATCCGGCGCAGCACCATGCCGCAGAGGTTGCGCTGGAAAAAGGCGCTGACACGGAAACGCCCGATTCCCCGGGCACTGAGCGCGTAGTTGCACTCGTGGTTCTCGTCGAATTCCCGCGCCTGTTTCTCCGTCATGGAGCCATAGACGAATTCCCGGGCCTGTTCCGGCGTCAGCGCATTCTTGGTGATCGGGACAATGCGGCCGTTGATCTTCACGCTGGGCGGCACGCCCGTGGTGATGAACAGGTCCGAGCCGTTCTTGTCGACAACAACCTTAAGCAGTTTTTCAAGTTCCATGATGGTTCTCCCACCCCCTTCAGAATTTGTCCGGCATCTTGGCCTTGGCCACGGCTTCTTCCCGGCTGATCGAGCCCTTCTGGAGCAGGGTCTTCAGATGTTGATCCAGGGTCTGCATGCCCTGCTGGCCGCCGGTCTGGATGGCCGAGTACATCTGCGCCACCTTGTCCTCGCGGATCAGGTTGCGGATGGCCGAGTTGCCGATCATGATCTCGTGCGCCGCCACCCGGCCACCGCCGCTCTTTTTCAGCAGTGCCTGGGAGATTACCGCCTGCAGCGACTCCGAGAGCATCGAGCGCACCATGGACTTTTCGTCAGCAGGGAATACGTCCACCACCCGGTCGATGGTCTTGGCTGCTGAGGTGGTGTGCAGGGTGCCGAACACCAGGTGGCCCGTCTCGGCGGCGGTCAGGGCCAGGCGGATGGTTTCCAGGTCCCGCAGCTCGCCGACCAGGATGATGTCCGGGTCCTCACGCAGCGCGGAGCGCAGGGATTCGTTGAAGCCCAAGGTGTCGCGGTGGACTTCCCGCTGGTTCATCAGGCACTTCTTGGAGTCGTGCACGAATTCGATGGGGTCCTCGATAGTGAGGATGTGCTCGTAGCGGGTTTCGTTGATGTAGTCGATCATCGCGGCCAGCGTGGTGGACTTACCGGAGCCCGTAGGGCCGGTGACCAGCACCAGACCACGGGGCACTGATGAGATGTCCTTGAACACCTGCCCCATGCCCAGGTCATCCATGGTCAGGACCTTGGAGGGGATGGTCCGGAAGACGGCGCCGGAGCCGCGGTTCTGGTTGAAGACGTTGACGCGGAAGCGGGCGACGCCGGGGACTTCGAAGGAGAAGTCGGTTTCCAGGAACTCTTCGTAGTCCTTGCGCTGCTTGTCGTTCATGATGTCATAAATGAGCCCGTGGACTTCTTTGTGTTCCATGGGCGGGAGGTTGATCCTGCGGACGTCGCCGTCTACGCGGATCATGGGGGGGAGGCCGGCCGACAGGTGAAGGTCGGAGGCTCCCTGTTTGGCGGAGAAGGCAAGCAGTTCGGTTATATCCATGGCGTCCTCAGGGGTTCTTCTTACTCACAAGGGTGTTGCTTTCGTGCTGGGGCGGGAGTCTGGTGGTCTTTTCCGGGAAACGCTTTGAATACGTCCCTGTACGCTGCGCTTCGGCCATCCATGGCTTCAGAGCTTCCCGGAAAAGACCACCAGACTCCCGCCTTCCAACCACGAGTTGCCGCCGCGCGGAGGCAAGCCGTGGGTGATTGAACCTTGGTTTTTGCCGAGGCAGGCGTTACTTTATAGGCCGTTTACATCCCCGGTGGAACCAATGATCAGCATAGCAGAGAACCTCGAAAAGACAGCCCGGCGCATTCGGGAGGCGGCTGAAAAAGCGGGTCGTGATCCGGCTGGCGTGCGGTTGCTGGCGGTTTCCAAGAAGAAGCCGGCCAGTGCCATCCGTGAGGCCGCGGAATGGGGCCAGGTGGCGTTTGGGGAGAATTACGTTCAGGAAGCGCTGGATAAGATGGAGGCGCTGGGGGATCTGCCGGAGCTTGAATGGCATTTCATCGGGCCGGTGCAGTCCAACAAGACGCGGGTTATTGCCGGCCATTTTGACTGGGTGCACAGCGTTGATCGGCTCAAGGTGGCGCAGCGGTTGAGTGAGCAGCGGGCGGAAGAGCTGGGGCCGTTGAATCTCTGTCTGCAGGTGAATATTGATAATGAGGCTTCCAAGTCCGGTGCCACGCCGGAGGATGTTCCGGAACTGGCCCGGGCGGTGGCGCAGTTGCCCCGGTGCCGGTTGCGGGGGCTGATGGCGATTCCGGATCCGTCCAACAGCCCGGAGCAGCAGCGCCAGCGTTTCCGCGAACTGGCTTCACTGCTGGCGGAGCTCCGCCGGGGAATGGATAATGGGGGGCTCGACACGCTTTCAATGGGGATGTCCGGCGATCTGGAAGCCGCCATCGCCGAAGGCGCGACCATTGTCCGCCTTGGCACCGCCCTCTTCGGTCCACGGGATTAGGAGCTCAGCACCATGCAGAACGACCAGGACCAGCCCGCGATTTCCTTCATCGGCGCCGGCAACATGGCCCGCGCGATACTCGGCGGCCTCGTGGCCAACGGCTACAACCCCGAGAAAATCTGGGCCAGCGCCCCGGACGACAGCCACCTCCAGGGCCTGCGCGACGATTTCGGCATCTACACCACCACGGATAATCGCCACTGCGCCAGCCAGGCGGACATCCTGATCCTGGCGGTCAAACCCCAGATCATGGCCGAAGCCTGCACGGACATCATCAGCGTCGTCCAGAACACCCGCCCGCTGGCCGTCTCCATCGCCGCGGGCCTCGACACCGCCACCATCGCCGAATGGCTCGGCGGCGAAATGCCCGTGGTGCGCTGCATGCCCAACACCCCATCCCTCGTCGGCCAGGGCGCCGCCGCCCTCTACGCCACCAGCGAGGTCAACGACACCCAACGCACCGCCGTCACCAACATCTTCCAAAGCATCGGCCTCGCCGTCTGGCTCGAGGACGAAAACCAGATGCACGCCGTCACCGCCCTCTCCGGCAGCGGCCCGGCCTACTGCTTCATGTTCCTGGAATCCCTCGAAAACGCCGCAGTCGAGGCAGGCCTCCCAGCCGAAACCGCCCGCCAACTGGCCATCCAGACCATGGGCGGCGCCGCGAAAATGGCCGCCGACAGCGACGACGACCCGGCCCAACTCCGCCGCAACGTCATGTCCCCCGGCGGCACCACCGAACAGGCCATAGAAACCTTCGAATCCGGCGGCCTGCGCGAACTGGTGAGCAAGGCGTACAATGCGGCGAAAAAGCGCTCAGCGGAACTCTCGGAACAACTGAAAAAAGCGCTATAATTGCGCAGGTTAGAAGCAGCACGAAACCAGAGGGGAAGCGGGTGACGCTATACGGGAAGCTCTGGAGCCATGGATGGCGGAAGCGCAGCGTACAGGGACGTATTCATAGCGGTTCCCGTATAGCGTCACCCGCTTCCCTTCGTCTTGCTTACAGTAATCAGACAACTTAAAGCCCCCTTTGAGGAGAACCCCGAATTATGGGTACCGAAATCCTGGTCTCCACCCTGCAGATGCTCTCAATGTTCTACCTCACCATCGTAGTCCTACGCTTCCTGTTCCAACTCTGCCAGGTGGACTACTTCAACCCCATCAGCCAGTTCATCGCCAAAGCCACCAACCCCGTTACCCAGCCCATCCGGAGCATCATCCCCCCGGTCCAGCGCTTCGACTTCGCCTCACTGATCTTCGCCATCCTCTTCCAGGCGCTGATGTACGTCATCATCCTCTCCATCGCCGGCTACGGCTTCACCCCCGCCGTCCTTATGTGGGGTGTACTCAAGGTCGCCGGCCTGATCATCAACATCTACTTCTTCGCCATCATCGCCATGATCGTCATCAGCTGGATCGCCCCCGGCAACACCCACCCCGGCATCCAGCTCATCCACCAGATCACCGAACCCATCATGGCCCCCTTCCGCGGCCTGCTGCCACCCATGGGCGGCCTGGACCTGTCACCGATCCTCGTCTTCCTGGTTTTGAACATGGTCATGGTGGTCATGCGCAACCTGGAAGCAGCGGCCGGAATGCCCTTCTAGCATCAGACGGGTTAAAAACGGATACATAACGGCACAGGGATGTAACAGGCCCCGCGGGGGCAGCCGGTCTATACTCGCGTAAAATTCCGTCAAACTGTGCCGAGACAGCGCGCCAGGGCACCCGGATACTCGCTATGCCAGATGCAGTCACCCTGAGCGGTCAGGTTGAGGCCTACCATCGCTGGAAAAAAGAGCTGATCCGGAACATTACCCGGTACCGGCGCTGGCTCGAGGTGAACGAACTCCTCTCGGACGATGTGGCGCAGCACCTGCAGCGCAGCATCCGGCTGCTGGTGGAGGATGAGCTCACCATTGCCTTCGTGGGCGAGTATTCGCGGGGCAAGACCGAGCTGATCAATTCCCTGTTCTTTGCCAGCCATGGCCAGCGCCTGCTGCCCTCCGAGGCGGGCCGAACGACCATGTGCCCGACCGAACTCTTCTTTGATCGTCATACCCGCTCCAACTACCTGCGGCTTCTCCCCATTGAAACCCGGGCCGAAAACGCCTCCCTGCAACAGCTGCGTCACCGGCCCGAAGCCTGGGAAGCCCTGGAACTGGACCCGGAAGACACGAAAAGCACGGCTGCGACACTGGCCCGTGTCGCGGAAGTGACCAGTGTGACCCGCGAACACGCCGCGGATCTTGGGTTCAACGAGCAGATGCTGGACCCGGACCATGAGTCCCCGGACAGGGTACTGGTTCCGGCCTGGCGTCACGCCATGATCAGTGTGCAGCACCCAACCCTTGAACGGGGACTGCGCATTCTGGATACCCCCGGCCTTAACGCCCTGGGTTCCGAGCCGGAACTGACCGTATCCATGCTGCCATCCTCCCAGGCCGTGCTGTTTCTGCTGAGTGCCGATGCCGGGGTCACCGCCAGCGATATGACCATCTGGAATGAGTACATTGATACCCGGGACGCGGATCATCGCGCGGGCCGCTTTGCGGTGCTGAACAAGATCGATGCGCTCTGGGATGACCTCAACGGCGAGGCGCACACGGATGCCGCCATCGAACGCATCCGCCAGACCACGGCGCGCCAGCTGTCGATCGCGCCCGAAGATGTGCTGCCGGTGTCCGCCAAGCAGGGACTGATGGCACGCGTGCGTGATGATGAGGATCTGAAACGACGCAGCGGCCTGCCCGAGCTCGAGACGCTGATCAGCGACCGCATCCTCACCCGCAAGGAACAGCTGATCAGCGGTGATCTGGTTGCCGACCTCACGCACATGCTCCGGGATAACCAGTCCGCCCTGGAAAACCAGAAGGCATCCCTGGTCGAGGAGATGGACGCGCTCGAGGCCCATAAGACCGACCGCACCGCCCTGGCCGAGCTGGCGGAGCGCACGCGCAAGGATTATGACTACTACACGCGCAAGCTCATTACGCTGCGCTCCAGCCGCCGGCTGATGGAATCCCAGGGCGAGGTGCTCGAGAAAATCATCAACCTTGGGCGGTTCGACGGGCACTGCACCACCACCCGTGAAAAGCTTGAATCGAGCTGGACCACGGCGGGGCTCAACAGCACCATGAACGGTTTCTTCCGGGTGCTGGAAAATGACTTCAACAACCTGATGACCGAGGGACGGCGAGCGGAGAAGATGGTGGGTTCCATCTACCGGCGCTACAACGAGGAAACCAGCGGGCATAATCTGGAGCCGGTCCCGCTGCGCCTGGGCAGGCACCTGATTGCCCTGCGGGATCTGCGTTCGCGCGCCGACCGTTTCCGCCGCAACCCGAAGACGCTGCTCCTGGAGCAACGCCGGCTGATCCACCAGTTCTTCACCACCATCGTGAGCGAAGCGCGCCGCATCATGGAAAAGACCCTGGAGGACATTCTCCGTTGGCCCGGTGAAGCCCTGCTGCCAGTGCTTCAACACACCCAACAGCAGAAACAGCGTGTCGAACGACAGTTCACCCGCCTGCGGGAGATGACGGACGACGAGAAGCAGGTCCGTGCCCAACGCCGTCAGATTAATGATTCCCTGGAATCCCTGGAACAACAGCTGCGCATCGCCCACAAACTGGAACAGCGCATCAGTGACCCCTCATCCGAGCTGCTCCAGGCGGAACAGGCCGCCAGAGCAGGAAAAGCCAGCATGCAATAATCGTTATCGTCAACGCCAGCCAGGCAGTGATAAAGGTGACCACGCCGATGGGGGCTCCAACCGCAGGCTCCGTTGCCCCACCAAGCGCTCCATAGGCCCGCATTTCGGCGATGCCGAATGGCACGGCCATCGCAAGCAGGATCAGACTCGCCGCGCAAGCGGGCATGGTCCCAGGCCAACGAAGCTTGCTTGGTCCTTTCGGATGACGCGCCAGGCGACGGGCATGCAACCAGGTCCCCGTCAGGATGATCCCACAGAGGATCAGACCAAAGCCAAACCATAGGAATTTGGTGGGGAGTCCGGCGAAGCTGCCGAAGTGCAGGGGATCGGCCATATTGACCCAATACGCGTAGGCGCTGAGATCGGATCCGCTGCCCGTGTTCATCAACCTTCCGTCCTGCGTGAGACTGACGTAATTGACACGATCACGCACGAGCCAGTCCTGAGCCTGGCCTTGCACTCGTACAAGGCCGATGCCTGCCTTGTCGTGCTCCCATTCTACCTCGCGGATCTCGAGCTGCGGTCGAGCCGCTTGTGCCCGCGCAACCAGAGTGCCCAGTGGAAGCGGCTCCGACGACAGGGCAGCCTCCGTCAAAGCGGCGGGCTCCTGATCAGGTTCCAGAAGTGCGTCCGGTATCCCGGTCGCCTCGAGGCCGTACCAGATCCCTATCACGGCCATGAGGATCACGAACCACAGACTCCACAGCCCGGCGGTTCTGTGAAGGTCACCCCACGCTATGTGCCCTTGTCGGGTGAACAGGCGCAGTTGCAGGAAGCGTACCCACCACCGCTTCAAAAACATCAACGCCGAGATCGCCATGATCAGCAAAGCGATTGCGAACAGCGAGACCAACACGATCCCGGTGGGTTTCGGTAAAAACAGGTGCCGATGGAGACCGCGGAAAAACTCCTGGATGGTCAGCTCGCTGAACTCCCCGAGCTTTTCTCCCGTCCGGGGATGCAGGTAGACCAGATACTCCGGTTGTTCCGGTGGTTCAATTTCTGCCCGCACCGCCGCATAGGGGTTCATGGGAACGTGCACAGAATCGATCCACTCCGGCTCAGTGGACTCCTGCAGCGTAGCGTGCACACGGTTCCAGCGGACCTCGGTGGTCGACTCCGCGATACGTAGTTCCGGAGTAACCACCCAGTCGAGTTCGTCAGCGATTGTGGCTACCGTTCCGCTCCAGCATATTACGAAGAGCACGAGGCCCGCCGTTACACCCAGGAAGCCGTGGAGACTGAACCAGAGTCGTTTTTTCACCCTACAGTCCTTAACCCTGTTTGATAACGACTGACCTGCTTTGCCCGGCTAAAACCGCCCTTCCAGACTCAGCCACAACATCCGCTCGGAAAATTCCGTCTCACGTGCGTTCTCCTCGACTGTCGCCGTGCTTGTATCTATCTGCTGTTCCCCCGCGGGGATCTCCGTCTCGAGTAGATTCTGTCCACTCAAGGAGAGAGAAAGGTCCTCACTCAGGTCCATGGACACATAGGCATCAAGCCTTTCATGAGATTCCACTGTTACAGATTCCCGGACGCCTCCCCCCGCCGGTTGGCTCCACTCGGCCTCGCCGATAAAATTCGCGCTCGTCCCCACCGTCAGATTGATACCGGGGATATCGTAATCAAATCCGACACCAGCGGTATAATCAGGCTGCTTAGCAAATGCTCGCTTTATCCCCGTTTCGTTCTCTTCGAGTTCCGAATCGAAAATGGAGGCATCGCCACGCAGGGTTAGATTCGGAACGTTATAGACGACGAGGTTGCGGTTGTACTCAAATTCAACGCCCTGGAGCCAACCATCACCCACGTTCTCTTTTTTGACCCCGATACGCCCATCAGGCTGTTCAAAAGTGGGGCCGCTCTCGATTTTGTCTTCCAATTCCCGATGAAAGAGGTTTACGCCGATCAGTCCGGAATCATCGGAAAAATAATGCTCCCATCCAAGCTCAAAAGCCCAGGCCTGTTCGTTGTCGAGCTCGGGATTTCCAACCTTATCAGGCTCATCCTCGGTGCCGTCTTCTCTCTCGACTACGCCGTCGACAACATTCGGGAGGGCCGGGCGACGGATGTGCCGGGCAATGCCCAGGCGGAGCTGATTTTCTTCATCCAGATCGTGCAGAATATTAAAGGAGGGTAAAGGCTCAAATTGCGTCGATGTATCGCCCGAACCCGCAGAATTCTTGACCTCACCACTACGGCGGAGATACTCGCCCCGAAACCCGAACATGAGTTGGGTCTGATCACCCCAGCGGTAGTCATCCTTAACATATAAATCAAACCGCTCTTCATTGAGGTTGAAATTCTCGCCCCCTTCTGTCTCCACATTGATTACATTGCCGGAGCTGTCCTTTTCAATTGTTGAGGCGCTTTGGTCGTAGTCCTGATCCTTGGCCAGCGCCCCGAGGCTGATGCGATGGCTGTCAGTCAATTGAAATCGGTAATCGACAGCGCCTCGAATCTGGTCTTTTTCAATGGTTGCGGGTTCATCTTCTCGTTCATCAAAATTACCGGAGGCATCAAACACTTCATTAAGCTCAAACTCATCGACCTCTACCTTGCTGAAAGCGATACTAACGTCCAGCTCGTTGCCGTTATCAGGCCGACGCTGCCATTCGGTACCCAAGCGATAGCGGGAGCGTTCGATATCCTCGTCACGGGTGTCTGTCTCCGTGAACACTCCGTTTTCGGAAATCCGTTTCGTACGATTTTTCGCGACCTCGCTCTCAGAAAACTTGGATTTATAAAGCAAGGCATCCTGGTCGGACAGCTTCCATTGAACGTTGCCGAGAATGGACCGGTTATCGAACTGTTTGGGCTCAGTCATGTCTTCGGTTTCTATATCACCACCTTCTTCCACCCTTTCCTTTTTACGCCGGGGGCGTTCCTGGCGGTCAACATTGGCGCTGATCAGGTAAGCAAAGTCACCTGTATTCTCGCCGTATGTGCCGGAAAGCAGTCCGTTGGTTCCTCCCAGATCGCCATCCGTGTGGCCCACGGCTGCTTCCCAGTTCGACACTGTTTCACCGGAATCGGGTACATCCTTGAATTGAATGTCAACTTGCCCTGTAATGCCGCCGCCTTCAAGCTCCGGACGAGACGTACGGTTTACTTGCACCGACTCGACGAGTTCCGTTGGAATCCTGTCAACTTCAACGATCCGCGAACCGTCCTCTCCGAGCACCTGCTCACCATTGAACAGAACCTGCGTATACTTCGGTTCGAGTCCGCGGAACTGCAACTCCCGACCTTCTCCGGGGCGATCGCCCATCTGGATGGAGGGCGTTCTTCGCAACGCATCTCCAAGTGATGCCTCGCCAAATTTTTCCAACGTTTCATTTGGCATAATAAGTCGGGAATCTGTGTAGCTGCGACGTTGCTCTATAGCCTTAGCCTCAATCAAAAGCTCTGACAAAGTCGCTTCCCCGCTTTCCAAGCCGCTGTCCCGCTGCTCGCTTTCTGCGTTTCCCTGTTGCTTTTGCGGCTCTGAATCGGGCGCGCTCTGGGCCGCGTTCGCCCAAAGCGAACCCGCCGCGAGCACCCCGACCAGGACTGATCGTGAATGGTGAGCCAACTTCATGATTTTAAGCCTTATTACACAAAATTTATTGTGCCGATCCGGACAAACAAGAACGCACAGCGTTCGCATTATCGTTACCACTAAATTAACAGTCAATAATAATTCTCATCTACTGGCAGTAACCCAATCTACAAATATCCCCTTTTGACTAGGGTGAACGTTATTTTTGAGAGGCCTGAACGTACGCGAGAACTGAGTCAGCTTTCCCCTTTGAAAGCCAAAAGGCGGCACATTCAGAATGTGATGAAGGGGACATTACCGCTTTGGACTAACAATCGCCGGCTGCAAGTTGCCTTAGGCCGCTCCCCTCGATACACTGCCCTGCCTGACCGGGCCCACAACGCAACAGGCAGAGGGCCCAGTGTCCGCCCCGGGTTCGACTGCCGGGGCATCAGGATGACTGACACGCAACACCACCCAGGACGTTATTCGCATCAATGGCTGCTGACTATCAAGCCGCCGACTCGGTTGGCATCGTTGAACCCCAGACGCTTCATTTTTCGGAGCCGGTGCGACTCGAGGGCGGCCACACGCTTCCCGAATTTGATCTCATTGTGGAGACCTATGGGGAACTGAACGCAGACGCCGACAATGCCGTACTGGTCTGTCACGCCCTCAGCGGCCACCACCACGCGGCCGGCTACTACTCTCCGGACGACCGTAAGCCCGGCTGGTGGGATGCCTGCATCGGCCCCGGGAAACCCATTGATACCAATCACTTCTTCGTGGTGAGCCTGAACAACATTGGCGGTTGCCACGGCAGCACCGGCCCCGCATCCATCAATCCCGACACCGGGCGCCCCTATGGGCCGGATTTTCCCGTGGTTACCGTCCGGGACTGGGTCAAGACCCAGGCCAGGCTGGCGGATCGGCTCGGCATTGAGCAGTGGGCCGCCGTTATTGGTGGGTCGCTCGGCGGTATGCAGGCGTTGGACTGGGCCATCCACTATCCGGAGCGGCTGCGTCATTCGGTGGTCATTGCAGCAACACCGAGGCTCACGGCACAGAACATCGCGTTCAACGAGGTCTCCCGCAAGGCCATCACCTCGGACCCGGCGTTCCATGACGGCCGTTACCTTGAACATGACACCAGCCCCCAGCGCGGCCTGATGCTGGCGCGGATGGTGGGGCACATCACCTATCTTTCGGATGTGTCCATGGGCGAAAAATTCGGGCGTGAACTGCGGGATCACGCCTACCACTACGGCTTCGACGCCGAGTTCCAGGTGGAAAGCTACCTCCAGTATCAGGGGGAGCGATTCTCGGAGAGTTTTGACGCCAATACCTATCTGCTCATGACCCGGTCACTGGACTACTTCGATCCGGCCCGCGAGTTCGGCGATGACCTGAGCCGGGCCATGGCCGAGGCCCGGTGCCGCTTTCTCGTACTGTCCTTCAGTTCAGACTGGCGCTTTGCCCCTGAACATTCCGAAAAAATCGTCAACGCCCTGGTGGATGCCCGACGCGATGTGAGCTATGCGGAGATCCATTCCAACTGGGGCCACGACGCTTTCCTGGTGCCCAATGAGCGCTATCTGCGCCTGTTCCGGGCCTATATGAACCGTGTGGCGGAGGAGCCTCGTCATGCGCGCTGATCTGAAACTGATTGAACCCTGGATTGCCAACGGCTCGCGTGTTCTTGACCTGGGCTGCGGTGACGGCACCCTGCTGGATTACCTCCAGCGCGAGAAGGGTGTGAGCGGCTATGGCCTGGAGATCAACCCGGAATACATCGAGGAATGTGTGCGCCGGGGCGTGAACGTGGTGGAGCAGGACCTGGACGAGGACCGGCTGGGCAACTTCCGGGACCAGACCTTTGATACCGTGGTCATGACCCAGGCCCTGCAGGCGGTACGCCGCCCCGACCGGGCACTGACGGAGATGCTGCGCCTCGGCCGGGAAGGCATCGTGACCTTCCCCAACTTCGGCTACTGGCGGCTGCGTCTCTACCAGATGTGGTGCGGACGCATGCCCATGTCCAGCACCCTGCCGCACACATGGTATAATACGCCCAATATTCACCTGTGTACGGTGCGCGATTTCGAAGCTCTCTGCCAGGAACATCGAATCCGGATTCAGAGTCGTACCGTAGTAGATAATGCACACCGCTCGCGCTGGTACAATCGACTCTGGCCCAACCTGCTCGGTCAGATTGCAGTGTACCGCGTGACCCGTTAACGACCGGAGGTCTCGATGACGGCCAGACAACAGTTCCAGACACTGCTGCTCATGTTCCTTGCTCTGATGGTAGCTACCGGTGCCAGCGCCCAGGGAAAGACGGAATTCGATGACTTCATCGTGTATCACTCCGCGATTCCATCCACCTTCATCAGCGCCGAGATGGGCGAGGAATACGACCTGGTGCGCAGCCGCTCCATGGGCCTTCTCAACGTTTCCGTACATGCCCGCAATCCCGACGGAAAGGCGGAACCGGACGCGGTCGGGGCCCGCATTGAGGCCCGCATGACCAACAGCGTCCAGCAGACAGAATCCCTGTCTTTCCGCCGGGTGCGTGAGGGCGATGCCATCTACTACCTGGCGCAGTTCCAGTACCGGGAAGGCAAGAACCTGGACTTTGCAATCGACGCAACGCCCCATGGCAACGGCGAACCCCTGTCCGTGCGCTTTTCCAGGGAGCTCTACAATGAGTGAAGGGCGGAGCTGGGTCCTTGCCAGCAACAACCAGGGCAAGATCGCCGAGTTCAACCGCATGCTTGCCCCCTGGGCCATCACCGTCAGCGCCCAGGGGGAGCTGGGCGTGGATTCCCCGGAGGAGACGGCGTCCACCTTCGTGGAGAACGCCCTGATCAAGGCCCGCCACGCGAGCCGCATCACCGGGCTGCCGGCGCTGGCGGATGACTCCGGCCTTGCTGTTGACGCACTCAACGGGGCCCCGGGTGTCTGGTCAGCCCGTTACGCGGGAGCAGAAGGGGACGACGAGGCGAACAACCGCAAGCTCCTGGATGCCCTGGCGGATATTCCACCGGAGCAACGGAGCGCACGCTTTATCTGCCTGCTGGTGCTGATGCGCCACCCCCAGGACCCGATCCCAATGATCTGTGAAGGCCAGTGGGAAGGCCGGATCGCCACCGCGCCCAGCGGCACCCAGGGATTCGGCTACGACCCGCTGTTTTTCGTGCCTTCCGAGAACGCCACATCGGCGGAGCTGCCGGCCGATCGCAAGGCCGAGCTCAGCCACCGGGGCCGCGCCCTGGCCCAGCTCAAGGCCCGCCTCAGTGACACACCGGTCTGAACGCCTTCAGGCACCACCGCTGGGTCTCTACCTGCACACCCCCTGGTGCGTGCGCAAGTGCCCCTACTGCGACTTCAATTCGCACACGGCCCCGACCACGATTCCGGAAGACGACTATCTCAGTGCACTGATCGAGGACCTGGACGCGGACCAGGACATGCTGGATGGCCGTCCCCTGCAGAGCCTTTTCATTGGTGGCGGAACGCCTTCCCTGATGAGCGCCTCCTTCTACGAGCGTTTCCTGGATGCCCTATCACGGCGGGTGGACCTGAGCCAGCTCGATGAGATCACGCTGGAAGCCAACCCGGGAACGGTGGAAGAGGCCCGTTTCCGGGATTTCCGGCGGATCGGCATCAACCGCCTGTCGCTGGGGGTGCAGAGTTTTGACCCCGGCCACCTGAGCCGCCTGGGCCGCATCCACGACGACTCGGACGCCCGGCGCGGCGTAGCCACGGCTGTCGATGCCGGCTTCGATCGCATCAACCTGGACCTGATGCACGGTCTTCCGGAGCAAACCCCAGAGCAGGCTGTCAGCGACCTGGAAACCGCCCTGGCCTTCAACACGGGCCATGTTTCCTGGTACCAGCTGACCATTGAGCCCAATACGGCCTTCTATTCCGACCCGCCGCCGCTGCCGGATGACGACACCCTGGCATCCATCCAGGAGCAGGGCGAAGCGGTGCTCAAGGGCGCCGGACTCCAGAGGTATGAGATCTCGGCCTGGGGTCGGCCGGGCGAGGAGTGCCGGCACAACCTCAATTACTGGCGCTTTGGGGATTACCTGGCGCTTGGTGCGGGCGCTCACGGCAAGGTAACGCGCAGCGGGTCAGGCAGGGTCCGCCGCTACTGGAAAACCCGCCAGCCCGCGGATTACATCAACCGGATCGGGTCGCGCACGGCCGGGCGGAGCGAACTCGAGGCTCCCGACCTGGTGCTGGAGTTCATGCTGAATGCCCTTCGCCTGAGCGAAGGGGTGCCCGCCTCTTTTTTCCAGGCGCGAACGGGCTTACCCTTATCACGGATCGAGGATCAACTGCGGCAACTCCGGGCTGACGGCCTGCTTGCGGATACCCCGGAACAACTGGTCGCGACGGAGCGTGGCCGCTGCTACCTGAACGAGGTCCTGGAGGCCTTTGTCCCATGAAACTCTTTGGTGTTGAACACCGGCCCTGGTCACCGGAACTGCGCTGGCTGGCTTTTCTCACCGGCGCAGTACTGGTACTGGTCATGCTTATCAACCAGTACCTGGCGATACCGGAAGCGCCCCAGATCATCACCAGTTATGAAATCGCCGATGACCCGGAAGTGGCCGAGGCCATCCACCGGGAATGGGAACGACAGGCCGGCATCTGGCCCCGGGTGAGTCTCTGGGTGGATTTCGCATTCATCGGACTTTATGCAGTTTTCCTGGTGAAGCTGGCCAACCATTTCCTGTATGACCGGCCCGGGGTGCGGGAACAGAAGGCAGGGCGAGTAGCCAAGGTGCTTCTGGTTGTTGGCGCGGCCGGGGATGCGACTGAAAACGCCTGTCTGCTGCTGGCCATTCAGCAGCCGGAATCCGAATTCTGGCCGCCTGTTACCGCCATCGCCACACTGGTCAAGTTTACGGGGCTGCTGGTTGGCGCAGCAGCTCTACTGGTGGTTCGTGCCGCCCGGCGCCACCCGCTTCACCCCGAAGACCGGCATCACTGACGCTCGAACAGCATATCCGCAACCCGGTGGCCACGCAGCTCGCCGCGCTTCTCAAACTTCGTCAGAGGCCGCTCTGACGGACGCCCCATGGACCCGCCCTGCGGCGACAGGTTACGAAAGCCCTCGGCTTCCCCCATCACCTCCAGAATGTGCTCCGCGTAGGGCTCCCAGTCCGTGGCGATGTGCAGTATGCCACCAGGCCTGAGATAGGCATGCAGCTTATTGATAAAGTCCGGCTGGATAAGCCGCCGCTTATGATGCTTCTTCTTGGGCCAGGGGTCTGGGAAGAGAATCAGGATGCGGTCCAGGCTCCCGGCCGGGATGGCTTCCTCGAGCACATCAATGGCGTCCGCCCGGTAAAGACGGATGTTATCCAGACCACGCGCGTCCATCTCCATCAGGAGCGCCCCACAGCCGGGCTGATGGACCTCCACGCCGATAAAATCCTGGTCCGGCGCCTGCTCCGCCATTTCGGCGAGGGACTGGCCCATTCCGAAACCGATTTCCAGGTTCAGCGGTGCCCGGCGCCCAAAAACCGTCTCCTGGTCCAGTTTCCCCTGATCCAGCGACAGCCCGAAACGCGGCCAGAGACGGTCCCAGGCCCGCTGCTGCCCGCGCGTCATGCGCCCGGCACGCAGCACGAAACTGCGTATCGGGCGCTCCTTGCTGCGTGCCAGGTCATTGTTGGGATCGGTCATCAGGACTCCACACTGGGTTGCTGGAGGCTGAATTATCCGGATTCAGCGCGCGACTGCAATCGGTATCCCAGCGCCTCGACAAGGTGCGGCTTCTCGACGCGGGCCGCACCGGCCAGGTCGGCAATGGTCCGCCCCACCCTCAAAACCCGATGGAGAGCCCGTGCCGAGAGGCCGAGCCGGGACATGGCCTGTTCCAGGACCTGCTCCCCGGCCTCATCAATGGAGCAGGCGCTGTGCAGCGCCTCGCCAGCCAGATGTGCATTCAGCACCCCTCGCTCTGACTGGCGCTCACGCATTCGCTGTACCCGCTGACGCACCGTCTCACTGTCCACCTCCCCCTTCTCCGGCCGCAACAGGGCTTTCCCATCCTGGACGGGGACACCCACGTGCATATCAAACCGATCCAACAGCGGTCCCGAGATCCGGCTCTGATACTTCAGGATCTGGTTGGGTGCACACTGGCAGGGAATGCTGGGATGCCCCTGATACCCGCAGGGACAGGGGTTCATGGCGCCGATGACCTGGAATTGTGCCGGATAGGTCACGCGCCGGGTGGCTCGCGAGATGACAATCTCGCCGGATTCCATGGGCTCGCGCAGAACCTCCAGAACACGACGGTCGAACTCGGGCAGTTCATCCAGGAACAGCACACCGTGATGGGCCAGCGAGATTTCCCCCGGTTTCGGGCTGCTGCCCCCACCGACAAGCGCCACCGCCGAGGCCGTGTGATGGGGCGAGCGGTAGGGTGGCCGGCGCCAGCCATGGGTGGCGCGGAACTGCCCGGCCACGGAATGGACTGAGGCGACCTCCAGGGCTGTTGTATCCGTCAGCGGCGGCAGTATTCCCGGGAGCCGGCTGGCCAGCATGCTCTTGCCGGTTCCCGGTGGCCCGTGAAACAGAAGGTTATGCCCGCCGGAGGCGGCAATCTCCAGTGCCCGCTTGGGGATATGCTGCCCCTGGACATCGGCCAGGTCCGGACCCGTTACGCCATCCTGGTCGCCAGTTGCGGTCGGCGGAACCGGAGCAAGGTGTTGCTCGCCCCGAAGGTGGGCACAGACCGCGAGCAGGTGATCCGCCGCAAAGGTATCGTCCCGGCTGGCCAGGCCCGCCTCCTCCGCATTCGCCGAAGGCACCAGAATGGTGCGACCTTCCGAGCGCGCTGCCAGTACAGCGGGCAGAACGCCCTGCAGCGCCCGCAAGCCCCCGTCCAGGGCAAGCTCGCCAAGGAATTCCATGGCCGTTACCGACTCCGCCTCGAGCTGCCCGGAGGCGACAAGAATACCCATGGCAATGGGTAGATCGAAACGGCTGCCCTCCTTGGGGAGGTCGGCAGGAGCAAGGTTGATGATGATGCGACGGGCCGGGAACTCAAAGCCGCTGTTCAGAAGTGCGCTGCGGACACGGTCCTTGCTTTCACGCACGGCCGTCTCCGGCATGCCGACAATGGACAGCGAGGGCAGCCCCCCGGAAAGGTGGGTCTCAACGGTTACGGATGGGGCTTCAATGCCCACCCGCGCCCGCGTGTGGATAATCGCAAAACTCATGATAACAATCCCTGTTGGTATAACGTCCTGATCGGGTTCCGCTTACTGGTTCAGTCGATTCTCCAGCTCCGAGACCCGCGCCTCAAGGGCTTCCACCTTTTCCCGGGTCTTCGCCAGCACCGCCGCCTGGGCATCAAACTCTTCCCGGGTCACGAGGTCCAGGCGATCCAGCACCGAGGCTACTGCCATGCGCGCGTGCTGCTCCAGGTCATCCCGTGCTACCTTCGCCATATCGGGCATGAACTGGTCAAACTGGCCGCGCAGCTCCGAGAAAAAATCCTGGGGTTTCTTTGGCATGATCCGGCTCCTTAATGGTTCAGCCCAAATGCTACCACAGCTGCGTAATCGTCGTATCGCTAGCCAGTCCACACCACCAGTGCCCTTTTATGGATCACTCAGGATCTGAATGCGCTACAATGGGGCAGAATAAACGGCCGCACACCGTTTAGTCTGAGCCATCTAACTGTTTTTAGACAGTTTTTTGCGTTGGCACAGGGCGTGCAAAGGTCTGACCAGTGTCCGCACAACCTGGTGCGGGCCAACCATGCACCCCGATCAAGGTCGCCACACCCAGTACCGCTGGGCCGGCAACGAAAGGAGAAACCCATGAAACTTGTGACAGCGATTATTAAGCCGTTCAAGCTTGATGACGTGCGCGAAGCCCTGTCTGAAATTGGTGTACAGGGTGTCACCGTCACGGAAGTCAAAGGCTTCGGCCGGCAGAAAGGACACACCGAGCTCTACCGCGGTGCCGAATACGTGGTGGATTTCCTGCCCAAGGTGAAAATCGAGATTGCCATCAGCGAAAAGCTGCTCGATCAGGTCATCGAGTCGATTACGAAAGCAGCCAACACCGGCAAGATCGGTGACGGCAAGATTTTCGTGACCGAGCTTGAGCAGGCGATCCGGATCCGGACCGGTGAAACGGGCGAGGAAGCGGTTTAACGCCCTCGTCATTCACTGAAACGACCAACGCAACCCATTTCACTTTCAACAGCCTTGTGCGGAGGGCTGATTTATGGAAAACGAACTGTTTCACCTACAGTACGCCATGGATACGTTCTATTTCCTGATCTGTGGCGCCCTTGTCATGTGGATGGCCGCCGGCTTCACGATGCTGGAGTCGGGTCTGGTCCGGTCCAAAAACACAACGGAAATCCTTACCAAGAACGTCGCTCTCTACTCCATTGCCTGCCTCATGTATCTCGTCAGCGGTTACGCGATCATGTACGACGGCGGTTATTTCCTGAGTGGCATTGCCAGCGTTGATGTGGACTCGGTGCTCGGCGACTTTGCCAGCCGTGACGACTTCACTGGTGGTTCCATCTACTCGGGTGCATCCGACTTCTTCTTCCAGGTCGTTTTTGTAGCGACGGCCATGTCGATCGTATCCGGTGCGGTGGCCGAGCGCATGAAGCTGTGGTCGTTCCTGCCCTTCGCGGTTGTAATGACTGGCTTCATCTACCCGCTCGAGGGTTCCTGGACCTGGAATGGCGCGGATGTGTTCGGCATGTACAACCTGGGCGATCTGGGCTTCAGTGACTTTGCCGGCTCCGGCATCGTACACATGGCCGGTGCCTCTGCGGCGCTTGCTGGTGTACTGCTGCTCGGCCCGCGTAAGGGTAAGTATGGCCCCAACGGCGAGATCCGGGCGATCCCGGGCGCGAACCTGCCATTGGCAGCGCTGGGCACCCTGATCCTGTGGATGGGCTGGTTCGGCTTCAACGGCGGCTCCGTGCTCAAGCTCGGCGATATCGCCTCTGCCAACTCCGTAGCCGTGGTCTTCCTGAACACCAACACAGCCGCAGCCGGCGGTGCCATTGCCGCACTGATCGTCTCGCGCCTGATGTTCGGCAAGGGCGACCTGACGATGCTGCTCAACGGTGCGCTGGCTGGCCTGGTGGCTATTACAGCCGAGCCGTCCACGCCCACACCGCTGCAGGCGACCATCTTTGGTGCGCTGGGTGGTGTTCTGGTGGTCTTCTCCATCGTAGCGCTGGACAAGCTGCGCATCGACGATCCGGTCGGTGCGATCTCGGTGCACGGTACCGTCGGTCTCCTGGGCCTGCTGTTGGTACCGCTGACCAACTCTGGCTCCACCTTCTTCGGCCAGATTGCCGGTGCGCTGACCATCTTCGCCTGGGTCTTCGGCGCCAGCCTGATTGTCTGGGCCATCCTGAAGGCGACTGTTGGCATTCGCGTCAGCGAAGAGCAGGAGTACGAAGGGCTCGACCTGGCCGAGTGTGGCATGGAAGCGTATCCCGAGTTCGACGGCAACGGCTGATTCGAACGGGAGTACAGGAAAGGGGCGCCCTCGGGCGCCCCTTTTTTGTTGCTAACCGATTGCCGCCTCGACGATCCTGACCAGGGTTTCTCCACGACTGTGAGGAATCGCAAGCTGATCGTAGTAATCGGCCGGGTCATGCACCCGGGCTCCGTTGAAACCGAGCTTGCCAAAACAACCCCGGACTTCCTCGTCGCTGCGGAAATGGAAACTCACCGTGCTGTCACTCAGCCTGCCAAGCAGGAACGACAGGCGTTGGATGGTTGCGCTGAAAACACCGGATTCGGGAAGGTAGTAGGTTTCCATCAGGTAGCGGCTTCCGGGGAATCGATCGCCCAGTGCCGCCAGACGCTGCCAGAAGGGTTCCATATCGGCGAGCGTGAAGTAGCTGGTCAGCCCCTCGGTGATGATCACCAGTGGCTCCCCTTCCCGGAAGTTATTCGCCACAACCGTCTCGAGGGCCTGTTCCCCCTCCCGGTGAAAGACATCCAGGGGGAGAACCCGGTGACGCTCCCCCAGACAGCCCGCCGTTGCCAGCTCCCTGCGCTTGCGCTCTGCCATACCGGGGATATCGGTCTCCACATAGGTCAGTCCCGGAAAACGTTTCCGGAACCGGTAGCCCCTGGGAGACATGCCGCTGGCAATCTCAAGTACCTGGCTGACACCTGACTCACGAATCAGATGGTCCAGAAGATGGTCTATGAGCAGGTGTCGCTGGACCAGAACCACCCGCAGATTGTTTCCGGCCAACCACCGGCTCGCCGATTCAAAAGGGGTCATGGCGTGGTACAGGCCGGTCCCCGAATGTGTGGACAGAAACCGTGGAGAAAGTCCATTGCGATACCAGACCTCCCCCGTATACAGACCGGTAAAGCTGATGGAAGCGGTATCCCTGGAATCCGTCAATGCCGGTTCTCCCAATTATCCCTCGCCACCGAGCGGGCGATCCTCGCCAATCATCTCCTGCAGAAAGGGCGGATGAGCCATGGCAGCAGCGTGCACATCCGCGGTGTAGTACCGGGTTGGAAAAGGCATTTCCCGGGCATCCGCCTCGCGGAAATACTCCGGGGGCGTGGTCTTGCCCGCCAGGGTGCAGCTCCACCAGCCCGTCGGATAGACCGGCTGAGGAAAGAGCAGCGTTTTCGTATGCTCATAACCGGCGCCGCGCATATCCTCGTGGGCCTTGCGGATGATGGATTTGGATTCATCCATCAGCGGTGACTCGGTCTGCTGCACCAGCAGGCCGTTCTCGCCCAGGGCCATGAAGCAGTCCCGGTAGAAATCGCGGGTGAAGAGGCCTTCCGCTGGGCCCACCGGATCCGTGCTGTCCACGATGATCACATCGAAATACCCGGGATCCGTGTCCTGAATCCACTTGATGCCATCCCCGAAGAAGAAGTTCGCGCGCGGATCGGTGTTGGCGGTGCAGAGTTCCGGGAACCAGGTTTCCGAAAGGCGTGTGACCCGTTCGTCAATCTCCGCCTGCCACACTTCCTCGATGTTCGGATGCCGGAGCACCTCCTGAAGTGTCCCACAGTCACCACCGCCGATGATAGCCACCCGTTTGGGCTTGCGGTGCGTGAACAGCACCGGATGTGCCATCATCTCGTGGTAGAGGAAATTGTCCCGTCCCGATAGCATCACGCAGCCATCAATGGCCATCAGGTTGCCGAAGGTTTCGGTCTCGTAGATGCTGATGGTCTGGTAGGGCGTGGTCTCCTCATGGAGCTTGCGGCGAATCCGCAGGGAAAACGCGATGGATTCCTGCGCGTAGATCTCGGTAAACCAGTTATCGTCAAGGCCGGTCATCGTGCACTCCTGGCTGATGGGCAGTGGCCGTATTGTAAGATGAACCGGCATTACACAGAAGGCTGTTCCACATTCTTTCCGGGCCTTACAATTGCTCCCGGAGCCATACCATCGGAGTCATCACCATGACGGACCATCCACGCAGCCGCGCCATGCACACCTGGAACATTCCGCACTGGAGTGATGGCTATGTGGATATCAGCGACGACGGCCACCTGCTGATCCGGCCCCACGGACAAACGGGCGAAACCACCCTGAAGCTCTCATGGCTGGTGGAGAAGCTGCGTTCGGAGGGCGCCAGGCTGCCGGTGCTGATCCGTTTCAGCGATATTCTTCATGACCGTGTAAACAGCCTCTGTGCGGCTTTCCAGAATCACATTGACGCCCACCAGTACGAAGGCCACTACACCGCCGTGTATCCGGTGAAGGTCAACCAGCAGCGGCGCGTGGTGGAAGAGATCATCCAGGCCGAGCCCGCCGCGGGAAACGGCCAGATCGGGCTGGAAGCCGGCAGTAAACCGGAGCTCTTCGCGGTCCTGGCCATGTCGCGTAAGCCGGGCTCGGTCATTGTCTGCAACGGCTACAAAGACCGGGAATACATCCGTCTGGCACTGTTGGGCCGCCAGTTGGGGCACCGGGTCTTCATCGTGGTGGAGAAACAGTCGGAACTGCCGCTGATCCTGGAGGAGGCACGCGACCTCGGTGTCTCCCCGCTTATCGGCGTACGGGCCCGGCTGGCCTCCATCGGCCACGGCAACTGGCAGAACACCGGCGGTGAAAAATCCAAGTTCGGGCTTTCGGCCAGCCAGATCCTCGAGGTGATCGAACACCTTCGCGCAGAAGATGCCCTGGCCAGCCTTCAGCTGCTGCATTTCCACCTGGGGTCCCAGATCGCCAATATCCGCGATATCCAGACCGGACTGCGCGAGTGCGCGCGCTTCTACCGGGCCCTCCATGAAGCCGGGGCGCCCGTGGCCACCATCGATATCGGCGGCGGTCTGGGCGTGGACTACGAGGGAACCCGCTCACGCAGCGCCTGCTCCATGAACTACAGCATGGATGAATACGCCAGGCACGTTATCCAGACCTTCAGCGAACTCTGCGCGGAGACGAACCTGCCCCACCCCGACCTGATCAGCGAGTCGGGACGGGCACTGACGGCGCATCATGCGGTCCTGGTGACCAATGTTGTGGACCAGGAAGACCCGGGAACCCGTATTCCGGAGGCACTCCGCGACGATGCCCCCGCTGCGCTGCGCAACCTGTGGAACGACCACCGGATGCTGCAGGAAGCCGACAGCAGTCGCTCCCCCGTCGAGATCTACCACGACGCCGCCCAGGCCCTGGCGGACATCCAGACCGAGTTCGCCCACGGTCTGGTTTCGCTGGTGGAACGGGCCCAGGCAGAGGAGGTGCACAACTGCATCGGCCTGCTGCTTCAACAGCGCCTGAATCCCGGCAACCGGGTTCATCGCGCCCTTCTGGATGAGCTCAATGAAAAGCTGGCCCGCAAGCTGTTCGTCAACTTTTCCATGTTCCAGTCCCTGCCCGACGTCTGGGGCATTGACCAGATCTTCCCCATACTGCCCCTGGAAGGGCTGCACCGGCCTCCCACCCGGAGAGCGCTGGTGCGGGACATGACCTGCGACTCTGACGGGCGCATCGACCACTACGTGGACGGCGACGGCATTGAGGCCACGCTTCCCCTTCCCGAAGGCGAGGACACGAAACTATTGGCGTTCTTCCTGACTGGTGCCTACCAGGAAATCCTGGGGGATATGCACAACCTCTTTGGTGACACCGACGCCGTGGACATCCGGATTGATGATCGGGGCGCCCCCCAGGTAACCCACATGGCCCGGGGACAGACCCTGGAGAATGTTCTGGAGCAGGTCAATTACCGCCCGCAGCGCCTGCTCGAGCAGCTTTCCGCACAACTCGATGATGCCGGCCTGCCCCCGTCCGAACGTTTCCAGCTCCTGGAGCGGGTACGGAAAGGACTGGAAAGCTATACCTATCTCGCCGCGGACTGATCCATTCCGGATACCCACCCGTAAACCTGACCAATGATCGATTTCAAAAAGGGTTATGGGCACCTACAATGGAACTCAGACAAATGAACAAGCCGGTCACCGGCAAGGGTCATAACGTGACACCATTACAGGACGACAGCCGGCGCAGCGAGCGCAGCAAGGACCAGTGGAGCCAGCTTCTGGAGCATGTCGGCGCGAGCCAGGATCGGGGCGCATTCCACCAGCTGTTCGAGCACTTCGGTCCCCAGATCAAGTACTACGCCATCTCCAACGGCATCGCCAATCAGGCGGAGGAGCTGGTGCAGGAGGTGATGATCTCCATATGGCGCCGCGCCTCGACTTACGACTGGCGCAAGGCGGCCGCCTCCACCTGGATCTTCACCATCGCCCGTAACCAGCGCATCGACATGCTGCGCAAGATCCAGCGTGGTAGCGCGGAGATGGCGATTGAGACAGAAGATCTCTGGCAGATCCCGGGCGACGACGAGAAGGATCCGGTTCCTTCCCTCCACCGTATTTTTGCCGAGCGTCGCATCCGCGACTCCTTCCAGCATCTGCCGGAAGAACAAGTTGCGGTTCTTGCCAAGGTTTATCTGGAACACAAGTCCCACCAGGAAGTGGCCCATGAAATGGACATCCCCCTTGGAACCGTCAAGAGCCGTGTGCGTCTGGCACTGAGTAAACTCAAGGTTATTCTCCAGGATCAGGATCTATGAGCGTTCACCACCCTGATGAAATGCTGTTGACCGAATATAGTGCAGGCACTCTCACCGAGCCCATGGCACTGTGTGTTCGGATGCATCTGGAACGCTGCGACCACTGCCGCAGCCAGCTGGATATGCTGAACAGTCTTGGTGCCATCATGCTGGATCACAGCCACCACGCGAGCAAGGTATCCGACGACCTCTTTGACAGCATCCTGACGCGACTGGACGATCCCCAGGAGGAAACGGACAGCCCGCCTGTGGCCAATGAGTCGGATAACCGATCGCCCCTGGAAAAGATGCTTGGAACGGACCTTCAGTCCCTGCCCTGGAAGCGACAACTGGCGGATGTCAGCGTCTGCGACCTGAGCGACTATTTCCCGGGTGACGAACGCGTCACCCTGCAGAAACTCTGCGCCGGTGGCCGGGCTCCCTCGCATACCCATGGCGGCAAGGAGGCGACCCTGGTGCTCACGGGTGCCTTTGCCGATGGCAACGGGGTGTTCAGCAAGGGGGACTTCGTGATCCTGAATCAGCATCACGACCATCAGCCGGTCGCCCTGCACGGGGAAGACTGTATAACGCTGTCGGTTCTGGATGCCCCGGTCAGGCTCACGGGGCGGCTGACGCGCCTGCTCAATCCGTTCATCCGCTGACCCGGTGGGCCCGGAGCTGGGTATGACAACTCTGATCGCGGGCATCAGCGGCGGTATCGGGCTGGCCATGGCCAGCCACGAACTCAGCCGCCATCCCGAGGTTCGCATCATTGGCCTGAGCCGTAATGCCTCCCAGTCTGAAGAGGTTTTGAAACTCCAGTCCTCCTACCCGGAACGGGTCACATTGATCGACACGAATGTTGGCGATCCGGATCATCTCAAGACGGCCTTCGAGAACCACATCCCTGCCGAAGCCCGGATCCATAAGGTGATCTTCGCGATCGGCATCCTACACGGACCCGATCTCTTCCCGGAGAAACGCCTGGAGGACATCCGACCGCAGTCCATGATGCACAGCTATGAAACCAACATCCTGGGCTTCCTCCTGCTGGTCCAGGCCCTGATTCCATGGCTGAGACACAAGGACCCCAAGCTGATTGCCGCCATCTCCGCCAAGGTGGGCTCCATTGGCGACAACGAGTTCGGTGGCTGGTATGCCTACCGGTGCAGCAAGGCCGCCCTGAACATGGCCGTGCGAACCCTCGCTATCGAGACACGCAGGCGCCTTAAGCCGGCGACAGTGGTGGCACTCCACCCGGGTACCACCGAAACCAACCTTACCGCGCCCTTCCAGCAATCACTCGCCAGGCTCCAGGTCCACAGCCCCGTCGATACTGCCAACAACCTGTGGAATGTGCTTGATGGCCTGACGCCTGAGGAGTCCGGCTCCTTTCTCAACTGGGACGGCACGACGCTGCCCTGGTAACACAGGGGCAATACCATACTGCTGGCCAATTGTTATACCCATTGCGATAAACCACCGCTATGGATGGGGCGTATATTCGGGTGAGATCAATCACAACTCACAGCACCGGAGAGGCGCACTTTCCCATGGCCTACAACGCCCCAATTACCGACTTCCGCTTCATCCTCTACAACGTTCTCGGCGCCGACCGGCTCCACGAGTTGGAACCCTACTCGGAAGCCACCCCGGACCTGATCAACGCCATCCTGGAAGAAGGCGGGCGCTTCATGAAGGAAGTCATGGAGCCGACCAACATCCCGGGTGACCGCGAGGGCTGCCAGTTCAACCCGGAGGATGCCAGCGTTACGACGCCGACAGGCTTTCGGCAGGCCTACAAGCAGTTCGCCGAGGGCGGCTGGACCGCGCTGGATGCGCCCACGGAATACGGTGGCCAGGGCCTGCCCCACATCCTCAAGTTCATCGTTGACGAAATGATCTGCGCCACGAACCTCTCGCTGGGCATGTACCCGGGCCTGACCCACGGCGCCATCAGTGCCCTCTACGAGCACGGCTCCGAACACCTTAAGAACACCTACCTGAAGAAACTGGTCAGCGGCGAATGGACCGGCACCATGTGCCTCACTGAGCCCCAGTGCGGCACGGACCTGGGGCTGATCCGCAGCAAGGCCGAACCGGACGCCAACGACAGCTATCGGGTCAGCGGCACCAAGATCTGGATCACCGGGGGTGAACACGACCTCACCGACAACATCATCCATCTGGTGCTGGCCAAGCTCCCGGACGCACCAGCGGGCACCAAGGGCATCTCGCTCTTCGTGGTCCCCAAGTTCATCCCGGAGACCGGTGAGCGCAACAGCATCCAGTGTGGCGGCCTTGAGCACAAGATGGGCATCAAGGGCTCATCAACCTGCGTGATGAACATGGATGAGGCGCGCGGCTGGCTGGTAGGCGAGCCCCATGACGGCATGCGCCAGATGTTCACCATGATGAACGAGGCCCGGCTGATGGTGGGCATGCAGGGGCTTGGTCTGGCGGAAGCCGCCTACCAGGTGAGCCTTGGTTTCGCCCGGGAACGCCTCCAGAGCCGGTCCCTGTCAGGCCCGAAGAACCCCAACGGCCCCGCGGACCCCATTATCGTGCACCCGGATGTGCGGCGCATGCTCATGCGCCAGAAGGTGCTGAATGAGGGTATGCGCGCGATGGCGCTGTACTCCGGTCATCAACTGGACCTGTCCAAGGCCCATCCGGAGGAAAACGTGCGCCAGACGGCGGACGACATCGTGCAGATCATGACACCGGTGGTTAAGGCCTTCCTCACCGACGAGGGCTATGCCAATGCCAACACCGGCCTGCAGGTGCTTGGCGGCTCCGGGTTCACCCAGGACTGGCCCATCGAACAGTTCGTTCGTGATGGCCGCATCGCACGAATTTACGAGGGCACCAACGGCATCCAGGCCATGGACCTGGTCGGCCGCAAGCTCGGTCTCCACAAGGGCCGGCTGGTACAGAGCCTTTTCGGTGACATGACGACGTACCTGAAAGCCAATCCGGACTGCGCCCACCGCGATGCCTTCAAGGGCGCACTGGGCACGTTGGAGGAGGCCATCAACTGGCTGAACGACAACGGCCGGCAGGACCCCGAACAGGCCGGCGCCGCCGCCACCCCCTTCCTGCGGCTGACCGCGTTCACCGTGATGGCCTATCTCTGGGTGCGCATGGCCGATGCGGCGCAGGCAGCGCTGGACAACGGTGATGGCAACCGCGCGTTCAACGAGGCCAAGCTTGTCTCGGCGCAGTTCTTCTTCGACAAGCTGCTGCCGGAGAAGGATCACCTGCTGGCGGACATCACCGATGGCAAGGAGACGCTGATGGCCCTCGCGGATGAGCAGTGGGCGCTCTGAACCGATGATTTGACCCTTCAAGCGCAACCCCGTTCTGATTGGGGTTGCGCTCCCTCAACCCCCTGTGATTCGATCACGCGACCATTACTGAAGCCGGAACGGGGAACCTGATGCGGGAACAGTCGCGTGCCTTTTTTGCGACGGTCAATCCGACCGTTTTCACCACCTCCGCAATCGTTATTGTGCTGTTTGTGCTCTTTGGCGTGGTTTTCACGGAAACCGCCAATACGGTTTTCAGCGTCATCCACTCAGGCATCACCCATTATTTTGGCTGGTTCTATATCCTGGCCGTCACCATCTTCCTGGGGTTTCTGATCTGGCTGAGCCTGTCGCGTTACGGCACGATCCGCCTTGGTCAGCCCTATGAAAAACCGGAGTTCTCCTTTATCGGCTGGTTCTCGATGCTGTTCAGCGCCGGTATGGGGATTGGGCTGGTCTACTGGAGCGTTGCCGAGCCCATACTGCATTACGAGAATCCCCCCGAGGGCGCGGGCACAACAATCGAGGCCGCCCGCCAGGCCATGGTCTATTCCTTCTTTCACTGGGGACTCCACGCCTGGGCGATCTACGTGGTGCTCGGGATGTCCGTGGCCTATTTCAGTTTCCGCAAACAACTGCCGCTGACCATACGCTCCATTTTCTACCCCATGCTCGGTGATCGCATCTACGGCCCCATCGGGCACCTCATCGATATACTGGCGGTATTCGGGACACTTTTCGGGCTGGCAACGTCCCTGGGCTTTGGGGCCATGCAGCTCAATACTGGCTTGCATATCCTCACGGGTATGCCGGTCTCCCAATGGGTTCAGGTGGGCATCATTGCGAGTATTACGGCCGTCGCCGTGATGTCAGTCATCTCCGGGCTCGACCGGGGTCTGAAATGGCTGAGCCTGTTCAACCTGGGGCTCGCCATTGTGCTGATGGCATTCGTGTTCATCGTCGGTCCCACCCTGTTCAATCTCCGGTTCTTTCTCGAGTCAATCGGCACCTACTTCAATCAGCTCACACAGATGAGCCTTTCGACGGATGCATTCGGAAACTCCGATTGGCAGAAGGAATGGACCATCTTCTACTGGGCCTGGTGGATTGCCTGGTCGCCGTTCGTAGGCATCTTCATCGCCCGCATATCCCGGGGCAGAACCATCCGTGAATTCATTGCCGGGGTGCTGCTTCTGCCCAGCCTGTTCGTCTTTGCCTGGCTGACAACCTTTGGCGGAACTGCCCTGCACCTTGAAATGTTCGGTGACGGAACGGCGATTGGCGCCGCCGTGGCCGAAGACACCACCGTGGCCCTGTACACCACGCTGGGGATGCTGCCATTCCCAACCCTGGCCTCAGCAGTGGCGACCCTTCTGATTGCCACCTATTTCGTGACGTCCTCGGATTCGGGAACCCATGTGGTCGATGCCCTCATTTCCCGCGGAAGCACTCACTCTCCGAAGCGCCAACGGGTGATCTGGGGAATTACCGAGGGCGCGATTGCGGCCACCCTACTGATCGTGGGTGGTGAGCAGGCACTCGATGGCCTCCAGACCGGATCGCTGATCGCGGGCCTGCCCGTTGCGGTCATTCTGCTTATTGCCTGCGTGAGTCTCTTCCGGGCACTGCAGCAGGAAGAGCCACTGCTCCATTCCGGCAAGGATTGAGCAGAGCTGCCTCCTTAGAGGTACTCCCTCCAACACAAGGGAGTACCTTCCGTAACTATCTGGCATAAAAGAGGTATTACCCCCATCCACCTGATGGGGTAGCGCCGATAATTATTGATAAAACGCAACGATGACGCCGGCGCCAGCATGCGTTAATCGACTTACCATCAATTCAATAGGGAGTCGATCATGCTTGGCGAACAAGAGTACGATCCGCCCAAGGCCCACAAGGCACTTGCCTTTTCCACCCTGGCCTTCACCGTGTGCTTTGCGGTGTGGACCATCTTCTCCGTTATCGGGGTCAAGATTAAGCAGGATCTTGGACTTTCCGATACCGAATTCGGGCTCCTGGTGGCGACACCCGTCCTGACCGGCTCCATCAGCCGGATCTTTCTCGGCATGTGGACCGAGCGTTTCGGGGGCCGGCTGGTCTTCACGATCCTGATGCTGGCCACCTCCGTGGCGGTCTTCCTGCTCTCAACCGTCACAACCTATGGCCTCTTCCTGGTCGCGGCCCTGGGCATCGGGCTTGCCGGCGGCTCCTTCATCGTCGGCATTGCCTACACCTCCGAATGGTACGACAGGAAGCACCAGGGCACGGCGCTGGGTATTTTTGGCGCCGGCAACGTGGGTGCCGCTGTCACCAACTTCGGGGCCCCGTTCCTGGTGGTGGCCCTTGGCTGGGAAATGACCGCCCAGGTCTACGCTGTTGTTCTCGCAGCCATGGCCGTCGTCTTCTGGTTCATGACCGAAAACGATCCACGTCTCCAGCGCCGTGCCGCAGAGGGCAGTGAGCCCATGCCCGTCAAGGAGCAGCTCGCTCCCCTGAAGAACCTTCAGGTCTGGCGTTTTTCGCTGTATTACTTCTTCGTTTTCGGCGCCTTCGTGGCACTCGCCTCCTGGCTGCCCAACTACTACGTCAGCGTTTACGACCTCAGCCTTGAGCAGGCCGGTATGCTGGCAGCCATGTATGCCCTTCCGGCGTCGGTCTTCAGGGCTCTGGGCGGCTGGATGTCCGATAGGATCGGCGCCCGGGCGGTCATGTACTGGACGTACGGTGTTTCGCTGCTCTGCCTTTTTGTTCTCAGCTATCCGCAGACCCGCTACCTCATTGACGGAATTGATGGAACCATTGAGTTCTCCTTCGGGGTGCCCCTGACCCTCTTTGTGATTCTGACCATCGTCCTCGGGTTCGTGATGTCGCTCGGCAAGGCGGCGGTCTACAAGCACATACCGGTCTACTATCCCGACCATGTCGGTTCCGTAGGCGGCCTTGTCGGCATGATCGGCGGCCTGGGCGGCTTCTTCCTTCCGATCATGTTCGGCGGCCTCAACGATCTGCTCGGCGTCTGGACAAGTTGCTTCATGCTGCTCTTCCTGCTGGTGCTGGTCTCGATGCTGTGGATGCACGGCGCCATCGTGCGCATGGAACGGCGCCGCTATCCCGAGCGTGGCGAAGTGCAAAGCGCCCGTGACCTCCCGGAAATCCAGCTTGATTACGGGAATGAGGGAAGCACCGCGAAAAACTGAAACGCAGGCGGGAGGGTCAGCCTCCCGCCTGATCCAATTCATTCACATTAACCCGGAGCCTAATTATGGGTGATCTCTATAAGTGGGATGTTGAAGACCCCGACTTCTGGGAGTCGAAGGGTAAGAAAATCGCCAACCGCAACCTGTGGATCTCTATTCCCAGTCTGCTGTGCGGCTTTGCGGTCTGGCTCTACTGGGGCATCATCACCGTCCAGATGCTCAACCTGGGCTTCCCGATTCCCAAGGGAGAGCTGTTCACACTGACCGCCATCGCCGGCCTGACCGGCGCCACGCTGCGAATTCCCAGCAGTTTCTTCATCCGCATTGCGGGTGGTCGTAATACCATCTTCTTTACCACGGCCCTGCTCATGATTCCGGCCATCGGAACGGGCCTGGCCCTGCAGAGCAAGGAAACGCCGCTCTGGGTCTTCCAGATGCTCGCATTCCTCTCTGGTATTGGTGGCGGCAACTTCGCTTCGTCCATGTCGAACATCAGTTTCTTCTTTCCCAAGAACAAGCAGGGACTGGCGCTGGGACTCAATGCGGGGCTGGGTAATGCGGGTGTTACCACCATGCAGATCCTGGTGCCGCTGTTCATGACCATCGGTGTTTTCGGTGGTGCGCCCATGATCCTGGAAAACGGCTCCGGCACCCTGATCGGCAAGATCCCCGCAGGGAGCGAAACCTTTATCCACAATGCGGGCTACCTCTGGCTGTTGTTCCTGATTCCGCTCGCCTTTGCCGGCTGGTTCGGCATGGACAATATCCGCACTGAGGCGGTGTCGCCGAATATCGGCAGCCCGCTGAGCGCGTTCGGTAGGATTACCGGCATGCTTCTGATTGGCTTCTTTACGGCGGCGGTCGGCCTCTACATCATCCTTCCCGATCCTGTTGGCCTTGGCACACCGGACTGGGTTAAGTGGCCGGTCATTGCGGGCATCCTGTTCACGACCATAATGCTGATGAAGCTCATTCCGGGTGAAATCAAGCCGAATCTGCAGCGCCAGTTCAGGATTTTCTCCAATAAGCACACCTGGGTGATGAGCCTGATCTATACCATGACGTTCGGCAGCTTCATTGGCTTCTCCGCCGGTTTTGGTCTGGCCATCAAGGTCATCTTCGGTTACCAGCACGTCATGGTCGACGGCGTCATGACCCACGACACCGCGAACCCGGCTGGTCCTTCCGCCCTGATGTGGGCCTGGATGGGGCCGTTCATCGGTGCCCTGATCCGCCCCGTCGGCGGCTGGATCGCGGACAAGGTTGGTGGTGCTCTCGTAACCGGTGTGGTTGCAGTGGTGATGATCGGCAGCTCGCTGGGCGTGGCCTACTACATGCAGTTGGCTTATGCCTCTCAGACACCGCAGGAATTCTTCTTCCCCTTCCTGCTGCTCTTCCTGTTGCTTTTCGCGGCAACCGGCATTGGTAACGGCTCCACCTTCCGTACCATCGCCAAGATCTTCAACACGGAGCAGGCCGGACCGGTACTGGGTTGGACCTCAGCAGTAGCCGCCTATGGCGCCTTCATCATTCCGCAAGTATTCGGCGAGCAGATCAAGGCGACAACACCGGAGAACGCACTCTACGCCTTCGCGGTGTTCTACGCGGTCTGCCTGGTCGTGAACTGGTGGTACTACCTGGGCCCGAAGGCCGAATTCAAGAACCCCTGAGCGGGTTAGCGCCTTAAAGGACAAGGCCAACACGATCCAGAAAGCCCCCGAATCCGGGGGCTTTCTGCTTTGAAAGGCACAGCAAGGCCTGAAGCCAGCCTGATCAGGCTTTTGTCGCTCTGCGTCTGGCCGTAGAATAGTCGATTAATCAGCCCACCCGAGCCACGACAAATCATGCCATCGAGTTACGACGTCATCATCATCGGTGCCGGAGCCGCCGGGCTCATGTGCGCCATCACCGCGGGCTACCGGGGTCGGCGGGTGCTGGTGATCGAGCATGCCCGCAGGCCCGGCCGCAAGATCCTGATGTCAGGCGGCGGACGCTGCAATTTTACCAACCTCAACAGCACCCCGGCGAATTTCATTTCCGACAATCCGGGCTTCTGCATTTCCGCGCTCAAACGCTACACCCCGGAGAACTTCCTGGAACTGGTGGAGCGCCACGGGATTGAGCACGAGGAAAAAGCGGCCGGCCAGCTGTTCTGCCGTGACAGCGCGAAGGATATTGTCGATCTGCTGCTCACTGAATGTGACTGGGCCGGGGTCGAGCTGATGCTCAGAACGCAGGTTGATGCCGTGGCTCAGAGCAGCGGCGGCTACCAGGTTTCCACCAGCGAAGGCACCTTCTGCAGCGAGTCACTGGTCATCGCCTGTGGTGGCCTTTCCATTCCGACCATGGGCGCGACGGGCTTTGGCTACGACATTGCCCGCCAGTTTGGGATTCCGGTACTGCCCACCCGTGCCGCGCTGGTTCCCTTTACGCTCGACCCGACGCTCAAGGAGCAGCTGTCGCCGCTGGCCGGTGTCAGTTGCCCTGTTGAAGTGCACTGTAACGGTGAGTCTTTCAGGGAACCCATGCTGGTCACCCATCGCGGACTCAGCGGCCCTGCCATGCTCCAGATTTCCAGTTTCTGGGAGCCGGGGGACGAGCTGGTTATTGATCTGTTGCCTTCGGATAACCCTCAGAGCAGCCTCAGGCAGCGACGCCAGGAGCGCCCGAACACAACACTGCCCCAGTACCTGAACGAGCAGCTGCCCAAGCGGTTTGCCCGGGCGTTCAGCGAGCTCCAGCAATGGGACCAGCCGCTGCAGCACTACGGCAATCGCGACATTGACACCATTGCGCAAACGCTCAAGCAGTGGACCATTCGCCCCGCCGGCACCGAAGGGTACCGCACGGCGGAGGTCACATTGGGCGGAGTGGATACGCGTGCGCTTTCCTCACAGACCATGGAAGTCAGGGATCAGCCGGGGCTCTTTTTCATCGGCGAAGTGGTGGATGTCACGGGCCACCTCGGCGGCCACAACTTCCAGTGGGCCTGGGCATCCGGCGTTGCGGCCGGTCAGGCCTGCTGACGCTCACCGATGAACACGTAATAGGCCAGCGGCACCACGATCACGGTCAGCATTGTGGACACCAGCAGCCCGAAGATCAGCGAAATAGCCAGTCCATTGAAGATGGGATCGGTCAGGATAAAGAAGGCACCGAGCATCGCGGATACGGCCGTCAGGAAGATCGGTTTGATCCGCACTGAACTGGCGAGCACAACGGCCTCTTCCAGCGGCTGCCCCTCTCGCAGCAGATCCTGAATGAAGACCACCAGCAGGATGGAATTGCGCACGATGATGCCCGCGAGGGCAATCATGCCGATCATGCTGGTTGCCGTGAACTCCCGGCCCATAAGGGCATGGCCCGGCATGATGCCAATCAACGTGAGCGGGATCGGCGCCATCACAATCAAGGGAATCCCATAGGACCCGAACTGGGCCACGAGCAACAGGAAGATGGCCACAATGCCCACCGCGTAGGCAATGCCCATGTCCCGGAAGGTCTCGTAGGTGATCTGCCATTCACCATCCCACTTGATCGCAGCGCTGTCCGGCCACTCCGGCTGGCTGATGTAGTACAGCGGCGGCGCACCCTCCTCACTGCCCAGCTGGCCGACCAGATCGAACATCCCATACAGGGGCGAATCCACCTCACCTGCCATATCGGCCGTCACATAGGTGACCGGCATCAGATTCTTGTGGTAAATCACACCCGGCCACTGACTGGGTTCAATACTCGCCACCTGACTAAAGTGGATCAGTTCACCATCGCGATTCCGCACCGATAACGACAGCAGTGCTGATTTCTGGGCCCGGTCGCCTTCCTCAAGAATCACCCGGATGGGCACAGCGTATTTGGCGTTGGGATCGCGCAGGTAGGTCACGTTGCGGTTACCCAGCGTTGTCTCAAGCGCATTCACCACCTGGGCCTGGGAGACACCGAGCGTCGCGGCGCGCTTGCGATCCACCACGACACGCCACTCCTTGGTTGGGGCTTCAACACTGGTATCAATGTCCACCAGCCCCTCAACGTCCGCCATGCGGTCCGCCAACTGGTTCGCCTGCTCCGCGCGGATTTCTGGCGTTGGGCCGTAGACCTCTGCCACCAGGGGCGACAGTACCGGCGGCCCCGGCGGGACTTCCACGATCTTGACGGAGGCGCCGTAACGCTCACCGATCTCCCTGAGGGGCTCGCGCATTGAAAGCGCAATATCGTGGGACTGGCGCTCCCGGCCCTCGTCGCGGAGATTCACCTGGAGGTCGCCCTGCCAGGGTTCGCTACGCAGATAATACTGGCGCACCAGACCATTGAAATTGATGGGCGAGGCAGTACCCGCGTAAGCCTGCCAGTTGGTGACTTGCTCGTGATTTTCCAGATAGTCGCCCATTTCCGTGAGCACCCGCTGGGTTTCCTCCATGGGCGTGTCTTCCGGCATGTCGACAACCACCTGCAGCTCGGACTTATCGTCGAACGGCAACATCTTGAGAATCACCAGCATGAAAACCGGCAGCGCAGCGGCACCGAGGGTCAGCAGCATAAGCCCGGATGCCAGGCTGTGGCGACGCCAGGGATGATCACCCAGAAAGGGGTTCATAATGCGGTGGAAGAAACCGTGGAGCCTCGGGTTTACCCCTTCGGCAATGCTCTCGCTGTCGAACTCGCCCTCTCCCCGATCCTTCGGCTTGACCAGTCGCAGCGCCAACCATGGAGTCAGCACAAAAGCCACGACCTGCGAAAGCACCATGCCCGCCGAGGCGTTGATTGGGATAGGGCTCATATAGGGACCCATGAGGCCGGTCACGAACGCCATGGGGAGCAGGGCCGCCATGATGGTGAGACTGGCCATGATGGTAGGCGTCCCCACTTCGTCGACCGCCTTGGGGATGACCCGTATGGCGGGGTCACTGGAACTCTGGATGCGCCGGTTCACGTTCTCCACGATGACGATGGCATCGTCGACCAGAATGCCGATGGCGAAGATGAGTGCGAACAACGACACCCGGTTCAGGGTGAATCCCCAAGCCCAGGAGAACACCAGGGTCAGGAGCAGGGTGAGCAGCACGGAAATCCCCACCACCGTGGCCTGGCGCCACCCCATGGCAGCCAGGACCAGCAGCATGACCGAAATCGTGGCCATGACCAGATCCGAGATCAGCTTCTGCGCCTTGTCCGAGGCCGTCCTGCCATAGTTGCGAGTGGTCAGGATGCGGGTATTGTCCGGAACGACACGCCCCTTGAGCAGTTCCAGTCGATCCTCCACCGCCTGGGTCACATTGATGGCGTTTTCCCCGGATTTCTTGGCGATGGCCATGGTAACGGCGGGATAGATGCGCCCCGGTTCGCCGTCCCCGGCGGGACCGAAGCCAAGCAGCACACTCTTGTCCGGGACGGCACCACCGCGTTTGACCGAGGCCACGTCGTTGAGGTGCACGGCAGCGCCCTCATGATGCCCCACAACCAGGGTTTCGAGCGTTTCCACGTCCGAAAGCAGGGTTCCCGCCTGCAATGGTATGGAAAGACGGTTGCGGGTGATGCGTGTCTCGCGCCCACTGGTGTTGGCCGCATTCAAAGCCTTGTTAAGGTCGTCAATGGAAAGGTTGTACCCGTTAAGCCTGGCCGGATCCACATACACATCCACCCGGTCCGGGATTCCCCCCACGGTATAGATATCCCGGGTTCCCGGGACGCGCTTGAGTTCCGCCTCAAGGGTGTGGGCCAGCCGGGCCAGGTCCTCACCGGACTGGTTCCCCTTCGGATCATAGAGCGTCAGGGTCATCACGGGCACATCATTAATGCCCCGGGGTTTGACCACGGGCTCGCCGGCGCCAAGATCCCGCGGAAACCAGTCCTTGTTGGAATTGACCTTGTTATAAAGCCGGACCAGAGCCTCCTGGCGTGGCACGCCCACCTCGAACTGGACAGTGATCACCGCCGCCCCCTGGCGGGACATGGAATATATGTGCTCGACCCCCTGGACCTCATCCAGGATCTGTTCACCGGGCGTAGAAATCAGGCTCTCCACTTCCCGGGCACTCGCACCGGGAAAAGGCACCGTAATATCCGCCATGGTCACATCGATCTGGGGCTCTTCCTCCTTGGGGGTAACGATGACCACGAATATACCCGCAAGCACCCCAATCAGCGCCAGAAGCGGGGTTAGCTGGGAGTTCTGGAAAACCCTGGCAATGTGGCCGGAAGGGCCAAGGTGGTGAGGTTCCGTCATCGCTGTGCGGCCTCCCGCAGCACCTGCTCACCGCGGGAAAGACCCGAGAGGATTTCCAGTTGGCCATCACGGGATACACCCACACGTACCTGGCGAAGGCGTGGCTCGCCTTCATTTCCCTGGACGAAGACGGCCCTCAGTTCGCCGCGACGGTAAAGACTGCTCTCCGGCACCCAGAGCGCCTCCCTGGCATCCAGCGGTATGCCAACACGCACAAGCATCCCCGGGAAGAGTTGCCCGTGGGGTTCATTAAGGCGCAGACGCAGGCGGAAGGTGTGGGTCGCCGAATCTGCGTAGGGGTAGAGGGTCATTTCCCCGGTCTCGAGCCGGCGACCATTACCCAGCGTGACTATGGCCCGGCGTTCCCTCCGGACCCGATCCGCATACTGTTGCGGCAGGGAGACCACCACCCGGAGCTGCTCCAGTGACAGCCCCCGTATCAGGGGCTGCCCCATCATCACGGATTCGCCGAGCTCTACCATCCGCTCCGTAACAATGCCGCTGTAGGGCGCCCTGACGCGGGTGTATTCAAGCTGCTGGCGGGCCTCGGCCACTTCCGCTTGTGCCCGGGCCACTCGCGCCTTGGCGCCATTGAAGCGGTTCCGTGACTGATCAAGGTCTGACTGGGTTGCCACATCACGCTCATAAAGGGACTGGACGCGCTCAAAATTCTGGCGGGCATCATCAAGACCGGCTTCCGCCTCTTCCAACGCCGATTCCGCCTGATTCAGGCGGGAGCGTTGTTCGCTGTCCTCCAGCTGGAGAATCAGCTCACCAGCATCGACATGGTCATCCACGTCATAAGGCAGCTTGTTGACCGTGCCCGTGGTCTGTGCGGAGACCGTGCCCTCACGCACAGCCTCGATCACGCCGTCGAGGCGCAGGGTTTCAGACAGGGCCTTTTCGCTGACCTCCACCCACTCATTGGCATAGAGTGGGCTCGAAACCAGGAGAAGAGTCATCAAGGCAATTAATCGGCGCATCATTGTTCCCGATAAGTGATTAGATTATTCTAATGTATCAGGATAGCACCCGATCCCGATCACTGAAAGGCGCAGTATCCCGCAGAGCCTCTCACCACTCCATGATTGGCGTCATGATCGCGCAACTCGTTTATGGGGCAATCAGGCCCCCTGGTCCCCCTTCATTCGAATGGCCAACTCCTCAAACAGCCGGTAGAACAGCGGCACGAAGAACAGCGCCAGCGTACTGGCCGCGATCATGCCGCCAACCACCACGGTGCCGATCTCCTGGCGACTGGCCGCACCCGCACCGGTGGCCACCACCAAGGGAAGCGAGCCAATGATGAAGGTCAGGGCCGTCATCATGATCGCCCGGAAACGCTGGCGGGCGGCGGCAACGGCGGCCTCTTTGGGCGAGAGACCCTGGCTGCGGTTCTGGGCGGCGAACTCCACGATCAGGATGGCGTTCTTGGCGGCCAGCCCGATCAGCACCAGAAGCCCTACCTGGAAGTAGATGTCGTTGGGGAAGCCGCGCAGCAGCGAGGACAACGCGGCCCCGAAGACCCCGAACGGAATGGCCGTGGCCACCGCCAGCGGCAAGGTCAGCCGCTCGTACTGGGCCGCGAGGATCAGGAAGACCATAAGCAGGCCCAGTCCGAACGCGATGCCGCCGGCCGAACCGGCCACTTCAAGCTGGAAGGCCTCACCGATCCAGCCGATGGGGTTGTTCGGGCCCAGGTTGGCATCGGCCACGGCCTTCATGGCCTTCATCGCATCACCGGTGGTGTAACCCGGTGCCGGGTCCGCCGTGATATTCGCAGACGGGTAGACGTTGAAGCGGTCCACGATGTCCGCGCCGGTTTCCCGCGTCAGGTCCACCAGCGAGCTGACAGGCAGCATAACCCCCTCGTCAGAACGCACGAAGACACGCCGCAGGTCTTCCGGTTTACTCCGGAACTCCCCTTCGGCCTGCATGTTCACCTGCCAGTTCCGGCCCATCATGGTGAAGTCATTCACATAGAAGCTGCCAAAGGTGCTCTGCAGGGCCGCAAATACCTCGCTGACCGGTACGCCGAGCGCCCGCGACTTCTCCCGGTCCACCTCCGCCCTGTAGCGTGGTGTTCCTATCGTGAGCTTGGTCCGTGCATTGGTCAGCTCGGGCCGCTCATTCGCGGCAGCCACCACCCGCTGGGCAGTATCGTGGAGCTCCTCGATGCTCATATCCCCCTGGGACTGGATATAGCCCTCCACGCCGCCAGTCAGGGAAAGCCCCTGTATGGGCGGGGGAGAGAAGGCCATCACATTGGCCTCCTGTAGCCCCTGCCCCACTCCCATAATCTTGCCGGCAACAGCCTGGGCGTTCTCGCCCAGACCTTCGCGCTCGCTCCAGTCCTTGAGCATGACAAAACCGGCGGCGGCATTGGGGCGGCGGGCACTGGCCAGCAGATCGTAACCGGCAAAGGCGACAACATCCTCCACCTGATCAATGGCCATAACCTGGTCCACCAGCTTATCGCGCATCTCCTCGGTGCGACCCATGGCCGAGGCCGGTGGCAGGGAGGGCGCCATGATCACGAAGCCCTGGTCTTCCTGGGGCACCAGGCCAGATGGCATTTTGTCCATCAGCCACAGGGAGGTTCCGATGAAGGCCAGGAACAGGATGACACCGATAACGGCATGGTTGAGCAACCAGCTCACCCCGGCCACAAACCCATTGGTAATGCGCTCAAACGCGGCGTTGAACCACTGGAAGGGTTTGGAGACATCCGCAGGCTCACCTTCCAGAAGACGGGCACACATGGCCGGGGTGAGTGTCAGCGCCACTACACCTGAGATCACGATGGACACGGCGATGGTGACCGCGAACTGACGGTAGAGTTCACCCGTCAGACCACCCATAAAGGACACCGGAGCAAACACGGCCACCAGCACCAGGGTGGAGGACACAACCGCACCGGAAACCTGTTGCATGGTCTCCACCGACGCGTCGCGGGCAGACAAGCCTTCCTCATGCATGAGGCGCTCCACGTTTTCCATAACGATAATGGCGTTATCGACCACGATCCCGATGGCGAGGATGAGCCCGAACAGGGTCAGCAGGTTTACGGAGAAGCCAAACAGCGTCATGCCTGCGAAGGTGCCCACCAGGGCGACGGGGATAGCCGCCAATGGGATAAGGGTCGCGCGAAAGTGTTGCAGGAACACAAAGGTGACAATGGTCACCAACACCAGCGCGATCCCCAGGGTGATCAGCACCTCCTTGATGGACACCTCGATGAACTTGGTGGTGTCGTAGGGGATGCTGTACTCAAGATCTTCCGGGAATCGCTCTTCAAGGTCCGCCAGGGCCTCGCGCACGTTGGCGGCGGTTTCCAGGGCATTGGCGTCCGGCTGCTGGTACACGCCGACCGGTACCGTGGCCTGGCCGTTGTAGGTAGCCGAGAAATCGTAATTCTGGGCCCCAAGCTCGACACGGGCCACATCCCCAAGCCGCAGAGACGCACCGTTCTCGGTGGTGCGAAGCATGATCTGCTCAAACTCCGAGGGATCGGTCATCTGGGCAGGTGTTGAGACGGTGTATGAAAAGGCCTGATCCTGTGGCGCTGGCTCGCCACCCAGACGCCCGGCGGCGAACTGGGCATTCTGCTCGCGCAGGGCATTGGCGATATCCATGGGCGCGATGTTGTATTCGGCCATTTTGTCCGGCTGGAGCCAGATGCGCATGGAATAGTCCTGGGCACCGAACAGCGAGGCATTACCCACACCCGGCGTGCGCACAAGCTCATCGATCACGTTCATGAGTGCGTAGTTACTGATGTCCAGGGTGTCCATGTCGCCGCTTTTCGAGGACAGGGCCACCACCTGGAGGATGGACGTGGAACGAGCCTCCACATTCACCCCCTGGTTGCGCACGGCCTGGGGCAGGCTGGACATGGCGCTCTGGACGCGGTTGTTCACGTTGATGGTGGCCTGGTCCGGGTCCGTCCCCTGTTGAAAGGACACGGTAATCTGGACCGTACCGGCATCCGTGCTGCTGGACTCCATGTAAATCATGTCATCCACGCCGTTGATTTCCTGCTCCAGCGGGGCGGCCACAGAGTCGGCAAGGACCCCGGCATTGGCGCCCGGATAGGCGGCCTCGACCACAACCTCCGGCGGCACCACGTTCGGGTACTGCTCCACCGGCATGGTCATCAGGGAGGCGCCACCGGCGATCAGTATGATGATGGAGATGACCGACGAGAAAATCGGCCGGTCGATGAAAAAGCGCAGCATCAGCCAGCCTCCCCGTCGGTACCATCTTCCCCGTTTTCAAGGTTCACCTTCATACCCGGCTGGCGGATACCGGACATGCCATTAACCACAACCCTGTCACCGGCTTCGAGACCGTCGAGAATCACACGCCGATCCCCGATGATTCGGCCTGCTTCCACGGGACGGGCCTGCGCCTTATCCTCGCTGTCCACCACGAACACCTGCAGGCCCTGCTGGCCGTCAGAGACCGCCCTGGCCGGAATGGTGACGACATCCTCAAGTGACTCCAGTTTGACGCGAACCCGCGCAAACTGGCCTGGCACGATCCGGTGGTCATCATTAGGGAAAACCGCCCGGGCCGTCACGGTGCCGGTTTGCGCATCAATGGTGCTGGCGGTGAAATCAATCTCACCAACTTCCCCGTATTCACTGTCATCCGGCAGGATCAGCGTGGCAGGGCGGCTGTGCTGGCCACTGCTCTTGCCTTTCATCGCCTCGCGAGCCTGGCGCTGGACCATGGCATCGTCTTCCGGCAGGGAGAAGCGCACATGGACGGGATTGAGCTGGGTAATCCGGGTAAGCTCGGCCCCACGCTCGATCAGGTTCCCCTCGGACTGGGTCTCAAGGTCGGTAATCCCCGATACCGGCGCCTCTACTGTGGTGTAGCCAAGCTCCAGCTCGGCCCGCTCAACCTCGGCTTCAGACACGGCAACAGCGGCCCGGGCGGACTCGAAAGCAGACTGTGCCCTGTCCCTTTCGCGTTCACTGACGGCATTCTGCTCAAACAGGCGCGAGATCCGGTTCCACTCGCGTTCCGCCTGGTTCAGTTCCGCCCTGGCGGTTGCCCGCTCTGCCCTGGCTGCCTGGAGCGCCACCTCGAAGGGCCGTGGATCAATTCGGAACAGACTGTCCCCCTGTTCCACCAGGCTGCCTTCCTCGTAAAGCCGTTCCTCAAGCACCCCTTCAACCCGGGCCCGCACATGCACCTCACGGGCGCCGCGAACCCGACCGGCGTAATCCTCCTCGATATCCACATCGGTGGTCTCCACCGCCTGGACGGTTACCGGCGGCGGCGGTGTGTCCCGGCCCTGCTGACCCTGTTGCTCACCACCACTGCAGGCGGCGAGTCCGAAAAGGGTGAGAAGCACGATAAGGGTGCTCTGATGTCTCATTGCAGTATCTCCGGTAACGGGTTGGTCCTGCCCCTGGGCTGCGGGCACGACGCAATCATGATTCAGCTGCGGCTCCGGGCGCGAGGATGCCACGGAAAAGGATGTCCACAATCTGCTCGGTCTGGGCGGAACGGGAAGGACGATCGCCCGACAGGCGCTGCGAGAAAACGGCGCCATAGAGAAAATCACTGAACAGCTCCTGCGCCAGTTCCGGGGACACATCACGCATACGCCCCTGGCGCACAAGTACCCGGAAGCGTTCCTTCCAGGCTTCGCCATGGATGTCCTGGTACACGAAGTACATCGGCTTGGATTCACGACGGAACTCGGAACGCTCCTGGATAAAGAGCTCAACGGTCCCAGGATTGCATTCGAAGAATTCCAGGTACCGGGAAATCCCCAACCGAAGCTGCTCCAGCGGATCCTCGAGCTGCTCTACTGCGCTGTTCACATACGCGCTCAGGTCATCAACCGCCGCCTCGACGGTGGCCATGAACAGCGTTTCCTTGTTCGTAAAGAAGCGATAGACGGTGCCTTTTCCGACGCCGGCCTGCTCCGCAATGCGGTCCATATCCGTGCAGCGATACCCCTGCTCGGCGAACACCACTGCAGCCGCGGCCAGTATTTCCCGACGCCGCTCCTCGGGTGCTTTATGGGAACGCGCTGGTTGTTGGGCGTGATCAGTCACCCTTTTCTCCGACCAATGACAAAACGGACTGACGAGTCCGTCCGCATTCTATCGGCACCACACGCCAGTTACAAGGCGCTAATCCGCCCGCGAACCATCGTCGCTCTGGTAGAATTCCGCCAGAACACGATAATGAGCGCACATTCAGGACACCCCCAACCCATGACCACCCCATTTTCCCAGCGCTTCAGCGGTATCGAACGCCTCTACGGGGAATCGACAGCCCGCTCCCTGGCGGAGCGCCACGTCGCCATTGCCGGCCTTGGTGGTGTTGGCTCCTGGGCGGCCGAGGCGCTGGCGCGAAGCGGCATCGGGGCACTGACCCTGATCGACCTGGACGAGGTCTGCATCTCCAATACCAACCGCCAGCTGCACGCCCTGGAGGGCACTTTCGGCCGCCCCAAGATTGAGGTGATGGCCGAGCGCCTGCGCGCGATCAATCCCGATTGCCAGGTTGAGACGAAGATGCAGTTTGTGACGGCAGCCAATGTGGCCTCCGTCATCGGCACCCGGTTCGACGCCGTGGTGGACGCCATCGACAGCGTAAAACACAAGGCCGCGTTACTGGCCCACTGCCGCCGCCACAAGGTATGGGTGATCTGTGCCGGCGGCGCCGGTGGCCAGACCGACCCCACCCGGATCCAGGTCGCGGATCTCAGCCGCACGACCCAGGATCCGCTGCTGGCCAAGGTCCGCAACCTGCTGCGACGCGAATACGGATTCTCCCGCAACCCCAAGCGGCGCTTCGACATTCCGGCCATCTATTCACTGGAGCAACTGACCTACCCCGCCGCCGAGGGTGGCATCAGCCATGAAAAGCCCGGCGACGGCCCGGCCCGCCTGGATTGCAGCACCGGCTTCGGCGCCGCCAGCTTCGTGACCGGCACCTTCGGGTTTGTCGCCGCATCGAAAGTTATGGAACGATTGGCCAGACGCCATACCAAGCAGCAATGAAGTGCGTGGACAGGTCTTTCCAGAACACGCTGTGGATACGTCCCTGTACGCTCGCCTCCGCCATCCATGGCTACGGACGGTTCTGGAAAGACCTGTCCACGCACTTCATTGCTGCTTGGTAAAGCTAAAACTCGGGAGGACTGAATGGAGTCATTAATGGCACGCCTGGATGAACAGCTCCCCGCCCCCATCCGGGACCGCCGACCGGTAGGGGGTGGCAGCATCAACGATGCCTGGCAGCTTGAGCTTGAAGACGGCCAGCGCCTATTCCTCAAGACCCATGGGCGACCACCCGCCGGCTTCTTCGAGGTCGAGGCGGCCGGGCTCCAGGCACTGGCGGACACCAACACGGTGCGGATACCGGAAGTTATCGCGGTGGACGAGGAATGCCTGGTGCTGGAATGGCTGGAAGGCTCACCGGCCGGCAACTACTGGCGAACCTTCGGCGAACAGCTGGCTGCGATGCACGCCCACACCAACAACCGGTTCGGATTCGAGCGTGACAACTTCTGCGGCCTGACGCCACAACCCAATCCCTGGACGGACGACGGTTTCCGTTTCTTCGGCGAAGCCCGGCTCCTGCATCAGGGTCGTCTGGCCCGGGATTCAGGACGCCTGGAGCGTGGCGATATCCGCAGGCTCGAAACCCTCGCGAGTCGCCTTGACCAGTGGATTCCCGAGCAACCCGCCAGCCTGATCCATGGCGATCTCTGGGGCGGCAATGCCCATACCGGCCCCAACGGCGAGCCCGTTCTCATCGACCCCGCAGCCCATTACGGCTGGGCCGAAGCGGACCTTGCCATGACCACGATGTTCGGTCGCTTCCACCGGGATTTCTACGAGGCCTACCTGGCCAACAGTCCCGTGGATAAGGACTGGGAGGAACGTATTCCCCTCTACAACCTGTACCACGAACTGAACCACCTGAACCTTTTCGGTGGCCCCTATGTGCAGGCCGTGAGGCGCACGCTTGCGCGGTATGTGTGAGGCTTCCTTGACGTCCAATTACGGCTTCGATTAATTTACGCAACCTCGAACAAGCAACACTGACAGGACGTCCTGGTTGTCTTCTCAACCCTGAAAACACGGAGCGTTACATGAGCCTATCGATCTTCACCCGCACCACACCCAACGTCACGGTCAAGCATCTCCGGCTGATCCAGCCATTGCGAGCATTCCACGAGCCCAAGCCCCTGCGGCCATGAGCATCAACCGGAAAGTATGGAAAACAGCCTCGGCGCTAGCCGCCCTGGCATTTGTGTTAACGGTGAATTTCATTTCCCTGAGAAAAATATCCGATCAGGGATCCCGGGCAAGCCATTTGATGAGACTCGAAACAGACAGGTCATTGTTGCCAACTATAACGGAGTCCAATACTTGCTGTGGCATACGGTTACCGACAGCATCGAGCCTCACAAGACATTGACTCAAAAGCTGAGCCACATGGAGTGAAGAAAACTGACATTCCAAACGGGTGTTTGCCGGGCAGGCAGGCCATCGAAGCCGCCTGATCATTCAGGGCTGCAGAATCAGCTTCCCACGCACATGCCCCTCTTCCTGACGCCTATGGGCGGCAGGCGCATCAGCCAGGGGATAGGCGGCGGAGATATGGAGGTTGACGTCGCCACGGCCAAGCAGCGCGAGGATTTCATCGAGCTGTTCCGTGTCCGGCTCAACCACATAGCCCGCCGCCTGAAGCCCGCGCTCGCCGGCGGCTTCCCTGATGGCATCGGCGGTGACGGTGGGTGCGGTGACCAGCTTACCGTGCTCACCCAGGGTGCTCAGAGCGGCCTTGCCCGCTTCGCCACCCACAAGGTCAAGGACCGCATCCAGGCCATAACAGACATCGTGAACATCCTCGACTTCGTAGTTGATGACGTCGTCAGCACCGAGCTGGTGAAGGAAATCCTCGTTGGCGCCGGAGCCGGAGGTCATCACATGGGCCCCGTGCTGGGCGGCGAACTGGACGGCAAAATGCCCGACGCCACCGGCCCCACCCAGGATCAGCACTTTCTGGTCCGGCTGCAGGGCCAGATGTATGAACAGGCCCTGCCATGCGGTCAGCGCCGCCAGGGGAACCCCGCCAACTTCATCCAGGGGCAGCCCATCGGGCACGCGACAGAGCTCCTCGGCCCGAACCAGTGCCTTTTCGGCGTAACCACCGCCGGCGCGAGGGAAACCGATCATGCCAACAACAGGGTCGCCCACTTGCCAGCCGTTGACCCCATCGCCAAGTGCCTCAATAGTGCCGGCTACTTCAAAGCCGGGCACCCAGGGCAGGCGGTCGCGAATAACGCTGGCAACAAACCCCTGGCCGGATCGGGTCTTGTAGTCGATGGGATTAACGCCGGCACTGTGCACCGCCACCAGGACCTCCCCTTCAGCCGGCTGGGGCGCGGAGGCTTCCACTACGTCCAGAACGCTGGGCTCTCCAAACTCGGTGATGACGACCTGACGCATAGCATTTCCCTCGTTTATTGGTCGTGACTGGCCCGCTTGAGAAGGTCAGCCATGGGTTCGGGTATGCGTGATGGCCTATGGGTGGCCGTATCGATGCATACATGGCGCGATTCCGCTTCAATCAGGGTACGTCCGTCCCTCGGTCGCACCAGCTGAAAACAACGCCGGGAACGCAGGCGGCCATCGAATTCCACCAGCCAGGTGCCCAGTACCAGCTCATCACCGGCGAAGGCTGCGGCCTTGTAATCAATCTCAGTGTGCACAATGGCCATGGCCTTGCCCAGGTCTTCCTGCAGGGACCAGGTAAGCCCCACCGACTCAATGTGCTGCCAGCTGATCTCCTCCATCCATTGGAGGTAGATGACGTTGTTCGCATGCCCAAGTCGATCCACGCTCTCCGCGGAGACATGAACGTCCATGGTGAAAGGGTCCGGCATCTGCCATTGCCAGTCCGTCACGGCACCTCTCCTTCCAGCGCTTCAAGCGCTCGCTCGCGATCCAGCTTACCAATACGGTCATTGTAGAGGGAGCCGAAATAAAGCGCACCCTGGCGCGGCTTCACGGAGGTTACCATTTGCAATGTGTCGCCATCGGTATCATGCAGGCTGCCGAGCAGCTCCCCTTCACTATCAAAGGCAAGAACAAGACCATAGTGTTCCGGGTTGGGCTGGACCCACTCGGGCAACTTCGCCACCTGATTCTTGAGCCAGGGATAGGGATGCAGACCATCCATCTGGGCGTTGCGTCGGCTAGGCACTGCTATCCAGAAAATACCGTCTTTGTCCCGGGCCAGATTGTCCGGGAATCCCGGAAGGTTCTTGGCGAAAACCTCGGAGCTGCCCGCTTTATCACCCTCCAGCCAGTAACGCTGGATGCGGTAGCGGCCGGTCTCATTGACCAGCACGAACGCCTCGTCTTCGGCCAGGGCAACCCCGTTCGCGAAGTGGAGGCCGTCCATCAGAGTCTCCGTTTCATCGGTCTCCGGGTCGTAACGGAGCAGGCGGCCATAACCCCTCCCGGACATCAGGTCCAGTCGATAATCGAGCTGGTTGAAGCGATAGGAGGCGTCAGAAAAGTAGATGCTGCCATCATCCGCAATAGCCAGGTCGTCGGTGAAGGCAAAGGGCACGCCGTTGGATTCGCGGGTCAGGACCTCGATATTGCCCCCGGAATCAACAGAGAGCAGGCCCTTCCAGGCATCCGCCACGAGCAGGTTACCATCGGCATCGAATTCCATCCCCAGGGGGCGGCCACCCGTATCGGCGAAGGTCTCAACCTGTCCCTCCGATCCAATCCTGATGATGGCGCCATTATCCAGCCCAGCGTAGACCCGGCCCTGATCATCCACCTCTGTATCTTCCGGCCCATTCACCTGCCCCTTTGCCAGCAGCTCGGCCTCATTCAGCACCTCATTGGGGGCCAGGCGGCCATCCAGCGCCGGAGGTTCCGGCGGCTCCCAGGCCACCGAATCCAGTGGGGACGGCCAGAGGAGGAATACGCCCACCGCTGCGATAAGAATGATGGCAAGAGTTGTCAGTCCCTTTTTCATGATTGTGATCCCAGTTTCCGGGTAATTGTGATGGTGTTCCGGCTATTCCGAACCCAGGAAACGCTGGCAGATCCGTGCAAAGAGTTCGGGCTTCTCAGCGTGCAGCCAGTGCCCTGCCTCCGGGATGACCTTGAGGTCCGCATTCGGGAAATAGCCAACAACCGTGTCGCGGTGTTTTGGCTGAATATAATCAGACTCGCCACCACGAATAAAGAGGGTTGGGCCCTCGTAGACACCGTTGCTGTGAAGTCCGGCCATAATCTGGTCATAACAGGCCAGAATGCCGGGCACGTTCATGCGCCAACGGAAACCACCATTGGCGGGGACCAGGTTGGTGAGCAGGAACTGGCGCACGCCACGCTCTTCAATTGACTCCGCCAGCACCGAGTCCGCCTCGCGCCTTGAACGCACCTGCGTAGGATCCAGAGCGCACAGCGCTTTTTCAATGTTGTCGTGATGGGGAGCGTAGGCCACCGGGGCGATGTCCGCGACAATCAACCGCGCCACCCGCTCCGGTGCCATCAGCGCCATTTCCATGGCCACCTTCCCGCCCATGGAATGCCCCAGGAGGTTCGCCTTCTGCAGTCCCGCACGGTCCATGTAGGCCAGAACATCGACGGCCATTTCCGGGTAACTCATGCTGTCGGTGTGAGGTGAATCGCCATGGTTTCGGAGGTCCAGGCTGTGAACCTGGTACTCCGAAACCATACGCCGGCGAATGCCTCCCAGGGTGTCGCCGGCCGCAAAAAGTCCGTGCAGGAGGATCAGAGGAGGGCCCTCACCCTTGACGCTGGCTGCCAATTCCACGCTTGATGTCAAACCTGTGCCCTTTGCCGGATTGCGTTTATTGCCAATACACTTAAACTCAGACGGGAGTGGGTACAAGACGTCCCATCCAGACTGAAGCAATAGCGTAAACGGAACTGACACCTATGGCCACAACATCCCCCTTGCAGGAGGAACGCCGTCATCTTCGCCGTTTTCCGGCATCCGAACTGGAAGTCCGTCTGCGTCCGAGCCGATCCTGGTTCCGCAAAGGCGAAGTCGTGGAGGCCACCGATTTCACACGCGAGGGCGTTGCCATCATTACCCCCCACTCACTGAAAAGTGGGCAGAAGGTTCTGGTAGGCCTGACGTTGCGGTTGGATCGCGGTGAAATACACCAGAATCGACTGGTCGCCATTGTCAGCAACCAGCGCCCAGAGGGTAAGCAGATCCGTTACGGGCTCAGGTTCGATTTCAGGGCCAATGGCACCATGCGCGCGCTGGACACCCAGGCCCGACTCGGGCGCATGGAAGGCATTCTTGAGCGCATTGATAAACTCAAAGCCCGTAAACGCAGTGGCGACGAGCCTACCACGTCACAACAGTACGGCGGGGGTAACCGTGGGTAATCAGTTGCAGAAGTAGATACCGTTAAGGTACTCGGACAGTGCCCTGAAATTGGCACGCTCTTCTTCAGTACGCGGAACGCAGATCTCAAAATTCATTTGTGTATCCATAAACTAAGCTCCTTGGTTATCCATAAAGTTCATTAATGATCCTACTCGGCATCCCCAGTAACTGCTTGACGCAAGGAACCAACCTTTTGACAGGTGGTAACAACCGATGACAACCAGCCCCACCGTCAGCGCTTCCAGCACCCTGGCCCTGGTGCACCACCTGCTGAGCCGTGGGCATGCCACCGAATCCATGATCCAGGCGAAGCTCGGATTCCCGTCCAGTGAGCTTGAGGATCCGGACTGCCGGGTCCCGGTCTCCGACCACAATGCCCTCTGGCGGCTCGCGATCACGTTGACGGAAGATCCCGCCCTGGGGCTGCGCCTCGGGGAAATTGTTGACCCGGATCGCATGGGCCTGATGAGTCATATCGTGTTCAACAGCGACACCGTGGGACACGCGCTGGATGAATACCTGCGTCTCCACCGGCTGGTCAACGAGGCAGTGCACCTCTACAAGGTTCGCGAAGGAGATCGTATCCGGGTGATCTGGCATGTCCCCGATGAAGAACTCTACTGCATCCCGGATATGGACCGGACCCTCTCTGCCGCCGTTACCCGTGCCCGCCATTTCATCCATCCCAGGCTGGCGCTCGAGCAGTTGAGTCTGGGCCATGAAGACCCGGGATACCGAGCCCACTACGAACGTATTTTCCAGTGCCCACTGACGTTCGGCGCTGGTGAAACCAGCCTGTGTTTTCCCGCCGAGTACCTTGAAGCACCACTACCGCACCGCAATCCTTATGTGCACTCCGCCCTGACCACCCACGTGAACCGGCTTCTCAAACAGCTTCGCCCCCGGAAAACGGTTGCGGAACGGGTCCGGCGCATCATCAGCCGTCAGCTTCCGCGCACACCGGACGTGGACAGAGTGGCCTCGGCGCTCAACATGAGCCGCCAGACCCTGTACCGGAAGCTGAAGAAGGAAGATGAAAGTTTCCAGAACCTCGCGGAGAACGTGCGACAGGAGCGGGCGCTGCGCTACGTGGTGGAGGGCGAATACGGGTTGAGTGAAGTCGCTTTCCTGCTTGGATTCTCAGAACTCAGCGCCTTCAGCCGGGCCTTCAAGCGCTGGACGGGCGAAACGCCCGGACACTACCGGGCCCGCCACCGCTAGTCGTTATCCACTTCCAGCACCAGTTGATTAACCAGGCGCTGCAGACGCGCCCGCACGCGACGCCCCGCGGCCGAGATCCGCTGCGCGGACTCTTTTGACGTCAGTTCCTCAAAGGCCAGATTCGGCTCCACAAGTTCGCAGGCCAGACCCAGACTGGGAATCCGCCCTCCTAGAAGCCAGGGGACGCTGACTACACCGCTCTGGCTGATCGCCCGGCGCATGTGCTCCGGAAGACGCCCGACCAGGGCGCCGGCTGCCGATGGCACATGGACCGGCTGCCCGAGTCGCTCACTCCCCGTATGGGCCAGCAGGAGGATGGGGATTTCCGCCCTGACCGCCACCTCGATAAAGCGGTGGCTGCGGAATGGCTGAACATCCACGCCATTGCCGGCATTGCACAGTTCCCCCTCGGGCATCAGGCCGCAATCGTTAAAGGGCCCGGTGGTCAGGCGCTCAACAACCTCATCCACACCCAGATCGCCGGACGCCTGGGTAAAGCGCGACGCCAGCTGGCGAAGCCCCGGAACCTGGTAAAAGCCACGCCAGGCAACGCCGAAAGGCAGCCTCTGCCCGCCGCCGTTATGCGCCATGACCCGCACCAGTGCCGCCAGTGCGGGAGCCGGGCCAAGCATGGGCCCATGGTTCATGATGACCAGCAGCCTGGGATGCTGCTCCAGGATCGCCGGCAGCGCCTCCATACCAGAACCATAGATTTCCTCGCGATACAGAAGGCGGGCAAGCCGGTCGGCGGCCGGCAGAAAATCGTTGTAGCAGCGCGGCATAGGCTCAACTCTTCTCTTCAAGACGTTCCCGGATGGACTCCAGTCGCTTGCGGTTGGTGCCAAAGTCGGAATAGCCGAGACGCGAGGCGGAACGCATGTGGATCACATCCTCATCCGGGCTGTATTGGAACTCCAGATCATCCACGAACCGCAATAGGGGGGTTCTGGCCTCGGCGCGAAGGTAGTCCGCTTCCCGCGCCACGATGCGGATGCCGGGAAATTCCCCGAGCACAGTCGGCAGCCGCTGCCACTGGGTTTCGCCGTTGGCGAGGGGATCAATCCATTGGCGCCCCGTTGCCCTGCTCGATACACAGTTGGGCTTTTTCGGGCAGGGCGTCAGCTTATCAGCGCCGTTGTCTTCGCTCATATCATCTCCTTTGCAGTCAGTTGCCTCGGCATAGGCACTAATACCGATATCCGTTGAATGGGCAGTTGCACCGCATCTATGCTTCACTGGAACAGGCATTCCACACTACCAGAGGCTCACCATGGATCACACCGCTTACCTTGAAGCCCTGAAAACCACCAGCAAAGGCAGTGAGCGCAGTTTTCCGGACGAGGAATTCCACCACCGCCGCGAGCGCGTTGCCCGTGCCATGAACGAGGCGGGACTGGATGCGCTTCTGATCACCAATCCAGCCGAGATCAATTACCTGACCGGCTACCGTACCTTCGAGGTTTCCGTTCACGCGGCACTGGTCTTCCAACCCGACTTCTGTTTCCTGCAGGTCCCATCCATCGAAATCGGCCCGGCAACCGCCACCGCCCTTGCCGACACCATCAGCGGCTACCGCTGGGAAGCCATCCATACCGTAGTTGAGCCTCTCTGTGAGGCATTACAGGGGTGCCGGGCCATTGGCATCAACCCCTGGAGCAACGGTTTCCGCCCCGGGCTGCTGCGCGAACTCGAGCAGCGGCTGGGCGCCGAGCGGCTGAAGGACTCGGCAGGCCTGCTGGATACCATCCGCCTGGTCAAAACCGACGCGGAGCTGGAGCGACTCAGGGAAAGCGCCCGGATGACCGAGATCGGCCTTGCGGCGGCAACGGAAGTCATCAGACCCGGCGTCGATGAGAACACCATCGCCGCCGAAGGCGCGCGTGCGCTGCTTGCCGCCGGCAGTGAATTCATGAGCCTGCAGCCCATCGTCGTCAGCGGGCCTCGCAGCAGCGTCATCCACCTCAATCATCAGCAGCGTATTGTTGAGGAAGGGGACCCGGTATTTCTCGAGTTCGGCGCGGTTCGTCACCGCTACACGGCACCGATGATGCGCACGGCCGTAGCGGGTACGCCCACGGCGGAAATGCAACGGATGAACGAAACCTGTCATCAGCTGCATGATGTGCTGGCACGGACAATGGCGCCGGGAAACCGCTTTGACGACGCGGCGGCCGCTGCGGAGGAGGTTCTGGCGCCCGTGGCCGACAGGGCCTTTTTCTCCGGTGTCTTTGGCTACAGCGTGGGCGCCCAGTTCCCGCCGAGCTGGGTGGAGGGCACCGGCTTTATTGCCCGGGGTGAAGAGCGCCTCTTCCGTCCGGGCATGGTCTTCCACCTTCCCCTCTGCCTGCGGGTACCGGGCCAGTGGGGTATCGGAATGAGCAACACCCTGGTGGTCGGGGAGAATGGAGCCGCCCCCATCACACACAATGACTGGAAACTCGCGGAGCGCCACTGATGAAAACGCTCGTAATAGGCGCCGGTGTGGCGGGTGTCACCACGGCCTGGACACTCAGCCAGCGCGGTTATGACGTGACGGTCATCGATGCCCTGGACGCGGCCGCCATGGAGACCAGCTACGCCAATGCGGGCCAGCGCTCCTACGGCCATGTCTCGCCCTGGGCCGCACCGGATGTCATCGGAGTAGGCCTGCGCGGCCTCTGCAGCCGCCAGGGGCCGCTCAAGATTCACTTCCCGCCCCATCCGAGCACCATCGGTTTTCTGGCGCGGACCCTGCGCTACGCCACCACCCCCCGGCTCTATGAATCCAACAACACGGCCATGCTGAAACTGGGGATGGTCAGCCGTGAGGCCTTCCTGGCACTGGAAGACCAGCTCTCGTTGAGCTTTGATGGGGATCATCAAGGCCTGCTGGAAGTAACCAGCGACCCAGACGAAGCCAAAGGCCTTCGGACCAAGGCTCATGCCCTGACGCAGCTGGGCATTCCCCATGAATGGCTGGAACCCGATGCGGTCAACCGCCAGGAACCCGGCCTCCAATACCCGAAACCGTTGCAGTCCTCATTGTTGATCAATGGCGATGGAACCGGCGACTGCCACCGCTTCACCCGGGAACTGATGGCCCATTGCCAGTCCGCCGGGGTGCGCTTTCAGTTCAACACCCAGGTCGTCGGCTGGCAGCGCAGTGGGGACCGGGTGACCGGGGCCGAACTTGCCTCGAGCGATACCGAAACGGCCGGGACCTGGACGGAGATGGCGGATAACGTCGTTCTCTGCGCCGGTTGCGGCTCCCGGAAAATCGCTCGCAAGTGGGGCCTTTCATTGCCGGTCTACCCGGTCAAGGGCTACTCGCTGACCGCAGAACTCACGGATGCGGATCGCGCCCCGCGATCAACCGTCGTGGACCTGGACCGGAAAGTCGCCATTACCCGCCTCGGAGACCGCATGCGGGTGACCGGCTTTGCCGAGTTGGCCGCCTTTAACCGGGACATTCCACAGAGCCGCCTGGACGTCATTCGGGAAGCGGTTGAATCCCGGTTTCCCGGTGCCGCCGACTTCCACAATGCCGAAGCCTGGACCGGTTTCCGCCCAATGCTGCCGGATGGCCCTCCTGCCCTGGGCAAGGGGCCGCTGGAGAACCTTTACGTCAATACCGGCCATGGCACCTTTGGGTGGACGCTATCGGCAGGCAGTGCGCGGATTCTAGGGCAGATCATGGACGGTGAGACACCGCCCATCGCCCTGGATGCCTTTAACCCTATGCGGTTTTCGAAGCGTCCACCACACCCGCGATAACGGGGCGCACCAGTGGCAAGGGGATGTCCGGATGATGATGAACCCGCGTCTCGCTCATATCAAAGCCCGCGCGCTCAAACACCGAGCGCGTATCCCGGTTGAGATTGCAGCCACACGCAATCGGCTGCCAGCAGGGGTTAAGGCGGTTCTGCCACCGCGCCAGGCGCTGCTCCGGCGCCTGCACATGTTCGAAAAAAATAAGCCGCCCACCGGGTTTCAGTACCCGGTACATTTCACGCGCTGCGGCTTCCGGATCCGGAATGGTGCAGAAGACCAGAAAGGCCACCACCGTATCAAAACTGTTATCCGGCCAGGGCATGTGCTCCGCGCCACCCTCGACCAGCTCCGTCGGCACAGCGCCGGAACGCGATGCCAGACGGTGCCGGCACTGCTGAAGCAGTTCCGCTGATGGCTCCAGCCCCACGAGTTCCTGCACGCCATCGCCGTAGTAGTCCAGACTCAGCCCTGAGCCGATACCGATTTCCAGCACCCGTCCCCTGGCCTGCTCAAGCAGCCCGGCTCGCACGCCGGAGAGCGCTCTGTCGGCCATGGCAAGTACGGGAGAGAACACGAAGCGTTCATACAGGGTTCCAATTCGGCTCATTAAAGACTCCTGATAACATCCGTTCAGGGCGAGCATAACGCAAACTGAAGGAATCGAGGCCATCCGATGCAGACCCGCACACTCAAACATTGCTAAGGGAAGGAGAAGGATCAGGGCCGCCTGAGCAGCCCTGATTTGCGAGTAGCGGCTTACGCCTTGTTCAGCAGCTCCTCGGCGTACTCATAGTTCGCGAGGTTGTTGAGGAAGTTCATGACATAGTCAGGGCGACGGTTGCGGAAGTCCAGATAGTAACTGTGCTCCCAGACGTCCAGACCCAGGATGGCCTTACCTTCACCGGTTGCCAGCGGGTTCACGGCGTTCGGCGTCTTGGTGACCTTGAGCTTACCGTCACTGCCTACAATCAACCATGCCCAACCGGAACCGAACTGACCGGTAGCGGCGGTCTTGAACTCTTCCTTGAAGGTATCAACGGAACCGAAGTCCTCATTGATCTTCTGCTCAAGTTTGCCGGGAATGCCACCACCCTTGGGAGACAGGTTTTCCCAGAACAGGTTGTGGTTCCAGTGCTGCCCGGCCTGGTTGAACACCTTCTGCAGGTCATCACGGCCGTAGGAGAGCTTGACGATTTCCTCCAGCGACTTGCCCTGAAGGTTGCTGTCCTGCTCGACCAGCGTGTTCAGGGTCGTGACATAGGCGTTGTGGTGCTTGCCATGGTGGAGCTCCAGTGTTTCCTGACACATCCCCTTCTCCGCGAGTGCATTCTCAGAGAAGGGAAGTTTGGGGAGTTCGAAAGCCATAATGTTTTCTCCTTTAACGGCCTTTGGTGTTCTTGGTATCTGGTGTACTACGTCTCCATAGTGGGATCGGTTTGACAAAAATCAAGGGGTTGCTTCCATTAAGACGTGGAAACAGGCAGCGCCACTGATTTCTGCAGAGGTCCCATGATAGTATTCAACCACCATTAAACGCATCCAGAGCGAGCGAATGCAAGCATTCAAACCCCGGGAAACGCTGAGCGAACAGGTTGCCCGCCACCTGGAAAACATGATCGCTTTCGAGCAGCTCAAATCCGGCGAGCGCATCCACGAAAGCAACATGGCCCGGCAGCTTGATGTCAGTCATGGTGCCGTTCGGGAAGCACTCCTGGTGCTGGAGAAACGACACCTGGTCCGCAACGTTCCGCGCAAGGGTGCCTTTGTCACGAATCTGGATGCGGATTTCGTGCGCAGCCTTTACGAGGCCATGACCCTGTTCCTCAGCCACACCGGCCGCAAGCTGCTCCACCACTACCAACCCGAGGATCTGGAACGGCTTGAATCGCTGTATGAGCGCATGAAGGAATACTATCGTTCCGGTCAGGTCATGGCGTTTCTGGATACCGGCACGGAATACATCCAGGCCTCACTTGCCTACGCCGACAACTACTTCATTACGGCAGCGATCAACGATCTCTGGCCATCGGCCAAGCGATGTGGCTTTGTCGCGCTGCGCCAGGGGAATCAGGTCCTGGAGGATAACCTCTTTCACATCGAAAAATCCCTGGAATGCCTCAGGGAGCGCGACGAAGAGGGATTGATCCGCAACTTCGAGGCTTACGCCGACAAGCAGTGCGAGCAGGTCATCGCCGCGCTGTCGCCGCAACAACAACCCCAGGACGGACATCACGAATGAGCCTCTCCCGCCTTCTGCTGATAACATTCATGACCGCCGCAATAGGGGGCTGCGGTTCCTTTCCGGAGCCGCAGCCAGAAACGGATGCAGGGACGCATTCTGAGCCGGCAACCGCCGAGCCGAAACCGACCACAGAGGGTTGTAACTGGAGTCAGGAGCGCGGCATTGCGGAGTTGATGGAGGTCCGGAACGGCACCGGCCTGTTCCATTTCCACCCGAACAGCATTCCCGTAACCCAGGGCATTGACCCGGACTGGGCCGTTGGGGATGAGTTCAAGGCCATCCTTGAAACCCCGACCCCCCCAGACTGCGCCGAAAACCGCCTTACCGAAATCCAGCCTCTGGCCCCGACCGACTGAATCTGGAGTAGCCGCGTTGTCCTTTCCGCGCCTGAACACACTGCTGTCCACTGGCGCCAGCCTGGTTCTTATTGGGGCCATTGGCACAAGCCTTACCGTGGACAGTGCGCTTTCCAGCCTCACCTTCGTGCTGGCACTGGCCGGGCTCACGGTGATTGCGGCGGCGCGTCTCAGAAGCACAACAGCCCTTGACCCCGCGGACCGGGAAATCAAGCTGATTGGCTTCGCCATGGCCTTCTTTGCCATCGCCAGCCTCGCCACCTGGGCGCTCAACGGCTTCAGTTACGAAGGATTCAAGGGCCTGGGCAAGCACGGGCGGTTGCTGCTGTTCTGGCCCCTGTTCGTCATACTGGTTTATGGCCGACTACGTGAATCCACAGCCTTCTTCGCAATCCTGACGACTTCCCTTCTCGCCGGGGGTACGGCCTTGGCCCCGCTAATTCAAAGCGAATCAGTTTCCCGGGTGGCCGGGGCTACCAATGCCATTCCCTTCGGCAACCTTTCATTGCTCAGCGCCCTGCTGCTGCTTGTAGCGGCCGCCTACGGCCATCGAACCGGCCGCAAGGTCTTGCTCGGCCTGGCGTTGGTCGGCGTCGCGCTCGGTTTGAGCGCCGCCTATCTGTCCCAGACGCGCAACAACCTGCTTGTCCTGCCTGCGTTGCTGCTGTTTCTGGTGATCGCATCCCCGCCGCGCCAACGGATCATCCTGGCGGGTTTGGGAGGCCTGATTCTTGCGCTATTCACCGGTCTGGAATCACGAATCGGAGAAGGCCTGTCGGCACTCTGGAGCGGCCAATACGACAGTGGGATCACCTATCGATTTGAGATCTGGCAGAAAGCACTCGCGCTGTTCCTGGAAGCCCCGATTACCGGTGTCGGTTCCCAGCAATACGCGCAAGCAGTACTCAGCGGCATTGACTCCGGAGAGCTCTCCCGAGGCCTGAAACGCTGCTGCCTGGACCATGCCCATAACGACCTCATCCAGATACTGGCCACCCGCGGATTGATCGGTGCCCTGTCCTGGCTGCTCCTGCTGGCCATCCCCTTCGTACAGTTCCTGCGACTGATTCGCCATGACAGCCCCCGGGTTGCCCACCTCGCCACGGCCGGCGCCCTGGTGCCACTGGCCTACCTGATGTTTGGCCTGACCGAGGCGGCGCTGGAACGCGGGATCTACGTGACCTTCTATCTGGTAGCGGTGACGACACTGACCTATCTCACCTGGAAAGCCGTGGATGAGAGCATCCATCGCCACCGCAGCCAGAAGCTGAGCGCCACCGTTATCACTTACAATGAAGCGGACAACATTGGTGCCTGCCTCGAATCACTGGTGCCCATTGCCGACGAGATCATTGTCCTGGACAGCGGAAGCACCGACGATACCGTGACTATTGCCAGGCGCTATACAAACCAGGTGACTGTCACCGACTGGCCGGGTTTCGGCATCCAGAAACAACGGGCCCTTGAGCACGCTACCGGTGACTGGGTTCTTTCCATTGATGCGGATGAACGGGTCACACCCTACCTGGCACGGGAAATCAACCACGCGCTGGGGGCTTCTCCGAACGCAGAGGCTTACAAGCTGCCCTGGGCCGTTACCATCTACGGCAAACGCCTGGACTTCGGCCGCAGCGGAAGAGCCCCACTGCGCCTCTTCCGTCGCGAAGGGGTACGCTTTTCCGATGCGCAGGTGCATGAAAAAATACTGCTGCCAGACGGGTACCGCGTAAAAACGCTGCGTGGGCGCCTGACCCATTACACCCATCGCGACTACGGCCATGCGCTTGAAAAGAGCGCGCAATACGCCTGGCTGGGGGCGAAACAGAAAGCCGAGAAGGGGCAGAAGACACGCACGCTGCTCTACCCCAGCCTCAGGGCCCTTACAACCTTTATTCATGTCTATATACTACGACTTGGGTTTCTGGACGGGCCGGTGGGGTATCTTATGGCGGTAACGTACGCACAGAGCAGTTTTAATACCTATGCGGGGCTGTGGACGCTGAGCAGAGAAACGTCGGCTGACAATCACACTGGAATACAAGACAGTAAGCATGAATAAGCTCCTTAGAAATCGGGTCACTATTCCCTGGACACCCTTCTACCGCCGGTACCCCTATCGTGATGGCATCTCCATCAATAGCGCCGATGCTCGCGGACTGGTGGACTTTGATCTGGGGGTCTTCTGTAACCGGATCCCCAAAGCGGCAAACTCATCCGTCATTGTTAACCTCGCCTACCGTAAGTTCGGGAGGGAAATCCCATCCAAGGAAGCAAAGAAGCTGTTCCTGACACCCTCCCAACTCAGGAGCTCCGAGGTCGAGCGCGTGTCTGGGCTTTTCCGCTTTGCATTCGTCAGGAATCCCTATACACGAGTCCTTTCAGCTTTTCTGGATAAGATCGACCGCCGTGAGCGGCGCAAAAACCGCGAAGCGTCCTTTCTGGAGTTCCTCGAGTATCTTGAGAAAGACGGTCTGCTCAGTAATGCTCACTGGGCACCCCAAACCTCTCTTCTGCTAATCCCTTTCAATGAATTCGACTTCTTCGGAAAGACTGAAAACCTGAATGAGGATTTGGGCTTTGTCTTAGACCAGGTCCAAGGCCATAAAGAAAACGAGAAAATGCTGTCAGCCCTCGGAAATGCAACAGGCGCCTCTGGCAAGCTCGAGACGTACTATGATGATCAAGCAAAAGCCAAGGTGGACCAGCTCTACCGAGAGGACTTTGAATGCTTTGGGTATCCCATGACATTGCCAATCAAGCCCAGAAACCCATCGTCGGACCCGGAAACCGCGAAGCAGGGGCGGCCTGAATGAAGCTCTCGGTTATCATGACAACTTATAACTCCCCGCTTTGGCTGGAAAAGGTCCTCTGGGGTTACAGCGTCCAGTCCCACAGGGATTTCGAAATCATCATTGGCGACGACGGCTCCACTCGCGAAACGGCCGACCTCATAGAGCGGATGAAGCGGGAAACGGACCTGGATATACGGCATCTCTGGCAAGAAGACGATGGCTTCCGAAAATGCCGTATCCTCAACAAAGCCATACTGGCTGCCGATGCAGACTACCTTGTCTTTACCGACGGCGACTGTATCCCGCGCGCCGATTTTCTCGCGGTGCATGCCCGTGAGGCCGCTCCCAACACCTTCTTGTCCGGTGGTTACCACAAGCTCCCGATGAGTACTAGCGAGGCCATAACACGGGACGACATCCTCTCGGGCCGGTGTTTTAACCTGAAATGGCTAAAAGAACACGGACTCAAGGCCAGCTACAAGAACAGCAAATTAACAGCGAGCTATGGACAGGCTCGGATACTCAACCGCATTACGCCAACCAGTTGCAACTTCAAGGGCTCAAATGCATCCGCCTGGCGCAAGGACATCCTGAAGATAAACGGTTTCGATGAACAGATGGCATGGGGAGGATTAGACCGCGAGATCGGAGTGCGCCTGGTCAATGCAGGGATCAAGCCCAAGCACGTGCGGTACAACGCCATTGTCCTTCATCTTGACCATAAGCGCGGCTACAAGAGCCCCGAGCTGGTGCAACAAAACAAGGCGCTCAGGGTATCCCGCGAGAAAGACGGCACAACCTACACGCCTCACGGCATCGCCCAGTTGCGCGCGGAGGAATGACCCTATGAGGATCACCTCGAGGCTCTACGCCAACCCCAACCCCTCCCGCAAGGGACGGCCATAGAGTTCATCAAGTCGGTCACAGTAGCTTTCCCGAGACATATTGATGATTTCATGTAGAATCGAATCGGCTTCGAAATAACCCTGCCTATACAATTCTTTATAAAAGATAAGTTGCTCTAGCGGATTGTGCTTGGAGGCAAAGGAACGACACATGCCCTCGTCCTCATAGCGCCAACCACCTGTATCCGTTAAACGAGTCTTATTTCCGATATAGCCTTTCGGATAGACCTTGCTCAGGAAGAGATCAGTATTGAAAACCTTAACTCTTCGTGGCTCACAAAGCAGAACATGGTAAAGAACTTTAACCAACGCATTAGCACTGCCAAAATAAAACTTTAACGCACCAAGTTCGGCGATCGCCTCCTCCTTTACCCCGATGGATTTCAGGAATTCCTTGTCGGAGTTTGTACCTCTCTGTAAAGGCAGCAACACCAAATCCAGCGATTTTACAGGCTCGTACTTACCGGACCCTTTAATACCCCTCACCTTGTGTTCCTGGTAATAAGCGATATCACAACGCTCACCTCCCCCTTCCGGCAAACTATCCGGCCCAACATAACCAATTCTCAGAACCAAGTCGAAACTATCAATTTCCTCTGAGTTATTATTACCGATGGAGGGTCCTACCAGAGCAATACTTTTACCCTCAATATGCGATCTTAGTCGCTCGTTTTGAGCTCCCTTGGAATGCATAACAGCCGAATCAAAGGTTACCATCTGTTCCGAGACCAGGCCTATTTCTTGGTTATGTAGATTTATAAAACCCATCATGGCTAAGGACTTGAGAAGGTTATTCGAAAGCTGCTTACCATCGCCTGAATATTCCGAATACCTCTGGTTCGAAAGGGAATTTATATTTTCTGAATAAAACAATTTAAGATGCAAACTAATCAACGGAACAGCTATTTTAAACTTACCCCGCTTTACCAAATACAGAATATTTCGTGAGTGTATCGGAGCAATCAGAACAAACAGGATTCGAAATGGATTTTTCATTGAGAAACACCGTCAACCAGATCATTCATCGTTTCAACCATCAACACACCCTTAGAAGTAAAAAACTGTTCATAACCCTTAAATTCAGTCCATTGCTTAACAAAAATAAAATCAAGACCAGCCCGTTCTGAAGCCTCATAATCATAACGGCTGTCACCAACAAAAACCGCTGGATCAATGATATTACGATGGTTGATCTCACGCGCCAATATTTCATCCTTAGTGTTCGGACTTCCGAAGATACCGCCATCGAAAAAGTGGTCAATTCCCTTGGCAGTAAAAACATCCCGCAATTCCTGTTGATCCCCACCGGAAACAAGAAGCCATCGCACTCCAGGCGTCGCGTCACGCAGCGCCTGAAGCCCCTCCGCGACTTCGCATTCTTCAAGAAGCTCACGAACACGTCCAGCAAAAGACTCCACCAGCTCTTCCAAACTCGAGCCATCGGCACCAGAAGCCACAATTTTATGCAGAAAATACTCAAACTTACGATAGCGTGATATGCCGCCGTGCGCCTTATGGTAATCGACCAGGGCTTCTGCAGCCGACTGCCCATAAGGCAAAGCCGTCTCGTAGAAGGCGCGGCTTTTCAACTCATTGGAGTTGAGAACAACGCCATCACAGTCAAATGCGATAGCGGAGTAATGAATGACAGGAAAAGTCATAATTCCGCCAAGCCTTTTTCCACAAAAAGCTCTGCCATTACAAAGTCTTCTGGCCAATCAATATCGTGACTGACTATTTTATCTAATGCATAAAGGTATGGAGCGTCCCCGATTCGATCATGAAATTCACGATAAATATTGGAAGATGCAATAAATACTCCATTATTTATTTCGTGCACGGGCGTTAATTTTTGTGTCTGTGGCCATTTTTCGAGCTTACGATTATAATTAACTGGTCTATTTTTATACCATAAAAAACTTCTTATTGGCGTCGTTGTCATTAATGAATCGTAGCCCTCGTCAAGGGCATCCAAATATCGTGAAACGACCTCATCATAATGCCTACTTGTCACGAAAGGAGATGTCACATGCGTCCATAATATATGGCCATCAGGAATCAGCGAAAGTGCGTGCAATATCAAATCATCTGTACTCGTCGTGCCCGACGATAGGTATTCTTCTCGGTGGTGCAGGCAGATCTTGGCACTATCAATTTCTGTAACGAATTTTATAATCTCATCATCATTGGTTGAGACTATTATTTTATCGACCAACTTGGCACCCAGAAGCTGTTGAATTTTTATTTCAATCAACCCATTTTCGTGGTCAGAAAACGGTTTTATATTTTTCTGAGGGATTCGTTCGCTACCTTTTCTGCAGGGCAGAAAACATATGATCTCTTGGCTCATGATATCAATCCATAAATACTTTGGCGCTCTAAATCATAGCGGGTAGGCGTTATTGCTACTAAAGGAATGGCGGATTCGGAAACGAGATAGCTTTTCACGACTTGATTCATTTCTTCGTTGCGCGGGTCTTCACTTGGGTATCCATCGAATCCAGCCATTAACACGCGCCTTGATTTCCCGCTGGTGACAACTGCAAAAGCGTACGCCATCACCAACGAGGTAGGAGTCGTACAATAGGTCTCATGGAATTCAAATTTGGCAGGCTGTACATTTAAGCCAAAGTCTAGGATTTGCTTTCCTTCCAATTCCGATTTAACTTCTTCCGGCAACATAGAGTAGGGGGTAATAAGTGGCTGACTAAGCTGCATATGTGCATCGCAATCAGCCAACAAGCGGACCGGGTGACACGCAACACGTAAGTCAATCAATTTTTCATCTATTGAATTTTGTGCGTTAAGTGCGATAACCAAAGGTTCATAAAGTTCCACATAGCGTTTCAGGGCTTCCTGGTGCCGAGCAACGCCTGGACCAGTGCCAAGCAACATCACCTCACGCCCTTCAATCCAGTTAACCGGGCGCCAACTCCCAGACGGAGGCCCTTGATAAAAATGGCGTGCTGCGTCCAAAGTGCTGAGATTGAATTTCTTACCACCTTCCTCGCGCAGATGGTGGATCACAGAAAAAATATCCTCATCGTCGTAGCGTGAGTCGCCCAGCATCTCCTGGATATAGGTGGGGTGGATTGCGTATTTCCCGGCCAGATAATAATAAAGGTTCGTTCCCCACCCGTAATACTGCCGTAGCGGCTGGAAATGTCGGCGGATACTACTCATAAGTGGTATCAGATTGCTACGTTTTCCTTCGCGTTCCCCTACCTCAAAGGCCAACTCCTCGGTGCGGGTATTGCCCGGGCCGCGCCCCATCCCGGTTACCGTGGCATCCATCCAACTGACACCATGCTCCAGCGCGGCAAGTGTATTCTGCAAAGCCAACCCCATATTATCGTGGGCATGCACGCCCAACGGCCCCGACCAGCCCTCCTTAAAAGCTTGGACGATCCGTACCGTGTGCTCCGGCGTCATACTCCCCATGGAGTCTGCAAAATAAAGCACGTCCAGAGGGTAATCCGAGGCAAGCTTGGCCAGATTCGTGATTTCCGTAATATCCCGGTCTGCCACCTGCATCAGGTTGAAACCAACGCGGTAGCCTTGTTTCTGCAGCCAATAAGCGGCAGGCAGGGCCTCACTGAATTCATGGATGTGACAGGCCACTCGTACCAGATCAACCCTGGACTCGGCAGCGGACCGGGGAAAAAGGCGCTCCAGAGTACGTTGTTGGTTTCTACTGTTGACCAATTCCGCCGCGTTGACCATAACCCCCAGAGTTAATGCTTCCGGAATCACAAGCCCGTCGAGGTGATGATCGGTGGTAAAAGCATAGGGCCCCTGAAAACTCTCATTCTTCAACGAACGGAACCCGAGCTCCACAACGTCGACACCAGCGCTGGCCATTGCAGAGAGGTAGTCGTCCACCAGCTCCCGGGGAAAGTCCCAGGCGTTGTAATAGCCGCCATCGCGAAGGGTGCAGTCAAGAAGTTCCATAAAGTTATACTCATTCCCCTACCGGTTACGAACTTCAGTAAGAAACCCCACGCTCTGACCCAAATGACTGCTGGAATCAACGTGCTCCCGAAAGCAGACGGCGTAGAGCAAGCTCCAGCGTATTTAGCTTTTTCAGCCAACGACTCCCCTGCATGGGATAATAGCACCAGGGCTTCGGTAGCCTGTCATTTTCACAGGTCACAAAATCCTCGGCCACCGGCAGAACCTCGGCCGACCGACTGTACATCGCCTCAACGGCCTGGGAGGACATGATTTGGAATGGATAGAGACCGCATGCCCGGCGCTTCTCCGCAATCCGCAAAGCCAGTGTCTTTTTCTTACCCCGATAGGCGGGCACCTCAGGCAACCACATGGCAAAGGGTGCAAACAGGTGTCCCATTCGCCCGAAGAGCCCCTGGGCCTGGCGATCATTTTCAGGCTCGGAGCGGGCAAACTGCCAGCCTTTGGATAACAACCGCTGTGGTCTGGTTATGGAAACCGCCGAGAAATAACGCCCCGCGCTCTGACCGGATGGCGCCCTGAAATAAAGCCCCGCCGCTTCATCATAGGCCATGATGGATTCATTGCGCTCGCGGTTACTCCCTTTCAGGAAGCACGGTTGAATGAAGGCCAGAGCCTCATCCGCGTCGAACCTGGCCTCAATCGCTCCGATTTCCTCTGCGGAAAGCGGTCGAACCACCTGCATATCATCCTGCAGGAAACACACAGTTGAAGCCTCACTGCAGTATTCAAGCGCCGACTGCATGTTCCCGTAAAGCCCCCCCAGTTTGTGGGTGGAAACGTTGCCTGGCTTCAGCACCTGGTGATTGCGGTCAATGTCGCTGAGGACCTCCTGGGTTGCAGGATCATTGCTATCGTCATCAAAGACGATGATGCTGGCATCCGGAACACACTGCTCAATGGAGCGCACGCAGTTCTCGAGAAACCGTCCGCGGTTGAAGGAGAAAACACAGAAAATCATGCACAGTCCGTCCTGATAGGTGTTCCAGTCTATTTGCGTCGATCCAGACGGCCTTCCCGGTACCAGGACTGCAGCAGACGCAACCAGGTACGGAAACGGGTTTTGGCGCCACTGCCGGAGTAACGTCCCTTTTGAACGTGTCGAATGCGGTAAACGCCGGGGATATCAATGGGAACGCCCTGGCTCTTTAACAGCCAGCGGAAAGCCCTATCCTCATGAGCCTTGCGCCATTGATCGGCCGGAGTCTGGTACAGGCGCAGCGAACGGCAATAGCCCACAGCCCGGCAAACATCCCCGTGGGCAATCTGAAGGGGGCCGGTTGCCCGGGACGGGTGACGGGCCGTGAACTCAGTATCATCAACGTCCACCAGTGCTGGCTCCCCCGCACCCTGCTGAAGCATGGGATTGTCTTCCCGGAGAAGTTCCGTACACCGTTCTTCAGAAGGATAGACGAGCGCGTCGCGCCGGCCCTGCAGCTGTTCCGCCAGCGCATCCAGACACCCCTTCCGGAACATCAGGTCGCAGTCAGTAAACCAGACCCAGTGCGCGTTGGTGTTCAGTGCCGCCTGGTTTCTGCCGATGCCGCGCCGAAAGAGCGATTCTTTCTCGAAGGGCATCCAGTTCCAGGTTACGTTGGGCACTTCCATTCGCTCAAAAAAAGCGAGCAGGCGCGCGGTCTTTTCATCTTCCGGGCTGTAACAGACCGTCATCGTCAGATGCAGTTTCTCGGGCGGGAAATGGACCAGCGAGCTCAGCTGGTACGCCAGGAAATGCGCGTACTGCCAGCAGTGGCTGACCACTTCAACTTCAAGCTTTCCCGTAAAGGCACGACGTTCCTCCTCCGACGGAAGGGCAGGCTCAAACCACCGTGGCGGCACCCAGCCCTTCGCCGCCAGCCGATAGAACCAGAGGACGAAGTAGCCATAAACGCATTTGAATAATCCGGCTCGCATAGAATTCCCGGAACCTTGTTTCGAAGGCCATTACACTAAGTCGCAGATGGTAGCATGCTGATCAGGAAGGGAACAGCTGAGCACCGCTTGCCTCGCCGCAGCCACACTCAAACTGCTACTATCTACACCTAAGCCTGAAAGTCTGATTTAAGATCTCAATCCCATGATCATTTCCCACAAGCATCAGTTCATCTTTCTTAAAACAACCAAAACGGCAGGCACCTCTGTAGAGTTGGCACTTTCTCGGTTCTGCGGCCCAAATGACATAATTACTCCATTATCCTCCGAGGAAGAACAAAAAAGGCGCGAGATCGGAGGAACACCACCTCAGAACTATTTGTCGACTTCGCGGTTTCAGTATACCGGTCTTGATTGGTGGAAACTGCTTAGTAGAGGGAAGACTCCGAATCGCTATATGGAGCACATGCCAGCGCGCAAAATCAGGCGCCGAATTGGTCGTGAAGCATGGAACCAATACTTCAAGTTCTGTATCGCAAGAAACCCCTGGGATCGGGTAATCTCCCAGTATTACTGGCGACAGAAAGATCTGCGCGAAGAAGAAATGCCGTCCATTATGGAATTCCTAGAATCACGGCATACTCAGTCGCTGCGTCGCAAAGGGTTCAATCTCTATACGCTAGGAGGGGAAGTAGTCGTCGACAAAATCTGCCTCTATGAAAAACTTCGGGAAGACCTGGAAGAGGTTCGACAGCACCTAGAGTTGCCGGAGTCCCTGGAGTTACCGAAGGCGAAGTCAGGGATCCGTAGGGACAAACGCCATTACAGTGAGGTTCTGTCCGAAGCTGAGAAGAACCGGATTGCAGAGCTCTTCAAAGAAGAGATCCAACTGCTTGGATACGAATACTAATCTGCAGCACCAATCGGATTAATATGATTATCTCGCACAAATACCAGTTCATTTTCCTCAAGACCGCCAAAACAGCTGGAACTTCAATCGAAATTGCCCTGTCCCGGTTTTGTGGGCAGGATGACATCATCACGCCAGTTTCGGTGGAGGATGAGCTGAAGCGTCAGGCAGCTGGTGGTGTTGCACCCCAGAACTATCTTGTCTCCCCCTTGCGCTATACCCCGTTTGAATGGTGGAAAAAACTCACTCGCAACAAGCCGGCCTTACGTTTCTACAACCATATCCCGGCGCGAAAAGTGAAGCGGCGTATCGGTTCGGATATCTGGGATCGCTATTACAAATTCTGTGTCGAACGGAACCCGTGGGATCGGGTTATATCCAATTATTACTGGCAACACCGGCACCTCAGAGCCGACCAGATGCCTTCTATCATGGAATTCTTCGAGTCCAACGACACCCGGTCTCTCAAAAGAAAGGGATTCCAGATCTATACCCTGAAAGGCAAGGTAGCGGTTGATAACATTTGCCGCTATGAGTGTTTGGAAGAGGAGTTGGAAGAAGTCCGGCAACACCTTGGCCTCCCGGAACCACTGGAGCTCCCCAAGGCGAAGTCAGGAATCCGCAAGGACAAGCGTCACTACAGCGACGTTCTTTCCGAAGCCGAGAAAGACCGGATTGCGGAACTCTTCAAGGATGAAATCGAACTGATGGGATACAAGTTTTAGTACGCTTTACGATCAAGCACTGACTGCCCATGCAGGGTCCGGCGCAACCTCAGCCAGACCCTGAGCTTGCGCCACAGATTCAGCGGCTTGGGTTTCAGTCGATCCTTATCCTCCTCAAGGAACCGCTCCACCGCGTCCAGCACGCGCTCACTGGAGTGCCCATCGGTAAAGCTGTGCAGCTCATGACAGACGCTGCGCATGGCGGTCAGCAACGATTCCGGTCGCTCCAGCGCCCTGCTCAACGCCCCCTCAACCGCTTCGGGCGTTTCCACATCAATCAACCAGGGCCCAGGCATCCGAGTATTCAGGGTCACCACCGGGCGGTCCAGGAACATGAATTCAAACATGATGGACGAAGTATCACAGAGCATCACATCCGCTTCCGATAAGCGGGGGATCAGGTCCTCGTCGCTCTCGACAAACTCAAGGTTTTTCCCGGCCAGCGCCCGGTACCGGTCCACTATGGCCGGGTCCATCTTGGGGTGCAGCGTCACGATAAAGCGCCACTGTCCCGATACTGCCATGCGTCCAATCTGCGGAAGCAGCTGCGGTGCGGCTGTCACGCTCTTGCTGAAGGTGGAGGCGAAGAAGACGGTTGGAATGCCAGTGCTGGCGTCCGCTGTGCTCGCCGAGATCGCTTCGGAACGGGCCTGGAGGAGCGGGTCCAGCTTGGGCCAGCCGGTATGAGCAACCGAAAAATGCCCGCGTTCCTGCGCCAGGGCCCTGAACTTGCGGGTGTCGGTCTCGGCATGGGTGCAGTACAGGTCAAACCAGCCGCGAATCCGGTAATGGTCACTTTCGTCCTCGGACGCATGCCCGCGCTTATTCCGCGCCAGACCATGGAAAACCTCCACCTTAATGCCGGGGAAGAACCACGGCACCCAGTCCCCCGGGACAAAGGTTGCTGTCGCCCCGTACGCCATGACCTCACGAACGGTGTACAGCCGGGTCTCGTCGTCCTTCAGGGGGCGAGCAGTGCATCCCGCCACGAACCAGGCCACCTCGTCACCCCGCGCCCGGATGACCTCCTGAAGGGGTCTTAGAATGGAATAGGCATAGGGCTGGTTCACGAAAAACAGGTAGCGCGCCATCAGTGAGGCACTCCTTCAAATCCATTTCGTTGTGGTGTCGACAAACGAAAATACCGCTCCATGACCAGCAATGAGATCAGGAACTCCCGCTCCGGCTCCATGAACTGGGCCACGTGGCGCTTGGCATTGCGGATGATGGTTTCCGCTTCTTCCGGGTGGTCATTGTAATAGCGGATCTTCTCGTCAAGATCCGAATGGTCCTCGGCGAGCTGCACGTAATGAACCCCGGGTTCAAGAGCGCCCTCCATGAACCAGGTTTCGTATCGTGGTTTCCGCATCAGGCAGAGGGAGTTGGACGCCAGTATCCACTTGAGGTTGGTGGCAACATCGTTGCCCTCAATGCTGACAATGTAGCGATAGGCCAATTGCTCACTCGCGGGCATAAAGCCGGTATGCCAGGGTTCGCCCTCCGATTCGGGGTGGTTGCAGCCCACATCGCACAGGGGATGGCCGTAATACCGCTTCACGAATTCCCGCCGCTGGGGCTGGCTGGCCTTGCCGCGCCAGATGGCCTTAGGTTGCTTGTCGCGAAAGGCCAGTCGATCGGAAACCATGAAGTAATGGCGCACCTGGTTCAGCTTGAGCAGTACCGAGTTGGCGTTCTCCGCCGCACTCGCGATGGGCCTGCTTTTGACGAAGCTGGGGGTATCCGGAACCGTGGTCAGGTCCCCGAATTGGTAACGGAAGCGCACGTCATCCGGGAAGCAGCGGATCAAGCGCTTGAAGTCCAGGTAATACGCGGAACGCTGGCCCCGGTAGGAAAAGTCCCGCTTCCGTACAGCCTCACCCCCCGGATCAAAGGGCTGCGAGAGGCGATTATAATAGGTGATCCGTTGTTCAATGGCCGCTTTACTCACCTCATCCAGCTGCCTGAATTCGGCCATCAGCTTTGCGCGTTTTCGCCGCCAGAACCAATCGGGAACCAGCAGGTCGGCGAGGGCCCGAGTGTAGAACCGGAACTTGTGAAGATTGCGCTCGTATCTGCCTCCCGCGACCATAACCACCTATCCCGATCGGTAGCCGTGGAGCAGCTGCGCCCAGGCCTCTTCCAGGCTGACACCGCTCTCCGGCCACGCGAGTTTTTCCAGCGATCGATGGAGCCGCTGAAGGTTCCTGTCCCGCCAGCCGTAACCCTTGCTTCTCAGCTGCCCCTTATCGAAATCAATCAGGTAGATACCCTCATCCGAGAGCAGAATATTGAAGCAATTCAGGTCGGCGTGACAGATACCCGCCGCGTGAAAGTCATGGATTGTCCGCCCCACGGCCCGCCATGTTTCGTTGCCAAGGGTACCGACAATGCTTCCCAGAGCCCTGGTCCCGTCAAGACGCTCGACCAGAATCGCAGCCTGGTAGCCAACCGGGCCGGTCCGCCAGGCGGCCGCCGCAACGGGCGCCGGAACGGGAAGATCAAGCGTTTTCATGTACTGCAGAAGGCGGAACTCCGCAAAAGAACGAGTCCGTTCCCGGCCCAGATAGAGGTAGGTGGACCGGGACAGCCGAGCCATGAGTCCGCCACGCTGGTAACGGCGCAGCACCATGGGCGGCTGCGAGTCGATGAACCAGGCGCTGCCACGACCGCCATCGTCCACGGCTCTCGCCTCCTGCCCCCACCAGTCGGGCGCAAACCAGCCCCACTCAAAAGAGGCATCCCAGGGCCCGGCAACCAGTGCCTCCGCTCGCCCGTCACTGACACTGGTTGCAGGTTCTGGCATGGGGGTACGTGACCTCACTTCGGAAAACCGAAATTTCCCGGTCTTACACGGGACGAAAAAAACAGATTACGTTAAGATGTCAGCCTTATTCTCGGGCAGACTGGCAATTATTACGCCGGATTCTATCAATCTATTACCGAACGACTCCAACTTAAGTTGATTCAGTTTACGCATGTCGAGCGAAGCCCCTGTCACCTCCATCAAGTCTGTCTGCATCCTGCGCCTTTCGGCGATCGGTGACGTCACGCACGTCCTGCCCGTTGTGCACAGCCTGAGAGAGCAGCTTCCGGGGGTATCCATTTCCTGGGTTGTCGGCAAGGCCGAGGCCCGCCTTCTGGAAGGACTGCCCGGAGTTGAGCTGATTGTTTTCGACAAGAACGCGGGTCTGAAAGGTTATATCGACCTGTGGCGACGGCTCAGGAAACGCCGGTTCGACGTGCTTTTCCACATGCAGGTCGCGATACGCGCCAACATCGCGGCCGCCCTGGTTCCCGCCAGAATCAAGGTCGGCTACGACAGGGCCCGCAGCAAGGACCTGCACGGGTTGTTCATCAACCGCCGCATTCACAGCTGCGACAGGCAGCATGTGCTGGATTGCCTGGCCAGCTTCCCTACAGCACTTGGGCTTGAGCCGGCACCACCGCGCTGGAACCTGCCCCTCTCCCCGGACGATTACCGGTTCTCTGAAGACCACATTAATCCCTCGCGGCTCAACATCGTCATCAGCCCCAGCGCCAGCCATGAGCTCCGGAACTGGCCAGCAGAGCGCTATGCTGCCCTCGCAGACCATGCTGTGCAGCACCATGGGGCCAACATCATCCTGACGGGAGGTCCGGCCAGCAGGGATCGGGCCTACTGCAACGCCATCCAGCAACAGATGCAGGCCCCGGCGACCAACATCTGCGGTCAGGACACGCTCAAGCAGCTGGCTGCGCTCCTGGAGAAGGCGGACCTGCTGATCGCACCGGATACCGGCCCGGCGCATATTGCCAATGCCATGGGCACGGACGTCCTCGGCCTCTTTGCCAGCTCAAACCCCTACCGCTCTGGCCCTTACTATTCGCTGAAATGGTGCGTGAACCGCTACCCGCAAGCCCTCGAACGATTCACAGGACGTAAGGTTGAGAATGCCCGCTGGGGCGCCAAGGCGGAGTTCAACGGAGCGATGGAATTAATCAGCGTTGCGGACGCCACCGCGATGCTCGACCAGTGGATAGCAGAGCGCTACCCCGAACGGCAGTAGTCGCGGTAGGACTTCTCTTCGACAAAACGCGAGCCCAGGGCAAGATTCACCCGTTTCTTGAGGGCTGCACGCTCGTCGTTCGTAAAATACACCTGCCTTGCCAGTTCCACGAAACGCTCGCCAAAGTCCCCGGCGGACTCCTGCTCCCGGATCGCGTCCTCGATGTCCCAGAGTTTCTCATTCACCGCTTTCAGTTCCCGGCGCTCCGGGTTCACGCTGGCGGGATTCTCAAGGCTCCGGGCCCAGACCCGGTTGAGCTCATCCAGTTCGAGCCGGATATTGGCGAGCTTGACGGGGTCATTGATCCGTTCGGACTTGATTTCCAGGATGGTGATCTTATCAAGCACCTCTCCGAACGAGACGGGTATCATCATGGTGTCAGTCATTTCTTTTCCGAACTGCTCCTGCCCGGTGGACTATTACTAATCTGCACTTGAGTTCGAATGAGCAAGAAAGCAAGCGGACAGGTCTTTCCAGAACACGCTGTGAATACGTCCCTGTACGCTCGCCTCCGCCCATCGCGCTGCGCAATCTTGCTCCGCGCGCTGGTCCTGGGTTGCCTTCCCTGGCAACCCGTTAGGCCTTTCGGCCTAACCCATGGCTCCGGACGGTTCTGGAAAGACCTGTCCGCTTGCTTTCTTGCTCATTCGTATCTCTGCGGGTGCGGATTCTATCAGCTTCTTCCCTCCGAGGGTTCATCCGCCAGTGAAAGATGGGAAATATCCGGGGCAGGAGGCTCCGGTTTTTCATCATTTTCCACCAGGTCCTCACCGGGAGGCGCCACCGTCCAGTCATCCAGATGTTCGAATACCGGCGGGGCCTCCTCGTTAATAACCCCCAGCTGCTCGCCGGGTTTTCCCAGCGAAAGCCCGCTACCGGCAAGAATCGTGTCGACCTTCTCACCCGCAACAGGAAGACGGTCACCCGGCTCCTGCTCCACGGAACCCGCCTCGCCCCGCTCGGAAGACGCGGCTGTCCCGGCCCGGGCCGGCTGTGTTGTATCAGTCCCCGTGTCAGCGGCACCAGCCTCCGAAGCCCGGGACTCCCCGGTTTCGGACGTCTCAGCACTCGGCATCGGCTCAATGTAGGCGATCATTCCATTCTTTTTCAGCGCCGCCTGGTATTTCTGTGCCGTCTGCCCATCCAGGTTGTTGCGAATCACTACCCGGGCACTGGAGAACATTTTCCCGACCTGGGCATCGCTGGCCTTGAACAGCGCCTTGGCCTGCTGGCGCGCGCCGTTTTCATCCACGCCACTGACGCACTCGCCCTTGAAAACCAGCTGATACATCATGTTCCACTCCCGGCTGTTACACCTTCATCTTTATACCCACAGCATAGCGCAATTCGTTATTACTGCTGAGTTTCCGCGAATTTGTGAAACGCTCCTCAGGGACCAGGCAAAAGAATGTGAAACCGGGTAGGAAGAACCCCAAAAATGCAGGATAATTGGGTTACGAAAGCACTACGTTCTGTTACAAAGCAGGGATTCGCATGACCCGAAACCTCACATTGACTGTCCTGGTACTGATGTTTACAGCGGCTCCCTTGGCCGGCGCGGGCGAAACGCAGACCGCGCAGCTCGAAGAGCGCCTGAAAACCGCGCTCGGAGAAGTCGGCAGCGAGTACCTGGGGCATGAGTCAGTGGCGGTTCCCGAGGACGGACACCCCAAAAAGTACCTGCTCCTGGACTTTGAGGGCCAGCAATCGGCTCGCCAGGACCGCCAGCAACGGATCCACAGCATCTGTATGCAGATCCTGAAAAACCGGGACCTGGTGCGCGACCTCTCCCGGCATGGCTTCCACATGGTTTCGGTGGCGTTCAATAAGCGGTTCCAGTACGACTGCCTCTAGGGAAGTACGGAGTCATCCGCAAGCAGTCCCAACAGGTACTGAACGCGGTCAAGATCAAACCCCTCTATCGCCGCCAGAAGCTGCCGAGCGTAATCCACCAGCTCTTCAACGCCCCTGGACCGCGCCAGCGCTATCACATCCTGCCCAAACGCCTGAAGCGCCTCCGGATCGCCACTGTCCTTGAGTGAAGTGGCCCGGGGAACCAGGGTCCGCTGAATTTCATGCCGCACGGACTGCTGTTCATCGGGACCCAGCTCAGCCCAGGGGGTCAGCGCCGGCGGTTCACGCGAGTCCGCCCCCTCCTCGTGAGAGACTTCCTCATAATCCAGGTAATGGGCCAGTTCCGCCAGCAGATCCTGGCGGCTGACGGGTTTGCGCAGATAGCCATGGAACCCGGCTTCCCGGATGCGGGCGGCCTCGGTGGTCATGACAGAGGCGGTGAGCGCCACCAGGGGAATCCGGGCCAGGTCAGGGTCCTCCATGAACACCGCGAGCGCCTCGAAACCGTCCATGACCGGCATGCGGATATCCATGAGCACCAGATCCGGATGCCAGTCACGGGCAAGCTGCAGGGCCTTGGCGCCATCCTCGGCCTCATCCACCAGCAGCCCCTCCGGCTCGAGAACATCCCGGACCAGTTGGCGGTTGACTGGATTATCATCAACAATCAGCACCCGCGCTTCACGGAAGCGATAGAGCACGGGCACTGTTTCCTCCTGAATACCCGGCGCCGCCAGTGCCGTCTCGACATCGTACAGATCAACGCGGAATCGGGTCCCTTTGCCGGGCGCACTGACCACGCTGAGGCTGCCATTCATCATCTCCACCAGCTTGCGGCTGATGGCGAGACCAAGCCCGGTCCCCCCGTATTGGCGACTGCTCTGGTCAGCCTGCTGCTCAAATGCATCAAAGATCCGCGCCTGCTGCTCCTCGGGAATACCGATACCGGTATCAATCACCTCGAGACCGAGTACAGGCTGATCCGCTTCCTGCCAGTGGGTCCGGACGCGAACCTCCCCCTTGTCGGTAAACTTGATGGCATTGCCCACCAGATTGAACAGCACCTGCCGCAGCCTGGTTTCGTCCAGCACCATGACCGGCGGGAGGTTGTCATCGAGCTCAAACACCAGGTCCAGGCCCTTTTCCCTGGCCCTGATCTCGAAGATATGACGAACATCCTCCAACAGGCGCCCGAGATCCAGGGGCCCGTACTCAAGCCGCATCTTGCCGGCCTCGACCCGGGACAGGTCCAGGATGTCGTTGATCAGGGTCAGCAGGCTCCGGCTGCCCGCCTTGATGGAGGCCAGATACCCCTGCTGGCGCTCGTCCGTAATGGTGCGCTCCAGCAGTTCCGTATAACCGATGACCGCATTCATTGGGGTGCGGATCTCATGGGACATATTCGCCAGGAATTCGCTCTTGGCCCGGTTGGCCTCTTCCGCCTCGTCGGCAAGATCCTCGGCTCGCTGTTTGGCGCTCAGCAGTTCATCCTCGCTGCGCCGCAGCGCCTGCTCGGACCGCAGCCGTTCATTGACCTCCTGGGAGAGCTTACGATTCCAGTACAGAAAAGCGAACAGAACCAGAGCCGCGATAAAGGCCACTCGGCGGACCACCGTATAGTCTGCACGCTTTTCAACATCCAGCTTGATCCACTTGTTATAGACCTTGTCCAGAGCGTCCCGATCCAGGCTTGCCAGAGTTTTGTTCAGAATGCCCACGAGTTGGGGATTTTCGCCATCCACAGCCAGTCTCAGGTCGTACTGAAACGGTGTAATGCTGGTGATGCGAATATTCTGGAGCCCAAGACGGGAGACGTTATAGCTGACGCCGGGAATCTGGGTCACCATGACGTCCAGTTCACTCTTCGATACCTGTCGCAGACCCTGCTCGATGGACGCAACAGGCTCCAGACGCAGGCTTGGATAATAACGCCTGAGGTATTGTTGCGTGGCCATTTCCCGGACCACTCCGACACGCTCCTCCTTCAGCTCGGAGAGATCCCCGACGAACCGGTGATTCTCGCGCACCACTATAGCCACGGGAAAACTCACATAGCTGCGGGTGAACAGGAACCGGTCCTGGCGCTCGGAAGTCCTTGCAAGCGCCGGAAGAACGTCGACCTGACCGTCCTTCAGGAGGTCTTCCGGGTCTGTATTCGTATCCATCGGCACGCGCTCGAACTCGTAATCAAGCTTTGCCTCGATCAGGTCCAGAAGGTCGGGAATCAAACCGCGGATTCGGTCCTCATCATCGAACTCAGCCGGTGGCCAGGCGGTGCGCAGGCCGACCTTCAGATCCGGATGCTCGTCGAGCCATGCAAGCTCGCCCGCCGTCAGCACCAATTCCCGCTGCTGCTCCTCACTGATAGCATTGTTCCGCACCCAGGCACCCTGGATATTACGATGCTCCAGATTGGTCATGGAGGCGATCGCCGCATCCAGTGCGCCGCGCAGCAGGCCCTCTTCAAAGGGTACTGCATAGGCCAGGGCCATGGGGTGCTCATCCAGTGCCTGCACGCGTTCGATGGCGGTAACATTGTTGTTCTCAAGGTACTGGTCGCCCACGGGGATAGGCGCCAGAAAGGCGTCAGCCTCTTCATCCAGCAGACGGTTCATGGCGCCCCCCATGGTCCGGGCGGCTACGGGCGTGAATGAGGCCACGGGATCGAGCAGTTCGAAGGTATAGTGATCGCCATCAAGGAAAACAATGCGATGCCCGTCCAGGCTGCCGAGACTCGTGATCTGAGCGTTGTCCCGCCTGGCATAGAGTCCGTAACTGACCTGCATGTAAGGGCGGGTAAAGCGGTACTGTCGACTCGACCAGGTGTCTGAACTGACCATGCTGACGGCATCGATCTCGCCCTGCTCCAGGGCCTCCTCCAGCATCATGGGCGTGCCGCCCACCATGGTCACGGGAATGCCAAGCTTGCGCTCAAGAAGCCGGGCATAGCCGGATTCCGTGCCCAGTATCCGGTCAAAATCATTCTGGTACGCCAGCGGTGGGCGACCTATCGGAATACCCAGACGCAGCTCCCCCTTGTCTTCCAGCCAGACCCGCTGGTCAAAACTGAGCTCGGGCAGGTTTTCCGTCGCCTGGAACGATACCGCGCCGCCAAATGCTGGCACCAGGGCCAGCAACAGAAGCAGCAGTGTTCTCGTGTGCGGGGTCATTGGGAATCACCCTCGCCCTGGCCTGCCTGATCGGTGCGGGCGCGGCCGCGACGACGCGACCTCGCTCGAGGGTGCGCCTGATCATAGACGTTCGCCAGGTGCTGGAAATCCAGATGGGTGTAGATCTGTGTGGTGGCAATATCGGCGTGGCCGAGCAGCTCCTGAACGGCCCGGAGATCACCGCTGGATTCGAGGATGTGGCTGGCGAAGGAGTGGCGCATCAGGTGCGGGTGGATACCCTGTTCGGAATGATAGTGCTGCCCCCAGCGTCGGAGCCGCGCCTGGACGGTGCGCCTGTTGATCCGTGTGCCATGCCGGCTCACGAAAACGGCGGGCTCGTCGGCGCTGACCAGCTGGGAGCGGATCCGGCTCCAGTCGGCCAGAGCCTTGAGCGCTGAACGCCCGACCGGAAGGATACGGGTCTTGTTGCCCTTGCCGGTCACCCGGATTGTGGCGCCCTCCGGATCGATGTCATAGCGGTCGAGCGAGACCAGCTCGGCCAGCCGCAGCCCGGATGAGTACATCAGCTCCATCATGGCATGGTCGCGGATTTCCAGGGGGTCCTCCGGCGTCTGCTCAAGCAGGTGGCTCATCTGGTCCACGTCCATGACGCCGGGCAGTGGCCGTTGGTTGCGGGGAGGCCGCACATCCAGCGCCGGGTTGTCGTCCTGGCCCCCTTCACGGATCAGGAAGGTGAAGAAGCGGCGAATGGCGGAAAGATGGCGTGCGATGGTCCGGGCGGCACAGCCCCGCCGGGCCTGAAGCGCCGCATAGCGTCGGATATGATGCTGGGACAGCTGCGACCAGCTTTCGATGCCCTGCTCGCGACACCACTCATCCAGGCGATCCAGATCCCGTCCGTAATGCTCACAGGTGTTCCCCGAGCTGCGCTTTTCGGACGCGAGATAGCGCAGAAAGCGCCTAACATCAGCATCCCGCTCAGTACTGCTGGCGTGCCGGGGCGAAACAGGCTCTGACGCCATGGCGGGCTCCGTGCTCAGGCTTCGGGTTGCTGTGTGTCGCTTCCAAGGGGTTCAATCAGCGGGGGCAGCAGGCGGCCCAGCGTGTCGCTGATGTAGGTCATGAAGAGCGACCCCATACTGCTGTCGAAATAGTCTTCCTGTTCACTGCTGACGGCGATGAGCCCAAGGCAGTAATTGCGGCGCACAGGGATCACCGCCGCCGACCCTACCTGCTCCGGCTGTGAGAACAACGCCTCCCTGTATTCCTGGCGCAGACGCCCGAAGAGCGGTTTTTCCTCATCCAGGGCATCGCCGAAAATCGCGCGTGCTGTCTCAGCGTCCAGGTAACGCAGGGCGCCACACTGGGATGGCGGCTCAGTGCTGGTCAGTACGGTCAGGGTGGCGGATTGAAGATTGAAATCGCTGCGGATCCGCTCATCCAGCACATTGGCAATCTCTTCCAGGGAACCAGCATCGAGCAACTGCATCAGAAGCCGTTTACTGCGCGCAAAAAGCTGGTCGTTCTGGCGGGCAATGCCGATCAGGCCGGACAGCTCCTCGCGCAACGCATCCCGCTGTTCCCGGAAAAGGTGAACCTGACGCTCCACCAGAGAGATGGCCCCACCGCTGTCATGGGGAAGTCTCAGTTTCTGAAGGAGCTGCTCATGGCGTTCAAAAAAATCGGGATGACGTTCGAGGAAAGCCTCAACATCGGCTTCGGTGATCGCCGGAGTCACCTGCTCCGCGGTCTGATCTGTCATCAACTACCTCCAGTACGTCAGGCGGATGCCTTATCCCTGCCTTTCTTTTTTCGGTTATTGTCCGGGCGGCCACCCCGACGCGGGCGGCGTGCATCCCCGGGCAGCCGGATCCTGCCTTCGAAAACCCGTGTTGCAGGGCCTTCCATCGTAACAGGGGATCCGTCCCCCGGCCACGCAACGGTCAGTTCCCCACCGGCGAGTTCAACCTGTACCCGCTCATCAAGCAGGCCCCTGAGTCGACCGGCAACAACGGCCGCACAGGCGCCGCTGCCACAGGCCCGGGTCTCTCCGACGCCACGCTCATAGACCCGCAAGCGCACACGGTCCGATGCAAGCACCTGCATGAAGCCCGCGTTCGCGCGCGCAGGAAATCGCGGATGGGCCTCGATCAGGGGACCCAGCGTTTCCACCAGCTCATCGGAGATGCTCTCCACCACCAGGACGCTGTGGGGATTACCCATGGAGACGGCGGAAATATCCAGCATGTCCCCGTCCACCTCAACAGGATAGACCACTGCCTGCTCATCTGCCGCAAACGGGATTGCGGCCGGCGCCAGTTGAGGAATTCCCATGTCGACACGCACCTGGTTCCTGCCCGTAACCTCCAGGGTCATTACCCCGGCGGCGGTCTGCACATGGATCAGGTTCTTACTGGTCAGTCTCTGGTCATGGACGAAACGGGCAAAACAGCGCGCGCCATTACCGCACTGTTCCACTTCACCGCCATCGGCGTTAAAAATCCGATAACGGAAATCCACATCCGGACGCTCCGGGGGCTCCACCAGCAACAGCTGGTCAAACCCAACCCCCAGGTGACGGTCACCCATGCGCCGTATCTGGTCGGCGCTCAACTGTACCGGCTGGGTAATGGCATCAATCACCATGAAGTCGTTGCCCAGCCCGTGCATCTTGGTGAACCGCAGCCAGCCGCCGCGCCCCTTGCGGTTATCCGAGGTCATGAGCCGAGCTCCGGCAGCGGCAGCTCCGGCGCCATCTGCTCCTCAAGCGTCTCGCGACGGCGCGCGAGATGCACATGATTGCCATCAACCAGGATCTCCGGTGGCCGGCTTCGTGCGTTATAGTTTGAACTCATAACAAAACCGTAGGCGCCCGCCGAACGAACAGCAAGGAGGTCTCCCGGCTGGATGGCCAGTTCCCGGTCCTTACCCAGAAAATCCCCTGTTTCACAGACAGGCCCAACCACGTCGTAAACGGCCTTTTCCGCTGAGGGGTTATCCACAACAGGCTCAATACCCTGCCAGGCATCGTACAGCGACGGCCGGATCAGATCATTCATGGCCGCATCCACGATGGCAAAGCTGCGCGCGTCACCGGGCTTCAGGCTCTGAACCCGGGTCACCATGATCCCGGCATTGGCCGCGATTGACCGGCCCGGCTCAAGGATCAGCTCCAGGTTGCGCGCGCCCAGCCGTTCACGCAGAGCTTCTCCGTAGGCCTGCGGGCTTGGCGGCGTCTCGTCCCGGTAGGGCACGCCCAGGCCGCCGCCCATGTCCAGATGGTGCAGCGTAATGCCATCCTCCGCCAGCGAATCCACCAGCACGAGCACACGGTCCAGGGCATCCAGGAAAGGCGCTGTCTCAGTAAGTTGGGAGCCAATGTGGCAATCCACCCCGATGACGCTCAGATGCGGCAGGGAATCGGCATGGCGGAAGGCAGCCCGCGCACGATTGATATCAATACCAAACTTATTGTCCCTGAGACCGGTGGAAATGTAAGGATGTGTACCCGCATCAACGTCCGGATTAACCCGCAGTGATACCGGCGCCCGATGGCCCTGCTCGCCGGCCACGGCGTTGAGCAGATCGAGTTCCGCTTCCGACTCCACGTTGAAGCAGTACACCCCCGCTTCCAGCGCACGCTCAAGTTCCCAGCGCTGCTTCCCGACACCGGAAAAAACAGTGTTTCCCGGATCACCACCGGCGCGGATCACGCGCTCGAGCTCGCCGCCAGATACGATGTCAAAGCCAGCACCCAGCCGGGCCAGCACATTGAGTACGGCCAGGTTACCGTTTGCCTTTACGGCATAACAGATGCGGTGGGGCAACGCCCCAAGCGCCTGGTCATAGGCGCGGAAATGGCGCTCCAGGGTTGCCCGGGAATAGATGTAACAGGGACTGTCATACTGCGCCACAATCCGGGAAACCGGCACCTCCTCCGCATAGAGTTCACCATCGCGCCTGTTGAAAAAATCCATTGATTGCCTGCTTGCCGGTTACTGTCATGAATACACTGGGCATGGAGCCGCCCGCTCACCCTTCCTCGTCTTCTTCGGCGTTTTCAGGCGTCGCGTTGTTGTCACGGTAGAGATCGCCCTTCTGGCCACACCCGCCCATCACCAGAACGCCGGCAAGAACCAGGGCTGTCACAGTTATCGCGAAGAACCGCATAGGGCCGCCTCCAGTCCAAACGTTGCATTGTAACGCCGCTGTATCTCGAAACCCACCCGGTTTGTGCTAGCCTCACCCCCTGCAAGTCGTGAAACCAAAAAGGCATTCCGCCGGTGAAAGAGTTTCTGATCAAACGCGTCCGTACCGAGCCCTCATCCAACCCCCAGGCCAGCACCGGTAGCCTGCAGGTGGACGAGGAAGGCATTATCCGGGGGGCGGACGACACCGCCGAGACGCTGTTCGGTTATGGCATTCTCCAGATGCAGGGACTGCCCATGGCGAGCCGTGAGGATAACCCATTGGCGCCACCGCTGAATGACCGCCTGGAGACGGGTGAGAGCGCCCTCATTACCGCTCTCCATGCCACCGACTACTTTTTCACCATCAACATCAGACGTTCCCTGACGGAAACCGACACCACCACCCACCAGACCGCGCAGATCCGACCACGCCAGGGCACGCCGCTGGACACCCGCATCCTGAAACTGGCGGAAGACAGCGCCGGCCTGGGCATCTGGGAGATGGATCCGGACAGCAATCGGATCTACTGGTCCGAAGGCGTTTTCCATCTATTGGACCTGCCACCCGGCAATCAGCTTGATCCCGAACACGTTCTGTTCTATTTCCAGGAACATCAGGGCCGGGTGCGCCAGGCCTTCCTGAGCTGCCTGCGCCGGGGCGAGGCCTTTTCGATGGAAGTCCCCGTAGTCACGGCCCGGCAGAACCAGCGCTGGCTGCGACTTGCTGGCCACAGTCTCAATGATGGCCAGCGCAGCCGTGTCATCTGCGGTACTGCCGTGGATATAACCGCCCGGCGCGCCGACGCGCACTCGGCCCAAGTCTGGAAGTACCGGACCCAGAGCGTGCTTGCAGCCTCCGATGATCTTATTGTGGTCATGAACCCGGAACTCGAGATTGTTGCTGTGAACCGCGCCTATTCAGAAGCCTTTGAAGCCATTTTCGGAGCCACGCCCAGTGTCGGGGATCAGCTGCAGGACCTGCTGGAGGGTCACCCGGATGAGCGGCGCCTTTACAACCGCCTGTGGGAACGGGCCATGGGTCAGGAAGGGTTCTGCGTGGAAATGCCGCTTGCCCAGTCCGATGAAAAGCTGCCCGTCTACGAAATCCAGTTCAACCGGATCTTCTCACCCGACGGTGAACTGCTGGGCGCCGCCCATGTTGGCCGCAGCAAGAGTGCCCCGCACTCAGAGGCGCAGGAACACGTCCACTACCTCAACAGCCATGACCCGCTCACGGGCCTGTTGAACCGGCGCGAGCTCCTCCAGCGCCTGACCCGAGCCCTTAATGTCATCCGCGAGTCGGGCACGCCTCACAGCCTGGCCTATATGGGTCTTGATGGCTTCAGCACGCTCAACGCCCGGTTTGGCTCCGGTGGCTGCGACCGCTACCTGCGCGCGCTCAGCAGCATGCTTATTAACCGGCTGCGCCAGCGTGACACCATTGCCAGGGTCGCCAGCGATCAGTTCGTCATCATCCTGGACAACTGCGGCACCGATGAGGCGACCAAAGTCTGCCACAACCTGAGGGACGCCGTGGCCGACTTCCAGTTTGACTGGCGCGGCGCCACCATCCAGACAACCATCAGCGGCGGCCTGCTGCCACTGCACCTTGAGCAGAATGCCTCCCCGGAGCACTGCCTGAGCCTGGCGGCGGATCTGTGCGAGACCGCCAAGACCACCGGCGCCGCCAGCCTCAGCCTCTACCGTCCCGCCGCGGGTATCGAAGATGAAACCGCGACCCGGGAGGAACTGGCCCAGCTGATGTATGCCATTACCACGGACGCCATCGAGCTCCACTTCCAGGCATTGCGCCCGATTGCCAGCGCCACCTGGGGGGATCACGTGGAAGTCCTGTCCCGGCTGCATCGGGAAGCGCGGGATGACGGAAGCAACTACAGTGAACTCTGGCGACCGGCCTCGTTCATGCCCCTGGCGGAGCGCTATGACCTGGGTTACGCCCTGGACCGGCGCGTGATTGCCCGGGCCATTGAATGGCTGGAAGCGCACCCACTGATGCAGCCGCGGCTGAAAATGATCAGCTTCAATCTCTCCGCCAGCAGCATGCTGAATAAGGGCTTTGCGCAGGAGATTGCGAGTCAGATCCAGTCATCCTCGTTCGAGGCGGCCAGTTTCTGTTTCGAGATCCGCGAGACCCACGCCTGCGACTACCCGGAAGCCGCAAAGCACTGTTGCAATGTCCTCCGGGAGATTGGTTGTCGCATTGCCCTTGATGGCGCCGGCGTAAGGGGACAATCCCACAGGCTGATCGGCGAACTGGGGGCGAGCATTGTCAAGATTGATGAGACGCTCATGCAGGGGCTCGCTTCGAATCCCCTGCAGGTGGTTATGGTGGAGGCTCTGCACCGGATAGCGACGCTGTCCGACGCAGTGACGGTGGCCCCCTTTATTGAGGACGAGGCCACCCTGAGAAAGGTCCGCGAACTGGGACTCCACTTCGGCCAGGGCTACCGCCTGACCCAGCCCGAGATGCTCAATGAGCTGGCACCCTCGGAGCAGACAGTCACCGGAAGAACCGGTGCAGCCAGGCGTTAATCCTGAGGCGTCGTACCCCGGCGCCGCGCCAGCGCTTCCCGCGCCTGTGCCACGGCGCCGCGAACCTGCTCCGGGGCCGTACCGCCAATGTGGTTGCGCGCCTGCACCGAGCCGTCCAGGGTCAGAACCTGGTACACATCCTCCCCGATATCGGCACAGAACTGCTGGAGCTCCTCGAGCCCCAGGTCCTCGAGATCACACTGGTTCTCGTCGGCGTGAGCCACCGCCTGACCCACCACTTCGTGGGCATCCCGGAACGCCAACCCCTTGCGCACCAGATAGTCGGCGAGGTCGGTAGCCGTGGCAAAACCCTGACGCGCCGCTGAACGGGTTTTGTTCCGGTTTACACCAACCGCCGGCATCATGTCCGCATAGGCCTTGAGGCAGCCCTTGACGGTATCCACAACATCGAAGACCGGTTCCTTGTCCTCCTGGTTGTCCTTGTTGTACGCCAGCGGCTGGCCTTTCATCAGCGTCAGCAGCGACATCAGGTGGCCGTAGACGCGCCCGGTCTTGCCCCGCACCAGTTCCGGCACATCCGGGTTCTTCTTCTGGGGCATGATGGACGAGCCGGTACAGAAGCGGTCCGGCAGGTCCACGAAATTGAACTGGGCGGAGGTCCACAGCACCAGTTCCTCACTGAACCGCGACAGGTGGGTGAGCAGCAGCGAGGCAAAACTCACGAACTCAATGGCGAAATCCCGGTCACTGACCGAATCCAGTGAATTGGCAGTGGGTGCATCAAAGCCCAGCAACTGCGCCGTGTATTCGCGGTCAATGGGGTAGCTGGTCCCGGCCAGGGCGGCCGCGCCCAGAGGCATCCGGTTCATGCGGCCGCGGCAGTCCATCAGCCGGGCGTAATCCCGGTCCAGCATTTCGTACCAGGCCAGCATATGGTGGCCGAAGGTGACGGGCTGGGCGCTCTGCAGGTGGGTAAAACCAGGCATGACGGTATCCGCCTCCTGCTCCCCGAGATCCACCAGCCCCTCCTGCAGGCGGTTCAGTTCGGCCGCGATGGTATCGATCTCATCACGCAGATAGAGGCGGATGTCGGTGGCGATCTGGTCGTTACGCGAGCGCCCGGTGTGGAGCTTCTTGCCGGTAACGCCGATGCGCTCGGTCAGCGCCGCCTCGATGTTCATGTGCACGTCTTCCAGCGACACGGACCATTGAAAGCGCCCCGCCTCAATATCCGAACGCACGCCTTCGAGCCCTTCGATGATACTGTCCCGCTCCTCCCCGGTCAGGACCCCGACCTTTGCCAGCATGCGGGCATGGGCGACCGACCCCTGGATGTCATGATGGTAGAGGCGCTGGTCAAAGCCCACCGACGCCGTGAAGCGCTCCACGAACGCATCCGTGGGTTCACTGAACCGGCCGCCCCAGAGTTTGTCCGCCGCTTTATGATCGTCGCTCATGGTCTATCCTGTGTTCATGGAGTAAAAGGCGCTCAGGCGGCGCATTATAACAGCTCTCCAACCCGGCGCCCCATGGCGGATTTCCTATGACCCAGCCCGACCCGTCACCACAGCCCCCTGAAGGGGACACCTTCATCCCCGATCTCTGCCGGATGAAGGCCGTCTTCTTCCTCGTACTCATCACCGAGCTGGTATTGGTACTTTTCGCGCTCGCCCGGGCCGGAACCGGCTGGATCGATTGGAATTACCTGGGCCTGGCCTCGCTGCTGACGCAATGGATTACCCTGACCAGCGCGGGGCTGATCTGCCTGCTCAGGCGCTTCTTCGTCCGCCATACCGTCGCCACGGCCTCCGCACTGTGCACCCTGGTGGTCCTCGCCGATGTCGCCCTGTTCACGCTGCTCGGCCAATGGCTGCTCGCCCCCGGCAGCCTCCCCGGCATCCCCGACCCGTCCGGCCTGACCCGCAACCTGCTCATGGCCGGCATCATGACCCTGATGCTGCTGCGCTACTTCTATCTACAGTACCAGCACCGCCAGCAGGAACAGGCCCAGCTCGAAGCCCGGGTCGCGGCACTCCAGGCCCGCATCCAGCCGCATTTCCTGTTCAACAGCATGAACACCATCGCCAGCCTGATCGGCTCCGACCCCAAGCGGGCGGAAGACGTGGTCCTGGACCTCTCGGAACTCTTCCGCGCCAGCCTCAACACCGCCGGGGACCGACTGATCCCGCTGCGGGATGAAATCCGCCTGTGTGAACGCTACCTTGCCATTGAAACCACCCGGCTCGGGGAGCGGCTCCAGGTGGAGTGGTCACTGGCCCCGGAGGCGGATGACATCCCAGTACCACCACTGACACTCCAGCCCCTGCTGGAAAACGCCGTCTACCACGGCATCCAGCCACTGACCGGAGGTGGCACCATCCGCATTGAGACGGAACTGAGCCGCGATCGCCTCTACCTGCTGATCCGCAACCCTCTGCCGGAGACCACGGAACGCGCCAGCCACGGCCACCGCATGGCACTGGACAACATCGCCTCCCGGCTGACCGCCGTTTACGGCACCCAGGGCGCGCTCAAGACCAGCCAGGACGGCGAACGATTCACCGTAACACTGAGACTGCCCCGCTGAGGGCCAACAGGACCACCATGAAGGAACGCCGCGTACTCATCGTCGACGACGAAGCCCCCGCCCGCCAGCGCCTGGCCCGCCTGGTGGACGAACTGCCCGGCTACTGCGTCTGCGGCGAAGCCAGCAACGGCGAAGGCGCTCTGAGCGAAGCCGAGCGCACCCACCCCGACATCGTCCTCATGGACGTGCGCATGCCCGGCATGGACGGCATCGCCGCCGCCTCCCACCTCAGCCGCCTGGCCACGCCCCCCGCACTGATCTTCTGCACCGCCTACGACGAGTACGCCCTCGAAGCCTTCCGCGTCGAAGCCACCGACTACCTCGTCAAACCCGTCCGCACCGACGCCCTCGCCACCGCCCTCGAACGCGCCGGAAGAACCAACCGCCTGCAACAGGAAACCCTCACCCCCGAAACCACCAGCGACGACGCCATCGTCGTCCGCAGCCAGCGCGGCGTCGAACGCATCGAACTCGACGGGCTCTACTACGCCATGGCCGACAACAAATACGTCACCCTCATCCACAGCCAGGGCGAAACCCTCTGCGACTACAGCCTGAAAGAACTCGAAACCGCCCATCCGCAACGCCTGATGCGCATCCACCGCAACACCCTGGTCAACACCACCTATCTATCCGCCCTCCTCAAACCGGGCAACAGCGGCCACAAAGCACGCCTCTCCGACCCCAACCAAACGCTGTTGAGCGTAAGCCGCCGCCATTCCCCCCAAATCCGCGAATGGCTCCATAAGGAAGGCAACTCGTAACCCGAAGAAGCAGGCGGGGGCACGCTTTCCGGGAAGCTCTTTCGCCATGGATGGCGAAAGCGCAGCGTCCAGGGATGGATTCATAGCGATTCCCGGAAAGCGTGCCCCCGCCTGCTTCCCCCCATACCCAGAACAGATGGGACACAAACCCGGAAGACAAAAACCGAACAAACCGGTACCCTAACCCTAATCACCCCAGTTCAAGAGCCGTAAAAAAATGCCCCGAGAAACCCTGCGAATCGCCACCCGCCGCAGCAACCTCGCCCTCTGGCAGGCCGAACACATCAAGGCCGAACTCGAACACCACCACCCCGGCCTAACCGTCGAACTCGTCGGCATCAAAACCCGCGGTGACAAAATCCTCGACGTCCCCCTGGCCAAGATCGGCGGCAAAGCCCTGTTCGTAAAGGAACTCGAGGAAGCCATGCTCGACGGCCGCGCCGACCTCGCCGTGCACTCCATGAAAGACGTCCCCATGGCCTTCCCGGAAGGTTTGGGACTGGTTGCCATCTGCGAGCGCGGCGCCCCCACCGACGCGTTCGTCAGCAACCACTACAACAGCGTCGACGACCTGCCCGAAGGCGCCGTGGTCGGCACCTCCAGCCTGCGCCGTCAGGCCCAGCTCAGCGCCTACCGCCCGGATTTCCAGATCCAGACCCTGCGCGGCAACGTCAACACCCGCCTCGCCAAGCTCGACGACGGCCAGTACGACGCCATCGTCCTGGCCACCTCCGGGCTGCAGCGCCTGGGCTTTGACGAACGCATCCGCTACCAGATTCCGCCCGAGGTCTGCCTCCCCGCCGTGGGACAGGGGGCATTGGGCATTGAATGCCGAACCGACGATCACGAACTTGTCTCACTCATTGAGCCCCTGATCCATAAAGACTCCAGTGACCGGGTCCTGGCCGAGCGCGCCCTCAACACCCGCCTTGAGGGCGGCTGCCAGGTGCCGATTGGCGCCTATTCCGAACTCGAAGGCGACCAACTCCACCTTCGCGGCCTTGTGGCATCCCCCGATGGCCAGAGCGTCTTCCAGGTAAATGGGAGCGCCCATCGCGACGAGGGCCAGAACCTGGGGCGGCAACTTGCCGAGGAACTGCTGGACAAGGGCGCCGGCGCTATTCTTGCGGACGTCTATGGCTACCGACCCGAATAAGGTCCTCTCGGGGCGACGCATCCTCGTCTGCCGCCCCCAGCCCAAGGCCGACCAGACCTGCGCGGCCCTGCGCGAGGCCGGCGCCGATGCACGCCCAATGCCCATGATCGAGATCCAGCCCCGCGAACTCGACGGCCGGGACCGCAGCACTCTCCAGGATCTTGATCAGTATCAGGCCGTGATCGCCGTCAGCCCCAATGCGGCACAGCTACTGCTCGACCACCTGGATCACTGGTGGCCCCAATGGCCCATCGGCATCGAATGGTGGGGTCCCGGACCGGGAACAGCCCGGGTTTTCGAGCAAGCGGGCCTGGAAGCCAGGTCTCCGTCCGGGGGACATGACAGTGAAGCCCTCCTGAACGAGGCCTCCTTTGATAGCGCCACCATCACGGGCAAACGGATCCTGCTTGCCAAGGGCGAAGGGGGTCGGGACGCTATGGTTGAAGGTCTACAGAACCGGGGAGCACGAATCGACACCCTGAGCCTTTATGTGCGGCGCGTCCCAGAGTGGCCAAGAGAGACCGTGGAGAGCACCTTCCGCGGCTTCAATCCAGACACCATCCTTGCCCTGTCGGGCGAAACATTGAAGAATCTACTGGACCTGGTCCAGAATACCGGAGCAAAACCGGCTGAATGCACGCTCGTGGTCCCGGTCGAACGGGTTGCCGGCCAAGCCAGGGATGCCGGATTCAGCGATGTTCGCGTCCCGACCACCCTGTCATCTGCCGGCCTGGTCCAGACCTGCGCAGCCGGCACCCAACCATCAGGAGTAATGGACACTCGTGAGTGATAACAACCAAAAGCTCCCGGCGATCTCGGAAACAGCCGGAGCCATGCCCCAAAAACCCCGCCTCTGGCCAGTATGGCTGGTTCTCATCCTTGTGGTTCTGCTCATCGGCGCGCTTGCGTTTGGCTTGTGGGAACAGTACCGCCAGCAGCAGTCGCTGCAGGACCGGTTCCAGCAGCTGAGCCAGCAGACCAGCGAGGTCCGGGAAAGCCAGTCTTCGCTTGTCGGATCCCGCCAGGAACGGCTCAACCAGTTTGCGAGCCAGCTGGAGAAGCAGCGCGAGACCATCGAGCAGCAACGCGAAAAGCTCAATACCCAGGAGCGGCAGATCGAGCACAATGCGCGCTCTCTGCTGGGACTGGGTAAACGGACCCGCACGGACTGGCTGCTGGCGGAGGCCGAATACCTCCTGAGACTGGCCAACCAGCGCCTGCAGATGGAAAGGGACCACCGTGGTGCCCTGCGGATTCTTGAGACTGCGGACGAGATCCTTGCCGAAACCGACGAGGCGGGCGTCTACCCCGTGCGCCAGCAGCTTGCCAGGGAAATCCTGGCACTGCGCACCCTGGAGCCAGTCGACCGCACCGGCCTCTACCTCCAACTTGAAGCTGCCATGGGAATGGCCTCCGAACTGGATTCCGAGCAACTGTTTACGGCGGATCAGACCGGCAGCCAAAGCCCGGCCAACGCCGGAAACCAGCAAACGACCGAGGACGGCTGGCGCGTAGTATGGCAACGCGTGCTCAACACACTGAACCAGATGGTGATCATCCGCCGCCTCGACGAGCCGGCCCAGGCCATGCTCTCCCCACAACAGAGCGCCCAGGCCAGACTGCACCTGCAGCTGATGTTTGAACAGGCCGCCGTAGCGCTTCTCCAGGAGGACCAGAGTACCTACCGGCGGGCGCTGCGCCGCGCCGAAAACTGGCTCGATCAATGGTATGACGCGGACGACAAGCGTGTTGAAACCCTGCAACAGCTTATTGACGACGCGGCGGAACAGCGCATCCGCGTAACGCTGCCGGATATCAGCGAATCCCTGTCCCTGCTCAAGGCGCGCATTGAAGGGCGCCTTGAAGGGGGAGAAGCACCGGCGCAGGAAGAAGGTCCGGACGAGAACGGAACCAGCGACGGGGAGCCTCAATCATGAAGGCACTCCTGCCCCTGATCATCCTGGCCCTGCTGGCCGGAACACTCATCAGCCTCGGCATTGGCGAAGACACCGGCTACATCCGTGTCACCATCGGCCACTATCTGGTGGAGACCAATTTCTGGGTCGGGGCTGGATTGTTTGTCCTGGCGGCATTGGCGCTGCACTGGATACTCAACATATCCCATCGGCTACGGGTCACGCCCGGCGCACTCACCAGCTGGATGCGCCACAGCGGTCAGCGGCGGGCCCGCCGCCAGACCACACGGGGCCTTCTGGCACTGGCTGAAGGCAACTGGGGACGCGCCCGCAAACTGCTGGAAGCCGGCGCCAACAAGGCCGACACCCCACTGATCAATTATCTCTCGGCAGCGGAAGCCGCACATGAACTGGGCGACGATGAAGAAGCCGACGTATTGCTGCGCAAAGCCTGGGAAAGTACAGCCGGTTCGGATCTGGCGGTAGGCCTGACGCAGGCGAAACTGCAACTGTCCGCTGGCAAGCTGGAACAGGCTCTGGCAACACTGCTGAGGCTTCGACGCAAATCGCCGAATCACCCCTTCGTGCTCAAACAGCTCAGCAACGCGTACATTGCCCTTGAGGACTGGCAGGCCCTGAGCGAACTGCTCCCCGAGCTGCGCCGCCAGGCCGTCATGGATGACGAGAGCCTGAACCAGCTTGAAAAACGGGTCTGGCTCAACGTGATCGACCAGGCCGCCGAGCGCCTTGAGCGGCAGCCCGCGGAACACCGCAACCTGGATCACCTCGACCGGATCTGGGACCAGCTTCCTCCTGCCCGGCGCGAGGACGAGGCCCTCATCCTCCACTACGCCCAGCATCTTGCTGAGCTCGGCTACGAAACCCGTGCCGAGGCGCTGCTCCGAAAAGTGTTGCGGCGCAACTGGAGCGATGATCTGATCAACCTCTATGGTCGCCTGAAGGGCAACCGCGCGGATGAACAGCTTCTGATGGCCGAGGGCTGGCTCCAGGAACGGCCGAATAACCCGGAGCTTCTCCTGGCCCTGGGGCGACTCAGTCTGCGCAATCAGCTATGGGGTAAAGCGAGGGAGTACTTCGAGGCCAGCATCAACCTTAAGCGCAAGCAGGAAACGGCTGGAGAACTCTGTCGCCTCTATGCCCACCTCGGGCAGCACGAGCAGAGTGTGCGCCTGCTGCGCCAGGGCATTCTGGAACACCATGGCCTACCGGAACTGCCCATGCCGGAGCCTCGCCGGGTCCGCCAGTCACACTGACAGTCAGCCCCGCGGCGCGTATTGAAGCACATCGGAGAAGAAGGCGTCTGTATCCAGACCCTGTTTGGCCAGACCATCCAGTGTTGAGTAGACCATGGCCGGGGAACCACAGGCCATCACCGTGACCTCATCGAGACTGTGACCGTCCGCCAGAATGGCTTCCACAAGTCGTTCATGGTGGCAGTCACTCAGGCTATCCGCCTCACAGATCACTGGCCTGAAGCGGAACTGGGACCATTCAGCCTCCCAGCGCTCCGGCAGTTCCCGAAGGTACATATCACGCTCGTTGCGCGCCCCCCAGTACAGATACACGGGCTGCGCCATCCGGCTGCTCATCAGGAAGTCCACCAGACTCTTGGCCTGGGCGAATCCAGTGCCGGCAACGACAAGCAACAGCGGGGTGTCCGGCGGGGTTCGCAGACAGGCCTCGCCATACGGCATGCTGAGCCGGACACTGCCGTTCTTTTTCAGGTAATCAATGATCTCACGGGCCGTTTCCCACGCCTGTGGCGCCTGGATATGCAGCGTCAGCTGTTCGGCACCAGGGGCACTGGCAATAGAGAACCAGGACGGATCACGATTGGGCAAATGGACGGCAAGGTACTGGCCTGCCAGGAAGGGAACAGGGCGCTTGTAGGGCCACTCCAGACGGACCTGGTAGACATCCTCCCCAATGAGACCAAGCTCATTCAGATGGCAGATAAAATGGGCTGGCTGTTGCGACTTGGCGTCCATAAACTCCTCATTGAAACGGACGAGGAACCATCGGTATTCGGGTCAGGGAATTACGTCCAGGGGGCCGTCCGGGTTCACTCGAGCCCCAGCGATGGCCAGAGCTCATCAACGCGCTGACGGACCTCGTCACTCATGCGGATGGGTCTGCCCCATTCCCGCTCAGTCTCACCCGGCCACTTGGCGGTTGCGTCCAGCCCCATCTTGGATCCCAGCCCCGAAACCGGCGACGCGAAATCCAGGTAATCGATGGGGGTATTATCAACCAGGGTCGTGTCGCGTGTCGGATCCATGCGAGTGGTCATCGCCCAGATCACGTCCTTCCAGTCCCGGGCATTCACGTCATCATCCGTAACGATTACGAACTTGGTGTACATGAACTGTCTCAGGAAGGACCATACGCCCATCATCACCCGCTTGGCATGGCCGGGATACTGCTTTTTCATCGTCACCACGGCCATCCGGTAGGAGCAGCCCTCGGGTGGCAGGTAGAAATCCACAATCTCCGGAAACTGCTTGCGCAGTATGGGCACGAAAACCTCATTCAGCGCCACTCCCAGAATCGCGGGCTCGTCCGGGGGCCGACCGGTGTAGGTGCTGTGATAGAGGGGGTTTTTGCGGTGGGTCATGCGTTCCACCGTAAAGACGGGGAACTCCTCCACCTCATTGTAGTAACCGGTATGATCACCAAAAGGGCCCTCTGGCGCCGTGTCCCCCGGGTAGATATAGCCCTCGAGAACAATCTCCGCACTGGCAGGCACCTGAAGGTCACCGACCTGGGTGCGCACAAGCTCGGTGCGCTCGCCGCGAAGCAGGCCGGCGAAGGCGTATTCGGAGAGGGTATCGGGAACCGGCGTGACCGCCGCCAGGATGGTCGCGGGATCCGCACCCAGGGCCACGGCGATGGGAAACGGCTCCCCGGGGTGCTGCTCCTGCCACTGCCGGAAGTCCTGGGCGCCGCCCCGATGGGCCAACCAGCGCATGATCAGCCGGTTACGACCGATCACCTGCTGGCGGTAAATGCCCATGTTCTGGCGCTCTTTATCCGGCCCGCGGGTCACCACCAGCGGCCAGGTGATCAGGGGGCCGGCGTCGCCCGGCCAACAGGTCTGGACCGGCAGCTGGTTGAGATCCACATCCTCGCCCTCACGAACCACCTGCTGGCAGGGCGCGGAGCGGCGGATCTTCGGGCCCATTTTCATAACCTGCCGGAAGATGGGCATCTTGTCGAAGGCGTCCCGGAACCCCTTGGGTGGCTCCGGCTCCTTGAGAAACGCCAGCAGTTCACCAATTTCCCTGAGGCTCTCAACGCTTTCGCACCCCATACCCAGCGCCACGCGACGGGGCGTCCCGAAGAGGTTGGCCAGCACGGGCATATCGTGGCCCACGGGGTTCTCAAACAGGAGGGCCGGACCCTCAGCCTTCAGGGTACGGTCCGCGATCTCGGTCATCTCCAGGTTCGGATCAATGGCCGTGCGGATCCGTTTCAGCTCTCCCTGCTGTTCCAGCTTCTCAACAAAGTCTCTCAGGTCCCGGTATTTCATGGACACTCCGGCGCGATGACTGGTTCCCCAGGCTAGCGCTTCTTCATGGCCTGGAAGAATTCCTCGTTGGTCTTGGTGTCCCGGAGCTTGTCGAGCAGGAACTCAACGGCCGCCACATCATCGTCCATGGAGTGGAGCAGTTTACGCAGGATCCATACGCGCTGAAGCTCTTCCTCGCTGACCAGAAGATCCTCGCGCCGGGTACCGGAACGGCGGACGTTGATGGCCGGGTAGGTGCGCCTTTCGGCGATACGCCGATCCAGGTGGACCTCCATGTTGCCCGTGCCCTTGAACTCCTCGTAGATGACCTCGTCCATCTTGGAACCGGTATCAACGAGCGCCGTGGCCATGATGGTCAGGCTGCCGCCCTCCTCGACGTTCCGGGCAGCACCGAAGAAGCGCTTGGGTTTTTCCAGCGCGTGGGCATCCACACCACCCGTCAGCACCTTGCCGGAGGACGGGATAACCGTGTTGTAGGCGCGGGCAAGACGGGTGATGGAATCCAACAGGATCACCACATCCTTCTGGTGCTCGACCAGGCGCTTGGCCTTCTCGATCACCATCTCGGCGACCTGCACGTGACGCGCCGGCGGCTCGTCAAAGGTGGAGGCCACAACCTCGCCCCGCACCGTACGCTGCATCTCGGTCACCTCCTCCGGGCGCTCATCAATGAGCAGCACCATCAGGTGGACATCCGGGGAGTTGCGCACAATCGACTGGGCAATGGTCTGCATGAGCAGCGTCTTACCGGCCTTGGGCGGTGAGACGATCAGCCCGCGCTGACCCTTACCAATGGGGGCAACCAGGTCCAGGATCCGCGCCGAGAGGTCTTCGGTACTGCCGTTGCCCGCCTCGAGACGGAATCGCTCTTCCGGGAACAGCGGCGTCAGGTTCTCGAAGAGGATCTTATGTCGGGTGCTGTCGGCCTTGCCGAAGTTGATCTCGTTGACCTTCAGAAGCGCAAAATAGCGCTCGCCATCCTTGGGCGGACGGATCTTGCCGGAAATGCTGTCGCCGGTCCTTAAATTGAAGCGGCGGATCTGGCTGGGCGATACATAGATGTCGTCGGGGCCGGCAAGATAGGACGCATCCGCCGAGCGCAGAAACCCGAATCCGTCCTGCAGGATTTCCAGAACACCATCGCCATGGATGTCTTCACCACTCTTGGCGTGTTTTTTCAGAATCGCGAAGATTACGTCCTGTTTCCGCGAACGGGCCAGGTTTTCAAGGCCCATTTCCTGTGCCACTTCAAGCAGGTCGGGTACGGATTTTTTCTTGAGTTCGGTCAGGTTCATAGATTATTTGGGTACGGTCTGGATAGGATGAAATGGGTTAGTTGTTCAGGTGTTCGGTAAAGCGGATTTCCGGATTGCCCGGGTCCTGCCGATCGGGGGCCGTCTCAGTACAAGGGAATAATCTGCACCTTATGTGACAGTCAACGGAACCAGGGTCAGAACGGTATTACCGGGATCATGACAGCTGACAGCCAGTGGACACCGGGCTGCCTGCATCAGGAATTTTAAAAATACACCATTTATTGCGTGAGTGCAAAATTCCGCGATCGCGCCCTGGCAGAGCCTGGCGCAATTCCTCTTCGCCTACCCCAACGGAGGCATTGGTGCAAGCCCCGATGCTTACGTATTATAGCGACAATAGTCTAAATAATCCTGCCCAGGAGAAAACGACCCGATGACATCGGCCAGCGAGTTCAAGCCCCTCAACCTTGCGGTTCTGACCATATCCGACACACGAGGACCGACCGAAGACAGTTCCGGTCAGTTCCTGGTGGATGCGTCACTGGAAGCCGGCCACAACGTGGTGGCCCGGCGCATCCTGCAGGACGAAATGACCCTGATGCGGGCGATGGTGAGCCGCTGGATTGCGGATCCGGCCATCAATGCGGTGCTGATAACCGGCGGCACTGGCTTTCACGAACGCGACAGCACCCCCGAAGCCCTGGGCCCGCTGTTCGAAAAAACCATTGAAGGATTTGGCGAGGAATTCCGCCGCCTGTCTTCCGATGAAATCGGTAACAGCACCATCCAATCCCGCGCGCTGGCAGGGCTGGCCAACTACACCGTTGTCTTCTGCATGCCCGGCTCCACGGGCGCCTGCCGCACGGCATGGAATGGCATTGTGCGCGACCAGCTCAACAACAGCCACGAGCCCTGCAACTTCTCGGCCCTGCTGCACAAGAAACCGGAACGCGATCTTCGTTGCCTTGATGAACCAGTGCCGCTGGATGCGGCCCGTCAGGGAGTCTGATAACCATGGCGGATGCCCTGATGAACGTGGATGACGCGCTGGGACAACTTCTCAAGGCGGCCCGGGTTCTGCCGGAAGCCACACCCCGTCCCCTGGGTAAAGCCCTTGGCAACATCCTGGCGGAAACACCGGTTGCTGCCGTGACCGTGCCGCCGGCAGATAACAGCGCCGTGGACGGCTATGCCCTGAACAGCCGCGATGCGTCACAACCGTCGCTACCGGTTTCCCAGAGAATTGCCGCCGGACAGGATCCGCTGCCATTGGAACCCGGAACCGCCGCCCGCATCTTTACCGGAGCCGCTGTTCCCGATGGTGCGGACACCGTCATGATGCAGGAGAACGCCAGCCTGGAGGGGGAAGAGGTCGTCTTTTCGCGCACCCCGGAAGCCAACCAGAACATCCGGCCCGCCGGACAGGATATCCAGGCTGGCGAAACGCTCATTGAGGCTGGTACGCGTCTGGAACCCTGGCACCTTGGACTCCTTGCCTCCGCTGGGTTGCCGCAGGTGCGGGTCTACCGCCCCCTGCGCGTCGCCGTTCTGAGCAGCGGTGACGAGCTGGTGACACCAGGCGAGCCTCTGGCACCGGGGCAGATCTACAACTCCAATCAGACCATGCTCCAGTCCCTGGTCAGCGCAGCCGGCTGGGAGGCTGTTCCCTTCGAAACGGTGGCAGACACCTTTGACGCCACCCGGGACGCCCTCCAAAGGGCCAGCGACGAGGCGGACATCATCGTCACCACGGGTGGCGTCTCGGTGGGCGAGGAGGATCACATCCGGGATGCGATCCAGTCACTGGGGCAACTCAACCTGTGGCGCATGGCCATCAAGCCGGGCAAGCCACTGGCCTTCGGCCATATCGGCGACACCCCCATCCTCGGTCTGCCAGGCAATCCCGCCGCCGTTCTTGTGACCTTCCTCATGCTGGGTCGTCCCTTTCTGCGCTGCTGCCAGGGGGAAAGTGGTCCGACGATCCCGGCCGCCTATGCACTGCCATTGGGCTTTGCGGTACCCCGGGCTCAGGCACGCCGCGAATACCAACGCGTGCGCTGTCGCCAGCTCGAGGGGCGCCAGTGGCTGGAAGCGGCGAGCAATCAGAGCTCGGGCGTTCTCAGCACGGCCTGCTGGTCGGATGGGCTTGCGGTGATTCCCGAAAATGAAACCCTTGAGGTGGGCGATACGGTGCTTTATTACCCATTCTCCAGCCTGCTTTACGGTTAAGGAGAGGATGCCATGATCCGTGTTCTGTTTTTCGCCAGCCTCCGGGAACGACTGGGTACGGACCAGCTCAGCCTGCCGGGAGACACCACAGGAACCGTCGCGGATGTGCGCCAGGCGCTCGGGGCGCACGGAGCGGAGTGGGCCAGTCTTCTGGATGCTGAATCTTCCCTTGCGGCGGTCAATCAGACCATGGCCCGGGAGCATACGCCGGTATCGGATGGTGACGAGGTGGCCTTTTTCCCGCCGGTGACTGGGGGCTGAGATGATCCGCATTGACGAGGCTCCTTTTGATCCCGCCGACTGCACGACCTGGCTCGAAGCCGATGCGCCGCAAATCGGTGCAGTCTGTACGTTTACCGGGCTTGCCCGGGACTACGGGGATCAGGAATCGGTCAACGGGCTTTACCTTGAGCATTATCCGGGGATGACGGAGAACGCCATCCAAGCGGTGATTGATGAGGCGCGGGCGCGTTGGCCCATTCAGGCGGTTGAGGTTCGGCATCGGGTGGGGCCGATCATGCCGGGGGAGCGTATTGTTTTTGTGGGGGTGAGCAGCAGTCATCGGCGGGAGGCGTTTGAGGCTTGTGAGTTCATTATGGACTTTTTGAAGACTCGTGCGCCGTTCTGGAAGAAGGAATTGACTCGGGATGGCGAAGTTTGGGTTGAGCAGAAAGAGAGTGACCGGCTTTCGGCTGCGCGATGGCATGGGTCCGGGGAGGATGGAGGTGGGTAGTTCTCGCCGGGAATCGCTGTAAATACATCCCTGTACGCTGCGCCTCCGCCATCCATGGCTCCGGAGCTTCCCGGCGAGAACTACCCACCTCCATCCCCTGGGCTCTCAGCGGCCTGCCAATTCTTTCTGGTCTGCCTTTGTGTTTATGTTGATGAATCCTGATGCCATGGCTTCGCAGTCCAGCCAGAGGGCTTGTGTGCGTTCTGCTAGGCGCCAGGCGCGGTTTTCCCCGGCGGTGAGGGCGTCGTGCAAGGTTGGTAGTACAGAGACCGGGTAGTAGCCGTGGAGGTAATGGCGTTGGTCGGGGGTTTCGGACAGGCAGGGGGTTTCGGGGTTGAGTCGGGCGGCTTCGAGCATTTGGACGGCCCATGCGGGGGGCAGTGCAGGGGTGTCGCAGGTGACGACGAGTAAACCGGGGAGTGATTGGGTCTGGGCCCAGGATAATCCCTCGTAGAGGCCAGCAAGGGGGCCCTGGCCCGGGAAGTGGCGATCGGCGAGGACGGTATTGGCCCAGTGGCGGTAGTCGGCGTCATGGTCATTCGCGCTGATCGCGACGGCAGACGTTACCGGCCCGAGGCAACGGGCGAGATGGGCTACATACGGCTCCCCATCATGGAGCAGGAGGCCTTTGTCCTGGCCTCCGAGTCGTTCACCACGTCCGCCAGCCAGTATCAGTCCGCCTGGAATCATGGCGCCTCTTTCGTTACTGGACGGCCCGGTGAGGCTTCACCGGGCACGGGTTCCGTTTACAGGTTGCTGTCGAGGAATGCCGTCAGCTGGGACTTGGACAGTGCGCCCACCTTGGTGGAGTCCACGTCGCCGTTCTTGAACAGCATCAGCGTCGGGATACCACGGATATTGAAGCGCGGCGGTGTCTGTTGGTTCTCGTCGATGTTCAGCTTGGCAATTTTGAGCTTGCCTTCATATTCATCGGCAATCTCTTCCAGCACTGGGGCGATCATCTTGCAGGGGCCGCACCATTCCGCCCAATAATCCACCAGTACCGGCACATCCGACTTGAGGACTTCGTCTTCAAAGGTGCTGTCTGTCACATAAACAATGTTGTCGCTCATCGCCCTACTTCCAATTTTCAGCTGAATGAATAGGCCAGCCAGGGGCCTTTGATTAACCGGTTATGGGACACATTGACGCCCCCTCTGTTACAGGGGGCATCCGACGGGTTACTATCCGCTCACAGATTTCCGTCTACCCTTCAGTTTACGGTTATTCAGGATATATGGGCTTTCAACAGGATTTCAAGACACGTGACTGAACCCCAACAGACTTCGGACCCGAAACAGCTCCTGGCCGCCATCGACCTGGGCTCCAACAGCTTTCACATGGTGGTGGCCCAGCGCGTCCAGGGCGAGATCCGGACGATTGAGAAAATGGGGGAGAAAGTCCAGCTTGGCGCCGGGCTGGATGCGGATAACTACCTGTCCCTGGAGGCCCGGGAGAGAGGACTGGAGTGCCTGAAGCGCTTTGCCCAGCGCATCGCGAGCATGCAGGCAGCGTCCGTGCGCGTGGTGGGCACCAATGCCCTGCGCGCCGCGCGCAACGCCAGCACCTTCATCCATGCGGCCGAAGAGATCCTGGGAACCGAGGTGGAGGTCGTTGCCGGCCGCGAAGAGGCGCGTCTGATCTACCTGGGCGTCTCCCATACCCTGTCCGATGACCTGGGGCCGCGCCTGGTGATTGATATTGGCGGAGGCAGCACGGAATTCATCATCGGGGAACGCTTCGAAACCCGCGAGACGGAAAGTCTGCACATGGGCTGTGTTTCCTTTCGTAACTCCTATTTCCCGGACGGCACAATCTCCCGCAAGCGGATGGACGACGCCATCACCCATGCCCGCCAGGAGCTGCTCAACATACAGCAGCGCTTCCGGGCCCGTGGCTGGGAAAACTGTGTGGGTTCTTCAGGCTCCATCAAGGCGATCGAGAGTGTAGTACGTGAGCTCAATCTGGAACGCGAGGGCATCAGCCGCCAGTCGATGAAAGACCTGAGGAAACGCCTGATCGACATGGGGCGGGTGGAAAAGCTTGAAGAACTGGGTGTCAGGGAAGACCGCCGGAGCATCTTCCCGGCCGGGTTTGCCATCCTGTACGCGGCTTTCGAGTCCCTGGAAATCAAGTCCATGAGCTTTGCGGATGGCGCACTGCGTGAGGGCCTGCTTTACGACATGGTCGGCAGGGATACCCATGAGGATGTGCGCGAGCGGACCATACAGGCACTGCAGGTCCGTTACAGCGTCGACACCGTCCATGCCGAGGCGGTGGAAAAAACGGCCGACCGGGCCCGGGCCCAGGTTGCTTCTGCCTGGGGGCTGAGTTCTCCCTACTATTCCAACCTGCTCCGGTGGGCCTGTCGAATCCATGAAATCGGCCTGGCTATCAGCCATACCCAGTACCATAAACATGGCGCCTACCTGATGACCCATTCGGACCTTCCGGGCTTTTCCCAGGACGTCCAACGGGCCCTGGCAACGCTGGTCCGGACGCACCGGCGAAAATTCAACAATAAAATTTTCGAGTCCCACGACCCTGAGGACATACCACCAATCAAGCGGCTGGCACTGCTTCTGAGACTCGGGGTTCTGCTGCAGCACGCACGCACCAATGAACCGCCGCCCCCTTTCACCCTTGAAGCAAAAGGGAGCCGACTCAGCATTCATTTACCCGGGGACTGGCTGGACAATCATCCCCTCACACTGGCGGACCTGCAGAGCGAACAGACCTACGTTAAGCAGGCGGATATGGAACTGGTCATCACGAAGGGGGACTGAGCCCGAACACACTCAGTCATCCCCGGCTTCGATGGCCTCAATGGCCTCGTTGGCCTCCAACCATGCTTGCTCAGCGGATTCCTCTTTCTGCTCCAGCTCGGCCTGCCGCGCAAGGAGCTTTCTCAGTTCATCCTTGCGAGCCTCTTCGTAGAGTGAGCTGTCGCCAAGGGCTTTTTCGACTTCCGCCTTCTCCGCGTTGATGCGTTCAAGCGCCTGCTCATGGCGCTTCGCCTCCTTGCGGTAGGGGGCCAGTTTCTGGCGGCGTTCGGCCCCTGCTTTTTTGCGATTCTGGCGACCCTGTTGCGCTTGCCCGCTGTTCCCGGGCACCTCCTGGGCCGGTGCCGCTGTCTCCTTGCGGCGGGGATCGGACAGCCAACGCTCGTACTCGTCCAGGTCCCCGTCAAACTCGGTCACGGTGCCATCCGCCACACGCCAGAACGTGTCCACGGTATTGCGCAACAGGTGCCGATCGTGGGAGACCAATACCATGGCGCCCTCGAAGGACTGCAGGGCCATGGTCAGGGCCTGGCGCATTTCCAGGTCCAGGTGGTTGGTCGGCTCGTCCAGGAAGAGCACATTCGGCTTCTGCCAGGCAATGATGGCCAGCGCCAGGCGCGCTTTCTCGCCGCCGGAGCAGTTGCGGATGCTGGACATGGCATCATCGCCCCGGAAACCGAAACCACCCAGGAAGTTGCGGATCACCTGGTCGCTGGCACCCGGTGTCAGTCGGCGCAGGTGCAGGAAGGGGCTGGCGTCCACGTCCAGCTCATCCAGCTGGTGCTGGGCAAAGTAGCCGGGGCGAAAATGCTCACCGGTTACCCGCTCCCCACTGAGAAGCGGCGTGGCACCACGGAGCATGGCAATCAACGTGGACTTGCCCGCACCGTTAACCCCCAGGAGCCCGACCCGGCTGCCCGGCATCAGGTTGAGGTGAATGTTCGACAGTAACGGCTGACCGTCATAGCCCACGGCACCGTCGCGTACTGTGAGCAGCGGGTTGGAGACCTTGTCCGCCTCCGGAAACCGGAACTCGAACTGGGAATCCACATGGGCCGGTGCAATGGTCTCCATGCGCTCAAGTGCCTTGATCCGGCTCTGGGCCTGCTTGGCCTTGTTGGCCTGGGCACGGAACCGGTCAATGAAACCCTGGATCTCGGCTACCCGCTTCTGCTGCTTCTCGTACTCGGACTGCTGGCGAGCCAGACGCTCGGCACGTTGGCGCTCGAATTGGTGGTAGTTGCCCGTGTAGTAATACAGCTTGCGATGCTCGAAATGGATCACATGGGTGGCCACGCGATCCATGAAGTCCCGGTCGTGGGAGATGAACAGGAGCGTGCCCTGGTATTGCTTGAGCCACCCCTCGAGCCAGTAGCAGGCCTCGATATCCAGGTGGTTGGTGGGCTCGTCCAGCAGCAGCAGGTCCGAGGGCACCATCAACGCCTGGGCCAGGTTGAGGCGAATGCGCCAGCCCCCGGAGAAGTCGCTCACGGGGCGGTCCATGTCCTCGTCGCCAAAAGCCAGCCCCCGCAGCAGCGCTTCCGCCTCGCGTGGCGCATCCCAGGCACGGATGTTGTCGAGCTCGCCATGGACCCGAACCAGCTCGTTGTCGTCACCCGAGGCCTCGGCACGGGCAAGCTCGTCTTCAAGACGACGCAGCTCGGTGTGGCCATCAAGCACGAAGTCACGGGCGCTGCGGTCACTGCCCGCCACTTCCTGGGCCATGTGCGCCAGCCGGGAGCCACCCGGGAGCCGGATATGGCCCTGCTCGGCGGAAAGCTCGCCAAGGATCATCTGAAAGAGGCTGGATTTGCCCGTGCCATTGCCCCCGACCAGGGCAACACGCTGACCGGGCTGAATAGTGACGGAGCAGTCGTCTAGCAACCACTGGCCGCCACGCTGTAAACTGAGGTTCTCGATTGAAAGCATATCCGCATTCTACAGGAAAGCCCCCATGGAATGGCATGCCCCACCCGAGGATCTGAGCCTCTCCAATCCACTCTGGGACCTGGCCCTGACTCTGTGGAACCGCCCTGGCTTTGCCGAAGCCTGTCTTGAAGCCCAGGCCGCAGGCATCGCAGTCACCCACATCCTCATAGCGCTTTACAGTGCCTCCACCGGTTTTGCGTGGAATGGCAAAGAGCCGAAGGAAATCCGGGATTGGCGCCGGGAGGCGACTGAGTCGCTGCGCGGCTTTCGCCGGTCACTCAGCAAGGACAACCCGGCACTGGCGCCTTTACGCCAACAGGTCGCCGAAAGCGAACTTGCATCGGAACAGGTTGAGCTTGCGTGGTGGTGGCATCATCTGGGCACTATGGACAGTGGGGCGGGACACGCCGATCTTCACCCGACCGACCGGGCCCGGCATAATCTGGGCTTGATTGGACTGGAGGGGGAACTCGCCCCGCTCCAGGATCGAATCGTTAACGCCTGGAAACAGACACCCGAACAGGACCAACCAACAGGGAACCAAGAATGAGACACAACCTGACCACCGCACGGAAATCCACCGGCCTGGCAGCAGCCATGCTGATCCTGGCCAGTGGCTGCAGCGCCGAGAACGAGTCATCGCTGGATACGGAAGACAAGAAGCTCAGCTACAGCATGGGGACCATCTTCGCCGAACGGATCGGCCAGGATATGCAGGACCTGGACACCGATGCCTTTGTAGCCGGCATTGTTGATGGCCTGGAAGGTAACGAGAAACAACTCTCCGATGAGGAGATCCAGGCCAGCATCCAGGATTACCAGAAGCGGATGCAGCAGGAAATGGCCGATGCCGGGAACCAGGGCGGCCAGGCGCAGCAGGGCAACGCCAGCGATAACCTCGAAGAATCCGAAGCCTTCCTGGAGGAAAACGCAAAACGGGATGCGGTGAAAACCACCGATTCAGGCCTGCAGTACGAGGTACTGGAGAAAGGGGATGGCCAGTCACCGGAGGCGGACGACCAGGTTACCGTCCACTATACGGGCATGCTCACTGATGAGACGGTTTTCGACAGTTCCAGGGAGCGGGGCGAGCCCACGACTTTCGGGTTGCAGCAGGTTATTCCCGGCTGGACTGAAGGCCTGCAGCTGATGCAGGAAGGTGGTCGCTACAAGTTCTATATTCACCCGGATCTGGCTTACGGTGAAAATGCCCCGTCCAGCATTGGCCCCAATCAGGCCCTGATCTTTGACGTGGAGCTGATTGAGGTGAAATAAACCTCAGTCCGGATCAGGCCACCTGATTGGCATGCGCGTTATGGAGGTTCTCGATCAGGAGATCCTCCAGCTCAAAGCGCTCCTCCATGATCTCCCCCAGCTGCGAGACGCGGGCATACATGGCGCGCATGTCATCCTCGGTCTTTTCACTCACCTCAAGCAGGTCACTGAAGGCCAGCATCTCCTGCGTGGTCTTGCTGATCTTGGGGTAAGCCTTGGCCGCCACTTCCACACCGCCATCGTTGAACTCGCGCGCTTCATCCATGAGCTTCTCATAGATCTCAAAGTGACCGGCCGAGACGTAGTCAAGGAGGAGCTCACAGAACTTTGAGAGGCGGGCGTACAGCTCATCCGGTTTTTCCGGCTCTGGATTGGCGCCCAGATTGCAGTAATGGACAATCAATTCCTGACGCTCCCGCAACCAGCGGTCGACGAGATCGCTGACACCCCCCCAGCGATCTCTGGCAGTCTCGCAGTTCTTGAGCATAACCCCTCCCGCAACCTTCTGCTGTTTTTTGCCTTATTCGTTCTTCTTATGAGCATGTCATCTGCAAGTTACCCCAACAGACTCAGCGCAGCAACCCAATGTCGCGCCTTCCGGGGCCCCGGAACAGCAAAAAGAGCCCGGTAACGGCCACCGCTACAAAAAACAACAGAGTCCAGCCCGGGATGCTGAGCCCGAGGAAGGTCCACTGGACTTCCGCGCAGTCTCCCGACCCCTCAAATGCCATGCGGATCACCTCCGTCAAGGGAAAAGTCTCGCGCAGGTAATCGTATCCGGGACCGCAGGGCGGCACGGCGTCCTCAGGCAGATTCTGGAGCCAGAGCTGGCGCCCCGCCAGCGTCACACCCACGACGGAGACCAGCGCCACGCCGATACCGCCAAGACGTACGCCCCATCCCCGGGGGCCAATGGCGGCGGCAGCGAGCGCGATAACACCAGTGCCGGTAACAGCCCCCCGCTGCAACATGCACAGCGGGCAGGGTTCGAGGCCCATCACGTATTCCATGTAAAGCGCCACGCTCATGAGCACGACACAGATTCCGCCAATAGCCAGGAACAGTAAGCGACTCAGGGACATCATTTCCTCCAGCAGGGTTGGGTGGGACAGCCCCAGCGTCCGGGAAAAGCAGAGGACAACGCAACTGAAAAGAAGGGGTAATTCAGGGAGACAGGGGATGATCCGGGCAGGGCGCGGCCAGATCAGGCAATGTGGGCGGTTGCGCGGTTCTCGGACTGCATCTCCGCGCCGTCTTCCCAGCCGGCTTCCCAGGCAGCCTTCACCACGTCGCTTTCATAGGGGCACCGATTCTGCTCCATGTGGATGTTACCCGCCATGTAGCCCTGGCTGTACGCCTTGTTCAGCGACTCCAGATCCCACCCCAGTTCTCTACCATACGACATGACCCTTTTCTCCCCGGTTAACGGCCTTGGTCCCTGGCAGTCTGCAGCACCTGTTTACGTCCTATAACAAACAGTAACAACCCGGGGTGCGGCGAACAAATGAAGATCCGGAGAATGTGCGGTAATCCATGGGACGACCCGTGCGGCCGTCACAAAACACCCTCAATCATTGAGGTACCGCGCCAGAAATTCCTCGAAATCCTCCGTTTCAGAGGCTTCGATATCGACCTGCTCCTGGAGAGAACGACGACTCGCGGCCTCGAGCTCATCGCGCCATTCAGGGTTGGGCGCGGCAGCCCGGAAGTTCTCCTGTTGTTCCCGCGCCTGGCGCATCCCCCAGGTGACCAGATCCGTATCGTCGTCTCTCAATGCGGATAACAGCCGGCCCGACGGCGTCAGGTCCGGATCCTGGAGCCGGGCCTTCTGCTGGTCCAGACAGGCGCGATAGCCTTCACCACCCGGAAGGGTCGCGGCCAGGTTTTCCAGGCGCTCCAGAATCCGCATACCCGCCTGCCGGAGCTCGGCCGTCTCCGCTTCAAGGGTCAGACGGCAGCCTGGTGCCCGGCCCTGTCGGACCACATCCTGGAAAGTATTGTCCAGACCGTCGCACTCCGAGTCATCGATCAGCGGGCTGTCCGAGATCAGGCAATCGAGCAGGAAGAGGTCCAGGAAGTCCACCTGTTCCCGGGTAACCCCCTGGGGCGCAAAGGGATCAAGATCCAGGCAACGTACTTCCACATATTCAACACCACGACTCTGCAATGCATGCAGCGGCTTCTCACCGGATTGGGTGGTGCGTTTGGGCCGGATGGCGCTGTAGTACTCGTTCTCGATCTGCAGCACGCTGTCATTGATCTGGATGCGGTCGCCATCGCGGAACAGGCCAATTTCCCGGTAGGGCGGCCAGCTCGTGTGAATAGCATGGTCCAGAGTCTGGGTGTAGGTCTCAAGCCGGTTGAAACAGATATCCAGAGACGACTGGGCCTGGTTGTTGTAGCCCAGGTCGCTCATGCGCAGCGAAGTGGCATAGGGCTCATACAGTGTCTGGTTATCCAATGTGTCCAGCCGGTGACGGCGACCCTCGACAAAGCTCTTATCCAGCGCGGGCGATGCACCGAAGAGGTACATCAGCAACCAGCTGCGCCGCCGGAAATTGCGGATCAGCCAGAAATACTGCTGGGTCCGGAACTCAGAGAGTGGCCCGGTATCGCCCAGTTGTTTCTGCCAGTTCTCCCAGAAGCTGTCCGGCATCGAGAAGTTGTAGTGCGTGCCGGCTATGCTCTGCATCATCCGTCCATAGCGTTCCGCCAGGCCGCGGCGATAGACCGTTTTAAGGGTACCAATATTGGAAGTACCGTAGTGAGCGATGGGGATGCTGGCATCCCCGTCAAGCCGGCACGGCATGCTCAGAGGCCAGAGTACCTCGTCGCCCAGGTGCTGATGCACATAGCTGTGAATGCCATCCAGAGCTCCCAGCAGTTCCTCCGTGCTTTCACAGACCGGTGTCACCAGCTCCAGCAGCGCCTCGGAGTAATCGGTGGTAATCGCAGGATTGGTCAGGGCGGAACCGAGTGCTTCCGGATGCGGTGTCTGGGCAATAAACCCATCAGCATCAACACGAAGCCCTTCCTTTTCCAGGCCCTTGCGGAAGCCGTTCCAGTGATCGGCGACCACTGCCTCAAACGCCTGCTGACGCCGTTCCCCCATCTATCACTCCATCACTGGTTACTGTTGGAGCCGCGTGCCCTGGCGAACGCGTCCGCCATGGCACCGCCACCTGTTTTCTCGTTCTCACGCTTTTCCGACTTGCCGGTGCCCGATTTGTTACGACCGGGCTTGCCGCCGGGTTCATTCGAGGACGTTTTTCCGGACGCCTTCGCCTTCCCGCCGGTCGTGGCAATATCATCATCGAGGCGCATACTGAGCTCAATACGTCGACGCTCACGGTCAACGGACATCACCTTCACGGTCACCACATCCCCGGCTTTCACCACTTCCCTGGGATCCTTCACGAACGAATGGGATAGCGCCGATATGTGCACCAGCCCGTCCTGATGGACCCCGATATCCACAAAGGCACCGAAGTTGGTGACATTGGTGACGTTGCCCTCCAGCTTCATCCCAGCTTCAAGATCCTCAAGCTTTTCTACGCCCTCACGGAAACTGGCGAAGGTGAACTCAGGGCGCGGATCGCGGCCGGGCTTTTCCAGTTCCGCCAGTATGTCACGGATGGTGGGCTCGCCGAATTGGTCGTCCACAAGCTCGGCGGGCTTGAGCGAGCGCACAAAATCCGTATCTCCGATAATCTGCCCCAGGGGCTTACCCGCACGGCTGGCAAGGGCCTCCACGAAACGATAGGCCTCCGGGTGCACGGCGGATGCATCCAGGGGGTTCTCGCCGTCAATGATGCGCAGAAAGCCGGCTGCCTGCTCGAAGGTTTTGTCACCCAGGCGGCTTACCCGCATCAGGTCGCGGCGGCTCCGGAAGACGCCCTGCTCCTCCCGATGGCGGATGATGTTCTCGGCGGTCGTGGTATTGAGGCCGGATACGCGTGTCAGCAACGGAACCGAGGCAGTATTCAGGTCCACGCCAACGGCGTTGACGCAATCCTCAACCACGGCGTCGAGCGCCCGCGCCAGCTGCACCTGGGAGACGTCATGCTGGTACTGGCCCACACCTATGGACTTGGGATCAATCTTGACCAGCTCAGCCAATGGGTCCTGGAGTCGCCGGGCAATGGAGACGGCGCCCCGGATGGTGACATCCAGGTTCGGCAGCTCCCGCGATGCGTATTCAGAAGCTGAATAGACGGAAGCCCCCGCCTCATTGACCATCACAGGGGTCAGCCCGAGATCCGGGTAGCGCTTGACCAGTTCCCCCGCCAGCTTATCGGTTTCCCGGGAGGCGGTGCCGTTACCAATGGCGATGAGGCCCACGCTGTGTTTTCGGCACCAGCCGGCAAGCTGCTCGATGGCCCGGTCCCATTGCTTCTGGGGGGCATGGGGGTAAATGGCGCCCTCATCCAGGAAACGCCCGGTACCGTCCACCACGGCCACCTTGACCCCGGTTCGCAGCCCCGGATCCAGACCAATAGTCGCCCGCTGACCCGCCGGCGCGGCCATGAGCAGGTCCTTGAGATTGGTAGCAAAGACCTGGATGGCCTCGGATTCCGCCCGCTCGCGCAGATCGCCCATCAGGTCGGTCTCCAGGTGCGTGCTCAGCTTGACCCGCCAGGTCCAGCGCACCACCTCCCCCAGCCAGGTATCAGCGGGGCGCTGTCGGTTGGTGATGCCCCAGTGCGAGGCAATCATACCTTCGGCGGGATGGGGCGCCTTCGGATCGTCTTCCGGGTCGCCCACTTCGATGCTGTACCGCAGAACGCCCTCATTGCGACCCCGGAAAATCGCCAGGGCGCGGTGGGAAGGTACCTTCTTCAGGGGCTCGCGGTGATCAAAATAATCCCGGAAACGCGCCCCTTCCTGCTCCTTGCCCGAAACAACCTCGACCCGAAGCTGTCCGTCACGCCACAGGAAACTGCGCAGGCGTGACAGCAGATCCGCATCCTCGGCAAAGCGCTCCATCAGGATGTACTTGGCGCCATCCAGGGCCGCCTTGGTATCCGCAACGCCGGCATCGGCGTCCACATAGCCGGCGGCCAGGGTCTCGGGATCGTTCTGCGGGTCCTCAAAGAGTGCGTCCGCCAATGGCTCAAGCCCTGACTCGCGGGCAATCTGCCCCTTGGTCCGGCGCTTGGGCTTGTACGGCAGGTAAAGATCCTCAAGCCGCCCCTTTGTCTCCGCGCCCTGGAGGGACGCCAACAGCGCATCAGTGAGCTTGTCCTGTTCACGGATGCTGTCGATGATGGTCTGGCGCCGGTCCTCCATTTCACGCCGGTAGCGCAGGCGCTCCTCCAGGGACCGGAGCTGACTGTCATCCAGCGACCCCGTAACCTCCTTGCGGTAACGGGCTATAAAGGGAACGGTGGCGCCTTCGTCCAGCAGCGCCACGGCGGCATTCACCTGTCGCTCACTGACAGCAAGTTCCTTGGCTATGGCTTGATTGATGGCGGTCATTAAGGAGCTGCATCCGGTTGTTGCTGAGATTGATGCGCCATTATAGCGGCTGCCCCGCACAGGTACAGGGATAGCCTGTTCCGTCATTTGACCGTCCACCGATGACCGAAAACAATGACGCTTTTATTGCAGGTGTGTTAAACCCTACCAATCAACACCAACCAAGCGAGTGAGGCCACTCTCAATGACCCGAAAGAAACTACTTTCCATTGCCATCGCCCTCTGCGCGGCCCCTGCAGCACATGCGGTCGACTTCAGCCCCGAAGACGGCATCTCGCTCAAGGGAACCACCTTTTCAATCTATGGCACGGTTGAACCCAAGGTCATTACTGAAACGAATGAAAACGGGGATAACTCCACCGAACTGGATGATGAGGACTCGACCCTCGGATTTGCGGTGGAAAGCCGCCTCAACGACTCCGTGACGGGCTTTGCGCAGATCGAGCTGGAGTATCAAAGCGACGGAGACGACGGCAGTGGCGCCTTTGACGCTCAGGATAGTGCTTTTATGGGTGTCAAAGGCGACTTCGGGAAGATCCAGGCCGGTAACTTCGACAGCGTCTATGAGGATCTGATCATCGATGCCACAGAAGTAGCCGAAGACGCCGAAATCACCGATGAAGCCGTTGCCGGCGAGGACAACCAGATTGCCTACTACAGCCCGGACTGGAACGGGTTCAGCTTCCGGACTCAGGTGCGCATCCAGGGGCGTGATGAGGGCCCCGACAATGAAGACAGTAATGAGGTGGGTCTCTCTATCGCCGGCGGCTACACCGGTAATAACTGGGGCTTGTATGCCGGTTATGATGACCGCAAGGCTGAAGCGGCAGACACGTACAGCGATGGTGAGACTGATATTCCCGGTGGTGAAGTCTACGTCGGCGAAAACACCTACGGCATCTCCGGCATTTATGGCTTTGGTCAGGTGGAGTTTGGCGCAAAGTATTCCATACAGGAGCACCTGGACGGCGACCCCGCGGGCGACGAAACGTCCTTCACGGCCCTGCGCGGCACTTTCATGCAGGGACGCACTGAATTCTACGGCGCTGTCCAGCGTGTCTCGCCCGATGACGAAACCACCGTCAAAGAACGTGACGAAGTAACCATTGGCGCTTCCCACCAGCTCTACAGTGCCCTGAGTGTCTGGGCCGAAGCCGGCCAGTATGACCGTGCCCAGGACGCCGGTGACCACTATATGGTTGGCGCCATCTACAGCTTCTGAACCTCTACCCCGTAAAAGAACCGCCTCACCCCCGGTGAAGCGGTTCTGTTTCATCGCTGTCATGAAACTGTCATATTTCTTCAATAAACTTTTCCCAAAGCATGCAGGGGACTTTCCCAGCATGCCAAGCGATGTACAGCAACCGGTGAGTCAACTTAAGGAGTCACTCCATGCAGAGCTGGAAAACCCCCGCAATCGCACTGGCCGCAATCATGACCGCAAGCCCGGTCTCGATTGCCCAGGAGCGCGATCAGATCCGAATCGTAGGCTCTAGCACTGTCTACCCATTCGCCAGCTATGTAACTGAAGAGTTTGGCGCCATCACGGAATACCCCACGCCGACCATCGAATCCACTGGCTCCGGGGGCGGCATGCGGATCTTCTGCGAGGGCATTGGCGGAGGTCACCCGGATATTACAAACTCCTCCCGCCGAATGAAGCTCAGCGAGTTTGACCGTTGTCAGGATAATGGCGTTAAAAAGATCACTGAGGCCAAGATCGGGTCTGACGGCATCGTCCTGGCACAGAGCATCGACAACGAGGATTTCAACGTTTCCCGGGAACAGATCCTGCTCGCGGTCGCGGACAAGGTGCCCCAGGATGGTGAACTGGTGGACAACCCCTATGACAACTGGAACCAGATCGACTCAAGCCTTCCGGACCGCGAGATTGAAATCCTTGGCCCGCCTACAACTTCGGGAACACGGGACGCTTTCGAAGAACTGGCCCTTGAAGCGGTGAGTGAATCGGCCGGCTACCCCGGTGAGTACAGCAACATCCGTTCTGATGGCGCTTACGTGGATTCCGGTGAGAACGACAACCTGATCGTGCAGCGAATCCGTGAAAACAAGGCAGCGGTCGGGGTTTTCGGGTACAGCTTCCTCGAAGAAAACCGCAATACCGTCAAGGCGATCACTGTCGACGGCGTCCAGCCGACCACGGATTCCATTTCCACGGAAGAATACCCCGTATCCCGCAGCATGTGGTTCTATGTCAAAAACGCCCATGAAGGCAAAGTCGCTCCGGGTATTGGTGAGTACGTCAGCCTGTTCATGGACGATCTCATGATTGGCAATGATGGGCTGCTCATCGGGCAGGGCCTGATCCCAATGCCTGATGAGACACGCCAGAAGTGGCAGCAACGCGTTGCGGATCGCGTAGAGCTCAAGCGTAGCGATCTCGAATAATCTGTGGTAGCGTGCCGCGCAATCCCGCGTCGACCGTAAGCGGTCGGCGCATACTCGTCAGAAACTACTCGGGAATTGGCAACTGATGCGGTTTGGTGATGGGAGGCTCAATTGGGCGTAGGTGAAACCACGCTTCTGCTGCTCGCGGGTTTGATTCCCCTCGGCTACGCCGGCTTCTACCTGGGGCGTCGCAAGGCACTCACCACCGTGGCGGACGGCGTCCGGATGCACTCCCGGCCCCAGCAGTATGGCTGGTATTCCGTAGTCGCCATGGGGATTCCGGCAATCGGTGTGGCAATGGCCGCATCGCTGCTGAACCTGCTCGGCTGGATCACCCTGCCGGCGGAGCTGGTGCTGCTTATGAGCCTGGTGACCGCGGCCGCCGGCCTCGGTTTTGGCCTCAAGGCGGTTCGCCCCTCCCTGAGAGCGCGCAACACGCTGGACAACATCATCCGCTGGCTTCTTCTGGGCGCCGCCCTGATCTCGATCATGACGACCATTGCCATCGTGCTTTCCATCATTTTCGAGGCCATGCGTTTCTTCCGGGAAGTCAGCGTCTGGGAGTTCATCACGGGCACGGTCTGGTCACCCGGGAACTCGTTCCTCGAGGCCGCCGGCCGAGGGGGTGAAGTTGCTGAGGGCGAAGGCGCGGTATTCGGTTCCGTTCCGCTGTTTGCCGGTACCTTTATGGTCACCGCCATCGCCATGGTCGTCGCACTGCCCATCGGCCTTCTTTCGGCCATTTTCATGTCCGAGTACGCCTCCCCGAAAATCCGCGGCATTGCCAAGCCAATGCTTGAAGTTCTGGCCGGCATTCCCACTGTGGTCTATGGCTTCTTTGCCGCCATCACGGTAACGCCCGTCATCGTGGATATTGCCGGTTTCTTCGGCCTGGATGCCTCCTACAGCAACATCCTCTCACCAGGGATCGTCATGGGCATCATGATCATCCCCTTTATCTCATCGCTCTCGGATGACGTCATCAACAGTATCCCGCAAAGCCTGCGCGAGGGCGCCTTTGCCTTGGGCACAACACGCTCGGAAACCATCCGCAGCGTCGTGGTGCCCGCCGCGCTTCCCGGCGTTATCTCGGCGTTCCTGCTGGGTGTCTCACGGGCGCTGGGCGAGACCATGATCGTGGTGATGGCCGCGGGGGTCCGCCCGAACCTGACCTGGAATCCGCTCGAGGACATGACGACGGTTACCGTCAACATTGTCATGGCACTGACCGGCGACCAGTCCTTTGACAGCCCGCAGACGCTGTCCGCTTTTGCTCTCGGCCTGGTGCTGTTCATTGTCACGCTGACCCTGAACATCATCTCCACCATCCTGGTACGGCGGTTCAAACAGGAATATGACTGATCAACCAAAGCCCAACACGCCGCGACTGACCGGCTCGGTTAACGACCCGCGCATGCGTCGCCGCTATCGCGCGGAGCGTCGCTTCCATGCGTACTGCATTACTGCCGTGCTGATCGCTCTGGCCATCATTGTGGCGTTTTTCACTGACATCATCAGTCAGGGCTACACCGCCTTCTGGCACCATGAAGTCCAGGTCACCCTGGATTACAACGAACGTTCGGAGCGCATCGGACGGTTCGCCATGGACAGTGAACTACGCGAGGTGGCCTCGCGGGGCGCAACGCGATCCGTTCCCCGAGCCATTGATCGCAATCCAGATCTACTCGGCACCACGGAAACAACCTGGGTGCCGGTCAAAGGCGACATCGACCAGTACTTCAAGTTTGACCGGGCCCTGTCTGACTCGCTCAAGGAGAAGGTCGACAGACTGCTGGCGGAGGGCGAAATCCGCAATGCCTTCAACTGGCGCTTCTTTACCACCGGTGACTCCAAGCTGCCGGAGCTCGCCGGCATTTTCTCAGCCGCCGTCGGTACCATGTATGTCCTGGGGATCACCCTTCTGTTCGCCTTTCCAGTCGGTGTCATGTCCGCGGTCTACCTGGAGGAGTTCGCGCCGGACAACAAGCTGACCCAGACCATCGAGGTCAACATCAACAACCTGGCGGCCGTGCCCTCCATCATCTTTGGTCTGCTGGGTCTGGCCCTGTTCATCAACTTCTTCGGTGTGCCGCGATCCTCAGCACTCGCCGGTGGCCTGACACTGGGCCTGATGACGCTGCCGATCATCATCATCAGCACCCGCGCGGCGCTGCGCGCGGTGCCTGACCCGATCCGCCTGGGCGCCTTTGCCATGGGCTGCTCCCGCTGGCAGGTGGTACGGGACCATGTGCTGCCGGCCTCGCTGCCTGGCATCCTCACCGGCACAATCATCGGACTGGCCCAGGCCATGGGTGAAACGGCACCGCTGATCATCATCGGCATGATCGCCTATATCCCCGAGGCGCCCACGGGCATCTTCCAGTCCGCGACGGTTCTGCCCGCCCAGATCTATACCTGGGCCAGTGAGCCGGAAGGCGCCTACATTGAAAAGACAGCAGCCGGCATCATGGTCCTGCTCGCTGTCCTGCTTACCCTGAATGCCGCCGCCGTCCTGCTGCGGCGCAAGTTTGAACGTCGCTGGTAGCGACATTCGAGGTGCCGATGTATTCTGATGCTGCAACACAAACCACTGCGACCACGGAATCCGAGACCACTATGCAGGCCGAAAACGAACCCGAAATGTCCCGGCAGAGTCACGCCCCCGAGCAGGATGTGAAGGTGAAGGCCGAAGACGTGTCTCTCTGGTACGGCCAGACCCAGGCGCTGTACAACGTGAACCTGGATATTCATGCGCGCAAAGTAACCGCGTTGATTGGCCCGTCCGGCTGCGGCAAGAGCTCTTTTCTGCGCTGCATCAACCGGATGAACGACCTGATTCCCAGCGTCCATATTGAAGGCAGGATCACCCTTGAGGGCGAAGACATCTACGACCCGAGCGTGGACGTGGTCCAGTTGCGCAGCCATGTGGGAATGGTCTTCCAGAAGCCGAACCCCTTCCCCAAGAGCATCTATGAGAACATCGCCTACGCGCCGCGCCTGCATGGCACCGTCAATTCGCGTCGGGGTCTGGATGAGCTGGTGGAAAACTCCCTGAAGCGGGCGGGGCTGTGGCGTGAAGTGGCAGACCGTCTGCATACGCCCGGCACCGAGCTCTCCGGTGGCCAGCAGCAGCGTTTGTGCATTGCACGGGCCATCGCGGTCAACCCGGAAGTCATCCTGATGGACGAGCCGGCCTCGGCCCTGGACCCGTTGGCGACAGCCACCATCGAGGAACTGATCGATGAGCTCAAGGACCGCTATACCATCGTGATCGTCACCCACAACCTGCAGCAGGCCGCCCGCGTAGCCAACTATACGGCCTTCTTCCACATGGGTGAGATCATCGAGTTCAATGATACGGACACGCTCTTCACCAACCCGCGAGAGCAGAAGACTGAGGATTACATTACCGGACGCTACGGCTGAGTGTATGATGGGCGACAACCCATGAACACCACGCTACTGAGCAGCGCCATTGTCACAACTCAATCCCCGTCAACGCGAAGCGGTTAAATACCTGGATGGCCCACTGCTGGTGCTTGCCGGCGCCGGCAGTGGCAAGACCAGCGTGATTACCCGCAAGATCGCCCACCTGATCGAGTACGCCGGCTTCCCCGGGCGCCATATCGCCGCTGTCACCTTCACCAACAAGGCGGCGCGCGAGATGAAGGAGCGGGTGGGTCGGCTGGTGGACCGCAAGGCGGCACGGGGCCTGATCGTCGCCACCTTCCACAACCTCGGCCTGACCATCCTGCGCGAGGAACACGACGCCGTAGGCTACCACCCGGGCTTCTCCATCTTCGACGCCGAAGACGCGCGGGCCCTGCTGCGCGACCTGCTGGCTCAGCATGCGCCGGATACGGGGCTGGAGGTCGGCGACCTGCAGATGACCCTGTCCAACTGGAAAAATGCCATGCTGCTGCCGGATCAGGCCCTGAGCCGGGCCCGGGATGCGCGGGAAGAACGCTTTGCGGTCATCTACCAGCATTATGCCGATTACCTGAAAGCCTATAACGCGCTGGACTTTGATGACCTGATCCTGCTGCCGGTCCTGCTCTTCCGCACCAAACCGGAAATCCTGGAAAAATGGCAGCGCCGCATCCGCTACCTCTTGGTGGACGAATACCAGGACACCAACCTGAGCCAGTATGAAATGGTCCGCCTGTTGGTGGGCCACCGCCAGTGCCTGACCGTGGTGGGCGACGACGACCAGTCCATCTACGCCTGGCGGGGCGCGCGCCCCGAGAACCTGGCCCAGCTCAAGGAAGACTTCCCGGGATTGAAGATCGTCAAGCTGGAGCAGAACTACCGCTCCATGCGCCGGATACTGAGTACCGCCAACGCACTGATCGCCAATAACCCGCACGTCTTTGAGAAGGCGCTCTGGAGCGAACTCGGCGTGGGGGATCCCATCCGCATCCTGCGCACCCGCAACGAGGAGGCGGAGGCTGAACGCATCGCCTCGGAGATCCTCGACCACAAGCTCAAGAGCCATGCCGAATTCCGGGACTTTGCTGTGCTCTACCGGGGGAACCACCAGGCCCGGCTGCTGGAGATAAAGCTCCAGGCCTACCAGATCCCCTACCGCATTTCCGGCGGAACCTCTTTCTTCGCGAAAAGCGAGATCAAGGACGCCATGGCCTACCTGCGGCTTCTCACCAACCCGGACGACGATACCGCCTTCCTGCGAGTGGTGAATGTGCCGCGCCGGGAAATCGGCCCGCGCACCCTGGAGCAGCTCACGGGCTATGCCCGCCAGCGCGGACTGAGCCTGACCCGTGCCCTGGGTGAAATGGGCGCCGATGCCCACATCCAGGCACGGAGCCTGGAGAAACTGCGCCGCTTCGCCGACTTCCTGAGCCGCACCTGCGAGCGCCTCGAACGCGAAGACAGCCTGCCGGTCATCCGCCAGATGTTCACGGACATCGAGTACCAGGAATGGCTGCAGCAGAACGCCTCCAGCACCAAGCAGGCCCAGCGCCAGATGGACAACGTCTGGTACCTGCTGGATTCACTGGAACAGATGAACCGCAATGAAGACGACGAGGGAGAACAGACCCTTGAGGATGCGGTCAGCCGTCTGGTGCTGCGCGATATCATGGAGCGCCAGGAGGAGGAGGACGACAGCGACAAGGTCCAGCTGATGACGCTGCACGCGTCCAAGGGGCTGGAGTTTCCCCATGTGTTCGTGATGGGCCTCGAGGAAGAGTTATTGCCCCACCGCAGCAGTATCGAGCAGGACAGCATCGAGGAAGAGCGCCGGCTGATGTATGTGGGCATTACCCGCGCCCAGCGCACCCTCACCCTGACCTATGCCGCCCAGCGCAAGCAGTACGGGGATGTCATCGAGACGATTCCAAGCCGGTTCATTGACGAAATGCCGGATGACCATATCAGGCACGAGGGGATCGGAAAGCCCGACAAGGAAACCAACCAGCGACGCGGCAGGGCCACCCTCTCGGCGCTGATGGACGACCTGTCATGAGGATTCGGCGTAGCCCTCCTGAACGGCCCAGACAGCCGCCTCAACCCGCGAGCGCAGGCCAAGTTTCTTGAGCAGGTGCTTCACGTGCACCTTCACGGTCCCCTCACTGATATCCAGGCGGCGGGCCACCATCTTGTTGGAAAGCCCCTGGGCAATATGGCGAAGAATGTCGCGCTCCCGCGGCGTCAGGCTGGCGAAATCCGGCCGACCTTGCTCGGGGGACTGCTGGTGGCGCAGGGCATCGGCCAGGAGTGCGGTCAGGCGATCACTGATCACCAGCTTACCCACCGCTGCCTGATGCAACCGCTCAACGAGGTCCTCCGGTTCCATATCCTTGAGCAGGTAACCGTCGGCACCCGCGCGCAGCGCCGAGACCACATCCTCTTCGTGATCGGATACCGTGAAAATCACGATTCGCGACGCTACCCCGCCCTCGCGCAGTAGCCTGAGCGTCTCGAGACCGTTCACGCCGGGCATGTTGAGGTCGAGAAGAATCAGGTCGGGATCCAGCTCCGTGGCCAGGCGAATCCCCTCCTCGGAGTTGCTGGCTTCGCCCGCCAGGACCATATCATCCTCCATCTCCAGCAGCTGGGTAATCCCCCGGCGAAGCAGTGGATGATCATCAATCAGAAGAATGCTAGCTGGCGTCTGTTCGTTCTCAGCTGTCTTTTCCATAGTCTCAACCCGATCGGTCATTGGCGGATTCTCGCCTCTGGTCTCATGAGGCCTGCGTGATAAGAGACGAAGTCTGTTGTTGCGGTATCCCAAGGCGGACCAGGGTCCCGCCTTCCTCGGCATTGGTAATGCTCAGTTCTCCTCCCAGCGTCTGGCTGCGATCACGCATGATGACAAGCCCGTAGTGGCTCGGCGGAGCGCCGCCGGCCGGTAACCCCACACCATTATCACTGACCTCGACCATGAGTGTACCCTCGCGCTGATAGACCCGGATTGCCGCCTTACTCGCCTGGGCATGCTTGTACACATTCGCCAGCGCTTCCCGCACAATCTGCAGGACATGGATCTCTTCGTTGGGAGAGAACATGCGTGGCGGCACACTGTAATCCAGCGCTACATCAAAACCCAGCCGCTCACTGAACTCCCCTGCGGTCTGTATCAGAGCTTCCTCGAGCCCCGGCGAATCAAACTGGAGCCGGAAGGTGGTCAGCAGCTCACGCAGCTGACGGTAGCCATTGTTCAGCCCATCCCGCAGGTCCTGTACGACCTCGGCCTCACGGGGATCGGTTTCGGCGTCTTCCTCGCGCTGGATGCGCTGCAGGCGCGCCACCTGCATCTTGAGGTAGGACAGCGACTGGGCCAGCGAGTCATGAAGCTCACGGGCTATCACTGCGCGCTCTTCCATCAGGGTAAGCCGTTTCTGTTCGGTCATGCGATGATTCAGGTACACCGCCGTCGCAAGCTGATCCGCGAGGGTTTCCAGGAGCTGACGCTCATGATGCTGAAGGATTCGATCCCGGGCGTACCAGACCTCAAGCGTACCCAGTAACTCCTCGCCGGTGCGCACCGGCAACAGCAGTCGATTGCGATGGGCCTCCGGCTGGTCCTCGAGAACGTGACAACCTGTCAGACAGGCGTCGCAATTCAGCGAACGGCAATGCTCGGGTCGCGTCCGTGCAAAGGTGGTCACCGCCTCAAAGGCACTTTCATTCGGCCTTTCATGCAGATAAAGGCTCACGGGGCCAATATCCAGAAGCGATTCAAGTTGCTGCAGCAAAGGGACCGAGCCTTCACAGAGATCTGTGCTGCCATAGAGCGAACGGCTGGCCTTGTGCAGAAGCTGCAGCGCCCGGTGGCTGCGCTCCAGCTCCTGCGTCTTGCTCTCCGCCCGGGCTTCGAGGTTCGCGTAACGGGCAGACAGCTCATCCGCCATCCGGTCGAAGGTCTGCCCGAGAAGACTCAACTCATCCCGTCCCGAAGCATGGGTCCGAAAGCTGAAATCCTGCTTACCCGCAGCCCGTGCCATGGCAACCAAACGCCCGAGCGGCTGCAGTACGTTACGCCGGAAGTCCAGGAAAAGCACCCACACCACCGCCAGGGTCAGAAGCAGGGACAGCCCCTGTATCACGGCCAGAAGCGTAATCCGGGATTCAGTGCGGGACTCCAGGCCGGCGACCATGGCATCCACACCCTCTATAAAGGTTCTCGCCATCAGGGCCCCGGGTTCCATCGGGGCAGTACGGTCAATGAGCGCCTCGTAATGAGGTTTGAGAAACTCGTCCCAGGTGAGTAGGAGTCGCTGGTAGCGCTCGCCAACCGGATGGTCCAGCCCTGGAATAGCGTCCGCCAGCCTTGGATGCTGCAGCCGTGTCGATACCGTGTGGATCTGCTCCTCAAGAGACTGCCGATTTTCGGCGGAGGAAATTCGTTCGAAGCGCTCGGCCCGGGTGATCAGGCGCTGGGTTTCCATACGCACCAGTCCCGACTGGTTGATCGCCGCCGCATCCCCCCGGGCACTCGCTGAAACGAACAGGGATACGCCAATATTGACCAGCGCCAGAACAATCACCGCGCCCAGCGCGATACCAATACGGGTGATCAGGGAATCCTTCAGCGAGCGCATCAATGCTCCGTTGGACCGGGTGGGACGGCGTCAGCAACCGACCTACCTCGAAAGTAATAAACATTCCCTACCATTTCAATATACCTCTTTTGACCTTTTGAAAAGGCTGGAAAAGCAGAGGACACTGAAAGACTCCTTTCATCAGCATCATTGCTGGACAACCATGATATCAGAGCCTCCCGAGGAAAGCCTCCCGGCAACAATTCCCCTCGCTGCACTGGCACTTGCCGTCGCCTTTGCGAGCTGGGGCATGTTTGCCGTCATGGCCGTGTCAATCCAGAACGACCTGGCCCTGAGTCACAGCCGGTTCGGGCTGCTGCTCGCCGCCCCCATGCTCACGGGCAGCCTGCTGAGTCTGCCTTTAGGCTATCTTGCCGACACCCGGGGCGCCAAGATGGTGCTCATCATCAGCCTGCTTGCCCTGCTCCCCGCGCTTATCGGGCTGAGCTTCGCCCAGGGGTACGCGCAGTTTCTGGTGGCCGGCGCCGGCCTCGGGGTCGCTTGCGGTGTATTCAGTGCCGGGCTTTCCTATACCGCTGCCAGCGCCCCGCGTCGCCATGCCGGATTCGCCCTGGGGCTGTTCGGCGCAGGCATTTTCGGTGCGGCCATCAGCTACTACACTGCCTCTCTGGTTGGCGATGCCTTCGGATGGCGCGCCACCCCATTCTGGAACCTTATCCCTGTAATCTTCACGGCCTTTTTCCTCGGTTTGATGGGCGACCCGAGCGCGCGGGTCCACAGGGTTTCCACCCGGGGTTTTCATCGTTTCCTTAAGCGCCCGCAGTTATGGCGCTTCGCGCTCTATTTCAGTTTCCTCTTCGGCAGCACCATTGCCCTGGTGTTCTGGCTGCCCGGATTCCTTCAGGGCAGCTATGACCTGAGCCTGCGCCAGGCGGCCACCGCCGCGATCCTCTTTGCGCTTCCCGGATCAATCATGGCATTCGTCGGGGGCTGGCTCGCGGATCGCAGTGGTGCCCGCCGCGTCAGCTGGACCGTTTTCTGGATCTGTTTCGTCTGCCTGTTCCTGCTTTCTTATCCACCCATGACACTGATCATCCAGGGCATCGACCAGCCTCTGGAGCTCAGGATCAACCTGCCGCTGGCGGGCTTTCTGGTTCTGTTGCTTATTACCGGCACCGCCATGGGCCTTGGCAAGGGCAGTGTCATACGCCTGGCCTATAACCACTACCCTCGGCACATGGGGACCGTGGGCGGTCTTATGGTTGCCCTGGGCAGCCTCACGGCCGCCGTACTCCCTCTGCTGTTTGGTCTTGCCAACGACATAACCGACATCCGCAGCGCTGCCTTTATGCTCATATTTGGGCTGCTTTGCCTGTGCATGGTGACCCTGTTTTTCGCCGAGAGACATTCGCGGGATCAACAGCTCAACCCTCCGTATGACAGGCATCTAACCATTTAGGAGTAATTACCGGTTATGTCGAGGTATCCATGCAGATTTGATACCACAATTTAGCCAGAATAGCCCCATCACAATCCCGAAACCGGGCGGAGAACCGCAATGAGCAACTTTCTCGACCGACTGACCTTCTTCAAGCGCCACAGGGAGTCCTTTTCCAATGACCATGGCGTGACCGTGGACGAGGACCGCCGCTGGGAAGACGGCTACCGTTCGCGCTGGCAGCACGACAAGGTGGTACGCTCCACTCACGGCGTGAACTGCACCGGGTCCTGTTCCTGGAAGATCTATGTGAAAAACGGGTTGGTCACCTGGGAAACCCAGCAGACCGACTACCCACGCACGCGCCCGGGGCTGCCCAACCATGAGCCCCGCGGCTGCTCCCGGGGTGCGAGCTTCTCGTGGTACATCTACAGTGCCAACCGTCTGAAATACCCCATGGTCCGCCGTCACCTTGTGGAACTCTGGCGAAACGCCAAAAAGCAGAACAGCGACCCCGTTGAGGCATGGGCCTCGATCGTCCAGGACCCGCAGAAGGCCAACGCCTACAAGTCCCGTCGGGGCCTTGGCGGCTTCGTGCGCGCCGATTGGGAGGAAGTGCAGGAGATCATCGCTGCCGCCAACGTCTACACTGCGCGCGACTATGGCCCGGACCGGATCATCGGCTTCTCGCCCATCCCGGCCATGTCCATGCTCTCCTACGCCGCCGGCACCCGCTATCTCTCACTGATTGGCGGCGTCTGCATGAGCTTCTACGACTGGTACTGCGACCTGCCGCCGGCTTCACCGCAGACCTGGGGCGAGCAGACGGACGTGCCCGAGTCCGCCGACTGGTTCAACTCCACCTTCCTGATGATGTGGGGCTCCAATGTGCCGCAGACGCGCACCCCGGACGCCCACTTCATGACCGAGGCCCGCTACAAGGGCACCAAGACCGTCACCGTGACCCCGGACTACTCTGAGGCCTCCAAGTTCGGCGACATCTGGCTCAACCCCAAGCAGGGCACTGATTCGGCACTGGCGATGGCCATGGGTCACGTCATCCTCAAGGAATGGCATGTCGAGGGTAAGAGCGAGTACTTCGACGACTACGTTCGCCGCTACACCGACCTGCCCTATCTGGTGCTTCTGGATGAGGAGAACGGCAACACCGTTCCCGGCCGCTTCCTGCGCGCCTCGGACCTGGCGGATGATCTGGGCGAGGCCGACAACGCCGACTGGAAAACCATCTCCTGGGACGAGAACAGCAACAGCCTGGTCGCTCCCACCGGCTCCATCGGCTTCCGCTGGACCGAACACAAGGGCAAATGGAACCTGGAACAGAAGACCGGGGACGGCAAGGACATCCATCTGCGCCTGAGCCACATCGACCAATCCGATGACGTGACCGACGTGGCCTTCCCCTACTTCGGAGGCGGTGGCAACCCGCACTTCACTCACACCAGCCACGACATGGTCCAGAAGCGCCGCGTTCCCATCCGTACCATCACCCTGGCGGACGGCAGCAAGACCCGCGTCGCCAGCGTGTTCGACCTGATGGTGGCCAACTACGGCATCGACCGGGGCCTGGGCGGCGATCACGTTGCCAGCTCTTACGACGACGACGTGCCCTACACACCGGCCTGGCAGGAAGCGATCACCGGCGTGCCGCGCGAGAAGGTCATCACCGTAGCGCGCGAGTTTGCGGAGAACGCCCACAAGACCCAGGGCAAGTCCATGATCATCATCGGTGCCGCCATGAACCACTGGTACCACATGGACATGAACTACCGGGGTGTGATCAAGATGCTGATGATGTGCGGCTGTGTCGGCGTCTCCGGCGGCGGCTGGGCGCACTACGTGGGTCAGGAGAAGCTGCGGCCGCAGACTGGCTGGGCGCCGGTAGCATTTGCACTGGACTGGCACCGTCCGCCGCGGCACATGAACTCCACCTCCTTCTTCTACGCCCATACCAGCCAGTGGCGGCACGAGACGGTCAGCATGGAGGAAATCCTGTCACCACTGGTGAACCCGGATGACTGGAACGGCTCCATGATCGACTACAACGTGCGTGCCGAGCGCATGGGCTGGCTGCCGTCGGCGCCCCAGCTCTCGCGCAACCCGCTGAAGGTGGCACGCGAGGCGAAAGAAGCGGGCATGGAGATCAAGGACTACATCGTGCAGTCGCTGAAGGACGGCAGCCTGCAGTTCGCCAGCGAGGACCCGGACAATCCGGCCAACTTCCCGCGCAACATGTTCGTCTGGCGTTCCAACCTGCTGGGATCCTCGGGCAAGGGGCATGAGTACTTTCTCAAGTACCTGCTGGGTACTGAGAACGGCCTCCAGGGCAAGGACCTGGACAGCATCCCCAATGCCGAGAAGCCCGAAGAGGTGCAGTGGCGCGAGGCGGCCACCGGGAAGCTGGACCTGCTGACGACGCTGGACTTCCGCATGTCCACCACCTGCATGTACTCGGACATCGTGCTGCCGACCGCCACCTGGTACGAGAAGCACGACATGAACACCTCCGACATGCACCCCTTCATCCACCCGCTCACCGCGGCCGTGGATCCGGCCTGGGAGTCACGCTCGGACTGGGACATCTACCGGGGCATCGCGAAGAAGTTCTCCGAACTCTGCGTGGGCCACCTGGGTGAGGAAACCGACGTGACCACTCTGCCGCAGATCCACGACACACCGGCGGAGATGGCCCAGCCCAAGGACGTACAGGACTGGAAGAAGGGCGAGTGCGAAGCGATTCCCGGCAAGACCATGCCCAGCATCGTGCCGGTGGAGCGCAACTACCCCGAGACCTACAACCGCTTCACGGCGCTCGGCCCGCTCATGGACAACGTGGGCAACGGCGGCAAGGGCATCACCTGGAAGACCAATGATGAGGTTGAGTTCCTGGGCGATCTCAACGGCCGCGTGACCGAGGATGTGAGCACCAAGGGTCGGCCCCGGATCCGAACCGCCATCAATGCCTGCGAGACTGTTCTGAGCCTCGCGCCGGAGACCAACGGGCATGTCGCAGTGCGCGCCTGGGACGCCTTGAGCGAGCAGACCGGGCGCGAGCACGCACATCTGGCGCGCTCCCATGAAGGCGAGACCATCCGCTTCAACGACATCGTGGCCCAGCCGCGCAAGATCATCTCCTCACCCACCTGGTCCGGCATCGAGTCCGAGAAGGTGAGCTACAACGCGGGCTGGACCAACATCAACGAGCTGATCCCCTGGCGGACCATCACCGGCCGCCAGCAGTTCTACCAGGATCATCTGTGGATGCGCGCCTTCGGCGAGACCCTGTGCGTGTACAAGCCACCGATCGACATGAAGACGATCGACCCGATCCTGAACAAGAAGGGCAATGGCAACACTGAAATCGTGCTCAACTTCATCACGCCACACCAGAAGTGGGGCATCCACAGTACCTATACGGACAACCTGCTGATGCTCACGCTCTCGCGCGGCGGTCCGATCGTGTGGATGAGCGAAAAGGACGCGGCCAAGGCAGGGCTTGAGGACAACGATTGGATCGAGGCGTTCAACATCAATGGCGCCATCACCGCCCGGGCGGTGGTCAGCCAGCGGGTGCCCGAGGGCATGTCGATGATGTACCACGCCCAGGAGAAGATCGTGAACACGCCCGGATCGGAAATCACCGGCAACCGCGGCGGCATTCACAACTCCGTGACCCGGGCGGTTCTCAAGCCGACGCACATGATCGGTGGCTATGCCCAGCAGAGCTACTTCTTCAACTATCACGGAACCGTGGGTTCCAACCGGGACGAATTCATCGTAATCCGCAAAATGAAGAATGTGGACTGGATGGATGAGGAATCCGGCGACGCCATGCGGACAGAGGGGGCATGACATGAGGATTCGCGCACAGATCGGCAAGGTACTGAACCTGGACAAGTGCATCGGGTGCCACACCTGCTCGGTCACCTGCAAGAACGTCTGGACCTCCCGCGAGGGCATGGAATACGCCTGGTTCAACAACGTCGAAACCAAGCCCGGCGTGGGCTACCCCAAGGAGTGGGAAAACCAGGAACGCTGGAAGGGCGGCTGGAAGCGCCTGGACAATGGCGAAATCCAGCCGCGCATCGGCGGGCGCTGGCGGGTACTGGCGAACATCTTCGCCAACCCGGACATGCCGGCCATTGATGACTATTACGAGCCCTTCGACTTCGACTACGCGCACCTGCAGAAGGCCGGCGACTCGAAAACCATGCCCACGGCACGGCCGCGCTCGCTGCTGACCGGCAAGCGCATGGAAAAGATCGAATGGGGCCCGAACTGGGAAGAGATCCTGGGCGGCGAATTCAAGCACCGCAGGAAGGACACCAACTTCGAGGGGGTGCAGTCCGAGATCTACGGCCAGTTCGAGAACACCTTCATGATGTACCTGCCCCGGCTGTGCGAGCACTGCCTCAACCCCACCTGTGTGGCGTCCTGCCCCAGCGGCGCAATCTACAAGCGGGAAGAGGACGGCATCGTACTGATCGACCAGGACAAGTGCCGTGGCTGGCGCATGTGCGTCTCCGGCTGCCCGTACAAGAAGATCTACTACAACTGGAAGTCCGGCAAGTCCGAGAAGTGCACCTTCTGCTACCCGCGCATCGAGGTGGGCCAGCCGACCGTGTGCTCCGAGACCTGCGTGGGCCGGATCCGTTACCTGGGCGTGATGCTCTATGACGCGGACCGCATCGAAGAGGCGGCCAGCACGCCCAACGAGCAGGATCTTTACGAAGCACAGATGGACGTCTTCCTTGACCCGAACGACCCGGAGATCATCGCCGAGGCACGGCGCCAGGGCATCCCGGACGACTGGCTGGAAGCCGCGCAGCACTCCCCGGTCTACAAGATGGCCATGGAATGGAAGGTCGCTTTCCCGCTGCACCCGGAATACCGGACGCTACCGATGGTCTGGTACGCCCCGCCGCTGTCGCCCATCCAGTCCGCTGCGGAATCCGGAAAGATCGGCTACAACGGCGCCATACCGGACGTGGACCAGCTGCGCATCCCGGTACGCTACCTGGCCAACCTGCTGACCGCCGGTGAAGAGGAGCCCATCACCCACGCCCTGGAACGGATGCTGGCCATGCGCGCCTTCATGCGCGGGCGCAACGTCGACGGCGTCGAGAACACCGAGGTTCTGGAGCGTGTCGGCCTGACCGTTCCGATGGTCGAGGAGATGTTCCGCTACATGGCCATCGCCGACTACGAGGACCGCTTCGTGATCCCGACCAACAAGCGCGAGCACGCCCACTCCATGTACGACGGCCAAACCGAGCGCGGTGGCTGCGGCTTCAGCTTCGGCAGCGGCTGTAACGCGGGTGGCGGCGACGACGCCGACGTCTTCGGCGGCAAGCCCAACAACAAACGCCAGTTCTTCGCCGTGCGCGCAGACAAGGTCGGGAACTGAGGAGATCGAAATGCTGACACTAAGAGCACTGGCGCACCTGATGGCCTACCCGAATGCTTCCATGCAGGAAGCCCTGCCGGAAATGGCGGAGGTTATCGGGAATGAAGAACGGCTGGCGGAAGGCCCCAAACAGGGGGTTCTGAACCTGATCACGGAACTCCAGGATCAGCCCCTGGGCGAGATCCAGGAGCAGTACGTGAGCCTGTTCGACCGTGGTCGCCACCTTTCCCTGCACCTGTTCGAGCATGTGCATGGCGAGTCCCGTGACCGCGGCCAGGCCATGGTGGACCTGATGGAACACTACCGCCTGCACGGCTACGAGTTGGACGCCAAGGAACTGCCGGATCACATCCCGCTCTTCCTGGAATACCTCTCCACTCAGGACGAAACCGAGATCACCGACATGCTCGGTGACGCCATGCCCGTGATGGTGCTGCTCGGCGCCCGCCTGGAGGAGAAGGAGTCCTCCTACGCGGCCCTGTTCCAGGCCCTGGAAGCCATCGGGGGCAGCTGTGAACAGGCGCGGGACATGCGTGAGCTGGCCTCGACCGAAGGCCCGGACGAAACCATCACGAAAATGGACGAGATCTGGGAGGAAGAGCAGGTCACCTTCCTCGGCAACAATGATCCGGCCGGCGGTGGCTGCGGCAACACCAGCGCCGCACCGAGCACACCGACCGACGAAATACCCGTGCGCTGGGTGGACAACACCGGCGCCCAGGCCAACGGCCAACGCTGATTCAGGGGAGAGACACCATGGAAACCTACATCAACCAGCTGATCTTCGGCGTCGGCCCCTACCTGGCCGGCACCATTTTCCTGCTGGGCAGCTTCCTGCGCTACGAGCGCGGCCAGTACACCTGGCGGGCCATGTCCAGCCAGACGCTGAGCAATCCCCCGGCGTTCCGCTGGGCGAGCATCGCGTTCCACGTGGGCATTCTGCTGCTGTTCTTCGGTCACCTTTTCGGGCTGCTGACGCCGAGCTGGCTGTATCACGCCTTTGGTCTGAGTTCCGGTGCCAAGCAGCTTATCGCCATTATCGCTGGCGGCATTTTCGGGGTACTTTGCTTCGCCGGGTTGAGCTATCTGGTATACCGGCGGCTGTTCAATGCGCGGGTTCGGGCCAACAGCTCGACCATGGATACCTTCATCATCTGCCTGATCTATCTGCAGCTGCTCACGGGGCTGTTGTCCCTGCTGGTCTCCAAGAACCATCTGGATGGGGCGGTGATGGTGCAGCTGGGTCACTGGGCCCAGTCCATCGTGACGTTCCAGGGCGGTGCCTGGCAGTACATCGTGGATGTGCACTGGATCTACAAGCTGCATATCTTCCTGGGTCTGATCATGTTCACGGCTTTCCCCTTCAGCCGCCTGGTGCACATCTGGAGCTGGCCGATTGGATACATATCGCGGCGGTATCAGGTGGTAAGACCCCAGTGATTGAGTTTGGCTTTGGTGCAGTGGGGCAGCAGGCACAGGGGATGTTTTCCGGGAATCGCCACAAGTACGTCCGTGTAGGCTACGCGGTGGCCATCCATGGCCACCGAGTTTCCCTCCAAACATCCCCTGCACCTGCTGCCCCAGTCAGAATTTGGAGGTCATTATGCAGGCCATACCAAAGCGCAGAAGCCTTGCACAGAACCATAGGTCGGAAGGAGCCGGTGATGCTTGGAGGGAAGCTCTTTCGCCATGGATGGCGAAAGCGCAGCGTCCATGGATGGATTCATAGCGATTCCCGGAAAGCATCACCGGCTCCTTCCGACCAGCACGAAATAATGAGGACATAACCATGCAAGCCATCCCCATTCAACAAGTCGCTGGTGGCGAAATACTGGTGAACGGTCACACCATCACCGAAGACGCCATCGACCAGGAAGTCCAGTACCACCCGGCTTCATCACTCCAGGAAGCCCGGAAGGAAGCCGCTCGTGCGCTTTCCATCCGCACCATGCTCATCACCGAAGCCGCACGCCAGGGGATCACCGGCGAAGATCGCCAGACAGCGGAATCCCAGGAAGAAGCCCAGATCCGCCAGTTACTGGACCAGGAACTGGACAACCCGGAGCCGGACGAAGCGGCCTGTCGCCAGTACTTTGAAAGCAACCGCGAACGCTTCCGCACCCCCAGCGAATACCGCGTCTCCCACATCTTCCGCCCGGCCCCGGCCGACGACGCCGATGCCCGCGTAGCCGCCCGCGAACGCTGCCGCCGCATCATCCGCGTCTGCCTCGCCGACCCGAGCCGCTTCACTCGAATCGCATTTCAGCACTCCCGCTGCCCCTCCGCGGAATCCGGCGGTGACATGGGCGTCATCGGCCCGGGCGATACATCCCATGACTTCGAAAAAGCACTGGACCGACTCCCGGAAGGCGACATCTCGCCCCACCCCCTGGAAACACGTTACGGTTTCCACGTGGTCTGGCTCCACGAACGCCGCCGGGGCGAACTGCTCCCATACGAGGCTGTCCGCGAAAAAATCGCCACCTATCTGAAAGAATCCGTATGGCGGCGCTCGGTCAGCCAATACCTGCAGATTCTGGCGGGGCGCTCCCGGATCGAGGGGATTGACCTGAATGGGGCTGATAATCCATTGGTGCAGTGAGAAGTAGCAAGTAATTAGAATAGAGGGGGTTGCGATTAGCAACAAGCCCTGAAGCATCGGTGCGGGGGATCCCTTTCAGGGAGGCTCGATGACAGGATGTCATCGCGCCAGCGCCCAGGGATGGGTTCACAGCGGTCCCTGAAAGGGATCCCCCGCAGCGATGCCAGCTACGAGCCCGCAGTCTGGGGACAAACGCCGACTAGACCGAAAAGAGTACACACATGAGCGTAGAAACCTACACCCCGGAACCCCAGATCGCCACCTTCAGCGACCTGCTCCGCATGGCCGAAATGGACGGCCCCGGCGCCAAACTCCTGGTCGTCCTGGTCAAAGTCCAACGCCACCAACAGAAAACCGCCAACGGCGACTACGAAACCAAAGACGGCGAAGGCACCCTGATGCCCCTGATGGTCCGCGACTTCACCTTGACCCCGGACACCACACTGGCGAGCATTGTCAAAGAAGCCGACGAAGTCAGCACCGACTGGGAATTCCTAATGACCGCCGTCATGCCCGGCCGTAACGGCCAGCCGGCGCCAGAAGACGAAACCGAACCCCATCTCACCCGCATGGCACAGAGCCTGACCACGGGTGAAAGCCTCGAGAGCTTCGCCTTCTTCACGCGCAGCGGCGAACCTGTCAAAGTACAGGCCGAAGGCTGACGACGAACAGCCAGTAGACGCAGGAGAGCCAGCCATGGCAGACACACAACCAGCCCTTGTCGACAAATTCGGCCGCACCATCACCTATGTGCGCCTCTCAGTCACGGACCGGTGCGACTTCCGGTGCGTCTACTGCATGAGCGAGGACATGGAATTTCTGCCCCGCGATGAAGTCCTGTCTCTGGAGGAAATCGGCCGTCTCGCCCGTATCTTCCAGGGTCTTGGCGTGAAAAAGATCCGGCTGACCGGGGGCGAGCCCCTGGTGCGCAAGGACATCCTCAAGCTGATCCAGGACATCGGCAGTCTGGGCCTCGACGATTTCACCATGACCACCAACGGCAGCCAGCTCCCGAAACTTGCCCACGAGCTCAAGGCCGCGGGCATGGACCGGCTGAACATCAGCCTGGATTCACTGGACGCGGAGAAGTTCCGGCGCATCACCCGTACCGGGGACCTGAACCGGGTCATCAGGGGCATCGATACCGCTGTTGAAGCCGGCTTCAAGGGCATCAAGCTCAACAGCGTCATCATGAAGAACAGCAACGACCACGAGGTGCTGGACCTGGTGGACTTTGCCCGGGCACGGGGCATCGACATCAGCTTCATCGAGGAAATGCCGCTTGGCGATATCTCGGATCACAGTCGGGACCAGACCTTCTGCTCCAGCGACGAGGTGCGGGAAATCATCGAGCAGCGCTATGAGCTCATCCCGAGCACCGCAGACACCGGTGGCCCATCCCGTTACTTCCGGATGCCGGACTCGGAAAGCCGGATCGGCTTTATCTCCCCCCACACCCACAACTTCTGCGGTGACTGTAACCGCGTGCGCATGACCGTGGAGGGGCGCCTTCTACTGTGCCTGGGTAACGAGCACTCAAAAGATCTCAGGGACCTGCTCAGGGAATATCCTGAAGACGACGAACCCATCCGCCAGGCCATCATCAGCGCCATGGATCTCAAGCCCAGGGAGCACCACTTCACAACGGATGGGGACGTTCAGATCGTACGCTTTATGAACATGACGGGCGGTTAGCCCGCCACAGCATCTTCCGAGGGAATGTTCAGCAGGCGAATCAATTGGGGGATGTCGCTTGAGGGCGTGATATCCGCCAGGGTGTACTGATCCAGAGTCGCCAGAAACGCCTGCAACGCTTCATCCAAGACCCCTTTGAGGGAACAGATGGGCGAAATCACGCAGGTGTTATCAGGGCCAAAACACTCAACCAGGTTAAGGTCCGGCTCCATTTCCCGGACAAGGATGCCGAGATTGATATCAGCAGGGTCCCGCTTCAGCCGGATTCCGCCTTTCTTGCCACGCACACTGTCCAGATACCCTTTGCGGGTGAGCTGATGAACCACCTTCATCAGGTGGTTCTTGGAAATGCCGTACCGGTCGGCAATCTCCTGAATGGTCGCCAACCGGTCACCCTGGGCCGTCACATAGATCAGCACTCGGAGGGAGTAGTCTGTGTAGCCCGTAATGCGCATATACTGCTCCGCAAACCCGGGCACGGCCCGGGCAAAATGAGCGCAATCCCTGCAGTTTACTCGGTCTCAGCGATAATGTAGTCGACGGCGTTTTTCACTTCCTGATCGGAACAGCCGCTGCAGCCACCTTTGGCGGGCATGGCATTAAAGCCATTGATGGCGTGATTATACAGTGTTTCCGTATCCTGTTCGAAGCGCGCCGCCCAGTCACCGGAATTGCCGAGTTTAGGAGCACCCGCTGCGCCGGAATCATGGCAGGCTGAACATGCAGAAGCGTAAACTTCGTTGCCGGAGCGATCAGCCGGTGCCTGCGCCGCTTGTGCCTCTTCCGCGGACTGTCCAGCAATGCTTACATTGCCTTCAGGCTTGATGCGCTGACGGATTTCATCTTCCACCGCCGCCAGAGTAAGGGCGGATCCCGCGAGCGCCAGAACCAAGCCCGCAGAGGCCAGAAATTTCGTCCACTTTCTCATTACCATACCTCTCTGATGAACAACGCGCCACATTGTACCCGTTGCTCGCCTGAGACACGAGTCCACCGAGTCGATTCAGCGGGTCGCGCCGTTTTACTCGCCGGCTTCTTCACCACCCGTGGACTGAAGCTGGCAGTAGTTCTCAAGGCCCATGCGATCAATCATATCGAGCTGGGTCTCCAGGAAGTCCACATGACCTTCCTCATCCGCCAGCAGTGACGCGAGCAGATCCCGGGAACCATAGTCCTGGACAGACTCCGCATGCTTGATGGCCGCCCTGTAAGTAGAAATACCGTCATGCTCGGCTTTCAGATCACACTCAAGGATTTCCCGAACATTTTCACCAATGAGCAGCTTATTGAGATCCTGAAGGTTGGGAAGCCCGCCCAGGAAGAGGACTCGCTCAATCAGCTTATCCGCATGCTTCATTTCTTCGATGGACTCGTCGTACTCTACCTGCCCGAGCCTGTCGATCCCCCAGTCCTTCAGCATGCGCGCATGCAGGAAGTATTGATTGATGGCAGTTAGTTCCGCCGCGAGTGCCTGATTGAGATACTGGATGACCTGTTTGTCGCCCTTCATTTTTACGCTCCCTGAGAGAATCGTTCTTGATAGATACTACGGGAATTTAGCATAACCCGATTGCCAAGAACCACAAGGAACGGCGAAAAGATACTGGCGGGAGAGGCCGGAAATGACCTCTCAGGCGGGGCGTGCAAGGGCGCTCAGCAGGTCCAGGTCGACGGACTGACGGTGCTCTCTCAGGATATCGCGCGCCATGCACGTGCAGCGGCCACACTGCTGTCCCACACCGAGCTCCTTGCCCAGCTGGCGCATGCTGTGACAGCCATCTTCGGCGGCACGGCGGATTTCGTGATCGGTTATACGGTTACAGACACAAACGTACATGGCTACTCCTGCATTGGTAACGAGCACCTTAATGCTAATTATTCTTATTCAAGAGGAAGAATGCAAGTCTTTTTGTGTAAAAATCGTTCGCATTTTTAATGGCACAGCCTCTATGGGTTCATTTACAGGGGGATGGACTTCTGCAGCTGTGATCCTTATCATACGCAACCTGTTTCGGCGGCATTGCTCACAAGGCCGGACCCGCCGGATCGACACCGGAGCTATCCTTTCCGGTGTCACCCACCGCCCGTAGCTCAGCTGGATAGAGCGCTGCCCTCCGGAGGCAGAGGTCATAGGTTCGAATCCTATCGGGCGGGCCAAACAAAACAGGGGCTTGCGAGCGATCGCAGGCCCTTTTCTTTTTTCAGGACCACACTTTCCCCCCATCAAAACACACCAGAGTCTGTTACCCCCCAACAATTTGACCCCTGTCAATCGGCAGTTCCCAGCGACGTGCCATGCTTCAGGCAACGGCAGCCATATCCGCGTTATTGGTCGCCAGGGAACAGGGAGGATACTGACCGTGAAATCGATTCCGATGATACTCGCTGCTCTGGGGCTGGTGGCCCAGCCAGGCTTTGCCCAGGCCGCGCCGGAGGGAAATGCCGAGCGTGGTGCCGAGGTGGCCGCTCAGTGCACGGCCTGTCATCAGGCAGATGGGAGCGGCAAACACATCGAAGGCGGGGAATCCTGGCCCCGGCTTGCCGGAATGAACGCGGCCTACATTGCCAAACAGCTGCATGACTTCAAGGAGGGCTCCCGCCAGAACGCGACCATGGCGCCCTTCGCGAACATGCTCGACGATCAGCAGATTGCTGATGTGGCTGTCTACTACAGCCAGATGGAAGCGACAGCCGGCCAGGGCGGAGCCGACGCGGATAAGGCAACCCTTGAACGCGGGCAGAAGCTTGCTGAACGCGGCGACTGGTCCGAGTACATTGTCGGCTGCACCAGCTGTCACGGCCCGGGTAACCGTGGCGCTGGTGACGTAGCCCCGGGCATTGCCGGCCAGCACGCCGGCTATATCGAGGCCCAGCTCCAGGCCTGGAAAGCCGGCTCCCGCAGTAATGATCCCCAGGACCTGATGGGCTCCATCGCCCGCCGCATGAGCGATGACGACATGCACGCGGTGGCCGTCTGGCTCGCCAACCAGAATGCCGCAACAGAATAAGGGAGTCGCCACCATGATCCGCAGATTCTTCTTTATCGCCCTGACCGGCACCGTTCTGTTCTCTTCTGCTCTGTCCGCGGATGAGAAAACAGAGAAATATATCGATACACTGACCGAACTGGGATACCCAGCCCCAAAAGAGAACCAACTGGTGCATATTCCTCCCACGATGGAAGATCTGAAAGAGGCGGAACTACACCCGGAACTCAAACGGGTAATCCGCAGGGGCTATGACCTCTTCACCAACACGCAGCAGCTGCGCGGCGAAAACGTGTTCAGCGAGATGAACTGCTCCAACTGCCATGCAGGTGCCGGACGCATGCCCTTCAGCGCCCCGATCTGGCCTGCCGCCGTCACGCTTCCGGACTTCCGGGGCAAAAACGGCCACGTGAACAGCCTCGAAGAGCGGATTGCTGGCTGCTTCACCTACTCGATGAACGGCAAGCCACCTGACTATGGCAGTGACAAGATGGTTGCCCTGACGGCCTACCACAGCTGGTTGGCAACCGGTGTTGAGATGTACCCGGACAAGCCCATCTACGGCCGTGGTTTCCCCGCACCTGAACGCCCGGAGGAGCTGAGCTATTCCCGCGGCAAGCAGGGCTACAATGAAAATTGCGCCGTCTGCCACGCCGAGGATGGCGCTGGCCTGCAGGTGCGCAACCAGACCGCATTCCCGCCTCCCTGGGGTGATGGGTCCTACAACTGGGGGGCGGGCATGGTACGCGTGTCCACTGCGGCTGGATTCATCAAGAACAATATGCCCCTGGGGCAGCCGAACTCCCTCTCGGATCAGGAAGCCTGGGACATCGCGTACTACGTAAACAGCCAGGAACGGCCCCAGGACCCGCGCTATACCGGCGATGTTGAGGAAACCCGTGAAAAGTACGGGCCCACCTTCCATAAACATTCCCGTTACGGGCAGATCCGTGAAGCGGACGGCAAGCGTTTGGGGGATCACGAAAACACAGGGGAGAAGGACTTCCTGAAACCGGATACGGTCCGGTCACGGACCTTCGAGTAATCGTCGTACTCGCCTACATCGCTCTCCCCAGCCCCACCGAAACCTTTCGGAATGCGCCTTCTGCAAACAGATTGAAGTGACGCTCCTCGAAATCCCCGCGGATGGTCCAGTTCTCTGGCGTCACCCGTGTATTTCTGAGTGTCCTGAAGAAAAAATACCCAAAAAATATCCAGTACTATTGAGTTAGATCAGGGCATCCTGAGAAAGGCTCAGAAGTGATTCCGCTTTACAGCAACGGATGAGATAATCGGAAGGCAGGGGTCTTTGCATCCTTACCTCATGTTCAGTTTATCGGAATTGTCTTATGCATTTTCTGATCTTTCTTGGATCGGTACGGGACAGCACGCCGCCAAGCCCGCCACGGCTGGGGGTGCGGGTGGCGCGCGCCTGTTACGACTCTGTTACGGAGAGCAAAGCGTCGCACTCAGCGGAGATTATTGACCCGCTGGACTACGATCTTGGCGGTATCTTCAAGCCGCATTTCGCTTATCCAGGCCGTGACGTTCCGAATGCTCTTGATTCATTGGCGAAACGCATTCAGGCAGCGGATGGCTACGTCATGGTCAGCCCGGAATACAACCACTCCATGAGCCCGGCCCTCGCCCATCTGCTCAATCATTTCGGCAGCTCCCTGTTTTCCTACAAACCAAGCGCCATCGTGACCTATTCAGCCGGCCAGTGGGGCGGCGCCCGAGCGGCGGTCGCAATGCGCACTTTCCTCTCCGAACTCGGATGCCTGCCGGTCTCTGCCATGATCCAGATCCCCAGGGCGCGTGATGTTCTGGAAGAGAACGGGAAGGTCTCGAATGAGGAAGAGGCGAGTGAGTGGGAGGCGTACTTTGATCGCACGCTACAGCAACTCTACTGGTGGGCGGACGCGACCAGAGAACACCGCCAGAAAGTGGATCCCCACTCGCTGGTGCGCCCTTTCCAGCGCGATCCCTCCCAACGCAACGCGCCCGGCTGAACAAGCCGGGCGCGGGAACATACATTAACGGGGAAACCGCCAGCGCGATTACCCGCCAAGCATACTGGTAATGGCATCTTTCGTTGGAACGGAGCCGCTGTGCTGAAGCTTGCCGTCCACGGCCACGGCAGGGGTCGACATGACCTGGTACTGCATGATGACCGACGGGTCCGTGACTTTCTCAACCTCGGCCTCGATACCCAGTTCCTGTGCAACCTCGCGTATCGCGATCGCCGTGTTATCGCACTTCTTACAGCCTGTTCCGAGTACTTCAATCCGCATGGCTGTGTTCTCCTCTCTCTGGTTTGATGGATGGTTGGATCAGGCCCCGCTGAACAACCAGGGGCTGACTCCATTCATGACCCAGCCGACGATCATGAAATTGATCAGCAGGATCATAAAGATAAGGCCAAGCAGACGGTACTGCATGACCTGCTTGAGCATGATGAATTCCGGGAAGCTGGCGGCGACCGTACTCATGCAGAACGCGAGCGTTGTGCCCACAGGCAGCCCTTTGACAATCAGGCTTTCCATGACCGGGATAACAGCCGTGGCGTTCGAGTACAACGGCAGGCCTGCAACTACGGCAGCAGGGACGCTCCACCACTGGCCGGACCCCAGGTTCTCCGCGAACCAGCCCTCCGGGACAAAGCCATGCAGCGCCGAGCCCAGTGCGACACCGACGATCACCCATTTCCAGATGCGTCCGACAATTTCCTTAACTTCTGCTACCGCGAATTCATGCCGGTCCGACAGCGTCAGCTTCTGTCCGCTCTCTGCCGACTCGCCCTCGCCCTGGGGTGCTGTTTCAGCCTGCTGGTACGCCTTGGCAGCGAACGACTGAAGCCAGCGCTCACCGCGCAGGAAGTCCAGGATCATCCCGCCGGTGACGCCCACAAGAACACCAATGACGACATACACAAGGGTGAACTGCCAGCCCAGCAGGCTCCAGAGCATGATGACCGCCACCTCGTTGATGATGGGGGAGGTGAACAGGAATGCCATGGTCACGCCCAGCGGAATACCGGCACTGGTAAAGCCCAGGAACAGCGGAATACTCGAGCAGGAACAGAACGGGGTGATGGCGCCAAAACCCGAGCCCAGAAAATAGCCCGTCATCCGGTGACGATGCTGGATGTAATGACGCACCTTCTCCAGGTCCAGTGATGCCCTGGCGAGGGCGATTAGGTAGATCATCACCACAAGCAACACCAGGATCTTGGTGGTATCCTCTACAAAGAAGTGAATCGAATCCGCCAAGCGGGTACCTTCCTGGAACCCCATGAGCGTGTAGACAATCCAGTCGGCAAGCCAGGTAAAAATTGCAAGCATTGGAATCCTCGTTGAATGAATGATCGATCTCACCCATGAAGACGAACGGATCCAGAAAAGGATACGTATTTTTTCGGGGTCAGTAATAAACAGGTGGACCATGGCGTACGAATGCGTTCTGAACGCATGGAATGAGCACAGTGACGAACTGGAGGGATTCCTGGCGCGGCGGGCAGACTCCGCAGAAGAGGCCGAGGACCTGCTTCAGGACGTATTCACACGGGCGATGCAGGAGGGGGGCGCTTTCTGTGAGTTGAATAACGCCAGATCATGGCTGTTCCGGGTGGCCCGAAACCAGCTTATTGATACGCAGCGCCTCAGAAAAAACCACGGTGAGCTGCACGAAAGTGGCATCAAGGCGCCCTCCAGAGCGGATGCACCGATCTCCCAGCTCCAGCAGTGCATCGCCCGGAACCTTCCCGATCTTGAGGCCGCTGACCAGCACATCCTGGAAGCCTGCGATCTTGAAGGCATGACGCAGAACGACTACGCCGCGGAACATGGGCTGTCATTACCGGCCACCAAGGCGCGACTGCGTCGTGCCAGGCAACGGCTTCGCGTCCTACTCGTCAGAAACTGCCAGGTGATACTGGATGAGCAGGGAAACGTCTGCTGCCACCGCGCGCTGCCAGTCAGCAACACTTAAATGCTATTCACCCTAAGCCTGAACCGCCAGCAGCACTTTCCCGGTATTGTCGTTGGCCTGGAGGTAAGCCATAGCCTCGTTGGCCTGGGTAATGGCAAAGGTGCAATCAATGACTGGCCGTATCTCACCACTGGATAGACGCGGCCAGATATGCTCGCACAGCGCCGCCATCACCTCGCCTTTCACGGAAACGGGCTGCGACCGCAGCGTAGAGCCGATCAGCCGCTGGCGTTTCACCAACAGATACCCCAGGTCCACGTCAGCCTCCCGGCCCCCCATGAGCCCGATCACCACAATGCGCCCGTCAGCGTTCAGCACAGACTGGTCCTGGCGGATATAGTCACCGCCGACCGGGTCCAGAACCATATCCGCACCACCCCAGTCCCGGACAGCATCGACGAAGCTGCCCTTATGGCGATTCCAGCCACCGTCGGCACCCAGAGCCCGGCAAGCCTCGATCTTCTCATCACTGCCGGCGGTCACGAAGACTGGATTCCCCATCACCCGGGCCAGTTGGATAACCGCCGTGCCCAACCCGCTGGCACCGGCATGAAGCAGGATCCGTTCGCCCGGCGCCAGGGCAGCCTCCCGGTAGAGGTTCAGCCAGGCGGTGGCAAAGACTTCCGGCAGGCCGGCCGCATCACGCAACGACACCCCGTCGGGAGCCGGCAACACCTGGACCGCAGGCACCCGCACCCGTTCGGCATAGCCGCCACCGGTCAGCAGCGCACAGACCTCATCCCCCGGAGCCAGACCCGTTACCCCGGCACCCAGTTCGCGAACCACACCGCTGACCTCCAGCCCCAGGACGGGCGATGCCCCCTCCGGGGGTGGATAGGCGCCGGCGCGCTGCATCAGGTCAGCGCGGTTCATACCGGCCCACGCCACATCAATGAGCACTTCGCCAGCCTCGGGGGTTCCGGGATCGTCCTGCTCAACCCATTCGAGGCTGTTCCCGCCGACCGCGATCGCCTTCATGACCGAATTCCTTAACCAGTGAAAACAACAACAAGGATAACATTGCAACACCGTTCCGGAGTCCTGATACTGGGTCTGGATGTGAAACCCAACCGATAACGGAAAAGGAGCCAGACATGGCACAGGTAACATTGGGCGGCAATCCGGTCGAGGTCGCAGGCTCTCTACCACAGACCGGCGAAAGCGCTCCCGACTTCACGCTCACCAACGGCGACATGGCGGATGTATCGCTTTCCCAGTGGCAGGGCAAACGCAAGGTACTCAACATCATCCCCAGCATCGACACCGGTGTTTGTGCCGCGTCCACGCGGACCTTCAATGAAAAGGCAGGCAACCTGGACGATACCGTGGTTCTGGTTATCTCGGCGGACCTGCCGTTTGCCACGGCCCGTTTCTGCGGGGCGGAAGGGTTGAATAACGTCGTCACGCTCTCGTGTTTCCGTAACGACCGCTTCCGCCATGACTACGGCGTAGCGCTCGAAGGCGGGCCCTTCAGTGGCCTGTGCGCCCGTGCGGTTGTGGTACTGGATGAGAACAACCAGGTCCTTCACAGCCAGCTGGTCCCGGAAATCGGCGAGGAGCCGGACTACCAGGCCGCGTTGAACGCACTGTAGACCTTACACCGGGTGTTCATTGCGGGTCAGGCGGTAGGCCGTCTCGATCAGGTAATGGATCCCGGCCTCCCTCAGGTGGTCGTAACTCTCAATCACATCCTCACGCTCCAGCGTCTCCACGGAAAACCAGGGTTGGCCCTGGACTTCGTCCCGTGGAATGCTGAATGGAGGACCGTTCATGCAGTCTTCCGGATACTCAAACGTGATCAGCAGGCCTTGCCCACCCTCCGCGATCAATGAGGCAAGAAACCGCAGGTAGTTCCGGCGCATGGCTTCCGGCAGAGCCACCAGAGCCGCACGATCGTAAAAAAGCTCGAAGGGTTGCTCGGGGCGAAACCTGAAAAAGTCGCCCACTACAATACTGACGCCATCCGCATGACGCTCTTCCAGACCGTCCGTTCGGGTGTGCTCGGACGGGGTTGTCTGACGCTCCTGGAAATACTCACTAACGGCGCGCTCATCGAGTTCCACACCCACCACCGGGTGGCCCTGTTCCGCCAGCCAGGCCATATCCAGCGTCTTGCCGCAGAGTGGGACAAGAACCCCAGCAGAGGATTGGGCAATCGCCGACCAGTGTCGGGTCAGCATCGGGTGAACGTCACTGCGGTGGAAGCCGATCTTTCTCTCGGTCCAGATATCGTGCCAGAACTGGTGATCCATGGGGGTTACCCTCAATCATTGAACAACGGTTCTCAACGCGGCTCAGGCGCCGGGAAACCAAGCGTTTCAAGAAGCGTAGCAGGGTCATCAGCCACCTTGAGAAGGCCTCGATGGTCGGGCCGTATGAAGCCCTCCGTGACGGCGTTATCCAGGAACGCAACCAGGGGATCGTAGTAGCCGTTGACGTTCAGCAGGCCACAGGGCTTGGCGTGGAAACGCAGCTGGGCCCAGGTCAGTATTTCAAACAGCTCTTCCAATGTGCCCAGACCGCCCGGCATGGCAATGAAGCCGTCGGCCCGATCCGCCATCACCTTTTTCCGCTCGTGCATATCGGGCGTGACGATCAGCTCGCTCAACCCCTGATGCGCCACTTCCTTACTCACCAGCGATTCAGGGATGACGCCAATGGCTTCTCCGCCACGCGCAAGGACGCCGTCCGCAACTGTCCCCATCATCCCAACCGAAGCACCGCCATAAACAAGCCCCAGCTGCCGGTTGCAAAGCGCATCCGAAAGCGCCGCGGCCGCTTCGGTATAGCCTGCTCCGCGGCCCGACCGTGAACCACAGTAGACACAGATCCGCCTCACAAACGCCTCCTCGCTGCGGGGAAAAGGCAACCATACCCCAAGCGGGCCATTCCCTTCCACAGCGAAGACCGAAGGCCAGGTTGATGATCTCCTCGCCAAAGCCCATCTGGTGCAGGCCCATGGCGATCGCAAGGGCAATGATCGCGAGGCGTTCAGCGTATTGCGAGGCGTTGGTGCGGATGGTGTTGCCCGCCAGGTTAGCCAGGAAGAAGCCCAGGCGATGATCCACCCCAGGCCAATGATACCGGTCAATAGTTCAATACCAGGCAGATAACTGTAAAACCATCTGAACACTCAGGACTGTTAGCATGGGTGACACTGTGAACCCCACTGACAAGGAGCACTTGATGGCACCGCTGGAACGCACGCTCACGGATCTTGATGGCAAGGGCTACAAAGCCTACAAGGGCCTGTTGGGTGAGTACGCGTTTGAGGGCTGGTCACTGGTTGTCGATCATGTCCAGGCGGATCCCTTCGCGGCGCCATCCCGGATACGGGCCATTGTCGACAGCAGGACGGCGGATCTCCCAGAGGGTGTTTTCAGATCGCCAGCACGGGAGCGGGCCGCCCGGGATTTCATTGCGAGGGCCTTTCGCAGTGCCGTCAGGGACGAAAAGGCCCTGGGCATTGATGCCGGTCAACAGACCGTTCTTGATCGAACCGCCGTGCTGTTCACGGACGATGGTGTTGAGCTTCGACTGACCCTCAACCTACCGGCCCGGGGTCGCACCATCCTGGGCCACCAGGCACGCAAGCTGATCTGCGATCTTCTGCCGGAGGCCGTGCTTGAAGCAGCAACCGCCCAGCGGCTGGACCTGGAAGCTCTGGAACAGCACATGGCCGCCGTGGAAGACCAGGAAGCACTGCGCCGTGCTCTACCAGCCCATAACCTGGTGGCCTTTGTTGGCAATGACGCCATCCTCGCACGCCAGTCAGGCATTGATGACCATCCTCTTAAGGACGCCATCCCTTTCCAGTCACCGGAATCGCTGACCGTCCGGATCGATACCCCCAACAGCGGCACCGTGGTCGGCATGGGGGTACCACGGGGCATTACGCTGGTGGTTGGCGGCGGTTTTCACGGTAAATCCACGCTGCTGTCCGCCATCAGCGTGGGCGTCTACGATCACATCCCCGGGGATGGCCGGGAGCAGGTGGTAGCGGAGCCATCCGCCGTCAAGATCCGGGCCGAGGATGGGCGTGCGGTTCACAACATGGACCTGTCCCCCTACATCAACCGTCTGCCTTTCGGGAAGACCACGGTGGATTTCTCCACGGAAATGGCCTCCGGGTCCACGAGCCAGGCGGCGGCGCTGCAGGAAAGCCTGGAAGCCGGGGCCGAGACGCTGCTGGTGGACGAGGACACATCCGCCACCAACTTCATGATCCGGGACCGGCGAATGCAGGCTCTGGTGGCCCGGGAACACGAGCCCATCACCCCTTTTGTCGACCGCATTCGCCAGCTTCGCGATGAAGTGGACGTGGCTACCATCCTGGTGATGGGGGGCTCCGGGGACTACTTCGACTGCGCCGATACGGTCATCCAGATGCAGGATTATGGCGCCTACGATGTCACCACCGAGGCCCACAGGATCGCCGCCGAGTACACCACAGGCCGGCAGCGGGAAGCCACGGAAACCCTGTCGCGTCCGCAGCCAAGGCGGCTGGCCTGCCAGCGGCTCAACCCGGAAACCAAGCCGGGCAAACAGAAGGTCCAGGCCCGCGGCATGGACACCCTGGTTTTCGGCCGCGACGACGTGGACCTCAGGGCGGTGGAACAGATTGCCGACAGCTCCCAGGTTCGCGCCATCGGGCTGTTGCTGGCGCGACTCGCCTCGGAAGGAAAAACACTGGAGCAACCGGGAGTGACCATTGAGGAACGGCTTGAAGCGGGACTCCGGACCATCAGTAACCGCCCGGACGGCGACCTGGCCCTGCCGCGGGTCCATGAAGTCATGGCCGCGCTGAACCGGCTGCGCCAGGCCGGTTTCCAGCCAACCGGCCGGTAACCGAAAGGAATCCCAGACCCTGTCACAACGGGTTCCGGATCATTATCATAACGGCACCCTGCCGCGACCCGGAGCCCGTTTTGTCACCGAACCTGCCGCGCTTTATCCGTTCCAATCCATCGCTGGCTGTCTTTGCCTTCTTCGCGACGGCCTTTTCCGGGTTCGGGCAGACGTTCTTTATTTCCGTCTTTGGCACCAGCATCCGTGACGACTTCAACCTCAGCAATGCCGATTACGGCACCTACTACAGCCTTGCGACACTTGGCTCGGCAGTGGTGCTGCTCAAGCTGGGCACCATCGTGGATCGCTGGTCGCTGTCCGCCTGCATTACCCTTGCCCTTCTGCTGCTGACTGCAAGCTGCCTGGCGCTGGGCCTTGCCGGGCACTGGTTCCTGCTCATTCCCGGTTTCTTCCTGGGGCGACTGGGTGGCCAGGGAATGATGACGCACATCGGTTTCACAACCGCGAGCCGATATTTCGACAAGGACAGGGGCAAGGTCATGGCGCTCACTGTATCCGGTTTGCCCCTCGCCGAAGCGGTTTTACCGGCGGCGGGCGGCCTGTTGCTGGCCGCTTACGGGTGGCGGCTGCCATGGCTCGCCGCAGCCGCCTTCCTGTTGCTGATCGCCATACCAGGGATGCGCTGGCTCTGCCGGGATGCGGCACGCCCGGAGCACGTCAGCACTGACGAGGCCGGCAATGCCACCGGAGAAGGGCTGAGCCGAGCACAGGCGCTGCGGGATCCGGGCCTCTACATGATCCTGCCCGGTGCGCTGACGGTGCCATTCATCGTGACCGCCATCCTTTTCCACCAGACCGCCATTGCCGAGGTACGGGGCTGGTCACTGGAACGCATATCGCTGGCCTTCTCATGCTATGCGTTGGGCCATTTCCTCACCCTCTTCCTGGCGGGGCCGCTGGTGGATCGGATCGGCTCCAGGAAGGCCCTGACACTGGGCCTCTACCCCATGATCGGGGGCCTGGTGATCATGGCGACCACCCATTCACCCTGGACGCCTTTCATCTACCTGGGGCTGACCGGCATGAGCCAGGGGCTCGCGGGGACGGCGGGCAATGCCCTCTGGCCGGAGCGCTACGGCGTTCGCCATATCGGAGCCATCCGCTCCCTGGCCCACGCAGCCATGGTGCTGTCCACATCTGCTTCGCCCATCCTGGCGGGTCTCGCCCTGGACGCGGGCATCACCCCCTCGGGTCTTGGCCTGATTCTCGCCGTAGGCGCCATCGCTGCCTCACTGCTGGTGCTGGTGGCACCGGAACAACCCGCCCGCAAACTGCATAGATAAATCCAGAAATAGGAAAGCTGTGATCAGCGCCGGCGGATCACCCCGGCGGTGAAACAGAACACGCCCGCAAACAGCAGCCCATAGCTGAGCAGGGAAGCCCCCAGCCCCGGGGCGATGGTGCCCACCACCATTGCCATGAGCATCGCCAGGGCAATGAGCATCAGAAGCACGCCCAGGCTGCGCATACTCAGCGCTGCAGCGTTTCGTCGTGGAGCCAGCAGGCGGAAAAGTGATCTGCTTGGGGCTCGAACCAGGGCGGTTCCTTGACGTCGCAGGTCCCGGCCATGGCTTTCGGGCACCTGGGATGAAAGCGGCAGCCTTGGGGTGGCGTGAGCAGGCTGGGCGGTTCGCCTCCGGGCACGTCCCGCTCTTCCAGGGCATTGTCCGCATCCACATCGGCAATCGCGGCCAGAAGCGACTGGGTATAGGGGTGCTGCGGGCTGTCCAGGAGCTTTTCCACCGGCGCCTGCTCCACGATGCGACCCGCGTACATCACGAAGATGCGGTCCGCGTAATGGCGAACCGTGGAAAGGTCGTGGGTAATAAAGGCCAGGGTCAGACTCCGCTGCTTCTGGATATTGCGCAGCAGGTTGAGGATCTCCACGCGTACCGAGGCGTCCAGCATGGAGACGGGTTCGTCGGCGATCAGCATGGACGGCTCCAAGAGCAGGGCCCGGGCAATGACCACCCGCTGCTGCTGGCCACCGCTCAACATGTGCGGAAACTTGGGCAGGATCTCGTCCACCTGGGTCAGCCGCACTTCCTCAAGCACCTGGCGAATGCGCTTCTCCCGGGTATCGCGGTCCTTCACGCCGTGGATGATGAGCGGCTCTGACAGCAGCCGGCGCACGTCCATAAATGGCGGCAGGGCGCCGAAGGGATCCTGCTGGACATAGCCCACGCTGGCCAGGTATTGCTGGCGGGCCTCACCCTTGAGGGTACTCAGCTCCTGGCCATCGAAGGTCACGTCACCGCTGGTGGGCCGGTGCAGCCCGAGCAGGGTGCGCGCCAGGGTACTCTTGCCACAGCCGCTTTCCCCCACAAAGGCCACGGCTTCGCCCCGGGCCAGTTCGAAATCCACGCCGTCCACGGCGCGCACGGACCCGATGCGCAGGAAGCCCCACTGGCGCAGGTCGAACCAGGTGTGCAGGTTATTGGCTTTGAGCAGGATGTCGTTCTGTTGTTCAGCTTCCACGGGCCACCTCGTCTTCATGCAGCCAGCAACGCACCCGGCGACGCTCGCTGGGGCTGAACGCGGGCGGGTCCTGAGAACACTTGCCAAAGCGCGACGGGCAGCGGTCCGCAAAACGGCACCCCGTCGGCGGATCGATCAGGTCCGGTGGCTCGCCGGGGATGTAGCCCGGCGCCTCGGACTGATGGAGACGGGGCACGCTGTCCATGAGCATCTTCGAGTAGGGATGGGCCGGATGATGGAAGAAATCCCGCGCATCGCTGATCTCGACGATCTGCCCCGCGTACATCAGCGCCACCCGGTCGCCCAGCTCGCTTGAGGTGGCCACGTCATGGGTAATCAGGATGAAACTGGTGCCTTCCTCCCGCTTGATGCGCTTGAGCACGTTCATGATGCTGGCCTGGGTCAATACGTCCAACGCGGAGGTGGGCTCGTCCAGGATGACCACATCCGGCTCCGTGACCAGTGCCATGGCCAGGACCACCCGCTGGCGCATGCCACCGGAGAGCTCGAACGGGTAGCGCTGGAGGAAATCGGTGGACACGCCCACTTTTTTAAAGGTCTCGGCCACGCGCTCCATGGACCGCTCCTTCGACCAGCCCCGGTGCACTCTCAAGGGTTCGGCAACCTGTTCGCCCACGCGCACCACCGGGTTCAGGGCATTCATGGCCGCCTGCATCACCATGGCCATGCGGTTCCATTGGACCTGTTTGCGGAAGGCTTCATCCCCCAGCTGCATAACATCCGTATCGCCCAGCATGACCTGACCGCTGAACCGTTCAATGTTACGCGGCAGAAGTCGCATCAGGGCCTTGGCCAGGGAACTCTTGCCGGAGCCGGATTCGCCCAGCACCACCAGGGCCTCGTTGCGCCGCAGGTCGAAGCTGACGCCATCGACGGCCCGGGCAGTGCCCCGGCGCGTGCGGTAGTGCAGGGTCAGGTCCGAGACCTGGAGCAGTGTGTCCGCGCTCTGTGTCATTGCGTCCTCAGCCTCGGGTTGAAGATACGATCCAGGGCGAAGCCGAACATGGCGAAGCCCAGCCCCGTCAGCATCAGCAGTACCGCCGGCGACACCACCCAGTAGTAGAAGCCGTTATAGAGGGCGCTCTGCTCCTGGGCGTCATTCAGCACCTTGCCCCAGGTCGGCAGCTCAGGGTCGCCCAGCCCCAGGACCGCCAGCGACGCTTCCAGGAACACGAAGGTCGGGATCAGCGTAACAAAGGTGGGTATCAGCACCGGCAGGATGCGCGGGATCATGTAGCGCATGATGATGCGCCCATTGCCGGCCCCGTAGGCCCGGGCCGCCTCGATGTAGGGAGCCTCGCGGATGGGCAGCAGCATGGCCCGGTAGGTCTTGATGCCGGCGCTGAAGATACCCAGGGCAATCACCACCCCGAGCATCAGCCAGATGCTGGTGGAGTAGAGCGTGCCCACCATCACCAGTATCGGCAACATGGGCAGGATCATGTTCACTTCTGTCAGCCGCTGGATAATGGCGTCCACCCAGCCGCCGAACCAGACGCCGGTGGCCGCGATGATCAGTGTCGTAACCGTGGTGCCCACGGCGGCAAGCAGACCAAAGGCCAGTGCCACCGGGGTACCCCACATCAGTGCCAGCATCAGGTCCCGGCGCTGGTAATCGGTTCCGGCCAGCCCATGAACCCGGCCGTAAACGCCCAGGTCCGCCTCAAGTTCAGCGTCTTCATCAAAGAGGATGGCATCAATTGTAAGCCGGTACTGCCCCTGCTGTGCCTGCGGTGATTCCGGATTGCTGTCTCCCGCAAACAGCCCTACGTGGGGGACCATGCCCAGCCGACCTTCCAGGCTGGAGTTCTGGGATATGGAGACGCGTTCCTTCTCGCCAATCCGCTGTCCACCCAGGTTGATTGTCTCGCCATTGGGCCTGTGCCAGGTCAGCCTGACAAAGCCTTCTTTACCGCTCTGGCGCTGTTCAAGGAAGAGGTTGAGTTCACTGGGGAAACCTTCATTGTTGTAGCTGAAGTTCAGTGGGATGCGGACCTGTTTACCGCCTTCGAACCTCGCCTCCCTGACGTCGGCATCGTCACTCTCGATAACCTGGGTTCGCGGCTTGTCGCCCCCCGTCAGCCGATCCGTCCAGAGCGGCGATGCGTTGACCGGGTGCATTCGCCAGTGATCCCCGCCCCGCCACTGTTCCAGGGCCTCGGAATAGGGAATGGTGATCACGGTGTAGAAGGACAGCGCGATCAGGAACAGGATAATGGCCAGGCCACCCAGCGCCGACGGGTAACGCTTGAGTTCCTGCAGCCCCTGCGTCCAGCGATTCATGACTGCCCTCCTTCAATGCGCACGCGCGGGTCCAGGATTGCGTAGAGGAAATCCAGCATGAACACGGTCACCGCCAGCAGGTAAGCAAAGATCACCACGCCGCCGATGATCACGGGCGTATCCCGGTGCCCGATGGCCTGGAACAGCAGCGTTCCCAGCCCCGGCCAGTTGAAGACCTGCTCGAGGATGATGGCGCCGCTCCAGAGACCAATAAGCATCAACAGGAAGTTGGTGATGATCGGTGCCAGCGTGGGCCGCAGTATGTAACGGCTCTGGATCAGGCTTGCGGGCAGGCCCTTGGCTCGCGCCATTTCCACATAGTCCTCGCTGGAATGGATCAGGAAGAAGGTCCGCCAGGAATAGATGGAAATGAAGATAGACGAGATGAACATAGCAATCACCGGCAACACCATGTGGCTCAGCACGCTGCGGGCATAGGCCCAGTCGTTCTGAGGCGGCGGGATGTCCACCATGCCGCCGGCCGGCAGTACGGGAATGATGAACGCGAAAATCAGGATCAGGAAGATGCCGTAGAACCAGCCGGGTGCTGCGGAGCTTGGTGCCAGCCCGATAACCAACCTGTCCAGGCGGCTGCCGTAGTGTCGGGAAAGATAGAGGGCCGCGTAGACGGAAACGAAGAACACCAGCAGGTTCGCCGTGCCGAACAGCAACAGTGTCGCCGGAAGGCGTTCAACAATGATGTCGTAGACGTCCCGGGACCCGGCATCACTGTGCATCTCCTCGGCCCGGCCCAGATCGAGCTGGATGGCCTGGGCCAGGTAGTCGAAACTGCGCCATATGAAGGGCTGGTCCAGGTTGCGGCGCTCGATCTCCATCTGCACCTGTTCCTGGATGAGCTCATTGCGTTTCTCGGAGCTCATTGTCTGAAAGGAAGGGTCCGCCCGGACGGCCTCGGCAACAGTCGAGCGAATCTGCAACTCGCGGAGCTCATCCACCTTGCCGCCCATGTTGGCGATGATGATGGTGAGATAGACACCGACCAGGATGGTGACGAACAGCGCCAGCACCCGGCGGAGCGTAAAAAAGGCCAGGCGCCGGATATCGCGCAGCGGGCCAGTGCCCCTGGCGGCGGGCAGATTGGCATCACTCATCGGCAGCCTCCATGACCGTTGTGCCCTCGGGAACCGTGGCGAAGGCGTGGGAGGCGAAGGCGGGCAGTGCCACCCGGGACGAGGTGACCGCCAGTTCCAGGCTGTTGGCTCCGTCGCCCAGTGCATCAAGGGTGGATGCCGAAAGCTCAACCTGCCAGCGCCCCTCTTCGGTGTAGGTCGCCTTGCCCTTCTCCCGCATCGCTCCGTCACCGCCGAAGAGCAGGAATTCCACGCTTTCAATGGCCTCCCTGGGATAGGGCTCACCACCGAAGGTGATGTCCAGCGAGAAACGGGCGGATTCACCCTGGCGCACCATCATGGGGCCATTGAGGGCCAGTTCCGGGATTTCCGGTTCACTGAAGTCCAGCCACTTGGTGGCCGGGTCCGGAAAGTCCTCGTTACGGCGCAGCACCACTGTCTTTTCCACCGGATGCACGGAATGCAGGTAGAAGGGTCCGTCACCGACCCAGAAATGATTGCGCCGCTCGTACCAGTCGGCAAGCGCCTGATAACGGGAAGCAACTTCCTCCTCAGACTCGATCATATCCCCTAGCACGGAGGCGTACGGAAGGTAGTCTTTGTCCCTCGCACGCCCAAGGTGGCGTTTGAGCACATCCAGGCTGGGCCCGGAGACCATGCTCAGCCAGTCAATCCGGTTGGCGTCGGCCTTGTTGGAGGAAAACGCCAAGTCCCCCGCTTCCTCGGCCATCATCCCCAGCGCCAGCGTGTGCCATGCCTGGGGTGACAGTGCCTGCTGTGCCACGATGGTCTCGGCATCGGGCATGACCTGGTCACTGTAGACTTCAATGACCAGCGGGTCCCGCTCAAGGATCCGCCAACCCTTGAAATACTGCTCAAAGACGCGAAAGCGCGGAACATGGGCCGGGTCGAAGAAGGGACTGTTCTCATCGGCCCGGGCAAACGCCAGGATCCAGGGCAGCACCAGGTCCGCCAGGGACATTTCAGTCCCATCATGCCATCGCCGGTCCAGGAAGCCGTCCTCATAGGTGATGCGGGTGCGGGAACGGGCGGTGGTCCCTTCCGGATGGGCATCCGCCACGGTCTTGAAGTCACTGCGCTTGGCGTCCCACCCGATCCAGGCCTCCGGCGGAACCGTGATTTCCTCACTGGTTTCCAGACTGACCCAGTCGTGGGTGCGATTGACCGTTGTGTCCTCCTGGACGGTCACCTCGGCGCTTTCAATGCGCTGGGGTCGATAGAGGCCGGTGTAGGGATCCGGCACCAGCGGTGGGTCATTGAGGGCCCGCGTGATCATGGTATCGAACAGCCAGTTGCTGCCCGCCACCGGGTTCCAGGGCTCGGTCAGGATGCTGGGCGCGGCGAAGGTCATGCTGCCACCCACCTTCTCCTCATACCGCAATGTGTAGGGCCACAGCTGCGAGCCGGCAATGCCCCCGGCCAGGTCCGCCGCCAGGGAGACGTTGGCGGCCCGTGGAATGACGCTGAGCTGGTCCACCAGCCATATCCGGTAGGATTCCTTCATGGCCAACTCCATGCCCCGGGCCATAAGATCCCGCCGCTCTTCCAGGCTGCTGTAGTCCCGGCGTTCCAGCCGCTTGGCAATGCTGTTGAGTTCCTCAATCGGGTCATAGGCCTGCCAGAGCGGATCCGGGCGACCCCGGTTGGTGTAGTAGTAACTCAGGTTGCTGGAAACATCCCGGTTGATGGCCGTTGAAACCCAGCTTCCGGTGTACACATGCCACTCCCCCGCGGCCGGATCGGTGGCAATCCAGATGCGGGAGGCTTCTTCCGCCGTGCGGTACTGGCGGCGAACCTCGAAACCCTGATCAACCATCAGGTTGGCAAAGTAATCCCCAACCTGGTTGCGCGCATCCTCGGTGCGGATCAGGATCCGGAGCGTGACCGGTTCACCGTCGTAGTACCATTTCCCGTCACGACGCGTTGCCCCCAGTTCCTCCATCTCCTCGCTGACGATCTCTCGGGCGCGTTCAGGGTTGTGCCCATACTTGAGTTCCAGGGAGCGTGCCGTTTCCGCCAGGCGCGCGTAATCCGGGAAGGCCGTATTCATGGGCAAAAAGCGCGGAACCGCCATGCCGCCGTAGATCTCCTCCGCCACATGGCGGCGGTTCACCAGCCAGTTCATGGCCTCGCGGATACGGCGGTTGCTGAAGGGGTTGATGCCCGACTCGAATTCAGCCGGGTTCAGGGTCAGTTCCGTATTGGAGCCATAGGCGGTCTCATAGTCGCCCTTGGTGGAATCCTGCAGGCGATGGAAGGTGGTGGTGTTGGTTACCCCCTGGGCAAAAACCTGATGGCTGCCCCGCTCGATCAGGCCGGCAACCTTACCCACATCCGTTTCCTGAGTGAAAACCACCTCGTCCACCAGGGCGCCACGCCGATCGGACACATCGACCTCGGAGGCATCCCTGGTGTCATCCGCCGTATCACTGGTGTCTTCCTGGCCCATCAGCACAACAAGGGCAATCCCACCAAGGACCAGCCCTGCCAGAAGCCAGATTATTCTATTTATCACGGGCCGGGCACTCCAACTTCATGATCTGTTGACGCGTCAGGTTATACGAACTGCATGGCGCGGTAAAAGCGCGCACGCGCGGTTAGTGTCTCACTTCTGGCAAAAGGGCCAGAACTGGTAGAAGCGACGGCAGCGGAATTCCGACTCGCATTGCTTGAGCTGATTGTCATAGGCGTAGGCTCTCCTTTGCACACTGGCCGCATACCGCTGCAGAGCGGGCTTGCCCTTGTAAGTCCCACGACGATACCCCGTCGGTCCCTGATGATAGGCGAAATACAGGTGCTCCGGATTGGAGAGCGCGATTCCCAGCCGCTCATGAGTGCGCCGGTTGTACCAGCCGATGAAATCCGTGGCGTGCTTCATGTGCGTGCGACGCGCAAAAAGACCACCCGCGTCCTCCTCATACTCGCCCCAAACCGGATCCTGCGCCTGGGCATAACCATAGGCGGAGGAAGACCGGAACCAGGGGATGATGCCCCAGATCCAGGGCCGAGGCGGGCGTACATGACTGCGGAACGAGGATTCGCGCTGCACAAATGCCATCTGGGTGGCGATGGGCGTCCCCCATTTTTCTTCGGAGGCTCGGGCGTAGTCATACCACTGCGGCTCTTCGCGGAAGATCTCACAGATGTTGCGCTGATTGCTCGGCGGCGAGGGTGAGAACAGGGAGCAGCCACCGATCATCAACACCAGCCCCATCAACAGGGCCACCAGCCATCGTCGGTGTGCAGCGCCTTTACCAATGCAGTGGAACCGATTCAATAAAAAGCTCCTCGAATGACTCAGGGTGTCCAGAAAGCCCGGATACATTTTTGTTACTGACCGGGAACGCTTCGTTACATGACCTCGTTCAGGAGGGATAACCAGATACCACAACAAGCGCACAATAACGAGGTACCCCCATGCTCCCTCTCAACAAGACCCTGTTCGTCCTCCTTATGGTACCGGCCCTGAGCGCCTGTATCAGTGGCTCCGGCTCTGAAACCGGCAACAACGCGGAAATCGCCACCAATTCGACCGAGAGGGCCCGGAATTCCGCGGCACAGCCCGAGTCATCCGGCATACTGCCGGTCAAACACGACGGCCTCGAGCGCAAGGATGTTGACGGCACCGTTGTCTCCGACGATGGCACCGTTATTCACTATACCGTCTTTCTACCCGATCTCGAGTCCAACGAAGCCGCTCCCGTGGTGATCCATTCCCACGGCTATGGTGGCAGCCGTCTGACCAGCCTGTCTCCCGATGAAGGTGACGGTGAGTTCATCAGAGACGCACCCGCGAAAGCGGCCTTCCTGGCACGCGACAATGGCGCCATCGTAGTCAGCTATGACCAGCGTGGCTTTGGGGACTCCGGCGGCAGGGTGCAACTGATGGACCCGCAGAAGGAAGGGCGTGACTTCATCAATCTGCTGGACCGGATTGATCGCGAATTCGAAGACTTCATCCTGCGCTCCGCCGATGACCGCAGCCCCCGCGTCGGCACCCTCGGCCTGAGCTACGGGGGCGGTTACCAGTGGATGGCGGGCAGCATCGATGACCGGGTCGACGCCATGGTGCCGCTGACCACCTGGTATGACCTGCGCTTCAGCCTGCAGCCGAGCGACACCTCCAAGAACCTCTGGCTGTTCCTGCTGCAGGCCATTGGCATCCCCGGCAGCGAGGGAGACCAGTCCGAGGACATCTACACCAACTTTGTCCGTACTGTGATTCCAGGCGTGGATACAGAGAAAGAGTTTTCCCGCACCCTGACACAACACAGCCTGAGGGCCTACTGTGAAGGCTCCAACGAAAACCCCGGCGGCATTCCCCAGGCTGATACCCTGATCATCCAGGGCGTGGCGGACACCCTGTTCAACATGAACGAAAGCCTCGCAGCCTACGAGTGCATGCGCGACGCCGGCCGGAACACCAACCTGATCGTGCAGCGCCTTGGGCACATCGTGCCGGTTGCAGAACGTACGCCCGGGCCTTCTGACGGCTTTGCAACGGAGCGTTTCCTGCAGTGCGGCGACGAGGAATATGAAACCTCGCATTTAATCCACAACTTCCTTGACACCCGCCTGCGCGGCAAGAGCAACGAACTGTCCCTGCCCGATACGTGCATGACCATCGGAGGTCGCGACGGTATAACCGGGGAGGAGATCGTGCGTGGCGGGGAGCTTTTCACCCCCGAGGACCGGATTCTGCAACCGGAGGATGCCACGGATCTGCTCGACCCGCCGAATCTCGACGATTCCGGCAACCTGCCCGCGGACTACCTGGAGCGCGTCTCGCCGAGCATGTCCATCGAACTGTTCACGGCGGAAAACGACCTGGATATGGCCGGCATCCCGGAGATATTACTGGATGTTGAGACAATTTCTCCGTCTGAGCCAACGCTGTTCATGGGTCTGAAAGTAAGCCCAGAGGGCGGGGAAGACTCGACGCTGATCCACAACCAGGTTGTCCCTGTGGTGGGCAAGAGCGCCATCAGCCAGGAACTGGCGGGGGTGACCTTCCCGCTGGAAGCCGGTGATACCCTCTCGCTGGTGGTCTACACCGCCCACCCGCTGTTCGTGAACCATAACGAGGAAGCGCAGACCATCGTCAATCCGATTAGGTTGAGCAATATGATGATCCGGTTGCCGCTGTTGGACTGAAGGCTTGCAGGAGATAGGTGGAGCGGGCGACGAGGTTCGAACTCGCGACTTTCAGCTTGGGAAGCTGACGCTCTACCAACTGAGCTACGCCCGCAAAAATCTTTAACTGTCTGTTTTTAAGGGCTTCCTATCAGGCCACCTACTGACCGATCAGCCCCCTCTCCGGCTGTGTCCCCACGCTGTGCAAAGCGTCACTCTGCGGTCCCCACAAGAGTGGGCGTCGGGATCGATTCGTGGAGCATGAACAGGAAACCACCGCGAACCGCTGCTGTCAATCCTGGTCCGCATCCAAACGCTGTGGTTACACAGACCAAAGCGTCAGCGTGCCCCGCTCCCCATCCACGAGACTTCTAAATCCATACCGTCCCATTGGACGCACCGAACGAAAAATTCAAGCGAATACAAAGCACTGCACCACCACATAAGCTAAGATGCTATCCTGAAAGAGGTTTACAATCCCCTTAGATAGGCGCGAAGCCGGTGCTATCTGGAATTCAGAGATATTGATAACGCGGAATTCTCGCGATTACCTGTTAGCTGTGATTGCCCATCCGCAGAGTGATACTATAGTGTCAGTATCAATCTGGATCAGGGTGAGCCCATGAAAGTTGAGCTTGTTACAAACCTTAAGCGCCAAGCCACAAAAATCCTGGCAGACCTGCATCTGTCCAAAGAGCCGGTACTGATCACTGAACATGGCCAGCCATCCGCTTATCTTATTGATGTGCAGGATTACGAGTTCATGCAGCGTCGGCTTGAGCTGCTTGAGGGGCTCTCACGGGGAGAGCGTGCTGTACTTGAGGGAAGAACGTACAGCCAAAGTGAGGCCAGGGAGAAAATGAGTAAATGGCTGAAGTAATCTGGACTGAGCCGGCCCTTCAAGAATTAGACGCAATCGCAGAGTACATTGCTCTGGATAATCCTGCCGCTGCAACCCGCTTGGTAGAAGAGGTTTTCGATAAAACCGACCGCTTGGAAGATTTTCCCCAATCCGGACGGATTCCTCCAGAGCTCCCTAATTCGGTGTACAGGGAGGTAGTGGCTCCACCGTGTCGCATTTTTTATCGTGAGGATGAGAAGCGGGTTCTCGTCCTCTATGTCATGCGAGAGGAGCGGCAGCTTCGTGCGTACATGCTTGGGAACCGCTAACCCGGCGCGTCACTCGAATGCCTTTGTCTCCGCTTCGCTACGTCAAAGCCACCGATGCGCTTCGGCGTTGTGCGACAAAAGTGGAGCATTGATCCGGTGCAAGCGGGTGGTATGATAATTTCATACTTCTGCCCTGTTATGAGGGCACCAGCTATGAGAATGCACCGGAAAACCATCACGCTGACTGAACAACAAGACGACTGGGTGAAAGGCCAGATTGAAAGCGGTCACTTTGGCAATGATAGTGAGTATATCCGCGATCTCATCCGGAGAGATCAGCCCTGGGCGATCTCGGCCTGTGTCGGGAAGCTTCGACCCTTGAGGCGTTCTGTCGTGCCTTCGATGTCATCGACGAGAAGCAGCAGGAAATCCCCCTCCTCCGCCTCGGCGATGGCCTTTGCCACTGCCTCCTGTTCACTCATGATCGTTTCGACCTGAATGGACGAATCGGCATGCGTGGCACCGCGGTGAATGAGCTTCGCCGTCTCGCCGGTCTCGCGCCCACGGGCATCCGTCTCATAGACATAGAGAAGATCGCACATACTGGCGAGCTGCCCGCCCAGGGCCCAGAGATCTTCGTCCCGCCGGTTGCCGGGTGCCGTGGCGACACCGATCCTGCGCTTGGTGGCCAGCCCCTTGACCAGAGATTCAAGCGCCTCAAGCGCCGAGACGTTGTGACCGTAGTCGATAAGGCATTTCACACCATCCGCCTCGAAATAGTTTGTGCGGCCCGGCATCTGCGCCGGTGTCGGATGGAAGGTTAAAAGCCCCGCCCGAACGTCGTCGATCTCGACCCCATGGCTGATGGCGGCCGCGGCCGCGGCCATCGCGTTCTGTACGTTGAAAAGCGCATGGCCTTCGAAGGCGATCGGCACATCGTTGACTTCGACGATTTCGACCGTGACCTTGCCTTTGAGCAGAACGATCTTCCCGTTCTTCACGGACAGCACCATGCGGTGGTTACTGAGGTGCTCGGCCAGCGCCGGATTATCGGGATTCATCGTGACGTATATGATTTCACCACGCGCCCAATAGGTGCCGTGCTCCATCACTAACGGGTCGTCGGCGTTGAGAACGCAGTACCCGCCCTCCTTCTTCACCGAATCGACAACGACGGTCTTGCAGCGGGCGAGTTCATCCAGCGTATGGATATCGTGTTCGCCCAGATGATCGGAGGCGATATTCAACAGAACGCCGACATCGCATGCGTCAAAGCCCAGCCCGCGACGCATGATGCCGCCGCGCGCGACTTCAAGCACGGCGTGCTCGACAGTCGGTTCCCGAAGCACGGCCTGCGCCGCCGCGGGGCCGGAATAGTCACCACGCAGGATGACATTGTTGTCGATCTCGACCGTACCGGTACACCCCATGCCGACGGAATTCCCTGCCTCGCGAAGAATATGCGTCGTCAGGCGCGTCGTCGTTGTCTTACCGTTGGTACCGGTAATCGCGGTTATCGGAATCCGGCCGTTGTTCGTCGGGTCCGGGAAGAGCATATCCACCACATGCTCGCCCACGGGACGTGGCGTGCCATGGGTCGGCGACATATGCATGCGGAAACCCGGTCCGGCATTGACTTCGACGATACCGGCCGACTGCTGATCCAGCGGTACGACCAGGTTTTCGGCCAGAAGATCGATGCCGATCACATCGAGCCCGACAAGGCGGGCAACCCGTTCCATCGTGAACCGCACTTCCGGGTGTACGTCGTCGGTCAGATCCGTTGCCGTACCGCCCGTCGAGAGATTGGCGGTCGATTTCAGATACGCGATCTCGCCTTTCGCCAGCACGGTATCCAGCGTATAGCCCGCCTGCTCCAGCATCCGATGGGTCTGTTCGTCCACGTGAATCTGGGTCAGCAGGTTTTCATGACCCACACCACGGCGCGGATCAGTATTCTCTAGTTCGATAAGTTGCTGGATCGTGTTCGTTCCATCGCCCGTCACATGAGCGGGTCGACGGCGGGCCGCGGCGACGAGCTTGCCGCCGATCACCAGCATCCGGTGGTCCTCACCCTTGATGTAGCGTTCCACAATCACGGTTTCGTGCCGCGCATGGGCCGCTTCATACCCGGATTTCAGATCTTCGATAGAGGTGATGTTGGTCGTCACACCGCGTCCATGATTACCGGACAGCGGTTTGGTGACGACCGGCCAGCCGATCCAATCCGCCGCGCTTCGCGCCTCCTCGAAGGAATAACAGACTTGCCCGCGCGGCACCGGGACGCCGGCATCGTCCAGTACCTGCTTGGTCCATTCCTTGTCGTCAGCGATCGAGTGGCCGATGATCCCCGACGCGTCCGTCACCGTCGCCTGAAACCGCCGCTGTTTGACGCCCTGGCCAAGCTGCGTGTAACTGGTGCCTTCGGTAAGATTATAGGCTGGAATGTTTCGGGCCCTGGCGGCATTGACGATCGATCCGGTGGAGGGTCCGAGCGCATTGGCGTCGCGAACCTCTTTCAGACGATCGATAGTGGGACCGAGGTCCACGTCCTCGCTATCGTAGAGCTTCTGCGCGATCTCGACCGCAGCCTCGCCCGCAGCAAGGCCCGTGGCTTCGTCCCGGTAGCGATAGACCACGTTGTAGATCCCGGGCTCATAGCTATCGACGGTTTTCCCATATCCAACGGAAAAGCCGACCAGGTTCTGCAACTCGATCGCGAGATGCTCGACCAGATGCCCGGCCCAGGTACCATCCCTGAGCCGCTGCAGAAAACCACCCGGTTCCCCAACCGAGCAACGGTGCTCGTTGATGCTGGGAATCAGGTTCAAAAGCTTATCTGCTATCCCCGGAACCTTGTCGCTGGGCCGCTCTTCCAGTTCATCGATAGCGAGCCGCATGTAGATGGTTTTGTAGCGGCTATAGTAATTCGGCCCACGCAGAGCGCGGTGTTCAAGAATTCGCAATCCAATGCTCCAGACCTTCGGCCCTGAGCTCTTCGGGGCCCAGGACCCGCCGCTCCGTCAGGTTAAATCCATAACCATCGACCAGCGCATGCATGATGATGTTGTGTACGGTGACAGCTTCACCGTCCGAAAGCTCGAACACATTCGAGCCTGTTATATGGGAACTATCAACGATGATGACATGACCGGGCCCGAAAGCCCGCATTACATCGCCCTCGAACAGGACCGCCGCATCCTCACCCAGGCCGACGCCCAGGTATTCGGGGTTGGTGGCGCCCACTTCCATCAATCTCGAAAAGCGTCCACGCTCAAGGAAATGGGTATCCATGATGACGCCGTCAACCAGGCCGAAGCCGGCAGCCATCTTCACCGCCCCCTTGCGCAGAGAATCGTCAGGCGGACCGCCATAGACCATCGTCTGGGACTGACAGGCCGCCCCCGCGCTCGTGCCCGCGATCACGGTGCCCGATTGATGCCGAGCACGGATCGTCTCCATAGCGGGAGAAGCGCCGAGAATATTCGTCAGCCGCATCTGGTCGCCGCCGGAGATGAAAACAATGTCCGAGTTCCGGATCATTTCAACGAAATGTTGCGACGCCGCGTCACTGCGCTCGCGGATCCGGATGTCCAGTACTTCCGACGCGCCCAGGGTCGAAAACGCCTCGCGATACTCACCGAATACATCGTCGGGAACGCTGCTCGCCGTCGTGATGACACCGACGATCGGCGCCTCCTTTTTCGACAACGACAGGACACGGCGCAGTATCTCCGCCTCGGACGTCTTGTCCTCCGCGCCGCCGATTGCGACAAGCGGCCCTCCAGGGGTAATCTTGGCGGGTATGCTCATTGACTGCACTCCGAACCCCACAATTGAATGGTCCACAGTATTATATAGGTAATAGCCAGAACATTGGCTAATGACATAACCTGGATCACATTGGCAGTACCAATAAGGCATACGAAATCTTCTGGAGAATGACCATGATTCGCGGCTTTAGTCTCGCAGTTCACGGCGGCGCGGGCGTTTTGCATCGCGATTGCATGACACCGGAGCGTGAGGCCGAGTATCACGCCGCGCTGGACCGGGCGTTGAGCGCGGGTGAAGCTGTTCTCAACACTGATGGTTCCGCGTTCGACGCCGTGACGCAGGCGGTCTGCACCCTTGAAAACGAACCCCTTTTCAATGCGGGTCGCGGCGCCGTCTTCACGCGCGATAAGCAGCATGAAATGGATGCCTGCCTAATGGACGGCAGCAATCGCCAGGCGGGTGCCGTCGCCGGAATTTTCGGGCCGAAGAACCCCATACTGGCAGCCCGCAGCGTTCTCGAAAACACCGATCACGTTTTCATGATTGGAGAGGGCGCACTTGCCGTCGCGCGCGCCGCCGGGCTCGATTTCGAAGAGAAGGCTTATTTCTTCACGCAGCACCGGTGGGACGCATTGCAGGAGACGCTGAAGATGGAGGCGGAAGGGACGCTCGACGATGATCCCTCCCGCCGTCACGGTACCGTCGGCGCAGTGGCGCGCGATCGCAACGGCCATCTTGCGGCGGCGACCTCCACCGGCGGCATGACGGCGAAGCGATCCGGTCGCGTCGGCGACACTCCGGTGGTCGGCGCCGGGACCTATGCCGACGATGCCACCTGCGCGGTATCCGCAACCGGCGATGGCGAAGCCTTTTTACGCCTGTGTGTCGCCCATGAGATCGAGGCCCGCATGCGCCTCACCGGCGTTTCATTGGAACGCGCCGCCGAGGACGTGATAATGACCGAGCTTAACGCCTTGAACGGAACCGGGGGCATCATCGCGCTGGATCGCAACGGTGCCATCACGACGCCCTTCAACTGCGAGGGCATGTATCGCGGCTGGTCCGTCGAAAGGGACGGTCGACAAATGGCAATTTACTGAGCACTCAGGACGGAACTCTCCCTTACCGATAGGGTCGGCGAATGGATAAACCTGTTACATGGCGAGCCCTCTTACTGACCGCCGCCGCCTCGGTGCTGGTCACTCTGGCCATCATGGCGGCCTCGCTGGCGCTGCTGCTTATGCTGTTTCTGCAACCGGCCACCGACGATCAGGGGCGGATCACCTCCATCAATCTGCCCGAAACACTTCCCTTCCGCATCACGATGCCGGAAGGCATGACCGCGAAGGTAACCAATCCGATCAAGATCAGCGTCCCACTCAAGGACAAGTTGTCAGTGCCCATCCGGAACGCCTTTACTACCGAGGCGACTATCGATGCGCGAATACCCATCGATATGAACGTACGAGTCGACCAGCGCATTCCGGTGGACACATCCATGGACCTCGACACCGAGATCCAGGCAAAAGTCTTCGGAGTCTGGGTGAAGATGCCGATAAAGGGGAGCGTGCCCATCAATCTGGATGTGCCGGTACAGGCGGAGATTCCGGTCCAACAGAGTATTCCCCTGAAGCTGAAAACGCCTGTTACGGTCAAGCTCGATGAGGTCTTCACGGTACCGGTGAACACCACGCTGACCAGCAGGGCTCGACTGCTGACGCCCCTCGTCATTCAGCCCGAGCCCATGGTCATCGGTATTGAAAACGCAACCATGCAATGGCCCCGCCGAACCCCCTCGGATGCAGAGCCCGCCCCGGAGTAAGCGATGGAATCCGCCGAGATCCAGTCCCTGATGAATCGCATCCGCGAATGCCGCATCTGTCGGGATTGCCCCCGCCAGGAGCCGGGGCTGCCCCATGAACCCAGACCCGTGCTGCAGGCCAGCCAGCGGGCGCGCATCTGCATCGCCAGCCAGGCGCCGGGCAACAAGGCGCACCAGAAAGGCCTGCCCTTTTACGATCCCTCCGGGGTTCGATTACGGGAATGGCTGGATGTCACGGACGCGGAGTTCTACGATCCCGAGCGCTTTGCCATCATCCCCATGGGCTTCTGTTTCCCGGGTTATGACGCCAAGGGTGGCGATCTGCCACCCCGGCGCGAATGTGCCGAAACCTGGCACGACCACCTTTTTGCAGCGCTGCCTGATCTGGAACTGATCCTGGTGATTGGCCAGTATTCCCAGCGTTACCATCTGCCTGAGCGCCACCGCCGGAAAACGCTGACCGACACGGTCGCCAACTGGCGTGAGATACTTGAAGAAGACCAGAACCCCGCCGTGCTGCCCATGCCACACCCCTCGTGGCGCAACAACGCCTGGCTGCGCAGGAATCCATGGTTCGGAGAGCAATTGCTTCCGGAACTGCAACACCGGGTACGGCGCCTGATCAGTTAGCAACGACCGGGTAGCAGGGATCGCCCCAATCCGCCTCTGGATGAGCCATGAGAATGGCAATGATCACCGGGACCAGCTGGGCCAGAATATTGGCCCCATCACGCACCTGTTCCCGGTTGATGGAACTGTTCCAGGTGGAGCCGCCATGCATGATCTGGTTGCGCAGAGTATAAAGTCTTGAAAAAACCTCCCCAAGAACCCGGGCCGTATCGTTGGAACCCAGGGCCCGGGATGCCGTCACCTTGGCGCGCTCGAAAAGTCCGTGCCATTCGCCCCTTGGCCTGACCCCGTTCTGGCATTCCCAATAGGGCTGGAACACATACTGGTTATTGAGCAGAAGGCGAATGGCGTTGGGGAACTCGGTCCAGACCACGGAGGAGAGCTGCCCGTCGCGATCCAGCTGGACGAGCTTCTCGAGGAAATCGCGCAGGACCCGTTGCTCCGGCATCGGCGTCTCGGCCCTCATTTCCTGGGCGTAGACGGCATTGAAGGCAATCCAGAGGAAGACGAAGCGACCGTCATCATCCGCACACTGCTCCGAGCGGTGCAGCCAGCTCAACGCTCGATGAACCCGCAGATCCAGGGAATCCGGGAGCTGCTCCCGGATCGCTCTGTGCCGGGCCTTCAGGGCCTCGAAGTCATCTGGCATTTTTTCCTCTCCCTAGCTTTACCCGCCGGCGTGCCGAGCCCTTTTATAGCATTGGGCAAAAGCCGTGTCAGCGCATTAAAAGTCCTTTGGTGCGCGGGACGTTGTTTGACCTGCGCCTGGAATGATTATAGGTTCTTACAACGTAGATGAGGCATTACCGGCGTTTAACCCGGTTCCCGACGGTTTCATTATCTAATAACCGATGGAGTGTTATTGCAGTGATACGGGCTGAAGGCGTTACCAAGATATTTGGACCCGACCCGGATTCGGTGCCGCCATTACTGAAACAGGGCAAGACCAAAGACGAAATTCAGGCCAAAACCGGTCACGTGGTGGGTGTTAACAATGCCAGTTTCCAGGTGGGCGCAGGCGAGGTCTTCGTCATCATGGGCCTTTCGGGAAGTGGCAAGTCCACACTGATTCGCTGCGTCAACCGCCTGATTGAACCCACCTACGGCAAGATCATCCTGGATGACCCGGAGTTCGGTGATCAGGATATCGCATTGATGGACGAACAGACGCTCCGACAGATGCGCTCCTCGCGCATGAGCATGGTTTTCCAGCATTTTGCCCTCTTTCCCCACCGAACCGTTCTATCGAACGTGGTCTACGGCCTTGAAGTCCAGGGCCGGGATAAGGCCGAGCGCGAAGAACTCGGTCAGAAATACCTGAAGATGGTGGGCCTGGGCGGCTGGGGCGACCATTACCCCAACGAGCTCTCCGGCGGTATGCAGCAGCGGGTCGGGCTGGCGCGGGCCGTGGCCACCGAGGCCAAGATCCTGTTGATGGACGAACCGTTCTCCGCACTCGATCCGCTGATCAAGGTCCAGATGCAGGATGAGCTCATCAAGATCCAGCGCGAACTGGACCGTACCATCCTATTTATCACCCACGACCTTGATGAAGCCATGCGCATTGGCGATCACATCGCCATCATGGAGGCCGGCGAGATCGTTCAGATCGGTAACCCGGAAGAGATTCTGGTGAATCCGAAGACCGAATATGTCGCAAATTTCGTGGAACACGCCGACCCGACCGGCGTCATCACAGCAAGAACCGTGGCGCTTCCCTTCAATGGCCGGCATTTCGAACCGAGTGGCGAAGAAGAAGGACTGAGCTTCTGGCACCGCAAGGGCTACCCGGAAATTCGGTTTGGGGTTGATAAGGACGGCAAACTGAGTCGGATGACCTTCGAGGGAAACGACGTATCAATCTATGACCTGGAGACCCGCATCAACGAGGTGGACAACGCCCCGGCACGTCATACCGATGCCGCGGTCTACTGCGAGGAGAACACGATCCTGAAGCAGGTCATGAGAGGGCGCGCCTATTCTGAACTTCCCGTCGTGGTGAACGACGGCGAAGGCCGCATGACGGGCGTGATTGACGAGCCCGAACTGATCAATGGAATTCTCGAAAAGCGCGGTTACGCGCAGGATGACTGAGGTCCCCTATCATGAATGATCTGATTCCAATGCTTGGCGGTTTTCTCAGCGATCCGTTCGAGCTTTTCAACATCCCGATCGAGGAATGGGTCACCCAGTTCGTCAACTGGCTGGTTGATACCTTCCGCAGCTTTTTCAGAGCCTACGTGAGTCCGCCCGTTAAAGCCGTCATGGAAGCCGTTCAGTGGCTTCTGACGTCCACGCCTCCATTGATCTTCCTGGCCGTACTCTTCGTCATCGGGTGGCGGTCCGCCTCCTGGAAGGTGGGTCTTTTCGCGCTCATCGCCTTTACCGTTATCGGGTTCATGGGGCTGTGGGACGGCCTGATGGTAACCCTGGCCCTGGTCATCACCTCCGTGCTTTTCTGCCTGGTGATCGGTATTCCCATTGGCATCCTGTGCTCGCGTAAGGACCTGACCTACACGATCCTGCGCCCCATACTCGACATCATGCAGACAACACCGCCCTTTGTTTACCTGGTGCCGGCGGTAATGCTGTTCAGCATCGGCAACGTGCCCGGGCTGATTGCGACCATCATATTTGCAATGCCGCCGACCATCCGCCTGACCAACCTGGGTATTCGACAGGTTCCGAGTCAGTATACTGAGGCGGCTACCGCATTCGGTTCATCCCCGCAACAGATTCTCTGGAAGGTGCAGGTGCCCCTGGCCCTGCCCACTATTATGGCGGGGCTCAACCAGACGATTATGCTGGCGCTTTCCATGGTCGTAATCGCCGCCATTATCGGGGCCGGCGGTCTGGGCCTGGAGGTCTTTCAGGGTCTCAACCGACTGGATATCGGGCAGGCCTTTGTCGGTGGTCTCGGCATTGTTCTGCTGGCCATGGTTCTGGACAGGATCACCCAGGGGCTGGGTGACAAGGCGCCCGGAAACCGGGCGGGCGGCGACGAATAAAAACCATCTGTGTAGGGATAAACGGACCCCTTGCGGGCCCGTCTATTGGCACAGTCACAAGCCGGCACAAGCCGGCGCATGAAAAACGGAGGAAAATGTCATGACAAGCCTGAAACTCACGGGTAATGGGGCTTCCCTGAAGACCCTGGCCCTCGCGTTCATTGCGGCACTCGCTGTCGGCAGTGCTCACGCGGACGAGCACAAATCAATGCCTGGTGAAGGCGTTACCGTCCAGCCGGCTGTAGCAACCTGGACCTCTGCGATACCGGTAAGCTACGTGTACATGGAGCTCCTGAGTGAGCTCGGATACAACGTGGAAGACCCGATGTCGCTGCAGAATCCGGTAGCTTACCTGGCCATGTCCGAAGGCGACGTGGATTACTGGCCCAACGGCTGGTTCCCGCTGCACAACCCTCAGCTGCCTGACAACGCGGATGAAACCATCACGATCTATGAACCGCTCTGCACTGGCTGTGGCATCCAGGGTTACCTGGTGAACAATGAAGCCATTGAGAAGTACGACATCGAAGGCATCATGGACATCGCGGATCGCGAGGAAGTCCGCAACGCCTTTGACCATGACAACGACGGCAAGGCAGAGCTCTATGGCTGCCCGCCCGGCTGGGGTTGCCACGAAGGCATCAATGCGATGATCGACAAGTTTGAGCTCGGCGATCGCATCGACCACGTGGACGCGGGCTACGCCGCCAACTTCACCGAGGCAATGTCCCAGATCGAGCAGGGCAACCCGGCGCTCTACATGACCTGGGGCCCCAGCGCGTGGATCCTGAAGCTGGTACCGGGTCAGGACGTAAGCTGGGTCAATGCGCCTGGCATCGTTGAGAGTGAGAACGAGAAGGCATCCGGTATCGACGGCGCAGTAACCGATCCCATCAACATGGGCTTTGTTGCGGCTGACATCCAGGTTGCGGCCAACAGCAAGTTCCTGGATGAGAACCCGGCTGCCAAGGAGCTGTTCAAGCATGTCCGTGTTCCGCTCAAGTGGATCAGCCAGGTAGACGCCAAGATGAGCGACCAGAACCTGGACGACAGCGAGGTTCGCCCGCTTGCTGCTGAGTGGATTGAGGAAAACCGTGACAAGGTGGATGAGTGGCTGAAGGCAGCTCGCAAAGCTGCTGAATAAGCCGCTGCTTCACTGCGGCATGAAATAAAAGGGGCTCTTCGGAGCCCCTTTTTTGTGCTCACAAACAGCCGGATGACCGGGATGACAGCAATCACTGGTTGTTCAGCCAATGCAGAAAGAAGAGTAAGGAGTGAACATACAATCACCTGAAACACTGGTTTCAGGCCTTTCATGACCGTTTCAGCCCGGCCATCCGGCCGGGCATTTTCCTTCAACGCTCTTGGCAGCCTCCCTGCAATCCGCCATTATGGATCAGCAACGAATGCCCTAACCGGCAGAACAGTTCTGATCGGATGCGCAGCATGTCAAACCCATGGATCAGTCATCGAGGCCTGGATGAACAGTATACCGAGAATACCGAGGCCGCGTTTGACGCCGCACTGGACGCAGGTTTCGAACACCTGGAAACGGACCTTCGCTCCACTGTGGATGGCGGACTCGTTCTGCACCATGATGCCAGCCTGAGCTGCACCGGCGGTAAACCCGGCCGCATCGAAACCCTCAGCTTCAACGAGTTCCGCCAGATCCGCTACCACTGCGGCCAACCCGGGCTGACTCTGGAGCGATTCATGGAACGGTTTGACCGGGCACGCTGGGTACTCGATATCAAGCCCGATCACGCGCTGAGGACTCTGCGGTCACTGTCGCAATGGGCCCGGGAAACCGGAAAACTGGACTGGATTATTCGTAATGCCCGCTTCCTGGTGTGGCGGCCTCAGGACGAGATTGCCCTGAAAACACTCATGCCTGGTGCACAGACGCTGGCCGGTGCCAAAGAGTGCCGGCGCGCCGGGGCGTCAATCCTGCTGGGTCTCCCGCTCCTTGGTCGTATCCGCGAGGCCAGGACCTACTCCCTGCCCCCACGTTTTATGGGGCGGAACCTCTACGACCCGCGGATCACCGGCCACTATCATGGTCGTAAGGCGCATCTGCTCGCCTACCTCCCGGAGCAGGTCCGGGATATGGAAAACGCGCTCATGGCCGGTGCCGACGAGATCCTCATCAACGGCAGACCTCCAACACTTTAGGTTTCGTTTCCTCGCCATCTTTGCAGTATCTCTCAAATCGCATCCTGTAAAGATGGTAATCTCCGGCTGTGTATTCACTCGGCAGGGATTTCGTAATGCGGACAAAGGCGCCGGCTCTAACCCTTATCCTTCTTTCAATGCTGCTCCTCAACGGTTGCGGCATGAAGATCTATCAGTCGCTGGGTAAGGATATGGGAGCCTATGTCCGTCCGGTGACAGGCCCCGAGTTTTCTCCCGTGCCCAGCTATAAGTGGAACGGCAAGAAACAGGCGCTTTTCTACTTCTATCGCCCGGAATCCCAGTGGGGCAATGACGAGATCATGGCACCCAGCTTCTACGTGGATGACAACCATTACTTCAACCTCCGCGCCAATGGCTACACCTGGCTCGTGGTCCTGGCCGGCAAACGCGAGTTCGATATCCGTCGCCCCTTCAACGGCATCGAAGGCGTGGAGCACATGGGGCCCATTACCCTGATGTTTGACCACATTCTGGATGCCGAATTCAGGGTTAAAGCGGGCGAAACCTATTACCTCCGTTATTCGGAAGTGGATGATCCAGAATCCATCTATGAAGGGCTTCCAGAGGACCATCCCCTGAACAAGGGTGCGGCCCGTTCGGACAAGGGTGCGCTCCGTCTGGTGGATGAAGAAACCGCTCTACCGGAGATCCGCAAGACCCGACTGCTTCTGGACAAAGTGGCGGTTCACAACAGTGCGGCCCAATCCATTGTCGAGGACAACCGTGAGACCGACTACCAGCGCCGACGCGCTGAGCTCCTCGAACAGCGGAAGGAGGAGATCCAGGCCCTCAAGGAAAGTGGTGATTATGAATCGGCGTCCTGGTACTGGCCCTGGGGTGGCGGCCCCACTAAACGCCTCGAGACGGACCGTAAACTGCGTCAGCTAGACCGCAGGCGCGAAGAACGTCTGGCGAAAGAAAGCGACGGACACTGGTGGTGGCCCTTCGGGTGATGGGTATTGCCGGTAACATTTCGTAAACGACGCCTGGCGCCGTAGTCCGTACCCTGTTGGTAATTACCGGAATATATGCGCCATGTCAGCCAATACCATCGAACATAACCAGAATGCCAATCTCCTTCCCGAAGACGGCCAACCTGTCTGGCTTTTTGGTTACGGCTCACTGATCTATAAGGTCGACTTTGAGTTTCTTGAGGCGCGCCAGGCGACTCTTGATGGCTGGAAGCGTCGGTTCTGGCAGGGCTCTCACGACCACCGGGGCACCCCTGAACATCCCGGCCGCGTCGTTACCCTCATGCCCGATGCCCAGGCGCGCTGCACTGGCATTGCCTATCGCGTCAGCCCCGATGTGTTCAGCCATCTCGATGTCCGCGAGAAAAACGGCTACCTGCGACTCTTCAAGCCTTTGGCGCTGCACGACGGGGACACCGTGGACGCCCTTGTGTATATCGCCACTGAAGACAACCCGGCTTTCGCCGGACCCGCGCCTGAACACGATATCGCAGCCAGGATTCTCCAGTGCCAGGGCCCGAGCGGCCCCAATACAGACTATGCGCTGGCGCTCGCGAGTGCACTCAGGGGCATGGGGGTGGATGAACCGCATGTATTCGAGATTGAACGCCACCTGCAGGCCATGCTTGCGACGTCTAATAAACCCGAGGTGAGACCCTCATGACCACAACAAAGCTGAAGGTAATAGGGGAACGGCTCCGCACCGATTTCCAGCTTTCCATCATCACGCTGCTGGGTGCTGCCGCCATTTTCGGGATCGTGCCTTTTGCGTTCTATCGCTTCCTGGAGCACAACTACCTTGCCGGCGTTACCGACTCCATTATTTCCTTTGGCATCGTGAGCGGTGTCGCCTATGCCTGGTTCTCGGGGGATACCGAGCGCACCGGTTTTGCTATGGCTATCTTCTCCTGTATGGCGGCCGTCGTCATTTCCAACCTTCTGGAGAACGTCGGCCATATGTGGGTTTACCCGGTCCTGGTCGCCACCTTCTTCCTGACACGACCAAGGGCGGCCATTCTCCTGAATACGGCAACCATTGTGTCGAGCGTGATTTACGCCACATCCCTGCAAACCACCGAAAGTCTTTTTGCCTTTTTTACTACCTGTATCGTGGTCAGCGCCTGCGCCTTCATCTTTGCGCTCCGCAATGAACACCAGCGCGAGGAAATGGCAAACCTGGCGCGACTTGACCCGCTGACCGGCGCCCGTAACCGGCGCTCCATGGACGATGCGCTCAAGCTGGCCGTCTCAACGGCCGAGCGCGTGGGCACCGCCTACGCCCTGGTGATCCTGGATCTGGATTACTTCAAACGGATCAACGACAAGCATGGGCACAGTCTCGGGGACGACATCCTGGTTCACCTCACCAAACTGGTGGATGACAGTACCCGTCAGACTGACCAGCTTTTCCGTTTCGGTGGCGAGGAGTTCGTGCTGCTGATGCCCGGCGTTGACCTGCAGGGCATGAAAGCCGTGGTCTACAACCTGCGCCAGAAAATCCGCTATAAGCTGTGCAGTCCGGATGGCCCAGTCACCGCCTCTTTCGGCGCGGCATTACTCCACGAGGATGAGGGCTGGGAATCCTGGCTCAAGCGGGCAGACGATGCGCTTTACAGGGCCAAGGACGCCGGACGGGACTGCATCATCATCGACGACGACGAGGAATAGTTCGCCTCAATCCGCAAGAACCCAGCCATCGCCAGACCGGCAAGCCCATCCTTCCCGTTCGAGTTTCAGCAGGTGAGCCTTCAGGGAACGTGCGGCAACGGGATGGATTCGGCTGTCCACATCACTGTAGACATGCGCGAGCAGGGCCTGCTCATCCGCCGGCCCCAACGCGCGCAGGGCACCAATGAGTTTGCGCTCACGCACATGTCGGTGTGTGATCAGGTAGTCGAACACCGCATTGGGGTCATCCATGAGCTGTCCATGACCCGGTAGCAACCAGGATACCGGCTCTGCCAGCATTCGCTTGAGCGAGGCCATATAATCAGCCATATCCCCGTCAGGGGGGCTGATCACCACGGTGGAATCCTGCATCAGAAGGTCGCCCGCAAACAGCAACCCCTCGGATTCCATCAGAAACGCCAGATGATTCGAGGCATGGCCCGGTGTGTGCAGCACCCGCAGCCGTCCCGGCCCGTAGCCGAGAAAGGTGCCATCGGCCGGCACCAGATCCGGGGCAGGCTCCGGGTGATGTTCCGGCAGCTCCGGTGCTGGCATTCCAACAACGGTGGCACCCGTGCGTTGCTGCAGCCATGCAGCGCCCGGTGAATGGTCCGGATGGGTGTGTGTCAGCAGAATGTGGTGTACGCGCCCTCCGGCCACGGCGAGCACCTGCTCCAGATGCCCTTCATCAGAAGGGCCGGGATCCACCACCATAAAGCCCCTGTCATCACGGACCAGATAGGTGTTGGTGCCAGGACCTGTCATGATCCCGGCATTGGGGGCGGTAATCCGTGTAACCCGGTCCGTCAGAGTCACTGCCTCAGCCACCTGGATACTGACCGAGAACGCCCCCTCACCATGGGGATCCAGAAAGCGGACCTCATCATAGCCGCTCTCGCCGGGCAGCACCTGGACAGTTTCACCCTGCCTGACAGCAGGCCAGGGCTCTGAGGGGACTTCTTCCGGCATTTCGCCGGCGATGGCGTCCAACAGCTCATCACTCTGGCTGTAGCCGCAGAGACGTCGCAGGGTACTCAGCGTGGGCGGAACAAAAAGCCGCTTTCCGGAAAGGTGTTGATCCAGGGCCTGTTCCGGGGTGGTCCAGACGTGGTCCACCGTCTCCGCCCCGTCCGGGAACGCTTCCTGCCCGGCCGCGACCCGGGCCAGGAAGAAGCGCGTGTCAAAACGCCGGGGTGGGCCCGGCGGTGTAATCCAGCGGCCCAGGTAGATCAGCGACTCCGTCGCGGGTTCCAGGCCCAGCTCGGTGCAGTAGTCGGTCAGGCTCAGGGTGCCCGCATCGATTTGGCTTCTGTGGGTGGTCTCCGGCTGCAGGTGCACATCCGCCTGTACCCCGCTGCTGCGCACCAGAAGAATGCCCGCTTCTTCGAAACACTCCCGCAGCGCCGCCATCGTGAACGGGCTATCTCCGTCTTCCCCACTCAGGGCACCACCAGGGAATACGTGGAACCCGGGCAGAAAAACCGCATCGCGGGTGCGCTGGAGCAGAAGAACCTCTACCCCTTCGGACCCATCACGAACCAGGACCAGGGTAGATGCGTGCCGAATATCAGTCACACCGCCACTCCGCGCTAACAGGTTGCTTCCAGCACCACCTTGCCGCGGGTATGGCGTGTCTCAATCTGCCGGTGGGCGTCTTCCACATGATAAAAGGGATAAACCTCGTCGATATAAGCCCTGAGCTTGCCCTCATTCACCCACTGGCGCAAGACGTCCAGATCCGCCAGGTTGGAATGCACAAGCACGAGCCGGCTGCGTTTCTGCAGGCCGATGCGGGCCAACCCTTCGGCTGGAAGGGTATTGCGGCCGGGAATGGTGTTCACGTAGATACCGCCGGGCCCAAGGCTGTCACGGAAGTCATGGGCGCGGTAATTGCCAAAGGCATCAAAAACGCAGTCGAAGGGCCCGTTGATCGCCGGTGCGGGGGTCTGCTGGTAGTCAATCGCGTAGTTTGCGCCCAGTTCCGTGACGAAATGGAGGTTCCGCTCACTGCATACGGCGGTCACCGTTGCGCCGAGGTTACGTGCAATCTGGACGGCAAAATGGCCAACGCCGCCGCTGGCACCATTGATGAGTACGTTCTGGCCCGGTTTGAGATTGGCGCAGTCACGCAGCGCCTGCAGAGCAGTCAGCCCCGCCAGGGGAATGGCAGCCGCCTCGTTCCAGCTTACCCCCAAAGGACACAGCGCCACTTCATCCGCCTTCAGTAATGCAAATTCAGCGTGGACACCCCCATGAAAGCGGTTACTCATCCCTGCCACGGCATCACCAATGGCAAAATCGGTTACATCTTCGCCCTTTTCCACAAGCTCCCCGGCCATCTCCAGGCCACTGACCCGGGGCAGAGGCTCGCGGTCCAGAAACCCGAGAAAAGGGTGGAAAGCGCCCTTGCGAAGCAGGATATCCTTGGGGTTGAGGCCCCCGGCGCGAACCTTCACAAGGACCTCACCCTTACCGGGCGACGGTTTGGGCCAGTCGTCCACCCACTCCAGTACACCTGGACTTCCGAATGCCCTGTAAATGATGGCCTTCATGGCTAAACTCCCTGTTATCGTCGCGGCTGCGAATCAGTGTAGACGCTATCCATCTGATTTTCCTAATGCATGCGAGCAAGTCATTTCATAGCCCGGGTAGGCGCAGACAACCTGTGGCAACAGGTTTTGCTAAAAGCCGGGTTTCCATACCGCCATAAGGAATATCAGCAAAAGCTGGAACAGTGCAACAACCGCGGCTACGGCCCTGACAGTGCCGGACCGTTTCAGGTCCAGCGCCCACTTTCCGGCCGCAATATAACCGAGCAGCAGAATGATCTTGGCGGTAAGCCAATGGTGGACGAGGGGCATCCAGGCGGTTACGCCAACCAACACCAGAGCCGCGGCCAGCAGGATGGTGTCATTCAGGTGCGGAATCCACCTCAGTGGCGTCTTCCTCCAGCCTGTCTTCCCTGCGAGATCCAGCCCAAGTCGCAGCAGCATCAGTACCGCCGTCAAGTAGGCGGAGAGCATGTGCACGCCCTTGAGAATCGAGTAATACTCCATGATCCACTTCACTTATAAGATGTATTCCCTGTAAATGTTATATCAGGTACACTGTGACTGTCATGCGGTATGACAGTCTTTTAGCGGACCCCGACCATGATACGCAAGGCATTATGGCGATTACTGGCCTCAGCAGCGGTTCTACTCGGCGCCATTGGCGTGGCCCTCCCAGGGCTTCCCACAGTGCCCTTCCTCCTCGTCGCGGCCTGGGCGGGCAGTCATGGGTGGCCGGAGCTCGAGCAGCGCCTGCTGGAACACCCGACCTATGGCCCTCCGATCCGTCGGTGGCGGGAGAATCGCTCGGTTCCCCGAAAGGCGAAATGGCTGGCCTCGGTGCTGATCGCCAGCAGCATCGTCCTGATCCTGCTCTCACCGGCTCCCGAACTGCTTCAATGGCTGCTGCCGCCTTTTCTGGTCTGTGTCACCCTCTGGCTCTGGAGTCGACCCGATGCCTGAAACGCAATCCCCAATGGACCGCCTGAGCGCCGCACAGCTGTTCAGCTATCCGTTCCGCCTATTCTTTCTCTCGCTGGCCGTTCAAGCGGTCCTGATCGTACCCCTCTGGGTTGGCGCCATTACCGGGCGATTCGATCTCCCTCTGGCATTACCGGCGCTGCAGTGGCATCAGCACGAGATGCTCTTTGCCTGGCTTTCGGCCGCCATTGCGGGTTTTCTCCTGACCGCCGTCTGCGTCTGGACCGGGACCGAACGCATCCGTGGATGGCGGTTGGCCGGTCTCTGGGGAGTCTGGCTGGCGGGGCGCCTTTTGATCACCTTTGGGGCGCCGCTGCCCTATGCCCTGGTTGCTGCCGTTAACCTGCTGTTTCTGCCACTGGTCATGCTGGATGCAGGCGTTCGCGTCTGGCAGGCACGCCAGAGCCGACAGATTGTTGTGCTGCTGGTGCTTGCCGGGCTCTGGGCCATGCAGTTAGGGTTTCTCGCAATGCCGGAGGCCCCGTTTAAACAGGGTGCCCTGATCATGGCCGTGACCATGATGCTCGTTATCGGTGGCCGTATCACGCCCAATTTCTCCATGGGCTGGCTTCGGGCCCGTGGTCTTCCCACGGAAGGCATCCTGATTCTTCCCTGGCTTGAGCGAGCAGTCCTTGCCGCGATGGCGGCGACCTTCCTCAGTGTCCTGCTGGCACCTCCATTGGTGATTGCAGCCACCTCCGCCATCGCGGGCATCCTCGCCCTGGTTCGCATCCTGCTTTGGCGGGGCTGGCGCGTGCGGCACGAGCCGCTTCTCTGGATCCTGCACCTGTCCCTGCTGTGGATTCCCGTCGGGCTCGTTTTGCTCAGTGGCAGCGAGCTGGGATGGTGGCCCGCAACCGTATGGGTACACGCCATTGGGCTTGGTGCCATGGGCGGGCTGATCCTTGGAGTCATCAGCCGCGTTGCCCTGGGCCACACCGGCCGGGCACTGACGCTCCCTGGCGGCATGACCACGGCGTTCATTCTCATTCACCTGGGTGCGTTGATGCGGGTGATCACCGGCCTGGGCGGCCTTGGCTGGCAGCTGGGCGTCTCCGTCAGCGGTGCCCTCTGGACGGTCGCCTTCGCCATCTACCTTTACAACTATGCCGGCATTCTCTGCCGGCCACGAGCGGATGGGAAGCCGGACTGATGCGACTGACACTCTATACCGATTACGCCGTGCGCATGCTGATGTTCGTGGCACTGCGCGACGGCCAGCGGGGCACCATCAGGGAGATTGCGGCGGCTTATGGCATCTCCCGCAACCACCTGATGAAAGTCGCCCACAACCTGCAACGCGAAGGTTACCTGACCACAACCCGAGGCAAAGGCGGCGGTCTCCAGCTGGCCCTGCCACCGGATCAGATCCGCCTTGGAACACTGGTCAGGACCATGGAGCCGGATCTGATACTGGCCGAGTGCTTCGGGCCCTGCAACCAGTGCGTAATCACGCCCAGTTGCCAACTCAAGTTCATACTGGATGATGCCCTGAAGGCCTTCCTGGCCAAACTGGATGAGTACACCCTCGACGACGTGACCTCGCCCAGGGCGCAGAAACTCCGCCAGCATCTGGGTCTGACTCTGGATGGAACAGTGGATTGATACGAGGATGCAATACGCGGGTATTAAAAAGCACCAAGCTGAAGGTGCGCACGCTCGCGACCGACCAGCTGCTCCAGGAAATCCACATCCAGCAAACCAATGGGGCTCCGGTGGGACGCCAGGACGCCTTCCCGGCGAAAGTCATTGAGAACCCGGGAAACCGTTTCCTCCCGCACGCCGAGCAACAATGCCACCTGTTTCTGTCGACACGGCAGCCGGACTTCCTGGCTGTTCTGCTGGGAGCGGAGTTGAAGCAGAAAAGCGGCCACACGCTGCTCGGCGGAGCTGTCCGTAAAAAAGTCCACCTGATTCAGTGACGCCTGTAGGCGGCTGCTGGTGTGCTCAAGCATACCGGCCGCAAAGCGTCCGTTGGACTCGGTGATGGCTCGCAGGCGATTGCGCGGCAGGCCGAAGACCCGGGCCGGCTCCAGGGCCCGGTAGCTCATCAGATACCGCCCCTCCGGCAGGAACATGGCGGTGAGACCCGCTATATCGCCCGCATGGAAGGTGCGGAAGAATTTTTCATCGCCGCTGGCGGTGTATCGGACCCCAGCAATCACCCCCTCCGAGATCAGCATGCAATAACGGGCAGGGCGCTCCTCGCTGAACATGACGTCGCCGGCGCGCACGTCGAGGCTGACAACGGAGCCAAGCAGGTCGCTGCGCTCGGATTCGGTCAGAGCGCTGAACACCGCGTGCTCTTTCAGCGCCGACTCAACCCGTTGCCGCTCATGATCGTTAATCAGTCGTTCACGCATACAGACCCCTTTTTGCGTGGTCACGGGTGATACTCACCCCACATAAGATTCATATATCTTACATCTTATATCATGGCGTGAATCCCCGCAATCCGGAAAGGGGGTCAGGCACTTAGCTCGACAACGAGGCGAGCGTCTCCCGATCGTGAACCCTGACCCGGCGCTGCTCCACGTCAACCAGCCCCTTGCGGCGCAGATCGGAGAGAACCCGGGAAAGTGTCTCGGGCTGCATCGCAAGCAGCGAGGCCGTCAGCCCCTTTGGCAGGGGAAATTCCATCTCCTGGGGAACGCGCCGATCCTCTGGCAGTCGCTGAAGGATATAATTCACAAGCCGATCGCGCGCGTTCTGGCTGCTGAGGATCTCGCGCGCATTCACATCCACCCGTGCAGCGTCGGACATGTAGCTCATGATGTTCATCATGTAATCCGTGCGTTGGCCGACCATATCCCGGAGAAGACTGCCGCTGAAGGAACGAACCTCAGTGTTCTCAAGGCACTGGGCATACCAGGGATAGGTTCCCTCGGGCGCGCAGGCAGGCATTTCACCCAGGACCTCTCCCGGGCCCGCACTGCCGAGAATGCGCTCCGAGCCCTGGTCACTCACCCGGTAAAGCTTGAGCTGACCGGACAGCACAATGAAGAACCGCTGCGCCGGCTCACCCTCGCGGCACAGCATCTGGCGTGTCTCCAGGCGGTGCAGCCTGCTGCGCTGGCAGAGTGTCGCCAGGTCCTCGTCCGAGAGGTTATGAAAGAAGGAATGCCGGTGAATGGCACAGTTGTCGAGGCGTGGACACCGGATCGGCTCGGCCAGACGGATATTGGTGGCGTCTACAAGTTTCAGCGCGTCGCAGGATGTCATGCTTGCCCCCTGTGCGAATATAAAAAATCATCGACTACGAATTGATATTTTACAGGGTGGGAGTCTGAAATACTGCTCCCCTTAAGGGGTATTACCACCCGGTTCGCTCAGGGGCGATCGCGGCGCACGGCAAGATCCACAGTAAGGAGCGCATACTCCAGACAGGTAACATCCGGCGGGCGCGGCACCCTGACGCGGTGGCCGCTTCCCGGAGCTACCTCAATCGGCTCCCCCGAACGGGTTTCCAACGCTGTCAGGCGAAAGGGCAGATTACCAGCGGGCGTCATCAGCTCCAGGGTATCCCCGAGGTGGAAACGGTTCTTGACCTCAATGTCCAGCCAGTGCCCGTCGCCACCCAGCACCTCGCCAACCCATTGCCGGGTGCCCTGCAGGGAGGTGCCTGCCTCATAGCGCTGATACTCGGCCGGCGGGTGGCGCCGGAAGAAGCCTTCTGTGTAGCCGCGATTGGAAAGCGCCTCCAGCTCATCCATGAGGGTAACGTCAAAAGTCCGTCCCGCCACCGCATCATCAATGGCCCGGCGATAGGCCTGAACCGTCCGGGCCACGTAGTAGGGACTCTTGGTGCGCCCCTCGATTTTCAGCGAGTCCACGCCCATGCGGCACAGGGACTCCACGTGCTGAACCGCCCTGAGGTCCTTTGAATTCATGATGTAGGTGCCATGCTCGTCCTCATGCATCGGAACCGTCTCGCCCGGCCGTCCGGCCTCCTCCACCAGAGCCTGTTTTTCGCCGTCCTCCTGCGCTACCGGGATAAGGTCTCCGGTGCTGTCCTGGGTTGAGGCAACCGGCTGATAGGACCAGCGGCAGGCATTGGTGCAGGCGCCCTGATTGGCATCGCGGTGGTTCATGTAACCAGAGAGCAGGCAGCGCCCCGAATAGGCCATACAGAGCGCGCCATGGACGAAGACTTCCATCTCCACATCGGTAACCTGCTCGCGGATCACTTCGATTTCGCGCAGTGACAGTTCGCGGGAAAGGATGATCCGGCTGATGCCCTGGCGCTTCCAGAACTCGACCGTGGCCCAGTTCACTGCATTGGCCTGTACCGAAAGGTGAATGGGCAGCTCCGGCCAGCGCTCACGCACCAGCATGATCAGGCCGGGGTCGGACATGATCAGTGCATCGGGCCCCAGCGCCACCAGGGGCTCAACGTCGCGCAGGGCTGAACGGATCTTGTCGTTGTGTGGGGCAATATTGATGACGAGATAGAAACGCGCACCCTGTTGATGGGCCGTGCGAATGCCCTCGGCCAGCGCTGCTTCATCGCTGAAGCTGTTGTTGCGTACGCGCAGCGAGTAGCGCGGTGGGCCGGCATAGACGGCATCAGCGCCATAGGCGAGTGCCATTTCAAGGTGACGCTGGGTGCCGGCTGGGGCCAGTAATTCGGGTGCCTTCATGGGAATCCGTCCAGGTGCTTGATCGCCGCCCATGATAGGGACCGGAACCGCATGGGGAATTGATGGAAATCAGGCGTTCGGATTGAGACGGCTCAGTTTTACACAGCAAGTGATTTGCTCTCGGGAATTACTTTGATAAAAAGGGCTGACAAGCACGCGCCAGGAATCCCCATATGAGCGACAGAACACTGACACCCAGCACTATCCGAATCGGCCGCCGCTATCGCGCCAACCGCCTGGACGGCCCCTATGACGCCATCGTAATCGGCTCCGGCATTGGCGGGCTGACGACGGCGGCCTGCCTGTCCAGGGCAGGCAGGAAGGTGCTGGTACTCGAGCAGCACTACACGGCCGGCGGCTACACCCACAGCTATGCCCGCAACGGCTACGAGTGGGACGTGGGGGTGCACTACATCGGGGACATGGGCTCACCCAACACCCTTGGGCGAAAGCTTTTCGACCTGATCACCGATGGTCAGCTCAAGTGGGCGCCCATGGATGAGAACTACGATCGCTTCTTCCTCGGGGACCGGGTCGTGAACCTGCGCGCCGGCAAGGAGGGATTCCGCAACTCACTGCTGGAGGCCTTCCCGGACGAGGAACAAGCCATTGATCAGTACATGGCCCTGCTCAACAAGGTCGCCTCCGGTATGCAGTTCTATACCCTGTCGAAGCTGGCACCCTCCTTCGTCAGCCCCTTACTGGGCAAAGGCATCAGGATGGCACTGCCGGACTGCTTCAACCGGACCACCTACGACGTGCTGCGCGATCTGACCGACAACGAGGAACTGATCGGCGCCATTACGGGCCAGTGGGGCGACTGTGGGGTCACCCCGAAGCAGTCCAGCTTCCTGATCCATGCGCTTATCGCCAAACACTACATGCACGGCGGTTATTACCCGGTGGGCGGCGCCTCGGAAATGGCGAAAACCATCATCCCCGTCATCCAGCAGGGTGGTGGTGACGTTTTTACCTATGCGGATGTCACGGAGATCCTGGTGGAGAAGGGCAAGGCGGTCGGGGTACGCATGGCCGACGGCGAGGAAATCCGCAGCCCGAAGGTGATCAGCAACGCAGGCATCATCAATACCTTCGAACAGCTCCTGCCCCGTGAAACCGCCGGGAAAATCGGCTACCCGAAGCAACGCGAGCACGTGAATCCGTCCATGCCGCACATTGGCCTCTACATCGGACTGAAGGAAACGCCGAGCGAGCTGGATCTGCCGAAGACCAACTTCTGGGTCTACCCCAGCGCGGACCACGACGGCAACGTGGCCCGGTTCCTTGAGGATACGGATGCCGAGTTCCCGGTGGTCTATCTCTCATTCCCCGCCGCCAAGGACCCCGATTACCAGAACCGCTGGCCGGGCACCGCCACCATCGAGGTGGTCGCGCCCACCACCTATGAGATGTTCGAACCCTGGAAGGATACAACCTGGGGCAAACGCGGCGAGGACTATGAGGCGCGCAAGCAGGCCATTACCGACCGGCTTATGGCCGTCGTCTATGAGAAGCTGCCGCAACTGAAAGGCAAAGTGGATTACGTGGAAACCTCCACACCCCTTTCCACCGCCTGGTTCTGTCGCTACAGCCGCGGGGAGCTTTACGGGCTGGACCACACCCCGGAGCGTTTTGACCAGAGCTGGCTCCGACCCAAGACCAGAGTCCCCGGCCTGTATCTGACTGGCCAGGACATACTGACCTGCGGTGTGGTGGGCGCCATGATTGGTGGCTTCATGACGTCCCTGTCCATCCTGGGCTACAAAGGTTTCCCCCTTGCGAAGCAGATCTTTGTGGACAGGGCCGACAGCACCGACGACACCCAGGTGGTCACTCCAGCCGCTTCCGGAACCTCCTGATCAGGCCCCGGATCACTCCACATCCGGAAGGTTGTGGAGTGCCTTGTTCAGGGCATCATCCGGGTAGTCGAAGTCCTCCAGGTCGCCGGCGAAATATCGGTCGTAGGCCGCCATATCGAAGTGGCCGTGTCCGGAGAGAGTAAAGAGGATGGTTTTCTCCTTACCCTCGGCCTTCGCCTTGAGCGCCTCATCGATGGCGCCCCGGACCGCGTGGGCCGACTCCGGCGCGGGAATGATCCCCTCGGTGCGCGAAAAGAGCACGCCTGCCTCGAAGGTGGCAACCTGGGGCACGGCGACCGCTTCGAGAATACCCTCATGGTAGAGCTGGGAGACCAGCACCGAGTCCCCGTGATAACGCAACCCACCCGCATGGATCCCGGGCGGCATGAAGTCGTGGCCCAGGGTGTACATCTTCATGATCGGCGTCAGGCCGACGCTGTCGCCATAGTCATAGGCATAATGGCCGCGCGTCAGCGTGGGGCATGAGCTGGGCTCCACCGCCACCATTCGGATGTTCTTGCCAGCGGCCTTGTCCGCCAGGAAGGGGAACATGATGCCGCCGACGTTGGAGCCGCCGCCGCAGGGCGCCAGGATCACATCCGGCGTTTCCCCCACCTTGGCAAGCTGGGCTTTCGCCTCCTGGCCGATCACCGTCTGGTGAAGCAGAACATGATTAAGCACCGAGCCCAGTGCGTAATTGGTATCCTCGCGGCCTGCGGCCTCCTCCACCGCCTCGGAAATCGCCAGGCCCAGTGAGCCTGGGTTGTCCGGGTCCTTTGCCAGCGCCTGGCGACCGGTTTCGGTATTCCGGGAAGGGCTCGGGATCACTTCCGCGCCCCAGGTCTGCATCATGGAACGACGGAATGGCTTCTGGTGGTAGCTCACATTCACCATATAGACATGCACATCCAGGCCAAACATCTGCCCGGCCAGCGCCAGCGACGATCCCCACTGCCCGGCGCCGGTCTCGGTGGTCAGGCGTTTAATGCCGGCCTGGTGGTAGTAATAGGCCTGCGCCACGGCCGAGTTGGGCTTGTGGGAGCCGGCGGGGCTGACGCCTTCGTGCTTGAAGTAGATCTTCGCGGGCGTACCCAGCGCCTCCTCAAGACGCTTGGCCCGGTAAAGCGGCGATGGGCGCCACAGGCAGAGCGCGTCGCGCACCGGCTCAGGAATCTCAATCCAGCGCTGGTCGCTCATCTCCTGCTCAATGATCGCCGGCGGGAAAATCGCCTGCATGGATTCGGGTGTGATCGGCTGCCCGTCCGGACCCATGTAGGGGGACATGGGTGTCGGCAGGTCCGGGATCACGTTGTACCAGTGGGTTGGAAGTTCGGATTCGTTAAGAAGGATCTTGTGTTCGGGCACCGCCAGACTCCAGTCAGTCCTATCAATCAATGCGGGGATCTTAGCGAAAGAGATCGCCTGGAGCCAGTGGAGCAACCCCCGACACTACAGGGTGTTGAGCGAGACCCCGAGGCCAATGCGCTGAATGCGCTCGTTGTAACCGATCAGGGTCTCGCCATATCCGTTGTAATACTGGAAATGCGCACTGAGCGTATCGTTGAGCGGAAAGGAAAGATTCAGCTCCGCCGAGGTTCGATTATTGTCACTGCGGAGATTATTGAAAAACCGCGCCTCCACCGCATAACGCCCCTCCGCCTTATACAGAACCCTGAGATCGCCGTACCCAATGTACTCGTCAATATCCGGGTTATCGTCATCATCGGTGCTTTCCGGTATCCGGTACCAGGGTGACAGCGCGAACACCCACCGATTGGTACTGTACACCACCTCGCCCTTGATCCGGTTCCAGCTCCTTGAGAAGGGCTGCTCACGACCATTGGACTCATGATTGAGTCCCAGTCGGAGTACCTCGAAACGCCCGTCTCCCACCTGCCAGCCCGGTTCATGACTCAGGAAGACTTCCGGCTCAAAGTTCGTCTCACGGAAGGGCGAGGACTGGTCCCAATTGTAGGCCTGCCAGTGGGACTGCTGCGTGTAGGCCGCCCAGAGTCGTGTCCGGTCATCGAAAATACCCGTCAGCACCGGGATCTTGATACTGAACTGGAACTTGGTCTCCGTCGGCTGTAAGTGGGTTCCAATGGGCTGGTCCTGATAGGCGGGGGAAGAGGGGGCCTGATTGACGGGATGCATCCAGGTCGCGAACAGCAGGTAATTACGGCGATGCGAAAGAAGCGTCCCCGAATAGGACATCAGGTTGCGATCCCGGTCCAACGACTGTTCGGTCACTGTCCTTGAGTCCTCGCTCCCGGGCATATCAGCCAACAGTACTGGCGACAACAGAACCAGCCACGGAACAGCGAAAAGTAATCTCAACCTGTATGTCCCTCTATCAGCCCCTCGCTTCAGGGTCCCGTAGACAGCAACATAATGGGTCTCAGAAGACTCCGTTATCAACGCTCGAATCACCCATCCATGTCAGCACAGCGTTGCTTCATCTTCTCCATCCGTTTTTGCATCTTCTCCCGGTGCTCCTCATGCATGGCCTGAAGCTCCTGCTGTTGCTCCTCGGTCAGATCCAGGCGCTCAACCATTTCCTTGCGCCGCTGCTTCATCATGTCCTTACCCATTCCCATGGACTGCTCGCCGTCCATGCCTTTCATCCGTTCCATCTTTTCGCACATCACTTCGGGGTTCATCTGGTGGCCACCCCCCTTGTGTGCCTTATCCTTGTGACTGTTAGCGATGGCGGGTGCAGCCATCAGCAGGACAATCACCACAGCGAATAGCTGAGTAATCCGCGTGTTTTTCACAATTTTCTCCTTGTAACGGCATTGGTGCCTCGCTCTGACTCTAAAGAACTCCCTGCCGGGGGTAAAGTGACGCTTCGGCAACCCCCTCCAGCGAATTGGCACAGCTTCTGCTTCTACCCACCAAAGAAGCCCGAAGGCGAGCCATAGCACGGCTTTTACTCCCCTTCTCCTGCCCTGATTGTGGGCGCGGGCACAAAAAACGAGCAATGCACATCAAAACCAACCCAAGGAGAACTCCTATGAATCATGAACAAATGACGGCGGCCATTCTTGAAGCCAAGAACAAGAAAGGTATCACCTGGGAAGAGCTCGCCGAAAAAGTGGGCATGTCACCAGTCTGGGTGACTTCCTGCTGTTACGGCATGAACACCATGCTTGAAGACCAGGCGAAGGCGCTCTGCGACGCCCTCGGCCTCAAGGGTGATGTTCCGCAGACACTGCAGACCTGCCCCTCCAAGAGTTGGGGCGACAGCGTCCCGCAGGACCCCCTCGTCTATCGTCTCTATGAAGCCATGATGATCTACGGTCCGAGCGTGAAGGATCTGGTCCACGAAAAGTTTGGCGACGGTATCATGAGCGCCATTGATTACAAGATGTACGTTGAGAAGGTGGAAGACCCCAAGGGCGACCGGGTCGTTATCACCATGGATGGCAAGTTCCTCCCGTTCAAGCGTTGGTAACCACTGCAGGGCCGCTCAACGCGGCCCTCGGCACCCCCACATCTCGCTACCCCTGATTCAAGCTGATCGAAGAGGATCAACCCATGAGTAAGCACCCTATTGTCCAGAATATGTGGCCCCTCCCCGCCACCGCCTTGATGCTGATGGCGGCCATGCCGACAAGCCAGGCCGTGGCAGACCCGATCACCGAGGCCATCAAAAACGGCGAAGCCTCGCTGAGTGCCCGCTATCGCTATGAGTTTGTAGACCAGGACGGCATCCCCAACGACGCCCACGCCTCCACCCTGAAGACCAGGCTCGGCTATCGCACGGGCAAAGTCAGTGGCTTCAGCGGCTTCCTGGAGGCCGAACATGTTGCCGCCATCGGGTCTGAGAATTTCAGCAGCCCCACCAACAATGTGGCCAACCATCCCGTGGTCGCGGATCCAACCGAGACGGAGATCAACCAGGCCTATCTCCGGTATCAGGGGCTGGCGGATACAGACATCAAGTACGGTCGCCAGCTCTTTACACTGGACAACCACCGGTTCGTCGGACACGTCGGCTGGCGTCAGAATGAGCAGACCTTTGATGCGGCCACGGTAGTGAACAAATCCCTCGCGGACACAACCCTGACCGCCGGGTACATCCACAACGTCAACCGGCTGGTATCCGAAGCCGCCGGCCCGCGAGGCGATGACGGCATGCAGAGCGGCATCTTCAACGCGCGCTATGACGGGCTTTCGGCAGGATCGCTGACGGCCTACAGCTACCTGGTGGACTACGACAGCCTCGATGCTGCCTCCACCAGCAGTTACGGCCTTCGCTTTACCGGCGGGACGGACCTGAGCGACAGCGTCAAGGCGCTGTACACGCTGGAGTATGCACAACAGTCGGACTATGCCGACAATCCCAACAGCGTCGATGCGGATTACTACCTGCTCGAAGGTGGGGCCAGTGTTTCCGGCGTGACGTTCAAACTGGGTCAGGAGATGCTTGGGTCAGACGAGGGTACAGCCTCATTCCAGACCCCGCTGGCAACCCTGCATGCCATGAACGGCTGGACAGACAAGTTCCTGAGCACCCCGGACGATGGTCTTGTTGATACCTATGCCTCTATTGGCGGTAAGGCCGGGGGCGTCAAGGTCATGGCCATTCACCACCAGTTCGAGAGCGATACCGCGAACCAGGATTATGGGACCGAAACAGGCGTACTGGCCGCCAAGCCACTGAACGAGACCTACACACTGGGCTTCAAGGCCGCCAGCTACAGCGCAGACGATTTCAGCGTGGATACCGATAAGGCCTGGCTCTGGGTCAGCGCCAGTTTCTGAAGGGCCCTGCTCAAGCCAAACCCTTTCTCTTTCAGATCAGTCTGTGCTTCACTCGACCCCATGAGTCCAACCGTCCTGGCCCGCAGCGCAAACCGCGTTCACGCGGGCCAGGCATTATCGGAAAAGGGGATCAGCTGATGAAGTTACGGTTTCTGGGCGGCGTCGACACGGTCACGGGCTCGCGGCATCTCATGGAGACGGACCGCCATCGCGTTCTCGTCGACTGTGGGCTCTATCAGGGCGTCAAGATGCTGAGGCGCCGCAACTGGAAAGGGTTTCCCGAACCCCCCTCCTCGATTGACAGCGTCATACTGACCCATGCCCATATTGACCACAGCGGTTATCTGCCGGTGCTGGTCAAGCATGGTTTCAAGGGAAAGATCCACTGCACCCCGGCAACCTACGAGCTGTGCAAGATACTGCTTCCGGATGCCGGCCACCTGCAGGAAGAGGATGCCCGCTACGCGAAGAAAAAGCAGTTCTCCCGCCACGAGAACCCGGAGCCCCTGTTCACGGTGGACGATGCCCGCCACGCGCTGAAGTTCTTTGAGACGCACGCCTACCACAAGGAATTCTCCCCGACGGACGACATGACGGCCATGTTCACCCCCGCCGGCCATATACTGGGTTCCTCCTGCGTACGGGTACGCCACGATAACACCAGTATCGTCTTCAGCGGTGACGTGGGTCGCCAGGCGGACCCCATTATGCGCCCGCCCGAACCCCTGCGGAATGCGGATTACCTGCTTCTGGAATCCACCTATGGCGACCGGCGCCACAGCACGGAAGACCCCGAAGAAACCCTGGCCTCGATGATCAATCAGACCCTGGCCCGGGGCGGCATTGCACTGCTGCCCGCCTTCGCGGTGGGTCGAGCACAGATGCTTCTGTACCTGATCCATAAACTGCAGAGGGAAAAGCATATCCCCGATGTACCCGTCTTCCTGAACAGCCCCATGGCGATCTCCGCAACGGAGCTTTTTCTTCGCCATCACCAGGAACACCGGCTCAATGAAGCCCAGTGCGCGGCCATCGATGAAAACACCACCTTCGTGCGATCCGTGGACGACTCCATTGCGCTCAACCAACGCCGCAAGCCCGCCATCATTATCTCCGCCAGCGGCATGGCAACGGGCGGCCGGGTCCTTCACCACCTCAAGACCCTGGTCACCAACCACCGCAACAGCGTCATCTTCGCTGGCTTCCAGGCCCCGGGGACACGCGGGGATGCCATGGTGAACGGTGCCAATCGGATCAAGATCCATGGCGCCTACTACCCGGTCAGGGCCGAGATCCACAACATCGACTCACTCTCCGCCCATGGAGACTATGAGGAAATCCTCGCGTGGCTGAAGCAGTCCGACATCCGCCCCCGCAAGGTGTTCATCACCCACGGAGAACCCTGTGCCGCGGACGCCATGCGCAAGCACCTGGAGGAGGAAATGGACTGGACTGCGGAAGTCCCGGAGCTGAACACTGAGGTGGACCTCTAGCCCGGCTGCTGCGGGTCGTCAGGATCACAGCACAGGGAGCGTGCGAAGGCAGGACTGATGTCCTCGAAGTCTTCCGCCAGCCCTTCCTTCAGCCCCTGGAACGCCTCTTCCGGAGTCTCGACAAAGCGGAAGAGTTCCAGGTCCTTTTCGCTGATCATGCCGTAGCGCAGCAATGCCTGGAAGTTGATGACCTCCTCCCAGTAGGCGCGCCCATAGAGAAATACCCGAATGGGACGGGACAGCTTGCGGGTCTGGGAGAGTGTGAGGATCTCGCACAGCTCATCCAGGGTTCCCAGCCCACCGGGGAACGCGATCATGGCCCGGGCCAGGTGCGCAAACCACAGTTTTCGGGTAAAGAAATACCGGAACTCCAGGGTCAGCTCAGGAGTAATGAAATCGTTGGGGCGTTGTTCATGGGGAAGCCCTATATTAAGCCCGACCGACGGACCGCCGGCATCGGCCGCGCCCCGGTTGGCGGCTTCCATGATGCCGCCCCCGCCGCCGGAACAGACCACGAACCGGTGGGCCGGTGATTCCAATGCATTCGACCACTCGGTAACCTGCCGCGCCAGCTCCCGGGCGTCCCGGTAATAGTGCCCCATGGGCCCATCCTCGCTCAGCCGCGCCGAGCCAAAGAAAACGAGGGTATCCCGGATACCTGCTTTATGGAAGGCATCCAACGGCTTGAGGTATTCCCCCAGAATCCGGATCGGGCGGCCCGCATCACTACTGAGAAAGGCCTCATCCTCATGGGCAAGATTGGCGCGTTTGGTCATGCTCAACCTCAACAACGGTTATCAGAGCCCCGAGCATCGACCCCGGCCACAGAATTTTCAAGCAATACGCCAATAACCTTTTGCAGTAACGCCTTTAACCCCTAATCTGAGAGAAAGCGGCAACCAGCTGCAGGGAGGTCACCCATGGGCCAGGAGATCAATCGCTGTGATTTCAGCGAGGAGGACCGGAAGCGTTTCGGCGAGAGGCTGGATGACGAGACCCGGCAGCTGGAGGCCTTTTTCCGGGACGACCGCTTCGCCAGTACGCCAGGCACCTGCGGCCTGGAGCTGGAAGGCTGGCTGGTGGACCGCAATGCCGACGCCGCCCCGGAGAACGAAGCCTTCCTGAAAGCGATGGACAACCCCCTGGTGGTCCCGGAACTGTCCCGCTTCAACTTCGAGATCAACACAAAGCCGGAGCCTCTGGCGCCCCGCATGTTCCGCAGCATGCACGACCAGCTCCATAAGACCTGGGCCGCCTGCGAACAGACCGCCCACACCCTGGGGCTTTTCCCCCTGCACATCGGCACGCTGCCGACACTGAAAGACGACGTCATGACGCTGGCCAACATCTCGCCCATGCAGCGTTACTACGCCCTGAACCAGGAGGTGCTGCGCAACCGGCAGGGCTCCCCGCTGGCGATCGACATCAAGGGGAGTCAGGATCATCTGCACCTGGAGCACAGGGACGTGATGACCGAAGCGGCAACCACGTCACTGCAGATCCATCTTCAGCTGGAAACCCGGAACGCCGTGCGCTTCTACAACGCGGCCCATATCCTGTCGGCGCCAATGGTCGCGCTCTGCGCCAACTCCCCCTACCTGTTCGGCCACGAGCTCTGGGAGGAATCCCGCATTCCGCTTTTTGAACAGGCCGTGGCGGTTCCCGCCTTCTACGACAGGGAGGCCCACCTGATCGAACGGGTCACCTTCGGCACCGGCTATGCCGTCGATTCGCTGATGGAAGTGTTCCAGGAGAACCGGGATTCCTTCCCGCCGCTGCTGCCACTGCTCTACCCGGAACACAGCCACAAACTAGAGCACCTGCGGCTGCACAACGGCACCATCTGGCGCTGGAACCGGCCACTGATCGACTTTGACGGGGAGGGTAATCCAACCCTGCGCCTGGAACACCGGGTGGCGCCGGCGGGCCCGTCACTGCCGGACAGCATCGCCAACATTCTCTTCTTCTACGGCCTGATCCATCATCTGGCGGAACTCGAGGACGCTCCGGAGCATCGCCTGGGTTTCGGGCCCGCCGCCGCCAATTTCTACCGCGCAGCCCGAAAGGGCATGACGGCGACCGTGTTCTGGCTCGACGGGCACGAATACGAGTTACACGACCTGCTGCTCAATGAACTGATCCCCGCCACCGACCGGAGCCTGAGGCGACTCGGCATTGCCGGCGAGGATATACAGACCTATCTGCATGACATCATCGGCGAACGGGTCCGCACAGGCCAGACGGGCGCGGCCTGGCAGCGGGGCTACATCGCCCGGTACGGGCGCGACTTCAGGGCCATGACCCAAGCGTATCAAAGCAACCAATCCAGACAGATACCGGTGCACCAATGGACACTCTAGACCCGGATCGCCCCACTCAAATCGAGCACCTGGACCGTCTACCCAAGGGGTTTCTGGACTGCCCGGTCAACCGACTGGACACCATCCTGAACGGCCCCACGCTTATACGCCTTCGCGGTGAACGCCAGCCGCCGCTGTTTGTATCGGTTCTGCTGCACGGCAATGAAGTCTCAGGATTCCTGGCCCTCCAGATCCTGCTGCGCGACTTCCATGAGAAGAACCTTGCGCTGCCACGGGATCTCTGGATCTTCGTGGGCAACGTGGAAGCCGCCCGCTATGGGGTGCGGCGACTTCCGGGCCAACCGGACTACAACCGAATCTGGGCCGGGGGGGACCACCCGGAGTGCCGCATGGCGGAACAGTTGCTGGAGGAAGTGTCCAGCCAGCCCCTCTTTGCCGCTTTGGATGTGCACAACAACAGCGGCAAAAACCCGATCTACGGCTGCGTGAACCGGCTGGATCCGCGCTACCTGAACATCGCCCGCAAGCTCAGCAACACCCTGGTCTACTTCACGGAGCCCCACGAGGTGCTGGGAATGGCGCTGTCCCGCCTGTGCCCCACCGCCACCTTCGAATGCGGCATATCCGGCCTTGCCGAGGGCATCAGCCGGGTGGTCCGGGTCGTGAATGAGCTTCTTGTCGAAGATGAGATCAGCGATGCCTCACTGGTGGATGAGGACCTCCACGTCTTCCATACCGTGGCCCGCATCACCGTGGATGAAACCGCAAGCCTGGGGTTTGGCGAACAGACCCGGCGTTATGATCTGTGTTTTCCCGAGGAACTGGAATCCCTCAACTTCCGCTACCTCCAGCCCGGCACCCTTCTGGGCTGGCAGGCGCCAGGAAGCCCGGGGCTGGTGGTGATGGACAATGACGGCCGGGACGTACACCAGGATTACATCCACTATGAGAATGAGCGGATCCTGACGCGTCGCCCCTGCCTGCTGTCCATGCTCACCGCGGACATTACGGTGATTCACCAGGACTGCCTGTGCTATATCATGGAGCCCTACCCACTCCAGACCTGAATTGACCGGCGCATCGATTCAGGCCAAGGTACGCCCATGAAGCTGTACAGACCCATAGTCAAGCTATTCGCTATCTTCAACCACCTGTACTTCACCAGTATCCGCTCCCACGGAGAGGAACGGATTCCGGAATCCGGCCCGGTCATCCTGGCCTCCAACCACCCCACCTCCATCCTTGATGCCATCCTTCTGGCAACCCAGAACCGGCGCAAAATCCATTTCCTGGCCAAGAGTGGGCTCTTCCGCAACCGTTTTGTGGCGGCTCTCCTCTACGGCGTCGGCGCTATTCCCGTTTACCGCTCCAATGAAACCGGGGATGCGGGCAGCCGTAACGTGAAAGTGTTCGAAAAGGTCTATGAGCTTTTTGAGCGTGGCGGCTGCCTGGGGATCTTTCCGGAAGGCACCAACTCCCCGGCACGCGGCATCGGGGAGATCCGTCCCGGCAGCGCGCGCATGGCTCTGGCCGCGGAAGCCCGCAACAATTACCGGCTGGGGCTGAAGATCCTTCCCGTGGGCCTGAACTTCGAGAATCGGGAACTCTTCATGTCCGCGGTATTACTGCGTTACGCCGCCCCCATACGGGTCGCCGACTATGCGGACCTGCACCGGGAAGACCCCGAGGAAGCGGTGACGCGACTGACAGCCCACCTTCAGGAATCATTGCGTCGTCAGACCCTGCACGTGGAAAACGATCAGGTCCGTGCCCTGGCGACGGATCTCTCCGAAGCACTGGGGCATGACCCCATGCAGACAAGGGGTGGAGACACGGATGCGGACAACCGGCAACCCTCGCGCATCAAACGCTGGATATGGAAGCTGCTTGACTGGTATCACCCGGACGCGGGTGACCTCGCTGCGCCACTGGAAACCCGGCTGCATAATGAACAGTACCTGACCGACGTTCTCACCCGGGCCGCCGTGAATGATCCCGGGGCGGTCCAGCTCCTGAGACGCCAGGTCGACCGTTACCAGGCCCACCTCCACCAGACGGAACTCAGCCAGGTGGTCAAGCAATCCCTGAATGACCCGGTGCGCGAACGCCTGATCCGGCTGCGCATGACGATCTACGCCATGGCCATGGCGCCCCTGGCGCTGTTCGGGCTGGTGCATAACGCCATCCCCTACCTCTTCACCAAGTACACGGCACAGCTGAACCAGGACGAAGCGATCCGGGCCTTCGCCTATTTCGGCATCGGTTTCCTCGCCTTCATCATCAGTTACGGGGGCTTTGGTTTCTGGCTCTGGCATTCAGCGGAAATGGGCTGGAAAGGCGTCCTCGGCTACCTCGCGACGCTGCCGCCAACCGGGTTCATTACCCTGCGTTATCGCCGCGACATCCTGGTCTACCGGGAAAAGATCCTGGTCCGTACGTTTTTCTGGGACCAGCAGGAACTGCTTCAACTACTGCAACGTGAGCGCCAGGAAGTCATCGAGCGCCTCCAGACACTTGCGGACGAACCGCTGCAAAGCTCCCAAGCCTGACATAACGGTAACCCACATCTTTTGACTTAACTCGACGCGCTACCCTAACGTTTGCGGGCCGCCATATCCCGAATGGCCTGAAGAGTATGTGCTGATGTCAGACCCAGCCGCGTCACGGCGTCTCTGGAAATGGAAGATCCTGAAAGCCGTGGCCCATGCGCGTCGCCACCCCTATGTCTTTGCCATTATCGGTTTTGCATCCGGCCTCGCCAGTTTCCTGCTCGTGGATCGCCAGGAGAAAGCGGCGGGTCTCATTGCGGTGCTGATGCTCGCGGGCTGGGTATGGCTGTTGCTGGAAGAGCCTATCCGTCGGTTTGTCCGGCTAATAACGGGGTTCAGTATTCCGCCGACCCTGATCCGATTCACCACCCAGGTTGTCCACCAGGAGAGTTTCTTCTTCGTCCTGCCGTTTTTCGCAATCACCACGACCTGGACCAGTCCGCAGACGCTGTTCACGGTGATGATCGGAATTGCCGGGCTGATTTCCATCATCGACCCTGTCTACCACGGCCGGCTGGCAAAACACCGGTGGATCTACCTGGCCTACCACTGTCTTGCGCTGTCCGTGGTACTGCTCACTGCACTGCCCATTATTGTTCACCTCACCACCTGGGAGACTTACGCCATCACAACGGCGCTGACGGTGGTGCTCGCGCTCCCGAGCATCATCCAGATCGTTCCCCTGGGTGGCGCGGTGAAGGGGGCCGGCATGGTGGGCATTGTTCTTTTGCTGGGCGTTCTGGCATGGGTGGCAAGACCGGCTGTCCCGCCCGCGACACTGTGGCTGACCGACAGCACCATTACCCATGTGGTCGACAAGAACGACCTGGCCGCCGGGCGCAGCCTCAGGGATCCCAGCGCCGAGGCCGTCCTCGAGCGCGGGCTCTATGCCTATACCGCCATACGCGCACCCAGGGGCCTGCACGAGACCGTCTATCACGAATGGATTCATGAAGGGCATGCCTATGACCGGATTCCCCTGGAAGTAACGGGGGGCCGCAAGGCGGGTTACCGGGCCTGGACGCACAAGATGGTTTTCCCCCCGCATCCGGAGGGCGAATGGCGGGTCCGGGTCACCACGGAATCGGGGCAGATGCTGGGAGAGATCCGCTTCCGGATCTCGGAATAGCGGACAGGATGGCCGGGCCCAAAAGAGCCCGGCCAGCGTGCATCACAGCTCCTGTTTAGTGGGGCGGATGATCATCTCATTCACGTCCACGTCGCCGGGCTGCTCAATGGCATAGGTGATGGCACGGGCAATAGCGTCGGAACCAATGGCCACGGAATACAGGTCGCCGGCAGCCTTCTGGGCACCCGGGTCCGTGATGTGGTTCGTCAACTCCGTCTCCACCGCGCCGGGGGAAATATTGGTTGCGCGGATCTCACCGTTGGACTCCTGGCGAATGCCTTCGGAGATCGCCTTGACCGCGTATTTGGTCGCGCAGTAGACAGCCGCTCCGGGAAAGACAGTGTGGCCCGCCACGGAAGACAGGTTGATGATATGGCCCGACTGCTGCTCGCGCATGGTGGGCAGGACCGCGGCCAGGCCGTAAAGAACGCCCTTGATGTTGATGTCGATCATGGCGTCCCATTCGTCCACTTTCAGCTTGTCCAGTGGCGCGAGCTGCATCAGGCCGGCGTTGGCGATCAAAACGTCAATACGGCCATAGATCTCACGGGTCTGGTCGGCCAGTGACTGCATGGCGCTGCGGTCGGTGACATCCACAACCTGGTAGCTTGCCTCACCGCCCTTGGATTTGATGGACTCGGTGAGGTTCTTCAGCCGATCCTCACGCCGCGCCGCCAGCATGAGTTTCGCGCCCTTGTCGGCCAGCATCCGGGCCGTGGCTTCGCCCAGGCCACTGCTGGCGCCGGTGATAATGACAACTTTGTTGCTGATCTCGGACATTCTGGTGCTCCTCGCTCTGAATGGTATTTCGTGTCTTATTGGCTCTCATCGAGCGTGGGGTAATCGGTGTAGCCGCGCTCGTCACCGCCATAAAAGGTGCTTTGATCCCACTCGTTAAGCGGGGCATTACGACGGAAGCGCTCAACCAGATCCGGGTTGGCGATGATCGGCCGCCCGAAAGAGACCAGATCGCAGCGACCGGACTCGATACGCTCCATGGCTTCCTCACGGGTATAGGCGCCATTACCGATGTAAACGCCGCTGAATTCCTCGCGGATGGCGTCAATCACGGATTCCGGACGACCTTTCTCATGGTTGCCCTGGAATGAATCCTCAACCATTTCAATATACGCCAAGCCTGCCTCGTTCACCTTGCGTGCCAACGCGCGATAGGTGCTCTGAGGATCCTCATCATGCATGCTGTTGAAACTGCCCGTGGGGCTGACGCGGATGCCAATACGGGCCGCAGGCCAGATTTCCTTCACCGCCTCGACCACCATCATCGGGAAACGCAGGCGGTTTTCCACGGAACCACCGTACTCGTCCGTGCGGTGATTACTGTCGGAACGGATGAACTGGTCCAGCAGGTAGCCATTCGCGGCGTGAATCTCGACGCCGTCAAAACCCGCCTCACGGGCATTCTCGGCACCCTTGCGGTACTGGTCCACGACTCCGGGCAGCTCATCAGCCTCCAGAGCCCGTGGGGTCGGAATGTCCACCATGCCGGACTCGGCACTGATAAACACCTGCGAGCCTTCCGGCTTGATGGCGGAAGGACCCACCGGCAGATCACCGCCCGGCTGCAGCTCCGGATGCGAAATACGCCCCACATGCCACAGCTGTGCGTGCATCCGCCCACCGGCGGCGTGCACCGCGTCCGTTACCTTGCGCCATCCGGCCACCTGCTCTGGTGTGTAGATACCGGGCGTGTAGGCGTAGCCCTGGCCCTGCTGGGAAACCTGGGTGGCCTCACTGATGATCAGCCCCGTACTCGCGCGTTGGGCGTAATAGGTGGCGTTCATCTCGCTGGGCACATCGCCGGGCTGACCGGCCCGCGCCCGGGTCAGGGGTGCCATGACAATCCGGTTGGGCAGCTCAAGATCTCCCAGCGTCAGTGGTTGGAAGAGGGGGTTGGTGGTCTCTGTCATGCGTGTTTCTCCTCGTTCTGTGAATACCTGGTAATTAGACAGGTCTACTATTCATCCGACAAAAAATAGTTCAGGGCCTGAGAACCCTTGAAAACAGCAGCGTCTGGAAATGGCTGAGCGGTTCGCTGGAACGCGTGAGCTTGGCGCGCAACAGGGCGCCCTGCCAGCCGGACAACAACAGTGACGCCGCTTCGCCCGGATCAACATCCGATGCGATCTCGCCCTGCTGCTGGCCTTCTGCAATGCAGTCCCGAAAGCGCTGCTCCCAGTTCGCGAACACATCGTTCAACCGCGCCCGGAAGGCGTCGTTCTGGGCCGCGAGTTCCTGGCCCAGATTCCCGATCAGGCACCCCTTGGAGTACTCACTCGCGGCCACATCCCCGGTTGCCGTATCCAGGTAGAAACGGATGCGGTCCAAGGGCGTCCGTGAATGATCCCCCAGGGTTTGGTCCAGACGCTGCCGGTACACCTCGGCATAGGCGTCGATGACCGCCAGGCCAAAGTCATTCTTACTCTTGAAGTAGTAATAGAACGAGCCCTTCGGCACCCCGGCTTCTTCCAGCACCGTATTGATGCCGGTTGCCCGAAAGCCGTTGCGCAGAATCAGTTCGGCGCCGGTCTGGATGATGTGTTCGCGGGTTTCGTTGCCTGTCATGAGGACTATATTAGACCGGTCTCCTATGACCGTCAATAGATGACGACTCAACGCCGCCTTCAGGTGATCTCAACGGGATTCCCCGTCGCTCGCATCCTGACCAGTACCCTCGTGAGTATCGAGAAGCTTCTGCAGGCGCTCATACATAATGGCATCATGTAATTCCTTCTGGCGGATTTCGCCACGCAGGGCCTTCAGGAGTGACGCCGCCATGAAGATCATCAGGATCATGAAGGGGAGCGCCGCGACGATGGAGATGGTCTGAAGCGCCGCAAGCCCGCCGCTGAGCAACAGCACCCCAGCCACCAAGACCTGGATGACCCCCCAGGTCAGGCGCATGAGGCGACTGGGGGCGAGCACGCCGCGGCTGGCAAACATCCCCAGCACAAAGGTCGCGGAGTTGGCGGACGTTATGACGAAAAGCACGATCAGAACCAGGATCATAATGCCGAGTATCTCCGCACCTGGCAGGGACTCCAGGGTCAGGAAAAGTGCTGAACTCACCTCCCGAACCACAGCGTCCCCGATGGCTGCCCCCTCAAACAGCTCAAAATAGAGCGCGGAACCACCAAAGGTTGCAAACCAGAACATACTGAGCAGCACAGGCACCCCAATGACACCCAGTACAAACTCACGCACGGTCCGCCCCCGGGAAATACGGGCAATAAAGCTCCCCACGAAAGGCGCCCAGGAGACACCCCAGGCCCAGTAAAAAATGGTCCAGCGCTCGACCCAGTCATCCCCGGTGTAGGGACTCATCACCAGGCTCATGCCGATCATATTGGAGAAGTAATCCCCGAGGGCATTGGTCAGGGCCGCCATGATGAAGTCCGTAGGCCCGAAGAAAAAAACGAACAGAAGCACGACAGCGGCCAGCAGCATGTTGGCGTCGCTGACATACCGGACACCACTCTCAAGAGGCATCATGGCACAGAGCAGGAAGATCACAGTCACGCCCGCGAGGATACTGAGCTGCTGCTCAACCCCGAATTCCACCCCGGCCACCGCGGACAGACCGCTGTTGATCTGGATAATCCCCAGCCCCAGCGTCGTTGCCACGCCAAAGACCGTGGAAACCACGGCCAGCACATTGATGCCATGGCCCACACCGCCATCAACGTAATGCCCGAGGCTCGCCCGGAAGGTTTCACTGATCAGGCCCGGGCGCTGCTGGCGAAAGCGCACATACGCAATGGCGAGACCCACAACCGCAAAGTTCGCCCACTGATGGAAACCCCAGTGGAAGAGCGAGTACTGCATGGCCAGACCGGCCGCCTCCGGCGTCCGACCCTCGGCAATACCGAGAGGCGGCTTCATGTAATGGCTCATGGGCTCGGCAACCCCCCAGAAGACAAGACCCACGCCCATGCCTGCCGAAAAGATCATCCCCAGCCAGGTGAGATAGGGGAACTCCGGCTGCTCACCATCAGCGCCGAGCCGGATATGGCCATAATTGCTCAGCCCCACGGAAACGCAGTAGATGAGAAAGCCCGTGGTCGTTAACAGGTAAAGCCAACCAAAGTGGTCCGTGGTGAAGTCCAGCGCCTTCTGGGAGGCAAGCGCCAGCTGCTCGGGTTGCTGAACGCCCATGCCCAGAAACACAGCCAAAACCCCGACCGAGAGGAAAAACACCCATCCCGGCCAGGGCAGCGCGATCAACCACTGCTTGACGTTTGAGGCGGCTTTCAGCATGAAGCCTAGAAGCCCTGCCCCAGGAGCCCCAGAACGCCCAGCGCGATCAGATAGCCGGCCACGATGTAATTCAACAGCTTGGGAAAGAGAAGAATGCCAATACCGGCACCCAGTGAAATTATCGGTGCGAGATCAATATGAAGGGTCATAGGGGTACTCCTTATTGCACGTGAACGGGATTCTGTTCGTATCCTCTCAGACCATGCCGCCATCCGGCTACTGAATGACTTATTTTTTCAACAGTGACTTGTTAGGCTGAACCGCGACTAAGCGCCTTCATGCCAGCAATCATCCGGGAATTACGATTTGGCAACAACAACTGGCAACAGGGTTGATTCAGGTATCCCGCCGGCGCACCGATGCCTCGCGATGCTGATTGGCCTGCTCCTGATCACAGGCTGCGCCGCCTCATCCCATGAAGTCCCGGCTCCCGTGACACCGCCCGAAACCTTTTCGGACTCCGGTGATGCCACCATGCCCGATCAATGGTGGCGCGCCTTTGACGACGCCCCGCTGAATCAGAGTGTAGACCAGGCGCTGGGTTCCAATCTTGACCTCAGGGTGGCCTGGCAGCGTCTTCGCGAGGCCCGCTCCGTGGTCGATCAGGAATCCGCCTCGCTCTTTCCTGACCTGGACGCAACAGCCGACGCGGAAACACGACGCGACAGTGAGCGTGGCAGCGATACCGAGCAACTCCAGCTGGGACTGAGCTCGAGCTACGAAGTGGACTTGTGGGGACGCATCGGTTCGCGGGTCGAGGCGGAACAGTTCCGGCTCCAGGCCAGCTTTGCGGACTACCAGACGGCCGCCCTGTCACTTTCAGCGGAAGTAACCCGCACCTGGTACCGCCTGATGGAAGCGCGCAGCCAGCTTGAGCTGATCAACAACCAGATCCAGACCAACCGCGACGTACTGCAGCTCATCGAAACCCGATTTGGCAGTGGCCAGACGCAGAGTGCCGACGTGCTGCGCCAGCGCCAGCTTCTGGAATCCACCCGGGAACAGAAACTGACGATCGAATCCCGGATACAGGTGCTGGAACACCAACTGGCCGTTCTTCTGGGACAGCCGCCGCGAAGCACGATTGACCAGACGCGACGCGCACTCCCGGAACTGCCTCCATTACCCGATACCGGGCTTCCCGTGGAGCTCGTTCAACGGCGTCCGGATGTCCGCCGCGCCCATAACCAACTGCGCGCTGCCGACGCGGATCTGGCCGCCGCTATCAGCAACCAGTATCCGCGCCTGACCCTCAACGCCTCGCTATCTACCCGGGAGAACGACGCCAACGATCTCTTTGACAACTGGGCGAGCGCCTTTGCCGGCAACCTGGTCGCCCCGCTGATCGACGCCGGCCAGCGCGATGCCGGGGTGGCGCGTAGCCGGTCCGTCAAACAGCAGCGGCTGTTCGAATACGGCCAGACTATCCTCACTGCCTTCCAGGAAGTGGAAGACGCCCTGATCCAGGAAAAAAAGCAGCGCCAGCGCATCGAGAGCCTGGAGAAGCAGCTGCGCCTCGCCGATGCCACCTACGAACAGCTGCGTCTGGAATATTTCAACGGCGTCACGGACTACATCGATGTGCTGAACACCCTGACGGACCGCCAGGAGTTGCGCCGCAACCTGCTGTCCGCGGAACTGGAACTGCTGGAATTTCGTATTGCCCTCTACCGCGCCCTCGCGGGCGGTTTTGACACGGGCCGTGACACCGGAGAACTGAGCCACAATGAGTGACGTCGTCAACGACAGCGCCGCAAGGCCTGAAACCGGCCGGGCCGGCTGGTTCAAAACAACCGTCGTCTCGATACTGATCCTTGTCCTGGGCGCTGGCCTGATCTGGTTCATATTCCGGACCGAACCCAGCGCCACCCGAAGCGAGGCGCCACAGGACACCGCCATGCTGGTCGAGGTGACGGAAGTCACCAAAGGCACCTTCCGGCCGAACATCACCGCCATGGGGACCGTAAAGCCCGCACGCGAGATCGTACTGCGCCCCAGGGTCAGCGGCATGGTCGTTGATCACGCCCCGGAGCTGACGCCCGGCGGCATCGTGGAGGAGGGCGAGACCCTGGTGCGGATTGACCGGGCGGATTACGAAACCGTGCTGCAACAGCGCGAGAGCGAACGGCGCCAGGCCAGGGCGGACCTGGAGATCGAGATGGGACGCCAGAACGTGGCCGAGCAGGAATTCCAGCTTCTGGACAACGAGCTGTCCGGACCCAACAAGGCACTGGTGCTGCGACAGCCCCAGCTGGATTCCGCCCAGGCCGCCGTGGACGCCGCCGAAGCGGCCGTCAGACGGGCCCGACTGGATCTGCAACGCACGCAGGTCAAAGCGCCCTTTGATGCCCGGGTGCTCAGCAGGGAGGTGAACACCGGCTCCCAGGTCAGCACCGGTGAATCCCTGGCACGGTTGGTGGGTGTAAAAACCTACTGGGTGGAAACCACGGTGCCCATGAACAAGCTGCGCTGGCTGTCCTTCCCGAACGGGCCCGACAGCGAGGGCGCGCCCGTGCAGGTCCGTAACAATACCGCCTGGCCGGAAGGAGTCCACCGCGACGGCCGCCTTTACAAGCTGGTGGGGGAACTGGAAAACAACTCCCGCATGGCCCGCGTCCTCATCACGATTGATGATCCCTTCGCACGGGACCCGGACAATCCTGAAAAACCGCCCTTGCTGATCGGCTCCTACGTTGAGAGCCACATAGAGGGAAGCGCCATTGAGGACGTAGTCAAGCTGGACCGCAACTACGTGCGCAAGGACGATACCGTCTGGGTGATGAAAGACGGTGAGCTCGCCATTCGTGACGTGACCATCCGGTTCCAGGATGCCGAGCATGCCTACATCAGCGACGGCCTGGAGAATGGCGAGCGCGTCGTGACCAGTCACCTCTCCACAGTGGTTGAAGGCGCCGACCTGCGCCTCGAGGACTCAGAAGAATGACGGAGCGCGAGGGCTGGGTGGGCCCCATAACCTGGATGGCGCGCAACTCGATTGCTGCCAACCTGCTGATGGTCATCCTGCTGGTCGGGGGTATCTGGACGGCCTTCGAAATCCAGAAATCCGTCTTCCCCGAGTTCCTGCTGGAAGTGGTCGAAGTCCAGGTGGAATACCCTGGCGCCGCGCCGGAAGAGGTGGAAGAAGGCATTCTACTGCCCGTCGAAGAGGCCGTGCGGGGCCTCGAGGGCATCAGGGAGATGACCTCCACGGCACAGGAAGGCACCGGCACCATCCTGCTTGAACTGGTACCCGGCACGGACCGGATGAAAGGCCTTCAGGACATCGAACAGGCGGTGGATCGCATCCGCACCTTCCCCGATAACGCCGAGGAGCCCCGGGTGCGCCTTCAGGGGCGCAGCCATGATGTCATCGAGATGGCCCTCTACGGCGACGTCGATATCTGGACGCTGCGCCAGCTCGCCGAACAGACCCGGGACCGCCTGCTCAGCGAGGGCAACATCACCCAGGTCGAGATCAGCGACGTGCCGGACTACCTCACCCAGGTGGAGGTATCCCAGAGTCAACTTCGCGAGCACAACCTCACACTTGGAGAGATTGCCAGCATCATCGAGCAGTCCAGCCGCGACGTCCCGGCGGGCGCCATCGAGACCAACAATGGCGAGATCCTGCTGCGAATGCAGGAGCGCAAGCAATGGGCCGATGAATTCGGCCGCATCGTGGTCAAGAGCAGCGCCTCGGGCGGGGAGGTCACCCTGGCCGAGATCGCGAGCATCCGGGACGGCTTTGATGAGACGGGTTTCCACGCCCGCTTCAACCGCCAGCCCTCGGTGGAGATTGGAATCTTCCGCACCGGCTCGCAGTCGCCCCTGGAAGTGGCCGCCGCGGTTGAGTCCGTGATGGCGGAGCTGGAGACGACGCTGCCGGATGGCGTGAATACGCGCATTGACAGCAACCGCGCCCAGCACTTCGAGGACCGCATGACGATGCTGCTGGAAAACGGTGTACTCGCCATTGTCATCGTCCTGGTCATCCTGAGCCTCTTTCTCGAATACCGCCTCGCGTTCTGGATCATGATGGGCATGACGACCTCCTTCATCGGCGCCATTGTCTTCCTGCCGATGATCGGCGTGAGCATCAACATGATTTCCATGTTCGGCTTTCTCATGGTCCTGGGAATCGTGGTGGACGATGCGATCGTGGTGGGTGAGAACATCTATGAATACCGCGAACGCGGCATGGATTTCATGAGTGCCGCGATCAAGGGCGCCCGGGACATCGCGGGGCCGGTGACCTTCAGCATCCTGACCACCATCGTGGCCTTCACGCCCCTGCTGTTCGTACCCGGCACCATGGGCCAGTTCTGGTGGCCGCTGGGTGCGGTGGTCATCACCGTGCTGGCCATTTCCCTGCTCGAGGCCCTGTTCATCCTGCCCGCCCACCTGGGCCACAGTGGCCGTGGCAGCGTCACCATCTTCGGGCACTGGCTTCACGGCCTGCAACGCATCGTCTCCCGCTGGTTCCAGGCGGTGATCGACCGGGGCTATCGTCCACTTCTGGACACCTGTCTGCGTTATCGCTACATCACCCTGACCACCTCGGTCACCCTGCTTCTGGTGGTCGGCGCCTACGCCAGCAGTGCCCACATGGGCATGATCATGATGCCGGAAGTGGAGGCGGACGAGATCGAGGCCGGCGTAACGCTGCCCGTGGGCACCACGACGCGGCGCGCGGGGGAGGTGGCCATGGCGATTACCGAATCCACCCACCGGATGTTCGAAGAATACAACCTGCACGAGCAGGCCGAGGGCATCAAGACCAATGTGCGGGGCCAGCGCAGCATTGATGTGGAGATCGTGCTCAAGCATTCCGACGACAGGACCATGACCGTCGACCAGGTCATTGAGCTGTGGCGCGCCGAGATCGGGGACTTCGAGGGCGTGGACCAGATCACCTTCGAGGCCGAGCAGGGGCCGGGAAGCTGGCGGGATGACATCAGCGTTGATCTGAGCCATTCGGATATCGATGTTCTGGCCGAGGCCAGCCAGGCTTTCTTCCAGCGCATGAAGGAATTCGACGAGACCCGGGACGTCAACGACAGCTACACCCGGGGCAAGCCCCAGTTCGACTTCAAGCTGCGCCCCGAGGGGCGGGCCCTGGGCCTGACCTCCTCCGAAGTAGGGACCCAGGTTCGCAATGCCTTCTTCGGGGCAGTGGCCCTGCGCCAACTCCGGGGTACCAATGAGAACGAGATCCGGGTGCGGCTCCCGGAGTCGGAACGCCAGAGCCTTCACTACCTGGAGGACTTCGTCATACAGATTCCCGGTGGCGGCGAAGCCCCCCTTATGGACGTGGCCCGATTCGACCGGGGCGAGGCCTTCCGCTCCATCGACCGGCGTGATGGCCGGCGTGTCATCACCGTGGGTATGGACGTCGAGCCCAAGAGCGCCTCAGGCCGCATCGTCCAGGCCATACAGACCGACGTGCTGCCCCAGTTGCGAGCGGACTTCCCCGGCATCACAGGCAGTTTCCAGGGCAGCCAGGCGGACATGCGCGAATCCACCAGTGCCCTCTGGGGCGGCTTCGGGCTGGCCATGGGCGTGATCTATGCCCTGCTTGCCATCGCCTTTGGCAGCTACACGCAGCCGCTGATCGTCATGACGGCCATTCCCTTCGGGGCCGTGGGTGCCATACTCGGGCACATGCTGCTGGGACACGACCTGTCGCTGGTCAGTATCATGGGCATCGTGGCGCTGTCGGGCGTCGTGGTGAACGATTCGCTGATCATGGTGGACTACGCCAACCGCCAGCGGGAAAGCACCTCCAGCATTGATGCCATCTACCAGGCCGGCGTCCGCCGTTTCCGGCCCATCCTGCTCACCACCCTGACCACCTTCGGCGGGCTGACGCCCATCATCCTGGAAACCTCCCGCCAGGCCGCCTACCTGATTCCCATGGCCGTGTCCCTGGGCTTTGGGATCGTGTTCGCCACCGCCATCATCCTGGTGATCGTGCCCTGCCTCTACATGATCCTGGAGGACGGGCATAACCTCATACGGCGCCTGACGGGCACCCCAGAATCCGTCTGAACCCCCATATCCTGTGCCTGGACTGGAAACAGGAACACAGGATATGGAATAACCCCTTGTATCAGGGTCGAATTTAGCCTACCTTGAAGGCTCCTGCAGCGAGGGGAACACCGGTGAGAATCCGGGGCTGTCGCGCAACGGTATGGCGGAATCAACCGCCAAGCCCGATTACCTCCGCAGGATGAGACTGGAGCCTTCGCGTCAAGGGTGAAAGGCATTCCGCCATCATACTGCTTCGCGTTGGCTTCTCCCCACGACACGACACACAGGAGAAGCCCGTGACTGAAACCACCATTTTTTCCCAACAGGCATTTGCCCCCGAAGTAGCCGTCCAGGCTGCCAACTGCTTTGACATGCTCGTTCTGAAGAGCCGTATGACGGACAGCGCCCGCTGCCTGCTCCGTGCCATGGGGGTTCACATCGACGAACGCCCGTCCACCGGCATGCCGGGCCCCTCCGTTTACCATCTCTGGGCAGCGGAACCCCGCCCGCAAGTCACCTGGCTCGACCCGGAGCAGGCCGATGCCTTCGTCGAGGCCCTGCAGGCCGAAAGTCATCGGTTCCGGGCCCCGGAATGGGTGGAAATGCTGCTGTGCCGCCACCGTGCCGGCACGCTGCAGGACATGGACGAGGGTATTGAACTGGGCGAGCAGGGCATCGACGTCAGCCTGGTGCTGAGGGACCTGCTGCATTATCCCGTTCGCTGATCACGCCTGGTCGCCGTCCGGGGAATGGCAGATTTCCCGGATACCGCGATACCCCCGACTAAGGCAGAATAGGGCCTCACGACATCCCGAGGCCCTGTTCCCATGGTACGCCGAAGTAACAGCTCCCTATTCCTGACGGGTCTTGCCTGTGCACTCTTAAGTGTTCCGGCGACAGGCGGCACCCTGGGCATTTACTGGGATAACGATCTTCTCACCGGCTCCGACAAGGGCTACACCAACGGCGTGCGCGCCTCCTACCTGACCACATCCGCGGAGAAAGACCAGGACTGCCGGTTCTGTCTGGCTCGCGGGGCACGGGATCAGCTCTCGCCACTGCCCGGGATTGGCAGAACAGACAGCCAGCACGCATTGGTTCTGACCCTCACGCAGCTGATGATCACACCAGAAAATATCGAGGCCCGGGCACCCCAGTTCAATGATCTTCCCTACGCCGGTTACCTCTCTGCCCGCGCCGGCCTGTGGAGCTGGTCGCCAGACCGGATCACGGGCTATGGCATGCTCCTCGGTGTCGTCGGCCCCGAATCCTACGCCGAGCAAAGCCAGAAACAGGTCCACCGGATCACTGGAAGCACCAACGCCAACGGCTGGGATAACCAGCTTGGCACTGATGTGATCGCGGGCCTGGGCGCGACCCATGCACGGCGGTTCTACAGCAGCGGGGACCCGGCCCACCTTGAGCAGGATATGGGCTGGGTCGCGGGGCTGCGTGCAAGCAATTTCCTCAGTGATGCCCGCTTCGGGCTGAGCTGGCGGATGGGACGCCACCTGCCCACCAACTTCATCCCCGATTACGCCGGGATTTCATCATCAATTGGATTGCCTGGCGCGCTTGATGTGCCCGCCAGCGGCTGGTCCCTGTTTGCCGGGGTAATGGGCGAGTGGATTCCCTATTCCTACATCGATGAGCAGGCGGACAATTACCGCTATGACCAGAAGACCCTGATCGGCCATGCCGGCATTGGCGCCGGCTGGCATACCCCGGGCTTCCAGGCAACGCTGACCTTCCGCACCACCAGCTCCCAGGACAGGACCAACAAGGAACCGCTCACCTTCGGAACCATCTCCCTTGCGTGGCAGCTGTAACAGAAACACCTATTGTCTTGGGCGGCTCCGGGTCCCTGTTTCGGAGCCATTACGGTTTTCCATTGAGTCCCCTTCCGCTATTATTGGCGGGCGCTTTTCCCTGATAGCCCGGTGCCACGATGTCCTGGTTCGAATACCTGCTGCCCTATGACTTTTCACCGCTGACGGTGCTGACCTTTGTGGTCGTCCTCGTCCTGTATATCCGTGGGCTCCAGGCACTACCCGCTGTCGAGAGACCCGGCGTAGTGCGTATTACCGCCTTCCTGCTGGGGTTGCTGCTGTGCTACACGGTCATGCATACCCGGTTCGACTACTATTCCCAGTACATGTTCTTTGTTCACCGGGGACAACACCTGGTGCTTCACCACCTGGGACCCATGCTGATTGCGCTGTCGAACCCGCTCCCCATCATCCGCTACTGGGGTTCGCGCATCCCGACCGCCTCGCGTCCGTACCTGGCGCCCCTGGGCTGGTGCTACCGGGTGCTGCAACAGCCTTTCATCGCCGCCTTTCTCTTCGTCGGCCTCATCTATTTCTGGCTCTGGCCCAGCATGCATTTTGACGCCATGCTCAGCCGCCAACTTTACTGGGTGATGAACTGGTCCATGCTGCTGGATGGCCTGCTGTTCTGGTGGCTGATATTCGACCCCCGTTCCCCTTACAGCTCATCGGCCCTGGGCTATGGCAAGCGGATCCTGCTCCTGATCCTCGTCATCGTTCCCCAGCAGCTCCTCGGCGCCTGGATCGTCTTCAACAGGGGTATGATTTACGACGTCTACGAGGTCTGCGGGCGGGCCTGGCCCATGGCACCCGAAACCGACCAGCTGATCGGCGGCATCCTGACCTGGATTCCCCCCTCGATGATGAGCGGAATCGGCGTTCTCATCATCCTGGGGCGCCTGCTTCACGATGGGGGTGCTACCACTTCATCCCAGACACTGAACGTACAGGGCACGAAAGCATGACCACGATCGGAATTCTGACCAGCCTGCGGCCCCTACTAATGAGCAGAAAAGTAAGCGGACAGGTCTTTCCAGAACACGCTGTGAATACGTCCCTGTACGCTCGCCTGCGCCATCCATGGCTCCGGACGGTTCTGGAAAGACCTGTCCGCTTGCTTTTCTGCTCATTAGTAGTCCTGCTCGTCGGCTGTTCATCCGGTCATGACTGGAACGGCAAGGACATCAGCGGGCTGATGCCGGAGCTGGCGTTCGAACTGACAGACTCCAACGGGGAAACCTACAAAGCGGAAGACGGTGAGGGGACGGTACGGGTGATGTTCTTTGGTTTTACCAACTGCCCGGACATATGCCCCACGACCATGGCCCGCCTCAAGGGCGCCATCAACCAGATGCCGGATCCCCTGCAGGACGATGTCACAATGCTTTTCGTCAGCGTCGACCCCAGACGCGATACCCCCGAGAAGCTAGGGGAGTACGTCGGTTTCTTTGGTGACGACATCAAGGGACTGACCTCAGACGAAAAAACCCTGCGAAAGCTGGCGAAGCGTTACCGCACCACCTTCGGTTACAACGAACCCGATGAGAACGGGGATTATGACGTCTCACACAGCAGCGCCGTTTACGTTTTCGACGAGGAAGGCAGGGCAAGGCTGCTCCTGCGCTCCCAGCTGTCCCGGGATGAGATCAGCGAGGACCTGACCACCCTCGCCCGGGAAGCCGCCGGCTAGAAAACACTGCCGGTAACATCCCTCAGCGGTTTCTGGTAGACTCCGCCACCTTCGGAATGCCCCAGTTGCATCTCCCGCCACACTGATCCCGGCTGGCCCCCCGGATTTCCGGAACGCCCGCTACCCGAATGATCCGTCAGTTACCGCTGCCGTGTGGTTGGCCTCACTTCCAGATGAGGCGTTGTCTTCCTGTTTTCAAATGATCGGAATATTGAATGCTTAACGCTCTTCGCACGACCTGGTTATCGAACGTCCGCGGTGACCTGCTGGCAGGTATTGTTGTCGCCCTCGCCCTGATCCCCGAAGCCATTGCCTTTTCCATCGTCGCCGGCATCGATCCCAGGGTGGGCCTCTACGCCTCATTCTGTATTGCCGTGGTGATCGCTTTTGTGGGTGGCCGCCCCGGCATGATCTCCGGGGCGACAGGGGCAATGGCGCTGCTTATGGTCAGCCTGGTCCGCGAGCATGGACTCGAATATCTGCTTGCCGCCACATTGCTGACCGGCGTGTTCCAGATCATTGCCGGGCAGCTGCGCCTGGCCAACCTGATGCGGTTTGTATCACGCTCCGTCGTCACCGGTTTCGTGAATGCCCTGGCCATACTGATCTTCATGGCGCAGATACCGGAACTGACCAACGTCACCTGGCACGTCTACGCCATGACGGCCGCCGGCCTGGGCATCATCTACCTTTTCCCGCTGATCCCCCGTGTGGGCCGTACCCTGCCATCGCCACTGGTATGCGTCGTGACCCTGACCGCCGTCGCCATGCTGATGGGCCTGGACATCCGGACCGTGGGCGATATGGGCGAACTCCCGGACACGCTGCCGGTATTCCTGTGGCCCGAGGTCCCGCTGACCCTGGAAACACTGACCATCATCCTGCCCTACGCAATAGCCCTGACAGTGGTCGGCCTGCTGGAATCCATGATGACCGCCACCATCGTGGATGACCTGACCGATACCACCAGCGACCGCCATCGGGAAGCCAGAGGGCAGGGCCTGGCGAATATCGGCTCGGGCCTGCTCGGCGGCATGGCCGGCTGCGCCATGATCGGCCAATCCATCATCAACATTAAATCCGGAGGACGCACCCGGCTGTCCTCGCTGGCGGCTGGCGTCTTCCTGCTGGCCATGGTGTTGGTGGTGGACGACTGGCTGGTGCGGATTCCCATGGCCGCACTGGTGGCGGTTATGATCATGGTGGCGATCGGCACCTTCAGCTGGACCTCGATTCGGGACCTGAAGGAGCACCCCATGTCCACCAATATTGTGATGGTAGTAACCGTCATCGTGGTGGTCGCCACCCACAATCTCGCCTATGGTGTACTGGCGGGCGTGCTGCTGGCGGCGCTGTTCTTTGCCAACAAAGTAGGGCAGTTCATGGTCGTCCGCTCGAGCCTGGACGAAGCCAGCGACACCCGCACCTATAACGTCATCGGCCAGGTATTCTTCAGCTCCTCGGAAAAATTCGTGGATGCCTTCGACTTCCGGGAAGCCGTGGGCAAGGTCGTGATCGACCTGAGCCGGGCCCACTTCTGGGATATCACGGCCGTCAGCGCCCTGGACAAGGTGGTCCTGCGATTCCGCCGGGATGGCGCCGACGTTGAACTGATCGGCCTGAACGAGGCGAGCGCCACCATCGTCGACCGCTTTGCCGTCCATGATAAGCCGGGTGCGGTCGAGCAGTTGATGGGGCACTGACATGAGCAATAACAACAACAGAGAGGTTTCCATGACCCATATTGTCGGCTGTATTGATGGCTCCCGTGCCGCACCCGCCGTCTGTGACTACGCGGCCTGGGCAAGCAGGCGCATGGAGGCACCGCTGATGTTCTTCCATGTGCTGGATGACAGCCGCTACCCGGTTGAACCGGACATGGCCGGCAACATTGGCCTGGGTACGCGCGAATACCTGATGGAGGAGCTGGCGGAGCTTGACGAGAAGCGCTCCAGGATTGCCATGGAGCACGGCCGGCACATGCTTGAGGCCGCCGCGGAGCGGGCCCGGGGAGCGGGCATTGAAGAGGTGCACCAGCGCCAGCGCCACGGCGACCTGTCCCAGTGCCTTCTCGACATCGAGAGCGACATCCGCCTGCTGGTCATGGGGATCCACGGCGAAAGCAGCTCCGAGCGGGACATCCACATTGGCAGCCAGCTGGAAACGGTCATCCGCAGCCTGCACCGGCCCGTTGTACTGGTACCCGACGAATTCAGAGAACCCCAGAGCGCCATGCTGGCCTTTGATGCCAGCCCCACTGCCTTTGCCGGCGTCAGACTGCTCGCCAGCAGCCCGGTATTCAGGGATTTCCCGCTGCACCTGGTGATGATCGGACCGGATACGACGGACAAGTGGGAACAGCTCAGGGCGGCGGAATCAATGCTGGCCGAGGCAGGCTGCGAGGTGCACCTGGCCATCCGCTCCGGGGACGTGGAGAAGGCACTGCATGCCTACCAGGAAGAGAACAGCATCGACCTGCTGGTCATGGGCGCCTATGGCCATTCCCGGATCCGCCAGTTCCTCGTCGGAAGTACCACCACCAACATGCTTAAGACCACCCAAACGCCACTGGTGATCCTGCGCTGAACCCTATTTCCTGAGGTGGCGGTTCAGGGTTCTGGCCGCACCGGAAACACTGCGGTAACAGAAGCTGGAAATGCGGTGGTGAACCTCCCGGACGGGTTCACTCACGGGCTGGGTCACGGGGATCCGGGCCAGCACGTCAAAGCTCTCATCGGCGATGGACAGATGCACGCGCTCGATGGTCAATACGCCGTGTTCGAGCCCAACTGTCACTATATCTGCCACACCAAGCCACCAGTTGCCGGGCTGTTGCTCATTCCGTTCATCACTCATGTGAGCCACTCCTTTAATTGCACCGCCACACGCGGCTCGTGGGCCAGTTGAACATGATTGATACCGGGAAAGTTGGCAACGCCGGCCAGGGCCCAGCCGGACCGTTCCTGGCCACGGGCACTGGATTCATGGACCAGGGCATCACCGAAGAGCGTATTCACCGGGTGGTCCTTGCGCTCCGACAGCAGCCCGGAGATTACATAGTGGGCAGCACCGGGCAGCAGCGGCGGCTCCTCCACATCCGGCGCGACAACCTCACCTCGTGAGAGGTTACGGATGCCTTCGCTGCGCAGGTCAATGAACTCGCCCACCGCTTTGAGATAGTCCCGGGGCATGCGATTCATGGTGTCCGCCAGAGCGTGAGCCCCCCGGGCCAGCCAGGAGCCGTCATGGGGAGCCCCAATATAGATGCAGCTCGAGACCCGGTGCGTCCACTGGTGCCCCTGATGGCGACCATGGAAGCAGGCACTGCGGATCAGCAGCCCGCCCATGCTGTGGCCGATCAGGACCAGGTTCTCCACCGCCTCGGGCCATTGCTCGACCAGTGCTTCCAACGCGTCCGCCAGCGTCTCGCCGTTACGGTAAATGGGGAGACCGGTGTTGTAACGCAGGCTCAGGGGTGTGGCATCCAGATCAGCCGCCAGATCAGTGGCATAATCAAAACCGGGCTGGTCCGGGTAGTGCCACATGGATTCCAGCTCAGTCAGGCCATGGATCAGTACAATCAGATTGGGCTTCGCCGCCTCCGGAGCGAGTGCCCCAAAATCCAGTGCCTCGCCCCGATGGCGGAAGTGCATGGGGACCGCAAGCGGATTGTTGCGCGCCTCCAGCCAGTCGCCGAAAAAGCCGCTGACAATAGCCGACGCATAGTCCTGCCAATGGGGTTTGATCGCCGGTTCCGACATGCTGCACTCCTTATCCATGGACAGCCATTGTATAGCAGTTTCCCAGGCTGGTACCGACCAAAGTGCTCATCCCCACCGGCAGGAGGGTCACTCGTCGAGCTTCAGCGTATCCAGGGTATAGGTACGGATCTCGCGCAGCAGTGCCTCATCATCGATCAGCGATCGTCCGTGGGACGGGATGATCTCCTTGAGGCGACGCGTCCAGTCGCCGGTGTCGCTCATTTTCTCCGGAAAGCAACGCTGCAGCACATCGATCATGGCGTTGGCCGCCGTGGAGGCGCCCGGCGAAGCCCCGAGCAGTGCCGCCAGAGAACCATCCCGCGCCGCCACCACCTCGGTGCCGAACTGCAGGACGCCACGACCCTGGGCGTCCTTCTTGATGACCTGAACGCGCTTGCCCGCATGCTGGAGGGTCCAGTCGTGATACTTGGCGCGGGGATAGTAGTTGCGCAGGGCGTCAATACGTTCTTCCGGGGACTGGAACACCTCGCCAATCAGGTAGCGCGTCAGGTCCATGTTGCTCATGCCGGCGCCAAACATGGAGCTGAAGTTTCCACTGCGCACGGAAGAGAACAGATCGAAAAACGAGCCCTCTTTCTGGAACTTGGTCGTAAAACCTGCAAAGGGCCCAAACAGCAGCGCCGGCTCGCCATTGATGATGCGGGTATCCAGGTGCGGTACCGACATGGGCGGCGCCCCAACCGGCGCCTTGCCATAAACCTTGGAGTGGTGCCGCTCAACCACCTCCGGCTTACGGCACACAAGCCACTGGCCACTGACCGGAAAGCCGCCGAAACCCTTGCTCTCAGGGATGCCGGTTTTCTGCAACAGCGGAAGGGCGCCGCCGCCAGCGCCGATGAACACAAAGTCGGCGCGCAGCTTGCGGCTCTCGCCGGTGTTCCCATTCCGGGTTGAGACGCGCCAGCGCCCGTTGTCATTCTGCTTGAACGACGTTACCGGATGGTTGAGCAGCAGCTCAAAATTAGGTTTGCTCTGAAGGTAGGCCACCAGGCCCCGGGTCAGGGACCCGAAATCCACGTCAGCCCCGTAGCGGACCCGCGTGGCGGCCACCTTTTCCATGGGATCACGCCCGTCGGTAATCAGCGGCATCCAGTCTTCCAGGGTGCGCGGGTCTTCGGTGAATTCCATATCCCGGAACAGGTGATGAGCGCTCATCATTTCATGGCGCTTCTTCAGGAAGGACACGCCCTCCTCGCCCCAGACAAAGCTCTGATGGGGCGTTGGATGGACGAAGTCACGCGGGTTGAGTTCACCTTTCTTGACCAGGTAGGACCAGAGCTGGAGCGAGACCTCGAAGGCCTCATTGATCTGCTGAGCGCGCTCAATGCTGACGTTGCCGTGCTCATCCTCCGGGGTATAGTTCAGCTCACAGTAGCCCGCATGGCCCGTTCCGGCATTGTTCCAGCCGTCGGTACTCTCGTTGGCGACATGGTCGAGCCGCTCGACCAGGGTGATATGCAGGGAAGGATCAAGCTCGCGCAGGATAACCCCGAGCGTGGCGCTCATTACGCCCCCGCCTACCAGGACTACATCCGTGGTGGTCGTCATAGAACCGCTTTCCTCAACCGTTGGGCAGATACGGGGCTGAATTCTAACAGACTCAAAACGTGATTGCGTCGTGGTTTCGCAGTGACAGACAGATACATTCTGGTTACGAAGTTACCGTATGACAAGGTCAACCCTCACGCCAAAATAGTCGTACTCATTTAACCGAGCATTCAGAAAGAGGTCGACATGCCGGTCAGCGAAGAAACCAAAGAACAGGTGCAGGGATACAGCATCGTCCGTATCACCGAAACCAACAAGGATGGCGATGTGACCATGGAAACCTTCGCGCTGGTCCATGAGTCCGGCGGCCAACTCGATGAGTTTGCCGACTACCTTGATGCGGTTAAAGCCCTCAACCGGATCCTGTTTCCACTGCCTGGGCTACCGGAAGTGCCCCTGAACCGGGCTGTGTAACCAACGACCTCAGGCCTTACCCTGCTTCTCCAGCGTGTCCGCCTGCAGAATCTCCACCCAGTAGCCATCCGGATCCCGGACGAAGGCCAGTCCCTTCATGTTGCCGTCATCAGGCCGCTTGATGAAATCCACACCCAGGCTCTCAAGACGCTGCGCCGCTGAGTGGATATCCGGCACCGTGATGCCAATATGGCCATAACCCTTGGGCTCCTCGTTACCACTATGGAACTGCAGCTCCGCCTTCTCCTCGTCACCCCAGTTGTGAGTAAGCTCCAGCAGCGCTTCACGCCCGAAGTTGAACGTGGTGCGTTTCGCATCATCCGACGGCACCGCCGCCACTTCCCGGTCACTGAGATAACCCAGGAAGTAGAGACTGAACTGCATCTCCTCAAAATCCAGCCGCCGAATCAGACGCATGCCCAGGGCCCGGGTATAGAAATCCAGACTGCGCACCGGATCCTTGATCCGGACCATGGTGTGGTTGAGCTTGTAATGACGGGTTTCGGCATCCGGCTCATGACAGAGGCCAGGCGCTTCATCGAAATGCTGCGGCATAAGAGGTTCTCCATGATTGATCAGACATCATCCCCAGATGATGGGGGCAAAGTGCTGCAAAGACCAGGCGGGATAGAAAGCAGATACCACGAAAAACGGCACCCCGGAGGGTGCCGTTGTCGCTGCAACGCCAGGCTTCGACTTTAGAAGCTGTGCTGCAGTCCGACCAGGGCCACTGTGGCGCTGGAGTCATTGGCATCGTCGTACTGGATGTTTTCAAGCTCCAGACGGACGCTGGTGCGATCGGACAGGGCCTGCTTGATGAAGCCGTAAGAGTTCAGATCGATTTCCTGAACACCGGTACGGTCATCGGAACCATTGGCAAAGCCAAGGTGACCGCTGAGGCCATTGCCGAAGTCCATGAAGGACGCGATTGCCATGCTGTCACGCTTGTCGTCGTTACCGTTGTCAAGATCCACTTCGGTGTAGTTAATACCCAGCTCAAGCGCGTCTGTCACAGACCAACGACCACCCAGATTCATCAGCGACGGTTCATTATTAAGTGCACCGCCAGCTGCATAGTCATTGAACTCTTTAACGTAAACAGCGTTCACGCTGATTCGCTTATCGAAGCTATATTGGCCCGCAACCTGAATGGAAGAAATTCCTTCCCGATTCTGCTGCGCAGTGCCTTCTTGGACAACAACTTCTGCGGGCCCACTGGGCGTTAATACCGTATCTGTTACTTCACCAACTTCGGTGCTACCTTCACCAACCCCAAGGGTTACATTGAACGCGAAATCGTCGGAATGACCCCAGGCACTGCCATACTGGTAGCTGATCGCGCTGTCTTGGCGGAAACCATACGCCAAAGAATTACTCAACTGACCAGAGGTGTAATAGTAAGAGCCGTAGCCGTGAACATCCGTGCGGTGGGTGTTCCAGGCACCAAACTCAAACAAGGCCTGCCACTGGGAACCGACCTTGACCGTACCCCAGTCACCACCAAGGGCGGCCCAGCCCAGACGGGTCCCGAGGGAATCAGCAAACCCACCGCCTTTCTCATTGAGCAGGTCGACAGCAAATTCAAGGTTGTAAGAAGCAGTCAGGTCACTGTTGATTTCCTCTGAACCACGAACGCCGAGGCGGGACTGCATGCCGTTGGTCAGGGAAAAATCACGATCATCGCTGTTGCCAGCGACCGAGTTCAGCCCCTGAAAGATGTCAGTGCCCGCATTATCGCTATCTGTATAGCTCTCGACGCCAAGATCAATCAGGCCATAAACTTCCGGTGCTGCCATTGCCGCCATGGGGGCGGCAATGAGACCACCGCTTACTGCAAGCGCCAGTACATTTTTCTTCATAGTCATGGTAATCATCCCTTTTTCGTTTTTACTTCGTCGCACGAATTATGATTTTTAGTACGCCCCGCCCCCACTTGGCCGAGGATGTTAAGAGGGTAGTTCAGGATTTAAGGTTAAGCAATATTAAGAATTGACCTCATCCGATCGTGATCACCTCGTACGCACCCTAAGTATTCCTTCGTATATCAGGGCCAGCCGATTCCACGTACTATTGACTCAGCTGCCGGGCAAGGCAGAAAAAAGGCCCGACTCGCTGATACAGCGATCACCTCAAAGCCTGCGAGCCGGAAACACCCCAACCCATCAACCGGAAGCCATAGGAGGCGAACCATGCGCACTAAATTAGTTAAGCAATCCGCTCGCCGCCCAGGTACTGCGCCGGTTGAAGCGACTCGTTGGGCTAAAGAAAGCGAGCGTCAAAACCCCAAAATGACGCTGGAAGCCCTCACAAGGCCCGCTCAAACGCGCAGCCTGAAGGCGGCGCTGCGCCAGAAGTAATCTGGACAAGCAGCCGAGAAAAAGGGAAGGCCACATGGCCTTCCCTCCTACTGTTTATTACCCCTTTCATCTATCCCTGATTATTCCTGATCGCATACTGCATGCCTTGATAAGGTGCCTGCGGGATCACTGTCCGGGAAGCTCCGGAGCCAGGGATGGCGGAGGGCAGCGTACATGGATGTATTCATAGCGATTCCCGGACAGTGATTCCGCAGGCACCTTGGCACCGAATAATCAGCCCACAAGAGTAGGATTCACCCAAAGTCTGATTTAGGATCACCCGCTCAGAACATCGCAAACAAGAGCCCCGAATGATCACCACCCCCGTGGACAACCCCAGACCAGGCCGCGAACTCTTCCACCTGACCTGGCCCATGCTCTTCGGCGTCCTCGCCCTGATGAGCTACCAGCTCGTCGACAGCGCCTTCATCGGCCAGCTCGGCGTCCAACCCCTGGCCGCCCTGGGCTTCACCGTCCCACTGCAGATGCTCATCATCGGCGTCCAGGTCGGCATCGGCATCGCCACCACCGCCATCATCTCCAGGGTACTCGGCGCCGACGACCCGGCAAGAGCCCGCCGCCTGGCCGGACTGGTCGTCATCTCCGGCGCCACCCTGATCGCCATCCTCGCGCTGGCCATCTGGCTGAGCCGCGGGCTAATCATCCAATCACTCGGCGGCAGCGACCAGCTGATGCCCATCATCGACGCCTACTGGGCACCCTGGCTCGTCGCCGCCTGGCTTGGCGCCGTGCTCTACTTCGGCTACAGCATCTGCCGCTCGCACGGCGACACCAAGCTCCCAGGCGCCATGATGGTCATCACCAGCCTGATCAACGTCGGACTCGACCCCCTGTTCATCTTCGTCTTCGACTGGGGCATCGCCGGCGCCGCCTGGGCCACCATCGCCGCCTTCAGCACCGGTACCCTTATCGTCTACACCAAAATCCTGCGCCGCCAATGGCTGACCTTCATACTGGATGATCTACCCATCAAACCAGCCCTCGCCCAACTTGGCTCCATGGCCGGCCCCGCCATGCTCAGCCAGCTTATGCCCCCCATCGCCGCCATACTCGCAACCGGCCTCGTCGCCACCTACGGCGAAGCGGCCGTCGGCGCCTGGGGCCTGGGCACGCGCCTGGAATTCTTCTCCCTGGTCACCGTCCTCGCCCTGACCATGTCCATGCCACCCATGATCGGCCGCTACGTCGGCGCCAACCGCCCCGACCGCGTCGAAGTCCTGGTATGGCTCGCCGTCCGCTTCGTCATCGGCCTCCAACTCGGCATCGCCATCCTCTGGCTCCTCCTATCGGGCATCCTGTCCCCGCTACTCGCCAGCGACCCCGCCGTCCAGAGCCACCTCCACGACTACCTCCTGAGAGTCCCCCTCAGCTACAGCGGCCTCGGCGTCTGCATGATGATGGTCTCCAGCTGCAACGCCATGGGCCTCCCCATGCGCGCCCTAACCATCTCCATCCTCCGCCTCTTCGCCTGCTACCTCCCCCTCCTCTGGCTCGGCAGCCAACTCGGCGGACTCACGGGATTATTCACAGGCGCACTTGCAGGCAATCTCGCAGCAGGCATAACGGCATGGATTCTCTATAAGCAGGGACTCAGGAACCTGCATCAGCAGCTTGGCAAAGCTGAAGAGCGGACAGGGACAGCATAGGAAAAGCTGCAACAGAGGGGATCGGGTAGGGCTCCCCGGGAAGCTCTTCCGCCATGGATGGCGGAAGCGCAGCGTCCAGGGATGGATTCATAGCGATTCCCGGGGAGCCCTACCCGATCCCCGACTGCACCAAACCATCAGCATCGGAACAATCAGTAACTACGGGGAACAGTCTGCGGCTCCACAAACTCAAAGAGCCCCTCGAGCCCCCCTTCACGCCCAACACCAGACAACTTCATCCCCCCAAAAGGCGCCTCCGGCGTAGGCCCAGTCCCCGTATTCCAGCCCACATGCCCAAACCGCATGGCCGGAATCATCCGCTGCGCCCGCGCCTCATCCCGGGTAAACAGATAGGACGCAAGCCCGTAATCCGTATTATTGGCCGCAGCCAAGACCTCATCCTCCGACTCGAAACTCACCATCGGAATAAAGGGCCCGAACGTCTCCTCATCGCAGCAGACCGCGTCGGACGACACACCCGTAACCAGCGTCGGCGGATAGAACAGGCTGCCGGACTCCGGCAGGGTATCCGGATGGGGACCCGCCTTGAGGGTCGCCCCCTTATCCAGTGCATCCTTCACGTGCCGGCGCACCTTATCGAAGCCCGCCTGATTGATGAGCGGCCCAATGTCCGTGCCCTCATCCATGCCATCACCCACTTTCAGGGCCTCGACCCGCTCGGCGAGCTTATCCGCAAAGGTCTCGAAAATGCCGGACTGCACATAGACCCGGTTGGCACAGACACAGGTCTGGCCGCCGCCCCGGAACTTGTTGCCAATAAGCTGGGTGATGGCATCGTCCACGTCCGCATCATCAAAGATGATAAAGGGAGCATTGCCGCCAAGTTCCAGGGACAGTTTCTTGACCCTTCCAGCGGTTTCCCGCATCAGGTGCTGGCCCACGGGGGTTGAGCCGGTGAAGCTCAGCATGGTCACGTCCGGATGCTGGCAGAGCACATCCCCAATCGGCTTGGGCGGCCCCATAACCAGGTTGATCATCCCAGCAGGCAGTACATTGCGGTCATGGATGGCCTTGAACGCGGCAATCATGGTCAGCGGCGTATCCTCCGCCGGCTTGATGACGCTGGGACAGCCACCAGCCAGCGCCGCGGACAGTTTCTTGGCAATCATGCCAATGGGGAAGTTCCAGGGTGTTATCAGACCGGCGACGCCAATGGGGCGGTAATGCACGGTCCAGGCGCAGTTTTTGGGCGTTTCCGGAATGGTGTGGGCATCCAGATGGTCGATGTACCGGGCACAGTAGTCGAAAAAGCCCGCCGCGTAGTCCACTTCGCCCACGGCTTCCTTCAGGGGCTTGCCATGCTCCAAACACAGGATCCGTCCGATCTCGTCCTTTTCGGCCTTGAGCGCATCACGCACACCTTCCAGCCAGTCCCGCCGTTCGGCCAGGGTTGCCGGATCCGCGAGACGCAACGCCTTGCTCGCGGCCGCCACCGCCTCCTCGGTTTCCTTTTTGCCCATGGTCTGGACCCGGGCCAGCTCCTCGCCCGTGGCCGGATTCACGACCGGGAAGGTTTCCGGTGCATTCGCCCCCACCCAGTTTCCACCAATGTACCCTTCGGTCCGCTCCAGCAAAGACGATTCCATCATGCTCCCCTTATTCCGCCAGTGATCGGCTCCGCTTCCGGTGCCGTAGTGTTACTGCGACTATAACAATGGGCAGACGTCCTGACACCCCGGGAATTTGTGGGCTTTACCCAGCAACATTGTCTATAGTAATAAATCGCAGACCGTGCGCGGGTAGCCAATGGTTCCGTGAGCTAGTAGCCTCGCGCCCCGTACGTGAAATTCATGTCATCTAACATGGAAGGAGTAGGAAGATGTATCGGAAAATTCTGGTCCCCGTCGACCTTGCCCATCTGGACTCACTGGAGCGCGCGCTGCAAGTGGCTTCAGATCTGGGTCGGCATTATGAAACCGAAATCTGTTATATCAGTGTTACTCAATCCGCGCCGAGCGCCGCTGCCAAGTCTCCCGAGGACTACGAGCAGAAGCTCGAGGCCTTTGCCAACGAGCAGGCCAAGACCCATGGCCGCCCCGTAACCGTCAAAGTCGTGGTCTCGGCAGATCCGGCGGTGGAGCTGGACAAGAAACTCGTCCACGCGATTGATGAGCTGGGTGTGGATCTCGTGGTTATGGGCACCCATCACCACGCCAAGCATGACATCGTCATGCCCTCCAACGGGAGCCACGTAGCCAAGGAAACCAACGCATCGATCTTCCTGGTGCGCCCCTGAGCCCGACCTTTTGAGACCTTATTAACGTCAAAAAATACGTAAACCGGAGTCTTTTCTAATGGCGACAAAAGATCCAAAAAAGTCGAATGACAGCAGCGAGGGCGTCGAAGGCGTCCCGGCCCCGGAGGGTCCTGCCAATCTGATCGATACGGATTATCAGATTGGTCAGGACAACTACTCCGGGCGCGTCGGCGGTGTTCAGGTCGACCTGCATGGCAAGGTGTTTGCCATCTCGTCCATTGCCATACTCTTCTTCGTCATCATTACGCTGGCGCTGCAGAACGAGGTTGAGCCCATCTTTCAGGGCATCTTCGATTACCTCACAACGAACCTGAGCTGGGTTTTCCTGCTCGCAACCAATATCTTCGTGATCCTGTGCGTTGTCTTGATTTTCACGCCTCTGTCCAAGGTACGAATCGGTGGTGCCAAGGCCACACCCGACTTCTCCTACATTGGGTGGTTTTCGATGTTGTTCGCTGCGGGCATGGGTATTGGCCTGATGTTCTACGGTGTTTCTGAACCCATAACCCACTACGGAACCTCGGTAGGCGGCACGACTGTTGAAGACGGTGTCAGAACCGACTGGGCACCTCTGGGCGCCGCGGAAGGTGATCAGGAAGGCGCACAGCGCCTGGCCATGTCGGCCAGCATTCTTCACTATGGCCTGCACCCTTGGGCAATGTACGGCGTCGTAGCGCTGGCGCTGGCATTGTTCTCATTCAACAAGGGGCTGCCACTGACCGTAAGGTCGATCTTCTACCCCATCCTGGGGGAGCGAATCTGGGGATGGCCAGGGCACATCGTGGACATCCTGGCGGTTTTCGCGACGCTCTTTGGGCTGGCGACATCACTGGGCCTCGGCGCATCCCAGGCAGCGGCAGGTATCTCCCACTTGTTCGGCATACCCAACGTGGATGCGACCAAGGTCTTTCTGATCATGGGAATCACCGCCGTCGCCCTGGGCTCCATTCTCCTGGGTGTCGACAAAGGGGTAAGGCGTCTCTCCGAGATCAACCTGGTTCTTGCCGCCCTGCTGCTGCTGTTTGTGATTATAGTGGGCCCGACACTGTTAATCGCAACGGACTTTTTCAAGAACCTTATTGCCTATTTTGGCAACCTGCCGGCACTGTCCAATCCTTTCGGCCGTGAAGATGCAAACTACAGCCAGGGCTGGACGGCCTTTTACTACGCCTGGTGGATTGCCTGGTCCCCCTTCGTTGGCATGTTCATCGCGCGGGTCAGCCGTGGCCGTACCGTACGCGAATTCCTGATCGCGGTTCTGCTCGTCCCCTCGACCGTGTCCGTCCTCTGGATGACGGCGATGGGCGGTACCGCGCTGGAGCTTTATCTGGGGCAAGGTGTGGAGAGCATCAAGGAGTCTGCGCTCGAACTGCAGCTCTTTATAATGCTGGAACAGTTGCCGCTGGCGAACATCACCTCCTTTATCGGGATTACACTGGTGATGGTGTTCTTCATCACCTCGTCGGACTCGGGCTCACTGGTAATCGATACCATTACAGCGGGCGGCAAGGTGGACGCACCCAAGCCACAGCGTATTTTCTGGGCCATTATTGAGGGTGCCATCGCGATTGCCCTGCTGCTCGGGGGTGGTCTGGAGGCGCTGCAGGCCATGGCCGTATCCTTTGGACTGCCATTCACTGTGATACTGCTGGTCGGGTGCTATTCGATCGTCGTCGGGCTGATGAGCGAGCCAAAGTCGCAGTAAAACGGAAAACCACCCGGAAACAGAAAGGGCGGCCCTCGGGCCGCCCTTTTTTGTGCGTGTTTGCCGGCTAGACCCAGAGTTTCCGAACGGGTGTATCCGGTGAAAAACGGTGAGCGACCTGTGCCTGCAGCAACTCGGCGGTGCCCAGCGCGTCTGTGAGGGCATGGTGGCCATGATAGAAGGGAAGGTTGTACCGAGCCCGGCTTTCGTGCAGGCGTATGGACTCCGGCTGCCCGCCGAACCACTTGTTCAGCCTCGCCCGAAAGGACTGGCGCTGCCAGCGGGCTTCCAGAACCATGGTGTCAATCATGGGAAACAGCAGGCTCTCCCCCAGACGCACCTTCACCGACTCATTCAGGAACCGGCGTTCAATCGGGTGATAGTGAACCACCGGGAGATACCCGGTCAGACGCGCCAGCAGTTCCCCAAGCACGTCATTGAGGTCTGGCGCGTTGGCGATCTCGGAATGGGTAATGTGATGGATGACCACCGACTCTTCCCGCAGCAGACGGCGCGGGCGAACGATCCGGTAGTAGCTCCTGCCACCCTGAATACGGTTAATCGTGAACGGTACCATGCCGATGCTGACAATCCCGTGGCGATTGACGTCCATGCCGGTGGTTTCCAGGTCGAGCGCCATCATTCGGACATCCTTCAGGGGCATCTCCGGATCCGGAACACCGGCTGCGAAGAATCGTTTCAGGCGCTCGTCCCTCGCCTCCGCGGCCCGTCCGGCCATGTACTCCGGCCATCCGGGCTGCTCGGTATTCACAATGTTGCGCAGTGACAGCATCGATTCGCCTCAGGTTCTGGAGGTCGGATAACGGAATTGCAGGAAGCTCTGGGCATTGCTCAATACCTGGAAAGCATCCTTTAGATTGTGGCGCTCACTGTTGGAGACGTCCTCCGGCTCGATATTGTTGTCCGGTTCAGTCCCCGCCTCCACGTCGTAAAGATGGTGCCAGATGCGCGCCATGGACATGAACTCCAGGGCATAGCGGATCTTCTCAACCGCATTGGGGGTCAGCAGCTGGGTCTGGGCGATATCATCCAGGCGATCAAAGGAGTTCTGGGCCCTTGAGCCACAGGCCAGGGCATGAATCCGGATCAGGTCCACCATGGGCGCCGTGCCCCGCCGTTTGATGTTGATGGAGCGGTTTTCCTTGCCGTTTTTCTCCATCACAAAGGTCCGGAAGAAACCCAGGGGCGGCGTGCGGTTCAGGGCATTACGCGCCATGGCCGCCAGGAAGCGCTCGGCCAGGGGGGCCTTGTTCGCAACCAGCTCCTGGAGCTCCTCCACCAGCCGTTCATCGCCGTAGACCGCATCCAGGTCAAAGAAGATATTGCAGTGGAGCAGACTCTCGGGCGTTGGGTTATCAATCCATTCGGTAAAATAACGGCGCCAGATCTTCTGCGGCTGGCGCCACTGGTCGTTGGTTGCCATGATGTTGCCGCTGCAGTAGGCATAGCCGCAGGCGGCAAGGCCGTCCGACACCCGCTTAGCCAGTGTCCGAAAGTACTCGCCATGCTGCTCCGGGTCATAGTCATTGCTCAGCACCATGGCGTTGTCCTGGTCCGTGACCAGGGTCTGTTCATCCCGGGCCATGGATCCGAGAACCATAAAAGCATAGGGCACAGGGGATGGACCAAGTTCCTCTTCCGCCAGCTCCAGGATCCGTCGGGCAAAGCTTCGACCGATGGCGGACAGCGCCGTACCGATCACCTTCGAATCGGATCCATCACGGACCATGCGCTCGAAGGCGGTCTGGACCTCGTGCTTGAGACTGATCAGCCCACGCAGACTGGCCTGGTTGAGAATACTGCCGACCAGATAGAGACTGCTCTGGGTCTCGTAACGGATAATATCGGACAGGTGCAGCAGCCCCACGGGGCGCCGCCGGTGCAGGACGGGCAGGTGCTGAACGTTGTTCCGGAGAATGGAGAGCATGGCCTCCTGGACCGTTTCATCGGACTGGATTGTGATCAGTTCCCCGCTGTGCAGGGTGACGATGGACTCATCCGCGGACAGTCCCCTGGCCACCAGCTTATGGCGCAGGTCCGCGTCCGTCAGAATTCCGCACAGGGCCCACTGGCGCCCGTCTGCGCCCGTATAGATCGCCATGCTCGCATCCTCGGCGGGCTCCACAATCAAAGCCGCCGAGACATTCTCGTTGGTCATGCGGGTGGCGGCATCACGGGCGGTGGCATCCGATTCAATCAGCAGCGGCAGTCGGCTGATCACCTTGCGCACCCGGGTGCTCATCAGATCGTTGCGCTTATCCTGGGCTTCCACCGTGGACTGCAGCCGGGGTTTCTCCACCTCAACGAATTCCGCAAAGTTGTCGTCCTGCTCGCAGAGGCGGTAAAAGATGCTGTCCGGAATGTAATAGATCAGGGTGTCTTCCATGGCCTTGGCAGGGAAGCGCACCCGGTTGTTCCGCAGCAGGTTGAAGTGACCAAAGATGTCGCCCTCACCCAGGCGATTATAGAGCTCATCGTTGCGGCGGTAGATCTCGACCGCGCCGCTGCGGATGTAACACAGGTCATGGATCTCGCGGTCGGCCTCGAGAATCATCGAACCGGCCTTGAAGTAGGCCACGTCCACCTCGCTTGCCAGGTTGTCCAGCAGGGCGTCATCCAGTTCATCGAATGGTGGGAAGCGGGCCATATGGTCCCGTATTTCAAGCAGTTCCGCGTTCATGAGCCCTCCTGGCGGATGTGTCTGACACAAGGATGGGCCATGGCCCTGGCGGGCGCAATCAGGGCGAGCCGAAATCAGTCCTGAAAGATCCGCTCGACGAGCAGATTCCTCAGCAATTCCGCCTCATCCCCTGGAAGCGCCCTAGCCAGAAGCAGCCGCCGTTTGCCGTCCTGAAGGAGCAGATCGGAAAGCCCGGTAAGCGCCGCAGGTTTGAGGGTCAGCTGGTCCTTGCTGGCAAGCTGCCCCTGACGGACAAACAGCGGCCGGCCAAACCAGCGGGTGATGACACGAACGTCGCGCCCCCTCAGTTCGAGGTGCAGCGACTGCCCGTGGCGATAGAGATAACGGCCACCGAGCCCCAGGCCGGCAAGCAATAACACCCAGGCACCAAAACCCTCCAGCGCCATCCCCAGAATGATCAACACGACAGCACCCGCCATTCCCAAGCGGGCACTCCAGGAATCCGGCCTGCCCGGATCATCGACGACCAGGCCCTGGTCGTCCCCGCTGAGTGCCAACCGCTGCCTCAAGCGTGCTGAGGCGGACGACGCTTCCTCGATTGCCGGTTCGTTGGCTTCCTGTTGCTCCTGCGTAAGCGGTGCCTCCATGGTCTGCTGGCCCGCCCTGACGATCAGCCTGAATCCCTGGGAAACCGCCTGCCCGCCAACGACACCGTCAACAGTCAGGGTCCAGTAGTGGTGACAGTGCCAGTCAGTTTCACTGAGTTCCGGACTGGGCTCGGTGGGAGGCAGGTGACCCGGCGGGGCAAAGCAGAACCCCAGGGCCTGTGTTTCCGGGTCGGCAAACAGGGCTCGTGTCTCATCCCAGAGGCATTCGCGCCGATGCTCGACAATCTGGCTGCGCTGGCGCTCACACAGCCGGATGCAGGCCAGGGTCGCGGTGGCATTTGCGATGGGCAGGGCATCGTCGCCCGGCCGCAGCCAGCCCCCAACCTCGCCGTCCAATGCGCCGGGGAAGGGGTCCTGATCCAGCGTTAGGACGGGCGAACGCGGCAACTGGGTCCGATTGCGCCAGGCACGCCATCCGGCAATAAGTGCCAGCAACAACAGGCCGCTGCCGGGCAGGGGGTTGTAAACCGTAACCAGCCCCCCCATAACTGCTAATACAAGGGCAACGATCAGCCAGGCCCGCAGGATGCGTGATGAGGTGTCCTGGTGGGATTTTTGCGGCAAATGACAATCCTCTGAAATGGCGGGAAAAACGGGCTGATTCACTATGCCACAACCACCCCGGTTACTGAACCGGGGTCGAGATCCCCCGTAAATGCGTCTATGCTTGGAGGTGAGTCCTGATTCATAACCTGACCCGACAGGGGGAGGTGCCTGTGACCGATCTGATGCACGATGCCATCACCATCGCCCAGGCGAGCATCCTGGGCGAGTACGATGTACCGCCAACTGCTGTAGTGCTGGCTAATGGCAATAATGTGCAGCTTGTACTCGGCGGATTTCAGGACGAATCCGACGCAACCAGCTGGCAGGACGCCCTCCGGGCCATCCGGGAAGAGTTGGATGCGCCCGCCGTCATGCTGTATTTCTCCGCGTGGACAACCATCCAGCGCGACGGTGAAGACCATTCACTGGATACCCTCATCGTGCAGGTGGGCACCCCCGGATGCCTGTTCTTCCGCGCCTTTGAGCAGATCCGCAATCCCGGGCAGGGCGTGGTCACGGAGCTCAGGGAACTGACCCAGCTGCGTGAAGAGGCGGATCCGGAAACGGATACGCCCATGCAGCCGAGTCTGGGAAATGTGTTCGCGCCGGCAACGGAGTCGTTCAGGGAATCAAATACCTATCTGGACCTGATCGACAGCGTGTCTGAAAAACTGGATGAAAAATCCATGTTCGCGGACGAAGTCCGCACCCATCTTCACTGACGAGAGACGGGTAACGCGACAGAAACCGAACGCGGGCCTTCCCTTTTTGAATGATAATCTTTATCATTCGATGTGGTTGATCCGCTTTCACAGTGTCACGGTTGCCCCAACTTATGCCCGAATTCGAACCAAGCCTTTCCGCGGTCACTGGCCCGATCCACGAGCTCCTGGCCATGGGCGGACCGGTTATGGCCATACTGCTGGGCCTGTCCGTCATCGGTCTGGCCACGGCGCTTTACGCCCTGATCATCGGCGTTTTCCAGGCTCCCCGGGCATCCGGCAGGGTCCACAGGGCTGTCGATCAATGGTGTGACGGCGATACCCATGCGGCCCAGCGCTCACTCACCAGCATGCGCAATCCGCTGGCGGGCCTCCTGGCGTTTGTCATGAAGCAACGGCTCGCGGGCGAGACGGAAACCAACCTGCGTGACGAGGTCGGAAGACGCGCACAGCGGCTGATCATGCCCTTTGAATCCCCCCTGAAAATTCTTGAAGTCATTGCGGCACTGGCGCCACTGCTTGGCCTGTTGGGTACCGTAATGGGCATGATGACCGCGTTTGACGCCATGGCCAGTGCCCAGGGCCAGGCCAACCCCAGCGAGCTGAGCGGCGGCATCTACGAGGCCCTGTCCACCACCGCGATGGGCCTGGCCATTGCCATTCCCTTCGCTGCGGTCGCCGCCTGGATGGAGTTCTGGCTGCGGCGCGCACAGCAGCGCATCAACGACCTGCTGGTCCGTGTTTTCCGCCGTGAGCTTCCGGAAACGGAACAACCGACCGAATCAGCGCCGGAAAGGGCGGTGACAGAGGAAAGCAGCACCGACGCGGTTGCCAGGCGCCATGCAATGGCTTGAACCCCGGGCGGCGGGACGGATGCCCATCCGCCTGACGCCGCTGATCGACGTCGTCTTCATCCTCCTGCTGTTCTTTATGCTCAGTTCGCGCATGGAGCCCATGGGCCTGCTTGAGCTCGAGACCCCCGCGCCGCAGCCAGGGAGCGATTCGGACCAGCAGCCGGCGGAGCTCCACCTTACCGAAAGCGGGCTGGAATGGGACGGCGCGAGTGTCGATCCGGACGCCGCCAGGGCACGTCTTGCCGAGTACGGCGGCCAGACCGTCATACTGACAACCAGCTCATCCACGCCACTGGCCGAATTCACCCGGTGGCTCGGTACTATTGAAGACGCCGGCCTCAAGCCTGCCTGGAAACGCAACCAGCAGGGCGGGGACAAAACACCATGATACCCAACCCCTTTTTTCCCGAGCAGGACACCGGCGGCTCCCTCACCGAACGCCTTGAGGAAGGGCTGCTCCCGCTGATCAACGTGGTGTTCCTGCTGCTGATGTTCTTCCTGATCGCCGGCATCATCCTCAGGGACGAGATACCACCATTGCCGGGATCCCAGGCGGAAACCAACGACCAGCGTCCGAACGTTGACCTGGTGGTGGAGGGCGACGGCAGTCTGCGCCTCAAGGGCGAGGCGATTGCCAGGAGCAACCTCGCGGCCACCCTGCCAGAATATGATCCCGAGCAACGATTGCGTCTGGGGGTCGAAAAGGACCTGTCCATGGGCGAACTCGAGGCACTGTTCGACAAGCTCGACAAGGCCGGCCACCCCCAGGTTATTCTGCTCACGGAACCTGAGTGATGATCGCGAAGCACAGACAGAAAATCGTCGCGGCCCTGAGCCTGTTGCTCGCCATCGCCATTCACCTGGCGATCCTGATGGACCGGCCGATTGAGAGAGCATCCATGCCGGGTCCCGCCAGCGAGCAACGGGGCATTGTGGTCAACACACAGGCACCCCCGGCCCCGAGCAAGAGCGCAGAGGCAAAGCCGGAACCGGAACCTGAGAAAGAACCAGAACCCGAACCGGAGCCCGAACCGGACCCCGAACCAGAACCAGAGCCAGAGCCAGAGCCAGAGCCAGAGCCAGAGCCAGAGCCACGAGAGGATGTTGAACCGGTCGAAAAACCGGCAAACACCGAGACACAGGAAGACAGTGAAACGACGATAGAATCCGAAGGCGGCAGCAACCCGGAAGCTGAAAACGCGCGTGAGAACGTCACCATCGGCGGCGGCGACGAGGCCGAGGAGGATGCCTACCTGGCCAGGCTTTCGCGCCACCTCGCAAAGCATTATGAGTACCCACGACGGGCCAGACGACTGGGCCAGGAAGGCACCGTAACGCTGACGATCGGGTTCAACCGCAATGGCTCACTCAATGACCGAGCCGTAGAGGACGGCAGTGGTCATGGCATCCTGGACGATGCCGCGCTGGAAATGCTCCAGAGGGCCGAGCCGTTGCCGGAGGTTCCGGAGGCAATAGAGGGGGAGAGCTTTCGCCTGAAACTGCCGATCCGTTTCAGGATGCGATGAGGGGCCGCAGCCTGTGCGGCCCCCTACAGCGGATCAGTTCAGGGTGTTGTACACCAGGCCCGAAACGCTGGACTGCTCGGAATCGCTGACCACCTGATAAGTGTACGCGCTTCCCCAGAACTTCCACCAGGGACGTTCCTGATAGGTCTCGGTGTCGAAGTTGACATCCACACCCGAGAAGCTCAGGCCGTTGTTGGCGTAAGTCAGGGTATTGCCGGACTCGGTATTGATCACCTGTCCATGATCAACCTTTTCCCCCATGAGGATGGGGTAATGGTTGTAATACAGTGAGTTCGGCGCATCCACGCTGGTCCGCTTGCCATCGAGCCGTACATCGCTCACACAGCTCTTGTAGCTCCCGACCTGGGTCCCGCCACAGGTGGAGTGGAGTGCGACCACACCGTCATCCGTACCCGGCAGGAAAGGACCTGTCAGCCCGTAGTAGTCCGAGCCGCCGCCAACAAAACGCAGGCGCGGAACGTTATTGGGCGAAGTCGCGAGGTTGCGCGCAACCGTCGGTTGAAGGTCACGCAGGACACCCAGGTTATCCGGCGTCGGCTCCGTACCGATATAGGCCTTCACCGCCAGCTTGATTGCCTCGTCGCTCCAGCTGTCCGCATAGGCGGCGGTTACCGCCAGATCCGCAAGCTCCGAACCACCACCAGCGCCGGCAAAGTCCAGAGAGGTGATGATGTCCAGTGGCTGGTAGCCCGCAGTGCTGAGCCAGCGCTGCTGGTTGGCGAGGATGTAGCGACCGACCAGATCACCCGTGGAATGCGTCACCAGGATACAGCCCTGGTCGCACAGGCCCTGCTGGGAGATCTCAACCATCTGCTGGAAGGCCCGCTGGGCGGTTTTGCCTTCCACACGCTCATGGCTGCCCCAATCAATCCGCGCCTCGGCCCGCGAGGCCCAGAACGCCTGCCAGTAGGCGTCACCATTCTGGTCGATTTCCTGCTGGTTGGCCGGGTTATCAGCCAGATCATCCGCCTGCAGCCCGTGAACCAGTATCACGTTCTTGCCGGCAAGTTGCGCATGTGCCGTGCCGGTCGCGATGACCAGCAGGCACAATGCCATCAGTTTCAGGCTTTTCATGCTGTTTCCTCCGTTATTGTTGTCGTCATGACCCTGTTGTTTTTGTTACTTCCCTGTTCACACCGGCGCAAAAACACCCGGCTAGAGCTCCTCCGCGGCTTTGCGGAGAAACTTCAGTCGGGCCTCGCGCATCGGATCTTCATAGGTGGTATCGCTGTACTCATCGAAGGAAGCACCCTCGACGTTGAAGCGCTCCTCAAGGCGGGGACCGTAGCTGGTGCGGTCGCCGGGCCGGGCAGGCAGTTTTCTGAGCCTCAGGTCACCGAGCTCGTAAGGCCCCTCGTCGCCCTTGGCCTCGAGGGCCTGGCGGTGGATGCGCAGCTTCGTGCTGTTATCAAATCCGGACAGGCGTGCTTCATGTTCAATGTGGACCAGAGGCTGTCCATTCCGGGAATACAGATTGCCGGAGATGGCATAGTCACCCTCGCTGTTAACATCCACCTCCACCGGAATAATCAGATGCGCCCCCTGAACCCTTGCATCGCCCACGGACGCCACCTCGCCCACGGGATCGGTGTAACGAAGCGGCGCTACGGCATCCACGTCCTGACCCCGGAAGGTTCCAGAGACCATTACCATCAATTCCACCGGCCATTCGGAAGCGTCTGACTCGGAGGGTCGGATCGCGAGCTTATACTCGCCCTCGCTGTTAGCCTCCAGGGATTGCCGATACAGGGACTGCCCCGAAGAATCCATAATTCTGGCTTCATTGACGGTAAGATCCGAGGCCGCATTCCCGGAGACAGTCGCCGTCCCCAGAATGGGATCACCCTTTTGGAAATGGAGTTGTTCAAGTTTCACCGAGAGGCGAGCCGTGTCCCCGCCATCCGAGACCGGCGTTACAACCGGGGAATACTGGTTGTACTCATAGTTCTCGACGTGTTCTTCACTAATGGGAAAGGAGTAGGCGGGATACTGTGAACCTGCTTCGTAGGCATCCGCTACGCGGGCGAACTCATTGGCAATCTGGCGCTCCGGCCCGGGAGGCTCGCGGTCCGCCTCCACCGGCTCCGCCGCCTGCTGGTTGATTGGGCGCTCCGGGGCAGGGGCGATTTCAGGGTTTTCGGCATGCGTGCGTTGATCGTCAGGGGGTGTGCCGGTTACCCAGTAAAGGCCCAGTACGGATCCGCCCAGCATGGCAATAACCGCGATGCTGGCCATTTTCCATCCGCCCATAAAGATCCCGTTTCCGCTGTCATTATTGTTGTCACGGTCATCGATCATTAAGTAAAAATGAATAACCGTTCATATGTCAGACAGTAAAACAGATGGAGTGCCCTGTGTGGCGTTTTTTACCAATCTGGGATAAGGATCACAGTTCAGATTGTAAACGCCGCCCTGAAGCGACTGACCCACTCGGGGACCCCTTCGCTCGCCGGCTTTCGGACGATGCGGGCACCGGGGAGATGCATCCGCTCATCCGGGTCCACCACCGTGATCGGTACCCCGGGCTCGACAAACTGCACCAGTGATGCCGCCGGATAGACGCCCAGAGACGAACCAACCACCAGCAGATGGTCTGCACGCCTGACCAGGGTCGCAGCCTCTTCCATGGCGGGCACAGGCTCGCCGAACCAGACCACATTGGGCCGCAGCGGGTAACCGTAACTGCAGGTCCAGTCCGCCGTCAGGTCCCGCTCGCCGAGGTGGACGACCTCGGACGGGTCAACATGGCTGCGCGCTTCCAGAATGCTGCCGTGCAGGTGCAGCACATGGCCGGACCCGGCGCGCTCATGCAGGTCGTCCACATTCTGGGTGACCACGCTGACCCGGCAGCGACGCTCCAGTTCCACCAGCGCCTGATGCCCCGGGTTGGGGGCTGCCTCCAGCACCTGGCGACGACGCTGGTTATAGAATTCGCGCACCTGCGCCTGGTTACGGGCCCAGGCTTCCGGCGTCGCCACGTCCTCAATATCAAACTGTTCCCAGAGGCCACCCTTGTCCCGGAATGTGGACAGCCCACTTTCGGCGCTGATGCCGGCACCCGTCAGCACCACAACGTGCTCGGAGAGCCTGAAGGACTCGGTCTGCTGTCGTTTACCCCACCACATAGCGGTTTACCCAGTCGTTTATTGTTGGATCTTTAAGCTTCCATGCACTGATAATGCCTGATTCAGACCAGCTTTTCAGCCACCTCGCTTGGAGGGACCCGTCGCTTCTGCAAGAATAGAGATGGCGAACTGACAACAACCCCCCCACAGTCGGGTGACATCATGAACGCAAACAGCAGTGCAACTCCCAACACCGGGCTCATTCGGATGGTCCTCGGGCTGATGCTGGTCCTGGCTCTTAGCGGTTGTGCCCGTTATGCCACAACCGACTATGACAGCAATGCCCGCTTCGAGACTTACGAGCGTTACCGCTTTGCCGAGCGCGGGGAAGAATCGACACAGAGCCTTGATGCCGCGCGGATTGAGCATGCACTGGAGAAAGCGCTGGAGAAGGAGGGCTTTGCCCGGGCGGACGCCGGGGAATCGTCGACGCTGATCGTGCGTTACCGCATTGAGCAGGAACGGCGCATTGAATCCCGGGGACCGAGCTTCGGGTTGGGTTTCGGCTTTGGCACGAGTCCCTTTAGCTTTGGAATGGCGCACAGCCCCGTGGAGTCCCGGGAAATCAAGGAAGGCCAGCTGGTGGTGGAACTTGTGGACCCGCAGGCGAAGCAGGTCGTCTGGCAGGGCCGAGCCGCGCAGAATTTGACGGAGAGCATGGACGCCGAAAGGCGCAAGACGCTGATCAATCGGGTGATCAAGGCGATGTTTGAGCAGTATCCTCCTGAATAATCCCGTAATCGACCATCAGGTGCTCAAATTCAGTAATGGGTTTGGGCCTGGCCAGCAGGAATCCCTGAATCCAGTCGCACCCGGCCTCTTCCAGAATGGCTCTCTGGGCCTCCTCCTCGATTCCTTCACCGACGACCCTGATCTTCAGGGTATGGGCGAGCTGAATGATACCCGCCACCAGCTCGCGATCCCGGTTGCTTTCCACAATGGGATCCACGAAGCTCTTGTCGATCTTGAGAATGTCCGGGGCAAACTCGCGCAGATAGTTCAGGCTTGAGTAGCCCGTACCAAAATCATCGATGGCAATCCGCACGCCAATCGCCCTGAGTCCGTCAAAGAGCCGCCGTGCATGAGTCGGCTCCTCCATCAGGGAGGTTTCCGTAAGCTCCAGTTCCAGCATGCCGCGCGGCACATCATAGGCTTCCATCAACCGCTCGGTCTCTGAAAGCAGCTGCTCATCGCTCAGCTGCCTGGCGGAGATATTCACCGCTACGGAGAAATCCTCGGGCAGGCCCTGTTTTCGCCAGCGCCGTATGGAACGACAGGCCTGCTCAATCACGAAAATCCCCACTTCCGCGATCAGGCCGGTTTCCTCAAGCAGCGGAATGAACTCGCCCGGCGAGACCATTCCCCGCTCCGGGTGCTGCCAGCGAAGCAGGCACTCGGTGCCGTTCATGTGGTGGCCACAGGCACTGAACTGGGCCTGGTAATGCAACTCGAATTCCTGGCGCTTGACCGCCTGATGAATGTCCGCCTCCAGACGCAGGCGCTCCGGGCTTGACTGATCCTGGCTCTGATCGAAGTAGCACCACTGATTGCGCCCCGAGCGCTTGGCACTGTACATGGCCACATCGGCACTTCGCATGAGGCCCTCGACGTCACTGCCGTCGTTCGGAAAGAGGGCAACGCCGATGCTCAGCGTCATGAAGGAGCTCTCATCCCGGATCCGGTAGGGGCGGGACAGACTGTCAATCAGATCCTTGATCAGGGTTTCGCGATTTTCACAGTCGCCTTTACGCGACAGAAGGATGGCGAACTCATCCCCTCCCAGCCGGGCGATAAAACCGCGCTGCTCCATGACCAGATGCAGGCGCCTGGCAACCTGGCGGAGCAGTTCATCGCCGGCACTGTGCCCCAGAGAGTCATTGATGTTCTTGAACCGGTCCAGGTCAATCATCAGTAACGCGAAATGCCCGTGACTCATCAGGGCATCATGGCATTGCTGTTCGAGTCGCTCATGGAAGTAATAGCGATTGGGCAGCCCGGTCAGGCGATCATAATGGGCCGCCTCGTAGAGCGCTTCCTGCTGGTAGTGCTGCTCGGTAATGTCCTCGACAATGCCAATCAGGCGTACAAGGCTGTCGTTGTCGCTGCATATCGGATAGACCCGCTCCTGAACCCACCGCCAGGCGCCATCCGACCTCTGGATCCGATAATGCCGACTGATGTTCTGACAGTGGTTACGGCTGTACCGCAACCCCTCGAGCACGCGTTTGCGATCCTGGGGGTGGACGGAATTCAACCAGAGATTGGGATCCTCAATAATGGACTCAGAGGACTGCCCCCAAATGGTCTCACAGGCAGGACTGACATAACTGAGTTTCTCCTTCGAAGGGTCCCAGGTCCAGAAGACTTCCGGAATGTACCGCGCCATCTCCGAGAAGCGGGTATCACGCTCCTCGACTTCCCGGTTAATCACCGCAATGGCGTGGTAAAGGCTGCGCATGGCGAGATACAGACTCAAGGTTGTGACGCCAATAAAGGTAATTCCTTTCCAGGTCTGGATCACTCGAAGTGCGGCAGAGTCTGAGACCAGTGTTTCAGCCCAGTAATCGCTGAACAGGATCCATAGCACGCCGATAATGGCGTAAAGCAGAACGATAAGCAGTGGCCCACGCCTGAGCAGCACCGGCCAGTGCCTGCGCGGATCGCTTGCCCCCGATGCCTCATGCGGGGTCCGTTCCATCATTGCAGCTCCCAATCAGTTGCCATTCGAGGCACCGGGTTCAATATCCACCCAGGTGGGGTCGTGATCCGAGGAACGCCAGGGATCCTCGTCGTGGATAACTGATGTCGGGATGTCATGCCTGTTCTCCCTAGCGTAATACAGAAGCGGTGGCTCGTCCGCGTTAATCGGAAAAACACCGGCTCTTTGAATCAAAGGCTTAAGAGTTCCTGTTGCTAGAATATAGTCGAGCGTTCCCGATTCTGCGCGGTAGATATAACCGCTGGCCGGCAGGGGATGATGACCCCTGAGGGCATTCCGGAACCCGGCTTCTCTCAGGCGTACCATCGGATCCTCCCGGGCATAGGCATTGAAGTCTCCCAGCAACAGCAGCTTATCGTCACCATGCTCAGCCGCCAGCGCCTTCGCCCATTCAACCAGGTTGTTCGCCGCTTCAATCCTTACGGGATTCCAACACCCCTGGCCATCGTCCTGCGCCCGATTGGCACCGTCGGCATTGCCACAGCGCTTGCTCTTGAAATGATTCACGACGACCCAGAACGTTTCGCCCGTATCCGAGTGGCGGAATCGCTGTGCCAGCGGGGGGCGGTTGCGGTGTGTAAAAGCCCCGCTGAGAAGCGTGTGCGCCTGCCCCAAGGGTCGAACGCGCTCCGTCCGGTAAATCAGCCCCACCGCAATGGCATCGCTCCCGAGGCGTTGGCGCTCCGGCCGCGCATAATCCCAGTTCCCTGCCAGGCCCTCCGTCAATTCAGCCAGAGCACTCTTGTGTCCATAGCCATCGTTCTCGACTTCAATCACGCCGATCACATCCGCCGCCAGGGCGGAGATCGCACTGACCAGCCGCCGGTGCTGGCGTTCAAACGCCCGGAGATCGTTGGCGCCGCGCTCGGTGGGAAAACCACCCCCGATGCCATCACCGTTGAAATAATTCTGCAGGTTGAAACTCGCCACACGGATCCGGCCGACCGGCGGCCGATCCATGGGCTCAGGCCGTACATTGGCCGCCCTCACGGATGGCGGTTCCAGCGGCTGCAACCGCCAGTGCTCGTAGCGATAGTCCAGGACACCTTCCATCGCAGACAGCCGATCTCCCGCCCTGAGGGTGTCACGAGCCTCAAAGGCATCGCTGACCCACCCGGGAAGGGGTGGATCCCGCTGTTTACTGCCATCGTCGATGCGCAGCAGCCGTTGCTGATTTGCCTCGGCCTGCTGCCTGGCCTCCGCACCGGGTCTGTAAATCTGGGTCGGGATATAGAGGCGTTCATCCGCGACTGCAACCACCCCGTAACGATCCAGCTCATAGAGCCCATTAACGGTCAGTGGCGGTTCAAGGCGCACCTTCATACCCTGGAGCCGGTGTCGCTCCTGGTGGGTCAGGGGCAGGGTCACCGTAACCGGCGCTATCTCGCCGCCACGCCCGCAGCGGGCATGGCGGCGCACGTCACTGATCTGAGTCATGCCATAGTATTCACCAGCCTCGCCATTGAGCAGCAGACGCTCGCCCCGGCTGACTTCCATCCCTGGCGCATAAACGAATAATCCCCGGGACGCCTCGCCGGGCCCCGGCTTACCCGCTCCCTCCTGTTGAACAAAAAACCCACCCAGCTCATTCCGGCCCGAGAAATCGCCTGTAACCACCCCACGTACCAGAACGCGCTCCCCATCCAATGGCGTCACATCGGTGCGTCCCTGAACCTCGGTTATCGGGGTTGTTGCTGCCCGGCACCCGCTTTCAGCCGCATCGGGAAGCGGCCAGAGGAGAAAGCTCAGCAGATAGAAACCCGCTGCCGCTCCAACCACCGCGGTTACCCCCAACCGTTTCTGGTTCTTCTTCATCCAGGGCGCTCCTGCCGGATTGATGATCTCTTTCTGCGGTTACCACTTATAGGGCCACGGCAGCAATCATTCTAGACTAATGGGTTGATCTGGTGGAGCTATGGCGGATCTTATTCCTCTTGGTGCAGAATACGCCAGCTCCGCCCCACGGGGTTGCCCAACCCCCGTCAGAGAGGGCTCATTCTGGTTTTGTGATTCCAGAATCCGGAGCAGCGTCCCCTGTTAACAGGATGACACCTTTAACTTACTGTTATGGCAATGGAAGATTGATAATATGGCCGGCAGTCTTAAACAATGGAGCCCGGAGCGAATGATGCGCCGCCAATTCCCGTTCAGTGTCGCGCGACTCGCGCGACGCTGGCGCAAGTTGCTCGATGAACGCCTCAAGGACCTGGGGGTGACCCAGGCGCGCTGGAGTACCATGGTCGCCCTTCACCGGGGAGGCGAGGGGGTTACACAAAGGGAATTGGCACAGCTCATGTCCATTGAGAACCCCACCCTGGTGCGGCTCCTGGATAACCTTGAAGCACAGAAGTTGATTGAACGTCACCCCTGCGAGCAGGACAGGCGCGCCCGCCGGCTGCACCTGACGCCCAGGGGTGAGTCGTTCATCGAGCAGCTGGACGCACGGGCGGAGGGGCTTCGCGATCAACTGCTGGAGGGCATCACCGAAAAGGAGCTGGAAACCTGCCTGGATGTTTTTGACCGGATTCTGGACAATGCAGACAGGGTCGGTCAGGAAACAGCCGAAAGTACTTCCTCCAATAACGGATAATCATGCGCCTCAAACAGTGTGTCTGCCTCCTGCTCCTGGCAGCCCTCCCAGGGTTGTCTCCGGCACAGAGTCTCGCATGGCAGGCCGGCGAACGGGTTCTTGGCAACCCCGCCTGGATCACATCGGACTACGAAGACACCTTCGCCAGCATTGGCGAGGAAAACGGCTACGGGTTCCTTGAACTGGTACGCGCCAACCCGGATGTCGATCCGTGGCTCCCCGGCGATGGTACCCGCATCCGGTTACCGGCCAGGCACCTCCTCCCCTCAGGGCCCCATGAAGGCATTATCATCAATCTTGCCGAGTACCGCCTCTACCATTTCAGGGACGGCCGGGTCGTCACCTATCCGGTTGGCATCGGCAACACCAGCAATCCATCGCCACTGACCAGAACCAGTATCCGAATGCGCCTGGAATCGCCTGCCTGGTATCCACCGGAGTCGATCCGCGAAGAGGCTCAGAAGGCGGGCAATTCACTGCCCGCAGTGATACCCCCCGGACCCGCGAATCCGTTGGGCCCCTTCGCGCTTCAGCTCGAGGAGGACGGTTACCTCATCCATGGCACCAACAAGCGCTTTGGTGTCGGCCAGAAAGTGAGCCATGGCTGCATTCGGATGTTCAACGACCACATCAAGGAACTGGTCTGGGAAGTGGAAAAGGGCAGCAGCGTGCGCATCGTCGAGGAGCCGGTCAAGACAGCTGTCGAGAACAGTACGGTCTGGCTGCAGGTTCATGGCCAGCGGGAGTCACTGACCGAATCCGACCGCGATGAACTCTGGCGGAAGGCCGAGAAAGCTACGCAGCGGGTGCGTGATAATCATCCAGGCGTAGAGATCAACCGCAAACGGATCGAGGAGGCCGTTGAGAATGCGGACGGTATTGCGCGGCGTGTTGGGATGGTAACCGGAATCTCCCCCGGCTAGTCCCGGCGCCGGTCCAGAAGGTAATCCAGGCTGGTGCCGTAATCCGGAGCAAACACCTCCAGAAAATACTGCACTTCCGGCAGCCCCTCCGATTCGAGGCGTTCGCGGATCTGGCTGGCCGCCTGCTCAAATTCCCTATTGCCCGCGCGGAGTTCCGCCTCACACTTGAGCAGCGCCGCCAGCCGGTCAGCGGCCTTGACCAGCTCCCGGGTCTGGGGCTCCCATTCCTCTTCCCGGATATACCCATCAAAGGTCGCGCGCAGCGCCTCCGGAAGCAGGTCCAGAAGCTCCTGCTGGGCCCTGTCTTCCACATCCGCGAACGCGTTGCGCATGACGCTGGAGTAGTATTTCACCGGCGTGGGCATATCCCCGGTAATCACTTCCGCCGCATCATGGTACAGGGCAACCGCGGCAACTGTGTCCGGATTGACTTCCCCGCCGAAGCAGGTCCTGCGAATGCTGGCCAGGGCGTGCGCCAGAACCGAGACTTCCCAGGAATGGGTGGCCACGTCCTCCTCAATGGCATTGCGCATCAGCCCCCAGCGCCGTATCCAGCGCAGGCGGCCAATATAGGCAAAAAACGGGCTGGTTTTACGACTCATCGTCGTCCGGCAGGGTGTAGCCCGCGTCCCGAATGATCTCGTGTGCCGCCTCATCGTCACGGATAAAGTCGAGGAAGCGCCGGGCCGTCTCGCTGCCGCCTTCAAGCATAATGGCCGCGTGACGCAGCTCATCGTGCATATCCTGCGGGATCACCCAGTAACGCGATTCATCAATACCTTCCTGTACGACCAGGCTCAACGGCACAAAACCGAGATCGACGGACCCGCTGCGCATAAAGCTGAAGGCCTGACCGGCGCTTGTCGCTTCCACCGTGTTGCGAACGGCAAAGCGCGACCGGAAAAGCTTGTCCAGGACCTGTTCGGCGGCCTTCCCATAGGCCGATTCACGGTCGTCAGGAACGGCGAGCGCCCGATAGGATTCCTCGCGCAGCATGGTTTCCGGGTCCGAAACATCGCCTTCAGGGTTCTCATCGGCGAGAAGGACCAGGCGTCCGATGCCGAAAACGAAGAGGCTTTCAACATCGCCGGGACCGTCTTCGGCGACCTGTCTGGCATGCTCTATATCACTGGAGATAAAGGCATCAAAACCGGTCCCTTCACGAACCTGTCGCGCCATGTTCGTGCTGCTTCCGGCGACCAGGATAATGCGCTCATCCGTACGTTCAAAAAACGCCTCCGCAAGCTCCCCGGCCGTGCTCTCAAAACTGCTGCCCACGGCAATACGGGTCTGGCCATGGGCAAGCGTACTGAGTACCGCCAGCATCAGTACGGCTATCATTCGCTTCATACGATCATCCTCGCAGGCCATCGGGTAAACAGAAGTCAGTATAAAGATGTGAGGCCGGTATTGGGAGGGTCGCGCATCCCGGAAAAGGTGCCGAATGCCCGATTCGTGTTATCGTTTCTTCATCTTTGATGCGGTCTGGAGGAGGAACCCAGCCTTGGATATCGGTGATATGCGCCGCGATTTTGAAAGTGCCGGTCTCGAGAGGGACGGGTTGAGTGATGACCCGTTCAGGCAGTTCGAGAACTGGTTCAACCAGGCTGTAGAGGCAGGCATCGACGATCCCAATGCCCTGACACTGGCCACCGCCGACGCGTCGGGCGCGCCCGGCGCCCGCACGGTGCTTCTCAAATACTTCGATGCCGAAGGCTTTGTTTTCTATACGAACTACGGCAGTCGCAAGGCCCGCGCCCTGGCCGAAAACCCCCGAGCCGCGATGCTTTTCCCCTGGGTCCCTCTCAACCGGCAGATCACGGTGGAGGGCCGCGTGGAGAAGGTCAGCCGCAAGGAGTCGCTGCGCTATTTCATGTCGCGGCCGGAGGGGAGCCAACTGGGGGCCTGGGTTTCTCAACAGAGCGCGGTGATCGAATCACGCCAGGCCCTGGAAACCAAGCTTGAACGCATGAAGGCCCGGTTCCGCGAGGGCGGCATCCCCCTGCCGGAATTCTGGGGCGGCTACCGCGTAATTCCTGAGCGGATCGAGTTCTGGCAGGGGCGACCCAGCCGGTTGCACGACCGTTTCGAATACCGGTTAGAGGATGGCCACTGGCAGATCAATCGCCTGCAGCCATGACGCCTCCACGTCTCTACGCTCACTGCGGCGATCACCTCCCCGAAGGCTCCCGTCCCTATGCACTCAATCCCAGTGAGCAAGCCCGGGAACAAACCCAGTCAGACCCGCTGAGACGTGACAGCTACCGACTCAGCCGACTGCTCTGGCGCACCGGCGCCAGGGCATTCTGCAGGGCCACCTCATTGCCCGAGGTAACGGAAAACCAGCTGCCTGCAAACGGCACCCCCTGCGTGCCCGGTCAGCGCTTCCACAGCAGCCTCAGCCATTGCCGGGGCCTGCAGATCGTCGCTTTCCATAACGGCCCCATCGGCGTGGATTCCGAACCCCTGGCGCGACGGGTTCCGTGGAAACAACTGGCAGGGCGCTGGTTCACGACCGTCGAACAGCAATGGCTTCAGGACGGGGCCAACCCGGATACGCGTTTCCTGTTGCTCTGGACCCTGAAAGAGGCCTGGATCAAGGCAACCCATCGGGGAATCGCCAGCAACCTCCAGGCCCTGACATTGGAGATGGCGGCGGCCGGCCCCGTCCTGAGGCTGGACCAACCGGGCAGCGGATGGCGGGCAATCACTGGGGAATGCAACGGCATCCGGGTCAGCGTGATTGCCCGCGACTCGGCGTTGCCCCAGTGGTTTGACGTCCCGACGCCGGGCTCTGACGACTGTCGACTTCGGGACTGCGAATGGCGAGAATGGGCATTGTGTGACTGAAGGAGCCTGTATGGGAACGGATGGACGCTGCCCCTGGTGTGGCAATCAACCGGATTACATTGAGTACCATGACACTATCTGGGGACGTCCCGTTACCACGCGCAACGAGCTCTTTGAAAAGCTTTGCCTGGACGGTCAGCAGGCCGGGCTGAGCTGGCTTACCATACTGCGCAAACGGGCGGGCTACCGGGTTGTTTTTGCGGATTTTATCCCCGAGACACTGGCGGATTACACGCAGGCAGATATTGAGTGCTGCCTGGAGGACCGCCGCATCGTCCGCAACCGGCGCAAGGCGGAAGCGATTGTCGGCAATGCCCGTGCCGTGCTCGCCATGGAAGCCGAAGACGAAGACTTTACCACCTTCCTCTGGTCCTTCGTGGGTGGGGCCCCCGTCATCAATGAATGGAGCAGCATGGAGGAAATCCCCACGGAAACACCGGAATCCCGCGCCATGTCCCGAGCCCTGAAAAAGCGCGGTTTCCGCTTCGTCGGGCCGACCATCTGCTACGCCTTCATGCAGGCCGTGGGCATGGTCAATGATCATCTGCTCACCTGCCCGGTTCGCCCGGAAACGGTCGAGCTGAGCCGACGGCTGCAGTCCTCATGATTGCCTTCGCCGCGCTGGCCCTTGGAGGGGCGCTTGGTGGTACCTGCCGATACCTGGCAACCCGGGCGCTGGACCGCTGCCTGGGTACCCATTTCCCTTGGGGGACACTGGTGGTCAATGTCTCGGGGGCCTTTGCGGCAGGCCTGGTAGCGGGATTGCTGCCGCAGAGCGGTGACGGGCGGATGCTTGAGTTCCTGCTGCTCGCGGGGTTCTGCGGCAGCTACACCACCGTCTCCTCCTGGAGCCTTCAGACCCTGGCTCTGGTTCATCGCCAGTATTATTTCCGGGCGGCGGCCAATCTCGTTATCACGACATTGCTGGGACTGGTGGCCATTGCGGGCGGCCTCTACCTGGCCCGCTTCATTGAGGGGGTCCTATGAGCCACCTGGTGACGCTGGCCGTAGCCCTGGGCAGCATGCTGGGCACGCTCCTGCGCTATAGCATCGACCTGGGGCTCACGGAAGCACTTCCAGAATTGCTGCCCTGGGGCACACTGGGCGTGAACATTGCCGGCTCGCTGCTGATCGGCTGGGTTGCCAGCGCCCACTTTCCCATCAATCACTGGATGAACCGGGTGGCATGGCGGCAGTTTCTTGTGACGGGCTTCTGCGGTGGCTTTACAACCTTTTCGCTTTTCAGCCTCCAGACGTTCGCGCTTATTGAGGACGGCCACTGGACCAGGGCTGGGACCAATATGGCGTTAACCCTCGGCCTGATGATGGGCGCGGTAACGGCTGGTTATTGTATCGCCCAGAAACGCAACAAAAAGCAGCGGGGAATTTAGCCCGTCTGGAAAACGATCCCCATACGGCGTTCGTATAGTCCCGATACATAGGCGCTATTGGCCTTATCGGGAGCAACAGAATGCGAATGACAGTGCGGGCGTTGCGGCGTCAAAGCGGCGATGTTCTCTGGGCGGAGATCCATGCCATCGAAGGCCAGTCCTACATGGTCATCCTTCAGCTGGACAGGGAACGCCGGGTTCTTTCTGATGAGCACAACCAGACCCTGTGTTTCTCCAGCCTTGCCGCAGCCAATGCGTTTCTTGAGCAGTACCGCGTGGCGCAGCGGGAGCTGGTGCACCAGTCCGCCTACAACGAGATGATTGGATTGGACGAGTCAGCAATCGGCCCGCTTCGGATTCAAACCGGGAGACACGACTGATGCTGGCGGTCCGTCCACTTGCCATTATCTTTGGGATAGCCGGGCTGGTTCCCTTCATTGCAGCGCTTCTGGTGATGCTGCTATCGGAGAGCATGAGCCTGATGGCGGCCCAGATTTTCTACCTGTACAGCGCCGGTATCATCGCTTTTCTCTCGGGTGTCTACTGGCCGGTGAGCATGCAGATTGAGGCGCGCAGTTATCCTCTGTCGCCCATCACGGCGATGGCGCTGAGTCAGGTGTTCTTCGTCAGTGCCGGGTTGGGTCTGCTCCTGCCCTGGAACTATCAGGCGGTGATTTTTCCAGTGCTCTTTGTGCTGATGTGTGCCACGGACTGGATTGCGATGAATGGTTTCTGGCCGCGTTGGTACCTGACGTTGCGGTTGGGGCTGACCACTGTCGTCGTAGCGTGTCAGGTTGCGGCTGGAGTTTGGTTGTTTATGGTTCATTGAGGTCGTGTAGACGGCGGAAGGAAGCCGGGGGCGGCGGGGACCTCTCCCGGAAAACGCTTTGAATACATCCATGTACGCTGCGCTTCCGCCATCCCTGGCTCCAGAGCTTCCCGGGAGAGGTCCCCGCCGCCCCCGGCTTCCTTCCGCCTGATTGGGTGCTTGCCGGTTAGTTGCCAGCTACATCCGCGAAGAAGGTGGCATGTTCGCGCAGCTTCTTGAGGGCGCCTTTTTCGATCTGGCGGACGCGTTCGCGGCTGATGCCGAGTTCTTCGGAGATCATCTGCAGGGTTTCGGGTTCGTCACGGTTGATGCCGAAACGCCGGCCCAGGATATCCGCCTCGCGGGTGCGCAGGACATGGAACAGGTCCTTGAGCAACCGCAGGCGATCCCGTTCGGCAAGCGCTGTCTCTTCCGCGCTTGTGCTTTCGTCCGCCAGTGTGTCCCCGAGTTCCAGATCTCCCTCACCGCCGATGGGTGTGGCCGTGGAAACCTCGGGGCGGGCGAAGCCCAGCAGTTCATCCACCCGCTCCGGGGTGGTTTCCGCCGCTTCCGCCAGTTCGTAACGGTCCGGCTGATCGCCAGTTTCGCGCTGGAGCCGGGCCTGGACTGCCTGCAACCGCCGGATTTCGTCCACGACATGGTCCGGTGTCCGGACCACTCGGCGTCCGCGCTTGATGGCCCGTTTGACCTCTTCCGCGATCCACCAGTACGCATAAGTGGAAAACTTGAAGCCCCGGGTGGCGTCAAAGCGTTCGACGGCCTTGATCAGGCCCAGGTTGGCTTCCTGGATCAGGTCCGGAAGCGGCAAACCACGCCCCTGGTGCCCGCGGGCAATGTGCACGGCCAGCCGCAGGTTGCTCTGGATCAACTGGCGGCGCCAGCGGGCCAGGTCCTTGAGGGCTTCCCTGGCCCGGTCACTCAACCGCGCCTGGTTCTGCTCGATGCTTGCCAGGACCTCGCGGATGGTCAGCGCTTCAATATCCGGATGCTCTGCTTCTTCAAGCAGTGTATTGAGCGTGTCAGTGAGAGCAGACACAAGCGCCTTTTCTTCGTCCTTGCCAAGCAGGGAGAAGCGGTGTGCGTCCCGGAAATAGTGACCAATGACCGAAGCCGGTTCCTGGTCGTCCAGCGTACCCGGATCTGCTGACGCTGGTTCCTTCCAGTCAACCGTCGAATCGGCCCTGACGTCGTCAACCAGTTCCTGGTCACGCTGTCCCATTGGTTCCAACAGCGTATCCATAATATTCACCCTGGTTGATTGAAGTTTCGCGGGGAGCGGCCTTACCTGTCGCTGTGTGACCGTCCTCTGTCTATATATACTCTATGTGGGCAATGTTGGATGACTCAATGAGCCAAGTCAGAAATGCGTGATAAACCCCGGCACATATTCCGTATGTGCCGGGGCCTGAAGGGTTATAGTTTCAGAAGATCATCTGGATAGACAATGCCAATCAGGCGGCAACAATGGCGTATTCATGCTTGTGGGGTTCGATCAGCTTGCGGTGCAGGGTGCTGATGGCCCGTTCGAAATGGCTTTCTTCCACGATGAACTGGATATCCACCTGGCGCATGCACTGGTGCATGGCGAGAACCGGGATCTCTTCTTCATAAAGGGCGGTTACGCAGGTTACGAGCAACCCGGGTACCCGCATATCACTGCCGATGGCCGAAACAATCGCCACTTTCCGCGTTGAGATCTCCGCGGACGGGAACACTTCCTCCAGCGCCTTCACAACACGCTTGATGGTGCGCAGCGTGGCATCCACGTAATGGGTAATGGTGTTGGCGTTGGTGTCCTTGCTGACGAAGTGCACCTTGAAGCGCGCCAGAATCTCCAGAAACTTGCGATCAGCCCCCGGCTCCCCTTGCATGTCCTGATCAAACAGCTCGATACCGAAGACGTGCTTCTTGCCGGCCACGATTTCCACCTGGGGTTTTTCACTCACGTAGTCCCGGGTGATCAGTGTGCCAGTATGCTCAGGCTCAAAGGTGTTCTTGAGTCGCAGCGGGATATCGGCCTGGCGCATGCCCTTGGCGGCGCGCGGGTGGATCGCCTCCATACCCAGGTTGGCGAGTTGGTCCGCCACGTCATAGTTGGTACGGCCCAGCGGCACCACCTTTTCCTCGTCCACGATCTTCGGGTCGGCGGAGCTGAGGTGGTATTCCTTGTGGATCACCGCCTCCTTCGCTTCGGTGAGACAGGCGATACGACTGAACGTCATTTCACTGTAGCCGCGATCAAAGGTCCGCATCAGGCCTTCCTGGCATTGGGTATAACCAGTGACGATCGCCAGTTCCCGGCTGAGATCCAGCTTATCGAAGGCCTGGGTAATCTTGTCATCCAGCGGCAGTGTCTCGGAATCACGCCAGCCCGTGAGATCAACGAGGCGCGCGTTGTATCCAGCATTCTGCAGCAACAGCGTGGTATTGAAGGCACTGTGCGCTTCGCCAATCCCGGCCAGCATTTCGCGCACCGTCAGCAGGTGGTCCTCCAGTTGGAAGTGGCCGTAGGAGCACAGCCGCTGCAGGTCCAGAAGGCAGTTGCGCACGCCCTCAATCCGCTCGGCAATGAACTGGTCCGCCTGCTGGCTCAGAAGTTCGTCACCAAACAGGTCATCGTTGATCTCGCACAGGTACTTGGAGAGTTTGGTCAGCTCGTCCCCCCAGGCCCAGTCCGAATCGGAATGGGAGAACAGGGCGTAAACGCCGGCGTCACCGGTTTTCTTGTGCTCAAGCAAGCGGTCGGTGACGCCGCTGTACGCTGAGACCACGAAGATGCGGTTGTAAATCTCTTCCTCGGTGCGATTACCGAGGATGATGTTGTCGCGTACGGCGGCGAAGTCCGCCATGGACGTACCGCCGATTTTCTCTACAGTATGATTCGACATAATTCCGTTCTTAAGTCCTGACTGACTTTACAGCCCCTGATGGGCAACTCCATCGCCTGATGATTACAGTCTAACGCCGAAATTGCCGCTTTGCCGACGCTAGCCGGAACTTTTATCAAAGGGGCCAATGCGTAACAGAATCTCAGAATCGTGATGGCCGCCGAAGTGGGCCTCACGTTCAAAAAAAACGGAGCGTTCGGTCTCTGCCTGCATATCCCGGGCAAAGGACATGAACAGGCCCCAGGAGGCCGCGTTGTCCTCGGTAATGGTCGTCTCCATGAAACGAACATCCCGGCAGGCCGGGCGTTCCACGATGGCTTTGAGCATACGTTTGCCCAATCCGGTTCCGCGGGCCTTTTCATGCACCGCCACCTGCCAGACAAAGACCGCTTCGGGCTTATCCGGTGGGATATACGCGGAGATGAAACCAACCAGCTCACCATCCAGTTCAGCCGCGACGCCGGTCGCCGCAAAATGGGTGCACTGCAGCAGGTTGCAGTAAATGGAATTGGGGTCGAGGGGCGGGCATTCAGATACCAGGCGGTGAAGCCTGTAGCCATCCGTGCTATTCGGCTGGCGAAGCTCTATCGTATCCACCCTGGAAGTGTCGCTACTCATTCGGTCGTTCAGTTCACTCAGGCATCGGAGCTGTGTCCACTGTTCTGCCTGGGCGCCTTTGCCGTTGATTTTAAAGGCTTTTTAAAGCCTCAGTGAGCGATTAAGCTATATTCATTATAAAGTCTGGCTGGTGAAAATCAAACCAATCCGGAAAAGACGGCATCCCGGGTATTTGCAATCAAGCCCCATTAAAGGCCACTCAGGTCAACGCCACGCGCCCAGGACTGCGGTACCATCCGGGTTAAACAAAAAAACAGGGGGTGCCCGTGAAACCTTTAAGCCCGGTTGACCAGATATTCCTGTGGCTGGAAAAACGACAGCAACCCATGCATGTAGGAGGGCTCCAGCTCTTTTCATTTCCCGAGGACGCACCGGAGGATTATGTGGCCCGCCTTGCCGGGCAGCTCCGGGAATACAGGGCGGTCAGCTCCCCCTTCAACCGGCGGTTGATCAACCACGTGGGCCAGCTGGCCTGGGTGGATGATGATGACCTGGACCTGGAACATCATTTCCGTTTCGAGGCGCTGCCCACGCCGGGACGCATCCGTGAACTGCTCGCCTTTGTCTCAGCGGAACACAGCCATCACATGGACCGCCAGCGCCCACTGTGGGAAGTCCACCTCATTGAGGGGCTGCAGGACCGTCAGTTTGCCCTCTATACCAAGATCCACCATTCGCTGGTGGACGGCATCTCCGCCATGCGCCTTGCCGGGCGAATGCTCTCCGAAGACCCCGGACAGCGGAACATGCCACCGATATGGGCACTGCCACCACGACCACGCAAAGATGACGACGCCGCTGCGCCATCCCTGTGGCACAACGTCGCCGGGCTGCTGGGTAAATCCGGAAAGCAGCTCGGTACCGTGCCCACTGTGGCGCGGGAGCTGCTCCGGACCATCAACGAGGCGCGCAGGGACCCTGACTACCACGCGATCTTTCATGCCCCCCAGTGCATCCTGAACAGCGGCATTACCAATTCAAGGCGCTTCGCCGCCCAGTCCTACTCACTGGACCGGATCCGTGGCGTCTGCAAAGCCTTCGACACCACGGTCAACGATGTCATCATGGCCATGTGCGCCTCGGCCCTGCGCGCCTACCTGCTCAGCCAGGACGCACTGCCGGACAGGCCCCTGATCGCCATGGTCCCCGTTTCCCTGCGGCGCGATGACAGCGAGGAAGGCAACCAGGTGGGCGTTATCCTGGCCTCGCTTTTCACCCACCTGAGCGATCCGGCGGAACGACTCGTGCGCATCCATGAGGGCGTAAAGGCCCAAAAGGAGCGCTACGCGGCCATGTCCTCGGAAGAGGTCATCAACTACACCGCGCTGACGCTGGCGCCCGCGGCGTTCAACCTTCTGACGGGGCTGGCACCGAAGTGGCAGACGTTTAACGTGGTCATTTCCAATATACCCGGTCCGGCGGAGCCGCGTTACTGGAACGGCGCCAGGCTGGAGGGCATCTACCCCGTCTCCATTGCCATGGACCGTCTCGCGCTGAACATGACCCTGACCAGCTACTGCGACCAGGTGGAATTCGGCCTCACCGCCTGCCGCCGGACACTGCCCAGTATGCAGCGGATGCTGGATTACCTGGAGGACGGGCTCAGGGAGCTGGAGCTTGCCGGCGGAACTGTGTAACAGGGGATTATCACTCGGGTCCGTTCCAGTGAAGCATTAACAGACACTGGAAACAGGACCCGTTACTGATGCGTGATCGAATCGTGAATGCCCTCTGGGGCGCCTTCATCGGGGATGCGCTGGGCATGCCATCCCATGGGGGTAACATCAGGGCACCGGCCGTGTCCGGAAATAAGGTATGCCCATTCATGATCCAACAACAGCAAAGGAGCCTCCAATGACGGATTCCATCGCGGTTATCGCCGGCGTCGGCCCTGGCCTGGGCGCCTCACTCGTCAGGCAGTTCGCGGGGGCTGGCATGACAGTGGTCGCCGCCGCCCGCAATGCCACGCAGCTGACAGGTCTGAAGGAGGAACTCGGGGATCGTGTCCACTTCCACGACTGTGACCTGACCTCCGAACAGGCCGTTACCGGGTTGTTTGAGCGGGTTGACAGCCTGGGTAATCTGGAAGCCGCCATCTACAACGCTGGCACCTTCCGGCGCGCCCGTATCGTGGACATTGAGCCGGAGGATTTCGAGCAGTGCTGGCGGGTCGGCTGTTTCGGCGGCTTTCTTTTCGCCCGCGCCGCCGGGAAACGGCTGCTCGCCCACAAGCAGGGCTCCATCCTCTTCACCGGCGCCACCGCGTCGCTCAGGGGCGGCGCCGGCTTTGCCAACCTGGCCTCGCCCAAGTTCGGCCTGCGTGCCGTTGCCCAGAGCCTGGCCCGGGAACTCGCGCCGGAGGGCATCCACGTCGCCCATGTCATCATTGACGGCCAGATCCGTTCCGACCAGAACGAGCATCTGTTGCAGGAACGGGGCCCGGATTCGTTACTGGAGCCGGACGCCATTGCGGCGCAGTACCTCCACCTGCACCAGCAGCCACCGAGCACCTGGACCTTTGAACTTGACCTCCGGCCCTGGACGGAGCCCTTCTGAACGGAAAAGATACGGAACGCCCGGTTTGACTGGTACCGGGCGAATACGGCGACGGTCTATCACTGGCCAAGGCGCCGCCGGTGATAGCTCCCCAGCCACTCGATAACCTTCTGCGGCGCATGGGCCTTCTTCCATTCCCCGGCCGTGAACTTCACGCTCTCGTTCCAGGTCGGGTAGGGGTGGATGGTGCCGAGGATCTTATTCAAGCCAATCTTGTGCTTCATGGCCAGGATGAACTCGGTCAGCAGCTCGCCGCCATGCTCGCCGGCCACGGTGGCCCCCAGGATCTTATCCTTGCCACGCGGGGTAATGACCTTGATGAAGCCGTGGCCCTCGCTTTCGGTGATGGCCCGGTCCAGGTCATCGAGACCGTAGGTGGTGACCTCGTAGTCAATGCCCTGCTCCCGGGCTTCGGCCTCATTCAGACCCACACGCCCGACTTCCGGTGAGGTGAAGGTTACCCAGGGTGTTACCGAATAATCTACGGTGAAGCGCTTGAACTGGCCGAAGAGCCCATTTACCGCTGCATGCCAGGCTTGGTGCGCGGCCATGTGGGTGAACTGGTAAGGGCCGGCCACATCGCCGCAGGCGAAGATATTGGGGTAGACCACGCTCAGGTCGTTGCCGGTGGGCACGGTACCCTGAGGGCTCGGTTCAATGCCGAGGTTTTCAAGCCCCAGTCCTTCGGTATTGCCCTTACGGCCCACGGCAACCAGAACCCGGTCGAACGGAATACGCACCGTCTCGCTGCCGTGTTCGCAGTAAACCACCCGCTCGCCATCTTCAACAGCGAACCGGCTCGCTTTATGGCCCAGGCGGACATCCACACCCTCGTCGCGGAAGCGCTTGAGGATCAGCTCCGACACATCGGTGTCTTCCCGGACCAGCAATCGGTCCCCCTGCTCAATCTGGGTCACCTGCGTTCCCAGCCGGGCGAACGCCTGGCTCAGCTCGCAGCCAATAGGCCCACCACCGAGCACCACCAGGCGCCCTGGCTGGTCCTCAATTTCCCAGAGATTTTCGGAGGTCAGAGGCTCAACGTCCTCAACCCCGGGAATCGGCGGCACAAAGGGCTTACCGCCGGTGGCGATGACCACGGATTTCGCTGTAATACGGCGCTTGGCCCCGTCCTCGTCCACTTCGACTTCCCAGGGGCTGATGAAGCGGGCCGAGCCCTGGATGCAGTCCACGCCCAGGCTGGTGAAGCGCTCCACCGAGTCATGGGGCTCAATGGTTTTGATAACGCTGTGGATGCGTTTCATGACACTGGCAAAGGGCACATCCGGCTCCGCCGCTTTAAGCCCATACCGGTCCGCGTCACGCATGTTCTGGGCAACCTTCGCCGAGCGGATGAGTGCCTTGGAGGGAACACAACCGGTGTTCAGGCAGTCGCCGCCCATCTTGCCGCGCTCGATCAGGGCAACTTTCGCATTAACCGTCGCGCCGATGTAGGCGGAGACCAGGGCGGCGCTACCGCCGCCGATCACCACCAGGTTGTAATCATACTTTTCCGGCCTGTCGTACTGCGCGTAGAGACGCTTGCGCTGGATGCGGCCGACTACGAATTTCGCGATCAATGGGAAGATCCCAAGCAGAACGAACGAGGTGATCAGTTCCGGCGACAGGATATCGCCCATGCTCTCAATCAGGGCCAGTTGTGTGCCGGCGTTGACGTAGACGGCGGTGCCGGGAAGCATGGCCAGCTGGCTGACCCAGTAGAAGGTCCAGGTCTTCATGCCGGTCAGGCCCATGACGATATTGATCACGAAGAAAGGGAAAACCGGGATAAGGCGCAGCGTCGCCAGGTAGAAAGCGCCATCGCGGTGGATGCCCTCGTCAATCTTCTTCAGGTACGCGGCATACCGGCGTTGGAGCGTATCCCTGAATAGAAAGCGGGCAACGAGGAAGGCCAGGGTCGCGCCAATGGTTGAGGCGAATGAAATGATGACCAGGCCCCAGCCAAACCCGAACAGGGCACCACCCGCCAGCGTCATTACCGTTGCCCCGGGCAGTGACAGGGCAGTCACCGCTACATAGATCACGAAAAGCAGGACGAGGCTGACGAACAGATTCTCCGCAATCAGCGTATTCAGGGTTTCCTGGTGTTCCTTCAGGGCCTGAAGCTCGAGAAACTGCCCCAGATCAAACAGGAAAAAGGCACCAATCAACAACGCAATGGCGCCAATCACAATCTTCTTGCTGTTACTCATCCATGGTTTCCTTCTAATGGTCAGTGGCTTGCTGACGTAGAGACGCCACCGAAAGCATTACGTTACAGCCGGTGTCTGGATTGGTGTTCAGGCATTAAAGCACCGCAGAGCTTGGATCATATCCTCGGCGAGCAGTGTGACTGCCTGACGGTCCACGTGGCGGTGGGCGAAGGTGCGCAACCCGATGATCTGCGCCTGCCAGAGCCGTGCCAGGCGCGCGCAGTCGACTTCCGGAGCCAGTTCTCCCTGATCACGGGCACCCTCCAGGGTCGCCGTCAGATCCCGTTCAATCCGGTCAAAAAGATCATTGACCGTGTCTCCCAGGTCAGGCGTATCAACGGTAACCTCAAGCAGGGTCTTAACCATCATACACGCTGGCACGGGCGCGGACTCGCCGTCTTCCGCCTGCATCGTGGCTTCAACAGCCAATTGCCGCAGATAGGCAGACAACCCCTCCAGCACACGGTCGTGCGATGCCAGCACCCGGGTCATACCCTCGCGAAGCTGGTCGTAATAGGCCATCAATGCCGACCGGAACAGGGCCTCCTTGCTACCGAATGCAGCATAGATGCTGCCCGGGCGCATATCGAGGGCCGTTTCCAGCTGCTTGAGCGAGCAGGCGTGGTAGCCCCTCTCCCAGAACAGGTGGGCGGCACGTCTGACTGTGGTATCCGGGTCGTGTCGGGCGTTTCTCGGCATGCTGGGTCACTGTATTTGAGTGTTCGCTCAATTATAACTTGAGTGATCGCTCAAATACAGTTAGCCTTGAAGTGGTTCTTGAGCATTCACTCAAAACCATGACCACTGAATTTATTGCTCCGCTGACAAGCGCAGGAGGTTTTTCCATGACCACATTCCAGCTCCACGACACAGAAACCGCCCCCCAGGACGCCAAGCCGATCCTTGAGGGCTCCCAGAAATCCATGGGTATGATCCCTAATCTTCATGCCGTGCTGGCGGAAGCACCGCAGACGCTCAAGGCCTATGGCACGCTGCACGAACTCTTCACCAACTCCAGTCTCAACAACGATGAGATCACGGTTGTCTGGCAGACCATCAACGTAGAGCACGAATGCCACTACTGTGTCCCGGCTCACACCGCCATTGCGAAACAGATGGGCGTCTCCGATGACATCTCGCAAGCGCTGCGCGACGAAACGCCGCTCCCGGACGCGAAGCTTGAAGCATTGCGGACGTTCACAAAGCAGGTAATCGCCAAACGGGGTAAACTGGAAAAGGCGGACCTGGAAGCCTTCTTCAATGCCGGTTATGGTCAACAACAGGTACTTGAGGTGATCCTGGGGCTCGCCCAGAAGACCATCAGCAACTACACAAATCACATCGCGGAAACGCCGCTGGATGAGCCGTTCCAGTCGCTGGCGTGGACGCGCTCATAATCCATGACGCGCAGGAGGGCCCAAATGGCACCCGTACTGGCCTTTGACGTTTACGGCACGCTGGTTGATCCATCAGGCATGGTGGACCATCTGCGGCATTATGCGGGCAACGACGCGGAAACGATCTCTGCGCTGTGGCGTCAGAAACAGGTCGAATACGCGTTCCGCCGGGGCCTGATGCAGCAATACGCGGACTTCGGGGTCTGCACCAGGCAGGCCCTGGACTTCGCGTTCCAGTCAGTGGGGCGGACTCTGGATGCCGACACGAGCGATGCGCTACTGCAAGCCTACCAGGGCTTGCCCGCCTTCAATGATGCCCGCCCCGCGCTCGAGTCACTGAAGCCGCATTATCGCCTGTTCGCCTTTTCCAATGGCACGCCGGAGGCCGTCGAGCGGGTGCTCCAGAATGCGGGCCTGCGCGACCAGCTTGAGGGCATTGTGAGTGTTCACGAAACCGGCACCTTCAAGCCCAACCCCGCTGTGTACCAGCATGCTCGCCAGGAAACAGGTGCGGGAGACGAGCCGCTCTGGCTGGTTTCCGGCAACCCATGGGACGTCATTGGAGCACGTTCAGCGGGCCTGGAAGCGGCTTGGGTGCAACGTGACCCGGGAACCGTTTTCGACCCCTGGGGTTTTGAGCCCAACCTGATTGTCCAGAGTCTGGCAGAGCTGGCTGAAAAATTGCCGGCTAACGGCTGATGAGCAACGACATGGACGAGCAGGCAGCAACGGAAGAACAACAGTTGGTTGACCGCCTTCGCCAGCGTGACAGCAAGGCATATCACGAAGCGGTGCAGCGTTTCTCCGGCGCCATGCTGGCAACCGCACGGAGTATGCTCGATCCCGCCACGGCCGAGGATGTGGTCCAGGAAACCTGGGTCGCGGTGATTGACGCCATTGACGGCTTCGAGGGCCGCTCTGCCCTGAAAACCTGGCTCTGCACGATAACCGCGAACCGCGCCCGTAACCGGTTGCGCAAAAGCAATCGTGAGACCCTGACCGATTTCCAGGCACCGCTCGACCCGAACCTTGAAAAGCGGTTCAACGAAGGAGGGGGCTGGGTTCAGCCCACGCGGCCCTGGGGCTCGGAGTCCGCGGATGAGCTGCTCTCCAACGAAGCACTCAAGGACTGCCTGAACAAACACTTCGATGCGCTGCCCGAAACCCAGCGAGCGGTGCTGATGATGCGCGAGATGCAGCAGATGGAATCCGAGGACGTCTGCCGGATTCTGGGGCTCAGTTCGGCCAACCTCAGGGTCAGCCTGCACCGGGCCCGCCAGAAACTCTTTACCATGATCGAAGGCTTCCGGGAGACGGGTGAATGCTGAAGTGCCACGAGGTAACCGCGCTGGCCAGTGACTGGCTGGACGGAGAGCTGACTACCTCCGAGAGGATCAAGGTGCGCCTTCACCTGATGATGTGCCGCCATTGCCGTAACCTGATGGATGGCCTGGCCACCACGCAACGCATCCTGACAGAACGCGCCGCGTCGGAATCCGAAGTGCCCGACCAACTACTCCAGCGAACCACCAGAGCGCTGGATGCCCGACTCTCAGAGCAAGGTTCCGCCGGAGCCGCCAATCCCGACAGCTCAGACACAGTCGCTGGTGTCGCCTGCAATGACCCGGTCTTCTACCCCGTCCAGGAGGCTTCCGACGGGAAAGTTCGGGCGATTTTTGATGAAATCCGCCAGCGGGAAGGCTACGTTCCCAATCTCTTCCGGGCCTACGCGCATAACCCGGATCTGCTCGAACAGGCCTGGAACCGCGTCAAATCCCTGATGTACAGGGGCGAGCTCTCACCACGACTCAAAAACGCGATCGCCACCATCGTGTCCCACGACAATGGCTGTGACTACTGCGTCGCCCACCATAAACAAATGCTGAAGACGCTGGGTGTGGATCCGCGTGATCTATCCACTTTCATGGCCACCTCGAAACCAGCATTCCTGGACCGAAGGGAGGCCCTTCTCCTGCAGCTCGCACGCGAAGCCAACCGCAACCCCCACGGCATGTCGCTGGACCTGATCCGCAGTGCCCGCGAGGCCGGCGCCAGCGATTCGGAGATCATGGAAGCCATCGGCGTCATGGAGCTCTACAGCTCCTTCAATCGCATGCTGGACTCCCTGAAAGTACCGCTCGAACCCGGGATGGCCAGCGAACTCTGAGCCCGTTACCTCCCAAAGTGTAACAACCCCCCTGCCGCTGTGTCTCTGAGGCATCCACCCTCTGGACTGATCCGGATTCAACAGAACAGGCAGGGCCCGCTATGCTCAAATGTCGCGACATTACGCTCGCAGCCAGTGACTACGTCGATGGTCGACTCCGTTGGCGTAAGCGTCTTGCCATGGTCATTCACCTGATCCTATGCCCGTACTGTCGCCATTTCATGACCAACTTCCGAGCCGTAGTAACCGTTATTCGCGGCCACCCGCCACCAAAGCCGGAGCCACGGCAAGTGGAGCGGTTTCAGGAAGGCGTGGACCAGGCTTTGGACAATGACAACCCGAACGATAAGCACGATGACTGAAGGGGTAACGCCATGAGAGCACACAGAATGAGACGACGGAGCCGGGCGCTGGTCGCGCTGTTGATGGTTTCCTGGCTGTTGCCCGCGATAGCCACAGCGTCGGATAACCTGCTGATGTTTTCCATCGATTTCTGCCCCGCCTGTGAAGCCGCGAAACGCTACTTCAAGGAAAACGACATCGAGTACACGGAATACAACCTGAACGAATCCGAGCGTGCCAGGCAGGCCTATGAACGCCTTGGCGGTCGTGGCACACCAGTGCTTTTCGTTAACGGCAAATCCATGAATGGGTTCCACCCGCAGCGGTTCCGCCAGTTCTGGATGGAGGCCACGGGCGAGACCATTCCCAACGACACACAGAGGTGATGGCCATGACAACCCGATTAACGAATGGGCGCCTCGTGCTGGGCACCCTGCTTATGGTGCTCATCCTCGCCGCCTGCCAGACCGCGGCTCGAACCCTGAACGGTTTCGATGTTTCCGATGCCAGCATCCCCGCGGATGAGATCTTCAAGGGTGGCCCGCCCCGGGATGGGATCCCGGCGCTGACCGACCCCAAGTACATTGATCCAGCGGAGGCGAGCTTTCTCTCCGGCAATGACCGCGTCATGGGGGTAATGATCGAGGGCAGGGCCCACGCCTACCCAATCGGCATCATGAACTACCATGAAATCGTCAACCACTCGACCCGGGACAGCCAGTGGCTGGTGAGCTACTGCCCACTCTGCGGCACCGGCATGGTGTTCGACGCCAATGTCGATGAACAAGCCCTGACCTTCGGGGTTTCCGGCCTGCTCTACAACAGCGACTTGCTCATGTACGACCGGCAGACGGAATCACTCTGGTCCCAGATTGAGGCGCGCGCCGTCAGCGGCCCCCTGAAAGGGACGGAACTGGAACTGATGCCCTCCCAACTGACCACCTGGAAAGCATGGCGGCAACAGCACCCGGATACCCGGGTCCTGTCACGGGAGACCGGCCACCGGCGCAATTACGACAGCACGCCTTACGGGAATTACGAGGAGAGCAAAACGGTATTCTTTCCGATCAGCGAGCGGGATGACCGCTTTCATCCCAAGGCCTGGGTGATCGGCATGACCTCGGGTAACAAGGCTCGCGCCTGGCCCTTTGAGGAACTGGAAGCCACGGGAAAAGAAACCATCCGGGAAACCTTCGATGGCCGCTCCCTCGTTATCCATTACGACGCTGAGAACCGCAGCGCCCGGATCACCAGTGAAACCGGGGAGGAAATTGCCACAACAACCGGGTTCTGGTTTGCCTGGCATGCTTTCCATCCGGACACCGAGGTGTTTACGGCGGACTAGAGGAGTAAGGGGCAAGGAGTGAGATAACAGCGCCGGCAGATCCCGGCGCTTTTTTTATTGAAATTCAGGGAAATTCTCAGGGCGGTTGAGGGACCAGTCGTAGTCGATGTACTCAATGGAATCCGTCTGTTGCACCTTTTCAGCGACAGCCTTATCCCCCCACTCACTGATAAAGCCCCTGACGGAACCGCCTTCATCCACGAAGTCCTGCTCATACCACTTGAACAGCTCCGTCAGATGAAGGGTGTCGCCTTCCACCCGAAGGTGACGATCGGTATTGAGCGCCAGGCGGGTGTTTTCCGTCATCAACTCATCAATGTTGTCGCTGGTGTAGATGGTCTCGCGCAATGGCGGGCAGCCGACGGAGGCGCAGTTCACGGTAAAATGCACCCGCGCCTCTTTCCAGCCTTTTTCCTCAAACGCCGCACCCAGGAGGATCTCTTTTTCGATCCCACTCAGGCTGTAATCATCCCCGCCGATCTCGAACATTTCACGTTCGAAGACCGAGTTCGTAAAGGGATTATACCGCCCCCCGTAATCCCAGACAGAATCAACCAGTTGGCCATCATCAAGCTCAGTGAGGATCTGGTGGAGCATGAAGTAGTTGTAGGCATTGTTCCAGAACGCCAAGACCTTTTCCCGGGTATCCAACGCCGACACATCAACCCCCGCCAGTCGCTGGGCCTGGTCCTCCAGCAGCGCCTTAGTAGGCTCATCAGCAAGCGCCGCCTCGTAGTCAAACGCGGAGACCAGGCCCCCATCGGCGGTCCACTTCTCTTCAAGATAAGAGTCCAGCAACTGCTGGTAGTCGCTGAAGACATTCTTCACCGTAACAGTCTCAGCCGCGGCAAGGCTGGGCGCCAGCGTGGCGATAAGCAGTGACGTGGCCATTCGCCCGGCAAACGGGTGAGGTTTCATATGGTACTCCCTTGATGGCATAACGTAGGTGGATAAACAATCGGACGTCCTGAAACAGGACAGCCAGGATGCGTCCTCGTTACACTGTTCCGCCTACCTGGATAAATGTTTAATTTTACAAAACCGCGACCTGGAACCACTATTCAGGCACCCCCCTAAACACAGAGGACGAGATATCATCGTGAAATATGCCGTCCAGTGGCTGTTGCTGGCCCTCATCCTGCTCAGCAGCATTCAGGTACCAGCCGAAGACCAGGAGCAACCGCTCAAGGGCGCCTATATCGAGTTCCCGCCCCTGAGCTATACGGATGAAAGCGGCCAGCCTAGTGGCAGCTACATTGAAAGGGTTGATCAGCTCGCCGAAAAGGCCGGCTACGATATCCAGTGGCAGGGCCTGCCCATTGACCGGATCTACCTGTACCTCAAGGAAGGCGAGATTGATGTCTGGCTTGGATCTTCCGAGGTTCCTGCCCTGTCGGACTGGACACGGGAACCGGACTTCACCTTCCCGCCCATCCGGCTCAATGCCTACCATACTGATGACACAGAGGCGATTGATAAGCTGGAGGACCTTGAGGGTGAATCCCTGATCCTGATCCGGGGCTATACCTACCTGAACCGTCTGGCCCCGATCACAGAGGCCCCGGAAACCCGTGTTGGCAAGGCCCCCGACCACGAGGCGAGCCTTCGGATGCTGAAAGCCGGGCGTGGGGACTACCTTCTGGGTTTTGAAGCCCCGGTGGCAAATGCTCTCCAGAATGAACCCCTTCCGCAACTGAAGCAGCATCTTTTGACGCAGTGGAACACCAGTCTTGTCTTCTCGTTGCACGCCTCTGACCTGGACCGGGTCATCCGGGATTTCGAGTCAGCCTGGCAGGCAACAGAGGGCGGCTGAAGCCGCATCACTGCCCTCAGGACCAGTCCACAAGAATCAGCGCCTCGATCACCACAATCCCGGCAAAGACGGCAGCGGTCACCATCCAGCAGAGTCTGCAGCCGATCAGGCGTTTTACCCATACCACCTTCATTCAACCGGGACCTGTGCAGCAAGCATAGGCAATCACGCCGCTTGTTACCCCGCTGAGAAAATTCAGGGATCGACGTGTAACGCCAACCCCGGACCGTTGTCTTATTATTGATGGTCTTCCACAGGAGCTGTGCCAGGAGGGCCTGGACAATCAAAATAACTGAAAACGGAGAACCGCCATGACTCATCCCCTGGAAACCCCCATTCCCAGCGCCCGCAAGCGAATGAACCGCTATGCGCGGGCAGCAGTGCTGCCCATGGCCATTATGAGCGCGTCTTTCAGTGCCGGAGTGCTTGCCGCCTGCTCACCCTGCAGGGGCCGCTGCAACCCCTGTACCGCCAAGAGTGCCTGCAAGGCAAACCCCTGTGCGGGTAAGAACCCGTGTGCGAGCAAAAACCCGTGCGCCAGCAGGAATCCCTGTGCCGGTAAAAATCCATGCGCTGGCAAGAACCCTTGTGCCAGCAAGAATCCGTGTGCCGCCAACCCCTGTGCTTCCAATCCCTGCGCCGCTAACCCCTGTGCCGCGAAAAAGAAGGTCCAGCGGCCCGAGGATTATGCGAAATTCGAAGGCAATCCCTGCAAGCTGATGGAAAAGGGCAGGAAACTCTTCTCAGACACGAGCCTGAGCGGGAATGGCCTCTCGTGCGCCACCTGCCACTCCGACGGCGCCGGCTTTAACGCCACGTTTGCGAAACCCTATCCCCACCAGGTGGCCATGGGCGCCAACCAGTTCGCCATGGATGAGGTGCACCTGGATGAGATGATCCAGATCTGCATGGTCCAACCCATGCAGGCGGAACCCCTGGAATGGGGCGGGGAAGACCTGGCGGCCCTGGTGACCTTCATGGAGAAGGAGCAGGAGAAGTACCAGAAGGCGAACCCCTGTGCGGCGAAAAACCCGTGCGCCATGAAGAAGAAGTGCAATCCCTGCAACCCCTGTGCAGCCAACCCCTGCGCCTCGGTTAACCCGGCCCCGAAGCGCCGGCCCGTCGAAGTGGCTGCGCACTGAGTGACGGCCCGGCCGTTGGCCGGGCCGAATTCAGACCGATAAAGGCAAGCCGTTATGATTGAGCTGAAAACACCACAAACTGCCGACCTGGACGACCTGACACTGAAAAAGCTGATCGAAGCCGGGAATGAACTGGACAACTGCGCCAGGGCGCTGACCAAGGGCGGCATCAACGTGGTTGGTGAAGTCCTCCGTGGCCAGGGCACCTTCTACGAGATGGACCATTACCCGGAAGGCGACGTCTACGATCCGGACCATCACGCGCAATACTACTATCACGCCCACAGGGAGGATGCCGACGAGCACGGCCATTTCCATACGTTCGTGCGTGGTTCGGCACTGCCGGAAGATATGATGCCCGCAACAGGTTTCCAGGAAACGCAGCCCTGGCCCCGGGGTGAAGACGCGGTGGCACACCTGGTTGCCGTCTCCATGGATGCCTGGGGGAAGCCAATCGGGCTCTTTGCCACCAATCGCTGGGTCACTGACGAAACCTGGTTTTCCGCCGAGGACGTTATCCGGCAGATCGATCGCTTCCAGGTGGACCATGCCTGGCCATCCTGGGCCGTGAACCTGTGGCTGTCCGCATTGATCCGGCTTTTTCAGCCGCACATTGAGCAACTGCTGCGCCATCGCGATGCCGTGATCGCGCGCCGTCACCTTGAAGCACCTGACATTGATGTGCTTGAGGATCGATCGCTGGAAATCACCGGCCAGCTTTCCATTGACGTGGAGCAATGGAAGCAGGCACTGGCCCAGGAGTGGCATAACCGCTATTTGCCCGCGTCGGAGGTGGGCGTGCCATCACCACAGCAAACCCAGGTATCGCACTGAATACCAATCAAGGAGCATTCTGATGACCGAATCCACAACCAGACGCCTACCCGTAGCACTCCTCACTCTGCGCCTCGGCGTATTCATCGTGATGATCATGTGGACGCTGGACAAGTTCGTGCAGCCCGAGCATACCGCCGGCGTATTCGCAAACTTCTACGGCCTGGACGGACTCGGCCCCAGCATCTTCATGGTACTGGGAGCACTGCAGGTGGTATTGGTTCTGGCCTTCCTGTTCGGGGTCGCCAAACGCCTCAGCTATGGCCTTGTCTTCCTGCTGCACGGCATCTCAACGCTGTCGTCCTACGCCCAGTATCTGGACGCCTTCAACAACCTGCTGTTCTTCGCCGCCTGGCCCATGCTGGCCGCATGCTTCACGCTTTACTATCTGCGCGACCAGGACACCCTGATGACCTGGGACCAGCTGCGCAAATAGAGACAATCACATGATTCACAAGTGCAGCGACGCATTAAGACTGGCGCTCACCGACGGAACCCCCGCCCGTGCCGCCTGGCTGGCCGCCGTGGTGGGGACCATCCTGGTTCTGATTAACCAATGGGAAGCCTTTGTGGGACTGGAGCCCCTGTCCATACCCAAGCTGGTCCTGACCTACGTGGTGCCCTACCTCGTTTCCACCTATACCTCGGTCTCCAAGGATCTAAAGGGACAGGGCACGGATTGCTAACCATCAGGCGTTGAAGATCATCTCAAACACGCGTTCATGCAGCATACGGTCCTCTTCACTGAACAGGACCCAGCGGACCCGCTTAACGGATTCAAGATCACCGGTTTTTGCCAGCACAGTGCGGGACGCTACTTCGGCGGCGCGCTCCATCGGAAACCCGAAAGCACCCGTGGAAATGGCCGGGAACGCGACCGATTCCAGACCGGCCTCGTCGGCGAGCTCCAGGGCACGGCGATAACAGTTGGCGAGAAGGGTATCCGCGGGTTCATCAATGCCATACACCGGGCCCAGGCAATGGATGATGTTGCGATTGGGCAGATTCGGCGCCGAGGTCATCACGGCCTCTCCCGGGCTGATGGGCGCAAGCGGTGCCGTTTCCGCCTCAAGTTCAGGGCCGGCGGCCCGGTGGATGGCCCCGGCCACGCCGCCGCCAATGCGCAGCTCCGCATTCGCCGCGTTCACGATGGCGTCCACGTCCGGCTGCTTGACGATGTCGCCCTTGGTCAGTTCAACCGTGATCCCATTGGCCTGGAATGCCATGATCCTCTCCTGTTTCTGCTTTATGAAGGAGCAAGAAAGGAAGTGGACACGTCTTTCCAGAACACGCTGTGAATACTTCCATGTACGCTCGCCTCCGCCATCCCTGGCTCCGGACGGTTCTGGAAAGACGTGTCCACTTCCTTTCTTGCTCATTATTGGGGGTTATTCCCGGGGGCGTAAAGAACCGGTCAGCGCGAGAACAGGTTCAGCACCAGGGTCAGTACAAGACTCACAATAATCATTGAGGTGATCGGAATGAAGACCCGTGTCTGTTCACCCTCCGTGCGGATATCCCCGGGCAGCCGGCCAAACCAGTTCAGCAGCCAGGGTGCGTAGTGCAGAATCAGCCCCAGGGCCACAAGTACAAGACCTGCAATGATGAACCAGCGCGACACCGGCAAACCTCCTGAGCAACCCTGAAAGATGCGTCCGTTTGCTTTATCCTGCGACTTTTCACCCCGGAATTGCAAAACATCATGTCTGCCGACCACGCTTTCAGTAACGAGGAAATCAACGCGGTCTACCGCGCCATTGCCGAACGCCGGGACATGCGGCACTTCCTGCCGGACCCGGTGCCCGAGGAGACGCTGCTGCGATTGCTCCAGGCGGCGCACAACGCCCCCAGCGTTGGGCTGATGCAGCCCTGGCATTTCATCCGCGTCACGGATGAAGACCTGCGCCAGCGCATCCATGCGATGGTGGACGAGGAGCGTGAACGCACCGCCGAGGCCCTGGGCGAGCGTGGCAATGACTTCATGAAGCTCAAGGTCGAGGGCATCCGCGAGTGCGGTGAACTGCTTGTGGTGGCGTTACGCGGCGGGCGGGAGAAACACGTCTTCGGTCGCCGGACCATGCCGGACATGGACCTGGCCTCCGCGGCCTGTGCCATCCAGAACCTGTGGCTTGCGGCCCGCGCCGAAGGGCTGGGCATGGGCTGGGTGTCGCTCTTCGACCCGGCAGAGCTCGGGGCGCTACTCGATATTCCCGAGGACGGAAGACCCATTGCGGTCCTCTGCCTGGGCCATGTCGAGGCCTTCTACGATCGCCCCATGCTGGAACAGGAGCGGTGGACAGAAGGCCTGTCACTGGGGCATTTTGTCTCCGACAATCGCTACCGGCCCATTGAGGAATAGAGCATGACGGAACGGATACTGCGCACCCCGGATTCACAGTTTGAGCGCCTTCTGGACTACCCATTCGAGCCCAACTACATGGATGTGGGTGGCCCCCGCATGCATTACGTGGACGATGGTCCCGCGGACGGCGATCCGGTGCTCATGCTCCATGGTGAACCGACCTGGTCCTACCTCTATCGCCATATGATCCCGGTGTGCTCGGCGGCCGGCCATCGGGTCATCGCCCCGGATCTGATCGGCTTCGGCAAGTCGGACAAGCCCTCGCGGGTATCCGACTACAGCTACCAGTCCCACATGGACTGGCTGGGAACATTGGTTGAACGCCTGGACCTCAAGCGCATCACGCTGGTCTGCCAGGACTGGGGCTCACTGCTGGGCCTGCGTTATGCGGCGGAGAACCCGGAACGCTTCCGGGCCATCGTGGTCGGCAACGGCATGCTTCCCACCGGGGACCAGACGATGCCGAAAGCCTTCCAGCTCTGGAAGACCTTCGCCCTGTACAGCCCGGTCTTCCCGGCCGGACGCATCGTGGACACGGGCAGTTTCCGCAGACTCAGCCCCGACGAGCGTCGCGCCTATGACGCGCCCTTTCCATCAAGACACTACAAGGCCGGCGCGCGCGCCTTCCCGGCCCTGGTCCCGGCGACCCCGGATGACCCGGCCACGGAGGCCAACCGCCGTGCCTGGAAGAGTCTGGAAAAGTGGGAGAAGCCCTTCCTGACCACCTTCAGTAATGGTGACCCCATTACCCGGGGTGGGGATCGTTACATGCAGGAGCGGATCCCGGGCGCGAAGGGCCAGCCCCATACCACACTCAAGGGCGGTCACTTTCTCCAGGAGGATTCACCGGTTCCCTTTGCCCGGGCCGTGAATGACCTGATTGCCAGGATGGACTGACTGGTTCGGTCAACGGCTCAGACGACCAGCGCCACAAAGTCGCCACTGAGCCGGCCGGCAACCTCACCGTCAAATTCCAGAACCGAGTTGACTGAAATACGGGACCGGCCGCGGCGCTCAAGGGTCTTGCGGAAAAGCTCCCAGCGCTCCGGCGCTGCCAGTTCCGCTCTTGCGGTGAAGGCGCCATTGATGGGCCGGTCGTATTCCATGCTATTACGCTGGATAACCAGCTGCGCCGTCAGGCCGGCATCACGCACGCGCAGGTGCAGCAGTGACCAGGCAGCCAAAATGCCCACTGCCGAGGCGCTTCCCCCAAACACCGTCGCCCGGTGATTGATGTTGGGCTCCAGTGGTGCGCTCACGGTGACCGAGTCCACGGAAGCTTCCGCTACCGAGACCGCCATCGCTTTGGACAGGGGAATGTGCTCGTGCAGGTAGGATTCAAGTTCTGCTGGGGACATCGGTCACTCCATAACAGGGAATAAAGGGGACTGGCACCGGACGCTCATCCTCCGGGCAGGCGCTCAAGCGCGGCGCGGATCGACTCCGGGACAGGTACGGGGCGATCATTATCGCGCCCCACGAACACATGCACAAACTGCCCCTGTGCAAGAGCGGTCCCGTCATCAGCTCGAAAGATCCCGACCCCATAGGTAACCGAGCTGTTGCCCAGACGTTCTACGCGCAGCCCAACCTCCACCGGATCCGGATAGGAGACGGCATGAAAGTACTGGCAACTCGAGCTGACCACATACGCAATTACCGGACTGTTGTGGATATCCAGGCCTCCCTGCTCAATCAGGTACCGGTTAACCGCCGTATCGAACCAGCTGTAATAGGTCACATTGTTCACATGGCCGTAGAGATCGTTATCGCTCCAGCGGGTCGTAATACCCTGAAAGGCACCGAACGCCTCACGGGGCAAAGGCTCTGAATGCGCCATCAAATACCAGCCTTTTTTGTTCTGTTAGGGTACCAACTGACACAGAAACCATACCCCGGAAGGCCCAGCGATGAAACCAATGCCGTTCTCCCAGTCCTGTGAAAACAACAAATGGCCGATTCTGGAAATACTTCAGCGCACCTTCACCGAACCTGGCCTGATCCTGGAAATCGGCACCGGCACTGGTCAGCACGCGGAGCTCTTTGCAAAGGAACTACCACACCTGCAGTGGCAGCCCACGGACCGGCCCGGGGAACATGAATTCTGCCAGCAGAGGCTGAATGAGGCCGACTTGCCCAACCTGATTGATTCCCTACCGCTGGACGTTATTGATGCGTCGTGGCCGATCACGAGAGCCGATGGTGCATTTTCCGCCAACACGCTGCACATCATGGGGTGGGATGGTGTGGAAGCCCTGTTCACAGGACTTGGCTCGATTCTGCCCAAGGGTGGGTATTTCTGTGTCTATGGCCCCTTCAACGAACAGGGGCGTTTTACCAGCGACAGCAATGCCCACTTCCATGAGCACCTTCAAGCCCAGGACCCGGCCATGGGCATCCGCGACATTGACGACCTGAAAGCGCTGGGCGAGGACACGGGGCTGACCCTCAGGGAGCAGTGCCCCATGCCCGCGAACAACCAGCTTCTGATCTGGCAGCGGCGCTAGCGCAGATCCGGGTTCAGGGTGTAGGTGGCCATTACGGATGCGTCATCCAGCACATGGCCGTCCATTGCCTTTTCCACGTCCGCGCCACGGAACTCGTCACCCAGATCCAGCCGATCCGTATCCAGGGCAAACACCGTGAAGATGTAGCGATGGACAATCTCATCGTTCCAGGGCGGGCAGGGGCCGTCGTAGCCGGCGTAGGTGCCCGCCAGTTCCGCGCTTCCGGCGAGGAAATCCGTGTAATCATTGATGCCGTTCTTACCCAGTGAATCACTCCAGGGTTTCTTACCCCCCGGAATAACCTCGCTGGAGACCTGTCCTTCCTCGATCCGGTTCACCGACGGAGGTACATCCACCAGGAGCCAATGGTAGAAGTCGACCCGCGGGATCTCTTTCGAAACCGTTTTGCCTTCCTGGTTCACATCGTCGGCGACGCTCGGCACATCCGGATCCTTGATCATGACCACGAAACTTTTTGTGCCCTCCGGGATGCCCGACCAGGTCACCTCCGGATTCAGGTTGTTGCCCAGTTCCATGTGATCGACTGGGTTATAGACGCCGAATGCGAATTTTTCGGGAATCGGTTGACCTTCGGTAATGCCTTTAACGGCGATGTCCATTGTTGCCTCCTGTAACGGTGCAGGTTCGAGTGCCATTGAGCCTTGGAAGCCCTGATCAATTCAACCCCTTCCGGTCACCCGTGCCTATTGCGATGGGAAGGCCGGTTGAGACAGAACCACTGTGCGTAATCGGTCATCGAGCGCCTCTCCATCGAGGGGATCGTAGCTTATGATTTCAAGCCGGTTTTCCGTATTGGGCTCAACCGGAGTGGCACTCAGTGAGTCACCCGCAAGGTTCAGTGCCATCCAGCCCTGATCCGTATGGACCACTCCCTTGATGCGCAGCCAGTGCCCGCCGTGGCAGAAGTCCACCAGGGCGTCATAGGCAAACCGCGTCTCCGGGGTAATCCGCCAGCCGCAGCTGTGGTGATCATCGCCCGTATTCATAAAACGTTGCCAGGGCTCATCCTCAAGGGACACAGGCTCCGGAACCGCCACGTCGTGGTGATGGTGATGCGCTCCAGGGGCCGTGGCGGGGCGCGCGGAGTGCGGAGCCGTCAACCACTCAAGTTCGAGGCGACCGTGGCGGGTTTCTTCGATGCGTGCCTTGGGCGGGTCAAAAGCCCCGGCCCAGCCCCGGAACCGCACCAGGTCGTCTTCCTCACAGAGATCGCACTTATTGGCAACCAGCACATCCGCCACCGCAGCCTGGTCGCGGAAGTGGACATTGTTCACCACCTTCTCTTCCGAGAGGCGGCGGGGGTCCACCAGACAGAGACTCGACGCCAGAGAGAGAACGCCCTGGTAGGACTCCCCGGTCAGCGTCTCGATCACCTGGGAGGGGTGGCCCAGTCCGGTGGGCTCAATCAGCAGACGATCCGGCTTCTCACGCCGGATCAGCCAGTTGAGCGCAACCTGCATGGGCAGCCCGGCGACACAGCACATGCAGCCGCCTGGAACTTCCTTAACCGCAACGCCTTCGGCTTCCATGATGGCACCATCCACGCCCACCTCACCGAACTCATTCACCAGCACGGCCCAGTGTTCGTCCGAAGGCTTGCGACCGAGCAGGTCCAGGATAGCCGTGCTCTTGCCAACACCCAGAAAGCCCAGGATGAGATGGGTGGGGATCGGGGTCATCACCGCGACAGCCTCCGGATCAGGGCTTCATCCTCCGGGAATTCGCGCATCAGTTCCCGGGGATTCCCCCACTCGAAATCCTCGAAATCAAAACCGGGGCTGACGGTGCAGCTCACCAGAACAAAGCCGGTTTCCGGGGCGGGCTCCGCCGCAAACCAGGTATTGGGTTCAATGGTCAGCGTCAGCTCGCTCTGACTGCCCAGCTTGTGACTGGCAATCCCTTCCGGGCCCGCACAGTGGACAATCACCGGACCACCCGCATGCCAGTGCCAGAGTTCATGGCTGCACAGTCGATGCCAGGCACTGTAATCGCCTCTCTCCAGCAGGTAATGGATCGCCGTCATGGTTGGGCGTTCCCCGTTGGGGGTGCGCACGGTTACAGGGCTGGCGAAAAACCGCCGGTAAAAACCACCCTCGGGGTGAGGTTCAAGACCGAGCTCGTTTTTCCAGTGCTGTGCGTTCATGCGGACTCCTTGTTTCGGGGGTGGGGGGGACTGTGCAGGTTCAGCCCGACGCGGGTCACTTCATCGCCATCAACCGCCCGGGCCACCAGCTTGAGCGGACCCATGCGCAGTTTATCACCCACAACCGGATGACCGTGTTCCTTGCGGAAACAGGCAGAGAGGCTTTTTTCCGGTTCATAGTGGGAAATATCAATGCCGTAGAACAACTCCACATCGCCCACAGTCGCATCGCCATTGAGAACGAACTCGCCGAAGAACTGGCGATCCTCCAGGGGACTTGTGCGTGGGCGGGTATCAAAGACCTTGCTCAGATCTTCCAGCATGGCCGGGGATGCGATTACCGCAACCAGGTCGCCGGCGCACAGCTCCTGGGTATCCGCAACGCTGAACAGCTTCCCGCCCCGGAATACGCCGGAATAGGTGGCGCCGTGCGGCAACTTGAGTTCCGCGACGGATAAGGGCTCGGACCAGCGCTCCCCCCGAAGCTCAAAGACCATGAGCTCATGGTCCCCGGTAGCCGGCAGATCCAGCGGCAGACGCCGGCGTGGCTCCGGACCTATCGGCACTTCCAGCTTAAGCCTGTGGGCCAGCGGCGCCAGTGTGGTGCCCTGGACCATCAGCGAGACAAGAACCACGCAGAATGCGATGTTGAACAACAGATGGGCATGATCAACCCCGGCCATCACCGGAAAGAGTGCCAGAACAATCGGAACGGCGCCCCGCAGCCCCACCCAGCCAATAAAGACCTGCTCCCGAAAGTGAAACCCGAAAGGCCAGAGCGTCAGAAGCACCGCCACCGGGCGTGCCACAAGAATGAGGATGGCGGCGATCGCCAGGCCTGGCAGGAAAACACCCGCCAGTTCGGTGGGCGTAGCCAGCAGCCCCAGGATCAGAAAGAGTGCCATCTGCGCCAGCCAGGCCAGCCCGTCATGCATCTGCAGCACGGCCGGCAACATACGGATGCGCCGGTTACCGAGAATGACACCGGCGAGATAGATGGCGAGAAAGCCACTACCGCCCAGGGCATTGATGCCACCGAAAACCACCAGCCCGCCGGCCGCCACAAGCAACGGGTAGAAGGCAGGAACCAACTGCACGCGGTTCATAATAGCCGCAAGGGCACGCCCGCCAATCCAGCCACCGAGAACCCCCAACCCGAACTGCTGCACAAACAGCATCAGGCTGTCGACCACACTGCCGTCACCGGTATCCATGGCCAGCGACAGCAGAACCAGGGTTAGAAAAATGGCCATCGGGTCATTGCTGCCGGATTCGATTTCCAGCGTGGCGCTCACCCGGTCATTGAGGTGCAGACCACGCCCCTGCAGCAGCGAGAACACGGCGGCGGCATCCGTGGAGGACACAATGGCACCCATGAGCAGGGCGATGGTCAGCGGCAGCTCAAAGAGCCAGTAGGCGGCCAGCCCGGTAACACCTGCCGTGAGCAGTACACCGATGGTGGCCAGCCCCAGGGCCGGACGCAGCCCGACCCGGAAGCTCGCCGCCCGGGTTCGGAGCCCGCCATCCAGCAGTATCAGGGCCAGGGCCAGGTTGCCGACGAGGAAGGCGGTTTCAAAGTCATCAAACGGGAGGCCGCCCAGCCCATCCTCGCCGGCCAGCATGCCGATGGCCAGGAAGAGCAGCAGGATGGGCATGCCGATGCGACTGGACAGCGGACTGAGGAGTATACTCAGGCTGAGCAGCAGGCCGATGAACAGCAGCAGGTCAGTAGCCAAGTCCCGTCGTCTCCCTGAACAGCATGAATGTTGCAGAATGCGACAGCATCGACATCGTTTCTACCCGACTTTAAAGACATGAGGATGCAGAGGCGAAACATTTCCGTTTCAATGGCAGCAGTAGTACGCTAATGCGCCTAAGCCCATAGATTACCCGTATTAATGTGCCTGTTTATAGTATCCGGAGAAACCCCCTATGACCGCTGAGGTTATTGTTCTGAACGCCACCTTTGCCGTCCATCAACTCAAGAGCACGGACCTTATTCCGCCTGAAGTATTCCGGACCCCCTATTACTGGATTGGGCGCACCGGCGGGTTCCTGTCCCTGATCTGTGACGAGGCACTGACGCTGAACGCCGCTGACAGCAGCACGGGCTGGCAGTGCCTGCACATCGTTACCGGCGATCCCGTGCTTCCGGAACTGGCACAGAATCTGCGCAGCAGTGGCATTGCTTTCGTACCGCTCCCCTCCGGCGACGGCGCTTACGGGCTTGTTCCCGAAGACCAGTTTCACAAAGCACGCCAGCAGCTCGAAGCCGCTGGTTACCAGGTGAAGGACCTGGCAGACGCCGGTTCCGTCTGAACGCTCTGGCTGTTACGTTAAAAACATCCGGTGCAGAACCGATGCGGTACAGGCAGACGCATGCATGATCTTGCACAGCATCGCCATTTTCGCCGCAACCAGCGCGGTCGGGACTTTGTCGTCAGTGACCTTCATGGTCAGTTTGACCGGCTTGAACAGCACCTGCGAAGGCAGCACTTCAAACCGAACCAGGACCGCCTGTTTGCGCTGGGAGACCTTATCGACCGTGGCGATCGCAACGCGGAACTGATTCAGCTGCTGGAGGAACGCTGGTTCTTCAGCGTCATGGGCAACCATGAACTCATGCTGCTGGACGCGCTCTCCAATCCGGGCTGGCGCCCGATCCATGAACACAATGGCGGGGCCTGGTTCTACCCTCAGCCAGCGTCGGAGAAAGACTATCAGGCGAGGCTGCTGCATCAGCACCTGGCGCTGGCCTTTACCGTGGAAACAGCCCGCGGCCCTGTCGGCATTGTTCACGCCACGGCGCCTTCAGACTGGCGGACCATTCAGGAAGTGCCGCTCGAGGATGACCAGTGGAACGAGCTTGTCTGGGATCGTCACGATTACCAGCAGGCCCTGCGCTCGCCCGAAATGATCCCGCCCGTGCGCCACGTGACGTGGGTGGTTCACGGGCACGTCTCCTGTGAGCAACCGATTTCTGCGGCAAACCGCATCTGGATTGATACACTGTACAGGGGAGGCGATATTACACTGATGCCTCTGCCGGCGCTGGCCGGACTCTCCGCTCATTCGCGCTCTAGTGCCGGTTGAAGATGACAATCACTGGAAAGTGCCATGCTCAAACGCTTGCTTCTGATCATTGTTGCCCTTGTCGTCCAGCCTAGTGTAGCGGACGTGCAGACCGCAAAACTGGCCCCCGTGGACAAAGTTCTGGTGCTCAAGAGTGAGCGCGAGCTTCATCTGATCAGTAATGGCGAACGGGTTCGCAGCTATCAGGTATCATTGGGCGAAGAACCCGACGGTCACAAGCTGTCCGCAGGCGATAACCGTACGCCGGAGGGCCACTATATCCTCGACTGGCGCAATCCCGGCAGTGACTTCTACAAGTCCATCCACATCTCCTATCCCAATGAAAAAGATCGGCGCCAGGCCGAGTCCTGGGGGTTGGAGCCGGGCGGCAACATCATGATCCACGGTCTGCCCAACGACGCGGATGAATGGGCCTTCGCATTCCCTGGGCTGGACTGGACGGACGGCTGCATCTCCGTCAGCAACGAAGCCATGGACGAAATCTGGGCCCGGGTTACAAGAGGTACACCTATTGAGATCAGGCCGTGAAAAAACGGTTTTCACAAATTCTGACTTTGCTACACTGCTTTGGGTCATTAATAACCCGACCAACAAAGGGGATGAATATGAAAAAACTGACGCTCGCAGGAATTGCCATGGCTACCGTAGTGGCAACAGGTTGTGCTTCTCAGCAGAATGGGGAAGCAATGGACACGGCTGACGACGCCATGGATACCGCTACAGATGCCCAGAATACGGCAGACAGCGCACAGGGCAGTGCGGACAGTGCACAGGCACGGGCTGACGAAGCCTATGAGCTGGCACAGGAAGCTCTGCAGCGTGCCAAGAGCGCCGAGCAATCGGCTGAAGAAGCTAACGAGCGTGCACGCCGGATGCTCGATCGAGCAACCGGTAAAGAGTAAAAGCGGTTTCTGGAAAGCGTAGCATTACGCTTTCTTAACGCTTAAGGCCGGCCTCATGGCCGGCTTTTTTGGTTCAGTCAATTCCCACCATCTTGTGCATCTGGACACTCAGACGCCATTGCGGGTGAGCCAGACAGAATTCAATCGCTTTCCGGGTATTGGCATCCCTGAACGTATCCGCGCCACTGATGACCTGTGGTGACGCCATTGGCGCAATAAACCGCTCGGACGCCCGGATGTGGTCGTAGTCAGCCGGATGCTGGCCGTCCTGGGGATAGATCAGCTTCAGCTCATCGCACTGCTCAATCACGATGGTCGTCCCCGCTTTTGGACTCATGCAAAGCCAGTCAATTCCCTCGGGCGCCGGGAGCGTGCCGTTGGTCTCAACCGCCACGGTGAATCCCTGGGCATGAAAAGCCTCAACCATGGGTTCATCAAGCTGCAGAAGCGGCTCTCCACCGGTACAGACCACGAGGGGTTTTTCAGCGTCGGCGAAAGAGCCCGGCCAGAAAGCAGCCACATGGCGGGCCAGTGCGTCAGCGGTCTCAAACTCACCACCGTTCTGGCCATCCGTACCCACGAAGTCCGTGTCACAGAACTGGCACACAGCCCGGTGACGATCCGCTTCCCGCCCGGTCCACAGGTTGCACTTGCTGAACCGGCAGAATACGGCCACGCGCCCGGCCTGGGCGCCTTCACCCTGGAGCGTCACAAACACTTCCTTAACGCGATAAATCAACCCACCTCCTCATACGCAAGCGGATCAGAAAGACCGTTGAGAGAAAAGGCTTCAAGACGCTCCACGCAGGCACCACAGCGCCCACAGGCCTGCTGCCGGCCGTTATAGCAGGTCCAGGTGGCGCGGTAATCGAGGCCCATCGAAAGCCCCTCGGCAAGGATGTCTCCCTTGGTCATGTGCATGAACGGCGCCTCCACGCGCACGGGCTGGTAGTTGGCGACCCTGGCCACGTGATCCATGCGCTCAATGAACGCCGGGCGGCAATCCGGGTAGATGGCATGATCGCCCCCGTGGGCGCCGTACCACACCGCCTCGGCTTCCAGGCTGACCGCCTGGCCAATCGCCAGCGACAGGAGAATCATGTTGCGGTTGGGGACCACGGTTGCCTTCATGTTCGATTCTTCATAGTGACCCTCGGGCACGGCCACCTCATCGGTAAGGGCCGATCCGCCGAGCAGTGACTGGATGGAGCCAATGTCCACCACCTGATGGGATACCGCGAATTCCCGGCAGACCTCGCGGGCGCAATCCAGTTCCCGGCTGTGGCGCTGGCCATAGTCAAAGGACAGCGCATGTACATCCCAACCCTCGTGCAACGCTTTGTGCAGCAGGGTGTAGGAGTCCATGCCTCCGGAGTAAATCACCACGACGGTACCCATGGAAAACCCTCTAAGAATCGTGCAAAAGCGGCATTGTATCAGCTAGCCAGTACTTTCCGGCCCTTGAAAAACCAGCGTTTCGGAATACACTGGGTGGTATGGAAGGTAATGGATCCGTATTCATGACGATGAGTTTTTTCCGACATCTCAGCTCGGACATCAAGGCGCGAAAAAACCGGCTGCCAGCAGCGGGTTCCTGACGGTACTGTCACCGGAGGGGCCCGTAGCGGTCGCCTCCGGTTCCCTGTGGTCTGCTTCATTCCACACAAGCCCGGAGGCGATAGTCTCCGGGCTTTTTTGTCTGTAGTCGATCAACCACGGCAGACAGGAGGGGTCACCATGACACAGAAACACCACAGGGCATCGGCCACCAACGCACCCATTCGCCGCCCAGGGCGGTTACCGTTTCTGGATGCCATCTGTAAGCGTCTCAACCAGCGCGTGAACCTGGAAGATGAACGCTCGGTACTGGCGCTTTATGAGCGGGGCTGGATTTTCTACGGGGTTCTGGGCACACCCAGTGATTCGGAAAGCCGCTATATCCGGTCGCTGGCGGCGCGCTATCAGTCCTGGATCCAGAAGCAGGTTGCCTGAACGGCGACAGCGAACCCTGTCGTGGTGGACCCACGGCAGGGGGGTTCAACCCCCGGGGCTGTGCACCATCATGTAGTTGTTAACCACATCCTGGATCTTTTCCCGGGAATAGGGTTTCACCACGTAACCATTGGCGCCGGCGGTAATCGCGCGCTGGATGCTGTCAATCGAATCATCGGCGGTGACAAGAACCACATGTTGCTGACGATTTTGCGCTTTGATGTCCTTCATCACCTCATGGCCATCCCGGTCCGGAAGGCCAAGATCGAGCATCACGATCTGGAATGAGTCCTGCTGGAACACCTCCAGGCCGGATTCCGCATCCCCGGTCTCCACAACCCGGGTTACGCCAACCGCATACAGCATTTCGCTGAGCATCTGCCGCATAGTGGGCTCATCTTCAACCACCAGGACATTGAGATCCGTCATTGGCCATCCTCGATTGCTTTGCAGTGCAGACTGCACGTTATTGGTTCCGCCACCCTAGCATAGCAGCCGCGCCGTATTTGTCCGCCCCTGAGGCGGAATTTTAAACGATTTTCAGATTAGTCGCCGGGCTCAGTTCGCTTCTCGGGCAGATCCAGCGTCCGCTCAACCGGGGCCTGCTGGGCACCATCCCGGGTCCCTTCCTCGGTCGCAGCGTCCGGAAACAATTCGTAGTCCGGACGTGTCAGCAGGTTACTGATACTGATCGCTGTCGTGTAGAGCGAAATTGCGATTATCAGCAGGATGGGCTGGATAAAGGCCACCATTTCGGGAACCTCAAGGGACGCCGTAATCAACATCAGCAACAGGATGGAGGGGCCAAGCACCAGCAGCAGCGTGAGCGCAATGAAGAAGACGATGCGCTCCCGAAAGGCGTTGAGGTTGCGGTCGGTAATCAATCCAAGCACAAACTTGCCAAGCGCGAGCCCGCCCAGGATGGCCGAAGCTATGGAGAGGTCCGGGCCCAGCAGTATAGCGCCGGCATTGCCCTCCCAGGCCCGTATCAGGCCAATTACGACGAACGGAAACAGCACGAATATGACGTCGGCGTAGGTACCGTACATCAGGTTAACGGTTTCCCGCATGCTTCGGGGGTCATGCTCATGTGTCATAGGCCCATCCTGTATCGGGTCGATTAATGACGGCTGTCCAACGCCTGCTGGATCAGCGATTCCAGTTCGGGATACGTGTTGACCGCGTGGGTCACGTCCTGGCTCTTAAGGGCACGCTCAATTTCAGCGGCTTTCTCGGTGATCAACGGATAGCCCATGGCACCCGCCGTCCCCTTGATCTGGTGCACCTGGCGCTGCAACGCCATCCAGTCCTCATTATGAATGGCCTGTTCCATATCCTGAAGCCGCGCCGGGAGTCCATCCAGGAACTGGTCCACCAGGTACTGGATATCCGGGTCCATGGCGGTTTCAGCAGCCTCACTGTGGCCCCAATCACCGAAGTGTTTCTGCAGCAGTACCTGCAACTGGCCGGAGTCGATCGGCTTGTACAGAACACCGTCGCAGCCCGCCTTCTGAAGTTCATCCACTTCTGCCTCATCACCCGCAGTGAATGCGATGATCGGCCGGCGGAAACCGGTCTGTCTCAGCATACGTGTCGCCTCGGGGCCATCCATTTCTGGCATGTGGCTGTCCATCAGGATCAGGTGAACGGTTTCGGACATGGCGGTACTGACCGCTTCGGAGCCCGTCCCGCGCTTGATAACGTCCACGCCATAGCGCCTGAGCAACCGCTCCACCAGCCGGCTGTTGTCCTCATTGTCCTCGGCAACCAGAACGGTTCCCTGGAACTGGTGGTTGGCCTCAGCGCGCGTCTCACCCCTAACAGTAAGATACCGGGCCAACGCTTCGTAGAAGCGGCGCTTGTCGATTGGTTTGGCCAGGTAGTCATCGCAGCCCGCCTCCCTGTAGTCCTGGAGATCCTCAGCCATGACGTTGGCGGTCAGCGCCAGTATCGGCGTATTGACGCCGGCTTCCCGGATGGCCCTGGTAGCATCCCGACCGTTCATTACCGGCATCTGGATGTCCATCAGGATCAGGTCAAAGGACTCCTTGGTGGCCAGTTCCAATGCCTCGGCGCCGTTGCCCACATGCACGACTTCAGCGCCGGTCCGGGTGATCAGCAGGTCCACCAGTTTACGGTTCACTTCATTGTCCTCGACGCAGAGAATGCGCCCGGAAAGATGGGGGGCCTGCAGCATCGGCAGTTGTCGCCGACGTTGGGTCATTTCCGAGGCGTCCCGGATCAGGTGGACGCCGTCGACGGAGCCGATGTCGATGCTCACCTCGAACTCACTGCCCTCGCCCCAGGAACTGCTCACGGTAATATCGCCCCCGAGCAGTCCCGCCAGGTGCTTGGAGATGCTGAGCCCCAGGCCGGTTCCGCCATACTGGCGGGCGGTGGCCGCCGAGCCCTGGGCAAAGGGATCAAAGAGCCCCTCGATCTGGTCTGGCTTCATGCCGATCCCGGTATCGACCACCCGGGCATGGAGCTTCTCGTCGTCACGGTCACAACGGACCGCGATGTGGATGCTGCCCTTATCCGTGAACTTCAGCGCGTTACCGCAGAGGTTGATCAGGATCTGGCGGAACCGGGTCGGGTCAGTGCGGATGGTCTCAGGCAGCGGGTACTCGCACTGGATGAAGAATTCCAGGCCCTTCTCCCGGGCGCGCGGCGTGAAGAAGGCGCGGACCTCATCCAGCAGTTCCGGGAGATTAACGTTCAGGAACTCCACATCGAGCTTGTTGGCGTCGATCTTGGAGTGATCCAGAATGTCGTTGATCAGATCCAGAAGGTGCCGCCCGGAGCGCACCACGGTTTCCGCGCTGTTGTGTTTTTCCGTCTCGCTCAGGTCGGGCTCCATGAGGGTTTCCCCATAGCCGATGATGGCCGCCAACGGGGTCCGGATCTCGTGGCTCATGTTGGCCAGGAACTGGCTCTTGGCGGCGGCGGAATTGCGGGCAATCTCCTTTTCCAGACGCTCGTTCTCCCGCTCCTTTTCAATCTCGTGGCGCTGCCGGCGTTCGGTCACGTCCACGAAGGTCCCTTCCAGGTGGCTGGGGTGGCCCTCCTCGTCATAGATGGTGCGTATGGACACGTTGGCCCAACGCTCCTCGCCCTGGCGGGTCAGGAAGGTGCCCTCCACACCGTGCACCTCTCCCTCCTTCTCGAGCTGTCGGATCACCCAGTGGCGAATGCTGGACTGCGCGAAACAGGCACTCAGCGCGTCCGGAATCTGGTTGACCATCCCATCCACGCCGGGATAACCCAGAATGCGCGCCATGGACGGGTTGGCGTCCAGGAAGCGGCAGCCCGTCGACATCTGGAAAATACCCTCCATGGCGTTCTCGAACAGGGCCCGATACCGGTGCAGGTTGGCCACGGCCTGCTGGTTCCACTCAATGGCTTCACGCTGGACCACCTTGATGCGATTGGCAAAGGCCAGCGACAGCAGGATGTTCTGGGTCACAAAACCGATCTGGGGCGTATGGCGGGCGAATCCTTCAAGCGGTAAGTAGCCCATGACCGCCGTGCCATAAAAGCCGACCCCGGAAAGGGTGCACAGCCAGGAGATGAAATAGATCCCGGAACTGGGAAGCTCCTCCTGCCAGGCCCTGAAGCTGATCGCGATCATAACCAGTGCCAGGATCACCGATCCGATCACCGTCCATTCCATGGCGGCGTGATAGCTGCGGAAAAGGCTCAGGACAAAGGTTGTCGCCGAGGCATAAAGACACAGCCTGAGCACCTGATCAAGCCAGGGTGACCGATGGCGGGTATCCAATAGCTCGCGGGCCATCAGAAGCCCGAAGACCCAGGTGAACTGTATGTAGATGTGCAGGTAATCCTTGTGGAGCCACGCCTGAAGCTCGCCGAAGACCTGCATGCCATGGACCTGCTCGGTCATGACAAAAAGCATGGCGAAGAGGATGTAGGTCACATAGAACATGTACCCGCGCTCGCGCACCACCATTGTGACGAAGACGTTGTACGCGAAGAGCGCGAAGAGCGCGCCCATGAAAAGCCCCTGGATCCACTCATCCACTGAGACCTTTTCGAGGTACCGATCCAGTTCCCAGATGTGCAGCGGCAGGCGCATCGTGTTCTTGGTTTCGATGCGAAGGAAAAGCGTGACTTGCTCGCCGGCCTCCAGGTCCAGCCGGTACACCGGATTGGGTACCAAAAACTCCCGCCCAGACCAGGTCTCGTTGTAACGATGCCGGTGCTCCCCAATGACCTCGCCATTGCTGTCCACCACGAACAGATCCGCCTTATCGACCAACGGCAGAGACAATTCCAGCACCCAGTCCTCAACCGGATCGCCCCCATTCTGATAGGTAATTGCTCGCCGCACCCAGAATACCGACTCGGTGTAGCCATAGTTGAGGCTGCCAGCGGTATGATGATTGAATTCCGGCGCATCCGGACCGAGCAGGTCCTGGAGGGTCAGCTCGTGGCTGGGATCCTGATAGTAATAGATACAGCTGGTGATGTTATGGTGGCCGTCACCATCACGAATCACCAGCGGCTCCCCCGTGCACTCGTCACTGGCACTAACCACCAGTGGCGCCAGCGTCAGGGCCAGGAACACCAGTAGTCCGGTAAGCCGCCGAAGCAGGCGGCCAGTGCGAGCGCTAAGGTGCAAAACTGTGATCTCTCCGGGCGCGATGGAAGCGGTAACGCATTATGATGGAAATTGTCACTTACCGGAACAGTATGGTTGTAGGACCTCGTTCATGAAAATGCCGGATTGTTTCGAAGCGTATCGCCCACTCGCCCTGATTGTGGCCACCCTCATCCTCGCAGGCTGCGACAGCGGCGTATCCACGGGTGGAGGCGGCGGAGGTGGCTGCGCCTCCAGCTTCTCCCAGCCCAGTGGGTTCGAACAGGAATTCGACACCTTCACGATTGGCGAAACAACAAACGAAAACCCGGTCGGAGCCGATCTGGACAAGACCCTGTTCCGACAGTTCTTCAAGGCGGCACGGCCTGCTGACAGTGCGTCCAAAGCCCAGAAACTGTACGAATTCATGGTAAGCGAGTCAGACGCCTTCACTGACTTCAATCCAGACTTTGTTGATGAACCGATACAAAAAGATTCAGATGACAAACCAATCGAGTATGAGAGCGTTCGCAATGGCTTTGACCTGTTCGAGGCTATGATCATCGCCTCGGATCAGTTTGACTCACTGCAGACCGCCCGGGATGCCATGGCCTCCTGCGCCCGGGATACACATGATGCTCTCCCTGACGGAGATCCCGAGCCGGGAAGCATCGCCGTCAGCAATATAACCGTCACCGAGACGGAGAAAGACGACCCGGAAAGCTGGTCCTTCCAGGTGAACTACGCCCATAACCCGGAACCCCTGGATTTCGCCACACCCTTTGGCCCCAATATCGGCAGGGTACTGTTCACCCCCGACAGCTTTGTTCGCACTCTTTACGACTATGAAGCCTTTATAGGCTCTGGCGCGGCCAGCGACTTCAAGCAACCCGCCGTTCTCGTGGCCGGCTTCAACGCCAGCCTCAATGAAACGCTCGATTCCGAGGGCGATGATGAAGAAACGGAAAAACCATCGGTCGTCTTTGAATCATTCCCCCTGGAGGAGACCGAAGATGATCGCGGCCAGGAACGCGGCGAGACGGATCGCTGGTCCTGGAGTTCAGAGGAGGGAACGTTGGCGTTTACTGAGGCTAAGGATGACGTGCCGGATCGCTGCATTCGGGTAACGGTCGACTACGCTGGACAGGATCGACTTAACGTGCAGTTTTCCAAGGACAGGTGCCCGTTAATCACTGGAACCGAAGATTTTAACGAAGATCGCGACTTAAGCTATACGCCAAACAATCCAAATATCGCCCAAACCCGCTAAATTGGGTTAGCGAACCGCACCTAACTTGATCGGTGGCGATGGGGAGCGCTATTCAGGATGCTCTTTCGCCATGGATGGCGAAAGGCAGCGTACAGGGATGTATTCACAGCGTATCCTGAATAGCGGTCCCCATCGCCGCCAGGCACCAACCATTCAGGCTTGGGACAACCCCCGACGCAGGAGCTTTAGCGACACCCACACCGGGTATCCATCCCCCAACGCTCCATAAAATCCCGCTTCTTACGAATCATGCGCTCATAGGTACTGATGATGGTAGGACTGTGGAGGGAAGGCGACTCACGAAGCGCGCTTACCCGTTGTTCCAGACTGGCCAGCTCCTCGCAGAGACGCTCGTGAAGATGTTCATGAACGCTGCTGAACTGATCCAATGCCACATGGGGTGCTGTTGATTCCAACCCTGGTCGCCCGCGGCGGGATCTAACTTCCTGTTGTTCCATCTCCATGATGTCACCCTTACCTCATTGACAATTTTCGCGCATCTTCCTTGTTTGAGCAGTCCATTGCAACAAGAAGTGAACACATTTTCACTATATAGCCAATGCAGCCTGGGTGTTCCCAAGAGGACGCTCCGCCTCGGAAAGCAGCGGAAAGCTCCGACAGACCTGACGCACAAAACCCGCAAGGGCCGGCAGATGATGACCCACGATAGGAATGCCGGTATTGATCAGCGATACAGAGATATCCCGGGCCGGATCCGCCCAGCACCACTTGTTGATCAACCCCACGTGCCCGAAGGCCTCACTTGAATGCTGGCCCCACATCCCCACCGGATCAGCACCCAGCATAAACCCGGCGCTGAAACGCATGGGAATCATCATGGTGCGGTCAATCTGCATGGACCCATAGGCCTGGATGGCCCCCACCACCGTACTCTCCGAGCAGATCCGTCGGCCATTCCAGGTGCCGCCATTGAGCATCATCTGGAAGAAACGCCCCATCTCCTCCGAGGTGCCACAGAGATTGCCCGCGGGAATGACCGCTTCCTGAAAGCGTGGGTCATTGCTCACTTCGGCCACCGTATCAATGTCGCCCCCCAGAGCACGGCGCACGATCCATGACATCGGGAACACCAGTTTGGGGCCGGTCGCATAGTTCCAGGCCAGATCCAGGAGCTGATCATGATCAATGCCATAGGTGAAGTAGCGCATCCCCATGGGCTGGCGCAGACGGCGATCGAGCAGAGTATCAATGCCCTCACCGGTAACCCGACGGACCAGCTCACCCAGTACATAACCGCCGGTGATCGCATGGTAGGCCACCTTGCTGCCATCGGCCTGTATGGGTCGGGCGTCGCAGAGAAGCTTCCAGATGCGCTGCTCGTCCCAGAGCGCTTCAATTGGCGTATCCGAGGGAAGTCCGGGAATACCACCGCGATGGCACAGGATCTGGTGGATGGTCGTGTGTTTCTTGCCGTTGCGGGCGAACTCCGGGCAGTAGTAGCTGACCGGATCCAGAAGGTTGATCAGCCCATCCTCGGCCAGCATATGAATCAGCAGCGCCGTGACCGCCTTGGAGGCGGAGAAGTAGCAGACCGGCGTGTCCGTGGTCATGGGGACTTTGGGGCCATCAGGCCTGTCATGGGGGCCATTGCCCTGGGAATGACCCAGGGAACGCTGCAGAAGCACCTCGCCACGATGCCTGAGCGTAATCTGGATGCCAGGGTGCGTACCGGTACGATACAAGGCCTGAACCTGCTCCCATACGGCCTCCACTGCCCCAGGGTCAACGCCGACCGTGCCCGGCGCAGTTTCAAGCTCGTCGTCAATCTCAGTAACGCGATCAAGGTCCGCGGAAATCCGGCTGCTCTGGAGTGATCTCCGAAGCCACTCGTTCATAGGCCCTGCTCTCCTGATTGTCCATTGCTCGTTGCGCTCACAGTATGGCACGGAATCACGGATCCGGCTTATTCCCGGACGAGTCCAGCCTTGCTTCAATCCGGTCTAGCTGCGCCCGCAACGCTTTCATGTCCTCGTAGATATGATGCACCTCCACGGCTTCGCCTTCGTCCTTTTCCTCATCCACGAGCCGGGCCTCCTTTTCCATCACCTGGAGCACGATACCGATCATCATGTTGAGAAACACGAAGGCGGTGAGGAATATGAAGGTTAGATAGTAGATCCAGCTCCAGGAGTAGAGCTCCTGGGTCTCATACATCACATCCGTCCAGTCCTCGAAGGTGGCGATGCGGAACAGGGTCAGCATTGAGCGTGCGATATTGCCCCACAGGAAGTCATTCACAGGGGCGAACAGGAAGCTGCCAACGGCCCCGTAGATGTAGAAGATAATGAACATCAGCAACACCACGTACCCCATGCGCGGAATCGCCTTGAACAGCGACGCCATGAGGATGCGCAGCTCCGGGATCAACGATACCAGGCGCAGCACCCGGAAGATGCGCAGCAGCCGCGCCAGCAGCACCATTTCGGAATCATCGATGGGAATCAGGCTGGCCACGACAATGCAGAAGTCGAAGACGTTCCAGCTGTTGCGGAAAAAATCCCGGAGCCGGGGTTCCGCCGCCATCCGGATCAGGATCTCGATCAGGAAGAAGACCGTCACCGCCCAGTCCAGAACACCCATGATCCGGTCGAACTGGCTGACTTCCTCATAGGTGCGCGCCCCGATCAACAGGGCGGACACCAGGATGATGGTGATGACCGCTGCCTCGAACAGCCAGTTGCGATGCAGGGCTTCGAGGCGTTGTTTCATGTCGCCCGCTGAGGTTTTCATGACTTAAATCGCTCGGGCTTGCCGGAATTTGGGGCCAAGGGTGCAGAGAAAATGGGGGGCGGTCAATTTATGCGACTGCAAGTCTCGGCACGAAAATGTGAAAAGTGGCGTGAATCGCCCACCGGGCTATTGCAGTGACTTGCAGGGCGGGAAATCAATTCGTGGTCAGGGGATGTCCGTTTCTATCAGTGGCGTTGAGCTGAAGGCCACTGGCCCCCGAGGTTGACGTGTCAGGGATCCATTGCCCAAGGCAGCTGGCATCTTTCAGACAGGGGTCGGTCAGAGCCTTCATGAAGGCGACAAGATCTGCCACTTCACTTATCGATAACTCCGCGTTTACCAGGGTTGACCGACCTTCCGCCTGGTCCGCCTGCAGGGTTGCCAGTGCTTTCAGGGCATTATCTTCAGCGCTGGGCATCAACGCGTCGCAGTCCAGGACGCCGCTGTACTGGTTCATCGCGTTACACCAGGTACCGGCCGACGCAAAGTAATCGGCAATTGCCTCCTGTGGGTTCAGGTGATGGCGAATAACGCTTTCCAGATCATCATAAGCCCCCGCGTGCCCGAATGGACCAGTCACCTCAACGTTCAGCAATGTTGGCGTGCGGAAAGCGTACCGATCCTCCTCCGCATTGGTTTCACGGAAACGGCCAAAGTCATCGGTACCATCTTCCCCGTCACCTTTACCCGGCCCAACCTGAATCATCGCTATGTTGTGAAACTGTTCGTCGGTGAAGAAATCACCACTGTGGCATCCCGCGCAGCCTGCCCCGCCGTTTTCGACAGAGCGATAGAACAAAAGCGCTCCCTTTTTCTGGCTGTCTGTAAGAGCATCTTTGTCACCTTGAACATAAGCTTGCCAGGGGGTATCCACAAAGACCTGACTGGATTCATAAGCGGCAATGGCAAACGCAATCCTTTCATAGGTTGTCAGTGCCTCGCCCTCTCTCGCCGCTCCAAACACAGCTTCGAAGCGTTGCGGCCAATCCGGACCCGGAATGCCATCGCTGTCCGGATTCTGGAGCTCGCCCAGAACGCCTCCAAGCCGTTTCGCCAAGTGGGTTCTGACAGACTCATTATCTGCGCCGACAACCAGGTTACGCCCGCGCATCTTTTCTATGGACGTTACCGGGAAACGTGCCTGCGCAGCCACCAGATCAGGGCCGGCAAGGGGATCCTCGACTTCAAACGGGCTGTCAGGGGTTCGAATTCCTCCCGATGTTCCACCCATTCCGGGTTCTTTAGTTAGAGATTCGACGCGCCCATCGTGAAATAGAAAGTCATCCCAAAGCGCGATATTGAAAGTGGTCGGTGCGTTTCTGGGAACGTTTGCTATGGTTTCTACACCGCTGGCCTGGTCGACGTCCGGAGGAATCAAACCAAGCATGATATTCGCCGCTTGACGGCCGATCTCCTGTTGCGCGGCGGAATCAAAGTGGAGGTTGTCGCTTAAAATGGAGAAGCCATCCGTGTCAACCAAGCCATTGTCGGGATCGGCGGTGGCCACACTGGTCTGCGCCTGCTTGACTACGTTTCGCATGCTCGAAGCAATTTCGGTTTGGGAATCGGATAGTTGGCTGATGACAAATTTCAACTGATCGCCATAGGTCGCCCGCACATCGGCGATAAAATTCTCAAGGTTGGCTTCGTAGGCTTCGTGACGACTTGCACGTGCATCCTTTTCCCCCTGCACCCAGAGCATGCCTTCTACTTGGATACTTGCGTTGGGGTAGCGGTTGCCGAGCGCAATCAATCCATCGTTCACGATCCTCTGAAAGGTTTTATAGACTGGCCCGTCGCCTTCGGTAGTCCCGTCGCCGCCCGGCTCCCAATCGGCGTATAGGCTGGTGCCACCTTTGGCGGACTTGAGGATGGCAATCCGGGTATTGCTCTGGTTTTCCAGGGAATCGGCCAAATAGCGGCCGAAGGTGATTTCCGGTCCGAATCGACTTAGAGGCTGCAGCTTAACCAGCCCCCACCATGGCTGACTACTGAAGTAATAATCGATATCTTCCTGGCTTGCTTGCAGGTCGACAGGGGAGGTGGGTAGGTCATTCATTCCTCCATACCCCACGGCGTTGGACTGACCTCCCAGAAGGAAGACCCGCACGGATTGCACGCCCCCCGGCTTGGCGCTATCAATCGTGCGACCGGGCCCGAGGAGGTCAGGGTTGTCCGATTCTATGCCAACTGGTAATGAGAGACCGTCGCCCCCGCCCAGCGCGGGATGGTGACAGCTAGCACAGGCAACATCCTGATCGCCCCCGAGGGCTTTGGAAAAGAAAAGCTCCATCCCGAGGTGGGCGGCAGGATCTGATATGGCAGGCAGGGACCGGTTTACAGGTGGGGCTCCAGTAATCTGGTTCTGGTTGATTACTTGATAAAGCCTGGCGTCGATAGAATCCGGGTCGCCAGAACTGTCAGAGTCGCTGCTGTCCGGGTTCTGGTCATTGCCTTCAGAATCTGCGCCACCTGAACCTCCGTCGCTGGAATCTCCTGACCCGTTATCCGTGCCGGCGGCGCTGCCGGTGTCCCCGGTAGTTGCTGAGCCACCACCGTCATCGGAGCCACCTTCGTCGTAGCAACCGGTTAACACCAGAAACCCCAGAACCATTATGGTTCGAATCAGAGCCGCGATACCACCTTCCATGGGAAAATCCAGCCAGAGCTTATCGTTAGAATTACATAACTATACCGTCTAAAGTCCACTTTCTTGGCAGTTCATCACGCTGTTACGTAACGTTACATTATCCATAATTTGACTTCATCGCCATACGCCGGTAGGGTAAAAATCATTCAATAGACGACCGGTCTAGTTGGCATGACAAATTCGCAACGTAATCCGAGCCTGCGCCAGGAACTTCTGGACGCGGGCATGAAACTGCTCTCCGAGCAGGGGTATCACGGCACGGGGCTCAAGGAGATCCTTGAGCGGGTCCAGGTGCCAAAGGGTTCCTTCTACCACTACTTCAGCAGCAAGGAAGCCTTTACAGCGGAAATCATCACCGACTACACCGAAACCCTGCTGGCGCTGATGGATCAGCATGTCGAGGGTACCGAGTCTTCGGCGCGCGAAACCATTCGTCACCTGTACAGCATGATGGTGTCCGAGTTTGAGCGCCGTGGCTGCATCCGGGGCTGCCTGCTGGGCAACCTGGCGGCAGAGATTGGTGCTTCCAGCGAGCGTTGCCAGCATGCGCTGCAACAGGGATACCGGGCCTGGCGTGAGCGCTTTATCCCGCTCCTTGAAAAGGGCCAGCGCAATGGCGAATTCCGCGATGATATTCCCGCCGGCGCACTCGCCGACATCTATTGGAACCACTGGGAAGGCGGCATTCTGCGTATGAAGCTTGAGGGTCAGGCGGATATTCTCCGCCAGGACCTGGACTGGCTCCTGGATGGCCTGATGGCGCCGGCTTCACCCAACCTCTGACACCGATTCCTTCCCCGTTCAACCAGGAGCAAGTATGACCAGTACCCCCGAACTCAACACGGAACTGCGCCTAAAGCGTGGCGCGCCAATCAAGAACCGCCTGGCCAAGTCGGCCATGAGCGAGCAGCTCGGCAATCGTGACCACAACCCGGATCAGCGCCTGTTCCGGCTTTACCGGACCTGGGCGGAAGGCGGCATCGGCCTGGCCATGACCGGCAATGTCATGATCGACCGCAACGCCCTGGGGGAACCCAAGAACGTGGTGCTTGATGAGCAAAGTGACTTTGACGCTTTCCGCCAATGGGCCAGCGAAGGCCAGGTCAACGCCACCCGGCTGTGGATGCAGATCAATCATCCCGGCAAGCAGATTCCCCGGTTCCTGAGCCGCGAGCCTGTGGCACCCTCGGCGATTCCCCTGGGGCGCGGTCTGGACAAACTTTTCGCCACGCCGCGTGAGCTGGCCGACAGCGAGATCCGCGACATTATCAGCCGCTTTGCTTTTGTCGCCGGCAAGGCGCAGGAAACGGGATTCTCGGGCGTGCAGATCCATGGGGCCCACGGCTACTTGGTCAGCCAGTTCCTGTCGCCGCGCCATAACAAGCGCACAGATGAATGGGGTGGCTCGCCGGAGAACCGCCGTCGCTTCGTGCTGGCGGTCTATCAGGCCATCCGGGACACAGTGGGACCGGATTTTCCCGTTGGGATCAAACTCAATTCAGCGGATTTCATGAAGGATGGGTTCAGTGAAGAGGAATCCATGGACGTGGTCCGCGCCCTGTCCGAGGCCGGCATCGACCTGATCGAAATCTCAGGCGGAACCTATGAAGCACCGGCCATGACCGGTTTCAAAGCCAAGGCTTCGAATGAGCGGGAAGCCTACTTCCTGGACTACGCAGACGCGGTACGCCGGCATACTGATGTGCCCCTGATGGTTACCGGGGGATTCCGTTCCGGCAATGCCATGCAGCAGGCGTTGGAGTCCGGAGCCACGGACCTCGTCGGCCTGGCCCGCCCCCTGGCGGTGGATCCGGCGCTGCCGCAGAGCCTTCTGAAGGATACCGGCGCCAAACTGGCTATCAAGCGTCCGACCACGGGACTGCGTAATCTTGATAAAGCTCTGATGCTCGACATCACCTATTACGAATCCCATCTGGCGCGCCACGCCGACGGCAAGAAACCCAAGCCCGGCCTTAGCCCCTGGATTACCGTGGCCAGTACCTTCGGCGCCATGGGCATGAATGCCTTCAAGCCCCGCAGGGCCTGAGCGAGACCCTCGAACGGCTGGCTCGCGTTGGCTCTAATCTTCGACGGAGCCCACCAGCCCCAGCGTATGGTCCGCCAGGAGATCCACCAGATCCTCTGGAAGATCGTGACCCATACCTTCAATCCAGTGAAGGCGAGCGTCCGGAATCAGGCGATGCAGACGGCGAGCCGAGTCCGGACGTATCAAGGGGTCCGCGGTGCCATGAACGATGATGGTGGGCACGCGAATACGGCTGGTGACGGGTGACAGATCCCCCGTTGCAAGGACTCCGCGCATCTGGCGCATGATGCCCAGGGGACGATAGCTGCGCTGGTAATTATTGCGGATCCGTTCGATGGTGGCATCCTGGTCCCTGGGGTAGGCGGGGCTCTGGATGCGCTTCCAGAGTTCCAGCCCCCGGGCGACGACGGCCTCCTCGTCATGACCCTTGATATTGCCCCCCTGGAGCCACCAGATCACATCGGCCCTCGGCATGCGAAGACGCGGGCTGTTGTTCGAGGACATAACCAGCGTGAGACTCCGTACACGCTCGGGGTGATTCGCCGCCAGGATCTGCCCGATCATGCCGCCCATGGAGACGCCCTTGATATGCGCGGAGTGGATGTTGAGGGCATCCATGATCCCCAGCGCATCACGGGCATGGTCATAGAGAGTGTAGGGCGCATCGATCCTCATCCCGATCCGGAACTGCGCCATGGCCTTGAGCGGATGGCCCCGGAGCGACCCCTCAACTTCCGAGGACAATCCGATATCCCGATTGTCGTAACGGATTACCCGGTAGCCTTCGGCCGCGTAGCGTTCGAGCAGGGGCTCCGGCCAGAAGGTGAGCTGTGCGCCCAACCCCATGATCAGAAGCAGGGGCTCACCGGAAGGGTCTCCCCGCTCCTCGACACAGAACTCCAGGCCATTGCTTTTGATCATCCGGGTTTCAGGCATCACGTTGACCTCCAAAACGTTGACCGATGGCATCACCGACCAGCAGCAGGACCGGGGTCACCAGCAGGGTTAGCACGGTTGCAAAGCCAAGACCGCCGGCGATAGCGCTGGACAGTTGGGTCCACCACTGGGTGGATGGAGCATTGATGCCCAGTGAGGGCGTCAACAGATCCACATTCACGCCCAGCACCATGGGCATGAGCCCAAGGATGGTAGTGATAGCTGTCAGTAACACGGGGCGCAGACGCAGGCACCCGGTCTCCAGTGCGGCCTCCCTGGCAGGGAGACCATCCCTCCTCATTACATTATAGGTATCGATAAGAACAATGTTGTTGTTGACCACAATGCCGGCCAGGGCAATTATCCCCATCCCCACCATGACGATACCGAACGGCTGGGCATTGAGCAGCAGGCCCATAAGCACGCCGGCGGTGGAGAGCACAATGGCGGACAGCACCAGAACGGCCTGGTAGAGGCTGTTGAACTGGGTAACCAGGATGGTGAACATCAGGAAGATGGCCACCATGAACGCCGAGGAGAGGAATTGCGAGGCTTCCTTCTGATCCTCGTTCTCACCCGCATAATCGACGCGCACCCCCTCCGACAGATCAGGCAATGCCTCCCGGAGCGCCTCGAGTCGTTCGTTCACCTGCTCACCCTGGGCAACATCCGCCTTGACGGTGATGGTGCGTTGGCTGTCGACCCGGTGCAGTGTGCCCGTCTTGGGCGCGGGCCTCAGCGTTGTGAAATTGGTGATCGGCACCTGGCCCCGCTCGGTATTGAGCGTGAGTCGCTCGAACTGGTCCAGGTTGCGCCAGAGTTCCGGCATCCGCACCAGAATATCAACCTCATCGCGCACATCCTCCGGGCGATAGGTGGCCAGCACCAGACCATTGGTCACCAGGCGAACCGCGTTGCCAACGCTGACCACATCAGCACCGAATCGCGCCGCCGCGTCCCGGTTCACGTCAATTTCCCACTCAATGCCGGGAAGACTGCGATTGTCCTCAACGTCCACAAAACCACCCACCTCGCCCATGGTGGCCCGGATCCGGTCCACGGCCGAGCCCAATGCATCCGGAGTGGGTCCCCTGACCTTGAGTTCGATGGGTTTTCCCTGTCCGGGCCCCTGCTCCTGCTGTCGGAACTCAAGAACAATACCGGGGATGTCGGCCGTGCGCTCGCGCAGATCAGCAATAATGGCGTCAGCCGGACGACGTTCATCCCAGTCCCGGAACTGGAACTGGATGGTTCCGATCACATCCGGCGCCATCTGGTTGCCGGGGTCCGTCAGGGAACGCGCATAGAGCGCTTCCACTTCCCTCAGGCCCTGCAGCCGACGTTCCACCTCGCGCACAATCGCATCCTGCTCCCATACGGACAGGTCACCGCGTGCCCGCACCTGGACCTGGGCAGAATCCGGCTCAACGCTCGGGAAGAATTCCACGCCGTAATGAAAGCGGGCATAGGCACCATAGATCACCGCAATGACAGCAAGCATGATGAACAGGGTTCTGCCCGGGAAGGTCAGGGCACGATCCAGCAACCGCCGGTAGGCGTTGCCGAAAGCGGAAGGGGCGGGCTCCCCCGCGCCGGATCGGCCACCACTCACACCACCGAGGATGGGCAGAAAAATCAGCGCCATGGCGAGGGACATCAAAAGACACAGGATCACGGTAATGGGCAGGAATTTCATGAACTCACCCACGACCCCGGGCCAGAAAAGCAGGGGCAGGAAGACAGCCAGTGTCGTGGCGGTCGAGGCGATAACCGGCCAGGCCATACGGATGGCCGCCTCGGCCCAGGCCGTTCCGGGCGACTGACCCTCCAGCAGGTTCCGGTCCGCGAGTTCCGACACGACGATAGCGCCATCCACCAGCATGCCGGCAACCAGTATCAGGCTGAACAGGACCACGATGTTCAGTGTGTAACCCAGGGTCCATATCAGGAGTATCCCGGAGAGGAAGGCACCGGGAATGGTAAGCCCCACCAGGAGGGCAGAACGCGGTCCCATGGTGGCGAGGATGATGATCAGCACCAGCACAATGGCGGTGAGCACATTGTTGAGCAGGTCGCCCAGAATATCGGTCACATCCTCGGACTGATCCATGATGGTGCGCACGGTGACCGCGTTGGGAAGGCGCGATTCCGCCCGGGACAACAAATGCTGGACCTTGCCGACTGTCTCGATGATGTTGGCACCGGCACGCTTGGAAATCTCGAGGACCACGGCGGGCTCACCGTTGATCCGTGCAAACCCGTCCGGATCCTTATAGGTGCGCTGGAGCGTCGCAACATCCGCAAAGGTGACCACCGAGTCGTCGGCCACCTTAAGCGGCATGCTCATTACATCCTCGAGGGTCTCGATAACGCCGGGCACCTTGATGGTCATGCGCCCGGCGCCGGTATCCAGGCTGCCGGCGGCGACCAGCTGGTTGTTGCGTGCAACCCGCCTTCCCAGCTCATCGTAATCAATGCCATAGCTGTCCAGAACCTGGGGATCCACGACCACCTCGACCATGTCCTCCCGGTCCCCGGCGATATCCACTTCCAGAACCTCGGGAATGCCTTCAATCTCATCCTGGAGCTGGCGGGCCATGGTAATCAGCTCTTCTTCAGACAGAGGTCCGGAAAGACCGATCGACAACACAGGAAAAAGCGCCACGTTGACCTCATTGACCCGGGGCTCATCGGCCTCGGCCGGCAGATCGTTGCGGGCAATGTCGACCTTTTCCCGGACATCCTGTAGCGCCTTGTCAGAATCGAAGCCAGCATCAAACTCCAACAGGACGGAGGCGTGCCCCTCGGAGGCGGTGGCACTCATCTCGGTGATACCCTCCAGCGAGCGCAGCTCCTGTTCCATGGGACGGATCAGCAACCGTTCCGCATCCTCCGGACTGACCCCCTCCAGGGTCACGGAGACATAGATCATGGGAATGGCAATATCCGGGTTGGCTTCCTTGGGGATGTTCTGGAAGGCCACTATGCCGCCGGCGACCAGAAACAGCAGTGTCAGGATGGTGGTTCTGGACCGATTCAGCGCGGCGTAGATGAGCTGACGCATGGCGGTCTAGCCCTCGCTGCCAGCATTGGCTGGAACCGGCACCACGTTTTCGCCAGTTCCAACAAAACCGGCGCCCCGCGTGATCAGCTGAACCCGCAGGGGCAGACCCGCAACCCAGGCACCGTCATTATCCGTACTGAGAAGCTGGACCCTGGAAAAACGGACCTGATTATTGCGGTCCACGTGTTTCACACCAAGCTTACCCTGCTCATCCAGATTCAGGTGGGCGGGCGAGAGACGCGTTGCCAGGACCTCATCCAGTCCTATCCGAAGGGTTGCTGTTGAGCCCGCCACGCGCAGGCGTTCGGGATTATCCAGCTGCGCCTCGATGCGGAAGCTGCGTGTTTCGGGGTGGGCCGCACTGGCGATAAAGGTCAGCGTCCCCCTGAGCTGGCGCCCATCCAGAAGCACAACCCGAACCGGCTGGCCTCTCTCGAGACGCCCCGCCTGCTGCTGGGGAACCCGCCCTGTCGCCTTTAACCGGTCTGTCTGGACCAGTTCCACCAGCGGATCACCGGGCTGGACCTCATCACCCAGTTCCACCGGGCGCCTATTGAGCACGCCATTGAACGGCGCCGGAGGGCTGGTGTCCTCGATGGCGAGTCGTGCGGCCCTGACTTGGGCCCTGGCAGCGGCAACATCCGCCTTCCGGGCCAGGTATTCGGACTGTGAGGCCAGGTTCTCGCCACGCAAACGGGAGGCACCACTCAGATCCGCTTCAGCACGTTCCAGTTCCGAACGGGCCTGTTCGAGCTGTTCACGCCGGCTTTCCGCGGACAGACGGATCAGGGTATCGCCCTGTGACACCGAATCACCGAGTGCTGGCGGCAGCGCTTCGACGGTCGCTGCAACCCGTGCGGTCAGCGTTACTGAGCGCCAGGGCTCCAGTTGGCCCTGAACCACGACTTCCGGCTGATAGGGGGTTGCCTCACGCATCCCGACCTCGACACGGGCGGGCTGATCGGACCTGGCCTCGAATGGATCCTCCATGGCATCCCGAGTCTGGCGGACGTTTCCGCTGGCCATCCAGATGACAAGCCCGAGGGTGAGTAGGACGGCCAGGGCGACGGGCCCCCTGGGTAAACGATGGATCATGATGACGCCTCCGGGCCGGGATCCGGGAATCGGCCCAGAAGTCCGGCGATGATGAACTCAACCACATGCTCGGAATAGGTCTCGAGGGTCGGTGTTGCATGACGGTCCAACCCCAGCCCGCCTGCAGCGATACGCGCCATAACGCCCTGAAATACCGCGTCCACGCCCCAGTAAAGAGACTCCGGGGACTTTGGTGGAATCTCGCCCGCGGCGACGGCGGTCTCCACAAGACGATGGAAAAGCGCGTTGTACTGGTCATCCAGGGCTTGGAAGGCGGCGCGCTGGGATTCGTCAAGCCGGTTCTGGAATTCCGGCCGATCACAGTGCAGGCACAGCTGGACCTCAAGGGGATGACTCCGCATCCGTGAAAAGGCAGCCCGGATTACTTCCCGGATAGCTGCCAGAGGCGATGGCCGCTGAGGCATGGATTCGTAATGCTCAAGGCAGCTGCGGGAGAAGCGCAGAGCAAGACAGGCGTAGATCGCTTCCTTGCTGGCGAAATGCTTGTACAGGGTGCCCTTGGCGACGCCGGCCCGGGCAGCAAGCTGGGAAACGGTTACTTTCTCCCAACCGCATTCGCGGAAAAGGGCAAGTGCCGTGTCGAGTAACAGCTCTTCCCGCTGACGAAACAGTTCATCCTGATAGCGCATGACACCCTCGTATGTGACCGGCGGTCATTATATGACCAGCAGTCACAGGTCACAATGAAGGATTTGGCGGAATTGCGGATTATGAAGTCAGGAGGACCCGGATGGGCGCCACTGCTGGAGACTTTCGTAGGTTCGAACGATGGTGTCGACATCAAGTGGCGGGCGGATCATTCCTACAAAGTCCCCTCCCGGGGAGATCAATGCCAGATGGGAGCTGTGCTGGACCTGACCCCCATTTTCAGAATCCGGGGTCCGGGAAAAGGTCGCGTTCAGATCCTTGGCCAGAGCTTTCAGCGTCTCGCGATCGCCCGTCAGCCCCCGAAAATCATCGCCAAAGAAGGTCACGTAGTTGCTGAGCACCTCCGGCGTGTCCGTCTCGGGATCCGCACTGATCATCAGGAACTGGGGCTCGGTAACGCGATCCGGCAGGCGCTCCGCGGTCCTGGACAGAGTCGCCATGGTGGTCGGGCAGATGTCCGGGCAGCTCGTGAAGCCAACAAAGGCGATGGTCCACTGCCCCTGCAACATGCGGTTATCAACCTCTTCACCCTGCTCGTTGATCAGTACAAAGGGCCGGATATCCCGCGGGTTGTCATAGAGATAGACGTTTTCTGCATCGATCTGGGGCGCCGAGGCGGTGTCATCCCCGAGTTCGTCGTGACTCGCGAGCCACTGCTGGTACATGGCGAAGGCCATAACGCTCAGCGCGACTAGAATGAGAAGCGCGACGGTAATGCCTATATTGCGCCCTTGCGACATGAGAAGCTCCTAGAACCGGACGAAGTGATCCACCAGAAGGAATACGAACAGCAGCATCAGGTAGGTGATCGAATACTTGAAGGTGGCAAGCGCAACACGACGGTCATCCCCGCGCCAGAGACGCACCGCGTACTGGAGAAAGCGCAGGCCAAGCAGCGTGGCGCCGACGAGGTAGATCATCCCGGACATCCCGGTCGCCACCGGCATCAGGCTGGCGGCGATCATTATCAGGGTATAGAGCAGGATGTGCAGCTCCGTGAAGCGGTTTCCATGGGTGACCGGGAGCATGGGAATATCGGTCTGCGCGTACTCTTCCTTCCGGTGAATGGCCAGCGCCCAGAAATGCGGTGGCGTCCAGGCGAAAATGATGAGAACCAGAAGCAACGCGTTGGGATCCACGGTTCCGGTTACCGCTGTCCAGCCCAACAGTGGCGGCATGGCGCCGGCGAGCCCGCCAATTACGATGTTCTGGGGGGTGGCCCGTTTCAGGAAAAGCGTATAGATGACGGCATAGCCCACCAGCGATGCCAGGGTCAGCCAGGCGGTGAGCATGTTCACCTGCCAGATGAGCACGATCATGCCCGCGAGCCCGAGGCTCACGCTGAACCCCAGGGCGTCCGGTGTACTTACCCGCCCTGTCGCAACCGGGCGTCGGCGGGTCCGGGCCATACGCTGATCAACCTCATGGTCGACCACATGATTGATAACGGCCGCTGACCCGGACAGAAGGGCAATTCCAAGGTTGCCGAAAAAGACCACGCCAAGCCCGGGCAGGCCCGGTTCCGCCACCAGCATGCCGATGACCACGGTCAGCAGCATCAGGGCAACGACCTTGGGCTTGGTCAGTTCAAAATAATCACGCCAGATAGGGCGCTCAGCCATGGAGGCCGATGACGTTTCATTGCTCATAATCAGGCCAATAGGGCGGTTTATGAATTAATACGTGCCGGTTGTTTCGCTGGTGACACCTGGTGCACGCGATAGATCAGGTTGATGACCGCCAGCAGCAGGAACGCGCCAAAGGCGTTATGCGCCACGGCAATGGCGACCGGAATGTGCAGAAGCACATTCAGTATCCCAAGACCAACCTGAGCGGCGAGAATTCCCAGGCCCACCCAGGCTGCACGGGACAGGCGATGTCCGCGGGTCAATTTGATGAATGCCAAGAATAACGCACCAAGCACCACCGTGACCATGATGGCACCGACACGGTGACTCAGGTGGATTGTCACTCGGGCGTCATTGCCCAGTTTGCCGCCCAGGTAATTGGGGCCCACCGACTGGGACACGTTGAAGCCTTCCTGGAAGTTGGTTTCAGGCCACCACTCCCCCTGGCAGGTGGGCAGGTCGGGGCAGGCAACAGCGGCATAGTTGGCAGCCGTCCAGGCGCCAAGCGCAATCTGCAGGACGACCACGACCAGCCCCGCGTAAAGCCAGGGTCGCAGACGCAACAGGGCGGCGCGGTTTTCAGGAGGCAGGCTTCGTCCCGGCGCATACTGACGACCGAGACGTAACAGCAACAGGAAAAGCAGGCTCAGCGTGGTAAAGCCACCAAGGAGATGCGCCGCAACCACCTGGGGCCAGAGGGAGAGCGTCACCGTCCAGGCGCCGAAAGCGGCCTGAAGCACCACAAACCCAGCCGTAAAGGCTGGCAGTTTGACCGGAGTTTGCTCACTCCGGCTCATCCACGCAGCGGTAGCGATACCGAAGATCACCAGGCCCAGGGTTCCGGCTGCATAGCGGTGGATCATCTCCGGCCAGCCCTTGGCGGCATCGACGGGCGAGTCGGGGAAGCGGGCTTCCGCGAGCCGGATCTGATCCTCCCCCGAGGGAACCGACAGGAATCCGTAACAGCCCGGCCAGTCCGGGCATCCCAGTCCGGCATCCACGAGCCGGGTCCAGGCGCCAAGCATGATCACCACAACAGCCAGCAGACCGCCGGCAAGCGTCGTGATCTGAAGGCGCCGATGGCTACTCTCAAAAAAACCGGGGCCGGAACTCATGTTCATGATCGGTTAGTACTCCACATCAACCCAGTGGTGAAGAATCCAGAAGATGCTCCACATCGTCCAGAAGGTCCGTACCGTTGTGTCGGCTGTCATACCGAAGAACAAGGTTGCCCATGGGGTCAACCACAAAGACGGTACCGTCCTTGTCACTGGCGCGTGCCTTACTGGAAAAGGGATTGCCGCCATCCGGCCCGTTGAGGGTAACAATGCGGGGATGGTCTGCGGGATCGGGTACGCTACCATCCGCCACCACAAAGCCTCTGCGCACCCGGTCGGCATCACGGTGAAGCCGCCGGTGCACACTTCTGGAGACCTCAAGCCACTGCCGGCACGCTTGTTCGCAGTTATCGGCCGTCACAATAATCCACCACTTGGCATCCTCGTTCTCTGGAAGGAAGCGCCGGGTAAATGGTTCATTATCCGATGTATCCAGATTCAGGTCCGAAATGCGATCCTGCGTATCAACGAATTCGCCGTTATTGGTGGTTGAACCGGGTATTCCCCACCCGGTGTAATACATCGTTGTTGCTGCGATAAGCGGAACTATGGCAATGGCGAACAGCAGCCCTGCCTTGATGCGGGAACGACGGATTTCGTCAGGCGTGAATTCGCGTGGAGCCAATTATTCATCCTCTTGTTTGCGGAAGCTCGTCGCCACGGTCAGCGTCAGGAGCAGGAGGGTTAATGCGAACCACTGGGCCGCATAGCCATAGTGGGTTGCAGCACCCATGCGATCGGAGTCCCATCCCGTCTTCAGCGCCCCGGGTTGGGCCTCATTTGCCACCCGGACCATGGATGGGTGGACTTTCCTGTCAGGACCGGCAGCCCGCTCAGCTGTCAGTTTTGCCACCCGTCGGGGCCAACCCTCCGCATTAACCGGATCGACTTCCCCGAGTACCATGGGCTCTGGCCAATCCGAGACCCTGGCACGAACTGTCACCGGATTGCCCTTTGGCACCGCGACCTCCGGAAGCTGATCGCGGTTGCCTGGGCTGGCCACCCACCCCCGGTTCACGACGACGGGACCGGATTCCGTGTGGAACAGGTGCAATACCTCGTAGCCTCGGCGTCCTTCCCGGGTGCGGTTGTCCAGCATCCAGACAACCTCGGAGTCATAGGCTCCCTCAAGCATTACCGGCTGTCCCACGGCACCTGCCTCAGACTCAGGCGGCCACCCAGCGGCCTCAGTGCCCTGCTGCCAGCGTTCTGCCTGGGCCTGCTTCTCCCAGGCCCGGTCAACCTGCCAGACGCCCAACCCGGCAAGAACAGGGACGAGCACTGCGGCAAGTACCCATATCCTGGGCTCCGGGCTCCAGTGCCAGTTGCTCCGCGATTCAACCATGCTCTGTTATAGTGATCGGGTTCATACAGCGTCAAGAGATCCAGTTATGCTCAAGGTTTTGATTGTGCTCGTTCTCGCCGGCGTCATCGCCAGCCTGTTCAGCAGCTTCTTTTTCCTGATGAAGGACGACAGCGGCAGCCACCGGACCGTTAACGGACTGATCGTCCGGGTCGCCCTCTCGGCACTGCTGCTTATTCTTGTTGGGGTGGCGGCGATGACGGGAAACCTGAGCCTGAACGCACCGCCATTCTAGGCGGCACCTCAGGCGGGCAGGCTTTAGACCACGTACACGAAGATAAAGAGGATAATCCAGACAACATCAACGAAGTGCCAGTACCAGGCACCAGCTTCATAACCGAAATGATCGTGGCTGCTGAAATGGCCCTTGATCAGGCGGACAAGAATCACGCTCAGGATAATCCCACCCAGAAGCACGTGGAGACCATGAAAACCGGTCATCAGGAAGAAGAGGCTGCCATAGATACCTGAATCCAGCGTCAGGTTCAGATGCGTGTAGGCTTCGATATACTCTTCAACCTGGAAGAACAGGAAGACCGCGCCCAGCAGCACCGTCAGGGCCAGCCAGTTGATGGCGGGCTTGCGCTTGTCATGCATCAGGGCCTTGTGCGACAGCGTCAGCGTGATCGACGAGGTAACCAGGAGCACCGTGTTCAGAAGCGGCAGGCCCCAGGCACTAATCACGGAGTCGGGCCCTTTGAAGGCACTGCTATCGGGATTGTTGATCAGAGGCCATTGCGCTTCAAACCCTTGCCAGAGCATGTTGGCGGCGCCCTTCGCACCCTCACCGCCGAGCCAGGGTACAGCAAAAACTCGGACATAGAACAGGGCGCCAAAGAGGGCAGCAAAAAACGCAACCTCGGAAAAAATGAACCAGGCCATGCCCTGGCGAAAGGAACCATCCATCTGGGCGTCATAGAGGCCGGCCCGGCTCTCATTGATGACATCACGGACCCAGCCCACGATCATATAGATCAGGGTCAGTGCACCAACCGTAAAGAGCACCCAGGCAGTGGTGGTCGGGTCGCCGTTCGACTGGTTGACCAGCAGTGACCCGAACCCGAAAAAAAGGAGCAGCATACCGATACTGCCCACAATGGGCCAGATGCTCGATTCCGGTACATAATAGGATTGGTTGCCTGACATGCAGCCTCCGCTGTTAACCTTGATCCGTTACCATTTCCGGGCCTCCAGCGCGCGTAGATTACGGTCGCCGAAGGCCCGGTTGTTTTGTTATACCTGCCTTTCAGTCAACCTTCGGTGGCTGCTCAAAGGTGTGATAGGGAGCCGGGGATGGCACCGTCCACTCAAGCCCGTGAGCACCATCCCAGGGGCGCGCCGGCGCTTTGTTACCGCTGCGGATCGCCCGGTAGACGATGTAGACCAGAAGCAGCTGACTGATGCCGAACAGGAAGGCCCCGATGCTTGAGACCATGTTGAAGTTGGTGAACTGAATGGGATAGTCCACATAACGCCGCGGCATCCCGGCCAGACCCACGAAATGCATCGGGAAGAAGGCGACATTCAGGCCGATGAACGAGAGCCAGAAGTGTGCCTTGCCCAGGGCCTCACTGTACATACGCCCGGACCACTTCGGCAGCCAGTAGTAGACGGCAGCAAAGATGCCATAGATGGCGCCGGGAATCAGGACGTAATGGAAGTGCGCTACCACGAAGTAGGTGTCGTGATACTGGAAGTCCGCCGGCGCAATCGCCAGCATGACACCGGACAGCCCACCGACGGTGAACAGCACCACGAAGCCAATGGCAAAGAGCATCGGGGTCTCGAAAGTGAGCGAGCCACGGAACATGGTCGAAATCCAGTTGAAGATCTTCACGCCGGTCGGGACCGCAATGATCATGGTCGCATACATGAAGAACAGCTCGCCGGCGAGCGGCATGCCCACGGTAAACATGTGATGCGCCCAGACGAGGAATGACAGAATGGCGATGGCAGCAACCGCATAGACCATTGACGTATAGCCGAAGAGCGGCTTACGGGAGAATGTGGGAATGATCTGCGAAATAATGCCGAAAGCCGGCAGGATCATGATGTAGACCTCCGGGTGCCCGAAGAACCAGAAAACGTGCTGGAACAATACCGGGTCGCCGCCACCGCCAGCGTCAAAGAAGGCCGTGCCGAAATGGATGTCCATGAGCATCATGGTCACCACACCGGCAAGAACCGGCATAACGGCAATCAGCAGGAAGGCGGTGATCAGCCAGGTCCAGACGAACATTGGCATCTTCATGAAGGTCATGCCGGGCGCCCTCATGTTGATGATGGTGGCAATCACGTTGATCGCCCCCATGATCGAAGAGATGCCCATAATATGGATGGCAAAGATGAAGAAAGTCGTGCTGTCCGGCCCATAGGTCGTGGACAGGGGCGCATAGAAAGTCCAGCCGAAGTTCGGGGCGCCACCGTCCATGAAGAGCGTGGAGACCAGGATCAGCGCCCCGGTCACCAGCAACCAGAAACTCCAGTTGTTCATGCGCGGCAGCGCCATGTCTGGCGCACCAATCATCAGGGGGATCATCCAGTTGGCGAGCCCGACGAACGCGGGCATCACGGCACCGAATACCATGATGAGACCATGCATGGTTGTCATCTGATTGTAGAAGGCAGGCTGAATCAACTGCATGCCGGGCTCGAAAAGCTCCGCCCGGATCAGCATTGCCATGGCACCGCCCGTCAGGAACATGGCGAAACTGAACACCAGGTACATGGTGCCAATGTCTTTATGGTTGGTGGTAAAGAGCCACCGCGCTATGCCTTTTGCCGGGCCGTGATGCTCGTGATCCACGGCGTGAGCGTCTGCAACCGCACTCATTTTGAACTCCCGTTACTGAAAACCTGGTTCGTTTACCCGTCTTCGCCGGTCTGTTCGGCGACCCACTTTCTGTATTCGTCCTTGGGAACCGCCTTGACTTCAATCGGCATAAAGGCGTGTCCCTGCCCGCATAGCTCAGCACAGAGCCCGCGATAGGTGCCAGGCTCCTCAATGCGGGTCCAGTTCTTGTTGATAAAGCCGGGAATCGCATCCTGCTTCCAGCCAAACTCAGGCACCCACCAGCTATGGATGACGTCGTTGGAGGTGATCAGGAAGCGGATCTTGGTGTCCACCGGAAGTACCAGGGGATTATCCACTTCCCGATTGTAGGTATCCGACTTTTTGGACAGGTTATTCTGCTGGGCCGAAGGCGTCGTAGGTGAGCTGAAGAAACTGATATCTTCGTCCATATACTCATACTGCCAGCGCCACTGATAGCCCGTCACCTTGATCTCAACCCCGGCCTCCGAGGAATCATACATATCAACCAGAGTGGCCGTGGCGGGAATGGCCATGACCACCAGGATAAGAAAGGGAATGACGGTCCAGATAATCTCGACCGTGGTGTTCTCGTGGAAATGGGCGGGCTCTGCGCCTTTCGAACGGCGATAGGCAAGAACCGACCAGAGAATTGCCAGAAATACACCCACACCAATGACAACACAGATCCAGAAAACCCACATGTGCAGGTCATAGATCGTGTTACTCATGGCGGTTGCACCCTGGGGCATATTCACGCCCCATTCCGCAAACGCTGTTGCCGGGGCGGTCGCAGTAGTTGCCAGGACACCGGCACGCAGGGTCTGCACGCTCATACCTCGTCTCCACCAAGAAATTGTGTTTCGTCCCCGCTGAATCCGGACACAGCCACCCTCAGGAAGGGACTGTAGGGCGGGGGTACAATGATCGTCACGCAAAGTTTCGCAGAGTTTATCGATTTTCCCGCGATTGACAAGCATCAAGGCTTAAATTCTAGCCGACTTTGCCTTCTAGTCCTACCCCTGAGGCAGCATATCGCCGAATCTTGACTACACTTCCCGGAAGGCGCTGCTGTAGCAGCGGCACATTCATCCATTGCTGTACGGTCCATGACGCCGGAAACCATCAGTCAGATTATTGCCCAGGCCCGTGAACAGGACGCAAAGACCGGCCAGTATCGTCAGCAACTTGCGGGCGAACTGGAGGCGTTGCATGCCCTGATCCGGGTTGATGGCGACGACCCCGTCGATACGCTCTACCATTTTGTCCGTGAGTATATCGAGATGGCACCCGGGCTCATCGAGTGCGTTCGGGTGTGCGCGACCAGGGCCGGCGTTGGCGACCTGTTCGCCCCCTTCATCAGGGCCGCAACCGGTTATTTCTCCAGCCCGTCGATCCTGCTTGCCCATTTTGACGGCCTTGAGGGCCTGCTGATCAAGGCCTATCAGTGTCACCGTTTGATGGAGGAAATGTATGAGAACAACCGATCCTTTCGCAACAGCAACCTGATGGAACCGGAAGCTACCCAGGCCAACCTCCTTGTCCATCATCTGATTGGTGAGCCTTTCGCGAACGAGCTGGATCAGTCCATACTGATTACGGTACGCCAGATCGCCGGGTCTCCGGGCTATTACGACCTCAACCTGACGCCTTTCGTGGAACAGGCCAGTGACGCGGCCTGGCAGTGGATGCGCGAATACTGGCTCAATCTGCTGGCGCGCAACGGGATACAATTCCATTTCTCATTCCGTTCCAGCCTCTAGAACCGAAAACCAGGCGAACCAGGGGGAACCACGCTTTGCTGAACCAACCCGATACCGGCAAACTGCTTTTACGGCTGGGACTGGGTTTCCTGGTGCTTCTTCATGGCATCGGCAAGCTGGTCAACGGCATTGGCCCGGTCGAAGACCTGCTTGCCGCCCATGGGCTTCCCGTGATACTGGCCTGGGGCGTTCTGGTGGGGGAAATCCTGGCGCCACTGATGCTTATTCTGGGCCTACATACCCGTGTGGCGGCCACGCTGATCTGTGTGAATATGCTGTTTGCCCTGATGCTGGCTCACCAGCACGAGCTGCTTGCGCTCAAGGCCAGTGGTGGCTGGGCCATTGAGTTGCCAATGCTGTTTCTGCTCAATGGCATCGTCATCCTGCTGCTGGGCCCCGGCCGATTCCGAATGCACTCCTGAGAGGAGACATCAGCATTACGCCGGGAATCCCGCCCGTCAGTGGTCCCTGCCGCCACCGGAGGTTCCGGGCAGGATGCGCACCGGCTGCGGCGTGTCATCCCGTCTGGGCGGATCCGGCTCCTCCCCCGGCGTCACCCGGGTCTCCATCTCAGGTGTGGGTGTCACATCCTCGGCATCCGGCTGGCGGTCCTCGTAGCCGCACTCAACACACTCCCGGAAGGTTCCCTCGTCGGTCGTGAACATCACAATCCGGTCCATGGCGCTGCAGCGCGGGCAAACCGCGCCGGCAATAAAACGCTTCTTCATAGGGCTCACTCAAAGGTCTGGTATGGGTCCGGTCAGGCTGCCCGTGACTCGTTCAGGATCCCGGACTGGCGCAGCAGCGGCTCTTCGCTGGGTTCACGCCCCCGGAAAGCACGGTACAGCTCAGCGGCTTCCCGGGAACCCCCTTTCTCAAGGATGTTCTCCCGGAACGCGCGCCCCGCTTCCGGGTCAAAAATACCCTTCTCCTCGAACAGCGAGAAGGCATCCGCGGCCAGAACCTCCGCCCACTTATAGCTGTAATAGCCCGCGGCATAGGGCCCGGAGAAGATGTGCCCGAAGCTGTGCGGAAAACGGTTGAACTCGGGTGGTCGCACCACGGCCACCTGGTCCCGAACCCGCTTTAGCAGATCCAGGGGCTCCACGCGATTTTCCGGGCTGTACTCGGTATGCAGCCGGAAGTCGAACAATGAGAACTCCAGCTGGCGGACCATCTGCATTCCGGACTGGAAATTGCGCGCCGCCAGCATGCGTTCCAGCATGTCCGCTGGCAGCGGTTCGCCGGTTTCATGGTGACGCGCGATCAAGGCCAGTGATTCCGGGTCCCAGCACCAGTTCTCCAGAAACTGGCTCGGCAGCTCAACAGCATCCCAGGCCACACCGTTGATTCCGGATACATCAGCCACATCCACCTGCGTCAGCATATGATGGATGCCGTGACCGAATTCGTGGAACAGGGTGGTCACTTCATCATGGGTCAGCAGCGAAGGCTGGTTACCAATGGGCTGCGTGAAGTTGCAGGTCAGGAAAGCAACCGGGAGCTGAATACTGCCATCGGAATGGCGCCAGCGTACCCGGCAGTCGGCCATCCAGGCGCCCCCGCGCTTGCCCTGGCGCGCGTACAGGTCGAGGTAGAAAAAGGCCACGGGCGCGCCGCGACGCTCAATGCAATAGGCAGTCACGTCATCATGCCAGGTGGGAATGCTCTCGTCCGCCGTAATACGGACCCCGAACAGCTTTTCCACCACCTTGAAGAGCCCTGAAATCACGTTGTCCGTGGGGAACCAGGGCCGGACATCCTCGGGGGATATATTGAACCGGTGCTGGCGCAGCTTTTCACTGTAGTAGCCAAGATCCCAGGCCTGCAGCGGGTCGGGACCGCCCTGTTCCCTGGCAAAGTCCTGTACCTCCGCCAGCTCCTGTTCCGCCTCGGGCTTCGCCTTATCCGCAAGCCGTTCGAGAAAGTCGACGACCTCCTGGACCGAATCGGCCATCTTGGTGGCGAGGCTGAGCTCCGCGTAATTGTTGAAGCCCAGGAGCTGGGCCTGCTCGTGGCGCCGGCTGAGAATGTCATGCATCAACTGGCTGTTGTCCCAGCGACCGGAATCTGGCCCACGGTCCGAGGCGCGGGTGGTAAACGCCTCATAGACCTCCCGACGCAGTTTGCGGTTGTCCCCGTAGGTGAGTACCGGGTAGAAGCTGGGAAAATCCAGGGTGATCACATAGCCCTCGAGACTTCGCTCCTCCGCCGCCTGGCGGGCACTGTCCAGGGCCGATTGCGGCAGGCCTGAGAGTTCCGCTTCGTCAGTGATGTGCCGGTACCAGTTCTGGGTCGCATCCAGCACGTTATCCCCGAAACGGCTTTCCAGATCCGCCAGCTCCCGGGACAGGGTCGCAAACCGCTCTTTGCTCTCCGGGGGCAGATCCACTCCCCCCAGATGGAAATCGCGCAGTGTATTGTTGATCGCCTTCTGCTGGGCCTCGCTCAGGGTCTGGAACCCGTCGCTCTCCGCCAGTCGCTTGTAGGCATTGCAAAGGGCTTCATTCTGGCTGACCTCGGAGCTGTATTCAGTCAGTTTCTGCAGGCAACGCTTGTGAACCTCACGGATCTCGTCGTCGTTCATCACCCCGTTGAGGTGGGAGATGATGGACCAGGCATTGCTGAGGCGGTCCTCGAGGGCCTGCAGCGGCTGGGCAAGGCTGTCCCAGGTCGGCGCCTCCTGATGGGCCAGTTCCTGGATCCGCTCACGATTCTCGGCCAGGATACGGTCAATGGCCGGTTCCATCTGTTCCGTGTAAATGGCATCGAACTTGGGCAGAAGGTCCTGATCAAGCAGGGGGTTACTCATTGAATACTCCGGTGTACTGTGACGCGTATCGGTGCATGATGACATACTTGTCATAGGCATTCTCTAGCAGGAGGTTATAGTGACGTACATCCGCTCTCACAAGGGGGTCCACCCCGAATTCGGTGATCGCGTCTGGATTGATCCCAGCGCGGTGGTTATTGGCGACGTTGTCCTGGGGGAGGACTGCTCAGTCTGGCCCATGACGACGATCCGGGGGGACATGCATCAAATCCGCATCGGCAAGCGCTGCAGTATTCAGGACGGCAGCGTCTGTCACATTACCCACGCCGGCCCCTATAACCCCGATGGCTGGCCTCTGATTGTCGGCGATGACGTGACCGTGGGGCACAAGGCAGTGTTGCACGGCTGCACCATTGGCAGCCGGGTACTCGTGGGTATGGGGACAATCATCATGGATGGGGCCCGGGTGGATGACGAGGTGATTATTGCCGCAGGCACGCTGGTACCGCCGGGCAAGCACCTGGAGTCCGGCTACCTGTACCGGGGCAGCCCGGTCCGCCAGGCGAGGGAGCTGACGCAGGAGGAGCGGGATTTCTTCACCTATACCGCCAGCAACTATGTGCGCTTGAAGGATGAATACCGTGCGGACGGGCCGAACTTCGACTGATCCGGCTAACGACACCCTCAATCACCGTCAGCCGTTGCGAAGCGCCCTGATCACCGGGGCCGTTTCCGGCCTTATGCCGCGCCATTGGAAGAAGGATTCCGCCGCCTGTTCCACCAGCATGCCCAGGCCGTCCAGGGTATTCGCGGCGCCGCGTGCACCGGCCCAGGCGTTGAAGGCGGTGGTCTCGCTGCCGTACATCATGTCGTAACAGACGGTGTTATTACCCACCAGCGTATCGGCCAGGGGCGGAAGTTCCCCCTGCAGGCTGGCGCTGGTGCCGTTGATGATGACATCAAAGGCGCCTTCCAGGGCCTCAAAGGTACTGGCCTCAAGGCTCCCCTGATCAGCAAAGAGACGGCAGAGTTCATGCGCCTTCTCAATAGTTCTGTTGGCAATAACGACCTGCTCGGGCCCGGCTTCCAGCAGCGGCGTCAGCACCCCGCGGACGGCCCCGCCGGCGCCGAGAACCAGAATCCGGGCCGCGGCCAGTTCAACACCGTTGTTGGCCACCAGGTCCCGGACCAGGCCGGCGCCGTCGGTATTGTCACCCTGCAACCGACCGCGCTCATCCTGCCACAGGGTATTCACGGCGCCCGCGCCGGCCGCTCGCCGCGTGTGATCGTCCGACAGGGCCCAGGCCTGCTGCTTGAAGGGCACGGTGACGTTCAGACCGCCGCCACCCTCGCTGAAGAAGGCACGAACCGTTTGCTCGAAGCCGTCCAGGGGTGCCTCGATACGTTCATAGTGAACGGCTTCCCCGGTCTGCTCCGCAAAACGCGTGTGGATGACGGGCGAGAGGCTGTGCCCAATCGGGTTGCCCACCACGGCGTAGCGCGTTGCATCAGTCATCATCCACCTCCAGCCAGTTACGGGGTTGCAGGAAATACTCGGTCAGTCGAGCTTCCGGGGTACCGGCCTCGGCCGTCCAGTTATAGTCCCAGCGCACCAGCGGCGGCAGCGACATCAGGATGGACTCGGTGCGCCCGCCGGACTGCAGGCCGAACAAGGTCCCCCGGTCATAGACCAGGTTGAATTCCACGTAGCGACCACGACGGTAGAGCTGGAATTCCCGCTCCCGCTCGCCGTAGGGCGTATCCCGCCGCTTGTCGACAATGGGCGAGTAGGCGGGCAGGTAACCGTCACCGATGGCGCGCATCAGCTCAAAGCTGTGCTCAAAGGAATGCTCGTTGTAGTCGTCGAAGAATAGCCCACCGATGCCGCGCTGTTCATTGCGGTGCTTGATAACGAAGTAGTCGTCACACCACTGCTTGAAACGCCAGTAAATTTCATCACCGCCCGGCGCACAGGCCTGCCTGGCGATCTCGTGCCAGTGGCGGCAGTCCTGGTTGAAACCATAGTAGGGGGTCATATCGAAGCCGCCCCCGAACCACCACACTGGCTGGGAATCTGCCGGCCTTGCCACGAAGAAACGCACATTGGCATGGGATGTGGGCACATAGGGGTTCCGGGGGTGCATCACCAGGGAAACGCCCATGGCTTCCCAGGGCGCGCCGGTCAGGGCGGGGCGGTTGGCGGAAGCGGAGGGTGGCAGCTCATCGCCCATCACATGGGAGAAGTTCACGCCGCCTTTCTCGAACAGATCGCCGTTCTCGATGACACGGCTGCGACCGCCACCCCCAGCCTCGCGGGTCCAGGATTCCTCACGGAAATTAGCGACACCGTCCCGTTGGCCCAATTCGGTGGTAATGCGGTCCTGGAGGTCAATCAGGTAATGGTAGACGGCATCAGTGTCGGGAAGCGTGGTCATGTCGCGTCCTGTGGTTGTTCAGCGTTTATCGGAGGCGGCGGCCATCCAGTGGGTCCAGGATCCGGCTTGGTTGGGAGGCTCCTCCCAGCGAACCCGGCAGGATGCCATCCAGCGCACCACCAAAGGTTCGCCGTACCTGCCAGCTCCAGCGTGCCGGGGATCGCCCGGCACGGTTACAGGAGGTGGAAACCAGAGGGCCGCCAAAGGCGGTGCACAGGCGTTGAACCCCTGGATGGGCGCTGACGCGTATGGCGACCCTTTCGTGTTCGCCCTTGATCCAGCGGGGAATCAGGCCCTGTGGATCGGGAAGCAACAGGGTCGTAGGGCCTGGCCAGTAGGCCACGGCGCTATCGCGCAACGATGCCGGTAACGGTTCCAGAAGGAAGGCTACCTGTTCGATGGTTGCCGCCGCCAGGATCAGGCCCTTGCGCTGGGGCCGTTCCTTGAGCGTAAGTATCCAGTCAACGGCGCTCTGATTCCAGGGGTCACAGCCAAGGCCCCATACGGCTTCCGTCGGGTAGGCCCAGACGCCGCCCAGCCTGAGCGAGGCGCCGGCCCGGCGAAGATGCCACCAGTCAGTACTCAACGAGCCCTCGGCGTTCACGGTTGCAGACTCCCCATGCCTGAATCAGGGCGCAGTTTAACAGAGCCATGCCCGGCGTGGGGCGTATCAACCGGTGCGCTTGCGGTAGCCCCCTGGCGTGGCCTCGGCAAAGCCCTCCATTTCCAGCGTCAGCAGGGTCTGGAGCAGTTCCGCCGCGGCCAGCCCCGTGCCCTCGCAGAGCTGATCGGAACTCTGCGGTTCGTAGGTCAGCACATCCAGAAGCCGCCGGGCAGACGGCTCAAGGGTTTCCGGGTCCGGACCGGGAGGTGTTGCCTGGGACCCCATTTCCACGGCCTCAAGCCCCCAATCGGCCAGCTCAGTGACAACATCCTCAAGGGTCTCAACCAGCACCGCACCGGCTCGTATAAGGCGATGACACCCGCGAACTCCCGGGTTATGAATGGAGCCGGGGATGGCGAACACCTCACGCCCCTGCTCCATGGCCAGCCTTGCGGTGATCAGCGAGCCGCTGCGCACACCTGCCTCCACAACCAGCACACCTCGGCACAACCCACTAATGATGCGGTTACGCTGCGGGAAAAGATGCGGGCGTGCCGGGGTACCGGGCGGCAACTCCGAAACCAGGGCGCCATCATCAAGGATCTGGTCGGCCAGGGCCTGATGCTGACGCGGGTAGGGGGTGTCCACGCCGTTGGCGAGGACGCCTACCGTCAGACCACCCGCATTCAGCGCGCCACGGTGCGCGGCGCCATCAATGCCCAGCGCGAGCCCGCTGACTACGGCAATACCCTGCTCCGCCAGGGCCCGGGCGAAGCCGGTGGCATGATTCAGGCCATCGCGGCTGGCATGTCGGCTACCGACCATGGCAAGACAGGGTCTGCGCAGGGCGTCCAGGTTGCCGCGGAGGTAGAGTACCGGCGGCGGGCCGTGGATGTGGCGCAGGCTTTCCGGATAATGCGGATGACACCAGTCCACCACCTGGATGTTGCGGGACCGGCAGTTCTGCCGAACCTGCTCGAGTCGTTGCTGCCACTGCAAATCCATGCGGCCACACTGCCAGTCTCCGATAAGGCGTCGCGCCCCAGCGGACACGGAAAGCGCCTTGAGTGATGAGGGAGGCAGTTGCAGCAACTGCATGGGGTCATCCAGCTGGTCCAGGACGACCTGCCAGTGGTCAGGCTTCATGCCGGGCAGCAGAGCCAGGATGTGGTGTTTGTCGAGCGCCTCCGTGGCGGCGGGTCTTTCCGTGACCGTCATGGCAATGTCCATCCTTGGGTGTCCTGGTTTATCGCGTCAGGGGTTGCGCACCTCATCCATCAGTTTGAGGTGTTCAGTCGCCTCAAGTACAAGCCCATAGCTGAGCTTTTCGTAAGTCCGGAATACCATCAGTACACCGGCGCGTTCGGAAGGCAGCTGGATCAGCTCATTGGTCACCGGATCCCGCGTCTGGTTGCCCTGCTTGAAGACCGCCAGCACATGGCCGGGCTCAAGCCCTTCGCGCTCCCCCTGGTTGATCGTGACCACATTATACTGACCAATGTTGGTAACGCCATCCTCAACATCGATCATGCGGCCACGGATCTTTTCGTCCGGCGCGGTGGGCTGGAACCGGGTGGTAATTTCCCGGTCCTCGGTTGGAAGCAGACGATCTTCCGGCTTGATTTCCTCGCGGCTGCGAGTGAGATCCACGGAGAGGACCTGGCCATCCACACTGGTTACCCGGCCGCGACCTATGGAACGCGCCTCCTGACCCAGGAACTCGCCGGTTTCAGGATCCCGGTGTCGGGTACTGCGGCGGAAAACGCCCATCACCTGACCCTGGCGGCCATCCCCCCTGACGTAGACCCGGTCACCGCTGCCGCTGATGGTACGCCGGTCCTCGCCCGCCAGAACGTAGGGCGCGTTGTCGAGCGTTCCCTCTTCCACGATCCGCGTATTGGAGAGAAAGGTCTTGATCGCGTCCAGTGGAATCGTCGGAATGGGGGTGTCCAGTGGTTCGGAACGGACACGGGGAGAGAGCCTGACCACACGGTCACTGGCGCCCGTGTCACCCGCGCGCTGAAGCCGGGGCTCACCGTCCACCCAGGTAAGTTCCAGGACATCCCCCGGGTAAATCAGGTGCGGGTTATCCACCTGAGGGTTCACACTCCAGATCTCCGGCCAGTTCCAGGGTTCTTCCAGAAATCGCGCGGAAATGTCCCAGAGCGTGTCGCCCGGTTGCACCGTGTAACGTTCCGGGTGATCATTACGCAGCTCCGCGGCCCCGGCGCTCGTCGTGGCCAGGCCTATGGCGGCTGTCACCAGAATCAACAGAATCCTCATCGTCCGTTCCCTTGCTGGCAGAAATCGGTAAGTGGCAGTCATATCCCCCTACTATAGAAGATATGTCGGATTTTGTGGCTTTTCTTTAGCTCAAAGCGTTTGACCTTGCAATCTTTTGTAAGCACGCGGTTTGTACCGGCGCAGCCGGATACGCGATAATAAGCGCCAGAATTGTTCGGGAGCATAGTTCATGAAACTCAAGATCCTCCAATTTCCGGATCCTCAGCTGCGCACCGTGGCAGACCCGGTGGCCTCGGTCGACGACGGCATCCGCAAACTTGTGGACGACATGCTCGAGACCATGTACGCCGCGCCGGGCATTGGCCTGGCGGCAACGCAGGTCAACGTGCACAAGCGGGTGCTCGTGATCGATATCTCCGAGGACCAGAACGAGCCCTGGGTCTTCATCAACCCGGAAATCGAGATCGGGGAAGGGGAGCCCCAGGCCATGCAGGAAGGCTGCCTGTCGATCCCGGAAATCTACGAGGACGTCTCGCGGGTGGAGCAGGTCAGCGTGCGCGCCCTGGACTATCACGGGGAACCCTTTGACACCGAGTTTTCCGGGCTCATGGCGGTGTGCCTCCAGCACGAGGTGGATCATATCAACGGGCGCCTGTTCATTGACTACCTGAGCCAGCTCAAACGCAGCCGCATCCGCAAGAAAGTGGAAAAACAACAGCGCCAGAAGGCGTCCTGAGGAGGCCCGATTTGCGGGTGGTTTTTGCAGGCACACCGGATTTTGCCGCAGCCAGTCTCAGGGCGCTGCTTGATGCCGGCCATGAAATAGCGGCTGTCTATACCCAGCCGGATCGCCCCTCGGGCCGCGGACGCCGCTCCCAGGCCGGTCCCGTGGCCAGCCTGGCCAGGGAACACGGCATTGCCCTGGAGCAACCCGAATCACTCCGCGACGCGGACGCCCGCACCAGGCTTGCCCGCTACGAACCGGAAGTGATGATTGTTGCCGCTTACGGGCTGATTTTGCCCCAGCCCGTTCTGGAAATACCCGAACATGGTTGCTTGAATGTACATGCCTCCCTGTTGCCACGCTGGCGGGGCGCCGCGCCCATACAGTGGGCCATTGCCTCGGGGGACACGCAAACGGGCATCACCATCATGCAGATGGACGCGGGCCTGGATACGGGCGATATCCTGCTCAGCCAACATCTGACGATCCATCCCGATGAAACCGGTGGCAGCCTGCACGACCGGCTGGCGCCGCTCGGCGGCGAAGCCCTGATCGAGGCACTGCAACAGCTGCAGGCGGGCACCCTCAGGGCAGAACCCCAGGAAGCCCACCACGCCACCTATGCCCGTAAACTGGAGCGGGCCGACAGCCCCGTGGACTGGCACCAGTCCGCCACCACGCTGGCGCGCCATATCCGGGCCTTCAATCCCTGGCCGGTCTCTACCACCCACGTCGGGGAGACCACCCTCAAGCTGCTCTTGGCAGAGGCCGTCAACTCTGAGGTTGCCACGGAAGCCCCCGGCACGGTTATCGAACGCAATCGAGACGGGGCGCTCATACAGTGTGGCGAGGGCCTGCTGAATCTCATCCGGCTGCAGCTGCCCGGCGGTAAGCCGCAAACCGTGCACGACCTGATCAATGGCGGCAAGCCCCTGCTTGAGCCCGGCCAGAGGCTTGGGGAATGAGCGCCCCCAAGGGCGGCTCGCTGCGTGCCACTGCCACTCGCGTCATCCATCAGGTCGCCCACGAGGGTCAATCCCTTGGCCAGTTGCTGCCCCCCATCACGGCAACGCTGCCCGGCGATGAACGCGGCCGACTCCAGGACTGGTGTTTTGGCAGTTGCCGCTGGTGGCACCGGCTGCAGGCCGAACTGCAGATGCGCTTGCGAAAGCCCCTGCCGCGACGCAATGCCTTGCTGGAGTCGTTGCTGATCCTGGGCCTCTACCAGCTTCGTTTCACCCGCATTGCGCCCCACGCGGCCATTCACGAAACCGTGGAAACGGCCAGAGAGCTCGGCGCCCCCGCGTCGCTGACCGGCCTGGTCAACGGCATTCTGCGCAACGCCCTGCGCGATGGCGAACCACCGATTGAGTCCGAGGCCGTGCATTACAGTCATCCCGAATGGCTGGTCGCCAAGCTCAAGGCAAACTGGCCGGAGTACTGGCAGACACTCCTTGAGGCCAATAACTGCAAGCCCCCGATGACCCTGCGTTTCAACCGCCAGCAGCATAATCAACAGAGTGCCCAGTCCGCGCTTGCAGATGCCGGAATCACAGCTTCTCCTGGCGAACTGGCTCCAAATGCCATACGCCTGGCCGAACCCTGTCCGGTCGAGCGGATTCCCGGTTTCAGTGACGGTTATTTCAGCGTCCAGGACGAGGCGGCCCAGTTGTGCACGGAACTCCTGGAGCTCGAGCCGGGGCAGCGGGTCCTGGACGCCTGCGCGGCGCCCGGCGGAAAAACAGGCGCGATACTGGAGGCGGAGCCTGGTCTGTCCGAAGTCGTGGCGATGGATATGGAGCGGGACAGACTCGGGCTGATCACCGAAAACCTTGAACGCATCGGTGCCCACGCCAGGCTGATCGCCGCAGATGCCGGCGATACCCAGAGCTGGTGGGACGGGACGGCATTCGACCGCATCCTGCTGGACGCCCCCTGCAGCGGTACCGGGGTCATACGCCGCCATCCGGATATCAAGCTGCTGCGGCGTGAAACCGACATCACCGAGCTGGCCGCTACCCAACTGCGTGTGCTGGAAGGCTGCTGGGAAACACTTCGAAACGGCGGCCGCCTGGTTTACGCCACCTGCTCAGTGCTACAGCAGGAAAACAAGCGTATCATCCAACGTTTCATCAACAGCCATATGGACGCCCAGCTGGTACCCATTACGCTGGACTGGGGCGAAGAGACCGGGTACGGTCGCCAGTTAATTACCGGGTCACAGGACCAGGACGGCTTTTTCTACGCCTGTCTGGTGAAATCTCCGGCCCACTGGGTCTGACGTTTCCGCCATAGGGAGTCGGGTTCTCTCATGAAAATCATCATTCTTGGCGCGGGACAGGTCGGGGGAACACTGGCCGAAAACCTGGCAAGCGAAGCCAATGACATCACGGTAGTGGACAACAATCCAAGCCGGCTGCGCGAACTTCAGGACCGGCTGGACATCCAGTCAGTCACCGGCCGGGGCTCCTATCCCAGGGTCCTCAAACAGGCCGGAGCCCAGGACGCGGACATGCTCATCGCCACCACCAGCAGTGATGAGGTCAACATGGTGGCCTGTCAGGTGGCCTGGACCTGCTTCCGCACGCCCACCAAGATCAGCCGTGTTCGGGCCAGTGCCTATCTCGCCCGTCCGGAACTCTTCGACCGGGACAAGAAGGAAGGCTTCCCGGTGGATGTGCTGATCAGCCCGGAACAGGTGGTCACGGAACACATCACGCGCCTGATTGAATACCCCGGCACGCTCCAGGTGCTCGACTTTTCCCGCGGCCTGGCCCGGCTGGTGGCCATTCGCGCCACGGCAGGCGGACCGCTGGTGGGGCATGAACTGTCCTACCTGCGCGAGCACATGCCGCGCATCGATACCCGGGTGGCGGCCATATTCCGGCAGAACCGACCCATCATTCCCCAGGGCGACACCATCATCGAGGACGGCGACGAGGTCTTCTTCATTGCCGCCAGCGATCATATCCGCTCGGTCATGAGCGAACTCCAGCCCCTGGAGAAGCCCTACAAGCGCATCATGATCACCGGTGGCGGGAACATCGGGCATCGCCTGGCGCGAACCCTGGAGAGCCGGTACAAGGTCAAAATCATCGAGCGCAATCGGGACCGCTGCATCGAGCTGTCCGAATCCCTCGACAGAACCATCGTTCTGCAGGGGGATGCGGCCAACAAGGATCTGCTGCAGGAAGAGAATATCGAGGATACGGACGTATTCTGTGCGGTAACCGATGACGACGAGGCCAATATCATGGCGTCGATGCTGGCCAAGCGCCTGGGCGTGCGCAAGGTGATGACGCTGATCAACAACCCGGACTATGTGGATCTGATCCAGGGTGGAGAAATCGACGTGGCCATCTCGCCGCAACAGACCACCATCGGCAGCCTGCTGACCCATGTGCGCAAGGGCGATGTGGTCAATGTTCACTCCCTGCGCCGGGGCGCGGCCGAGGCCATCGAGGCCATTGCCCACGGTGACCAGCGTTCCTCCAAGGTGGTGGGCCTGAGGCTTGACGAGATCATACTGCCGGAGGGCACCACCATCGGCGCCATCGTCCGCGACAACGAGGTGTTGATCGCCCATGACCACGTACGCGTCCAGCCGGACGATCACGTCATCCTCTTCCTGGTGGACAAGACGCGCATCCGGGAAGTGGAAAAACTCTTCCAGGTCGGATTGACCTTCTTCTAGCAGGGGCCGGAGTCACCATGCGCTATGCGGTCATCGCCAGAATCCTCGGCCTGCTGATGATGCTGTTCAGCCTGACGCTGCTGCCGCCGGTAGCGATCTCGCTGCTGTACGACGACGGCCAGGCCCTGGCTTTTCTGGAAGGCTTTTTAATCGTTCTGGTGCTGGGCACCCTGGTCTGGTGGCCGACGCGCCATAACACCATGGAACTGCGGGTCCGGGACGGCTTCCTGATCACCTCCCTGTTCTGGATCGTCCTGAGCCTGGCCGGCTCGGTGCCCTTCTTCCTGAGTTCCGAGCCCAAGATGCATTATGTGGATGCGCTGTTCGAGGCGGTCTCCGGGCTCACCACCACCGGGGCCACGGTGCTCACAGGCCTGGATGAACTCCCCAGGTCCATTCTCTGGTATCGCCAGCAACTGCAGTGGTTGGGGGGCATCGGCATTATCGTGCTGGCCGTCGCCATACTCCCCATGCTGGGCATCGGGGGCATGCAGCTCTATCGCGCCGAGGTGCCCGGGCCGGTCAAGGACAACAAGCTGACGCCCCGTATCGCGGAAACCGCCAAGGCGCTGTGGTACATCTATGTAGGACTCACCGTCGCCTGCGCGTTGGCATACTGGGTGGCAGGAATGGGCTGGTTTGATGCAATCGGGCACAGCTTCTCGACGGTGGCGATTGGCGGCTTCTCCACCTACGACTCGAGCATCGGGGAGTTCGACAGCCGGGCTATTGAAGTCATCGCCGCAGTCTTCATATTCCTCAGTGGCGTCAATTTCGCCCTGCACTTCATGGCCTGGCGTCAGCGCAATGTCTGGCAGTATTTCGGGGATCCTGAATTCCGGTTTTACGCCGGGGTGCTGCTCAGTGCCTGTGCGATTGCCATCGGAATTCTTATTGTCACCCGCACACTCGAGCCCGGTACCGCGATAACCAAGGGTATTTTCCAGGTCATTTCAATAGCGACCACGGCCGGCTTCACCACAGATGACTTCGGCGCATGGCCCGGTATTCTCCCCGTCATGCTGATCCTGATGGCCTTTATGGGCGGTTGTGGTAATTCCACGGCGGGCGGCATGAAAGCCATGCGCATCCTGCTCATCTACCGCCAGGGGTCCCGGGAAATCCGCCGCATCCTGCACCCCAGCGCGGTCATCCCCATCAAGCTCGGGCACCGCCCCGTATCCGAGCGGGTCCTGCAGGCGGTCTGGGGCTTCTTCTCCATGTACATGGTGGTCTTCGTGGTGCTGCTGCTCATCAACCTGGCCGTTGGCCTGGACCAGGTCACCGCCTGGACCGCCGTGGTCGCCACACTGACCAATCTGGGGCCGGGCCTTGGCCAGGTCGCCAATACCTTCCAGTCCATGCCGGATCTGACCAAATGGAGCGGGATGGCCGCCATGATCCTTGGACGCCTTGAGATATTCACGCTTCTGGTTCTGTTCACGCCGGATTTCTGGCGGAACTAGGCAAGGATACGGAGAGCCAGTCCTTCTACTGGGAAGGGGAGCGGATGAAGCCCTTTATGGCGCCAAGAACTAAGGGCGGACGAATGAGCCTTCGTGCTGCTGACGTTCCCAAAGCCTGGCGTAATACCCGTTTTCCGCAAGCAGCGCCTCATGGGTGCCACCCTCAACAATGACCCCATTGGCCATCACCAGGATCCGGTCTGCATCCCTGACCGTGGACAGGCGATGGGCTATGGCCAGTGTAGTGCGCTCACTGGCAATCTCGTTGAGAGCATCCAGGATCTCCTGCTCGGAGACCGAATCCAGTGAGGACGTTGCCTCGTCCAGCACCAGTATCGGCGGGTCCTTGAGGAGCACCCGCGCAATGGCTACCCGCTGTTTCTCCCCGCCGGAAAGCTTAAGGCCCCGTTCACCGACCGGGGTGGCCAGGCCCTCGGGGAGCGTTTCTACAAAATCCGCCAGATGGGCCATGCGCACGGCGCGCCAAACGTCCCCATCGCTGGCCCCCGGCCGGCCGTAGGCAATGTTGCGGTACAGCGTGTCGTTGAACAGGACCGTATCCTGGGGCACCACGCCGATGGCCTCACGCAGGCTCTGCTGGGTCACCTCCCGGATATCCTGGCCATCAATGGTAATGCGCCCCTCGGCAACATCAAAAAACCGGAACAGTAACCGGGCCAGGGTGGACTTGCCCGCGCCGCTGGCGCCAACCACTGCCACCTTGTGCCCCGCCGGTATCTCAAAGCTGATGCCCCTGAGAATCTCACGGCCCGACTGGTAGTCGAAACGCACTGCCTCAAAGCCGATATGGCCACCGGAGACGGCCAGGGCAGGGGCATCCGGCTTGTCCACGACCTTGGGCGGCTCGCCCAGGAGCTTGAACAGGCGCTCCACATTCACCAGCGCCTGGCGGATCTCGCGGTAGACAAAGCCCAACGCGTTCAGCGGGACAAAAAGCTGGATCAGGTAGGCGTTGATCATGGTGAAGTCGCCGAGTGTAATCTCCCCCATCGCCGCTTCCCGCACGGCCATGCCCATGATCACGATCAGAGTCACGCCAATGATCAGCGCCTGACCCGCATTGAGCGTTGCCAGTGACAGACGGTTGCTCAGGCGGGCCTGCTCCCAGTCGGCCAGGTCCTCATCGTAGCGCTCGGCCTCGAATTCCTCATTGTTGAAGTACTTGACGGTCTCGTAGTTGAGCAGACTGTCCACGGCGCGGCTGTTGGACTGGTTGTCGCGGGCATTGGCTTCACGGACGAAGCGGGTCCGCCACTCGGTCACTTTTATGGAAAAGACCACGTAGACCGCCACCGCAAGCACAATCGCGATGACATAGGAGGGGTTGAAGGCAAACAGGAGAATACCCGCGACCATCAGCAGTTCAAGCAGCGTGGGTACGATGTTGAAGAGGGTGAATCGCAGCAGGAAACTGATGCCGTTGGTGCCGCGCTCAATGTCCCTTGCCAGCCCTCCGGTGCGGCGGTCGAGGTGAAAGCCCAGCTCGAGTTGATGGAGATGTTTGAAGACACGCAGTGACACCCGCCGCATGGCGCGCTCGGCGACACGGGCGAAGACGGCGTCACGGAGCTCACTGAACAGCGTGCCGCTGAACCTCAGCAGGCCATAGGCGACCACCAGCAGGGTGGGGATGAGCAGAGCCATCTCACCGGCCGTTCCCGCGTCCAGATGATCAACAATGTACTTCAGGGCAACAGGGGTCGCCACCGTGGCCAGCTTGGCGGTAACCAGGAAAATCGCGGCCAGGATAACCCGGCCACGGAACTCGGTCAGATAGGGCCACAACCCCGCAATAATACGCCAGTCCGGCTTGTGATCCGCCGGATAGTCGTTATCCGCGTACGCGCGCAATGTCAGGCTCCTGGTTGGCTAGGACTGTCGTTCAACCGGCTTCAGCGGCTTATACGGATTGGGTTCGCCAGGCGGGCGTTTCTTGAAGCGTTTGTATTCCCACTGATACTGGGCGGGAATCCGCCGGACCACGTTTTCAACGGTGGCATTGAGTCCCGCCACCGACACGTCGGTGTCCGGGTCATAGAGGCGTTCATCCACCTCCTCGATCACCAGGCGAAACCCCTTCGCGCCCGGAAGACGCTCAGCGTAGGTCACCAGGGCGCGGGCCTCGGTTTTCTGGACAAGACGGGAGACCAGCTTCATGGTCAGTACATTCACCCCGAAGAAGGGGGCAAAGGCACCGCCGCTGGCATCCGGATTCTGGTCCGGGAGAATGCCAACGACGCCGCCCTCACGGAGAATGGAAAAAAGCCGTAATACGCCACGCCTGTCCGCACGCACCAACTCTGAACCACCACGCCCACGAACCCGAGACATGTAGCTCTCCATCTCTTTCATATTCGGTGCGCTGTAAAGTGCTGCCATGGAGAAACGGGTGGAGAAGTAGAGCCCGGCCAGTTCCCAGTTGCCCAGATGAGGCGCCAGCAATACCAGCCCCTGCTGGCGGGCGAGGGCATCATCCAGCAGGTCGGCCCCCTGGATCTCGCCGATCATGGAAATGCAGTGGTCCACCGGCCGTTCCCACATGATCGGTACCTCGGCCAGGGTTTTACCGGTTTCCACAAGGCTCTGTCGTGCCAGCTCACGGCGCTCACCGGCCGCCTTTTCCGGAAAAGCCAGACCCAAACTGATTTCGGTAACCTCGCGATTGCGTCCCCGCGCCTGCCACAACAGGCGTCCGACGACACGTCCGAGGCCCTGGGCAACGGCTAGGGGCAGGTGGCCAACCAGCCAGAGGATGAGACGAAGACTGCTGAATCTGAGACTTTTCATGGGATTTTGAACAACTCCCGCCTGGGGGCTTTCCTAAGTACCGGACGCGGAGAGTATAATACGCGCCTTCGAACAATCCAGAACCCTATCATGCTGAAGAGCCGATGGGGTTATCTTGCAACCGGACCAGGTGGACGCCGTGACTGAGCTGGCAAAACCCGATGTAACAACCTTCCAGGGCCTGATTCTGGCGCTGCAGCAGTTCTGGGCCGAGCGCGGCTGTGTCGTGCAGCAACCGCTGGACATGGAAGTGGGCGCCGGAACCTTTCACCCGGCGACCTTTCTTCGCAGCATCGGCCCCGAGGAGTGGAACGCCGCCTATGTGCAGCCCAGCCGGCGTCCCACCGATGGCCGTTACGGAGAGAACCCCAACCGCCTGCAGCACTACTACCAGTTCCAGGTGGTATTGAAGCCCTCGCCGGAGGACATCCAGGAAGAGTACCTGGCATCACTGAAGGCACTCGGACTTGACCCCCTCGTTCATGATATCCGCTTCGTGGAGGATAACTGGGAGTCCCCGACTCTTGGTGCCTGGGGACTGGGCTGGGAAATCTGGCTCAACGGCATGGAGATCACCCAGTTCACGTATTTCCAACAGGTGGGCGGCATTGAGTGCTATCCGGTCACCGGTGAGATCACCTATGGCCTGGAACGGATCGCCATGTACCTGCAGGAGGTGGACAGCGTCTACGATCTGGTCTGGACCCGGACGCCTTCCGGGACAACCGTGACCTATGGCGACGTCTACCACCAGAACGAAGTGGAGATGTCGATCTACAACTTCGAACAGGCGAACACGGACTTCCTGTTCCAGGCTTTCGGGGAGCACGAAAGTGAGAGCCACCGGCTGGTGGAAGCAGGGCTGCCGTTGCCCGCCTACGAGCAGGTGCTCAAGGCCTCCCACACCTTCAATCTTCTGGACGCCCGCCATGCCATATCGGTGACCGAGCGCCAGCGTTACATACTGCGTGTGCGGACCCTGGCCAGGGCCGTGGCCAAGGCCTATTTTGAACGACGCCGGGAACTGGGATTCCCCATGGCAACCGACGCGCTGAAGCGCGAAATGCTGGCGGACGACCCGGCACAGGAGGCTTGAACCATGAGCGCACAGGATTTTCTGGTTGAGATCGGAACCGAAGAGCTGCCGCCCAAGGCACTGAAACAGCTTTCCGAAGCATTCGGGGAGGGCATCCGGAAGGGGCTGGAGACAGCAGGGGTTGAGCATGGCGAGGTTGAACTCTTTGCCTCACCCCGCCGGCTGGCGGTCCGCATCAACCAGGTGGCCGATGCCCAGCCCGACACGCCCTTCGAAAAGAAAGGGCCAGCGGTAAAGGCCGCCTTTGACGGTGCCGGCAACCCCACCAAGGCCCTCGAGGGTTTTGCCCGCAGCCTGGGTATCCAACCGGATGAGCTGGATACGCTGGAGACCGACAAAGGCGCCTGGCTCGTCTATCGGGGTATTGAAAAAGGGCGTCCCACCGTCGAGCTGTTGCCCGGAATCGTGGACCAGGCGCTGGCGGATCTGCCGATACCCAAACGTATGCGCTGGGGCGCGCGCAAGGAGCAGTTTGTGCGCCCCGTGCACTGGGTCATCATGCTCTATGGGAGCAAGGAAATACCCTGCACCATCCTTGGCAAGGAGGCGGGTCACGCAACACGGGGTCATCGGTTCCATTATCCGGGGGAGCTGATCATCTCCACGCCGGCGGATTACGAACTGGTGCTGCGCCAGCATGGTTATGTGGAAGCTTCCTTTGCTGCGCGACGGGAGCAGATTGAAGCCGGCGTCCATCGTGTCGCCAGCGAGCAGGCGGCGGGAAACGCGGTAGTGGATCCGGCACTTCTGGATGAGGTTACCGCCCTGAACGAATGGCCGGTTCCGCTTCTGGGTCGCTTTGAGGAACGCTTCCTGGACGTGCCACCGGAGGCGCTGGTCTCATCCATGGAAGAACATCAGAAGTACTTCCACGTTGTGGATGCCAACGGTGAGATGCTGCCGTGCTTCATAACGGTCGCCAACCTCGAGAGCCGTGATCCCCAAGCGGTGATCTCCGGTAACGAAAAGGTTATCCGTCCAAGGCTCGCCGACGCCGCTTTCTTTTACGACACCGATCGTAAAAAACTTTTGGCGGATCGTATCGAGGACCTCAAGCCCATCGTTTTCCAGGAAACACTGGGAAGCATCCACGACAAGACGGAACGCATGGCGGCCCTTGCCAGCCGGATTGCCGGCGCTATCGGCGCCGATCCGGACACGGCCCACCGCGCGGCCATGCTCAGTAAGACGGATCTGATTACCGAAATGGTCCAGGAGTTTGATGACCTTCAGGGTGTCATGGGCCAGTATTACGCCCGCCACGATGGTGAGGGTGAGGCGGTCGCGACCGCTCTTCGTGAACAGTACCTCCCGGGTTTTGCCGGGGACGCCGTTCCGGAAACGGACGCCGGGTGCGCTCTGGCGCTCGCCGACCGGCTTGATTCACTGGTGGGCCTGTTCGGGATCAACCAGCCGCCGAGTGGCACCCGGGACCCCTATGCCCTTCGCCGGGCCGCCCTGGGCGTGCTCCGGATCCTGGTCGAGCGCAACCTGTCACTGGACCTGACCGACCTCTGTACCTGGACTGCGGAACAATTCAATTGTCTCAAGGTAGCCGATCCAGTCACCCCGGTTGTGGATTACATCCTCGAGCGGTTCCGCGCCACTTATGAGGACCAGGGCGTCCCCGCCGAGGTCTTCCTGGCGGTTCAGGCGCGGCGACCCACACAACCGCTGGACTTCCACCGGCGCGTCATGGCGGTCAATAACTTCGTGGCATTGCCCGAAGCGGCTGCCCTGGCATCAGCCAACAAACGGGTTTCCAATATCCTGGAGAAACAGGCGGGTGATTCCGATACTGCCCCAACGGTAGATGACAGCCTGCTGGAAAAGGGTGCGGAACGTGAGTTGATGGCAGCGATTACCGCCCAGGAGGAAAAGGTGGTACCCCTGTTCCGGAAAGGGGACTATGACGCAGGTCTGCGCTCCCTTGCGGACCTGCAGAAGACCGTGGACCAGTTCTTCGACGATGTCATGGTGATGAGTGACGACGAGGCACTTCGCAACAACCGCGTGGGGCTGCTTAATCGGCTGCGGTCACTGTTCCTGCAGGTTGCTGATATCTCGCTGTTGCAGACTACCAAGGCGGCCTGACCCGGAATCCCGGAACCTTCAGGCCCGGGTTGCCAAAGGGCATCCCGGGCCTTTCCATCCCCCCGCACTTCCCGTATTCCTGCTCCTGTAATGCACATCAGACGATGTCTCAGCAATTGATAGCACTTAATGGATAGCAATGCTTCTCATTGACATCAATGCAGTAGATTCGGATACTATTGCAACAGCAACCAGTAGTGTGACGACTGATGAGTATGCCCTCCAACCTTCACCCGGATCTTGAGGCGACCGTATCCGCCTGTGTCGAGAGTGCCCTGGCCCTACACAGGCTTACGGCACCTCGCGTCCGATCAATCATGGCGGCCGATGAGGTCATCGTAAGCTACATTCAGGAACTCGGCTTCGGGGATCGGATCATTCCCTGGAAACGGGTTGGCCGGGAAACGGACCCGGACCTGATCCTCGCACACCAGGTTGCCGGTGGCACCAGTCTCTGTCCCGCCTGGTTACCGAAGCATCTGGAGCCCCGATTGACACTGATCCCAGCCGCGCACAATTCTGAGCAGGTATGCGCGAATCTTCGGAGGATCGCTCGGGTACTGGGTTGCATCATGGCTGAGATGGTGCCAGCCCAGCACTTCCGGGAGCGTTTTGAAGGCTTAAGGGCTGGATTACCGAAACCGGGTCCGCGGGTTCTGGTTCTGACTGAAACAGCGCCGGGACGGTATCGCTTCACCAACCCGCAGCATTCCTGTCATCAAATACTCGGATCCCTGGGTTGGATTTCCGCGCCCCGGCCCGGGATAAGTGACAAGCGGGTTAGCCACGAAGACCTGAAGTCGATCGAGCATGATGCGGTACTGGTGCTTGAAGCCTGGTCGGAACCACAACCGGGGATGGCCCGCCACTGGCCCCTGATGGTTTCAGAGGCGGCGAAAAGGGGGCATTGGCATACCGAGTCCGTACTGACCTTTCTTTGCCTCGGTCCACTGCTGCCCCGCAAAATCACCGAAATGGCATTACGCTTCGGGGTCTATCCCTACCGAAACGATTGAGGTACTGCCCCGTTGACTGACAGGGCAGTGAATCCCATCAGATATCGAGATTCGTCACTTCCAGCGCGTTGGTCTGGATGAAGGCACGCCGCGGCTCCACCTCATCCCCCATCAGGGTTGTAAATATCTGGTCGGCGGCAATCGCATCCTCGATCGTGACCTTCATCATCCGACGGGTTTCCGGATCCATGGTCGTCTCCCAGAGCTGATCCGGGTTCATTTCCCCCAGACCCTTGTAGCGCTGAATCGTCAGACCCTTCTGGCCTTCACGCATCAACCAGTCGAGCGCACCGGCGAAGGTATCCACCGCCTGCTTGCGCTCGCCCCGCTGGATAAAGGCGCCGGGCTCGATCAGCCCATGTAATTTCTCACCCAGCTCGGCGATAGCCTGGTAGGACGGCGACTCAAAGAACTCGTGCCGGAAGGTATATTCGTAAGGAATACCATGAATGAGGAGCCGGACCTTGGGAAGGGTCAGCTTGCGCTCTGTATCTTCCGCCGTGGTGAATTCATAACGGATACCCGTACGGGTATCCAGTACCAGGCGTTCGCCCAGATCCTCAACCCACTGTTCAACCTTCTTCGGATCCTGAAGATCAGTCGTCGTCAGGGTGCGATGGGTGATCATTTCCTGGAGTACGCGTTCCGGATAGACTCGCGTCAGCCGCTCGATCACATCCATGACACTCTGATACTCCCGGACCAGTGTTTCCAGAGCACCGCCCGTTATCGGAGGTGCATCCGGGTTTACGTAGAGTGAGGCATTTTCCAGCGCCGACTGGGTAACATAGGCGGTCTTGGCTTTTTCATCCTTGAGATACTGTTCCTGTTTGCCACGCCTTACCTTATAGAGCGGAGGCATGGCGATATAGACATGGCCACGTTCAATCAGCTCACGCATCTGGCGATAGAAGAAGGTAAGCAGCAGTGTACGTATATGCGAGCCGTCAACGTCTGCGTCGGTCATGATCACGATGCTGTGGTAGCGCAGCTTATCCGGATCGTAATCCTCGCGGCCTATGCCGCAGCCAAGCGCGGTAATCAGGGTTCCCACTTCAACCGAGGAGAGCATCTTATCGAAACGGGCCTTCTCCACGTTCAGGATCTTACCCTTGAGCGGCAGTATGGCCTGAGTCCGGCGCTCCCGACCCTGCTTGGCGCTGCCACCGGCTGAGTCGCCCTCCACAATGAAAAGTTCGGAAAGAGCAGGATCTTTTTCCTGGCAGTCAGCCAGTTTCCCCGGGAGTCCGGCAACATCCAGCGCGCCTTTACGGCGTGTCATGTCCCGCGCTTTGCGTGCGGCTTCCCTGGCGCGCGCCGCGTCGATCATTTTGTTGACGATGATTTTGGCTTCCTGGGGATACTCCTGGAGATAGTCCATGAAATGCTGGTTCATTTCCTGCTCTACCGCGGTCTTCACCTCGGACGAGACCAGCTTGTCTTTGGTCTGGGAGGAGAATTTGGGGTCCGGGACCTTCACGCTGACGATGGCGGTTAATCCTTCCCGTGCATCATCTCCGGCGGTGTTGACCTTGAGCTTCTTGAGCAGTCCTTCCTGCTCAATGTAGTAATTCAGGGTCCGCGTCAGTGCGGCGCGGAAACCGGCCAGGTGGGCACCACCGTCCCGCTGGGGAATATTGTTGGTAAAGCAGAAAATATTTTCCTGAAACGCATCGTTCCATTGCATCGCGATCTCGACCACGATGCCGTCCTCACGCTCACGCGTAAAATGGAAGACCCGGTTCAGTGGTGTCTTGTTGGTATTAAGGTGCTCAACAAAGGCTCGCAGGCCGCCTTCGTATTCAAACACTTCATCCTTGCCGGTGCGCTCATCCGTCAGACGGATACGAACGCCGCTGTTCAGGAAAGCAAGCTCCCGCAGTCGCTTGGCCAGGATATCGAAATGAAATTCGATACTAGTGAAGGTTTCCGGGGAAGGGATGAAGTGCACCTCGGAACCGGAAGCCTCCGTTTCACCAACGATAGCAAGGGGCTGTTCCGGAAAGCCGTCATGGAAAACCTGCTCGTGAACCTTGCCATTGCGGCGGATGGTCAGCTTCAGCGTCGAGGAGAGGGCGTTGACCACTGAAACACCTACACCATGGAGTCCGCCGGACACCTTGTAGGTATTATCATCAAACTTACCTCCCGCATGGAGGACAGTCATGATCACTTCAGCAGCGGATACGCCTTCCCCCTCGTGGATATCGGTGGGAATGCCGCGACCGTCGTCCCTTACCGTGACTGACTCATCAGGATGGATGATGATTCCGATCTCGGAACAGAATCCCGCGAGCGCCTCATCGATTGAGTTATCAACGAGCTCAAAAACCATGTGATGAAGACCGGTCCCATCGTCCGTGTCGCCGATGTACATTCCGGGACGTTTACGGACCGCGTCCAGACCTTTGAGAACTTTGATATTCGATGATGTATATTCAGACATATGCTAAGGGCTCCCCCAGCTTGCTCTTATTGTTCCGAGAATTGGCCATGTTCCACGTGAAACATTCGATAATCACCGGCTGACACACCCGACCAGGGGCCTTCATGGCCCGGTGACGTGATGCTTGTTACAAAGAGTTGGCAGCCCAGGGCGAGAAGCTCACCCGCGAGCAGCTGTTGATTGCCTGTGTCCAGCTCTGCATTGATATCATCAAGAAGGCAAACACCACGGATCCCACACTGTTCGCGTAGAACCCTCATCTGCGCCAGTTTCATCAGGATGACAAGCGAGCGTTGCTGACCCCGGGAAAGAACCTCGCCTGCGGGCTGATTGCCCGACCGGATGCGAATGTCCGCGCGATTTGGTCCGTAGAGCGTAAAACCCGCACGCTGCTCCGATTGCGGGTTTGCCGTAAGCGTCGCTTCGAGACCCTGATTAGCATCCCATCCCCTGGCGAACTCAAGCTTCAGGCCTTGCGCCCAATCAGCCCCGGAGTTTGAAAGCATCCTATCGAGCTCTTTCCGAAACAGCTCAAACCCATTTGCACGGGATCGGGTAATCTCTTCCCCGAGAACGGCCACCTGCTGCGTCCAGGGGCCCAACTCCTGATCGGATAGTATACCATGCCGGAGCAGGTGATTGCGCTGCCGTATGGCCCTTTGACAGGCTTTCCAGCGTCGTCCGTAATCATGTTCCACGTGGAACACCAACCAGTCCAGGAACCGTCGTCGAAAACCGGGTCCGCCGGATACCAGGTCGAAAGTGCCTGGCTCAATCACAGAAACCGGCATCAACCTCGCAAATTCGGCAATGCTGCGCAGCTTCAATCCATTTTTATGCAGCGTTGCCTCCTGCCCGCCAATTACCCGTTCAATTCCCAACCGGTGCCTTCCCGACGCTTCAGCCACACGACCAAACAGCGTAAATCGATCATTTCCTTCCTGAACCACTCGATTATGCTTAGAGGTTCGGAATGAACGCCCAGTCGATAGATAATAGATTGCTTCGAGAAGGCTGGTCTTCCCGCTCCCATTGAGTCCAAAGACAATATTGAGACCAGGAGAGAAAACCAACCGTTGAGAGGTGATGTTGCGGAAATGATGGAGATGGAGCTCTTCCAGGGCCATCAATCAGATCTGGTAAAAGTGTCGCAGGTGCTCCAGAATCCGGTCGCTGTCATAGAGTCCCATATCCTGGTTCGGGTCAACCAGGTACGGAACCGCTACACGTCCGGTCCGAGCCAAAAGCTCACTGCGGTTGGGAGACGCCGGCTCGTAGTTCATGCCCACCGCGTCTCTCACTACGGGCAGTAGATAATCGGCCAGCGAAGCCTTACCACAATTACGCACAACGTACGGCAGCTGCAGCTCACACAACCGCTCGCGGACCACACGTGTATAGGGACTGGATTCAAAACTGTAGAGCTCAAGAAGCCGTTCGGGCCGCCGAGCCGGTTTCGCATAAAGACCAGCCCCGATGCGGGTGGCACTCGCCATTACCGAGCGGATCCTGGCAATCGGTTTCCGCGAGGTCAGCCCCGGTCCCTCGGCATCGCCATACTGCCGCCAAAGGTATGCCACAATCCGGCTGCTCTGCTGGAGTACTTCACCCTCGCCGGGATCAACCAATAATGGAAAACGTTCCCTACCGCCGAGCTCCACAGCCCGGTTCCGGAAACGATCCCCACCCTTGGGGCAGGGATAGATCGCCGCATCCAGGTCGAGTTCGGTTAACGCTTCACGAACCAGGCGACAATGGGGACAACCTTCCATGTCATAGAGGTGCAATAGCTCCCCAGGCCTTTCCGTTCCCTCCACTCGCACCGACGTGCCCCGCCAGAGCGCGTTTGTGGATGTCGTCAACTGTCCCGCAAGTCTAAGCACCCGTCGTCTCACCTTATTGCAGCATATTCAGCCGCTCATCAAGGAACATATCCATCTCCGGCGCCAGTATGTGAACATACCGATCGAAATACAGGAACTGCTTAATCAGCAGTGCAAACTCACGAGGGAAATGAAGCCCATGGTTTTCACCAATTCGTACCAGATCCATGAGCAGATCGTTCACATCATCCTCGGTACGACCGGATAGTTCCGTAACGTCCATATCCATCATTTCAATATCCGGCGGCACAACCGCGTCCATATGTTCCTGGAGCCCGGAGAGGTCACGGGCCAACGCCGCAACATCCACACCTTCACGGGTTACACCAATGCGTATCATGGCATCGGCCATTTTCTCAAAGTCGCCGCTCATCAACGCGCCCATGAAATCCGAGACGGCCGTCCAGGTGTCCGGTTTGATCCGCCCAACGATCCCGAAGTCAATAAAACCCACCCGGCCATCCTCCAGCACCATCAGGTTGCCGGCATGCACGTCCGCGTGGAAAAAGTCGCACTGGGTGAGACTCGCAAACCAGGTGTTCATGGCGGTAATCAGCGTACGCTCCGGATCATCGCTGTAGCGCCGGATCGCATCCAGATCGGTCAATGACACCCCCTGGAAACGCTCCATCGTCAGAACCCGCTGAGTACTCAAATCCCGGTACACCGCCGGTACGGTGGCTTCCGTGTTGCCGGTGCGATCGAGAAATTCGCGGAACGCTTCCAGATTATTCGCTTCCTGCACAAAATCGCACTCTTCCATCATGGTGCGCTGGATTTCCTGGATAACGCCGGACATGGAGGTCCAGGCCAGTTTCGGCGCCAGTGTTTCCACTATTCGGGCGGAGACATAGAGGAAGTTGAGATCCGTCAGCAGGATATTGGACACACCGGGTTTCTGGATCTTCAGCACCACTTCCTCGCCAGATTTCAGGCGTGCCCCATGAACCTGTGCAATCGAAGCCGAGGCCAGTGGTGCACGGTCAATCCGGGTAAATTCAGTATCGACCGCGGAACCCAGCTCTTCTCTCAGGATCCCCTCCATGACCGAATAGGGAAGGGGGCGTGTCTGATCCAGACAGTGCTGGAATTCCTCCACGTATTCACGCGGGAAAAACGTGGGTGAGGAGGCAATAAACTGCCCCAGCTTGACGTAGGTGGCCCCGAGCCGTTCGAAGGTGTCCCGCACGAGGTGCGGTGTAGAGGGCCTGTCCCCACGCAGCCACCGAACCCCCTGGCCACTGACAACCGCCGCTGTCTGGCCAATCCTGAGCGCACCCTTGATCCCATCACCAATCATCCGCGCCGGGTTCTGACGCAGTCCTTCAACTACCGGCCGCTGAGGGCCCGATTCCCTGTTCACATCAATGCTTTCCAGTGCCGTGTTCATCGTATGTTTCTCCATGGATTAAAGCCGCATCGGCATTACCACGTAAAGATTGTCGTCGGTCCCTGTGCTTTCAATCAGGGCACTCGAATTCGAACCTGAAAGGACAATCCTCACCTGGTCTTCCCGTATCACATTCATTACATCAATCAGATAACCAACGTTGAAACCAATCTGCAGGGACTCCCCGTCATAGTCCACCGCCATGGTGTCCTCGGCCTGTTCCTGGTCGGGGTTATTGGCATAGACATGCAACTGCCCCGGCTCCAGTTCCAACCTGACACCACGGATATTCTCATGGGACAGGATTCCGGCCCTCTGGAGAATACTCTTAAGCGTCCCACGGTCGGCAATCACTGTTTTGTCGCCCCCCTGCGGAATAACGCGGTTGTAGTCCGGGAAGCGCCCTTCGATCAGTTTCGACGTGAAGGTGTAAGCACCCAGGGTCGCCCGGATATGACTGCTGCCAATAGTCAGCGCCACCGGATCCGCGCTGTCATCAAGCAGGCGGATAAGTTCCTGTACGCCCTTTCTGGGGACGATGATCTGACGCGGTGTATCAAGATAGGTAGGCGTGGGAAGGTTCCCCATGGCCAACCGGTGGCCATCCGTTGCAACCGCACGCACATTATCATCGCCGATTTCCAGAAGCAGCCCATTGAGGTAGTAGCGCACATCCTGCTGGGCCATGGCAAAGGCGGTACTGCTGAGCAGTGAATGGAATTCACCCTGCTCCAGATTGAGTGTGAAGCTGTCCTCATCATCCTCAACATTGGGGAAATGATCCGCCGGCAGCGTGGCAAGCGTAAACTGGCTTGCTCCCGCACTGATCTTCATACGGTCACCTTCCAGTGCCAGGGTCACATCCGCTACCTCGGGCAACGACCGGCAGATATCAACCAGTTTACGCGCCGGTACCGTGACGCGTCCGGTCTGGCTTACTTCCAGATCCGTCAGGGTGGCGACGAGCTCCACCTCCATATTGGTCCCTGTCAGGGTCAGGGCATCATCGTCAACCGACATCAGCACGTTCGATAGAACGGGCATGGTCTGTTTCTTCTCAACGACGCCGGCAATGGGCTGGAGCGGTTCGAGCAGGGACTCGCGGCTGATACGGATTTTCATAGTCTTGTGATTTGCCTGGTTCAGCGAATGAATGGAACTTGTTGAGGTTTTGATTTTCAGGTTGTCAGCAGACGCAGGAAGTTCTGATAATCCTCCCGGATATTGGCGTCAGATTCCTGCAGCTCCTCCATCTTCTTGCAGGCGTGAAGCACCGTCGTATGATCACGCCCTCCGAAGGCATCGCCGATTTCCGGGAGACTGTGACTGGTCAGCTCCTTGGCCAAGGCCATTGCCATCTGCCGGGGCCGCGTGATGGTCCGGGTGCGACGTTTGGAATGCAGATCCGCCACCTTCATCTTGTAGTACTCTGCCACGGTCCGCTGAATATTGTCGATGCTCACCTGCTTCTCATGCAGCGCCAGCAGATCCTTGAGACTCTCACGAATGAAAGCAGGCGTGATTTCCTGCCCGGTGAAGTGCGAATTGGCAATTACCAGTTTAAGAGCACCCTCCAACTCCCGGACGTTAGAACGGATCTTCTGCGCAATGAAGAAAGCGGCCTCATTGCTGAGGTGAACGCGCGCCTGTTCAGCCTTCTTCATGATGATCGCGACCCGGGTCTCGAGTTCCGGCGGTTCCACCATGACCGTCAACCCCCAGCCGAAACGCGATTTCAGCCGCTCCTCCATGTTGACAATTTCCTTGGGAAAACGGTCGCAGGTCAGGATAACCTGCTGCCCACCCTCAAGCAGCGCATTGAAGGTGTGGAAAAACTCTTCCTGGGAACGCTCCTTGCCGGCGAAGAACTGGATATCATCGATCAGAAGCGCGTCCAGTGACCGGTAAAATCGCTTGAAGTCATTGATGGCATTGAGCTGAAGCGCCTTGACCATGTCCGCCACAAACCGCTCTGAACGCAGGTAGGCCACCTTGGCCCCGGGATTGCGCCTGACGATCTCATTACCCACGGCATGCATGAGGTGCGTCTTACCTAGCCCGACGCCACCATAGAGGAAAAGCGGGTTATAGGAGCCCCCGGGGTTCTCGGCTACCTGACTCGATGCCGCCTTGGCGAGCTGGTTGGATTTGCCCTCAACGAAGGTATCAAAGGTGAACTGCTGGTTGAGGAAGGTCTCATTATGCTGCACACCGCCCTCAACATTCACCCTGCGGCGTTCCTGCTGGCGACCCGGTCCCCTGCGGTCCAGGCTGTCAATGTGGAGCTTCTCCCCGGAGCGTTCATCGGCAATATTGAGCTCAGTCTCATTCACCGCGGAGGCGCTTTCACCACCCTCAATGCCATCTGCGGTCCCTATCGCCGAATCCCCACTGCGGCTGCGAGTGTCCGGATCCCGATGCTGCTCCGTACCAGCCTGATTACCCCGATTCACCGAATAACTGCGGCCATTGCCCCTGGAGGATCGGGCCCGCTGCTCATTGGCGGAGCCAACACGCACTTCAACCTTGAGGTTCAAAGACCCATTGATTTCCCGGATTACTTCCTCGATGCGCCCCAGGTACTTCTGACTCACCCAGTCGCGCACGAACCGATTCGGCGCAAGCAGTACCAGAGCCCCACCATCATCCCGCGACTGCAGCGGCCTGAGCCAGGTATTGAACTGCTGGGAAGGGAATTCATCCTGTAACAGTTCCAGACACTGCTGCCAGATTTCCTGCGGCACGGTTTCGACCTCGTCCATTTTATTCTTGTTGAACCAAACACCCGGTGGGCAAGACTCGACATTCTACCCCGGCCAGCCCCCCCTTAAAAGCCCCGAAAAGCAGGATGTAAACACCCTGTGCACAACTTTTTCCTTTTAAAACATATTACTGCAAACTTAAAAACAGAGTGGTGCACAAAATTACAATCATTCCGCTCCACAAATAGTTATCCACAGATCCATGTGAGTTCCCCGTGAACAGCCCGGGTTCAAACTGGTGTATAACCCCGGTATGAAATCGACCCAACGCAGGTCTCCACACTTACCAAGGATCCCTCCCGCTCTTATCACCCGCTTTCCCCTCAGCTATCAACAGGTTCATGCTTTCCATAGGTGTTTGATTTAACGCTATTAATGCCGACTATCCACAGAAAACCACCCACCTAATAGTAGTAACAACAGTCTTTATATTCCTTAAAAGACAAAGACTGATAGTAATAATGACTGTCACCGGGAGCCTAAGGAAAACCCATCCAGGCATTGAATCAATCCGCCAAATTGAATAGAATCCCGCTCCCCGGCCAAAGCTTTCTCACGACGATCGAGAAGCTGGTCGTGATGACCCGATAAATGCAAGCTCTGCCAGGACGATCAAGATGAAACGAACCTTTCAGCCCAGTGTTCTCAAGCGTAAACGGGCTCACGGCTTTCGTGCCCGCATGGCCACCCAGAATGGGCGCAAAGTAATCGCCCGGCGTCGCGCCAAGGGGCGTAAGCGTCTCAGCGTCTGATTCGCTGTAATCATTGACGCACGACAACCGGTTTCCACGTCAGGCGCGATTGCTGAACAGCCGCGCGTACACCCAGGTCTTCAGTGATGTACAGTTCAAGACGGGAAATCGACACCTGTTGATGCTGGCGTCACCGACCAGGGCACTCGAATCCAGCCGATCGAGACTGGGTATCATCATAGCGCGCAAACACGTCAAGCGCGCCACTGACCGGAACCGGATCAAACGTCTTGTGCGTGAATCCTTCCGTCACAGGCAGGATGACATTCCCGATCTTGATGTCATCGTTCTGGCCCGACCCGGTATTGGAACGCTTGATAATCAGCAGCTCTATCAGCAACTGGACCGGCTCTGGAACAAGCTCAGGCACCAGGTCGATTCAACCAGTCACTGAAGCGACGGGAATATCAGCCATGCGTTGGTTCTTGCTCTGTCTTATCCGCCTGTATCAGTATGGCATCAGTCCCGTCTTTGCTCCCCATTGCCGTCACATCCCCAGCTGCTCCGAGTACGCCCTGACCGCCATTGAACACCACGGCGCGATCAGAGGTGGCTGGCTCGCCCTGAAACGCCTGGGGAAGTGTCATCCCTGGGGATCATCCGGTTTTGATCCGGTACCCGAGGCTGATGATACAGCCCCTCCCTGCACCCATTCATGCAACAGGATCCGATGAACTATGGAACTCCCACGAGTCGCGATCTGGCTTGGTCTCGGTATTGTCGCCTATCTGCTGGTCATGGCCTGGAACGAGGACTATCACCAGCAACCCGTCGCTGACAGTCAGCAACCCACTGAACAAGTAGCCCCTGACAGTAACGGTGAAACCGCCAGCACAAAGGGGGAGACGCCGGACGCCGAGGAATTTGACCTTCCCGATTCCGGAGATACCGCAAGTTCTGATGAGGATCAGGATCAGGAAATGGCCGCGCCGGATGAGGGTGATGCCAGCCAGGTTCCCGGGGCTGATACGGAGACCATCCGGGTGCAGACGGATGTCCTCGATCTGCGGATCAACCTGAAAGGCGGCCAGATTACCCAAGCCTGGCTGCCGGAACACAAGCGAACCCTCAAATCCGATGAGCCACTGCAGCTGCTCAGCAATGATTCGGACCTGACCTACATTCTGGAAAGCAGCCTGATCGGACGTGACGGACCGGATGCCAGTGGCGGTGCACCGGTCTACGACGTCCAGAGCAACAACCATCAACTGGACGAAGGCGAGGACGAGCTCGTCGTCAATCTGACCCATGAGACGGACAATGGTGTTGTCATCACCAAACGTTACCGTTTCGAACGGGACCGTTATGAGGTCAAGGTCAGCTACCACATCCGCAACAATTCGGATCAACCCTGGTCGGGCAACTTCTCCGGCAAGATCGTACGCGATGAGAGCCCTGATCCGACCGGCCAACGTATACTAGGCGTCCAGGCTTTTCTCGGAATGGTCTTGAGCACACCAGAGGATCCGTACACGAAGTACGACTTTGGCGATCTGAAAGAATACCCCATCAACCGCACGGTGGAAGGCGGATGGATCGCCTTCCTTCAGCACTATTTCATGACGGCATGGATTCCCCCCCAGGATACGACTCACCGGTACCAGACCCGGGAACGTGGCGATCTCAATGTCATGGGCTTCGTAAGCCCAACGACCACTGTTGAACCCGGCGAAGAAGCCGAGGTTTCCTCCAGTGTCTACGTGGGCCCCAAGATCATTGAACGTCTGCAGGGAATCGCACCCAACCTGGACCGCACGGTGGATTTCGGCTGGCTGTTCTTCATCTCCCAGCCCCTGTTCTACATCCTGGACTGGTTCCACAGCATCGTTGGCAACTGGGGTGTTGCCATCATCCTGCTGACGGTCGTGGTCAAGCTGGCCTTCTACAAACTCTCCGCGACCAGTTACCGGTCGATGGCCAACATGCGCCGGGTTGCGCCGGAACTGCAGCGGATCAAGGAACTGCACGGGGACGACAAGCAGAAGCTGTCCCAGGAAATGATGAATCTCTACAAAAAGGAGAAGATCAATCCCCTGGGCGGCTGTCTGCCCATACTGGTGCAGATGCCCGTGTTCATATCCCTGTACTGGGTTCTGTTCGAAAGTGTGCAGCTGCGCCATGCGCCCTTCATGCTGTGGATCAATGATCTGTCGGTAATGGATCCCTATTTCATCCTGCCGATCCTGATGGGCGGTTCCATGTTCCTGCAGATGCAGCTGAACCCAACACCGCCGGATCCGGTACAGGCCAAGGTGATGAAGATACTGCCGATCATGTTCACCTTCTTCTTCCTCTGGTTCCCGGCGGGGCTGGTGCTCTACTGGCTCAGTAACAACGTGCTGTCGATGGCGCAGCAGTTCTGGATCTATCGCCAGATCGAGAAAGAGCAGGCTAAGCCTGCCAAGAGCTAGGTTCCGTAGCCAATGAATAACGGTGGCGTTCAGGACACCATTGCGGCACTGGCGACACCACCGGGGCGCGGTGGTGTCGGTGTCGTTCGCATATCCGGCCGCCTGGCCCCCTCTCTGGCACTTGCTTTCCTCGGGTATATACCGAGCCCACGCCATGCGCACTACGGACCTTTCCTGGATGATGATGGCAATGTGATTGATGAGGGCATCGCCCTCTATTTCCCGGCGCCCCATTCCTTTACCGGGGAAGATGTCCTTGAGCTTCAGGGCCATGGCGGCCCGGTCATCATGGATCGGTTGCTGCAGGTAGCCACAACCCGGGGCGCCCGCCTGGCGCGTCCTGGTGAATTCTCGGAACGGGCTTTCCTCAATGACAAGCTGGACCTCGCCCAGGCCGAGGCCATTGCAGATCTGATCGAGAGCAGCTCGGAACAGGCGGCACGCTGCGCCGTGCGTTCGCTGCAGGGCGCCTTTTCCAGAGTGGTTGAGCAACTCATTGATGCCCTGACCCGTCTCAGGATCTATGTGGAAGGCGCCATTGATTTTCCGGATGAGGATGTCGATTTCCTGGCCGATGGTCGCGTGGCCGAGGACCTGGCACGTCTGCTGGAACAGCTTGATTATACCCTGGCCGAGGCCCAGCAGGGCTCATTACTGCGCGAAGGTATGCGGGTTGTCATCGCCGGTCGGCCCAATGCGGGTAAATCCAGCCTTCTGAATGCCCTGTCCGGGGAGGAAACGGCCATTGTGACGGCGGTGGAGGGCACCACCCGGGATGTGTTGCGCGAACAGATCCAGATTGACGGTATGCCGGTGCATATTATCGATACCGCCGGTCTGCGGGACAGCAGTGACGAGGTGGAACAGATCGGCATTGAACGGGCCTGGCAGGAAATTGAACAGGCCGACCGGATCCTGTTGCTCGTCGACAGTACCCTCACCGATGAAACGGACGTGGACCGTCTGCAGACGGGACTGGACCGGCGCCTTCCCGAGGGCGTCCCGGTAACCGTGATCCGCAGCAAGGCCGATCTCAGCGGTGAACCACCGGGTTATTCCCAGGAGGGGGATGTACCCATCATTGCTGTCTCCGCCCACACCGGAGATGGCGTCAGCGCGCTGCGTGAGCACCTCAAGGATTGCATGGGTTTCCAGACCGCCTCGGAAGGTGGATTCATGGCGCGGCGGCGCCATATCGATGCCCTCAACCGTGCGCGCGACCTGGTTATCCAGGGTCAGGTACAGCTCAGGGATTATGGCGCGGGTGAACTGCTGGCCGAGGACCTGCGCCAGGCCCAGGACGCCCTGGGAGAAATCACCGGAGCGATGACCGCCGACGATCTTCTGGGCGAGATCTTCAGCTCCTTCTGCATCGGTAAATGATCAGGGGCAGCAATCGCAACACTGCAGTGAGCGCCAAGATCAGGGTGAGCGTGGGCCCGAAGGGCTGGTCTATGACAATGGCCAGGAAAAACGCGCTCAGATAGGCAAGCACGCCAATACCCACACAGAAGAACAGGCCCTGTTTCCAGCCCCGGGCCAACGGGAAGGCGACCCAGGCCGGAACAAAGAAAAGCGCGAAAACCGGCAATGCCCCCATTGCCAGGGTTCCCGGTACGACGGTTGCCACCAGCAGCAGATGAAACCAGGCTTCATGGGTCCAGCTGGCCTTCTGGTTGGCGGAAAAGTGATCCGGGAAGAAACGCTGGGTCAGGAGCCGCCGGTTTAACCACGGCAGTGTGGCCAGAAACAGCCCTGAAACCGTGAGCGTGGTGAACAGATGCATGGGGCCGCTGAAATAGAGCTGGCCCCGCAGCAGACCTTCTCCCACAACAGCGCCCTGGTGGATATTGGCTGCCAGGAAGAGGCCACCGCCCCACCCCAGGATCAGCATCAGAGCAAAATGACTGTTCCCGGTGCGTGCCAGGCCCGTCTTGACCAGGGTGGCGGCACCGGAGACCAGTGCTGCACCGGCAGTGGGCGGTATCCCCAGGGGTAGTGCTGCAATACCGCCGGCGGCCGCGAGATGGGGCAAGCCCAGTGCGGCCATCCATTCATCGCGCAGGCGCAGGAATGCTCCCATCAGGCTGATCAACAGGGTCAGCCCCAGCCCGGTCATGAAAGGGATGCGGAAAAGCTCGGTCATCAGGGCGGTATTCATGCGCTGTCCACGCTCTCCCGAGGTTCCGAAATGGACAGGATGCGGGTGCAGTGTGCCTGCAGGAAGGCGCCGTCGTGACTGATCAGCAGTACACCCCGGTGTGCTGTGGGTGCAAGGAGTTCTGCAACGATCGCGAGCGCCCTGTTGTCCAGGTTGTTCGTCACTTCATCCAGCAGTACCAGATCCGCATCACTGCAGAGGCAGGCACAGGCCTGAAGGAGCTGGAACTGGCCGCCGCTCATGGATGAGATGGGGCAGTTAAGCAGGTCCTGAATGGATTCCGGAATCCGTTCTGCCCGGGGACTGAGCAGGTTCATTAACTCCCGCCCCAGTAACGGGATTTCCGGGGGCTGTTCGGGGCGCTGCCACTGGTGATTCACACGCAGGCCCGGCGTACGCCGGATCTGGCCACTGAAAATCCGTGCCTGCCCGGTAATCGCCTTCAACAGCGTCGACTTGCCCACGCCGTTACCGCCGGCGAGCCCGACGACCTCGCCCGGTTGCACCGCGAGATTCACAGGACCCACCACGGGCCTGGCGTAACCGGCGCAGACGCCGTCCAGTTCGATCATCAATCCTGCTTTCCGTTGATGGCAAGGGCCTCCACCCACTGTTCGATCAGATCGAAGTAGGCGTCGGCATTGTCACCCGGCTGGACCTGGACCGGCAACTGGTGGTGAGGCCAGCCGAGTTCCGATTCCAGGAAACGGGCTGCCCGGGCCGGTTGGAAAACCGTGTACAGGATAACGCCCTCTCGATTGCTGAGGCTGTCGACCAGAGCCGTGAGATGTTTCGCAGTGGGATCAACGCCCGGAAGCGGTTCGAGGTAACCCAGCACCGGCACATCCAGGCGGGCCATCAGGTAGTCCACATCCTTGTGATAGAGCACCACCCCGTCGCGGCCTTCCGCCCTGGATTGCCATTGCGACAGGCGCTCTTCCACGGCGTCCTCAAAGGCATCGGCGCGGCGTTCATAATCGCTGGCATTGTCAGGGTCGAGCTTACCCAGACGCGCCGCCAGGGCCTGGCCAACCTCGGCCATTCGTACCGGATCCATGTAGAAATGCGGGTTGCCTTGCGGATGCACGTCGCCCCTGGATCGGTCCGCGGCCTGGTCCGTCTGGAGAAGCTCTGTGTGCTGCGCCCCGGAGAAATGTCCGGGCTGGCCCCTGCGAATGGTTCCATTGCCGGAGCTGCGGATAGCCACCCGTAACCAGCCCACCTCCAGGTCCGCCCCCACGGAAACCAACAGCTCTGCGTTGCGCAGCCGTGCCATCATGCTCGGGCGTGCTTCCAGGTAGTGGAGGTCCCGGTCCGGTGGTGCGAGTACTGCCACCGACACATGCTCACCACCGATCTCGCTGGCCAGCATCCCCAGGTTGGGCGCGGTGGCCGCAATCTGCAGTGCTGCCTGGGCGGGAATGCTGATCATGGCCAGCAGGGCCAGAATGATGCTGTTTTTCATGGTCACTCCTGTATTCTCCGTTCACCGGTGTCCAATAACTCAGAAACGATGTGCCCCGTGGGCACCCAGGCTCAGGTTGTACTGGAGCATGAACTGCCAAGCGTTCTCCGAGTGGCCGCCTTCGTCCTCGTGACCCTGATCCGGGTCCAGGTAGGCAAGCTGGGCACGGAAGCGGGAGAATTCCGTGGGCAAGTAGCTGACCTGCCCGGTATAGCGGAAGGAGGTCCCGGCTTCCTCGCGTTCAGTGCCGTCAAAGACTTTGTTCGCCATCCCCAGGGCATCCATGCGCAGTCCGGCATCCCAGCGGCTGGCAATGCCGTAGAGCCCCTGGACATAGGCGCCGTCCTGTTTGGGCCTGAGTGTCTGCGGTGCGCGCACGGCGTCAAAATGGTTATTGTGGGGCTCGAATTCCTGGAAAGTCAGGTCGCGGGCCCGGATCAGGTATTCCGCCTGGAGCTTGAAATCACCCCGTCCGCCGGGGCCCTGGGCGTCGTACTTGTAGACCGTGTCCACACCGGCAAACCAGCTGTCCCCCTGGAGGGTTTCCACACTGCCATCGTGCTCATGGCGCTGCTGGAAGGCATCGGTAAAGCCACCGGAGACACCGAGCTGAAGGGCATGGTCATAACCCAGGTTGGGAGCGAAGCTGGCAAAGGCCGTCACCAGCCGGGGACCGGCGGAGCCCTCCAGCCCGGGTTCGCTGTCACCCAGGTGGTTGGCGACACCCTCGTTCTCTCCTTCCAGCACCTCAACGCCCAGTCTGGTGTACTGGGCGGTGGGCGCGACCCAGGACAGCTGCACGCCGGTCTCGTTCAGGCCTTCGTCGCCGAAAAGGAACTCCCGCATCCAGGGTTGGTCGACGAAATCCCAGCTGTGCGGATGCTGGCGATTGATGTAGCCCACGTCACTGAGAAACTTACCCGCCTTGATCTGCAAACCCGCGGGCAGGGCTGTGGTCAGGAGATAGGCTTCCTCCAGCTCTATACCGTCTTCACCGATGGCGGCGGTAACGCTGGCATCCAGGTAGGGGTCAATGGCGCCGGAAATGGCCAGTTCGGTCTCGCGGAGCTGGAAACCCTCCTCGACCCCGTGGCCGTGTTCATCGTGGCCATGGTCTCCATTTTCTTCTTCGTGGCCCTCGCCAAAACCGGCTGGGGCTTCTGATTCGCGGCTGAAATTGCCGTAGATCCCATCCAGGATGACGGAAATGGCCGGGTTGAATTCGTTGCCGCCCATGACGAAAGGGCTGGCCTCGGCCTCGGAGCCAGTATTGGACTGCTGAGCCCAGGCCGGAGAATACAGGATAGATGTGGCCAGTAATGGCACGAGATGGAAACGGGTTTTCATGGATCTCTCCCTGGTGTGATGGGACTTCTCTGGTCGGGGTATGCCAAGGGAAAGAAATGTTATACTGTATCTTAAAAGACCGCAAGTACGATTACTCTGGATCGTTGATAGAGGCGGATTAAGGGATAGGGGTCCGGCCAATAGGACCCCGGTACACTCAGTAGTCGAACGAGAAGTGGTCGTTATCCAGTTTCATCAGGGTGTCGCTCGGGCTGAGCATGCTCTCGGCATGGCCCTGGGCCCGCGGCAGCATCCGTTCGAAGTAGAATTCCGCCGTGGCCAGCTTGGCCCGATAGAATTCCGCGCTCTGATCGCCCCCTTCACGCAGCCCTTTCTGCGCTGCCACGGCCATACGGGCCCACATGAATGCCATGTAAACGTAACCGCTGTACATCAGGAAATCGTTGGCGGCGGAAGACACCACATCCCGGTCTTTGCGTGCCATAACCATCAGCCTCAGGGTCAGCCAGTTCCACTGGGCTGCCAGCCTCAGGAGCCGCCAGCAGTAGGGCCGCACCGCCTTGTCGCTGAGATGCTTGCGGGCAAAGTTGCTCATGCGCAGGGTAAAGTCGCGCACCGCGCCGCCCTGGGTCATCAACAGCGTCTTGCGGCCCAGCAGGTCCAGCGCCTGTATGCCAGTGGTGCCTTCATAGAGCGTGGCGATCCGGGTGTCGCGCACGATCTGCTCCATGCCATGTTCCTTGATGTAGCCGTGGCCGCCGAAGACCTGCATGCCGAGGTTGGTGGCCTCGCACCCCATTTCTGTGAGGAAGCCCTTGAGAATAGGCGTCAGGAAGCCGAGCTTGTCATCGTATTGCTCGATTTTCTTTTCGTCTTCCTCCAGGTAGCCACAGACCATGTGGTCCGCGTACTGGGCAGCATCATAGAGCATGGCACGGCCACCCTCGGCAACGGCCTTCTGGATTAGCAGCATGCGCCGAACGTCGGCGTGGTAGATCAGGCTGTCCGCCACCTGGTCCGGTTCCTTCTTGCCGGAGAGTGCGCGCATGGAGCGGCGCTCCTTCGCGTAGGCCAGGGCGTTCTGGTAAGAGAGTTCGGCCGGGCCCACGCCCTGGATGGCGGTGCCGATACGGGCGGTGTTCATGAAGGTGAACATGCACTCAAGGCCCTTGTTCTCCTCCCCCACCATGTAGCCTTTGGCATCATCGAAGTTCATGGTGCAGGTGGCCGACGCCTTGATCCCCATCTTCTCCTCGAGGGCCCCCACGGACACGCCGTTGGCCTCGCCGGCGTTACCCTGATCGTCGGGCAGGTACTTGGGTACGATGAACAGTGAGATGCCCTTGGTGCCCTTGGGCGCTCCCGGTGTGCGTGCAAGCACGATGTGGACGATGTTCTCCGCCAGGTCATGGTCGCCGGAGGAGATGAAGATCTTGGTGCCGGTCAGCCGGTAGGAGCCGTCGTCCTGGCGTACGGCCTTGGTGCGGACCTGGCCGAGATCGGTCCCGCACTGGGGCTCGGTCAGGCACATGGTGCCGGTCCAGCGGCCCTCGGTCATGGGCGTCAGGTAGGTCTGGCGCTGATCCTCATCCCCATGCAGCTGAAGGGTGTTCATTGCTCCCATGGACAGCCCCGGGTACATGCTGAAGGGCCAGTTGGCGGTGCCCATCATTTCCTGTTTCATCAGGCCCAGGGAAGCCGGAAGGCCCTGGCCGCCGTATTCCTCGAGGCTGGACAGACCCTGCCAGCCGCCCGCGACATACTCGTCGTAGGCTTCCTTAAAGCCAGACGGAGTCTTCACTTCGCCGTCCACCAGCTTGCAGCTTTCCTGATCGCCGCTCTGGTAGAGCGGAAACAGGGTGTTCTCACAGAATCTGGCACATTCGCCCAGAATGGCGTCCACCATGTCCGGGGTTGCTTCCCCGCCATTGCTCAGGGATTGGTAGTGGCTGGGATAGTCGAATACGTCGTTGAGCAGAAACTTCACGTCAGTCAGGGGCGCTTTATAGCTTGCCATGACAATTCCTCCGGGTGATTGCTGATGGCACCAGTGTTACCAAAAAAGCATGTTGGACCATTGACGGGGTGTACAGTTGTTTATGTCGCTGCGGCCACCCATTGATCCCGGGCACACTGGATCGCGTATTCATGGAGACACGGATTGGAATAAGGAAAACCCCCATGCCCGCTTTCTTGAGTCTTTGTTGCCTTACGGATGAGCAGAAAAGGGTTCGTACCGGTCGTTCCAGAACACGCTGTGAATACATCCCTGTACGCTCGCCTCCGCCATCCATGGCTCCGGACGGTTCTGGAACGACCGGTACGAACCCTTTTCTGCTCATCCGTAACCTGGTTTTACTGCTTCTGCTGCCGCTGTTATCCGCCTGCTCGGGGCCCCAATTAAGCGACTACCGGGGTGAAGAGCCGGAACTGGTGCCCAGGGAGTTCTTCCAGGGAGAGATGGTTGCCCGCGGGGTGATCAAGAACCGCTCGGGGGCCGTGATCCGCAGTTTTGACGCGACCATTGATGCCAGCTGGGATGAAAATGGTGTTGGCACACTGGATGAGGTGTTCAAGTACAACGACGGGGAAACGGATACCCGGGTCTGGACCCTGGAGCCTCGTGATGGCGGTTACCATGCGACTGCCGGAGACGTGACAGAGCCCGGTTTCATGGAGTTCGCCGGCAACGCCATCCACATGAACTACGTATTGGAAGTCACTTTTGGCGGCAGTACTTACAATGTCCGCATGGATGACTGGATGTACCGGGTCACCGAGGATACGGTCATCAATGAAACGGAAATGACGTACTGGGGGTTGCACGTGGGTGAGGTCGTGCTGGTGATCCAGAGGCGGTAAGCGGTTTCAGCCGGATCAGGTTGTGGATAAGTATGTCAATAAGTTTTGGAGACATCGGTATAAAATTTTATATTGTAAATAAAAACAATAGGTTAAATCCATTATGGTCAGTATTTGAGCGATGCGGAGTTGTGGAAAGTTTTTCACGGCTGTTTGAGCAACTACCCGTAAGCCCATGTAATTTCCCTTCAAACGTCCGTTTGATCAAAAACTGGCCATACGCCCTGCACACAATTCCACCAAACCGTTATACTGTGCGATTCATTCAGAAGCGCCCGAATACCGAGGTTCAGTGTGGATTACCCGAACAGCTACGATGTCATCGTCATTGGTGGCGGCCATGCCGGCACTGAGGCCGCACTGGCGGCGGCACGCATGGGGTCGAAGACGCTCCTGCTGACGCACAACATCGAGACCCTGGGCCAGATGTCCTGCAACCCGGCCATTGGCGGTATCGGCAAGAGCCACCTGGTGAAAGAGATCGATGCGCTTGGCGGGGCCATGGGCCATGCCACCGACCGTGCCGGTATCCAGTTCCGGACGCTCAACGCCCGTAAAGGGCCGGCGGTTCGGGCCACCCGTGCCCAGGCGGATCGTGTGCTGTACAAGGCCGCCATCCGGGAAATGCTGGAGAACCATCCGAACCTCACCCTGTTCCAGCAGGGCGCCGAGGATCTTATTGTCGAGGGGGAGGAATGCCGGGGCGTGGTCACCCAGACTGGTATCCGCTTCCATTCGAAAACCGTGATCCTGACCACGGGTACCTTCCTCGGCGGCGTCATCCACCTGGGCATGCAGAACCAGTCCGGCGGCCGCGCGGGCGATCCATCCACCATCGGCCTGGCGGAGCGCCTGCGCGAACTGCCGTTCAACGTGGGTCGTCTCAAGACGGGCACACCGCCACGCATTGACGGCAAGACGGTGGATTTCTCGGTGATGGAGGAACAATGGGGCGATGACCCCAGGCCGGTCATGTCCTTCATGGGCTCTCCATCGGAACACCCGGAACAGCGCTGCTGCTTTATCACCCGGACCACGGAACAGACCCACGACATCATACGCGGCGGTCTTGACCGTTCACCCATGTTTGCCGGCGACATCGAAGGCATTGGGCCGCGTTACTGCCCTTCCATCGAAGACAAGGTGCACCGTTTCGCGGACAAGGACTCGCACCAGATCTTCGTGGAGCCCGAGGGGCTGAACACCCACGAGCTTTATCCGAACGGTATCAGCACCAGCCTGCCCTTCGATGTGCAGATTGAGGCGGTTCGCACCATTCCCGGTTTCGAAAACGCCCACATCACGCGGCCGGGCTACGCCATCGAGTACGATTTCCTGGACCCCCAGGACCTGCGCCACACCCTGGAAACCAAGTTCATCGGCAACCTCTGGTTTGCGGGGCAGATCAACGGCACCACCGGCTACGAGGAAGCCGGGGCCCAGGGGCTTCTGGCCGGTATCAACGCCGCCCTGCGCGCCCAGGAGCGCGACGGCTGGTACCCGCGCCGGGACGAGGCCTATATGGGCGTGCTGGTGGACGACCTCATCACCATGGGCACTAAAGAGCCCTATCGCATGTTCACCAGCCGCGCGGAATACCGGCTGATCCTGCGCGAAGACAACGCCGACCTGCGCCTGACCGAGACCGGCCGCAACCTGGGGCTGGTGGATGATGATCGCTGGCGGCATTTCAATGAAAAGCGCGATGCCATCGAGGCGGAGCGCCAGCGTCTGGACACCACCAAGGTCAGCCCGTCCTCGAAACAGGCGGGCATCGCCAACCAGTATCTGCGCAGCCCCATGAAAGATGGCATGTCGTTGTCTGACCTGCTGCGCCGGCCCGAGATGCAGTACGAGCACCTGGTGGAGATCAGCGGTGAACGGGCCGATGACGAGACGGTATCGGACCAGGTAGCGATCCAGATCAAGTACGAGGGCTATATATCCCGTCAGCAGGCGGATATCGAACGCCTTCGCCAGAACGAGAATCGGCCGCTGCCGGTGGACCTGGATTACGATTCGGTTGGGGGGCTGTCCAACGAGATCACCGAGAAGCTCAAGGCGGTACGGCCCGAGACCATCGCCCAGGCCTCGCGCATTCAGGGCGTGACCCCGGCGGCCGTGTCGCAGTTGCTCATCCACTTGAAAAAGCGGGATATGAGCCGGCAGGAAAGCGCCTGAATGGACTCAGAGCGACAGGAACTGGCAAGCGGTGCCGACCGCCTGGGCGTGGCCCTGGATGAGCCCACCACTGACCGGATGCTGACCCTGCTGGACCTGCTCGAGAAGTGGAACCGGGCCTATAACCTCACGGCGGTGCGCGAGCGCGCCGCCATGTGCTCGCGCCACCTGCTCGACAGCCTCAGCCTGGTGCCTATGGTTCACGCAGATCATATTCTGGATCTTGGTGCTGGCGGTGGCTTTCCGGGACTGGTCCTGGCATTGCACTCACCGCACCGAGAGGTGACACTGATCGACAGCAATTCCAAGAAGACCCGATTCCTGACCCAGTGCAAACTGGAGCTGGGACTGGACAATGTCACGGTGGTGCATTCGCGGGTGGACGATTACAGTGTTCGGGAACCCTTTGAACAGATCACCAGCCGGGCCTTTGCATCACTGGCGGAAATGGTCCCCATGGCGGCGCATCTGCTGGCGCAGGACGGGGAATACCTGGCCATGAAGGGGCCCGAAGCCATGGAGGAGGCCAGTCTGATACCATCCGGCTGGACGCTGGCCGAAAACCGGCGGGTCGAAATACCGGGCGTGTCGGCCGAGCGCCGCCTGCTCCGCATCCGGCGGCATCATCCAGGGGATTCCGCGACCGAGACAGGAGATTGAACATGGCGCGTATCGTGGCGGTAACCAACCAAAAGGGCGGCGTGGGCAAGACCACGACCTGCGTGAACCTCGCGGCATCACTGGCGGCCACCAAGCGGCGGGTCCTGCTCGTCGACATGGACCCCCAGGGCAACGCCACCATGGGCAGCGGACTGGATAAGAACCAGCTCCAGGTGAGTGGCTTCGACGTCCTCACCCGCCGCCACGACGCCGCTGACGTCTGCACCGAGGCCCCCGAGTCCGGCTTCGACGTCCTGCCCGCCAACGGCGACCTCACCGCCGCCGAAGTGGAACTGATGAACGAAATCGGCCGCGAACACCGCCTGCGCCTCGCGCTCAAACCCCTGCGCGAGATCTACGACTACGTGCTCATCGACTGCCCCCCGGCGCTCAACCTGCTCACCGTCAACGCCCTGGCCGCCGCCGACAGCGTACTCATCCCCATGCAGTGCGAGTACTATGCCCTCGAGGGCCTGGCGGCACTGATGAACACCATCGAACAGATCCAGGAAACCGTGAACCCCGGGCTGGAAATCGAGGGTATACTGCGTACCATGTACGACCCACGGAACAGCCTGACCCTCGACGTTTCCCGGCAGCTGAGCGACTACTTCGGCGACAAGGTCTACTCCGCCGTCATCCCGCGCAACGTCCGGCTGGCGGAAGCGCCAAGCTACGGCATGCCAGCCCTGCGCTACGACCGCGCCTCCAAGGGGGCGATCTCCTACCTGGCACTGGCGGGGGAAATGGTGCGGCGTAACGGGAGCCAGAAGCCGGCGGGGGCAGTTGCTGTCTGATAATTGGCAGATTGGCAGGATGTTGAAGAAGCGCGCGTGGATCCCTCTTCAGGGATGCTCTGGAGCCATGGATGGCGGAAGGCAGCGTACAGGGAAGTATTCACAGCGTATCCCTGAAGAGAGATCCACGCGCGCTTCCGGCACCATGCCTGAGCTGGTTTTCCACATACCAAAAGGGTGAACAACAACCATCATGGCATCGCGCAAACGCGGACTCGGCCAGAGAGGGCTCAATGCCCTGCTCGAAGGCTCCAGGACCAACCTCGAAGACGCCCCCAATCCCGCCCTGGACGCCGAACTGCGGGAACTGCCCCTCGATCTCATCCATCGCGGCCGCTACCAGCCGCGCCGGGACATGGACGAGGACGCCCTTCAGGAGCTGTCCGACTCCATCAAACAGCAGGGCGTCATGCAGCCCGTGGTGGTTCGCCCCCTGGATAACGGTGAATACGAACTGGTTGCCGGCGAACGCCGCTGGCGCGCCACCCAGATGGCCGGCCTTGATCGCATCCCGGCCCTGATCCGCCAGGTCCCCGATGAAGCCGCCATCGCCCTGGGGCTGGTTGAGAACATCCAGCGCGAGAACCTTAACCCCATTGAGGAAGCCGGTGCCTTTTACCGCCTTCAGGAAGAATTCGGGCTGACCCAGCAGCAGGTGGCCGACGCCGTGGGCAAGTCACGTACCACCATCACCAACCTGCTCCGGCTCATGGGCCTGACAGAGGAAGTCCGTGTAATGCTCGAACATGGCGATCTGGAAATGGGCCATGGCCGGGCGCTTCTGGGCCTGCCCGTAGAGCAGCAAGCCCCGGTTGCGCGCCAGGTGGTGAGCAAGTCACTGTCGGTACGCCAGACGGAAGCCCTGGTTCGCAAGGCGCTCGAAGCTGACAATGCCGGTCAGAAGGCGCAGGAGGTCAAACGCGAGGACCCGGATATCCGCCATCTGCAGGATCGCCTGGCAGACTGCCTGGGCGCCCGGGTCGCCATCAATCATGGCAAGCGCGGCAAGGGCAAGGTAGTGATTGAGTACAGCAGTCTGGATGAGCTTGACGGAATTCTCGACCATATCAAGTGAGGCCGCGGGCAGGATTCATTCGGATTTTCATCCAATTTTATTGATCCTGAACGGCCAAAGCTCTATAATCTGCCCCGCTTTACCAACGGCCGACAAGGGTTAGCATCGTTTGAACATGCGGCGGCCGCCGGTAGGCCGGCTCCTACTTCTGCAGCTTGCACTACTGCTGCTTGTCAGCGGTGGCTGCCTGATCGAGTCGCCGGTTAGTGCCCGTTCGGCATTGTTTGGGGGGTTGTCTTATTACATCCCGAACAGCCTTTTTGCGTTGCGCTATTTCCGACATCGCGGCGCGCGCCAGGCCGGGGCCGTGTTCGCCGCCATGATGGCCGGCGAAATGTTCAAGCTGACAGCAACGGCCGTACTGTTTGCAGCCACATTGCTGCTGATCCGGCCAATCAACGGTCCAGCCCTTTTTCTGGGGTTTGGCACCATGATTCTGAGCCACATGCTGACGCCACTCGTGTTCAGTAGAGTCGCACACCGATAACAGGGTGAGAGTAGAACATGGCAGGTGAATCTCCCAAGGAATATATACAGCACCATCTGACAAACCTGACATACGGCAAATTGCCAGCCGGTTATGAGCGTGCGGATGGTGGTGTCGTTGAAGAAGCAACCTGGACATTGGCCCAGTCGGGTGCGGAAGCACGGGACATGGGCTTTATGGCGTTTCACGTGGATACGCTTTTCATGTCCGCGCTGATGGGGCTGATCTTCATCTGCCTTTTCCGTTTTGTGGCCAAGCGCGCCACCAGTGACCAGCCCGGCCGGCTCCAGAACATGGTGGAGATGGTGGTTGAGTTCACCCAGAACCTGGTGAGCGGCACTTTCCACGGCAGGAACCCGCTCATAGGCCCAATAGCGCTGACCGTTGGTGTCTGGGTTTTCCTTCAGAACTCACTGAAGCTGATCCCGGTTGATTACATCCCGTACCTGACACAGGCGGTCGGAATTGAGTACACTAATATCGTTCCGACCACCGACCCGAATGCCCCCTTTGGCATGGCGATCGGCGTTTTCCTGCTGGTGCTTTTCTACAGTGTCAAGGTTAAGGGTGCTGGCGGTTTCGCCAAGGAACTGTCGTTCTCGCCGTTCAACCACTGGTCCATGACCTGGTTCAATCTGGTTCTGGAGACCGTGGCGCTGGTGGCCAAGCCCTTCTCGCTCGCATTACGGCTTTTCGGCAATATGTATGCTGGCGAAGTTATTTTCATCCTGATCGCGTTGCTGCCCTTCTGGATCCAGTGGACGCTTCAGGTGCCATGGCTGATCTTCCACATACTGGTAATCACGCTCCAGGCATTCATCTTTATGGTACTCACGATCGTGTATCTGAGTATGGCCCATGAAGAGCATTAACCATCAATTTTTGATGACCCTTAACCCTTAAACCGTTGTTCAATCAGGAGTCGTTATGGAACTCGTAATCATCGCCGCCGCAATCATGATCGCCTCTGGTGCTCTGGGTACAGCCGTCGGCTTCGCCCTGCTGGGTGGTAAGCTGCTGGAAACCACAGCACGCCAGCCGGAAATGGCCGCTGAACTGCAGACCAAAACCTTCATCATGGCGGGTCTGCTCGACGCAGTATCCATGATCGGTGTGGGTATTGGCTTGTACCTGATCTTTGTTGTTGCGTAACACCGGATGTGGATTGGGGTGGCCTTTGAGGGTTGCCCCGGCGTCCCGAATGCAACGAATCGAAAAGAGGTAGAACGCCGTGAATATTAACCTCACGATGCTCGGGCAGACCATCGGCTTTTTCATCTTTATCTGGTTCTGCGTTAAGTATGTCTGGCCACCGCTGGTCAACGCTATGCAGGAGCGGCAAAAGAAGATTGCTGACGGCCTTGCAGCGTCGGACCGTGCCAACCAGGATCTGGAACTGGCGCAGCAGCGGGCCACCCAGGAACTGCGCGAAGCCCGTGATGAGGCAGCCACGATTGTGGAAAAAGCCAATAAGCGGGCCACTCAGATGGTGGAAGACGCCAAGCAGGAAGCCCGTGAACAGGGTGAACGCCAGCTGGCCCAGGCCCGGGAAGAAATCGAGCAGGAGCGGCAGCAGGCCCGTGACGCATTGCGTGCGGAAGTTGCCAGTCTTGCCATTGCCGGTGCCGAGAAGATCCTGGAATCTTCCGTCGACGCCAAGGCACACAGCGAGATGCTCGACAAGCTCTCGGCGGAACTGTAAACGAGGTCTAACATGGCAGAGTCAACGTCACTGGCCCGGCCCTATGCACGCGCCGCTTTTGAATCCGCGCGTGACAGCAACCAGCTGGACGCCTGGAGCGAATCGCTGAACCTGCTCTCGGTTGTCACCGAGGATGCCGATATGGCCGCCGCGCTGAAACATCCGGGGCTGAGCGCACAACAGAAGATTGACCTGATCACCGAGGTGTGTGGCGGCAAGCTCCCCGAGGCGGTTCAGAATTTTGTCCGCATCATGGCCGAGAATCGCCGTCTGGCGCTTTTGCCGGCCATCGACGAGCTGTTTGCCGGGTATCGTCATGAGCACGAGCGTGTCGTGGATGTCACGGTAACCACCGCCTATGAATTGACTGATGACGAGAAAGACAAGCTGAGCCAGGCGTTGACGCGCAAACTGGAACGTAAGGTCCTTCTCGATGTTCAGTCCGATCGTTCCATCATCGGGGGCGTGGTTATTAAAGCCGGGGATACCGTAATAGACGCATCCCTGCGTGGTCGACTCGGCAAGCTGGCAACAGCCATAGGCGCCTGAACACAGGCCGGCGGCAGGACAACCGAATTCCGACACGCTGTCATTTGCAGAATTTTTTGAGGACACAGGCATGCAGCAACTGAATCCATCCGAAATCAGCGAGATTATCAAGGAGCGCATCTCAAAGCTTGATGTCTCCTCCGAAGCTCGCAACGAAGGAACAATCGTCAGCGTATCCGACGGCATTGTTCGCATCCACGGTCTGGCCGACGTCATGTACGGCGAGATGGTTGAGTTCCAGAATGGCAATTTTGGCATGGCCCTGAACCTCGAGCGCGATTCGGTCGGTGCCGTGGTCCTGGGTGAGGACGAAGGTCTGGCCGAAGGTCAGACAGTCCGTTGCACAGGGCGCATTCTGGAGACGCCGGTGGGCCCCGAGCTGCTCGGCCGGGTTGTAGACGGCCTCGGCAACGCCATCGACGCCAAGGGTGATCCCGAGACCAAGGAGACTGCTCCTGTCGAGAAGGTTGCTCCCGGCGTTATTGCGCGTAAGGAAGTGGACGAGCCGGTACAGACCGGTCTCAAGGCGATTGATACCATGGTCCCCGTTGGTCGCGGCCAGCGTGAGCTGATCATCGGTGACCGTCAGATCGGTAAGACGGCTGTCGCGGTTGATACCATCATCAACCAGAAGGACAGCGGCATTAAGTGTATCTACGTGGCGATCGGGCAGAAGCAGTCCACCATCGCGAACGTAGTGCGCAAGCTGGAAGAGCACGGGGCCATGGACAACACCATCGTGGTAGCCGCTGGTGCTGCCGACCCGGCTTCCATGCAGTTTCTGGCGCCCTACTCCGGCACCAGCATGGGCGAATACTTCCGTGATCGCGGCGAAGACGCCCTGATTATCTATGACGACCTCACAAAGCAGGCCTGGGCCTACCGGCAGATCTCTCTGCTGCTGCGTCGTCCGCCGGGCCGTGAAGCCTACCCGGGTGATGTCTTCTATCTTCACTCCCGTCTGCTCGAGCGTGCCTCAAAGGTCAACGAGGAGTACGTGGAACGCGCCACTAATGGCGAGGTTACCGGGAAGACAGGCTCACTGACGGCACTGCCGATCATCGAGACTCAGGCAGGCGACGTTTCGGCGTTCGTACCGACCAACGTTATCTCCATCACTGACGGTCAGATCTTCCTGGAAACCGACCTGTTCAACTCCGGTATCCGACCGGCGATGAACGCTGGTATTTCGGTTTCGCGTGTGGGTGGTTCGGCTCAGACCAAGATCATGAAGAAGCTTGGTGGCGGTATCCGTCTGGCACTGGCCCAGTACCGCGAGCTTCAAGCCTTTGCCCAGTTCGCCTCGGATCTTGACGCTGAGACCCGCAAGCAGCTGGAACATGGCGCACGGGTGACCGAGCTTATGAAGCAGGACCAGTACAACCCGATGTCCGTTGGTGAAATGGCAACCGTTCTTTATGCGGCCAACGAGGGTTACCTCGAGGACGTTGATGCCAAGAAGATCGTGCCGTTTGAGAAGGCACTGCTGGACTATATGCGTACCGAGCAGTCAGAGCTCCTGGCCAAGATCGACGAAACCGGCGAGCTCAAAGAGGATATCGAGTCCGGTCTCAAGTCCGCGCTGAGCCAGTTCAAGTCAACCCAGAGCTGGTGACGTCCGGGCCTTTTGGCCCGGAGGACCCTGACTGAGCGATTAACAGGAAAAGGCACTGAATCATGGCCAACGGAAAAGAAATACGTACTCAGATCTCCAGCATCCAGAATACGCAGAAGATTACCAATGCCATGGAAATGGTGGCGGCGAGCAAGATGCGTAAGGCTCAGGAGCGCATGGAGCTGACCCGCCCCTATGCCCGGAAGATCCGGGATGTGATTGGTTATCTGGCCGAGGCGGACTCGGACTACCGCCATCCTTTCATGGAGGCGCGTCCTGCCAATCGGGTGGGCTACGTCGTTGTGTCCACGGACCGTGGTCTCTGTGGTGGTCTGAACAATTATCTGTTCAAGCAGATGATCAAGGACAGCCGCGCCTGGCATGAAAAGGGCGTTCCTTCGGATTTCTGCACCATTGGTCAGAAAGCCAGTGTCTTCCTGAACAGTGTTGGCGGCAACAAGGTTGCGTCGGTAAGCCAGATCGGCGACCGGCCTTCTGCTGAGGAGCTGATCGGGACTGTCAAGGTGATGCTCGATGCCTATCGGGATGGCACTATCGACCGTCTCTATCTGGTGTTCAACCGCTTTGTGAACACCATGACGCAGGAGCCGCAGATTGAGCAGCTCCTGCCGCTTCAGGCGGAAGCGGAGCCCGAAGGGAAGTACCGTTGGGACTACATCTACGAACCGGATCCGAGAACGCTGCTGGACGGGCTGCTGGTTCGTTACGTGGAATCGCAGGTGTATCAGGGTGTAGTCGAGAACATTGCCTGCGAACAGGCCGCGCGCATGGTCGCCATGAAGAGCGCTACAGACAACGCGGGCGATATCATCGACGATCTCAAGACCGAGTACAACAAGGCTCGTCAGGCCAATATCACCCAGGAAATTTCCGAAATCGTCAGTGGTGCAGCGGCCGTTTAAGGCGATACCGAATACTGAGATAGTGAGGAAGCAAGCATGAGTAGTGGACGTATCGTTCAGATCATCGGGGCGGTTATCGACGTGGAGTTTCCGCGTGATTCCGTGCCCAACATCTATGATGCCGTGCGGCTGGATGACGTGGACACCATCCTGGAAGTCCAGCAGCAGCTTGGTGACGGCGTGGTGCGTACCATCGCGATGGGTACCACCGAGGGCCTGAAGCGTGGAATGAGCGTGACCGGTACCGGCGAAGGCATCAAGGTGCCGGTTGGCGAGGAAACACTCGGCCGCATCATGAACGTACTGGGTGAGCCCACGGACGAAGTGGGTGATATCGGCGAGAAAGAGCGCTGGACCATCCACCGTAAGGCACCGGGATACGCCGACCAGGCAGCTTCAGAAGAGTTGCTGGAAACCGGCATCAAGGTTATTGACTTGATTTGCCCCTTCGCAAAGGGTGGCAAGATCGGCCTCTTCGGCGGCGCCGGTGTAGGCAAGACCGTTAACATGATGGAGCTGATCAACAACATCGCCAAGGAACACGCGGGTCTGTCCGTGTTCGCCGGTGTTGGTGAGCGGACCCGTGAGGGTAACGACTTCTATTACGAGATGAAGGGCTCCAACGTCCTGGACAAGGTTTCCATGGTGTACGGTCAGATGAACGAGCCGCCGGGGAACCGCCTGCGGGTGGCGCTGACCGGCATGACCATCGCGGAGAAATTCCGTGAAGAAGGCCGCGACGTGCTGCTGTTCATCGACAACATCTACCGTTACACGCTGGCGGGTCAGGAAGTCTCCGCACTGCTGGGCCGGATGCCCTCCGCGGTGGGCTACCAGCCGACACTGGCGGAAGAGATGGGTAAGCTCCAGGAGCGCATCACCTCCACCAAGACTGGCTCAATCACCTCTGTCCAGGCGGTTTATGTACCGGCCGACGACCTGACGGACCCCTCACCGGCAACCACCTTCGCGCACCTTGACGCGACCGTGGTACTGGCACGTGAGATCGCCGCCAAGGGCATCTACCCGGCGATCGACCCGCTGGACTCCACCAGTCGTCAGCTGGATCCGCTGGTTCTGGGCCAGGAGCACTACGACGTGGCCCGTGGCGTTCAGGGTGTTCTGCAGCGCTACAAGGAGCTGAAGGACATCATCGCGATCCTGGGTATGGATGAGCTGTCTGAAGAAGATAAGCTGACCGTAGACCGGGCGCGTAAGATCGAACGCTTTCTGTCCCAGCCCTTCTTCGTGGCGGAAGTATTCACCGGTTCACCGGGTAAATACGTATCCCTGAAGGAAACCATTCGCGGCTTCAAGGGTATCCTTGATGGCGAATACGATTCCCTGCCGGAGCAGGCCTTCTACATGGTTGGCACCATCGAGGAAGCGGTCGAAAAGGCGAAGGGAATGGAGAAAGCAGCGTAACCATTCCTTCCCGACAGAGAGAGGCGTAACCAATGGCGAACACAGTACAGTGTGACATTGTGAGCGCGCAGGAAAACATCTTCAGCGGCAAGGTGGAGATGCTGACCGCGACAGCTTCCAATGGGGAACTCGGTGTCATGGCGGGCCACGCCCCCATGCTCACCGGGCTTGCGCCGGGGCCGGTGAATATCAGGACGGAAGACGGAAAAGAGGAAGTCTACTTCGTCTCCGGCGGCTACCTGGAAGTGCAGCCCCATCACATTTCGATCCTTGCCGATACCGCGCAGCGCGCCCATGATATGGACGAGGCGGCGGCGAAGCAGGCCCGGGACGAAGCCGAGCGCGAAATGGCCAACCGCAGCAGCGAAGTGGACTACTCGCGGGCAGCCGCGCGACTGGCGGAAGCAGCGGCTCAGCTGCGCACCCTGGAAAAGCTCCGCAGGAAGAAGCGTTAATTCCTGGGTCCGTCCCAATTCCTGCAGGTTGTTTATTGAAACCGCATTGCCGATGATGCCTGTTAGAGGGCATTATCCAATGCGGTTTTCTGCTTTAAGGAGAAAGGCAGCATGACAGCGCCGCTGCATATTGTGATCCTGGCCGCCGGTCAGGGATCACGCATGAAATCCGACCTGCCCAAGGTCCTTCACCCCCTGGCCGGTCGCCCTCTGCTTCACCATGTTATTGACGCCGCCAGAGCTCTATCCCCGGACGGGCTACAGGTGGTGATCGGTCATCGTGCCGATCGGGTGTGTGAAGCCACGCCGGGGACCGATATCGACTGGGTGGTCCAGCACGAGCAGCTTGGCACCGGTCACGCTGTCGCCCAGGCCCTTCCGGGCATACCGGCAGCGGCACGGGTCCTGGTCCTCTATGGGGATGTCCCCCTGACCGCATCCTCGACCCTGCAGCGCCTGAGTAACGTAATCGATGACGGAACTCTGGGGCTGCTTACCGTAACAATGGATAATCCGTCGGGTTACGGACGCATACTGAGAAATGAGGAAGGATCGGTTCGCGCTATTGTCGAGGAAAAGGATGCCTCCGAACCCGAGAAAGCGATCCGTGAGGTCAATACCGGCATTCTTGGTGCTCCGGCCGAAAGACTCAAGAAGTGGCTGCCGGCTCTTTCAGCCAACAATGCCCAGGGCGAATACTACCTTACTGACATCATCGGCCTGGCCGACCAGGAGGGACTATCCGTAGAAGTGGCGCAGCCCGTAAACGCGGAGGAAGTTCAGGGGGTCAACAATCGCCAGCAGCTCGCCTTTCTTGAGCGCTGGTTCCAGCGCAGTATCGCCGATGAGTTGATGGCCAGTGGTGTCACTCTCGCCGATCCGGAGCGCATCGACGTGCGTGGTGAGCTGGAAACCGGCCAGGACATCCACCTGGACGTAAATGTGGTGATCGAGGGTCATGTCACCCTGGCCAATGGCGTTTCCGTGGGTCCCAATGTCGTTCTCCGGGACTGCCGCATTGCCCGGGACGTGCGGATCGAGGCCAATTCCATTGTGGAGCAGGCCCGGGTGGATGAGGGTGCAACCATTGGACCCTTTGCCCGACTGCGACCCGGCACCCTGGTCTCGGAAGGCGCCCGCATTGGCAACTTCGTCGAAACCAAGAAAGCCTCCATCGGACCCGGTTCCAAAGTGAACCACCTGAGTTATATTGGAGATACAACCTTGGAAGGCGGCGTCAATGTGGGAGCCGGTACCATTACCTGCAATTACGATGGCGTTAACAAGCACCACACCATGGTGCATGAGGGGACCTTTATCGGTTCCAATACGTCACTGGTTGCTCCGGTTACTCTGGGAATCAACAGCATCGTGGGTGCCGGGTCCACCATAACCCGCGATGTGGGTGACGGCGAGCTTGCCGTCGCGCGCGGAAAACAACGAAATATTCCCGATTGGCGATCGGTGCCGGACAGCAACGGGAATCAGGGAGACGAATAACCATGTGTGGAATTGTCGGAGCGGTTGCCCAGCGTGATGTCCAGGGTATCCTGCTCGAAGGACTGAAGCGGCTGGAGTATCGCGGCTATGACTCCGCGGGCCTCGCCGTCCTGGATGATCGGGGTGTCATACAGCGCCAGCGTGAAGTGGGCAAGGTCGCGGCCCTGGAAGAGGCGATCACGGATAACCCGCCAAAAGGCCACATGGGGATTGCCCATACGCGCTGGGCGACCCACGGCAAACCCTCCGCCGAGAACGCCCATCCCCATATGTCCGGGGATCGGCTCGCGGTGGTGCACAATGGCATCATCGAGAACTTCGAGACCCTGAGGTCCGAGCTTCAGGGCGAGGGGTTTGAATTTGACTCGGAGACCGATACGGAAGTGGTCGCGCACCTCATCGAGCGGGAATACCGCAGGGCGGCCAACCTCACCGAGGCCTTCCACCGTGCGGTGGCCCTGGTGCATGGCGCCTATGCCCTGGCTGTAATGCACGCGGATGAACCCGAATCCCTGCTGGTTGCCCGTCAGGGCAGCCCCCTGGTCATTGGTGTCGGCATTGGCGAGCACTTCGTTGCTTCGGACCAGCTTGCCCTGCTTCCGGTCACGGATCGCTTTATCTACCTGGCCGAGGGGGATACGGCCCTGGTTCGCAGCGGTTCGTTGCGGATCACCGACCGGGATGGCCAGGTTGTTGAGCGTCCCGTCAATCGCTTTGAGCACAGTGCAGACGCGGCCGAAAAAGGCCAGTACCGCCACTTCATGCTCAAGGAGATCCATGAGCAGCCGGAGGTGATCCGGGCCACCCTGCAGGGGCGGGTTACCGAGTCGAAAGTCCTGGAACGGGCACTGGGAACCGAGGCATCCGATCTGCTGGGCGATATCCGCCATGTGCAGATCATTGCCTGCGGCACGAGCTTCCACGCGGGCATGGTTGCCCGTTACTGGATTGAGGAACTGGCCGGCATTCCCTGCAGCGTTGAGGTAGCCTCGGAGTTCCGCTACCGTAAGCACGTGATCCAGGACGGGACTCTCTTCCTGACCATCTCCCAATCCGGCGAAACCGCGGATACCCTGGCGGCGCTCCGCCAGGCACGGGATGCCGGTTTCCGGGCGGCGCTTGCGATCTGCAACGTGCCGGGAAGCTCACTGGTGCGCGAATCCGACATGGTGATCATGACACATGCGGGCCCGGAAATTGGCGTGGCCTCAACCAAGGCGTTTACGACCCAGCTCACGGCCCTGTTCATGTTTACCCTGGCGCTGGCCCGTCATAATGGCCTTCCCGAGACCCGTGAAGCCGAGCTGGTGGCCGCCCTGCACCGGATCCCGCACCAGATGGAGCAGATTCTCGAGCTCAATCACCAGATCGAGACACTCTCCGAGGCGTTCGTGGACAAGCATCACAGCCTTTTCCTGGGGCGTGGTTCCCTTTATCCAATCGCCATGGAAGGCGCGCTCAAGCTCAAGGAAATCTCCTATATCCATGCCGAGGCCTATCCTGCCGGTGAACTCAAGCATGGGCCCCTGGCCCTGGTGGACAGTGAGATGCCAGTGGTGACCGTGGCCCCCAGCAATGACCTGCTGGAGAAGCTTAAGTCCAATCTCCAGGAGGTGCGTGCCCGGGGTGGTGAGCTTTTCGTCTTCGCGGACGACGAGACCGCGATGACCGATGGCGAGGGAACCCACGTAATGACGATTCCCCATACTGACCCCATCCTCGCGCCCATGCTGTGCACCCTGCCGTTGCAGCTGCTCTCCTACCATGTGGCCGTTCTGAAGGGGACCGACGTTGACCAGCCCCGCAACCTGGCCAAGAGTGTCACAGTGGAATAGTGCCCAGCCCAAAGCGCGGGTCGCCGGGCTGCTTGTCAGCCTCCTGGTGTCCGCGCTTGTGTCCGGTTGCGCCTGGCGCCAGGCCGGGAACCAGGCCGATTTCGATGCACGCTACAGTGCCGGCGACTACCAGGAAGCAGCCGCACTCGCCGCCCGCAGGGGCGGTAGTGGCTACAATGAAGGGACCAGCCTGCTCTGGACCCTCCAGCGCGCCAGCGCCCTCCAGGCCGTGGGAGACCACGAGCAAGCCATCCGGCTTTTTGATACCACGGAGGCTTTTTTCCGGGTCTATGATGAGGAAGGCGCCCTGTCGCGCTGGCTGAGTACCACCGGGGCATTGATTACCAACGATGCCAGCCAGCCCTACCGGGGCACCCTGTACGACGCCATCATGGTGAACAGCTACAAGGCCTTGGGGTTTCTTGCCCTGGGAGAGCCGGCCAATGCGCGGGTGGAACTGAATCGCGCCAGGGACCGTCAGCGACGCGCGGTTGACGCCTTCTCCGAACAGATCCGCGCCGAGCAGCGAACGTCAGCGGAAAGCCGTTCTGAAACGCCGGAGGCTGACATGGGGGCAACCCTGAGTCGGGCGCATGACGCACTGGATGAGGAATACGAGCAGCTTTCGCGCTGGTCGGTCTATCCGGACTACGTCAATCCGCTGGCTACCTGGCTGGAGGGGCTTTTCCTGATGACTCGCGCCGAGGCACCGGGGGATTTTGAGCGTGCGGCACAGGCTCTGGAACGAGTGGCTGGTATGGTACCGGGTAATTCCTGGGTCAGGCAGGATTACCAATGGGCCGAGGATCTTGCCGCCGGGCGCCGTCGTCACTCCGAGCTGCCGCCCACAGTCTGGGTGCTCTATGAAAAGGGGCTGGGTCCAGTCAGGGTGGAGCGGCGGATTCAGGTTCCTGTTGCATTTCGCCACTCGGGAACCACGGCCATCTATACCGGTTTTGCCTACCCGGTGTTACGCTATCGTTTGGGGGTCTCATCGCCATTGCGGCTTGAGAGCGGCCGTCAAGAAGATGTCAGCACCGAACTGCTGAGCAGCATGGAGGCGGTTGTCAGCACGGAGTTCTCCCACGAACTGCCCCGGATTGTAACCAGGGCCGTGGCGGCGTCGGTCACACGAACCCTGTTGCAGTACCAGCTGCGGCGCCGGTTCGGGGAGTTCGCGGGCTTTCTGGGGCTGGTCTACCAGCTGGTGGGAACCCAGGCGGACACGCGCATCTGGTCGAGCCTGCCCCGGGAATTCGCGATCGCCCGGTCGGGATGGATACCGGGTGAACGCCTCCAGTTGCGTTTGAATGGAGAAACGCATGCGCTGGCGCTGCCGGACAACCGGTTTGTTATGGTCTGGGTGCGTCAACCCAGTGCGGTGGCTGACCCTCTGATCGAGGTTATCCCCCTTTCCGCCGATTGATGAGGATACGGTATGGATACTCACTACAAATGGCTTGGATTCCTGATGGCAGCGGTGATGCTCGGTGGTTGCGCCAGTACCCGGACGCCCGACGAGGTCTTTCTGGATGGCGGTCTGACCGGATGGATTGAAGTGGAGGATCTGCATGTGCGGCGAGCCGATTCCGGGTTGCTGGAGGTCCAGCTCAGCGGGCGTAACCGCCTGGACTCGGTTATCCTGATGAATTACCAGTTTGACTGGCTCGATGAGGAGGGGCGGCAGGTCCAGACGGGCATGTCCCGAAAGATGCCCGTCTCCGCCGAAGGGTTGCGCCATTTCACGATCAGTGGCGTCGCCCCCAGAGAGGAAGTTACTGATTTTCGTCTTTACATAGAGGAGAGGACGCGTTGATGGGGATCCACAGACTGGCGCTTATCGTGCTGTTGCTGGCCGTCCTGGGCCTGTCCGGCTGTGCCCAGCGCACCGTTATTGTTGACCGCCAGACGGACGATGCGGACACCACCCTGGAGCTGGATTACCGCGATTTCGAGCATGCGGCCGTGAAGGCAGTGGAATCCATGCTCACTTCCGGTCAGCTGGACCACCCACAGGGGCGGCGCTACGTTATGGCGGTCTCGCGAATCACCAACGACACCATGCAGCGTTTCGATACGGACCAGCTGGTACGCAAGATCCGGGTGGAGCTGCTCCAGAGCGGCAAGGTGGTCACAACCTCCGCCGTTTCCTCCGAGGGCGTCCAGGACGAGCTGATCGACGAAGTGCGTCGCCTGCGGGGCTCGGATGAATTCCAGGAGGACACCAAGGTGGATAGGGGCACCCTCATCAGCCCGGACTATGGCCTCTCCGGAAAGATCATGCAGCGCAACATCAAGCGTGATTCCAATACACAGCAGGTCGAGTACTACTTTCAGCTGGTGCTCACGGATCTGCGTGATGGTCTGGCGGTATGGGAAAACGAGACGCCCATCATCAAGCGCGGCAGTAACAGCTCCGTCCCCTGGTAATCGGTGCCGCGGAATGATGTCCCGGTCGGCCTGATGCACCCTTCAGTCTGTGACCCCGAGTCGCTCCAGTGATTCCGGGTCCGGGTAGCCGTCAGCGCGAAGCCCGGCCTCATCCTGGAAGGCCCTGAGTGCGTTCCGCGTGCCGGATCCCAGGACGCCATCCACCGGCCCGGCGTCATAATCACGCTCATTCAATGCCGCCTGGAGTGCTTCGACCTGATCACGGCTCAGCGGCGGATGATCCGGCGGGGGTTGCTGTAGCGGGCTGGCGCCAGCGATCCGGTCCGCAAGGCGGCCTACTGCCAGCGCGTAGAATTCCGACCGGTTCCAGCCCATGATGACCCCGAAGTTGTCATACACCAGGAAAGCCGGTCCCTCGTGCCCGGCGGGCAGCAGGAGCGAGGCTTCCATGTCGGCAACCGGGAGCTCACCGCCAAAGGCATTGCGCAATCCCATATCGCGCCATTCGGACAGCGGGCGTTCGTCGCTGCGCCCCCGGGCCTGACTGTAATCGAAGCCTTCCGGCAACCGCACTTCTCGGCCCCAGCGTTCGTTCCGGTTCCAACCCATGGATTCCAGGAAATGCCCTGCCGAGGTGAGCGCATCCGGTATGCTGCCCCAGAGATCGACCCTGCCGGAGCCATCCGCATCCACAGCGTGCCTGAGGTAGACTGAGGGCATGAACTGCATCTGGCCCATGGCGCCCGCCCAGGAGCCTTCCATCCGTTCAGGGCTGATATCGCCCCGGTCCAGAATGCGCAGCGCGTCCATCAACTCCCTTGTAAAGTACTCGCTGCGGCGTTGATCGCAGGCAAGGGTGGTGAGTGAGGAGGGTACCGACATCGTGCCGGTATAGGAGCCAAAGTTGGTTTCCAGTCCCCAGAACGCGATGAGATAGTGCCCGGGTACACCGGTTTCGGCGGTGATATCGCGGAGCAGTTGCTCATGCTCTTCGAGCAGCGCCCGTCCGCGCTCCACTCGTGGTTCATTGACACGCCTGCTGAAATAGTCGTGGAAGGAGGCGGTGAATTCCGGTTGTTTGCGATCAAGCTCCAGGACCCGGTCAACCTGTTTAACCTTACTCAACACCTGCGTGGCGGTCTCTTCGGAGATGCCTTCCTTGGTGGCGCGTTTCTGCAGATTGGCAACGCATTCATCAAAACTGGCGTGGACCGTTGATGTAACGGATAATAGTCCCACTGACAGAGCCAGCAAAGAGGCCTGTTTAAGGCGCATCAAGAAGATCCTTTTTCGATTGGGTATGGCCTTCATTCTCCACGAAACCGCAGGTGTGTCGATAGATTATGCCTGTTAATATGCATTAACCGTCCCCTGTAATGTGCAGCATCATGGATCAGACCGAAGTCGTTGAAATACGGGTGTCCGTGACCGAGCTCCAGCTCGGAATGTCGGTCACCCGCCTTGACCGGCCATGGCTTGAAACCAGCTTCCCGGTGCAGGGCTTCGTAATCCGGCACGCTGCCGACATTGAGGCGCTGCAGGAACAGTGCCGCTATGTGTATGTGATAGGCCAGGAGGTTGTTGATCGACGGGCTCGTGGTCTTGGTGGGGGCAATCGTCGCCGCAAGCGCCAGGTGCCGCGTCTGGCCACGGTCGACATGGAATCGGAACTGCCCAGTGCGCGGGCAGCCTATGAAAACACCCGGGCCATGGCCGAGGAAATCATGCAGAGCGCGCGCATGGAGCGAGCCATTAATGTGCGCCGGGCGAACGAGGTGGTCAAGAGCTGTGTTGACAGCGTCATGCGCAACCAGGATGCACTGCAGATCCTCGTTCAGATGCGCACCAAGGATGATTATACCGCCCAGCACGGCATGAACGTCTGTATCCTGGCGGCCATATTCGGCCGCCATCTCGGGCTGCTTGAGGGAGAGATTGAAAAGCTCGCCCTCAGCGGCCTGGTCCTTGACGTCGGCAAGATGCGGATTCCCGCCGAGATCCTGAAAAAGTCGGATGCGTTGACCGAGGACGAGAGGCGGGTGATGCGCGAGCATCCCACTCACGGAAGTCGCATACTGATGAGTGTCAAAGGCCTCGACCCGGTTGCCGTGGATGTTGCCCACTCCCACCATGAGCACATGAACGGCAGCGGCTACCCGCGCGGGCTGATTGCCCACCAGATTCCCTATTTCGCGAAAATCATCGCCATACTCGATGCCTATGACGCCATCACCAGTAAGCGTTCCTTTGAACAGGCGCATTCCTCCAAGGAAGCTTTGGACATCATCTACCAGGGCCGGGGCGATCAGTTCGATGAAAACCTGGCGCTTGATTTCATCCGGTGCATTGGCGTCTATCCGGCCGGCTCGCTGGTGGCGCTCAACAGCGGTGAGTCCGGGATCGTGATCACCACCTACGCCCTGAACCGGCTTCGCCCCCGGGTACTGGTGGTGCGTGACTCCGATGGTGAGCCCTGTCGCCAGCGGATTGTGGATCTCAGGCGTCGGGATGAACTTGCGTCCGGCGAGCCCTACAGGATAAGTCGTGAGCTGCCTATTGGCGCCTATGGCATCGACCTCGGGACGTTTCTCGAGGAGGGGCTTCGGCTTCATGATGAAGATCCGGACCCTGGTACCAGCACGCTTATCAATGCGCTCAAGGGCTATGATGATGCCTGATCAGAAACTGCACCAACCGGTGAATTCCGCTACTCGGTAAAGCAGGTAGCGCCGCCGCCGTCCGTCCGCCCATACGCCATAGGGGACGCTGCACTGGAAGCCCGGTGGGTTGTGCCAGCAGCGCTCGAACCAGTTGCTGGCCGTTCTCAGTACGTGCTCATCCTCATGCCCCTGGATCTGGCAGGCCGTCTCCAGGTTCAGGTCGTCGAGGTTCCGCCGTGTAAAATTGGCGGAACCGGCAATCAGGTTCACGTCGCCGTCGCGGGTGTCGTGGCGCAGGTACTTGCAGTGGAACTGCTCGCCATGGGTCCGGTACCAGCGCACCGGTATTCCCCGTTTGTGGAGCTCCAGTGCCACCTGACGATTGGGCATGCCGCCCTTGACCCTGCCAAAGGCGTCCTTGTTCGGGTCCAGCAGCACGCGCAGCCGGCAGCCGCGTTCGTGGGCGCGGCGGATGGCGTGGATTAGCCGCCTGTGGCTGAGATAGAACAGCGCCAGGTCCAGGCAATCGCCCGCTTCCGACGCCTCAATCACTTCAAGGGCGGCCTCCCGGATCCGGCTTTCCGTCAATACGCGCAACCGGGGACGGTCACTGGGTGGTGTGTCCACGGGTTGCGGAAAAGCCTTCAGGGGCGGCGGGTGGCCCGTGGCCAGGCCAATCAACGCGTGTTCCTGATCCATCAGAGCGCGTGCCGGCGGCCCATCAAAACACAGGGCCACATTGCTGTGGGCACTGCTGGCGTCGTGGGGATTGCCGGAAGAAACCAGTCCCCGCCAGCTCCCGTTGCTGTCCGCGATCATGACCTTGCGGTGATTGGCGCGGAAGTTCAGCAGCGTCATCCAGGAACGCAGTGTGACGTGACCGGGACCGATGGGGTTGGGGAAGCGTTTTTTGCCGTCGGGGCTGTTGCCCCAGACCTCCATGAACAGGCGCCAGGGGGCGGACCACAGGGGATTGGAGTCGCGAAGTCTGGTCAGCGGTGTTTCCAGGACCTGGATCCCGGCGGCTTCCAGTCGTCGGAAGTGGTCCGGCCAGTGGGCGCCGTAATAGCTGTTGATGGGGTCGACCAGGACGGTGATGCGCAGTCCCGGGCACTGCCGGCGGCGTTCGATAAGCGCACAGGTGATGGTCTCGGCCACGCGCACGTGCTCGGGGCGGTTGGCCATGTCCGGGTTGAACAGGAACATGTCCATGACGATGCGTTCCTGCGCGCCGGCGATCATCTCGAGCATAGCGGGGGCAATGGCGCGGTGTATGCGGGATCGGCCGCGTTCGTCCACGTACCGGTGATCGACCAGGAAACGGGGGTTTTCCGCGGGGAACCAGGCGGAGGCGTTGGAGAGGCCGCCGGGCAGGGGTTTGTAGCGGTGGTAGATGCCGGTTGCGATCAGGGCGATGGCAAGGAGGGTGGCGATGATCCAGATGGGTGACATCCTTGGGGTGGGTCCTCTGGTGGTTGTACCTTGGGATTGAACAGAAATAATGAATGCTTTGACCAGAATCCTTCAATTGTTTGTGGGCGGCAACTGCGGAAACACCTTAAACAACAGGGCATAAAAAACCCCGGCAGGGCGCACCTGACCGGGGTTTTTTAACGCCTGGGTATGGCTTACAGCACGTTGTGCTTCACCACCTTGCGCTTGTTGTGGGCCAGCCCGTCAAACGGGAAGTCGTCGACGGTCAGCATCTCCAGGACCTCGCTCTCGTACTCACGCATGAACTTAGCGTCGTCCTCGGAAATCAGGCCAGCTTCCAGGCCTGCTTCGAACTTCTGTTCGGGGTGCAGGGCCTCGGCCGGCAGCTCGCCTTTGGCGTGCGCCTTATCCAGCGTCTTGTAGAGCTTGTCCGCGCGCGGGAAGTCGGCCAGCAGCTGGTTGTAGTGCGCCAGGGCATTGAAGGGCTCGCCCTTCTTCTCCAGCTGGTTCCAGGTGTTGCTGGTGATCTTGGCCCGCAGTGCGGAGTCGGTGCTGATGGCACGGGCAATCGACTGGGTCAGCTTGTCCGAGGGCGCGTGCCAGCGCTTGCCAAGGGGCATGGTGATGACACGCAGCGCCCCCGCAACCGTCCGGTTCGGGAGGTTGTGCAGCAGCTCGTCCAGTGCCTTTTCCGCGCGGTTGAGCAGGAACTCGCAGCTGTAGGCCATCAGGTCCCGCTCACCTTCCACGGCCTGGCCCTCGTGCCAGTTCTTGAGCACCATCGAGGTCAGGTAGAGGTTCGAGAGCACATCACCCAGCCGTGCCGACAGAAGCTCGCGCAGTTTCAGGTCCGACCCCAGGGTGCCCATGGCTGCGTCCGAGGCCAGCCCGAAGGCGGCGCTGAAACGGTTGACGGCGCGGGCATAGGGGGCGGCTGCGTTGTCGAAGGGCACGTCGCCACGGCCGATGCCGAGCGCCTGGGTAAAGGCGCGCGCGGCGTTGCCGAAAACCAGGCCGGCATGGCCGAAGAAGGCCTCGTCGAAGGCGTCCTGGTCGTCCGCGTCCTTGGCTGCCAGCTCGTCCAGTACATAGGGATGGCAGCGGATGGCGCCCTGACCGAAGATCATCAGGCTGCGGGTCATGATGTTGGCGCCTTCCACCGTGATGGAGACGGCGGAACCGGCAAAGGACAGCCCCAGGTAGTTGCGTGGCCCCAGGGTGACCGTCTTGCCGCCGTGAACATCCATGGCGTCGGTCAGGATGTCACGCTGGTACTCGGTCAGCTGGCTCTTGAGGATGGCCGACGGGACGGCGGGCTTTTCGCCGTTGTCGATCATGTTCGCCGTCTGCATCACGGCGGACTGGGCGATGTAGGACATGCCGGCGATCCGCGCCAGCGGCTCCTGCACGCCTTCCATGTCCGCTACCGGGAGGTTGAACTGGCGGCGGATCCGCGTGAAACCACCGGACAGTCCAGTGGCGTAACGACCACTGCCGCTTGCGCCGGAGGGCAGAGTGATGCAGCGGCCAACCGAGAGGCATTCCACCAGCATGCGCCAGCCCTGGCCGGCCATCTCCGGCCCGCCGATCAGGTAATCCAGCGGGATGAAGACATCCTTGCCCTTGATCGGCCCGTTCATGAAGGGGCTGCCGATGGGGCAGTGGCGCCGGCCGATTTCCATGCCCTCGGTGTCGCGCGGGATCAGGGCACAGGTGATGCCCCGGTCCTTCTCGCCGCCCAGAAGACCGTCTGGATCGAACATGCGGAACGCCAGGCCCACGACCGTGGCGATGGGCGCAAGAGTGATCCAGCGCTTTTCAAAGTTGAGTCGCAGCCCGACCACTTCCTTGCCGTCCACTTCCTGCTTGCAGACGATGCCGGTGTCCGGCAGGGAGGTGGCGTCGGAGCCGGCGCGCGGGCCGGTGAGGCCGAAACAGGGGATTTCCCGACCATCGGCCAGGCGTGGCAGATAGTAGTTCTTCTGCTCGTCAGTGCCATATTTGAGCAGCAGTTCACCCGGGCCGAGGGAGTTGGGAACGCCCACGGAGACCATCAGGGACTCGTTCATGGAGAGTTTCTGCAGCACGGCCGACTGTGCTCGGGCCGAGAGCCCCAGGCCGCCATATTCCTTGGGAATGATCATGCCAAAGAAGCGTTCCTTCTTCAGATAATCCCAGAGCTCCTTGGGCAGGTCGGCGCGCTCGAAACCAATGTCCCAGGCGTTGCACATGCTGGCGGCAACCGAACACTGGTTGTCCACGAAGGCCTGTTCGTCTTCGGACAGGCCCGTATCACGGTTGCTGAGCAGCTTCTGCCAGTCTGGACGGCCGGTGAAGATTTCGCCGTCCCAGCCCACGGTACCCGCGTCGAGGGCCTCCTGTTCTGTTGCCGAGACCTTGGGGGCGACCTTCTTGAACATGGCGAAGGCGCGGGGCGTCAGCCACTGGGAACGAATGCCCGGCAGGCCGGCGAGGGCGGTGATGCCGGCGCCGATGAACAGCAGCAGGCTGAACCAGCCCGTGCCCATGAAAAGACCGATGATGCCCACAACCACCAGTACGCTGACGGCGGCCGCGGCGCCTGATTCACGCCGGAGCACGAAAAGCAGCCCGGCCAGCGCGAGAATAAAGACAATGAACAGATCCATAATGTATCCCTGTTGTCGGTCCTGGAAATGTGCGTGTATACGATACCAGCAAACGTGCGGATTGTATCGGGTGTAACTGCCTCCACGCCTGTCGCCACGACTAGGTCGTCAGAACCACCCGCAGTCCTTCCAGCTCAACCCCGGCTCGTTCAATGGCCTTGAGTCCTTCATCACGCTGCTGTTCCAGTTCCCGGATCTCCCGGTCCCGCAGCTCGGCGCTGGTGGCTTTGAGATTGGCCAGGGCGTCAATTTCCGCGTTGTAGTGGGCTTCCATGGCCTTGCGGGCCTCGGCGGTGGTCTCCGGAAGGCTCGCTTCAGCCTTTTCCTTCAGGGTTGGCAGTAACGCTTCGATGTTGTCGCGCAGCTGGGGCAGGATCTGCTGGGCGTTCTGGCGCTTGATGCGGCCGCCGAGTTCGTTGAGCTTGTTGTGGCTGAGCATGGTGCTCAGGTCCCGGCCGTCGCCGGTCAGCAGCAGGCGTGTGGGCGCCAGCGGCAGGAAACGGCCGACGGGCACGGAGCGCGGTGCGGCGGTGGCCACGCGGTAGAGGGCTTCCAGCATCAGGGTGCCGGGCTGCACGCCCTTGAGTTCCAGGGTGATGAACGCGGCATTGCCGAGCTCCGAGTCCATGACCAGGCTCATGCCGTCGCGCACCAGCGGGTGCTCCCAGCTTACGAAGGCCAGGTCTTCCCGGGCCAGGGCCACGTCGCGCTCCAGGGTCAGGCTCAGGCCATCATCCGGGAGATGGGGGAAGTGCTCGGTCTTCATGTGGTCCGTGGGCCGGATGGTCCACTGTTCCTTGCCGGTTTCCTCGTGGTCGATGCCGTACTGGTCCAGAAGCTGGGTGAGGTAGGCGGCCAGGTCGTCCGGGGCTTCGGTTGCCTGAATATTGGCGATGCTCGCTTCCGCCGCTTCCTTCTCATCCCGGGTGAGCGTGGCCATGAGACTGCGCTCTTCCTGCAGTTCCTGCTCAAGGCGTTCGCGGTGTTCGCGGGTGCTCTGCAGCAGCCCGGCTGGCGTTTCCCCGGGGGTATTGAGTGCCGCCTCCAGTTCCCCGGCCACGGCATGCTGCACGGCCACACCGGTGGGGCAGTATGCCTGCAGGGCGTTAAGGCCTTGCTGGCACCACTGGAAGAGCACTTCCTGGGCGGAGCCAGTTATGTGAGGCACATGGATGTAGATCTGTTCACCCTGCCCGATGCGGTCGAGCCGGCCGATGCGCTGTTCCAGCAGATCGGGATTGTCCGGCAGATCGAACAGAACCAGATGCTTTGCAAACTGGAAGTTGCGGCCTTCACTGCCGATCTCGGAGCAGATCAGCGCCTGGGCGCCCTGCTCGTCATCGGCGAACCAGGCGGCGGCGCGGTCGCGCTCAATGATGCTGAGGCCTTCGTGGAAGGCGGCGCTGCGGATGCCGGCGCGCAGCTGCAGGTAGTGCTCCAGGGTTTCGGCGGTGGCGGCATGAGCGCAGAGGACCAGTACCTTTTCCGAGCGGTGCTGCTTGAGCATCTGCTGCAGCCAGGCGACGCGCGGGTCATGAACCAGCCAGGTCTCAGGGTCCAGCGTGGTTTCCGGGAAGAGGCCGGGAAGGCCCGTGAGCTGGGCCAGGGCCCGGTACTCGTCGTCCGCCTCCAGCGGCGAGGGTTCGACGATCCGCTCGGGAAAACCACCCACATCGTCCCGGGTGTGGCGGAACAGGACACGGTGCTGTTCCGGCAGGCCGCCCTGGTCGCGGATTTCCTGCTGGAAGGCGGCATAATCGGTGAAACGCGCCGGGTCCACCAGCCGCAGGCGCGCAAAGTGGCTGTCCAGGCCCACCTGTTCCGGAGTGGCGGTGAGCAGCAGCACGCCGGGGATTGCGCCGGAGAGGCGTTCTACGGCCTGGTAGCCCGGGCTGGCTTCCTCGGGACTCCAGTGCAGGTGATGGGCCTCGTCCACCACCAGCAGGTCCCAGTCCGCGGCGGCGGCGGAATCCAGAGTTTCTTCGTTGTCCGTCAGCAGTGACAGGGGGCAGAGCACAAACTGTTCGGTCTCGAAGGGGTTGTCCTGTTCCTCGGTCTCCAGTCGTTCTTGATCGAAGAGTGCAAAGTACAGGTTGAAGCGCCGGCGCATTTCGACGAACCACTGGGTCAGCAGTGCGTCCGGTACCACGATCAGGATGCGCTCGGCCTGGCCGGTAAGCACCTGACGGTGGAGGATCAGTCCGGCCTCGATGGTCTTGCCCAGGCCGGCCTCGTCGGCCAGCAATACCCGGGGATGGGGGCGCTTGGCGGTCTGGTCGGCAATGGCGATCTGGTGGGGCAGAAGCTGTGTGCGGGTGCCGATGAGCCCGCGCACCGGCGAGGCCTGGAGTTCCGCTTCCCGCTCCAGGGTGGCGTAACGCAGGCTGAAGTCGCCGTTACGGTCGAACTGGCCGCAGAACAGGCGCTGTTCCGGGTGTACGAAGCGCGCATGGGGACTGAGCATGACTTCGGAAATGCTTTGCTCGGTGCCCTCTTCATCCTCGCAGTGGTAGGTGAACAGGCCCTCGCACTCTTCCACCTCCACCACGGTAAGCGGACTCTCATGCCGGTCCTTGAGGGTCTCCCCGGCGCGGTAGCGCACCCTGGCAAGCGGGGCATTCTCCATGGCGTAGGTGCGTTCTTCATCGGCGGCCGGGAAGGCGATGGTGACGCGCCTGCCGGTGACTTCTGTGATCAGGCCAAGGCCCAGACGGGATTCGGTCTGGCTGACCCAGCGTTGGCCCACTGTGTAGCTCATTGCTGCTCCGGATTGTTGCTGGAAAGCGCGTTGTCGAGTCGGGAGCGCAAAATTAGCCGCTCTACGGCTACAATGCAATCCATGAACTGGCCCCGACACCCTGGTATGGCTAGAATCGAGTTACTCGGCCAGCGGATGGAGGTGCCTTATCAGCCGTCTTAACAGGATAGCATCATGACGGAAGCCGATGGCGGAATCCTGGCGGCATTGTTCGGGGCGTTGTATTTCACCGCGGCAGTGGTGGCGTCCGGGCATGCCATCCTCAGGAAGGAGGATACGCGCGCGGCGGTCGCCTGGGTGGGCGTTATCCTGCTGATGCCCTTGATCGGGCCGGTGCTCTACCTGATGTTCGGCATCAACCGCATTCGCCGCCGGGCCGCCGAGCTGCGCGGTGAACTGCCGCGGGTGGACCAGAGCGCCGTGGTCTGGGGCTACGTTCCCGAACAGCTGGATGACTATCTGCCTGAAAGCCTCCAACCGCTGGTGCGCCTGGCGAACCGCGTCTCCCGGGAGCCCCTTCTGACCGGCAATCGTCTGACTCCGATGATCAACGGCGACGAAGCCTATCCACGGATGCTGGAAGCCATTGCCGGCGCGCAGCGCAGCATTACCCTCAGCACCTACATTTTCGCTAATGACTCCGTCGGCCGTGATTTTGCCCGCTCCCTGGGTGAGGCGGTGCGTCGCGGCGTGTCCGTGCGCGTGCTGGTGGATGCGGTCGGGCTGCGATACTCCCTGCCGTCCATTGTGCGGCACCTGCGCCGGGAACGGGTGCCCTTTGCGCGTTTCATGCCCTCGCGCACGCCATTGGCCATGCCCTTTATGAATCTTCGCAACCACCGCAAACTCTTGGTGGTGGACGGACTTCTGGGCTTTACCGGCGGCATGAACATTTCGGTGGGCCACTGCCTGGAGAGCCGGCCCCGCCACCCCATCCGGGACATGCACTTCACGGTGGAAGGGCCGGTGGTGTCCGAGATGCAGACCGTCTTTGCCGAGGACTGGCGCTTTGCCTGCCGCGAAAGCCTCACCGGCGATCTCTGGTTCCCGACCCCCTATGCGCCGGGCACCACGCTCAGCCGTGTGATCCCGGATGGGCCGGATGAGAATTACGACACCCTGCGCCAGATCATTGTGGGCGCGCTCTCCGTGGCCCGGAAGCATGCACGGATCATGACGCCCTATTTCCTGCCGGATCTGACGGTGCAGGACGCGTTAAAGACTGCGGCCCTGCGGGGCGTGAATGTGGATGTGCTGCTGCCACTGAGGAACAATCTGCGCCTGGTGGACTGGGCCTGTCGGGGTCAGTTGGAAAGTCTGCTTCAGTGGGGCGTGCGGGTATGGTACAGCCCCGGGGAGTTTGATCACAGCAAGGTGTTCACGGTGGATGGTCACTGGTGCATGGTGGGCTCGGCGAACTGGGATCCGCGCAGCCTGCGGCTGAACTTTGAGTGCAACCTGGAGTGCTACGATGCCCGCCTGACCCGGGGGCTCGAGGCGATGCTTGATCGGAGCCAGGCTGCGTCCGGCGAGCTCACCCTCGCTGATCTGCAGGCCGCGGCCCTACCGGTGCGGCTGCGCAACGGGATGGCGCGTCTGCTGTCGCCCTATCTGTAGGTTTGTTAATGCTTTTTGTGCCATAAAGCGTGAAACCACCCCGTTAATCACGTTATGCTCACGGGTTCATACATCATTACTACCGGAGTGTTTCTATGAAAACGGTCAAACTCCTTGCAGCCGCCCTTCTGGCGCTGACAATGGCGTTTTCTGTCAGCGCACAGCAGATGGGTCAGGCGCAGGGCGATCAGGTTGATCAGCTCGCCAAGATGATCGATCTCTCTGATGAGCAGCAGGAAAAAATCCGTGGCATCCTCGACGAGATGCAGGGTGATATCCAGGAAACACAGCAGGAGATCCAGCAGCTGCAGCAGAAGCTGGATGGCCAGATCGGCCCGGATTATGACGAAGATGCAATCCGCAAGGATGCTGAAAAGCTCGGCGATCTGACGGGTGAAATGACGGCCGAGAGCATCCTGCTCCAGGCACGCGTCGAAGAGGTCTTTACGGACGAGCAGCGTGAAGAGCTTGAAAAGAAGATGCGCCAGCGTCAGCAGCAGATGCAGCGGATGCAGCAGCAGATGCAACAGCAGCGTGGCGGTCAGGGCCAAGGCCAGGGCCAGAAGTAAACGCGCTGATTTCAGGCGGTGTGCTCCCTCGCGGGCGCACCGCTAGAACATTCCCGCATCCAGACCCGCCGCTACATAGAGCCCCAGTTCCTCACACTGGTCGATAAACGTCTCATCAAACGCCCCCTGACACAGAAGCGGCTCCTGAACAGCACGCCAGCGCAGTCCCGTGGTGATCGTATCAATGGCCCGGATGGTTCCCGTTCCGTCCTTTCCGGCACGGATGAAACTGGCAAAGGGCAGGGCCTGGGTCTGTTCAAGGCAGGGATAATAGATGCGATCAAAGAAATCTTTCAGCGCTCCGCTCATATAACCGAGATTCTCCGTGGTGCCGAGTATAATGGCATCGGTAGCCATGACATCGTCGGGCCCGGCCTCAAGCGGTGGCAGATGCTGAGCCGTTACATTTTCGATATCCTCGTGGCGGGCGCCCCTGAGTACGGCCTCGGCCATACGTTTGGTATTGGGGGAAGGCGTATGCGCGACCACCAGCAGTTGTCTGGCTTCCGTCATGTCATCTCCTTCACAGAAAGGGAACCGGTATCCATGTTGAAGCGTATCCCCTTTGAGTCAATCCATTCCAGCCCCGGACAGTAAGCGGAGCATTATGAAATACCAAGGCATGAGTGAGCACTTTACTCACGATCAGCCGGCGAAGACCGGCGTACTGATCACCAACCTGGGCACGCCGGATGCCCCCACCACGACGGCGCTGAGACGCTACCTGAATGAGTTCCTGTCCGACCCACGGGTTATTGAGCTGCCCCGTCTGCTGTGGTGGCTGATTCTTCACGGCATTGTGCTGCGCACCCGGCCGCGTAAATCCGCCGAGGGCTATCGCAGTGTCTGGAGCGAGGAAGGCTCGCCGTTGCTGGTGCACACCAGGAATCAGTGCGAAGGGCTGAAGGAACGCCTGCGGTTCCGCTACGGCAAGGATGTGGAGGTGGTCTACGCCATGCGCTACGGAAATCCGTCTATTGCCTCGGCGCTGGACGATCTGCAGCGCCGAGGCGTCAGGCAGCTTCTCGTCCTGCCCATGTACCCGCAGTATGCGGCGTCCACCACCGGCTCGACGTTTGATGCCCTGGCCCAGGACTTCCAGCAGCGCCGCTGGCTGCCGGACCTGCGTTTCATCAGCCACTACCATGAGTTTGAGCCCTATATTGAGGCCCTGGCGCGCAAGATCGAGCACTTCTGGGACGAGAATGGCCGGCCGGACAAGCTCATCCTGTCCTATCATGGCGTTCCCAGGCGTTATCTGCTCAATGGCGACCCCTACCACTGCGAGTGCCACAAGACGACGCGGCTGCTGGCGGCAAGGCTGGGGCTTCCCGAGGGAGAGTACCAGACCACCTTCCAGTCACGCTTCGGACGCGAGGAGTGGCTCAAGCCCTACACGGACGAGACCATGATGAGTCTCCCGGGCGAGGGTGTTAAGTCCGTCCACGTGGTGTGCCCCGGTTTCTCGTCGGACTGCCTCGAGACCATAGAGGAGATCGACGAGGAAAACCGTGGCTATTTCATGGAGGCGGGAGGCGAGGACTTCCATTACATTCCGGCACTGAATGCGGATGAGGGCCATATCGACATGATTACAGCACTGGTTGAGAAGCATCTCCAGGGCTGGACACTGCCCGTGAATGACCCGGGTACCCTGGCCGCGATCCGGGAGCGGGCGGAGGCCCTGGGCGCCGAGCGCTAGCGTTTGGCCTGGTCGGGGACCTGGCGCCAGTCACGCAGGCCGTAGCGCGCCAGTATGGCCTGTAATTCGCCGGTTTCCCTGAGTCGTGCGGTGCCGGCGTCCACCCATTCAACATAGCGCTGGCTTTCGGGATTCTTTGGAGAACAGGCGATGTACATGGGGTTGAGGGAGCCGAGCTGTCCGGCGGAAACAATCTCCTCCTCCAGGCCCAGAGCCTCAAGCTTTGCGTCCATCACCAGCCTGGATTCCACGGTAACATCAATACGGCCCAGCATCAGTTTCCGGATATTCTGGTGCAGGGCATTGTTCGCGCTGAGGAATTCGGCTCCGGACGGGGCCATTGCCATGAGGGCATCAAAGGCTGGCGAATAGGCATAGTCGCGGATCAGCCCAATCTGGAGTCCCTCGAGGGATGAAAGGCCACCATCGAACTGCCACTCCGAGTCGGCACGTTTCCAGAACAGCATCTGGTCTTCCCCCCAAGAGGTTTCTGGAAAAACAAAGCTGGGGGCATCTTCCTTATAGGCTCCAACCACGCAATCGCTGAAGCCAAGGCTTACGTTCAGCAGTGAGCGGCTCCATGGCATGACCCGGTAATCCACCTGGTAGCCCTGGGCGCCGAAGATGGCCTGGGCGAGCTCAATCATATAACCGGGCCGGTCCGAGCCTGGCTCCCCGTTCATGGGAAACCAGGCATCGGCCCGAATGTGGATGGTCGAGTCGGCCGATACGGGGGAACTGAGGCCTGCTATGGCCACTAACAACAGTATTGAGCCCAGTCGTTGGGCTCTGCGTACAAGAGCGGTCAACGGGTAACACCTGTAGCTTTTACAAACATGAGGTTTGCATCTAGCTCCAGTATACCCCTCTAGGTTTCGGGATCAAGCAGATCAAAACGGATCTGGCGCCGTTCCTGGTCGACGTCCTTGAAGCGGACCCGCACCGACTGTTCGAGCCGGAACTGTCGACTGTGACTGGTCAGTGTGTGCGTCACCGGGTCGAAGCTGTATTTCTCCGGCAGATCCCTGGCCGCCACGAAGCCAACCAGCCCCGTCTCGTTGAGTCTCACCTGGAAGCCACCGGCGTTAACCTGGACAATCTCCCCATCCAGGGGGTCATCGCCCAGGTTGGGCGCGAACTGGCACTTGAGGGAGTGTTCCATTTCGTTCACGGCCTGGCGTAGCTGCCATTGGGATTCCTGGAGTGCGGTGAGCACGGAGGCGTCCCAGTCGGGTTTTTCAGTCAGGCCGAGGTGATATCGGATAAGCCGGTGAACGAAGTAGTCACTGTACTTGCGCAGCGGTGAGGTCATGGTGGTGTAGAGTTCCAGTCCCATACCGTGGTGCGGGGCGGCCTGGGTTGCCATTTCCGCGCGCTCAAGCTGTCGCATCACGATGGATTTCACCGGCAGGTCCGTCTCCAGGGCCGATGCCTTGCGCACCAGTCTGGCGAAGCCCTCGGGGGTGGTCGGGTCGATATCCAGGAGCTCGGGACAATGGGTTTCCAGAAGCTGGCGGATGTTGTCCGTCTTCTCCGAGCGTACGCCGGCGTGGGTGATAAAGAGCCCGTCCTCGTTGCGCCGGCTCAGGAAATCGGCGGCACAGCGGTTGGCGGTAATCATGCACTCTTCCACCAGGCGGTGGGCACTGGTCTGGTAGCGTTTCTCAATGCTGCGGATCTTACGGTTCTCGTCCAGGCGCAGGCGGTAGTCAGGCCTGTCCTCGTTGACCAGTGCATGGGTGCCACGCCATTGCCTGAGGGCCTCGCCGACGGCCTTGAGATGGTTAAGGCTCTGCAGGGTCGCGTCATCCAGCGCGCTCAGCTCGTCATCGACGCGGCCATCAAAGAAGGCGGCGACGCTCTCGTAGGCCAGCTTGCCGTGGGATCGGATGATGGCCGGGCGAAGCTGGTAGTCCCCGAGGGTTCCGTCGGCGGCTACGTGCACATCGCAGACCAGGGCCAGCCGGCGCCGGTCGGCCATCAGTGAGCCCAGCTCCTGGCTGATGGCCGGGGGCAGCATGGCCCGTGGCTGACCGGGGAAATAGGCGGAGCTGGCGCGATGCCGCGCTTCCTTTTCGGTGGCGCCATCGTCGGGCAGCAGACCGGTGGGATCCGCGATGGCAATGCGCAGTTGCCAGCCGTCACCGTCGGGCTCGGCCATGAGGGCATCATCCATGTCCTGGGTGCTGGGCGCGTCGATGGTCACAAAGGGAATGTCCGACAGGTCTTCCCGGGCATCCACTGCAGACTCGATCGATGCCTCGGTCAGGGCCTGGATTTCCTCGGTCACGGCCTCGGGCCAGTCATCACGCAGCTGGTACTTGGCCATGGCGTAACCACGCTCAATGCCCGGATCCGCCTCGTTGCCAATGATGTTCAGCACTTCCGCCTGGGCATTGCCGTTACTGAAGGGGTGGCGACTCACCCGGGCGTGGACATAATCCCCGTCTTTCGCATTGGCGCGCAGCTTGGGGGGGACGAAGAACCAGCGGCTCAGGCCATTGATGTCCGGGGCCACGAAATGGCCCTTGCCACGAATGATGTACTGGCCGATGAAGGTGTCCAGCGCCTTGTCGTCGACGCTTTCCAGTTCGCCGGTGGGCTTGCCGGTGGTTTCCTCGTGCACCTGGATCTGCACGCGGTCGCCCAGCAGCACCTTCTGGGCCTCGTCCTTGGGCAGGTAGATATCACGGCCATCATCAAGGGCGACAAACCCGAAACGTCCGGTAACCCGTTTGATGGTACCGCTGAAGAGTTCCTTCTCGGCTTCAATGTCTGAGCGGATCTGACGAAGCTGGTTCAGAGCGTCGGGATTAAGCATGCAGTAGGGGACCTGTTATCGCGTGTTGAAATAAAGCTGATGGGGGATTGTAACGGATTCAGAGGCTGGTCTGCGCTGAATAGGACTCGTAAATGCTCTGTGTGCCGTCCCGTTGGAACAGAATAACGTCGAATGCGTCACGGCCACGGCCTTCAATTTCCATGCCCGGGCTTCCCATGGGCATCCTCGGAACACTCAGGCCTGCCGCTTCGGGCTGTTCGCGGAGCAGTCGCTTTACGTCGTTCGCCGGCACATGCCCTTCGATCAGGTAGTCGTCAATAAACGCCGTGTGGCAGCTGGCCAGTTCCCGCGGCAGGCCCGCTTCTTTCTTGATCTCGTTGATGTTATTGACCCTGCGCATTTCCGTTGTAAAGCCATTGTCTTCCATGTGGGCAACCCAGTCCCCGCAGCAGCCACACTGCGGCGAGGCATAGACGACCAGGGTCTGCTCACTGGCCGCTTGGGCGGCGTTGTTCTGTGTCGCTTGTTGCTGGACGGGGCTCCATGCCCATAAGCCGCCGGCAATAACAGCCAGAATAAACAGCGATGAGCCTATGATGAGGTTTCGGCGCACGGGCCCTCCCTTGGGTTCGATTTAAGCTCGGCGATCATTATGACCTGCCGGTACCGGTTGTACAAAGTTCCCGTCGATGCTGATCCAAATGACGTCCGACTCGACCCGACGGCCCAGGCTCAGTCACTGCGTGGAGCGGTGTCCGCTGGAGTGAGCTGCGTTGGTGGCGCGCCGTGGAAAACGGTTCCCGTGCCCATGCCGCAGGCAATGATGGTTCTGATGGCTTCGTCCACGCGAACATCGGGGCGCTGCTGGATCAGTTCCGCGGGAACATGGTAGATGAAGCCGGATGTTGGGTTGGGACCGGTGGGAACAAAGACGGTACAGACGCCATCGTCGTGGCGGCTGGTCACGATACCGGTGACCGTGATAGGCACATTGGGGCCATAGAGCTGCACCAGTGCCACGGAACCATGGGCGAAGGGCGAGTCCCTGTCACCGAACAGGTGCTGGACCATCTCCCGCAGCATCCGGTATCCGGGGGCCACCCGCTGGAAGTACATTTCGATTCGGGGGTGGAGCCAGCTTCCGATGGTGGTACGGACAAAAATGCCGATCAGCAGGATAAGCCCGAGCACTGAGAACAGAACTAGAGCGTGACCGGCAAGATCCGGAATACCGGTCATGTTGGTGATAATGCCGGTCATCGGAGAGGTGAGACCGGTAACGATCTTGAATAGCCAGTAGATCGCGATGGCGATGATAAACAGTGGCAGAAGCAGGACCAGACCTGTGAGGAAGGCCTTGCCGAGTGATTGGGGGTGCTGGTCATCCATGGTGCTGTCCTGTTGGCATCCGGTTAGTGGGGAATCACCTGACAGCAAGGATAACGCAAAAGCGGTGAATCACGGATGACCGGGTATCAATCCTATTCCCGGCGTGCACTCAGGGTGACAGACACCGAATCCGAGAAGCGCAGCGCATGGGGCTTGTCGATTTCCACCTCCGCCTCGAGCACCGCATGCGGTTCCATGGCAATGCCGAGCACTTCGCGGGTCATGCGCTCAAGCAGGGCAAACCGGTTGCCTTCCACATACGCGATGATGTTCTTGGTGATGGTCCGGTAATTCAGCGCCGCCTCGATATCGTTATCCCGGATGGCGCGGTCGGCGTCATAGACCAGCCGGGCATTGATCACCACGTCCTGGCGGTTGTTGACTTCCTCCTCCTTGATGCCGACGTAGGTCCTGAGGCGGAGGTTCTTGATGCGGATGGTAGCGGTCCGGGTGCTTGCCATCATCTGAGCCTCCCTCAACTCCGTTTCAGGAGTGTGAGAAATTCCATACGTGTGGCCTGGGACTCGCGGAAGGTCCCAAGCATGACCGATGTTTTCATGGTGGAGTTCTGTTTCTCGACACCACGCATCATCATGCACATATGGTTGGCTTCGATGACTACCGCTACCCCTTTGGCGCCGGTGACTTCCTGGATGGCTTCCGCGATCTGGCGGGTCAGCGATTCCTGGATCTGGAGCCGCCGTGCAAACATGTCGACGATGCGGGCGCACTTGGACAGGCCGATGACCCGACCGTTGGGCAGGTAGGCCAGGTGGCACTTGCCGACAAAGGGCAGCAGGTGGTGCTCACAGAGCGAGTAGAGCTCGATGTCCTGAACGGCGACCATCTCGTCATTGGACGACTCGAAGATGGCACCATTGACCACGGTTTCGAGATCCTGATGGTAGCCCCGAGTAAGGAATTCCATCGCCTTGGCGGCGCGCCCGGGGGTGTCAACGAGGCCCTCGCGATTCGGGTCTTCACCCAGACGACTGATGATGTCGCGATAGTCCGCCGCCAGGCCTTCTGTGTTGTCGCTCATGCTTACTCTCCCGAGACTGCGGTTCAGGGGGCAGTTTATAGGGACAGACAATGAAACCCAAGACTGTCAATTATATGGGCAGAGGTACGCAGTGGGTGGGAGTATGGATCACAGGGGGTGACGGCGTCAGAGCGAATCACCCTGGTCACGCAGGGCACGGCTGATGGCGTCCGCTTCCGCGCTGAGGACCTGCCAGTGGAGGCTGCCTTCTTCCTTGTTTTCCCGCGCTTTTTCCAGCTGCGCCTGTTTCAGGGCATAGAGCCGGTTGAGGCGATTTACAGGGTCGGTATTCTGATGCATGGTCATCATGGTTTGGTACCCCGACTGTCACAGGTGCTTACGATTGCCGCTATACCGGCGTCTACCCATCTCTGATGCAGAAGTCATGCCATTCCATGCGAATTCCATCCATACTTTAAAGTATGGATCCATCTGACTGATTTGCAAGGTTTGAACGCGCAACCTGGCTGCGTAGATTGACGTTTGAGAAAACAGGCCCGGGCGTCGGTCGCAAAAACTGTAAAGTTTTTCTACAAGCCGGGCGGGATTCACTGACATATTAAGGGATGATTGTGCCCATGCTGAACGAGGATTATGCCTCCGGCCTGCTTGATACAGGACAGGGGGAATCGGATGGACTGCAGCGTTGGCAGGATGCCGGAAGCTGGTTCCGCTATGGGGAGCACGCCATTTTCAGCCGGCTTGGTGGCCAGGGCGAGGTCCTGCTGCTGCTTCACGGTTTTCCTTCGGCTTCCTGGGCCTGGCATCGGGTCTGGCCGGCATTGAGCGAACATTACCGGCTGATGGCAACGGATATGCTGGGTTTCGGCTTCTCGGACAAGCCCCGTCAACACGACTACTCCATCATCGATCAGGCCGATCTGCAGCAGGGCTGGCTTGAGGAAATGGGGGCCAGCCGGGTGCACATCCTTGCCCATGATTACGGGGCGACTGTGGCCCAGGAACTGCTGGCCCGCGATCAGGAGGGGAGTCTCGGTTTTGCCATCGAGAGTGTGGCCTTCCTGAACAGCGCGCTTTTCCCGGAGGTCCATCGGCCCATCCTGATCCAGAAACTGTTGCTCGGCCCCGTCGGTGGACTGGTCAGCCGGGCCCTGACAAAGCGTGTCTTCGAGACCAACTTCCGCAAGATTTTCGGGCCGGATACCCAGCCGACACGCAGCGATATCGAGGACTTCTGGCAGCTTCTGGTCTACAACAATGGCCGCGGTATCATCCACCAGTTGATCCATTACATGGAGGAGCGCCGTATTCACCGCCACCGGTGGGTCGGTGCGCTGCAGGCCATGCGCCAGCCGGCACTGCTGATCTGGGGTGGTGCGGACCCGATCTCCGGCGAGGCCATGGTCGAACGCTACCGTGAGCTGGTAGGTACCGCCAATATTGCCGTGCTGGAAGGAATTGGCCACTATCCGCATTTCGAGGCCCCCGCTGAAACCCTGCAGCATTACCTGCGTTTCCGGCGCGGCATCAAAGCGTTACCAGACTGAGGATCGGATGAGCACAACGGAGCAGCCACCCCTGACAATCCACGCGGGCGATCAGGCCCTTGCCCGCATTCGGGAGCGCGGGCTGCGCCCGGAGGACGTGGGCACCATTCCCGGCGCTGCCGGAGGACCCAAGGCCCTGGGGCTCCAGGGTCTGGACCGGGTTCTGTTTGGTGACTGGCTCCAGCGTGCGCCGCGTGAGCGGGCCCTGATCGGCTCGTCCATCGGCAGCTGGCGGTTTGCCTGTGCCTGCCTGCCGGATCCGGTAGGGGCACTGGAGAGGTTGGGAGAGCTTTACACGGCACAGCGCTTCTTCAAGGGGATAACCGCAGCGCAGGTCTCCGAGCAGTGCCGGCAGATGCTGGATGACCTGATGCAGGGGCAGGAGGCTGAGATCCTGGCCCAGGAAAAGTATCAACTCAACGTGCTGGTGGCCCGCTCTCGCGGCATTCTCGGGTCGGATGCCAGGCCATTGCTGGGAATGGGGCTGGCCGCCGTGGTACTGGCCAACACGCTCCACCGGCCCTGGCTGCGTCTGGGGTTTGAGCGGCTGGTTCTCCATGACCCAAGGGCACGGCCACCACTGGATACCCTGGATGCGCTGTCAGGCCGTTACTACGAGCTGGCGCCGGATAACCTTCGCGATGCGCTCTTGGCGTCGGGCTCCATTCCCCTGGTGATGGAAGCCGTGGACGCGATCAAGGGAGTACCGGGAAAGCGCTTCCGGGATGGGGGTCTTACGGACTATCATCTGGATCTGCCTTACGCCGGGGAGGACCTGGTGCTGTACCCGCACTTTACGGACCGGGTGGTGCCGGGCTGGTTCGACAAGGCGCTGTCCTGGCGTCACGGTGATCCGGAGCGGCTTCGGAACCTGGTGCTGGTTGCGCCATCCCGGGATTATCTGGCGTCCCTGCCGGGCGGCCATCTGCCGGACCGGCACGACTTTCCCGCCTATGAAGGCGATGACGGAACACGGGAGCGCCACTGGCGTCAGGCAATAGTAGAGAGTGAGCGCCTGGGAGACTATTTCCTGGAGCTTGTGGATAATGACCGCATCGCGGACGTTGCCAGGCCGTTGCGTGAGATTACCGGGTGATCATTCGTCCCGATGAAACGCCCGCTGAAGCTCTTCCACCTGCCGACGCAGGTCCCGTACCTCCTCGATCAGGTCCAGGGACAGGGCTACGCCGGGCAGGTTGACTTCCAGGTCGCGCCTGAGGCGTTCCGCTTTCTTCACGCGTACCAGGTCTTCCCCGGCAAAGACCCATTCTCGAGGCGTTCGTCCCCTGCGCGGCTGTACAATGCCAAACTCCACAAGCTCAATCACGTACTCGGCGTTTACCTGGCAGTCGTAACAGAGGTCGCGCAGCGTCAGCTGCATGAACTCGTCCATCATCTCCGCCTCAGTGCTGTTCCTGGCCATTGCTTAAACTCCGAGGTGTTCACGCGGGTTGAACGGTACCTCTTCCGACAGCTCACGGAAGAGTTCTTTGCTGCGCTCCGTCTGTTTCGATGGCGTGGCGACCTGCAGCACCACATACTGGTCGCCGGGTTTCTTGCCGGGCATGCCCTTGCCCCGCAGGCGCAGCTTCTGGCCTTCCCTTGACCCCTCGGGCACCTTGAGGGTTGCCTTGCCGCCCATGGTAGGCACCTGGATGCTGGCACCGAGAGCCGCTTCCCAGGGGGTGATTGGAACCGTGACGTACAGGTCGCCACCATCCAGACGGAAGTGGGGATGGGGGGCGACGCGCACATCCAGATAGAGGTCCCCGGCCGGCCCGTTGCCGACGCCAGCGCCGCCCTGTCCGCGCAGGCGAATGTGCTGGCCGTCACGGACGCCGGCGGGAATCTTGACCTTGAGGGTACGCTCCTCGCGACGTACCTGACCGTCAGGGCCAGGCTGCGGCGTCTGCAGGCGCAGGGACTTTTCGCAGCCGTTGTAGGCCTCCTCAAGGAAGAGCGAGATCTGGTGATGCAAATCCTCGCCCTTCATGGAGAAGCCCTGGCCACGTTGTTGCCGGAAACCCCCGCCACGAGCACCAGCACCAAAGATGGATTCGAAAAAATCACTGAAGTCCGTGCTGTCTGCACCAGTGAAGCCACCCTCGGAGAAGCTGGCTCCGGATTCCCAACCAGGCGGTGGCTCATAACCGGCGTCACCACCTTGGCCGTACTTACGCAGCTGGTCGTATTCCGCGCGTTTCTCATCGTCCTTCAGGACCTCGTAAGCCTCGCCTACGTCCTTGAAGTGGTCTTCCGCATCCTTTTCCTTGCTCACGTCCGGGTGATACTTGCGGGCGAGCTTTCGGTAGGCGGACTTGATTTCCGATTTGGACGCATCTTCATCCACGCCGAGGATCTTGTAGTAATCCTTGAATTCCATCACCCAACCTCTGGTTTGACCGGGTCGCCGTATTGGCCTGTGTTACATCTGACTAGATGGTGACGATTTTCCATCCTTCAATGGGGCGAGTGCGGCCAGGCTACCGCGCGAAAGCCCTGGCAGTGGGACAGTGCATCGCACACTGTGCAGATCTGGATCCGAACCGGGAGGATGGTGCCATCCTTGTGGAGCAGGCAGGTATCCAGGCGCGTGATAGTGCGCTCGCGTTTACTGCTGCGAAAGGCGTCCGTTAGGCGCTGGTGTTCGGTTTCTGGCACCAGCTCCGCCAGGGCGAGTCCGGCGAGGTCGGACGGGGCCCGGCCCAGCAGCGGCTGGACCTGGGCGGAGACAAAACCAATGGCCTGTTGATCGTCGAGTTCAAAGCCCATACCGCCGCCCAGCTGAATGAAATCACGGGTGCGCTGCTCACTGTCCGACAACGCACGGGTCATCACTTCCTTTTCCACACGCTTGTTTTCCAGTGCCCGTCGGTCGCGCTCGCGCAGCCGATCCATACGCGCCATGCGCCGCAGGTTGAGGCGGTGGTAACGCACGAGCTGCCAGGTAAGCAGCGTGAGGGCAATGCTGAGAGCGACACCGCTGAAAAGCAGTACGTTCAGCAGTAAGGTTCCGTAGCTTTCGTCGAGGGCGCCCACACTCTTGCTGCGAACCAGCCACTGGCGGTTTCCAATGCGGATGGTGGTTTCATGGAATGGCTCATGGACGTCTTCATCGTGGTTGGAATAGAGGGGCAGGGGATCATGTTGCTGCAGGTCCATGACACTGATCCGCAGTCGTGGCTTCTTGCCGAGCTTAAGGTTTTCAGCGATCAGTGTTTCCGGGTCAAAGAGATTGACGAGGTATTGCGTGTCGATGTCAGAGCCGGTGGCAACCACAAGGCCCTGAACCAGGGTACCTTCCACACGGAAATGGGGTGTTCCTAAGGGCCCGCTCTCCGGGAGTTGCTCACGAAGCTGGTTCCAGAAAGGTTGTTTGATGGTATTTGTTGCCAGCGCTTGCGGAGCGTTGTCGGCCAGGCGTGCGTCGGCCACCTGGAGCTCGCCGTCATCGCCGGAGTCTAGCCTGAGTAACCCCTGCCAGCCAGCCATGGCGCTCAGGAGTTCGCCGGCGCCGGTATCCTCGGATCCAGCCAGCAGCTGTAACAGTTGCTCCTGCTGGGTAAGGCGGTCATTCAGGCGCTGTGCCTGGAGTGCATGAATGGGGGCTGAACTGTCATCGGTGGCCTCGATGAGCGCCTGACGGGTCTCCATCCATAGAAGGACCGTCAACAGCAGCCCGACTGCCAGCACCACGACAGGTAGCAGTCGATACCAGCCGGGCTGGTCGGCTTCGGAAGCGGCTTCTGAATCCATGAACCTGTATCTCCCGGAATTTTCAATATGCAATCACTTTAGCGCAGTGGGGCGGGGACACCAAGTGTTCGTTGGTTAACTGACGTTGCGGGCGCGCGCAAGCCAGAGGATCAGGAAAAAGCCGAACGCGGCTACGACCACCGAGGGGCCGGCGGGGGTATCCAGGAACCATGAGAGGGTAAGGCCCAGGGTGACCGCCAGCATCCCGATCAGCGAGGCAGTGACTGCCATGCGTTCCGGGGTTCCGGAAACCGGTCTGGCGGCGGCTGCAGGGATGATCAGCAGGGCAGTGATGAGCAGGACGCCGACGATTTTCATGGCGGTGGCAATCACCAGTGAGAGCATCAGCATTAGCGCCAGGCGCAGCCAGCCGGTGGAGTGGCCCTCGACGGCGGCGAGCTCATCGTGGATGGTGATCATCAGCAGGCCACGCCAGAGAAAAACCAGCATGCCCAGGATCAACAGCCCGCCAATGGCGATCCAGAGCAGATCCCGGCGGTTGATGGCCAGAAGGTCGCCGAAGAGGTAACCGGTCAGGTCGATGCGAAAATCCTGCATCAGCCCGAGCACCACAAGACCAATCGCCAGGGAGCTGTGGGAGAGGATGCCCAGCATGGTATCGCTGGCCAGGGATTGCTGTCGTGACAGCAGCATGAGTATGACTGCCAGGGCGACACAGACCAACGCGATGCTGAGGTTCAGGTTGGCCTGGAACAGGGTGCCCAGGGCAATCCCGAGCAGGGCGGAATGCGCGAGTGTATCGCCGAAATACGCCATGCGACGCCAGACCACGAAGCATCCGAGAGGGCCTGCCACCAGGGCCACCATCAGACCCCCGAGCAATGCACGCCAGAAAAAGTCGTTGAGAATCGCCTCCATCATTGGGTTGTCACGTCGTCTTCGGCTGCCCCTGTAACGGGTTCGCCGTGGAGGTCATGGCTGTGATTGTGGTGATGGTGATAGACCGCCAGGGTCTGCGCCAGACGCTCGCCGAAAAGGTTGACGAAGGCCGGGTCCCGGGAGATCTGCTCGGGTTGACCCCGGCAGCAGATATGACCGTTAAGGCACAGGACGGTGTCCGTCGAGGCCATGACCAGGTGCAGGTCATGCGAGACCGTCAGTACCGCGCAGTTGAGTTCGTCGCGGATTTCGCGGATCAGTTCGTACAGGGCTGTCTGGCCATTGACGTCGAGCCCCTGGGCCGGTTCATCCAGGACCAGAAGATCCGGGTTGCGCAGGATCGCCCTTGCCAGCAGTACACGCTGGAACTCCCCGCCCGAGAGGTAGTGAACCGAGGCCTGGCGCAGGTGCCCGACGCCGGTCCGCTCCAGGGCCCGGGCGATCTGTTGGTGCTCGGTGGTGGCAAGTCGCAGGAACCGATCGACGGTCAGCGGCAGAGTCGGCTGCAGGGAGAGGTTCTGGGGTACATAGCCGATTCGTGCGCCGTGACGCTGTTCAGCACGGCCCTCAGTGGGCGACTCGATACCCAGCATCAGCTTGATCAGGCTGGTCTTGCCGGCGCCATTGGGGCCGATGACCGTGACGATGTCACCGGGGTTCATCTCAAACGTCAGGTCCTGGAGGATGCGCTTGTCCCCGTATTGCAGGCCGGCATTGATGAGCGAAACCACGGGTTCCGTCATGGCGCGGGCGCGTCCTGGCAGGCGGGGCAGACCCCGTTCACCTCGACCACGGCCCCTGCATGCTGGAAACCCTGGTCCCGGGATTCCGCTTCAATGGCATCATGGATGCCTCTCGCCTCGACTTCGAGCACGTTATGGCATTGGTTGCAGATCAGGAAGCAGCCGGTGTGACGGTGATCCGGCTGGTTACAGCCGACAAAGGCGTTGAGCGATGCGATGCGATGCACCAGCCCCATCTGCTGCAGAAAATCCAGGGTCCGGTAGACGGTCGGGGGGGCGGCCTTCCGGCCCTCCGCGTTGAGGGAACCCAGAATGTCGTAGGCCCCCAAGGGACGGTGGGATTGCCACACCAGCGACAGCACCTGCTCGCGCAGGCGGGTCATGCGCGCGCCCTGTTCCTGGCAGATTCGGTGGGCGTCCGTCATGGCCTGGCTGATGCAGGCCTGGTGGTCATGGGATCGATAGGGCAGAGGCGTTGTCATGCGTTATAGTGTAACACTGGCGCCCGGGACCGGGAAGCATCTAGCCGGTAACACTCGCGGCCAGTGACTCCAGAACGGAAAGGTCGGGAATAAGGCATTCCTCGCCTTCGAACTGGACCTTCATAAGGCCGGCCACGCCAAGGTCGCCCTCTGTCTTTTTCTTGAGATCGCTCGGAGCGACTTTCGCCTGTGTTGGGATGCCCTGGGCGGCCAGGGCAATGAACGGCATGGACTTATGCTTGGTCGTTATGGTGTTGAGTACCAGGATCCGCCCACGCCGGCCTTCGGGTATGGCGGGTTCACCGCCATTGGCGGCCTCCCAGGAAAGCACTGGCAATGACACGCCCCGCCACTGGATGCGGCCGAGGAACCAGCGGCGTTCGCTGTTGTCGGTCTCCAGGTCATAGTCGACGATCTCCGCGATGGCGACGTTGGGCAGCAGCAGCGTCTGGTCGCGAACCGGGATCAGTACGCAGGACAGTTGTTCGGATGTTTCGGCCATGATGGTTTCCTTGCTGACAGCCTCATGCTGAGTTGCACTGTGATTGTTTTCCGAGAAGGAACTGTTCTTCCATCGTCCGCAGTAGTTGCGCGGCCAACTCGCGCGGTGTTCCCTCGAACCCGGCAGAGTCCGTGGCCTGTACCGATTCCGGCATGGCGCCACTGGCACAGCTTTCCGGGGTCTGGATCCAGATATGACTGCCGGCCTGCTTCATGGCAGGGGCGCCTAGGGCACCGTCGTTTCCCATGCCGCTGAAGACAATGGCATGGCAGCGATCGCGATAGGTCCTCGACAGGTTGAGCATGACCTGATCGATGGACGGGCCGTAGGGGCCGGGCCAGGGGTCGTCCCGGAATTGCACGCGGGCCTGGTCGTCCAGCCAGATCTCGCGATCCACCGGCACCTGCAGGACTTCGCCGGTGTACAGGGTGCGGTTTTCTTCCGCTGGCACCAGGTTGTAGTGCGCATCCCGGGTCAGCACGCGGCCCAGGACTTCGCTGAAACGTGCATCAATATGCTGGGCGTAGACGAAGCCGACGGGCAGCCCGGGCGGCAGGGCGTCCAGAAATTCCTTGATCGCCGCCGGACCGCCCAGCGAGGCGCCCAGGATCCAGATCTGTTCCACCGGCCGGGGCTGCGAGACCGGGGTTATCCACTGCGGCAGTGAGAGGTTTTCCGAGTCGGCGCCGGCGTCGGCCAGGGCTTCCAGCGTATCCTCGTTTTCCAGTGCCTCAAGGCTTCCGAGCTGGCCTTCCAGCTTGACGAAAAGTCGCCGTTCCCAACGAATGTACTCCTGGCGTCCCGGTACGGGTGCGGCACCGGGGCCGAACAGCACCGTCCAGTCATCACGGTTGAGCAGCGCCTCGATCAGGTCGGGGTACTCCTCCTCGTCCGTGAGCTCCACCAGGCAGAGAGCCGCGTCGGGGATTGCCGCTTCCCCGGCAAAACGGGCGGGGTCGCCAATGAAGACAATGCTCACACCGTATTTGTCGAGCGCCTGTTGCAGCCTGTGGCGCTGCAGCACGTCATCGGCAATGATGATGACGTTCTGCTCGCTGCTCATGTCGCCTCTCCGATCCCAGCCTGCTCCATGATGGTATCGAGCAGTTCCTGCTCCTGGAACGGCTTGCCGAGATAATGGTTCACCCCGATGGCCTCGGCGCGCTCGCGGTGTTTCTCACCGGTACGCGATGTGATCATGATGATGGGTACATCCTTGAGGGCGCTGTCGTGACGGATGAAGCTGGCGACCTCGAAGCCATCCATGCGCGGCATCTCGATGTCGAGCAGCACCACGTCCGGGCGATGGTCCTGAAGCTGGCCCACGGCATCGAGACCGTCCTTGGCCAGCAGCACTTCCATCCCGTGGCGCTCAAGCAGCCTGGAGGTGACCTTGCGCACGGTCACCGAGTCGTCGACCACCATCACCTGGGTGGGTTTGTGCTCGCGGGAGGCCTCGCGGGTCTCCACGGCGGCCAGCATGCGCTGGCGCTGGGCGAGGATATCGCCACGGATCATGGCCGGGAGGTCAAGGATCACCACGACGTTGCCGTCGCCCAGGATGGTGGCGCCGGAGACGCCGCGCACACTTCCGAACTGCGGTCCCAGGGATTTCACCACGATCTCGCGGCTGCCCATGAGGCTGTCCACCTGCAGGGCCATGGGCTGGTCGGCGCCGCGTACCAGCATCACCGGCAGCGGCAGGGACTGGCCCTGGAGCTTGGGCTGGCTCTCGGAATTGAGCAGCGCGCCCAGGTATTGCAGGCGGTATTGCTGCCCAGCGTACTCGTACAGCGGCGCGTTTGGCTGGTAGTACTCCTCCAGCTCGTAGGTGCTGACCCGGACAATGCCTTCGATAGTGTTCAGCGGGATGGCGTAGTAGTCCTCCCCAATGGTTACCATCAGGGCGCGGTTCACGGAGACGGTGAACGGCAGTCGAACGGTGAAGGTGGTGCCTTTGCCCAGGGTGGAGTCGATGTCCAGGCTGCCGCCGAGCTGCTTGATCTCGCTGGCAACCACGTCCATGCCCACGCCGCGACCTGAGATCTGGGTCACGGAGGTCGCCGTGGAGAAGCCGGGCTGGAGGATGAACTGCAGGATCTCATGATCACTCAGGTCCTCGCCGCTGTCCAGCAGGCCCTGCTTGATGGCCTTCTCGCGGACTTTGTCGGTGGCGATGCCGCCACCGTCGTCCTGGAGCCGCAGCACCACTTCACCGCCTTCGCGGCTGAGGTTCAGCGAGACATTGCCGGTCTTGGATTTACCGGCCTTCCTGCGTTCTTCCTCGCCTTCGATACCGTGGTCAATGGCATTGCGCAGCATGTGTTCCAGCGGTGCGACCATTCGCTCGAGAACGGTACGGTCCAGCTCGCCTTCGGCGTTGTTCACCTCGAAGTGGGCCTTCTTGCCGGTCTCACCGGAGATCTGGCGCACGATCCGGCGCAGCCTCGGCACCATGGATGAGAAGGGCACCATGCGCGTCTTCATGAGCCCTTCCTGGAGCTCAGTGTTGGTGCGCTGCTGCTGCAGGAGCAGTGTTTCGGCGTCACGCACCTTATCGTTCATGGTCTCACGCAGGTCGGCGATGTCCGATGCCGACTCGGACAGGGCCCTTGATAGTTGTTGGATCGAGGAGTAGCGGTCCATCTCCAGGGGGTCGAAGTCTTCCTGGTAATCCGGGCCGAATTCCTGTTCGGCGCGGTGGAGGATCTGGGCTTCCGTTTCGATCTCCATGCGCCGCAGCTGCTCGCGGAGACGTTCCGTGGTTGCGGCCATCTCGTCCAGCGTATGGCTGAAATCGTTGATTTGCTGTTCCATGCGTCCGCGGGTGATACTGCTTTCGCCGGCCAGGTTCACCAAGTCGTCCATCAACTGGGCGTTGATGCGGATGGTCTCCTGGGCACTGCGCGCCAGTTCGGCCTTGCGCTGGTCACGGCCCTGCTGTTTGTCCTGTTCCGCAGTCTCGGCTTTGGCCGGCGCCTTTTCAGGTGCCTGCTCCGGCTCCTCCGCCTGAGGTGGTTCAGCGGATTCAGCTGATGTTTCCGCCTCTTCTGGTATGGCTGAGGGTGTTTCTTCAATTTCCTCGGCTTCGCTGGGCTCCGTCTGCGGCGTAGCGCGGGATTCTTCTTCGGCGAGCCCGCTGCGATAGGCGCTCTGGACGTGCTCGACGCGGCTGATGATTTCATCATGGAGCTTGTGGATCTGCTCCCATTCCTGCTCGCTGGGAATGTTGCCCTGGCCTTCAATCCTTGAAAGGATACTCTCAAAATGGTGGGCCCGCTCACCGAGTATGCTCAGCTCGGCCAGCCGGGCGCCGCCCTTGATGGTGTGCAGAGTGCGCTGGGCCTCGTTACTGTGTGTTTCGGCGTCATCCCCTTCGGCGTTCCGCCAGGCCGCCAGTGTGTTGTCGAGGGTATCAACCAGCTCACCGGCTTCCTCGAGGAAGATCTCGAGAACTTCCGGATCAACGTTTTCCGGGTCGTCCTCACCATAGTCCGTCGTTTCCGTCGCTGGTGCTTTCTCGGTGTCTTCAGCGCTGGGTGTTTCCCCGGCTTCCACCTGGCCAAGCATGGACTGGAGCCTGGCAAGTATCTGTTGACTGTAGTGTAGAGCCTGGGTGCTGTCGCCGGCCCCTTCGATGACGCTGTCGAGGGTGCTTTCCCATTCGTCGGCAAGCGTACCTATGGCACTCAGTTCGGACAGGTGCGCACCGCTTTTGAGAGTGTGCAGCTCTTCCCGCATACGATTGATGGGGTTGCCCTGTTCAGGGTCTGCTTCCCATTCGGTGATGGATTGCTGCAGCGCACTTTCAATTCCCCGGGCTTCGTCCAGGAAGAGGGTGCTCAGTTCATTGTCCGGAGCTTCCGGGGAGCCACTTTCGGTTTCCGGCTCGGGTTCCTGGGCCTCGGCGGGCTTGCCGCTGATTACGGCGTGGACGCGTCTGGAGAGCTCGGAGGCATCCTCGCAGGGTTTGAAGGCACTGACCTGTTCAACCATTCGAGCCAGGGCATCATGGCACTGGAGCAGGAGTTCGCCGGTGTCCTCACCCAGTTCCAACCGGCCTTCGGCGACCCGTTCGAAAAGTTCCTCAAGTTCGTGGGACAGGTCCGCGATCGGCCCGATCTCCGCCATGCGGGCGCCACCCTTGAGGGTGTGGACATCCCGCTGCAGGGTTTTGGCGAGGTCGGTATTGGAGGTGTCCGCCATGTACTGGTGCAGGGCTTCACCAGTGCTGTCCACCAGCTCGTGAGCCTCTTCCAGGAAGATTTCGGCGAGTTCCGGATCCAGATCAGCCTGCTGCGCCGCCGCTTCCGGAGAGGGGTCTGTTTTTGCCTCGGGTTCTGCCTCTGCCTCGGGTTCTGGCTCCTCTTCGTCCTCGGATACCTGCGGCAGTTCGCTCAGATCGAGCTCCTCGCTGAGGCTCTGGTCCATGGAGTCCAGGTCGCCACCAAACTGCTCCTGGAATGCCTGTTCCTGAGCTTCACTTCGTGCCTGGCGCAGGTCGGCGGCCTGCTCATTGAGGCGGGTGACCAGGGTCATGGAGGATTCGGTCGCGAGTCCGGCGGCCAGCTGGTCCATGAGGTTGATGAGCGCTTCGTGGGCGTCCCTCAACAGCGTCGCCATGGATTCGTCCGGGACCTCTGGAGCCTCCAGTGCCTCGGCGTAAAGGTGCTCCAGTGCGTCAGCAAGTTCACTGACATGGGAAACGCCGGCTTTCTCGGCGCTTCGCGCCAGTCCCGAAAGACTCTCCGTTAGCGGCTTCAGGTGGTCGCTGTCCGCGTTGCCGGAAAGCCATTCCTCAAGGGTCCGGTCGGCATCAAGCAGTTGTTCGATGCCTTCGTTCAAAAAGATCTGGATGAAGTTGGTGTCGGGCTTTCTGCCGGGCTGGGGGTCGGCATATTCCCTGTCTTCCGGGAAACGGCGCTGTGAAAGCTCCTCTAGTTCCTCAAGGAATTCCTCGGTTCCCGCAAGGGGCGCTTTCGGATCGGTTTCGATCTGGTCGAGACCCTGTTGCACGAAGTCCTGGATACGGCCCAACAGCGCTATAACCTCCGGGTCCGCGTCCTCGCCCGCAGCTCTTGCCCGTTTCACGAACTTTTCCATGGGCGCAATAATGCGGGCTATAGGCTCAATGCCCGCAGTGTGGGCGCTGCCCTTGAGGGTATGCAGGGCGCGGGACAGGTCATCCGTATAGGACAGAGAGTTCTGGCCTTCGGCGTTTTTGAGGAACCGGGTGAGCGTCTCCAGATGACTGTCGGTTTCTGACCGGAAAATATCGAGAAGCACGGGATCAATGGCGCTTTCCCAGTCTTCCTCATCTTCCATTGCTGGTTGCGGTGCTTCAGTGCGCTGTTCCTCACCCGCTGCTTCCGGCGTTTCCGGCATAGTTTCGGTATCGAGCAGCTCACCGCGTGCCAGCGCATCGGCGCGGGCCTTGAAACGGGTAATGTCCACGGAGGGGGAACGCTGGCACTTGAAATCCTCAACCAGTGTAGGGACTGCGTCCGTCACATCCTGAAGGACCGCGCCCATGTCGTCGTTCATGAAGACGGTGCCGTCAATGATCCGGTTCAGACAATTCTCCACGGACCAGGCCAGTTCGCCGATCTGGTTGGCTTCCACCATGCGTCCGCTGCCTTTCAGCGTATGGAAGGCTCGCCGGACTTCCGACAGGGCGGTGGCGTTGTCGTACTGTTCAAGGAGCTGGGGCAGGAATTCGCGGATTGTCTCGAGGACCTCTTCGGCTTCCTCAATGAAGATATCAAGGATTTCCTGGTCCACGAGGGGCTCGTCAGCCGTAGCTTCCGCAACAGCGCTATCCTCGGTTTCAGCGGTTTCAGCGGTTTCAGCGGTTTCAGCGGTTTCAGCGGTTTCAATCTCTTCTTCCGCCGCTTCCGGGATTGCCTCCTCCTGCTGGGGCTCGTTTGCATCATCCGCCAGCACCTGGGTGTCGCTTCCCGCCTCCTCAGTGTCCGGCTGGCGCGCCTCAACCAGTGCGTTCGCCTCTTCCCTCAGCGCGGTAACGTCACCACCGACCTGGCCTTCGCGGAATTCCTGAATCAGGCCGGGAAGCCGGTCGATGACCCGGTCGAGAAGGCTGTAGACGTTCTCATTGGGCGTTATGGAACGGTCCAGGACCCGGTTGAGCATGTTTTCCACGGACCAGGCCAGTTCGCCAATGCTGGTGGCACCCACGAGACGCCCACTGCCTTTGAGGGTATGGAAGGCCCGGCGCACATCGGTGAGTGCGTTCCGGTCCTCGGAATCGTGACGGAAGCGCGGGTACTGGTCGCGAATGGTCTCAAGGACTTCGTCCGCCTCCTCGACAAAGATCTCCAGGATCTCGTCGTCTACCAGGTCGGAATCGCGTTCCTTGGGCTCGGACGGAACTGTCTGGGTCTGTTCGGCTTCCGCTGTCTCGCCCGCTTCGGGTTTTGTCCAGGTAGGCTCCTTGCCGGGTGGGAAGCCGAGGCTTTCAAGCCGCTGCTCCGCCATACCGAGGATGGCATCGTTATCCTCGATCCCGTCCATCAGGCGTTCCAGGTGGTATTCGATGCTGGTGATGGCATCCGCCAATGTATCCAGCTCTTCCCAGCCGGGGATATAGGCCTGATCGAGCAGCACGTTCTGGATGAAGCGTTCACAGGCTCCGATGACGGTAGCCGTGCGTTCCAGAGGGATCAGGTTGAGGCTGCCGCGGATGCTGAACAGCAATTCGGGCACCCCCTGGATTTCCTGCTGGTCCCACTGGGAAGCAATGAAATTGACCACCCCGGTCTTGACCTGTTCCAGCGCATTGCGCGCCTCACGCAACACGGCTGTGCTGGCTTCCGTGGCGTGCATATCGGTGATGCGGTGGCCAGCGGGGCCCTGTTCCTCGGCAGGGGCTGTATCCCGGCCTTCACGATCTGAGAGTCCCGCAATCGAGGCTTCGACATAGAGAAGCGCCCCGGCGATGTCCATCAGGGTGCCATCATCCACTGGCTCTTCCGCATTGATGAGCTTTTCCATCAGTTCGTGCTGGTCGTCGATGACACGGCGAGACGATTCCTGACCCAGGAGCGAGAGCGTATTTGAGATCTGGCGCAGGCCTGGTAGCAGTTCTTCCAGGTCGCTGTTGTTGCGTTCGCCGACGCGCACGAAGAGGTCCAGTCGATCCTTGAGGTGGGTAAGCTCTTCGGTCAGGACTTCTACTACCGAGGTCATGGCGGCCCGTGCTGGTGAGCTCCCCTGGCCATATTCGCTGGTTTCAGAGGGCAGGGCCCGGTCAAGCTGGTAGCGCTCAACCATGGTTCTGACCCGGTCGGAGTCACAGTCACTGCCCTTGGCCACGTAATAGAGAAGGTTTTTAAGAACTTCTTTGGGCACGGGCTCGCCGAGGATGGTCTTACTCTCCTGGATCAGCCTTTCGAGCTGGGCATCCAGCTCGGTGATGATGGCGGTGGTAGCAGCCCCCAGGCTGTTATGGCCTGAGCGCAGTGTATCCACGAAGGCTCCGGCGGCGTGCCAGAGTTCGGCCTGCGGGGTTTTCTGGCAGAGCTTGACCAGCCGCACAAGCACCTTGTCGAGATAATCAAGGTGTGAGTCCACATCCACGCCGCGCTCAAGCCCGGAACGGGCAAACTGGAACATCTGGTAGAGCTTGCGGACGTTGTCGAGCACGCCGGTGGCCTGCAGGCGCTGGTTGACCTTGTCCGGGGCCTCAAAGTGCGCCGGTGAAAGATTCGGTTTGAAAAGCGCACTGGCAGTGAAGAAGGGCGCGTTGCGTGCTGCCCGGAGATCATTCAGAAGCGGCAGGAGACGCATGGGGAGGTCATCGTCGCTCTCGTGCAATCCGGAGAGGTACTCGGGGAGTTGCAGTATGCCCTGCATCAGACTGCTGATGGCCTTGTCGGTGTCCTCGGGGGGATCGTTGAGCAGGGTTTCGGCCAAGGCTTCCATCTCGGCGGCGACCAGGGCCGCCCCCTCCAGCTCCACCATTTTCAGGGTGCCATGCACCTGATGGAGGTGGTTCAGACAGAATCTGAGGCGTGAATGGTCCTCGCGATTCTCCGCAAAGGCTTCAAGGGCCTGCTGGCTCTGCTTCAGGGTTTCCTGAATCTCGCCTCGGACCCATTGCAGCGACAGGCTGTCACCGTGATTGGCCATAATCACTCCGGTTTTCATTCAGGCTGTCCGATCGTTTCCAGGCCAGAACCTGGCCGTTGGCTACCGGTTCAAGTGCCGGATGCTGCCAGTTGGTCAGCTCCCCGCTACCCAGTATCAACAGGCCGCCCGGAGCAAGTCGCTCCGCGAGGCGCTTGGCAATTTCCCGGCGTCGCCAGCGCCGGAAATAGATCAGGACATTCTGGCAGAAGATAATATCCATGCCGTGCATGGGCGCATGTTTGAGTTCAAGAACATTAAGCTGGGAAAACGCCACCCGGTCGCGCAGTTCGGGAATGATCTGGCGGGTACCATTCTCGAGGGGACGGAAATACCGCTCCTGCCAGAAGGATGGTGTGGTGACCAGTTTCCTCGGTCCATAGCGGGCGTTCCGGGCCTTATCCAGTGCCACCAGGCTGATGTCGGAGCCGGTCACGCCAAAGTAGCGTTGCCCTGGTGCGCTGCCGGCGGCTTCTGAGAGGAGCATGGCAAGCGTGTAGGCCTCTTCTCCGGTTGAGCATCCGACGCTCCAGGCTTCCACCACGCGACGGTTCGCCTCGGAGAAAAGATAGTCGGCGTGTTCACGGGCCAGGTTGAATGCTTCCTCGTCCCGGAAGAAGCGGGTTTCCTGAACGGTTAGGCGATCGACCAGTGTGGCCCACTCGACGACGGCGCCGGGGCCATACATGATCTTTTCATAGTAGGCCTGGTAGCTGTCACAGCCGAGCTCCCGCATCCGCGTGCCGAGATTGGCCTCCAGAAAGGAGCGGCGTTCGGGCGACAGGGTCATGCCCGTCCTTGATTCAAGCAGATCCCGCCATTGCTCGAACTGCCCATCATCCATGGCATAGCCGGGGCGCAGGCCCCCGGGGGCCGGATAATGTGTGTTGTCGCAGTCGGCACTGACCATAATGCGCCCATATCAGTTCGGTTGCGGGGATTACCTGACTGTCGGCACGTCCTGTTCTTCGTCGCTGTCTTCCTCCAGCTCGTCCGATCCGGTGTCGACCTCGTGCAGCTGCGGTGCTCCCGAATCACCACTGACGGAGTCGGCGGCTGGTTCAGGAAGCTTGAAGCCGGCAACCGATTCACGCAGCTCGGCGGCCATCGCGGCAAGGTTGCCGATGGACTGCGCCGTCTGGTTGGTGCCGGAGGACGTCTGGGAGGTGATCTCCTGGATGACGTTCATGGTGTTGGAAATGTGTGCCGCTGAGGACGACTGCTTGCGTGCCGCGTTGGAGATGTTCTGGATCAACTCCGCCAGGTTGGTGGATACGTTCTCGATCTCCTCCAGGGCAACACCGGCGTCCTGGGCCAGGCGGGCACCACGGACCACCTCGCTGGTGGTGTGCTCCATGGAGATAACGGCCTCGTTGGTGTCCGACTGGATCGTCTTGACCAGGGCCTCGATCTGCTTGGTTGCCGCGGAGGAGCGCTCGGCGAGTCGCTGCACCTCGTCCGCGACGACCGCGAAGCCACGGCCTGCGTCCCCGGCCATGGAGGCCTGGATGGCGGCGTTCAGCGACAGGATGTTGGTCTGGTCGGCGATGTCGTTGATCAGGGATACGATGTCGCCGATCTCCTGGGAAGACTCACCCAGGCGCTTGATCCGTTTCGAGGTTTCCTGGATCTGTTCGCGGATGTCGTCCATGCCCTTGATGGTGTTCTGCACCACCTCGGCGCCCTTCTTGGCGATGGATACGGAGCGTTCCGCAACCGAGGAGGATTCGGAGGCGTTGGACGATACCTGGTCGATGGATACGGCCATCTCGTTGACGGCCGCGGAGGCACCGGCAATTTCCTGGGCCTGGTGCTCGGATGCCTCGGCCAGCTGCTTCGCCGTGGACTGGGTTTCCTCGGCAGAGGAGGCGACCCGTACCGCTGTATCCCGGATGGACTGCACCAGGTTACGCATCTGGTCGATGGCGTAGTTGATGGAGTCCGCGATGGCGCCCGTGAAGTCCTCGGTCACCGTGGCCTCCGTGGTCAGGTCACCATCGGCCAGGTCGGCCAGTTCGTCCAGCAGTCGCAGGATGGCGTTCTGGTTCTGTTCGTTCTGCTCCTGGGTCTCGCGCAGTCGACGCTGCGAAGCCTGGTACAGCGCAAAACCGATGAGCATGATGTTGACCATGATCGCAATCAGGATCACGTACGCCCACATGGGCGTGACGATGTGACCGCGGTTCTGGATCAGGCTGACCAGTTCGGAGGTTTCGTCCAGCAGTTGCGGGCTGGTCTGAAAGATGGTGCTGGCGGAGTCGCGCGCCTGGAAAAGGCCGGGTGCGAAGTCGAGGATCGCATCGACGTTTTCACTGACCACGGTGAAGAGCTCTTCGTCGACGTATTCCAGCACGTACTGGGCGTCGGGGTTATCCAGCGCCGGGATGCCCATGGATTGGTCACCCTCGAGCTGTGCATTCAGTACGCGTCCGAAGCGCTGCGCGTCCTCGCCGAAGCGGTTGGCGGCTACGACTGCATCCTCGTCACCGGTCAGGATGTTATTGACGCTTCGCGCAATCCGCTCGGCGAGCAGTGACTGGCGCTCGGCCAGAGAGATCTGTTTCGGCGCCGCACCACTGTCGATCAGGATGCTGACGACATCCTCGTATTCCACCTGCAGGTCCGGAATCGTGTTGTTGAGGGTTCCCGCCACCTCATGCAGGGAAAGGACGGCGTCCCGGGTGCTCAGGATTTCGTCGGCGTTGTTCCGGACCTGCGCCCAGAGGGGCTGGACGTTTGTTTGCTCTGTCAGTTCCAGCGGCGGCAGCCCGGTTTCCGGGTTGCCCTCTTTGACGTTCTGCCAGAGCTTCTGGAAGCGGTCCCGGGAATTCTGGAGCTGTTCAAAAGCAGCCTCTGTCCCGCCCGCAGCCTCGGTGGAGTTCTTGGCGATCTCCTGGGACAGAACCCGGAGATCGCCAGCATAGTCAATGTACTGGGCGTCATGACTGCTGTTGCGGTTGACCAGCACCAACACCACGATCAGTGATATCGTCAGAACGGCCAATAAAGCAATCAGCCCGACGATGGAGCGGTTCGCTCCCTGTGGTGAGATGAATTTTCCGACTCGATTCTGCATTTTCGGCTCCCGGCCTCACTCAGATATTGTTGTCACGGGTTTGGGTTCCGGGGATGCTCGCCGCACTGCTACCACTGGGCGACATCCAGAAACTGTTCATTTTCAGTCAGCGACAGTGTGGAAAAGACTTTCCAGACTTCGTCATTGCGCTGATAGGCCCCCTGCAGGAACGGGTGGACTGCCTCGGCCGGTTCATCCGGGTCAGGCAGGTGGCTTTCAACACTGAAATACTGCATGCCGAGCACATCGTCGACGACCAGACCGCTGAAGACAGTTCCGTTTTCCACCACCAGAATGCGTCTTTCGCGAAGGTTACCCGGAGGTCTTGACACTCCAAAGAACAGGGCCAGGTCAATGATGGGAAGCAGGCGCCCCCTGACATTGGCAACCCCCAGCAGAAAGTTCCGTACCCCCGGCACGGGGGTAAAGCGGGGCACGTCCAGTATTTCCGTGACCTCCCCCATGGGGGCGACGTAACGCTGTCCGGCCAGTGAAAAGCCGATACCATTGAACAGCTCGACCGCCTCGTCCTGCTCAGGCAGCCCGGAAGCCATCTGGTAGCTGCGTCGGGCGATGTCACTCAGGACGCTGAACGGAGTGGCTTTGGAAGACGTTGCCTCGGCGGACATCAGGCTCTCCCCTTATTCAGGAAAGAAGATCGTCGATGGTTTTCAGCAACTCGTCTTCCGGCACGGGCTTGACCAGGTACCCCCTGGCGCCCTGCCGGGTTCCCCAGACACGGTCCGTTTCCTGATCCTTGGTGGTAATGATGACCACCGGGATGTGCTGGGTTTCGGAGCCTCGTGTGAGTTGCCGTGTGGCCTGGAATCCATTGAGTCCGGGCATGACGACGTCCATCAGAACGAGATCCGGCTGTTCCGAGCGCGCAATGGCGACGCCATCGGATCCGTTGTCGGCGCTCAGGACCTCGTGCCCGTTCTTGGTCAGGAGCCCGGAGATCTTTTTCACCTCCGTGGGTGAGTCATCAACTATCAGGATGCGAGCCATGGAGTTCCTCTGTTCTTGAGCCGTTGGGTGTTCAGCCACACTGATTGGCGATTATTCTTCCCGGGTCGGGATGTGGTCGCGGATGGTGCCGAGCAGTTCATCCTTGCTGAAGGGTTTGGTCAGGTACTGGTCGGATCCCACGATGCGGCCCTTTGCCTTGTCGAACAGACCATCCTTGCTCGAAAGCATGATGACCGGGGTCTGCTTGAACGCGTTGTTGTTCTTGATCAGCGCGCAGGTCTGATAGCCGTCGAGCCGGGGCATCATGATATCGACGAAGATGATGTTTGGCTGGGAGTCAGCAATCTTGGCGAGCGCGTCAAAGCCGTCAGTTGCTGTAATGACCTCACAGCCCACTTTCTTGAGAAGGGTTTCAGCAGTGCGACGAATCGTCTTGCTGTCGTCGATCACCATGACCTTGAGGTTTTCGAAGTTGTCTTCCATTGTCCAGCAGCCCTGCGCTTGTCTAAGACGTCATTATTCTTGCCGGTGGCCGGGACAGTGTTCCGTACCCAGAATCTGCGGCCTGTTCCGAGGCGCTTTTTAACACAGATCCTTTGCTTGTTCTATACACAGCCTTTTATATAGCTGAACCCAGCCCCGTGCTCCAGCACGGAAATGTCACTGTTTGTATTGGCCACCGACATGGCCGTTCACAAACGGGCCTTCCCAGCGGGAAACCCGACTTGCAGAACGGCTGCCCTTTTTCCAGCATAGCAGGTATTCTCTGCTTCGCATCTGAGTGCGTTTAATCCACATCAATTGATAGTACCGGAGACTTTAATGACAGTGACCCTGGGCGTGGTCATGGACCCTATAGAGCAGATCAGCTTCAAGAAGGACACCACCCTGGCGCTGTTGCTGGCGGCCCAGAAGCGCGGGTGGTCGCTTCTTTATATGGAACAATCCGATCTGTACATCCGGGACGGTGAAGCCAGAGCACGGGTGCGGGAACTGAGCGTCGACTATAATCCTGAGTGCTGGCACCGGTTCGGGGAAAGCCGTGACATTTCTCTGGGCTCGCTGGACGTGATCCTGATGCGCAAGGATCCGCCGGTGGATGACGGTTTCATCATGGCCACCTGGATCCTGGAGATGGCCGAGGGGGACGGGGCGATTGTGGTCAATCCGCCGGCGGCATTACGTGACTGTAATGAAAAGCTGTTCGCGACCCGCTTCCCCGAGTGTACGCCGCCGCTTCTCGTAACCCGGGACCCACAGCGGCTCAAGGATTTTCGCCAGGAATACGGGGATGTGGTGATGAAGCCGGTGGACGGCATGGGAGGGAAGTCTGTTTTCCGGGTCCGCCCGGATGATGACAACCTCAGTGTCATAGCGGAAACGCTCACGGCGGATGGCACCCGCTCAGCCATGGCCCAGGTTTACCTGCCTGAGATCCGTGAGGGCGACAAGCGCATACTGATGATTGACGGCGAGCCGCTGCCCTACGCGTTGGCTCGCATACCCATGGCGGGTGAGAGTCGGGGCAACCTGGCAGCCGGGGGCAATGGCGTTGGGCGGGAACTGACTGAGCGCGACCGCTGGATCTGTCAGCAGGTGGGCCCGGCGCTGAAGGAAAGGGGGCTCGTATTTGTGGGGCTTGATGTGATCGGGGATTACCTGACCGAGATCAACGTGACCAGCCCGACCTGTGTGCGCGAGCTGGACCGCGCCTTTGATGATGACATTGGAAGCCGCCTCATGGCCGCGATCGAGACGCGGCTGAATTCCACCCAGAAGGGGTAATGGTCCTTCCATGGCAGATGCTGTAAGCCACGCCGACCGATTCGGATTCACCCTCTTCATGGCATTGGTGTTTCACGGTGTGCTCATTCTGGGGCTCGGCTTTGCGCCGCAGGATCCCGAGCCAACCGACAAGAGCCTGGACGTCACCATGGCAAACCGGCCCTCCGAAGAGGCACCGGAGGACGCTGATTTTCTGGCCGAGGCAGACCAGAAGGCCAGTGGTGACCAGCAGGAAGTCCAGGAGATGACGACGACGGAGCAGGCCTCGGTTCCGGATCGGCGTATGGCAGAGACTACACCGCCTCCCTCTGAACCCGATGCGCCCGACGCGGGCGCCGCAACCGAGACGGTCACAACGACCGGGGAAAGCGAGCGAGCTATCCGGGAGGAACCGGAGCCCGAACGGGCACAGGCTGAATCGGAGCCCCACGAGAGCCTGATGGAGCGCAGCCGCAATATCGCGAGCCTTCAGGCGCGGCTCAGTAATCAACGCAACCAGTATGCCAAGCGCCCACGGGTAACGCGTGTGACTTCCGTGTCCACCATGCAGGATGCGGGCGCCGCCTATGTGCGCTCCTGGCAGGAGACCATCGAGCGCACCGGCAACCTCAACTATCCGGAGGCGGCAAGGCGTCGCGGTCTGCACGGGGATGTGCGTATGCTGGTGTCGATCAATTCCGATGGCACCCTGCGGGAACTGGAGGTGCTCCAGTCCTCCGGGCATACCGTTCTGGACGATGCCGCACGCCGGATCGTGCGCCAGGCCAGCCCCTTTGAACCCTTTGACGCGCGCATGGCCGAGCAGCAGGATGTACTGGAGATCATTCGCACCTGGTCCTTTCAGCGCCGAGGCCTGTCCGGCAGTGTTCCGGGAGCAGGTTAAAAGGCGCTTGCTCTGCGGGCCCCTGGCAAGGAATACTGCACCCATGAGTACCGAGTCCGCATTTCTCACCAATCATTTCCTGCTTGCCACGCCCTTCCTGGATGATCCCAGGTTTGGCGGCTCGCTTACCTATATCTGTGAGCACAGCGAGGACGGTGCCATGGGCCTGACCGTGAACCACCCGCTGGAGCTGAATCTCAGGGATTTGCTGTCCCAGCTTGAACTGGAGGGGGAGGCACCGGATGTGCCGGTCTACTTCGGCGGGCCCGTCCAGCCGGAACGGGGGTTTGTCCTGCACCGCCCGCTGGGTGACTGGCGCAGCTCCCTGGCACTGACCGATACCCTGGCACTGTCCACTTCCCGGGACATACTTGCGGCCATCGCCCAAGGCGATGGGCCAGACCACTTCATGATGATGCTGGGTTACGCGGGCTGGGCGCCCGGCCAGCTGGAAGAGGAGCTCTCCGGTAATGCCTGGCTGACCTGCCCTGTGGATGAGCACATCCTGTTTGATCTGCCCCCGGAACGTCGCCTGCCGGCGGCCCTGGAGCAGCTTGGGGTGGAGCCGGGCCACCTGAGCAGCGGCATCGGCCATGCCTGAAAGCCGCAGCCTGATGGCGTTCGACTTCGGGGACCGTTGGATCGGGGTGGCCGTGGGCCAGCAAATGCTGGGGCGCGGTTCCGGCGTTGCGCGTCTCAAGGCACGGGACGGGATCCCCAACTGGAACGAGATTGCCGCGCTGGTGGACACCTGGCAGCCGGATATCTTCCTGGTGGGGTTGCCGCTGAATATGGATGATTCCGAGACCGAGCTGTGCCAGCGTGCGCGAAAATTCGCCAGACGCCTTCATGGGCGCTATCATCGCCCCGCCGAGATGGTGGATGAGCGTCTGACGACCCGTGAGGCCAAGCAGGACCTCTTCGATCGCGGGGAAACCCCGGATTACGCGCGCGAGGGCGTTGACCGCCGCGCCGCCGAACTGATCCTGGAAACCTGGTGCGCCGTGCAACACTGAGGTGAAAGAGTGCTGGATGTAGAGCAGTTACTGGAGCGGATGACGGAAGAACTGCGCGAGCTGACCCGGGTTCGCGGTCTGGAGGTGCTCCATCCCGTTGGTATCCGTACCGGAGGTGTCTGGGTCGCCCGCGAGCTGCATCGCCGTCTGGGGATCGAGGCCGAGTGCGGTGAACTGGACATTGCCTTCTACCGGGATGATTTCAGCCGCATTGGGCTGCATCCCCGGGTGCGCCCCTCATGGCTGCCCTTTGAGACCGAGGGCCTCCATCTGCTGCTCGTGGACGACGTCATAATGAGTGGTCGCACCATTCGTGCCGCCATGAATGAGCTCTTTGATTACGGTCGACCGGAATCAATCACCCTGGCTGCGCTGATTGATCTGGGACGCCGGGAGCTGCCGATACAGCCAGACGTGACGGGCAGCAAGCTTGAGCTTGACTCCGGGCAGCGGATCAAGCTCCAGGGCCCGGAACCGCTGGAACTTGCTATCGAGGAGGTGAGCCATGGGTGAGTCCAACTCCGGCCTCCAGCTGACGCCGGAGGGCAATCTCCGCCATTTCCTGTCGATCGACGGCCTCGACCGGGCCCTGCTGACCCGCATCCTCGACACCGCCGATTCTTTCATCGAGGTGGGTGAACGCAGCATCAAGAAGGTGCCCCTGCTGCGTGGCCGCACCGTGGTCAACCTCTTCTTTGAGCCCAGCACCCGGACCCGCAGTACCTTCGAGCTGGCAGCAAAGCGCCTCTCTGCGGACGTGTTGAATCTGGACATCGGCACCTCCGCCACCTCCAAGGGCGAAACCCTTTCGGACACCCTGCTCAACCTCAGGGCCATGGCCAGCGACATGTTCGTGATCCGCCATGCCCGGAGCGGGGCACCGTACTTCATTGCCCGCTCGGTGACCCCGGACGTGGCCATAATCAACGCCGGTGACGGGCAGCATGCCCACCCCACCCAGGCCATGCTGGACATGCTTACCATCCGCCAGCACAAGCAGACATTCGCCGGCCTGCGCGTGGCCATTGTCGGTGACATCCAGCATTCACGGGTGGCCCGGTCCCAGATCCGAGCGCTCAATACACTGGGTGTCGACGAGGTGCGCCTGGTGGCTCCCTATACCCTGCTGCCCAATCGACCCGAGGTTCTGGGAGCGCGAGTCTTTTCGCGTATGGAAGAAGGCCTGAAGGGAGTCGACGTGATCATCATGCTGCGCCTGCAGCGTGAACGCATGGAGGGAGCGCTGCTGCCGAGCGAGAGCGAGTTCTACCGGATGTACGGACTCACCGAGGAGAAACTCCGCCACGCCGCACCGGATGCCCTGGTCATGCATCCCGGTCCCATCAACCGGGGCGTGGAGATCGAGTCTTCGGTGGCCGACGGGCCACAGTCAGTCATCCTCGGTCAGGTGACCAACGGCATTGCGATCCGCATGGCGGTGATGTCCATGGCCATGAGCGGCCAGCTCGGCGGCCGTCAGTCGGAACAGGGAGAAGGAGGCCAGGCATCGTGACATGGCGCATTGACCATATTTTTCCGGTTGTGGACGGCCAGGTTCCGGAAGAACCGACTTCCATGCTCGTGGATGACGGAGTCATCAGCGCCATCGGCAGGAGCGCGGAAGGCGCCGAGGCCGACCAGGTTACTGACGGCCAGCAACAGTGGCTGGTGCCCGGCCTGATTGACCTGAATTGTCATCTGCGTGAGCCGGGGCCGGACCGCAAGGGCAGTATTGCCACTGAAACCCTGGCGGCCGCGCGGGGCGGTGTCACGCGCGTATGCACGGTTCCGGATACGTCGCCGGTCAACGACTCCGGTGCGGTTACGCATCTGATCCAGGACCTCGCCCGGCGCAATGGCCGGGTCCGTGTGCATCCGGTGGGGGCCATGACACGCGGACTTGCCGGTGAGCACCTGAGTGATATGGCCAGCCTCGCCGGTGCCGGATGTATTGCCCTGGGAAATGCCGGCTACGCAACCCTGAATGCCCGCGTCATGCGACGGTGCATGGCCTATGCGCGGACTTTTGACCTCAAGCTCTTCATTCAGCCTGAAAATCCCGCACTGGCCTCTGACGGCTGCGCCCATGACGGTATCATGGCGGCGCGTCTGGGGTTGCCGGGTATTCCTGAAGTCGCGGAAACCACCGCGGTAAATGAGCTTCTGATGCTCGCCGCGGAAACCGGAGCAAGGCTGCACCTGGGCCCGATCAGCTGTGCACGCTCCGTGGACCTGATCCGTGCCGCCCGTGAGTCAGGGCAGGCGGTGACCTGCGAGGTGGGCATTACACACCTCGTGGCTACCGAAGGCAGCATCGACGGCTACGAGGGTATCTTCCACTGTCGACCGCCGCTGCGGACCGAGATGGATCGCCAGGCTCTGCTTGAGGGCGTGGAATCGGGTGTGATTGATGCCATTGTCAGCCAGCACCGCCCGACAGACAGGGCAGCCAAGCAGGCTCCCTTTGCCGATACTGAGCCCGGGCTGTCCACCGTGGAGTCGCTGCTGTCGCTGGGATTGAGGCTTGCCAGTGAAGGTGCACTTTCATGGGAGAAGTTCCTGGCAGCCCTGACCACCGGGCCCGCGCGGATACTTGATCAACCGGTGCCGTCGCTGGAGGCAGGCAGTCCTGCGGATTTCTTCCTGCTCACGCCTGACGAAAGCTGGCGCGTGGAACCGCAAAGTCTGCTGTCATCGGGGATACATGCGCCCACCCTCGGGGTGGAGCTTCCGGGCGTCGTTACCCTCACGGCGCTGGGTGGACGGACTGTCTATCAGGCCTGAACAGGGAGAATCGGATTCATGACCATTCTGCTTCTGGTGGCATTGGCGGCCATCATCTGGTTGCTGTTGCGAATTGCCCGCCATACTGCGGATGCGCTGGATCGCCAGGCGGCCGTGCAGGTTGAACTGGCGGCGCTGAACCGGCGCTTGATCGTCATTGAGCAGCGGCTGTCATCGGATGCCGGGGAGCAGAACTCACCCGGCGGGTGAGTCCTGCGGAATGCGGCTGTCAGTTAACGGCTTCACGCAGGGGCTTGCCCGCCTTGAAACCTACCGAGCGGCTGGCTGGAATCTTGATGGAAGCGCCGGTCTGTGGGTTTCGGCCGGTGCGGGCACTACGTTCACGGATGTTGAAGTTGCCGAAACCCGGCAGGGATACGGGTTCGTTCTTGGCCAGGGCGGCACTGATCTGGTCGGTTACCGCATTGAGCACTTCCTGGGCCTTGTTCTTCGAAAGGCCTGTTTCCTCGGCAATGGCAGCAGCGAGTTCCGGTTTACGCATCGTTGGGTCTCCTTGTGGGGTTGACGACACAGTACTTACCTATAGTTCATCCATGGCAGCTGTCAAACCCTTAGTCCGCCCAGCCCGGCGCCGCCACTGTCGGCTTTGAGGCATCTGTCTCACAAATCCCCTCGCATTTTATTTATGATCCCCACCTCCGGCTTTTAACATCTTGTTACATCCACGCCGGAATGGCGTTCCCGAGCATTAAACATTACAACGACAGGAACCATCATGACCCGATCCGCGTCACCTCAAGGCCATAATCATGCGAGCTGGGCCCGGCTTGTGGTACTGCTGCTTGTCATCACCCTGCTCAGTGGCTGTTCCATCGTCCGCAACCATATGTACCGCACCACCGGCGGTGTGATGCAGGGCTTGTCCAAGGAACACACAACGCCCTACCTGTTGCAGCAGAAGGACCTCGGCATGTCATGCGCCATGAGCGAGGCGACTACCCCCATGATCATGTCGTTTGGCCGGATTATCGACGAACCCAACCAGCTTGGCGTCATGATGAATCTCTCGGCGGCCGGCTGTTCCATTGAGCGAGCCCGCGAGCAGGATCTTGCCTACCACCGGCTGATGCGCGACCGCGACACCGACGCCGCCAGGGACGCCCGGTACAGTGCCCGGCGCCATTATCGCGAGGCGACCCTGCGCTACCACCGCAGCTGGCAGAACCTGAATGCCCACTACGGTGATATCGGCAACCAGCAGTGCCCGACGGGCATGCTGGAAACGGAGATGGACCAGTTCATGTACCTCAGTGGCCTTATCGCCGGGCTTCAGGCCATGAATACGCAGGTGCTCTCAGGAGAGCAACTCGGCGTGCCCAATAACATCGGCTCCCGGGTAGCCCGGGCAACGGACTGTCTCGACGATGACCGCTGGTGGGGGGTGCCGGGCGCCATGAAGGCTGCGATCCACGCCATGCTTCCGAGCGCCGCCCCCGAAGGGGCCCAGCCCTTCGAGAAGCTTGAGGCGGCCAGCCGCAAGGGTGAAGAAGCCGGAGTGCGGCTCGCCAACGTTTTCCATGCCGTGGCGGCCCAGAACGCCGCGGACCGGCAGCGGGTCCGCGACGTGATCCGCCGCCATGCGGAGGCGATTAACGAACAGGAGCCAGCCGAGGACTGGGTCATGATCGACGCGACCGCCACGCAGCAGATCCGGGCGATTTCGGACCTGCTCTGGACCAAAGAGACCGGGCACAGGACGCCGACGGGGCGCCTTGGGGAATTCTGGGACGATGCGGAAAAGGATTCCGAGGACATTGACCTTAACGAGCTGATGTAAGAATCAAGCGAGAGGACAGAATCATGGCTGGAACAACACGCAGTATCCTGATGGCCTGCCTGACGGCAGTTGCAATCGCCGGGCAGCCCCTGATGGCCCAGGAGGATGACGTCGTCGAACGCAGTTTCTGCGTTTTTGATCCGGTTGGCGCCAACGGCCCCCTTTTCAACCTGATGCAGTCGGCGCGTCCCATGGCGCTGGAAAACGGCGTGGACCTGGAATTGCGGGCCTATACCAGCGAGAAGATCGCCGCCGAGGAATTCCGCAATGGCCAGTGCGATTCCGTTCTGATCACCGGCACCATGGCGCGTGACTTCAACCGCTTCACGGGCACTATCGAAGCAATGGGCGCACTGCCGGGCCAGGAGGAAATGCGCATGATGATGCAGGTCCTGAGCCAGGACAATGCCCGCAAGTACCTGCAGACCGACAAGTATGAAGTGGTCGGCGTACTGCCCGCCGGTGCCATTAACCTTTACCTGGATGACCGCCGCATCGACAGTGTTGACAAGCTTCAGGGCAAGCGCATTGCAACGATGGATCACGACAAAGCGGCCATAACCCTGGTCCGGCACGTGGGTGGGTCGGTGGTGGGTTCCAGCACCTCCAACTTCTCGGGTCGTTTCAACAATGGAAGTGTTGATGTCGCCTACGCGCCCGCAGTCGCGTATGAGCCGTTGGAGCTTTATCGGGGGCTTGGTGACGATGGCGGCATAATGGACTACAACGTGGCCCAGATGACCTTCCAGATCCTGGTACGGCGCGAACGCTTCCCCGAAAAGTACATCACGAACATCCGCGATTACGCCTTCAGCCGCGTTGATGAAGCCTACGAGATCATCGCGGACGCCAAGTCCGGTATCAAGGACAGTTACTGGATGAGCCCCACCCAGCAGGAGCGCAACGACTACGATGCCATGCTGCAGCAGGTGCGCCAGCAGCTCCGGGATGAGGGCGAATTCGACGAGACGGCATTGCGGTTGATGAAAGGCATTCGTTGCCGCGTGGATGGTTCACGCGCGGAATGTGCGAGCACCGCAAGTAATGACTAAATCTTCCGCTCAACAGGATTCGCTCTAATCATGCCTGTACCCAGTCGCTCCGGTATTGAATGGTTCTCTTCATTGCCGGCATGCTTGATTCTGCTGCTGTTCGTTTTCTTTTCAACGACAACGGATCTGCACAATCAGGCACTGCAGCTCGGTGACCACCTCTGGCCAAGCTACTATGAGCTGCGGGAGGACCCGGTCCCACCGGACTGCAACCCCGAGGCGGACATTGAGTCCGAAGTGGAGCGGCTGGCCGAGGAGCGCCTCGACGATGATATTGCCGGGTTGCTGGGGGAGTCAGAGGTTGACCGTGAGTCAATCCGCGAATCAGTTATTGCGGCCCGCGAGGCCTGCGAATCGGAGCGCCAGGCGTATGAGCAAACCAAGGACCGAATCACCCCGGCGGTGCGCACCTACCGGTACCTGGAACAGCAGCTGGCCGAACTGACCGAGACCGGTCTTAACTGGCAGCGGCCGATGTTGATCCTGCTCTTGATGATCTGCGCGGCCACCGCCACCCTTGGGCGTCACCAGATCGCGATACGTGGTATTGAAACGGTTACCGATTACCGGGTTTCCTACACGGGCCAGTTGATCGCCAACATTCTGCTGCTTGGTTCCAGCTGGATCTACCGTGCCTACACCCATGAAGCAATGGATTCGGTTCCGCCCGAGCGTGATGCACTGCACCTGCTGTGGATCCTGTGCTTCGGCGTGCTGTCCCTGGCCAGCCTTTACCGGCTGTTCCGGGTGCCCGGCGACCTCAAGCCGGGTGGGAGCGTAGCCCAGGCACTGTCGACAGTGCCGCTATACAGCGTCATGTGCTTCATTTCCGCCGCCTATTTCCTGAGCTTCGGGTACGCTCAGGGGATCGGCGTCTACCTGGGCGCGCTCATGGAGCACGCGGATATCTTTGTCAATGTGGCGCTCTATGTCTGGGCCGGCATGATGTTGAAACAGACCCGTGTCGCTACCCTGGTGTTTGATATTTTCCGGCCGCTCAGGATGCCGCCCGAACTCCTGGCAACCGTTGCCGTTGTGGTCGCGGCCATTCCCACGGCCTATACCGGTGCCTCGGGGATCTTCGTAATTGCCGCGGGTGCCGTCATCTACCATGAGCTGCGCGCCGCCGGCGCCCGCCGGCAGCTCGCGCTGGCGGCCACCGCCATGTCCGGCTCCATGGGCGTGGTGCTCAGGCCCTGCCTGCTGGTGGTGGTGATTGCCATGCTCAACCGGGAAGTGACCACGGACCAGCTGTTTAGCTGGGGCTACTATGTGTTCCTGCTCTCCGCTGTGCTGTTCTTCCTGGTAACCATGCTGGTTAACCGTCAGAGCCGTTTCCAGCTTGCACCGCTTAATGTTGCCATTCCCGAAATGCTCCAGGCGCTGCGGCCACTGATCCCTTATGCGTTGGTCGTTACCGCGGTTGTCCTGGCCTACGAGTATGGGCTTGGTGTCAGTCTTGATGAGTTCTCGGCGCCTCGAATCCTGCCATTGATGCTCCTCGGTATCCTCGTCTACGAGGCTGTGCGCTTCCGTGGCCAGCCTCTGCCGGAAACTGCCGGTGGTCAGGCGCACAGTGGCTTTGAACCGAGTCTGCGCCACGCCACCAGCGACACCACCATCGAGATCGGGGCCCTGCTGTTGCTGTTCGGTCTGTCCATCAGTCTGGGTGGGGTTATCGAGCGTGGCGGCCTGATGGGTCATTTCCCGGAGAGCTTCGCCGGCCCCTGGAGCGCGATGCTCATCATGGTGCTTGTGCTGGTCATCCTGGGAATGATCATGGACGCGTTTGGCGCTGTGATCCTGGTCAGTGCCACGGTCGCGACCATGGCCTATGAGAGCGGGATCAATCCGGTGCATTTCTGGATGGTTACACTGGTCGCCTTTGAGCTGGGGTACCTGACGCCGCCGGTGTCACTCAACCATCTGCTCACACGTCAGGTGGTCGGCGATGCGGAGGTACGGCTGAGCCATCTTTCGGAGGGCAGCTTCTACCAGCGCCATGAGCGGATAGTGATGCCCATGGTGGTCATGGGCACTGCCCTGTTGCTGGTGGCATTCGTTCCGCTTCTGTTCTACGGCCTCTGAGTGAGGCCGCATCCGCTGTTGCGGATCAGGGTTACTGGTTCAGGCGGGGTCCGGCGTTCACGATGGATTCGGGAACGTCGAACTTTCTGAAGTTGTTCACGAACTGACCGATCAGTTCCTGGGCCTTGCGGTGGTATTCCGCCGGATCATCCCAGGTGTTTCGCGGGTTCAGCAGTGTGGAATCCACGCCCGGAATCTCTACCGGGACGTTCAGGTTCAGATCTTTCAGGTGCTGGGTCTGCGTATCGTCCAGGGCACCGTTCTGAATGGCCGTAATGATGGCCCGGGTTGTGGGGATGCTGAAGCGCGACCCTACGCCATAGGGTCCTCCGGTCCAACCGGTGTTCACCAGGAATACATGGCTGCCGAAGGCTTCCATCCGTTTCATCAGCAGCTCGGCGTAGACGCCGGCCGGACGCGGGAAGAAGGGAGCGCCGAAGCAGGTGGAAAAGGTCGATTTGAGACCCTCGCCGGAACCCATCTCGGTGGAACCCACCAGCGCCGTGTATCCACTCAGGAAGTGATAGGCGGCGGATTCCTTGTCGAGGATGGATACCGGGGGCAAAACCCCGGTCATGTCGCACGTCAGGAAGATGATGTGGCTGGGCTCGCCGGCGCGGTTCTCCACCACGCGCTTCTCCACATGCTCAAGCGGATAGGCGCAGCGGCCGTTTTCCGTCAGGGATGTGTCGTTGTAGTCCGGCTGGCGGGTCTCCTCATCCACAACCACATTTTCCACCAGTGAGCCAAAGCGGATCGCGTCCCAGATAATCGGCTCGTTCTTGCGGCTGAGATCAATGGTCTTGGCATAGCAGCCGCCTTCCAGATTGAAGACCGTGTTCGTGCCCCAGCCGTGCTCGTCATCACCGATCAGGTAACGGTTCTCGTCGGCGGAAAGCGTGGTCTTGCCAGTGCCGGACAGGCCGAAGAACAGGCAGGTTTCGCCATCTTCGCCAACATTGGCCGAGCAGTGCATGGGGAGCACGTCATGGGCCGGCAGCAGGAAGTTCTGTACCGAGAACATCGCCTTTTTCATTTCGCCGGCGTAATGCATGCCGGCGATGAGCACCTTGCGGCGCGCGAAGCTGATGATGACGCAGCCATCACTGTTGGTGCCGTCGCGCTCCGGGACGCACTCGAAGTTCGCCGCGTTCAGGATCTCCCATTCGGCGTTGCCGGCCGGGTTGTACGCATCCGGACGGATGAAGAGATTGAGCCCGAAGAGATTCTGCCACGCCAGCTCGGTGGACATCTTCACCGGCAGGTAGTACTGCGTGTCCGATCCCACGTGAACGTGGGAGACGAAATGCTCGCGCTCATTCAGGTACTGGGACACACGGTCCCAGAGGGCGTCGAACTTATCGCCGTCGAATGGATGGTTGATGGCTCCCCAGTCGATCTGGTCCCTGGTGTCGTTCTCATCGACAATGAAGCGGTCCACAGGGGAACGGCCAGTGCGCTCGCCTGTTTCCACCACCAGCGATCCGTTGGATGCCAGCTTGCCTTCATTCCTTACCAGTGCCAGTTCGACGAGGCGTGCCGGGCACAAATCCGTGTAGGTTTTACTCACGTTGACCTCACCTTCAGATGTTTCGAAAACGGTCGGCTCTGCCGGCTGACGAGATGAAGGCCAGCGCGGCTGCCAGGGGTGCGGATGGCTCTGTTTGGACTGCACCCTGAATAACGCGGTTGCATCCCGGCGGGTCCATGGGTTTGCCGGGTGCGGGGAAGCGTTCGAGTCTCTATAGGCGCAACAGTATGCCAGAACATGGAATTGATTACGACCATCGGCAGGGGCTTTGCCCTGACCCCGTATCATTTAACGAGTGCGGAGGGTTATTGCTGGAGCCATTTTGCGCTACCCTTAATTGCATGTTGATCATGGAAATAAAAAGACGATGAGGGGGTTCTCACGATGACGGTGAAGATCACCGCGCCCAGGGAGACGCAGGCCAATGAACGGCGTGTTGCCGTGGTGCCTGCGGTGGGCGCCAAGCTGGAAAAACTTGGCGCCGAAGTGACTGTGCAGAAGGCAGCCGGTGATGCCGCGCGCATCCCCGACGAGGCCTTCGAGAATGCGGGTATCAAGGTGGGCCGACTGGAGCTGGGCCAGGCGGACGTGGTGCTGAGCGTGCAGCCTCCGAGCCCCTCGGACATCCGCAAGATGCGCAAGGGCAGCGTATTGCTGTCCTTTGTTTACGCCAACCGCGAGCCAAAGGTGGTACAGGCCCTGGCGGAGAGCGGCGTTACCTGCTTTGCCATGGAGCTGGTGCCCCGAATCACCCGCGCGCAGGCAATGGATGCTCTCTCCACCCAGGCGGCCCTGGCAGGGTATTATGGCGGGCTGCTTGCCGCCACTAACCTTAATCGCATTCTGCCCATGATGACCACGGCCGTCGGTTCCATACGCCCGGCCAAGGTATTGGTCATGGGAGCCGGGGTTGCGGGCCTGCAGGCGATTGCCACTGCCCGTCGCCTGGGAGCTATGGTCGAGGGGTATGACGTTCGCCCCGAGGTGGCGGAGCAGGTGGAGTCGTTGGGCGCGAAGTTCGTGGATACGGGTGTCTCTGCCGCCGGCGAGGGGGGGTATGCCCGGGAGCTGACCGATGAAGAAAAGGCCCAGGCCGCGGAAGTGCTTACCCGCCACATCCAGAATGCGGACGCGATCATTACCACGGCGGCCATTCCCGGTAAAGACAGCCCCAAAATCCTCTCTGAGGAACAGATCCGGGGTATGAAACCCGGAGCAGTCATCGTTGACCTGGCTGCCGATGGTGGCGGCAACACCCCGCTGACCCAACCCGGTGAAACCGTGGAGGTGGGCAGCGTCACCATTGTGGCACCGCTCAATGTGCCCAGCCTGCTCGCGGAGCATGCCTCGGAGCTCTATGCCAAGAACCTGCTCAATTTGCTGGGCCTGATCGTGAAGGAAGGCGAGATTCACTTTGACTGGGAAGACGAGGTCATCGCCCGTTCGTGCCTGACCCACGACGGCGAGATCAAGAACGAAGCGGCGGCCGAAGCCGTCAAGGGGAGCTGATCATGGATGCCACAACTGCAATCACGGGGTTCGTCGCCCTCTACATCTTCATGCTGGCGGCGTTCACCGGTTACGAGATCATCGGTCGGGTACCGGCCATTCTGCACACCCCGCTGATGTCCGGCTCGAACTTCGTGCACGGCATCGTGGTGGTCGGCGCCATCTGGGCTCTACTCAACGCCGGCACCACACTGGAGCAGACCATTGGTTTCATCGGAGTGGTCCTGGGCGCGGGCAACGCGGCCGGCGGCTACGTAGTCACGGATCGGATGCTGGACATGTTCAAAGCCAGCGACAAGCAGGAATAGGGGAGCCTCATGACGGTTAACTTCATCATTGCGGCAGCCTTTTTCATTGCAACGCTGCTGTTCATCTACGGACTGAAACGCATGGCCAGCCCGGTGACCGCACCCTCGGGCATCCGCGTGGCCGGTTGGGGCATGGTCCTGGCCGTGGCCGCATCCTTCCTCTACGCCTTCGACGTACGCGAGGCGGCGGCGGACAACCTGGGCATGAATCTTTTCCTGGCGCTTGTGGCGCTGGGTATCGGCGTCGGCTGGGCCTGGCGCAGTGGCAAGAAGGTGGCCATGACCGGCATGCCCCAGATGGTCGCCCTCTACAATGGCATGGGTGGTGGCGCCGCAGCGGCCATTGCCGCCGTGGAACTCTATTCCGGCAATGCCCAGCACTATGGCTTCGCCGTGACGGTGCTGGCACTGCTCGGCGGACTGATCGGCGCCGTTGCCCTGTCCGGCTCCATCGTGGCCTGGGCCAAGCTGGACGGACGCCTGAACAAGACCATCCGCTTCGGGGCCCAGCAGCTCGTCAACGGTGGCCTGCTGGCCCTGGCGGTACTGCTGTCCATCTATGTGCTGGCCGTGGGCGACGGTGGAACCCCGGACATGGCGATCACTCTGTTCTTCCTGGTCTCGTTGGTGCTGGGTATCCTGCTAACAACGCCCATCGGCGGGGCGGACATGCCCGTGGTCATCTCCCTCTACAACGCCTTCACCGGCCTGGCGGTAGCCTTCGAGGGCTTCGTGCTCCAGAACCCGGCGATGATCATTGCCGGTACCGTCGTCGGCTCCGCCGGCACCCTGCTGACCTTCCTGATGGCCAAGGCCATGAACCGGTCCGTCAGCAACGTCATCTTCTCCAACTTTGGAGCCGAGGATGGCGGCGGCAGTGATATCGAAGGCAGCATGAAGTCCGTGGATGCCTCCGATGCGGCCATCAACATGTACTACGGCTCCAGGGTCATCGTCGTCCCGGGCTACGGCCTGGCCGTGGCCCAGGCCCAGCACAAGCTGTATGAGTTGGTGAAGCTGCTGCAGAAGCAGGGCGTCGATGTGAGCTTTGCCATCCACCCCGTCGCCGGCCGCATGCCGGGGCACATGAATGTGCTCCTGGCCGAGGCGGGCATCCCCTACGACATCATCTACGACCTGGAAGACATCAACGAGGAATTTGCGCGGGCCGACGCGGCCCTGGTTATTGGCGCCAACGATGTGGTTAACCCGGCGGCCCGCAGCAACACCTCCAGTCCCATCTACGGCATGCCCATCCTGAACGTGGATCAGGCGCAGCAGGCATTCGTGGTCAAGCGCGGCCAGGGCAAGGGCTACAGCGGTGTGGAGAATGAGCTTTTCTTCGCGGACAACACCTCCATGGTGTACGGCGATGCCCAGAAGGTGATGGTGGAGATGATCGAGGCGATCAAGTCCCTGGGCTGACAGGCTCGATCAGGTCCGGGGAGTCGTTCCCCGGACGGTTCACAGCGCTGGAAACCGACCAGAAGCGAAGACTCTCCGGATCCCGGCGCTGGACCGTCTGGCGAATTGCCTCGCGGTCCACCAGCTCGGGATCCAGCCATTGCTCAAGGCAGGCCGGGTCCAGCACCACGGGCTGGCGTGAATGGATGAAAGCCAGCGAAGACGCCGCCGGCTCCGTGATGATCGCGCAGACGGGGTCATCCCCGGCCCCGTATTCCCAGATGCCCGCCATGAACAGGATCCGGTCCGTATCCGGCGCGCACGTGATGTAATAAGGCACCTTCCCGGCATCCGAGGCCTGCCACTCGAACCAGCCATCCGCCGGCACCAGACAGCGCTTGCGGGAAAAAGCGTGCGCAAAGTACCGCGACCCCGCCACCGTCTCCGCACGGGCGTTGATCGGCGCCGGCGAATCCTTCCCGGCCCAGGCCGGACGAAAACCCCAGTGCATGGGGCTGATGTAGACCGTCTCCGTATCGACCCGCGTCACCGCATCAATGGCCGTCCCCGGGGCCACATTGTACCGCGGCGATGATTCCGGCCCGCTCAACGCGCGCCCGAAACACTGCCGCGCAATCCAGTCATTGGTGGTGTGCTTATCAAACCGTCCGCACATGGCCGACGCCCCTCGCCTGTGATGTCACAACCGTAGGGTATTATTGAATGGACAAAAACGGGAAGTCATGCGATTCCATAGCGCGGGGTGGTCGGGTAAGTTGAGGTGTTCATTATCCGCAATAATCTGACGGTCAAGGATGCGGATTTTGCGGCGTTATTGAGACGGCAGCGATATCGAGTATCTGCTGTTCAATCGCAACCGTGAACCCGGATGGGACGGTTTTACCAGACCACTTTCATGGGCCCATCAGACCCTTTTCTCCAGATAATCCAGCAGCTCCGCAATGCAGTGCATGCGGGCGTAGTCCTGATCGGGGATGTTGACCCCCAGTCGCTTGTGCACTCGCTCCGCCAGCGTCAGCGTATCCATGGAATCCAGGTCGTATTCGTCCTGCAGGTTCGCGTTGTCGTCGAACGATGCCATATCGATGTCCGGGGCAATACCGGTGAGCTCTTCCAGTACCGCCTTGCGTAATTCATCCCTGTTCACAGTGCCTCCGGTTGCTGTAGCAGTTGCTCGATTTCATTCAGAAAAAGGGCGCCCAGGTGACCGTCACAGACGCGGTGATCCGCAGCCAGGCTTAGATCCACGGCCAGTCGCACGGCAATGCCATCGTCCACCGCCAACGGCTGCCGGCGGGCACGGCCAATACCGATCATGGCGACCTGGGGCGGATAGATGACGCCATAGACGGTGTCGACGCCGCGATCCCCCAGTGCCGTGACGGTGGCGGTGCCGCCGGTCATCTCGGACAGGCGCAGGCCGCCGCCCCGGGCCCTGCGCACCAGGTCCCGAAGCTGGTGCATCAGCTCCGGCAGTGTCAGTGCATCGGCATCCATAATGGCTGGCGCCACCAGACCGCCGCCCCGCAGGTGCACGGCCATCCCCAGGTTGACCTGAGTCGCGGCAACAAAACCGTTCTCGCCGTAATGGCCGTTGAGTTCGGAGTAGCGGGCCAGGGCCAGCGCGGTGGCTTTCATGAACAGCGCGGACAGCAGCAGCCGGTTTTCCGGCGACTGGTGCTCGTTGTAGTCCGTTAGCCATCGCTCTGCGGCATGCAGGTCCAGGGTGTTCGCTAGATAGTAATGCGGTATCTCGCGCTTGGAGCGGCTCATGGCTGCTGCGATGGCGGCACGCATCTGGCCTGGCTCGAAACCGGTCGTCGGCCGGGTTTTCGGGCTGGTGGGCTGCGCGCCCTGCAGATCCCGGAGCACGACGGCTCCGTCCGGACCGCTGCCCTGCAACTCCGACAGTGCAATGCCTTCCTCCCGGGCCTTACGGCGCGCGGCGGGTGAGGCGGGCACACGCTGGGACGTTTTGGCGGCTGGCGGCGAGGGCGGTGCTGACGGCGTCGGTTCCGGCGCGGCTGGTTCCGTTGCCGGATGCGTTTCAGGTTCGGCTTTCGGCTTGGTTTCCTTTGCGGTCTCGGGCGCCTTTTGGCCTACGCCGCTGCCATCGCCGATTCGTGCCAGTGGCGTGCCCACGTCCACTTCGGTCTCTTCGTCCACGTAGAGTGCTTCGACCACGCCGTCCTCGAACACCTCCACGTCCAGGACGGCCTTGGAGGTTTCCACCGCGGCGATCACCTGGCCCTTTTTCACGCGGTCGCCGGGTTTGACCTTCCATTCGACCAGCTTGCCGCTGTCCATGTCGGCCCCCATGGAGGGCATGACAAAATCACTCATGGCGCCTCTCCGAGTGTCCGCTTCGCGACGGCGACAATCTCCTCCACCCGGGGCAGCGCGGCCTGTTCCATGTGTTTCGCGTAGGGCACTGGCACCTCGGCGCTGCACACCCGGGCCGGGGGTGCGTCCAGTTCCCAGAACGCTTTTTCGTTGAGTATCGCCATCAGTTCGCCGGCCAGGCTGCCGGTCTTCCAGCCCTCGTCCACCATGACCGCCCGCCGGGTGCGGCCCACGGATTCGATCAGGGTCTCGGTGTCCAGGGGGCGCAGCACGCGCAGGTCAATCACCTCCGCCTCGATGCCGTCTGTGGCAAGCTGCTCGGCGGCCTCCAGGGTCTTGTACAGGGAGCCGCCGTAGGTGATCAGGGTGATATCCTTTCCTGGACGACGAATCGCCGCCTTCTCGATATCCACGCCTTCGGGTTGTGGTGTCAGCTCGGCACTGTGGTTGTAGAGCATGACATGCTCGAAGATCACCACCGGGTTAGGGTCCTGCAGTGCCGCCCAGAGCATGTAGCGGGCGTCCTCCACCGTGGCCGGCGCCAGCACCCGCAGGCCGGGCACGTGGGTGTACCAGTTTTCCAGGCTGTGGGAATGCTGTGCCGCCACTTGGCGGCCGGCGCCGGTGGCCATGCGGATTACCACCGGGACATTGAACTGGCCGCCGGACATGTGCAGCAGGGCGGCGGCGGTATTCACGATCTGGTCAATCGCCAATAGGCTGAAGTTGATCGTCATGATTTCCACCACCGGCCGCATGCCGCCCAACGCTGCGCCCAGGCCGGCACCGGTGAAGCCGTTCTCAGCCAGCGGTGTGTCAATCACCCGCTGCGCACCGAATTGCCCGAAAAGGTCATGGGTCACGGCGTAACAGCCACCGTAGCGGCCGATGTCCTCACCCATCAGAAACACCCGATCATCATGCGCCAGGGCCTCCTCCAGACCCCGATGGAATGCTTCGCGCAGGTTGGTCTCCGTGGCCTCGGTTTCCACTTCCGGGGGCGGCGCCAGCGGCGTCGGCAGGGGCAGGCTGAGATGTTCAAACAGGGAATCTTCGTGTTCCCAGTCCGCCGCTTCGGCGAACTGGACCGCCTGCTCCACTTCCTCCGCGATGCTCGCCTCCATGGCGTCACGCTCGTCCTTGTGGATCAGACTGGTCTGTTCCATCCAAGCGGCCAGCCGGTTAATGGGGTCTTTTTTCTTCCATTCCTCCACCTCCGCCTGATCCCGGTAGAGCTGGGGATCGAACAAGGAGTGCGCCCGGAAACGATAGGTATCGCATTCAATCAGGCGCGGCCCTTCACCAGCGCGGGTCGCGTCCAGGGCTTTGCGGGCCGCTGCTTCCACCTGGATCACGCTCATGCCATCCACCCGTTCACTGGCTACGCCGATGGCTTCGGCCTTGCGGAATATCTCCGGCTGGGCGTGCTCCACCTTCAGTGGTGTGCCCATGGCGTAGTAATTGTTTTCGCAGATAAACACGATCGGCAGTTGCCAGAGGGCGGCCAGGTTCATGGATTCGTAGAAGACGCCTTCAGACGCGGCCCCGTCGCCGAAGAAGCATACTGTGGCCCGGTTGCCGCCCTGCATCTTTTCAGCGAGCGCCAGGCCAACGGCAAGGGGGATCCCGCCGCCGACGATGGCATTGCCGCCAAAGAAACGGGTATTGGCATCGAACAGGTGCATGGAGCCACCCCGGCCCAGGGCACAGCCGGCCTCCTTGCCGTACATCTCTGCCATCACCCGGTCCATGGCCATGCCCTTGAGCAGGGCATGGCCATGTTCCCGGTAGGCGGCCACCACCGCCTCGTCGTCCGCGATGTTGAACATGACGCCGGCGGCCACCGCTTCCTGGCCGATGCAGACATGCAGAAAGCCACGAATCTTTTCCTGCGTGTACAGCTGCACGCAGCGTTCCTCGAAACGGCGTACGCGCAGCATGCCTCGCAGCAGATCCAGTGCATGTTCCCTCGATATCCGGGGTTTGCGGGAAACGCTTGGCTTGTTCATTCCCTGGTGCCCTCCAGTGTAGAGGTGTCGCCTTCGGGAAGGCCGAGCTCGCGGGCGCGCAGCAGTCGGCGCATGATCTTGCCACTGCGGGTACGCGGCAGGTCTTCGCGGAACTCGATATGGCGCGGCGCCACCGCAGGGCCCAGGCGCTTGCGGGCCTGTCCCATGAGCTCCCTGCGCAGGGCCTCGTCTGGCTGGTATCCCGGCTTCAGGGAAACAAAGGCCTTGACCGTTTCCCCGGCCACTTCGTCGGGCATGCCGATGACCCCGGCCTCGGCCACCGCGGGGTGCTCTAGCAACACGCTTTCCACCTCGAAGGGGCCGATCAGGTGGCCGGAAGACTTGATCACGTCATCGTTGCGGCCAATGAACCAGAAATAACCGTCGGCATCCCGGCGCGCCAGGTCCCCGGTGAGATACCAGTCCCCGGCAAAGGAGTTGCGGTACTTCTCCTGCTGATGGAGGTAGCCGCGGAACATGGAAGGCCAGCCCTTTTTCAGCACCAGCTCTCCGGTTTCGCCGGGTTGATCGATCAGCTCGATACCCTCTTCGGTCTTGCGCGCCACCGCCGCCTCGATACCGGGGATGGGCTTGCCCATGGAGCCGGGGCGGATCTCCATGGCGGCGAAGTTGCTGACCATGATGCCGCCGGTCTCGGTCTGCCACCAGCTGTCATGGAAGGGCCGGCCCAGCACCTGCTGCCCCCAGGTTACCGCTTCTGAGTTGAGGGGCTCGCCCGCGCTGGCCATGAAACGCAGCGAGGACAGGTCGTGGGCCCGGGGTAGTTCCTCGCCCAGCTTGATCAGCATGCGGATCGCCGTAGGGGCGGTGTACCAGACCGCCACCTTCTGATTCTGGAGGATGCGATACCAGCGTTCCGCGTCAAACTCAGCCTCGTCCACCACCATGGTCACACCGTTGGTCAACGGGGCGACGATGCCGTAGGACGTGCCGGTGACCCAGCCCGGGTCCGCGGTGCACCAGTAGATGTCGCCCGGATGCATGTCCAGCACATAGCGGCCGGTCATGTGATGGGTCACCACCGCTTCATGCACATGCAGTGCGCCCTTGGGCTTACCGGTGGTGCCGCTGGTGAAGTGCAGCAGCGCGGGATCCTCCGGATCCATCGCTCGGGTCGCATAGTCACCGCTGGCAGCATCCATCAAGGCCGCTGCGTCCAGGGTGCCCGAGGGTGTGGCGTCGAGCTCATCAATCAGAAGCACATGGCGCACCGAGGGCGTGTCCGCGACCCAGTCGGCCACCTTCTTCTGGTACAGCCGCTTGTTGGTGACCAGTACTGTCGGCTCACCAATCTCGACCCGCTGGCGCACGGGTTCCGGCCCAAAAGCGGGAAACAGCGGCGTGAACACGCAACCATGTTTGAGGGTGCCGAGCACGGCGGCGTACAGATCGGGAATTCGGTGGGCCAGGCCATAGACCCGCTCGCCAGGCTTCACCCCCAGGTCCCGCAGCACATTGGCAAAGCGGTTGGCGCGCTCGTTCAGTGCCCGGTAGCTGATGTTCACCGGGGTCTCGCTGTCCCGGGCCAGGAAGCGGATGGCGGTGCGTTCAGCTGCTTCCGTGTGCATGTGCCTGTCCAGCGCCTCGAAGGCGATATTGAGCCGGCCATTGGCCATCCCCGCCAGCTCCCCGCGGGCCTGGTCCCAGGAAAACCCGGCGTAGAACTGCTCGTAATCCGGAAGGTTCGCCGACCTTGCGTCCATTGCTTCTGTCTCCTCTTGTCGCTCCGGGGATGCGCTCAAATCCCGGACAGGCCGCTGTCGAGATCCTCGAGAAGATCCTCTACGTTCTCGATGCCTACGGAATAGCGGATGAGGCTCTCGGGAATCCCCATGGCCCGACGCTCTTCCATGCTCAGCTCCACATGGCTGGTGACCCTGGGCGGACCCACCAGGGTGACCACCGAACCGAGACTGGCGGCGTTGTGGCTGTAGTGCAGCCGGGGCAACAATCGTTTCACCTGATCAAAATCTCCGGGCAGGGCGAAGCTGAGCATGCCGCCAAAGCCGTCCATCTGGCGCCGTGCAATATCATGATTCGGGTGATCCGGCAGGCCGGGATAGAACACGGATTCCACCTTATTGTGGTCGCGCAGGAATTCGGCCACCCGCTGGGCATTCTCGTTGTGGCGCTGGATACGCAGCTCCAGGGTCTTCAGGCCGCGCAGAATCATGTAGGCGGAATTGGCATGCAGGGCGGCGCCATTGATCTCCCGGTAGTGGAATACCTGGTCCACCAGATCCTTGGCCCCGCTGAGGATGCCCCCCATGGCATCGGAATGGCCGTTCAGGTACTTGGTGGCGCTGTAAACGACCAGGTCCGCGCCCAGTTCCAGGGGCCGTTGATTCACCGGCGTGGCAAAGGTGTTGTCCACGATCACGATGCCCCGGTGTTCATGGGCCACCCGCGCAAGGCGTTCAATATCGACGATTTTCAGGATGGGGTTGGTGGGTGTCTCCAGGTAAAGCACCTTACAGCCTTTGCGGATCTCGGCCTCGATGCCCTCTAAGTCCAAAGTGTCGCAAAGGGCTACATCCACTCCGTCTTTGGGCAGGAATTCCAGAAAGAGCTTGTTGGTGCCGCCGTAGGTGTCCTTGATGGCCACTACCCGGTCGCCCGGCCCCAGCAGGGTAAAGAGGGTATTGCTGATGGCGGCCATGCCGGTGGAAAAGCTGATGCACTCCTCGGCGTCATCCAGGGCACGCATGGTCAGTTCCAGGGGCCGCACCGTGGGGTTGGTGTTGCGCGAATAGATATAACCGGGGCGCTTGCCCATGGCGACATCAAACCATTCGTCCACATCCTCATAGGCGAAGGTGACACTGTGGTGAATGGGAAGCGCCACATCCTTTTCGCCGCCACCTGCCTGGTGAGCGGCCCACAGGGCCCGCGTTGCGAAACGCCTGGACGAATCCGTCATGAGAATGCTCCTTTGCCAACCCCGTCGCCGACGGGCGATGAGTGCCCTAACGAAGTATCGTGCAACGGGCAAGAGGCGTGTTTGACACAGGTCAACTCATGCTTGGATCGTTGTTGGGAACGGTCAATCCGGTATTAGCGTTGTCTCGCTCCAGTGTTCGGGGCTTGCGGGCCGGGCCGTAGCACGGAAATGGGCGCAAAATTTTCGTTTTATTCGCCGTTGTGCTGTTAAGCTTCAGACAAGATTCACGATCACGGAATGATGCACCATGAGCCAGGAGAAATCCGCAGAACCGCTCTGGTCTGTGACCGGCGATGGCGACAGCGCCACGCTGGTGTTGTGCGGCATTTGGCGGCCCGCGGAGGGGCGCGTCTTTCCCTCGGCCGGGGAGGTCTTGAAGCTCTGCCCCCAAGGTATCAAGCGCCTGAGCGTGGATACCGAGGCGCTGGAAGACTGGCACGGTTCCCTGCTGCCGGCTCTTCTGTACGGACTGGAGACCCGGCTTGAGGAGAACGGGGCGGCGCTGCATACCGGCGGCCTGGACCGGGAGCTTGAGGCCCTCCTTGACCTCACCCGGGACCGTATTGGCGATGCCCAGAGACCCCTGACAGCGCCCCTGCTGGAGCGGATATGGCAGGTGTTGCTGGGTTCCGGTAATGCCACTTATGCCGTTGGCGTCAGTGTTGTCCTTTACATGAAGGCGCTTGGGCGCCTGGTGTCCGGTAGTGCGGGCTTTCGGGCCCGGGACTTTCTGGACGCGCTGACCCAGAGTGGTGTGCAGGCGCTGCCCATCATCACGCTGGTCAGCCTGCTGGTGGGCAGTATCCTGGCCTTTGTGGGGGCACTGCAGCTTCAGGATTTCGGGGCCGAGATCTATATTCCGGAGATGGTCGGCGTCGCGGTAGCCCGGGAAATGGCGGCGATGATGACGGCCATTGTGATGGCGGGGCGCACGGGCGCAGCCTTTGCCGCGCATCTTGCCTCCATGGAGGTGAACGAGGAGGTGGATGCGCTCGAGACGCTGGGTGTGTCCTCCTACGACTTCCTGGCGTTTCCGCGCATACTGGCGCTGACCCTGATGATGCCACTGCTCTACCTCTACGCGTCGGCCATCAGCATACTCGGGGGGCTGATAGTGTCGATGCTGGCCCTTGGACTCGAACCTGCCATCTATCTGGCCCGTACCTTCGAAAAGGTCGCGCTGTTCCACTTCTACATCGGGCTTTTCAAGAGCGTGTGCTTCGGGGCGCTCATCGGTATGGTGAGCTGCCATATCGGGTTGCGCTCCGGGCGCAGTGCGGCGGCTGTGGGTGAATCCGCCACGCGGGCGGTGGTGATCAGTATTGTGGGGATTATTGCGGTGGATTCCGTGTTCGCCATTATCAGCACGTTGACGGGGCCCTGATGATGGCACGGCGGAAGGATCCAGAGGAGTCGGTGGTGCGGCTGGACCGGCTGACCATCGCTTTCGGGGAGAATGTGATCCAGCGGGATCTGGATTTCGAGATTGTACCGGGGACCATCTTCGCGATCATGGGCCCCAGCGGTTGCGGCAAGAGCACCCTGCTGCGCCATATGATCGGGCTTCATGAACCGGCCGCCGGACGGGTGTTCCTTGGGGGTGAGGATTTCTGGGCGCTGGAGCAGTATGAGCGCAACCGGTTGCTGCAGGAGGTGGGCGTGCTCTTCCAGGGGGCGGCGTTGTGGAGCTCCATGACAGTGGCGGAGAATGTTGCCCTGCCTCTGGAGTTGTTCACGGATCGATCGCCGGCGCTGATTGCCGACCAGGTGGCCTTCAAGCTGGCGCTCGTGGGGCTTGCAGGGGCCTCGGACGTGTACCCGGCGGCCCTGTCCGGCGGGATGCGCAAGCGCGCGGGTCTGGCGAGGGCGCTGGCAATGGACCCGAAGGTGCTCTTCCTGGATGAGCCCTCCGCCGGTCTGGATCCGCTCAGTGCGCGGCGCCTGGATACGTTGATCCTTCGCCTGCGTGCCACACTGGGGGTTACCGTGGTTATGGTGACCCATGAACTGGATAGCCTGTTTGCCATTGCGGACGACTGTCTGTATCTGGATCCTGAAACCAAGACGGCCATTGCCCGGGGCTCGCCCCGGGACTTACAGAAACACAGCGAGCACGCCCAGGTACGGGAGTTCCTGAACACCCGTTCCTGATCGGCCGCCCTTAGGCATGGATGGAGAATCAATGCGGAACCGAACCAAACCGGCGCTGGTTGGGCTTTTCGTCCTGGGAGGCCTGGTGCTTGCCTTTGTCGGCCTGCTGGCCTTCGGCGGGTTACGCTGGTTCGAGCCCAGCCAGCAGGCGGTGGTCTATTTCAATGAGCCCCTCTCCGGCCTTTCAGCCGGGGCGCCCGTCACCTTCCGCGGGATCGAGATCGGTTCCGTGAGCCGGCTCGCCATCAAGGGGGATCCGGACACCTTCTCGGTCGTCATGCCGGTTTTCCTGAGGCTGCGCCCCGCGGATATCAACTTTACGGGCCAGGACAGTTCCCGGCGGCTCGATATCGACCGGCTGGTGACCAACGGTCTCAGGGCCCAACTCCGCCCCCGGAGCCTGCTTACCGGACAGATGGCGGTGGAGCTGGATTTCTATCCGACTGATCCGGTGACGTTTCGCCATTCCAGGGAAGACAAGGATTCGGTGACGGAAATCCCCTCAAAACCCTCGGACTTCCAGCAGGCGAGGAACGCGGTGGAACAGTTTCCCTGGAAGGCGTCGCTGGAGAAGGCCGTGGTTACCCTTGAATCGCTGACTTCCCTGAGCCGGACCCTGGAGGGGGAGTTGACGGGTGTTGGGGACAAGCTCCACGCCACTCTGGATGAAAGCCGTGCCCTCCTTGTCCAGGCAAGGGGCACCCTCTCGACGCTGGAGGCGGATGCCGGTAGCGCGCTGGGCAGCGTTGAGCGGTTGGGCGTGGAAGGGCGCGAACAGGTCCGGGCCCGCGGTGAAGAACTGGAGCAGGTTCTGGAGCGCACCGAGCGCGTTGCGAACAACCTGGAGGATATGACCCATCCGCGTTCATCCGAGCGGGATGATCTGCGCACCGTGCTGCGGGAACTGACAGACGCGACCACGGCACTGCGGCGTTTTTCGGAAAAAGTGGAACGGCGACCCAACGCGCTGCTGTTCAATGACGGGGAGGATAGCCCATGAAGCGGTTCTGGCTGTGTGTGGTGGTACTTGTTGGCGGGCTCTCGATGGCGGGATGCGCCAGCCCTCCGGAGCTTCGCTATTTCACCCTTGGTTCTGATGAGCAGGTGGTTGAGAAGAGGCAGGAGTCGCTCTATGTGGCACGGGTTCAGGTGCCGGAATATCTGGACGATAATCGGATCTGGGTGCGCCCGGAGCCCCACCGGGTCGCAGCTCTGCCCCATGTCCGTTGGGCGGAACGCCTGCCCCGCGCCATTACGCGCAGCCTCCAGAACCAGTTCGGAACCGGGCTTGACGAGGCGTCGGGCAGCATTCGGTTGGTGGTGGATATCCAGCGCTTCGAGGCCGTCTGGGATGAGGGAGACGAGGGGGCCCGGGTTGTGCTCAGGGCCGCATGGCGCATCGGTGATGGCGATGCCAGGAGTGCGACCATAAAGGCGACGGTGCCGGACCGGGAGGCCTCAACACTGGTAGCGGTGATGTCGAACCAGGTTGGGCAGTTGGCGAAGGCGATTGCCGAGCATAGCCTGCAGGAGTAGCCGTTGTTCAGTGGCGGCTGTGGGGCCCGAACAGTGTTTCCAGGTCTGTCTGCCCGAAACGGTACTGCTGGTTGCAGAACTGGCAGTCCACTGTGATCTCGCCCTGTTCCGCCAGCAGGTCGTAGCATTCCTGGGCGCCCATGGTCTGCAGGGCGTTCTCGGTGCGCTCACGGCTGCAGTGGCAGTGAAAGAACACCGGCTCGGCCGGGTAGAGGCTGATGTCTTCCTCGTGGAAGAGCCTGTGCAGCAGGGTCTCCGGTGCCAGCTCCAGAAGCTCGTCCTGGCTGGTGGTGCTGGCCAGATAGGTAAGGCGGTTCCAGAGATCGTCATCGTCGGTTGCCGTATACCCTGGCATCTTCTGGAGCATGAGGCCGCCGCTGCGCTCGCCGTTGGCGAACAGCATAACCAGGGTGTCCAGCTGCTCCGAGCGGGCGAAGTAATCCTGAAGGCAGCCTGAGAGCGAATCGGATTCCAGCGGCACGATGCCCTGGTAGCGCTGGCCCTGTTCGGGCTCCAGCGTGATTGCGAGCTGCCCATGGCCGAGCTGCTCGCTGATGGTTCCGGGCTCAATGCTGTCGTCTGCATGGATCAGGCCGCGCACTCCGCGCTCATGGCTGCAGTCCGCCATCAAAAGGCTCACCGGGCCTTCACCCTTGGCCTGCAGGCTGATGCGGCCCTTCATCTTCAGTACGCCGCCCAGCAGTACGGCGGCACTGAGGCTCTCGGCCAGCAGGGTGGCGGCGGGTTCCGGGTAGTCCCGATTTTTGAGGGTTTCGTCCAGGGTCTCGTCCAGAACGACGAGTTCACCGCGAACTTCGCCTTCATTGAAGACGAAGCGCTGCAGGTTATCGGAACTTTGGGTCATGGGGGCTCGCTAGTAGGACATTTCGTCTTTCATGCGCTGGAGTTCGCGGCGCTGCTTCTTGTTGGGCCGGCGGGCGGGCGGGTGCTCTGCCGCCTGCATCATGCGTCGACGCCAGGCATTCTCTTCACGCTTTTCAGCACTGGCCTCGGTCTCGGTGTAGAGCATCTGGGCTTCCGCAGCGCTACGGCGTTTCTCGCTCAGGCCCTCGATGATGACCTCGAATTCAGTGGCCCCCTTGCGGATCTGGACCCGGGCACCCAGGGTCACAAACTTGCCGGCCTTGGGGCGCTGGCCCTCGTAGCGGATCTTGCCGCCCTCAATGGCTTCTCGGGCCATGGTCCGGGTCTTGAAGAAACGTGCCGCGCACAGCCACTTATCAAGCCGTACGCGTTCGTTGTCCGGGGTGCTGTCGGTTTTGCTCATGCCGTCAGTATAACGGTTCTGGTGTGTCTATCGGAAGCAGCTCGTCGAAGTGCTCGACGGCCGGCCAGTGCGCCCCGGGAACCGGCGGTTGCTGGCTGTCCGGGGTGCGCACACTGACCAGGTGCCTGATGCCGTAGGATTCCGCTGCCCTGAGCGCAGCATGGTTGTCGTCAATCAACAGGCTCTGTTCGGGGTCGAAGGGTTTCCTGGCCTGGAGTTCGGGCCAGAAGGCCGGATCTTCCTTGGGGCGGCCGAAGCTGTGGGTGGTGTGGATGGCGTCCACCCACTGGTCCAGGCCGGTGCGGCGGATCTTGAGATCCAACCCGGTCTGGTGGGCGTTGGTGACGATCATCACCCGGCAGTGGGAGTCCTTGAGCTCGCGCAGGAAACGCTGGGCGTCGACACGGAATCCGATCCGCTCCTGGACCTCGCTCTTGAGCGCGCCCACATCCATGTCCAGCCGGTTGCTCCAGAAGTCCAGGCAGTACCAGTCCAGCGAGCCCCTGAGGCCCTGAATGGTGCGATGGATTTCGTCCCGGGCCTTTTCGTGGGGCAGGCCCCGGACTTCCGCGTAGCGGGTGGGGAGGTGGGTCAGCCAGAAGTAGGTGTCGTAATGCAGGTCCAGCAGGGTGCCGTCCATGTCGAGCAGCACCGTGCGGATCTGGTTCCAGTCAATCATCGTCCGGATTAACCACCTCATTGATGTTGCGGCCGGATACCGTGCAGCCCAGGCAGCGGACAAAGGTTGCCTTCGCCGGGCCTACCACCAGGGTATCGCCCACTTCATCCGCGTTGCCGCCAATCGCCGAGAAGGGCAGCGCGACGGTGTGCACCACGCTGCCTACGACAGTGGCGCCCAGCAGCAGTGGCCGTGCAAGGAAGGCATCACCCACCATGGCCAAAGCGGTTGGTTTCTCTTCAATCCGTTGTGCCTGCGTCGGACCTGCCGTAATGGCGAGCAGCAGAACCAGAACGGCAATAGTGCTTGTCCGGATCCGGTGTTTCATGTGATTTCTCCCAGGATTCCTTTTTCGTGCATTAACTATGGCCCAAATTGGCGATTTTTCAAACCGATTGTCAGCGCTGGCACCGAACGCAGAAAACCGTGCTGCGCTGGGCAATGACGCGGTCCTTCAGCGGTGTGCCACAAATCTTGCAGGGCTCGCCCCCGCGTCCATACACGGTCAGGGACTGGCGGAAGTAGCCGGGGTTGCCGCTGCTGTCCGTGAAATCCCGCAGTGTGGTGCCACCCACGGCAATGGCGTTGCCCAGGATCTCTCGGATGGCCTCGGCCAGCCGCCGGTAGCGTTGGCGCCCGACGCTACCGGCGGGGCGGCCCGGGTGGATGCCGGCTTGGAACAGCGCCTCGCTGGCGTAGATGTTGCCCACGCCGACCACCGTCTTGGCGTCCATGATAAAGGCTTTCACCGAGGCGCGCCGCCCACGGGACCCTTTGTAGAGCCGGTCCCCGGTAAAATCCACTTCCAAGGGCTCTGGGCCCAGGGGCGCCAGCAGGGGATGCTGTTGCCAGTCGCTGGTCCAGAGCCAGGCACCGAAGCGCCGTGGGTCGTTGAAGCGCAGGACACGTTCCCCATCAAGACCCAGTTCCACGTGGTCATGCTTACGGCGCGGATCCTCCGGGCTGCTGACACGCAGGCTGCCGGACATGCCCAGGTGCACCAGGGCTGTGCCCAGCGGGTTGTTCAGCAGCAGGTACTTGCCGCGACGTTCAACGCTGGCAATGGGGCCGGCGGTCAGGCGCTCCGGGAGCTCCGGCGTGATGGGCCAGCGCAGCGACGGGTTGTGAATGACCACGGAGCTTGGTGTGCGCCCTTCCAGCCAGGGGGCAATGCCACGGCGGGTTGTCTCGACTTCGGGCAGTTCAGGCACGTGCGCTGGTTTCTCCATTCGGGGCTGAGTCGTACTATATCACGCAGGTTGGGTTTCAGAGCAGGAGAGCAAGCGCATCACGGCAGCCGTCAGCCCACCTCGTAAAGGCTGTAACACACCTGCCCCGCCGTCTTCCGCCGGCTCAGCGCCCAGTCCGGTGGGAGTTGAGGCTCCGGCAGGTCCGATTCATGCTCGATATACACCAGACTGCCGGCCTTCACCCAGGCCCCGCCAGCCAACCGATCACAAACCGGCTCAACAAACCCGGCCCGGAAGGGCGGATCCAGGAACACCAGATCCATGGCGTTACCACTGTTCTCCTCTTCCAGATAGGCCATTACATCGGCCTCGACCACTTGACCACTGCCAGCAGCATTCAGGGTTTCCAGATTGGCCCGCAGCGCTCGCATCAGAGCCCGACTCTGGTCCACGAACGTCGCCTGCCCGGCCCCACGCGACAACGCCTCCAATCCCAGCGCTCCGCTTCCAGCAAAAAGATCCAAACAGCGGCTCCCCGGCAGTAGCGGCGCCACCCAATTGAACAGCGTCTCCCGCACCCGGTCCGGCGTGGGCCGCACATCGTCCACGGCCGGAAACTCAAGCGAACGCCGCCGCCAGTCCCCGGCAATGATCCGGACCCGGCCTGTTGCGTCTGTTTTTCTGGTGTTTTTCCTGGCACGTGGCATCATAACTTCCGCTTTTGGACGGCCCTGTTACAGCCCGGTAGAATACCGCTGACCGACCGTCTCCGGCTACAACCCAAGTAGTGCGGAGAGCAGGATGGAAGGAGGGGGGAGTCCTTTCCGGGAAGCTCCGGAGCCATGGATGGCGGAGGGCAGCGTACAGGGACGTATTCACAGCGTTTCCCGGAAAGGACTCCCCCCTCCTTCCATCCTGCTCTCCGCACGGGCGTCCCACGACTCTCACAATCAGGAAACAGGAACAACTGAATGAATGCAGAACTGATCTTCAACGGCCTACTGGTGCTGCTTGTCCTGTGGTTCATCGCGGATATTGTGAGCAGCCGCAGCCAGATCCCCAAGCCGAAGCCTGTTCCGCAGAAACGCAAGGAACCTGAAGAAGGCGCCGAAGCTGCCGAGGCACCCCAGGAGGCACCGGCAGAAGCCAAAGAAGCCCCTGCCAAGGCCCCGGAAGCCGCCCCTGAAATCGAGGAAGCCCCCCCGGCCAACCTCCTCCAGCGCATGCGCGAAGGCCTGGGCAAAACCCGGGGCAACCTCACCGAGGGTCTTGCCAACCTCTTTGCAGGCCAAAAGGCCATCGACCGCGATCTTCTGGAAGAAGTTGAAAACCTGCTGCTGACCGCCGACGTCGGCATGACCGCCACCACCGAAATCGTCGAAAGCCTCACCGCCCAACTCGAGCGCAGCGAACTCAAAGACGCGGACGCACTCTTCGAGGCGCTGAAGAAAGAGCTGCGCAACATCCTCGAGCCCTGCACCATACCCCTGGAGCCCGAAACCGAGCACAAGCCCTTCGTCATCCTTATGGTGGGCGTCAACGGCGTCGGCAAGACCACCACCATCGGCAAGCTCGCCCGCCGCTTCCAACGCGACGGCAAGAGCGTGATGATGGCCGCCGGCGACACCTTCCGGGCGGCAGCGGTGGAACAGCTCCAGGCCTGGGGCGATCGCATCGATGTGCCCGTGGTGGCCCAGCATACCGGCTCGGACAGCGCCTCGGTGGTCTACGACGCGTTGCAGTCCGCCCAGGCCAAGGGCACGGACGTGCTGATCGCGGATACCGCAGGGCGCCTCCAGAACAAGGAAAACCTCATGAACGAACTGGAGAAAGTGGTTCGTGTCATGAAAAAGCTGGATGAGAACGCACCCCATGAAGTCATGCTGGTGCTCGATGCCGGAACCGGCCAGAATGCCCTGAGCCAGGCGCAGGTCTTCCAGGAAGCCGTGGGCGTGTCCGGCGTGACCCTGACCAAGCTCGACGGGACCGCCAAGGGCGGCATCATCTTTGCCGTTGCCCGGCAGCTGAACCTGCCCATCCGCTACATCGGCGTGGGTGAAACCGTGGACGATCTGCGGCCATTTGCAGCCGAGGACTTTGTCCAGGCACTGTTTGAAGACGGATGATTGAATTCCAGCATGTGACCAAGCGCTATGAGGGGCAGTTCACCGCGCTGCGCGATGTGAACTTTGCCCTCGAGCGCGGGGAAATGGCCTTCCTGACCGGGCACTCCGGCGCGGGCAAGAGCACCCTGCTCAAGCTCATTATGCTGATGGAACGGCCCACGGCGGGCCAGGTTCTGGTCGGGGGGCAGGCGCTTGAGCGCATGCCCCGGCGCCGCATTCCCTATATACGACGCCATATCGGCGTGGTCTTCCAGGATCACCAGCTGCTGTTCGATCGCACCGTCTTCGATAACGTGGCCATGCCCCTGGAAGTTACCGGCGTGCCGCCCCGGGATATCGCGCGCCGGGTGCGCGCGGCCCTGGACAAGGTAGGGTTGTTGAAGAAAGAACAGCTCAATCCAGTCAGTCTCTCCGGCGGTGAGCAGCAACGGGTGGGTATTGCCCGCGCCGTGGTCAACAAGCCACCGCTGCTGTTGGCGGACGAACCTACAGGTAATCTGGACCCGGCGTTGTCCACGGAAATCATGGAGCTTTTCAGGGAGTTCAGCCGCGTTGGTGTCTGCGTGCTGGTGGCGACCCACGACATTGACCTGATCGAGGGTATGGGGCGCCGGGTCCTGACCCTCACCGAAGGCCAGCTGGCCGGTGATGGCCCTGTCTCCACCATGGAGGGCGCCCATGGCGGATAATCGGGGAAAGACACCCGCTCGCGGAGCTGCCCGCTCGCGCTTGCCCTGGCGGGACCAGTTCGACAGCTACCTCAATCACCATCGTCGCAGTGCGCGGGACAGTATCAGCCGCCTCTGGCATGCGCCGCTGTCGAGCCTGATGACGGGGCTGGTCATGGGTATTGCCCTGGCGCTGCCGGCGGCCCTGCTGCTGTTGCTGGGCAGTCTCCAGTCCGTCAGTTCCGGCTGGGATGAGGCGGCCCGGGTGACGGTCTACCTGGCCCCCGAAGCGGATGGGGATCGGGCCCGGGAACTGCGGGAACGGTGGCTCGATATTGCCGCAGTCCGTGATGTGGAGCTGATTGACAAGAACCAGGCGCTGGAGCGGATGAAGACCAACCCGGGGCTCGGGCGTTCCCTGGATTTCCTGGAGGATAACCCCCTGCCGCACACCCTGGTGCTTACGCCGGAGCGCCAGTACCAGGAGGCCAAAGCCCTTGAGAGTCTCTCGGGAAGGCTCGCAAAGGCCGACGGCGTAGACCGGGTCCAGCTGGATCTGGCCTGGCTGCAACGGCTCAATGCAATGGCGGACCTGCTGCGGCGCGGCGCCCAGGTACTGGCAATACTGCTGACCGTGGGCGTAGTCCTGGTGATCGCCAACACCGTGCGTCTTGCCATTGAGAACCGCCGCCGCGAGATCATCGTCGCGCGCCTTGTGGGCGGCACCGATGCCTTCGTGCGCCGTCCCTTCCTTTACACCGGGCTCTGGTACGGGGTTCTGGGTGGCCTGCTTGCCTGGTGGCTGGTGGAAGTCGCCTTCTGGTGGCTGTCGGGACCGGTTGACCATCTGGCGATGCTTTACGATAGTAATTTCTCCCTGGCGCGCCCGAGCCTGGAGGAGGTGGCGCTGCTTCTTGGAAGTTCAGTCCTGCTGGGCTGGCTGGGCGCTGTCTGGGCGGTGAAACGCCACCTTGCCGCGGTGGAACCAGAGTGATCCCGTATGCGGGATTACCCGTATTGACGCACAGGGTTGAAAAGTCATAAAAGGGCCGTATGTTAGACGTAAAGTTTTGTCAGGAGACAGCAATTTGACGGGAGAGAGCACCATGGGTACAGCACTGCAGCTCAGCCAGAATCTGGTGCCGGGCGCCAATCTGGAGAGCTATATCCAGACGGTGAACCAGATCCCCTTGCTCAGCGTGGACGAAGAGCAGAACCTGGCGCAGCGCTTCCATGAACACGGTGATCTTGAAGCCGCACGCCAGATGGTGCTGTCGCATCTGCGTTTTGTGGTTCACATTGCGCGCAGTTACTCGGGTTATGGCCTTGCACAGGCGGATCTTATCCAGGAAGGCAACGTTGGCCTGATGAAGGCGGTCAAGCGCTTCGATCCGGAATACGGCGTACGGCTGGTCTCATTCGCCGTGCACTGGATCAAGGCGGAAATCCACGAATTCATCCTGCGCAACTGGCGCATCGTGAAAGTGGCCACCACCAAGGCCCAACGCAAGCTGTTCTTCAACCTGCGCAGCTCCAAGAAGCGCCTGGCCTGGCTCAACAGTGCCGAGACTGAAGCCGTAGCGAAAGACCTGGGTGTCGAGCCACGCGTTGTTCGCGAGATGGAAGGTCGCATGTCCTCCCATGACGCGGCCTTTGACGGTGCGATGGAGGATGATGAAGACAGTGGCTGGCAGGCACCGGTCCATTACCTGGATGACAAGCGCTATGACCCGGCAAGCCAGCTGGAGCAGGCGGACTGGACCCAGGATTCCACCGCACGGCTGACGGCTGCGCTTACGGATCTGGACGAGCGCAGTCAGGATATCCTGCGCCGGCGCTGGCTTTCGGAGAACAAGGCCACGCTCCACGAGTTGGCGGATGAGTACGGCGTTTCCGCCGAACGCATCAGGCAGATTGAGAAGAATGCGATGAAGAAAATGCGCAAGGGAATGGTCGCCGCCTGAAACGAGGTGTGACGGGTCCTTCAAAAGGCCGCTTCCTCCGGGGAGCGGCCTTTTTGATTGTGCGGAAGTATCCTTAAAACATGGTAACTTTGCCGGTAAGGCCGAGGAACCGTAACCTGCCCGCAATCTGTTAATGTTTTCTGGGACCCGTGAGAGTGGAGGATACAAAGGTGCGAGTACTGGTGATTGAAGACGACCATGATGTGGCGTCCTATCTGAACAAGGGCCTGCGCGAAAGCGATTACGTGGTCGACCACGCCGAAGACGGCAAGGAAGGCATGATGCTGGCCGCCTCCGAGGGGTACGACGTGATGATTGTTGACCGCATGCTGCCCGGCATGGACGGGCTCAATATCATCAAGACCATCCGCGCGACGGGCAACCAGACGCCGGTACTGATCCTCAGCGCCCTGGGCGATGTGGATGCCCGCGTGGAGGGCTTGCGCGGGGGTGGCGATGACTACCTGACCAAACCATTCTCGTTCACCGAGCTCCTGGCACGGCTGGACGCACTGGCGCGCCGGACCCGGTCCGGCAGTGATGCCGAAACTGTCCTGAAGGTGGCCGACCTGGAAATGGACCTGCTGGCTCGCACCGTCAAGCGCAATGGCGTCACCATCGATGTCCAGCCCCGGGAGTTCCGGCTGCTGGAATACCTGATGCGCCACGTGGACCAGGTGGTGACCCGCACCATGCTTCTCGAGAAGGTCTGGGACTACCATTTCGACCCGCAGACCAACGTGATCGACGTTCATATCAGCCGCCTGCGCTCCAAGATCGACAAGGGCTTTGAGAAACCACTCCTGCACACCATTCGTGGCGCCGGGTACATGCTTCGTGACGATTCTTAGCCAGCTTCGCACCTCCACTTTCCAGCTTGCGATGCTCTACATGGTGGTGTTTGCCACCTCTGTGTTCATCCTGCTCGCGTTCATATACTGGCGCACCGCCGGTTTCATGATGGAGCAGACGGACCAGACCATCGAAGCCGAGATCGTGGGGCTGGCTGAACAATATCGTTCCCGGGGCATCAACGGCCTGATGAATGTGATCCAGGAGCGGGGCGCGCGCGATCCCGATGGTGAATCCCTTTACCTGTTCACAACCGAGGATTATCTAAAACTCGCCGGGAATCTCTCGAAATGGCCCTCGGAGGCCGACGACGGCAGCAGCTGGATCGACTTCACCCTGGATGAGGAGATGGGTTGGGAAGGCGAACCCCGCCGGGCCCGGGCACGTCTGTTCGAGGTACAGGGCGGGCTCCAGTTGCTCGTGGGGCGGGACGTCAGTGAACTCAGCCGCCTCAAGGGCCTGATCGAGACCGCCATGAACTGGGGGATGGGCATTTCTCTGGGGTTGGCCCTGGTTGGGGGCTTCTTCATGAGCCGAAGTACCACCCGCCGTATTGAGGTGGTTAACCAGACTGCTTACCGCATCATGCACGGCGACCTGTCACAGCGGGTGCCGACGCGGGGCACCAATGATGATTTCGACCAGTTGGCCGACAACCTGAATCAGATGCTTGACCGCATCGAGTACCTGATGGAGGGCATTCGCCATGTCTCGGATTCCATCGCTCATGACCTGCGCACGCCGTTGACCCGACTCCGAAGCCAGCTTGAAAACACGCTGCTCAACGTCTCCGACCCGGAGGCGCAGGAACAGGTCGGGCGCGCCGTGGCAGAGGCGGACCAGTTGCTGGCCACCTTCAATGCCCTGCTGCGCATCGCGCGGCTGGAAACCGGTGGCAAGACAGTCGATAACCAGCCCGTGGACCTTACCACGCTGGTTACGGACGCGGTTGAACTCTACGAAGCGCTGGCGGAGGAAAAGGAGCAGGCACTGGATCTGAGTGCGCCCGAACCCGTGATCATCAAGGGCGACCGGGACCTGCTGTTCCAGGTCATCAGCAACCTGATCGACAACGCCATCAAGTATACCGATGAAGGCGGGCGAATCCTGGTTGGCGTCAAGCGCGATGATGGTCATGCGGTCGTGGAAGTGGCCGACAGCGGGGCCGGCGTGCCTGATCTTGAGAAAGACAAGATCTTTGAACGCTTCTACCGGGTGGGTAAGAGCCGCTCCCAACCGGGCAACGGGCTTGGGCTGAGCCTGGTGAGTGCTGTGGTGGACATGCACGAAGGTACGATTGACCTCCGGGATGCTGATCCCGGGGCCGAAAGGCCGGGTCTCTGTGTGGTCATCCGATTCCCGGCGGAGCCTGAGCCAGCGGATCGACTCCCGAAAGAAGAAGGCTCGCCGGCTCGACTCGAGCAGCAGGGCTGAGCTCAGGCCTTGCCGAGCAGGCTGCGAAGGGTTTCTGTTGCCATACGTGCCGGCTTGAGCGCCATTTCCGTAGTTTTTTCAGCCAGATAGCGGTAGCGAGCCGTCTTCGCGTGCAGGCTGTCCATTTCCCCTTCAAAGCGGATTTTCTCTGCCATCAGCAGGGCGGCCAGTGTGTGTCGGTTGACCCTGTCGGTGATGCCAAAGCTTTCCAATTGGTAGCCTACCCGGTCGAGGCCGGTCAGGGCGAACGAAGTGAGTTTTTCCGTGTTCATGGTTATCACCTGTACATTGTCCGTGGAGAATCGGCTGAAGATTACGCAGATGGATTAGAATGCACAACCTATTCATGTTGACTTTACCACCAATTCACGGAGTTGAGCATTACTGATGGGACGTTATCGCCCCCCAAGGCCCAAAAGTTCCGCCTACATTACGCCCGACGGGGAGCGGGCCCTGCGGGAGGAGCTGCGTTACCTCTGGAAGGAGAAGCGTCCGGCGGTGACCCAGTCTGTCAAGGAGGCTGCGGCCCAGGGTGACCGGTCCGAGAACGCGGAGTACATCTACGGCAAGAAGCAGCTGCGTGAGATCGACAGCCGTGTGCGTTTTCTGAGTAAACGGCTTGATGAAGTGACCGTTGTGCGGGATCCACCTCACGACACCAGCCGGGTCTACTTCGGCGCCCTGGTGACACTGGAGGACGACGATAGCGGCGAGGAGGTCTCCTATCGCCTGGTGGGGCCTGATGAGTTTGATATCAGCGCCGGCCGCCTGAGTGTGGACGCGCCCCTGGCCAGGGCCATGCTGAAGAAGCAGGTGGACGATGAGGTAACGCTGGAGACGGCGGAGGGAAGCCGGACCTGGGTAATTGTTGATATTCAGTATCCCTGATGGCTGAACGGGAATGCGACCGTGTTGGCGGCATTTTGAGCAGCTTTCCGTTAAGCTACGAAAAATCACCATGACACTGGATAAAGGACAATCCGGTATGACGTTTATGAATCGGCTCCCCGCCCGCCTGGTCAGCTTTGTTTTTGTCACGTTGCTGGGGTTGCCCGCAGTGGTAACCGCTCAGGATGAGCTGCTCTCGGCACCTCCCGAGGAACGTTCGACCCGGGAAAGCATCCGCTTCGCTCCAGTGGATGAGGAGCAGCTCGGCAATACCTCCATAGAGGGCGCCCTGGGCCCCTCGGCGGCCGGTATGGTCTCGAAGGACGAGAATACACTGGTGGAGCCCGTCTATCTGAGCGATCAGCTGCGCCGCTCGCTGGACCTGGAACAGGATGAACTTCAGAGGCAGCGCGAGCAGCTCATCGGTCCATCCCGCAATGTTCCGGTCCCCCCGACACAGGTCCAGTTCCCGGCGTACCAGAATCGCAGCTATGCGCCTTCCTCCAGCTCGACCAGCACGTTCAGGGATTGACGCCACCGGGCTGGTGTAATCGCTTCCTGTTTTCTGGTAGCTTCTGCGGAAACACGGGAAAAACAGAGGTGTCGAAGGCATGAGCGTTCTCAAGGAACAGTTCGATAAAGCGGTTGAATACGTTCAGACAGCAGAAGGCGACTTCAAGCCGTCCAACGACGTGAAACTGCAGTTCTACGCACTGTACAAGCAGGCCACCGAGGGTGATGTGAAGGGCAAGAAGCCGGGTATGCTGGACCAGGTTGGCCGCGCCAAATACAGCGCCTGGGAGAAGCTCAAGGGCACCAGTTCCGAGGATGCCATGCAGCAGTACGTGGACCTCCTCGAAAGCATGAAGAAAAACCAGGGTTGATCCGGGAATTCAGTCGCGCCACCCCATGAGGTCACGGGCTTTTTCAAGCATCGGACGCGCGGCCGACGCGCGGTTGTTATCCAGCAGTGCCTCGGCCCGCTCCATGTAGGCATTGGCCAGGTTTTTCCGGAGCCGGTCGATGGCTTCAAAATCCTGCGGAATCCGCTCCTTGAGCGGCTCGAGTCGGGCATAGACTGCATCGAGGTCGGTCTCGTTGTCCGCATTCCTGATCCGCTCTCCCCAATCTCTGATGCGGGGGCCACAACAGCAAACACCTTTGTTTGAAGCTGCCCTCGAGAATAATGACCATGTTGGAGAGCAGCTTAAACTGCTTCTGCGGTTCGGACGGATGCTCGGTCACACGAATCATTCGGGCTACTTCCTGTTGGCATTCCGGCGTTTCTCCGAGCTCCGCCAACTCTTTTATCGCCATCAGTGCGCTTTGCTCTTCGTTGTCATCGGCTCGCGGGTCGTAAATGACGTCGTGGTACCACAGGGCCAGTTCCATGAGGCGGGGGTTCTCCAGCTCCCGTTTAACGGCATCCAGTAGTTCCAGGCAACTGCGGACATGCTCAAAGGTGTGGTAGGCCCGGTGGGGCTCGGCGTAACAGGCACGGAGGCGGGAAAGGTCATTCATCAACTCGCGGCATAAGCTCCTCAGGCGGACCTTCCGCTCCGGGTCTATACTCCATAATTCGGAAAAATTGTTCGCACCCGGAACCGTCACGGAAGACCGGGTCGTGCGGTAGAAACCGAAGGGTCCGGGAATGGAGAGGGTTGCCATCGTGCTTAAACGGGTTGCTGGCCCCAGTCATCTTATACTGCTGCTGTGCCTGATGATGGTTGCGGTGATCGGCGTCAGTTCCAATCTGACGCTGATGCCGGAGGCGTCCTCCCAGTCCGTGGCGGATCACACGCAATACCAGGTTGAATCCGGGCAGCGCCTGTCCCCCGAAGCCGTAATCGCGGGAGCTCGCAGCGATGACTGGCAGGGCGTCGGGAGCACCATCAACTTCGGCTATACCACGGAGACCTACTGGTATCGCGTCCAGCTGGAAAATCCCACCGATAGCCGGAACGAACGGCTTCTCGAGGTGGATTATCCACTGCTTGATCACATTGAGTTCTATGAGGTCAGAAATGGCGAGGTCCAGGATCAGGCGCTCACCGGGGACCAACATCCGTTCAGCTCCCGCCCCATGCGACACCGCACCTTCGTTTTTCCCGTTTCAATGGCGCCGAATGAAACGACGGATGTCTACCTGCGCGTAACCACGTCAGGCTCGCACCAGGTACCACTGACACTCTGGGAGCCGGATGCCTTTTTCGAGGCCAATGAGAAGGACATGGTCGGGCGCAGCATGTTCTACGGAATGCTCGTTATCATCGTTATCTTCAATGGCTTTCTCTACGTGGCGCTGCGTGAGCGCAGCTACCTGTATTACGTGTTGACGAATGCCACGCTTCTGGTGGTCATATGCAGTTTCCACGGGGTGGCCCTCCAGTTTTTCTATCCCGAACAGCCGGAGCTCAATGAACGCATTACGTTGATCAGTTCCGCGCTCATTACCCTGTTCTTCAGTCTTTTTGCGCGGACCTTCCTGGGTATTGATGAGCGTATGCGCGTGGCCAACTGGCTGTTCAGAGTGCTGATCTATGCCACCAGTGCGAACGTGATTGGTTCTTTCTTTCTGCCCTATGACATATCCGCGCGCTTCTCTGTTGCCCTGGCTGTACTGGTAAGCCTTGCCATGCTGGCCGTGGGGCTGGCGATGGCGGCCAGGGGTGACCGTGACGCGCGTTATTTCATCGCGGCCTGGGTTCTGCTTCTTGCGGGGGCCATGGCCCGGCTGCTGAACCTTATCGGTCTTTTGCCAGCCAGTTTCTGGACACAGTACGGGGTGGAAATCGGCGCCGTCGCCCAGGCATTGCTATTTACCTTCGCCCTTGGTGACCGCTTCAACCGGGAGCGTGAACACCGGATTATTGAACAGAAGGCTCGGCTTAAAGCCATGGAAGAGCGTGAAGCCCTGGAGCGTGACCTGCTGGAACAGGCCAGCCATCATAGCCTCACCCGACTGCCCGGACGCAATCTGCTGGAGGACGCCCTGGATCTGTGCATCCAGAAAGTGGATGAGGGGAATGACGAGCGTCTGGCACTTGTGCTGATCCATTTCCGTGGCTTTGATGACATCAACAAGACACTGGGCCATGAAAACGCGGATCAGCTTCTGTATCAGCTGGCCAGCCGCATGAATGAGGTGGTTCTGGGCCTTCCGGACTCGGTGGTTATTGAGGAGGATGGCGAGAAACGCACTGCCGTGGCGCATGTTGAAGGCATCAGCTTCGCCTGTGCCTTCCACCCGAAGCGTCGAGAAGCGATGGTCGAGCAGATGGAGACACTGGTTGAGGCGCTCCGCCAGCCGGTGGAATTCCGGGGGCTCAGTCTGGATATGCGCATGGTGGGGGGGTGTTCCTTCTACCCAGATGACAGCCAGGACGTGGCTACATTATTGCGTCATGCCTTTATCGCGTTTGACCAGGCGGAGTCGGACGTCAGCCACGTTGCCGTCTACACCGAGGCCATCAACCCCTACAGCGAACGACGCCTTACCCTGATGACGGAGCTGCGGCGCGCCATTCACGAGGATGCGCTCAGCCTGCATTTCCAGCCCCAGGTTCGGGTCAGCAGTGGGGAGGTATGCGGCTTTGAGGTGCTGTTGCGGTGGACGCACCCGGAGCACGGTTTCATCCCGCCGGATGAGTTCATTCCCATGGCGGAGCAGACCGGGTTGATCAAGCCGGTCACCCAATGGGTCCTGGACAAGTCGCTGGCGTTCTGCCGTGCGATGCAGGACCTGGGGGTGAGCGTGAGGATGTCCGTCAACATTTCCGCCGTGAACTTGCAGGAGAAGGCCTTCGCTGAGAACATCACGCACCTGCTGGAGGAGCACGGGGTCGAGCCCGGCCAGCTCATCCTGGAGGTGACGGAAACCGCAACCATGATCAATCCGCAGGCTGCCCTGGCCGCCCTGCGTGTGCTCTATGATGCGGGTATCCGGCTGGCGATTGATGATTTTGGGACTGGGTACTCCTCCCTCTCCTACATCCGCAAGCTGCCGGTGCATGAGATCAAGATCGACCGCTCCTTTGTTATGGAGATGGACAGCAACTGCGACGACGCCACTATCGTGAGAACCACCATCAACATGTGCCACGATCTCGGGTTTGAGGTGGTGGCCGAGGGTGTGGAAAGTAACGCCACCTGCGAATTGCTGCGCTCAATGAGTTGCGACATCATGCAGGGGTTCTATCTGGCCAGGCCCATGCCGGATGAGCGTGTGGCGCCCTGGCTCTATGACTATCGTGATGGCACGGCGGTGCCCGGTGTGTGAGGAATTCCCATGATGCTCGTTGAAACGGTTGAGCTGCAGTGCCCCTTCTGCGGAGAGATCATTTCCGTTCTGGTTGACTGTTCGCTGGGCGACCAGAGTTACGTCGAGGACTGCTCCGTGTGCTGTCAACCAATGCTGCTGTCCATTCATATGGACGAAGACGGGATCCCGAGCGTTGAAGCGCTCCCCGAAAATATGTGAATCCCAGAGGTAACCGATGCTTGCACCCGCAACCGCTTTCTATGCCATCGCGCTTGTCGCGCTCAAACTGTTGTTGGTCGGGCGGATCATTGCGTTGCGTCAGCGCCTTGGTGTGGGAATCGGCGACGGTGGCTACCGGGAACTCCAGACGGCAATCCGGGTCCATGGCAATTACCTCGAATACCTCCCGCTGGTGCTGGTGCTGATGTTCATCGCCGAGATGAACGGCGTGAACTATGCGATGCTGCATGTGGCGGGGCTTGTCTTTGTGGTAAGCCGCTTCGGGCATGCCTATGGTCTCAGTGAGGGTCAGGGAGCCTGGCACTGGGCGCGGGCGGCCGGCGTGGTGGGCACCTGGCTGTCATTGCTGTTCCTGTGTGGGCTGCTGGTCCACAACGGGCTCGCCGTCAGTTACTGACCGCAACGCGACTGTGCATCGGGAACGCCTTTGTAAGGGCACCTACAGATTTCCCGTCATTTCCAGTACAATTCCCGCCCGATCCGGGGCGTCCTGAGCTTGCGAATCTGGTACAATCGCCCCATCGAATAACCCTACATAGGGAGGATGCCATGTCGCCTGTAGACAGTTTCAACACCGCTCAGACCCTTGAGTCTGACGGCCAGAAGTACCGCTATTACAGCCTGGAAGAGGCCGCAAAGTCACTCGGTGACCTGCAGCAGCTTCCGGTTTCGCTGAAGGTTCTGCTCGAGAATCTTCTTCGCCACGAAGATAATTCGACCGTCACCAAGGACGATATCCAGGCCATTGCCGACTGGCTCAAGACGCGCTCTTCCGATCGCGAGATCGAGTATCGTCCGGCGCGTGTTCTCATGCAGGATTTCACCGGTGTTCCCGGTGTAGTGGACCTGGCCGCGATGCGAGACGCGGTGAAGAAAGCCGGTGGTGATCCTGAAAAGATCAACCCGCTGTCTCCGGTGGACCTGGTCATTGACCACTCCGTGATGGTCGACAAGTACGCCACCTCCGACGCCTTCCGCGCCAACGTCGACATCGAGATGACCCGTAACCGCGAGCGTTACGAGTTCCTGCGCTGGGGCCAGGAAGCGTTCGATAACTTCCGGGTGGTTCCGCCGGGTACTGGCATCTGCCACCAGGTCAACCTCGAGTATCTGGGCCAGGTTGCCTGGACCAAGGAGCAGGACGGCGAGACTCAGGTCTACCCGGACACTCTGGTCGGCACCGACTCCCACACGACCATGATCAACGCTCTGGGTATCCTGGGCTGGGGTGTCGGCGGCATCGAGGCGGAAGCCGTGATGCTGGGTCAGCCTATCTCCATGTTGATTCCCGAGGTGGTTGGCTTCCGTGTGACCGGCGCGCTGAAGGAAGGCGTGACCGCGACGGACCTGGTGCTCACCGTTACCCAGATGCTGCGTGAGAAGGGCGTGGTCGGCAAGTTCGTCGAATTCTACGGCCCCGGCCTGGACAACCTGCCGCTGGCGGACCGGGCGACCATCTCCAACATGGCACCGGAATACGGCGCGACCTGTGGCTTCTTCCCGGTCGACCAGGAAACCCTGAACTACATGAAGCTCTCCGGCCGTTCCGAAGAGCAGATTCGCCTGGTTGAGCAGTACACCAAGACACAGGGCATGTGGCGCGATTCCAGCAAGCCCGAGCCGCAGTTCAGCGATGGGCTCGAACTCGACCTGGGTGATGTCAAGGCGTCCCTCGCCGGTCCCAAGCGCCCGCAGGACCGTGTGGACCTGCCGGCGATGAAGAGCACCTTCGAGAAGCTTCTGGATGACTCGGGTGTCCAGGACAAAGACAAGCGCGTTCCGGTCAAGGGTCAGGACTATGACCTTGGCCACGGCGATGTGGTCATCGCGGCGATCACCTCCTGCACCAACACCTCCAACCCGAGCGTGCTGATGGCGGCCGGCCTGGTGGCCAAGAAAGCGCGCGAGAAGGGCCTGGACCGCAAGCCCTGGGTCAAGTCCTCGCTGGCACCGGGTTCCAAGGTGGTTACCGATTACCTGGATACCGCCGGCCTCAGCAAGGAGCTTGATGGGCTCGGCTTCTACCTGGTTGGCTACGGCTGCACCACCTGTATCGGTAACTCCGGCCCGCTGATGGACGAGATTGGCGACGCCATCAACGAAGGCGGCCTGCAGGTCTCCTCCGTGCTCTCCGGTAACCGTAACTTTGAAGGCCGCGTGCACCAGGATGTGAAGGCCAACTGGCTGGCGTCACCGCCCCTGGTTGTCGCGTTCGCCCTGGCAGGCACGACGCGGATTGATATGGAAAAAGAACCACTGGGGAACGACCAGAGCGGTAATCCGGTCTACCTGAAGGACATCTGGCCTTCCAATGCGGAAATCGCCCATGAAGTGTCCAAGGTGGACGATGCCATGTTCCGTAAGGAATACGCGGACGTTTTCAAGGGTGACGAAGTCTGGCAGGGCATTCCGTTCAGCAAGGACAAGACGTACCAGTGGGATGACGAGTCCACGTACGTGAAGAACCCGCCCTTCTTCGAGGGCATCGAGAAGCCGCTGAAGGCGCCAAAGGACATCGAGGGTGCGCGTATGCTGGCCCTGTTCGGCGACTCCATCACCACGGACCACATCAGCCCGGCCGGCGCCATCAAGCCGGACTCCCCGGCAGGCAAGTATCTGCAGGAGAAGGGCGTGCATCCGAAGAACTTCAACAGCTACGGCTCGCGCCGTGGTAACCACGAAGTGATGATGCGCGGCACCTTTGCCAACGTCCGGATCAAAAACCAGATGCTGGATGACGTGGAAGGTGGCTTCACCAAGTACGTGCCCACTGGCGAGCAGATGCCGATCTACGACGCGGCGATGGAGTACCAGAAAGAGGGTACGCCGCTGGTCGTGGTTGCCGGCAAGGAGTACGGCACTGGCTCCTCCCGTGACTGGGCAGCCAAGGGTACCCGTCTGTTGGGTGTGGAAGCGGTCGTGGCGGAAAGCTATGAGCGGATCCACCGCTCCAATCTGGTAGGTATGGGTGTTCTTCCGCTGCAGTTCAAGGCCGGCGAGAGTCGCCAGACGCTGGGTCTGACCGGCGACGAGAAGATCAGCCTCAAGGGGCTGGATGAGAATCTTGAGCCGGGTCAGATGTTGACGTTCGTGGCTGAGCGCCCGGATGGCAGTACTACCGAGACAGAGGTGGAGTGCCGGATCGATACGGTCAATGAGATGGCTTACTTCCTTAACGGCGGTATCCTGCACTACGTACTGCGGAACCTGATCGCAGAGTAAGTGCTGCCGGGAACCGGTAGTCTGATAAAAACGGGTGGCCTTTGGGCTGCCCGTTTTTATTTTTTGTTTATCCAGCCTGTTCAGTATGAGTAGGCAGGTGATCGGGGAAGCCTCTCAGGGAATCGCTGTAAATACGTCCCTGTACGCTGCTCTTCCGCCATCCATGGCTCCAGAGCTTCCCTGAGAGGCTTCCCCGATCACCTGCTTTCAGACCTCAGTGGAGTCCGCCGTATGTCACTGGAAACTGATGGAATACCGGAAAACGATGATGAACTGCGTGCCAAATTGAACCTGGAGACCGCCCGTATTGGGTGGGGGGAGCTGCAGCGGTTCTATGCGCGCGGGAATGTGGTGCGTGTGGCCGAAGACCAGGATCTGATCGAGGTGGGGGTTGCCCTGGTTCGGGATCGTAAGGATGAGTTTCAGCAGTGGATCAGTGATGGGAAGATCGCTGAGGTGAAGCCCGACGAGGCGCAGCGGTGGCATGATGAGGAAGCCAGCGTCTGGGCTCTCGTGGTAGCCCCCTGGGTCCTGGTGCAGCCAGAACCGGAAGCCTAAGCACAAAACCCGAAGCCCGGGAAGGAGGCTGGGGATGCCTTTCCGGGAAGCTCTTTCGCCATGGATGGCGAAAGCGCAGCGTACATGGATGTATTTATAGCGATTCCCGGAAAGGCATCCCCAGCCTCCTTCCCGGGCACTCCACCATCATCACGCGTTCCGAAAGAACACTGCCTCGCTGTTTCTATAGGCCTGAGCCAGAAATTCCTCCACCTCGAGCCCCTTGTGTTCGGCAATAAACTCGCCCACGAATGGCAGGTAGTAAGGCATGTTTTCCTTACCACGATAGGGCACCGGCGCCAGAAAGGGGGAGTCGGTCTCCAGAAGAATCCGGTCTGCCGGCGTCAGATCAATAATCTCGCGAACATTCTCCGCCGTCTTGAAGGTGCAGATCCCATTGAACCCGATGTACCAACCCTGCTCCAACGCATAGCGTGCCAACTTCTCCCCTGACGTAAAGCTGTGCACCACCCCTCGCTGCTTCAGCGTCCCCTCGAACTCCTTCAGGATCTCAATGGTGTCCTCGTCCGCCTCGCGGGTATGAATGACCACCGGCTTGTCCAGATCTGAGGCCATCTGAAGCTGCTTGCGGAACACCGCCTTCTGGGTCTCCGGATCGCTGAAGTCGTAATGGTAATCCAGCCCGATCTCGCCAATGGCGAGCAGCCGGTTCGGGCTGGCCTGCATTGCCTCCCGGATATCGGTGTCGAGGCCGTCATGCCAGTTATCCGCCTCGTGGGGGTGAATGCCCTGGGTGCCGTAGACGCGCGGGTGGGCGCCGACCAGGTGGCGGACGGTCTCCAGGTTACCCGGGGAGACCGTGATGGTGATCAGACGTTCAATATTGACTGCATCCGCCGCCATGACGACATCCTCCACCGGTTCCCCCTTGAGGTAATCCAGGTGGCAGTGGGTCTCTATGATCGGGTGGTGAAAGACCGGGACGGGGGGGCGTTTGTGTTTGCTCATAGGTCTCGTCTGATGCGTTGTTACTAATGGGTAAAAAGGTAAGCGGACAGGTTTTTCCTGAACACGCTGTTAATACGTCCCTGTACGCTCGCCTCCGCCATCCATGGCTCCGGACGGTTCTGGAAAAACCTGTCCGCTTACCTTTTTACCCATTAATTGGGGGATTCGGCTTCGCCCGCGTGGCTGATGACCACGCCGGGAGCGCCCTGTTCCAGGGATTGGCGCATGGTCTCCGGAATCGGTTTCTTGGTCAATGAGGCCGGTGAGACCACAACATAGGTCAGTTCTGCGTGGGCAATAGGCTCACCTTCCGGATAACGGCTGAAATCCACGCCGATGGTGAAGGAGGTGTTGCCCTGCTTCTGTGTCTGTACACGGGCACAGAGCACATCATCAAAGCGCGCTGGGGCCTGCCAGTTGAAGGTCATGCTCACCACCTGGATGTCCAGGTCCTGGTCGAGCAGGTTCTGGTACTTGCCGAAGAGGCTGCGCACGAACTCGTTCATGGCCAGGTCCGCATAATCCCCGTAGCGGGCATTAAACACCACGCCCTGGGCATCGCACTCGGCGTAACGCACCCGCAGGCGGTATTCGAAAGCGGTCGACATGGCGCTTCTCCCTCACCGGCGCAGCTCCGGTGCTCGTGAACTGGTATACTGCTGGCCAATGATACCGCAACACAGAGGGGTTGGCATGGCGCGTCTGCTGCTGAATCTGCGCAATGTGCCCGAGGACGAGCATCTTGAAGTACGGGAGTTGCTCGAGTCGCACGATATTGCGTACTACGAGACCGAACCCAGCCGCTGGATGATCTCTTTCGGGGCCATCTGGCTCCAGGACGAGGATCGCGAGGATGAGGCGCTCTCCCTTCTGGCGGACTACCAGGAGCAGCGCCAGGCCCGCGAGCGTAACCGCTATGAGACGGAAGGCCCTTACCCCCAGAACCCCCTGCGCATACTGGCCGCAGTGGTGGCTATCGGCGTGGTGCTTTACCTGGCTCTGATACCGTTTCTCTCGCTCTGATCCGGGCTGGTCGGGCAGGGCGTTTCGCCGCTACACTGACCTTCCATTCACTCGCAGGAATGCCCACCGATGAACGATATTGAGACGCCGCCTGACAAGACCTGGCCGATGATTGTCTATATTCTTTATCTCGCCAGTTTTCTGAATGGTATTTTCAGCTTCAGCATTACGGCTGTTATTGGTGTGATCATAGCGTACGTGAATGTGACAGACCCCGACGAACGCCTCCGAAGCCACTATCGTTTTCAAATCCGGACCTTCTGGATCGGTCTCCTCTATGCGGTGGTTGGGAGCGTGACAGTACTAATTGGCGTTGGCGTCCTGATCCTGATCTGGGCTGTTGTCTGGTTCATCATCCGCTGCGTAAAGGGCATGGTTGCCCTGAACGAGGGGCGGGCCCACCCCGACCCGGGCAGCTGGCTGTTCGGCTGAAACCGGGATCAGTGTGAGAGCGCCCGGAAATACAGGTGCGCGCTCTTCTTGCTGAAGTTCAGCACTCGTCCTGACTGGAAACGCACCTCGAAGGAGGTGTCGTCCTCGCGCAGAATACCGCCCGCACCAAAGAGCACATGCTCCACTTCCCGCGCATGCCAGACAGGCGACGTGTTGTTGGCATCGGGTTCCGGTGGGTCCGGGCAGTCCAGGTCGATGTCGTGGAGCTTGGCGTAGCGGTGGGCAATGGTTGAGGCCGGCTCTGAAAGCGTGATCTTTCCCCCTGAGTCACGCCCATAGAGGGTGCCGCCAAGCTCGTTGCTGAGCCCGAAGTGGAACTCCGCCACGAAGCGGCTCGGCAGTCGGTCATCGCCTTCTGTTTCACTGCAGGTCAGAAGGTGCAGGCTGTTGATGGCGCGTGTCATGCCCACATAGAGCAGCCGCCGTTCACTCTCCAGAAGCGAGGCCAGGTTCTCGTCGCCCCGGGCGGTGTAGGGGAAGAGTTTCTCCTGCAGGCCGGGGATGACGACCACGGGCCACTCCAGCCCCTTGGTGCGATGGATGGTGGACAGGTGCACCCCGTTCTGTTCCCCGGATCCGGCTCGTGCCTTGAGTTCGCGAAGATGGTTGAGCGCGGTGGCCGCGTCCAGGTCCAGGGTGCTCAGGTAGCGCTGGAAGCCGGTGACGGTGCCGATACGCTCGTCCGCCGTCTCATGGGTCAGCGCCAGGCTGCGTATGCCCTCGAAGAGCTCCGTGGTATTGGCGTACTCCTCGATGATTTTGTGGGCCGGCAGTTGGCTGTTCTCCGCCGCGTCCAGGGCCTCGCCCAGCTTGCGGAGTTTGCGGGCGGGCAGGGGCTTGAGGTTGCTGGTGTCCATGGACTGGAGCACCTTGCCCCAGTCGCAGCTGAACCCGCCCAGCCAGTCCGACATGGCGTTGAGCTCCGGCTCCTTCAGGCCACAATGGGGAAAGCGCATCAGCTGCTGGAAGAGCTGGCGCCGTTCACGGAAGGCGGTCTCGTTGCCCGGCTGGCGGTGTTCGCCGGCGGCCAGGGCCAGCAGGTGCATCAGGCTCTCCATTTCGCGGGTGAAGAGTGCGCCCTTGTGGGCGTCGATCCGGTAGGGGATCTGGCGCGCCAGCAGCTTGAGCTCGATGGGCACGCTCTGGCTCCAGACCCGCACCAGCACCGCGACGTCGCTCAGCGCCTCGCCGGCTTCCATGCGTTCCTGGGCCAGCCTGATGATGGTGTCCGCGTCGTCGCGCACCCGCGTGAGATGCACGTCCGTGTCCGGCGTGTCCGGATGGGAGTGGCAGAGCACGTCCTTGCGGTCATGGTTGTGGGCGATAAGGTGGTTGGCCAGCAGCGCCACCCGGTGGCCGTAGCGGAAGGTGTAGGAGAGGTTGAGGGAGACCGGGTCCGGGAATTCCTCGTGGAAGCGCGACAGGATGAAATCGGGCCGTGCTCCCCGGAATTCATAGATGGTCTGGTCCGGGTCGCCCACAACCGTGACGCGGGCCCGCTCACCGGCGACGTATTTGAGCAGCAGGTGCTGGATCTCGTTGGTGTCCTGGTATTCGTCCACCAGGATGAGGTCCATCTTGTTGCCCACCAGCTGCTGCAGTGGCGGGTTGTTGTGGATGGCGACGACGGGTGCGTGCAGCATGTCCGCGAAGGTGATGCGGCGGTGGTCCCGGCGCCACTGCTCGAAAGCATGGAAGACGTCCAGCAGGTAGCGGTGGCGGTTCTCGAACCCGAGTGACTCGAACACGGTTTCCGGGGGCTCCAGGGTGGTCTTCACCCGGTCGATGAAGGCGGTGGCCGTCTCCACGAATTCCTTCTTGTTGCGCCGCACCTCGTCCTGCAGGTCCTCCGGGGCCAGTTGCTGGGTCAGCAGCCAGGCCTGGTAGTTCACCTCCTGCTCGGTAAGCACCTCCCCCTGGAAGGCCGGCAGATAGCCTTCCTTGATAAAACGCCGATACAGCCGCAGCCCCATGGCATGATAGGTTCGTATTTCCGGGAGCCGGAGGCGGGTACCCTGGCAGAGTTCCTGGAGCTTGCGCTGGAAGTCGGCGCGGGCGCTGCGGTTGAACATCAGGATCAGCATGCGCTCGGGGTCGTGACCCTGCTCGAGCAGGTGACGGATGCGCCAGGCCAGGGTGGTGGTCTTGCCACTGCCGGCCACGGCCGTAATTACGCAGTGCTGGTAGCCCAGAGTGACAATGGCTTTCTGTTCGTCGGTCAGTGACATCATGATCGGTTCGGCTCCCGCAGCGCGCGCCTATTGTAACGGCACAGACAACCAAGAGGGTAAACAATGAGTGAGACGCAGAGTGTGCAGCGCAATGTACTGGGTGAACCCCTGAAAGCCTGCGGCTATGACCCGATGACCGGCTTCTACCGGGACGGGTGCTGCCACGTGGGCAGAGACGACATGGGCGTGCACGCGGTCTGCAGTGAAGTGAGTGAAGCCTTTCTGGAATTCTCCAGCGCCCGGGGCAATGACCTGTCCACACCCAGGCCGGAGGTCGGTTTCGAAGGGCTGAAGCCCGGTGACCGCTGGTGCCTCTGTGCCGCCCGATGGAAGGAAGCCCATGAGGCCGGTTGCGCGCCCCGTGTGGTGCTGCAGGCCACCCATGAGTCCATGCTGGAATACGCCGAGCTGGCGGAGTTAAAGCCCTACGCGGTGGACCTGAACTGAGCATGGATGCAGCGCTGTCCGATTGGCTGGCAAGGGTGCGGGGCTCCCTGACCCGTAGCCGGCATCGGGGGGTGCTGGTGATTGCCGGGCCGTGTGACTGGGGCAGAGATCTGGCTGTGGCTGTGGCGGAAACGATTGCTGGCGAGGGGCTCTGGGTGGGAGAGGAAACCCGGGTTCCGGGGCTTCACCGGTGCAGCGGTTCCGAAGCGCGGCAGTGGCTGGGGCGTGACCTGGAGTTGATTGTCTGGGACAGCCACTGCGGGACGCACCCTTCCGGATTGGGCGCGGTCAGTGGTGCCCTGATGGGCGGTGGCTTGCTGGTCTGGGTGGTGCCCGCGCTGGACGAATGGGCTCAGGGGCCGGACGCGGACTATGACCGACTCCGCCACCACCAGCCGCCCTACCGGTTCCTTGCCCGTTTGGCCCACATTCTGGAGACGGAGGCGGCTCAGCCTCCACACGGCCTTATCACGCTCCAGGCACAACACCTTCCGCCACCCCCTGGGCCGGCCGCAATCACGGAACTGCCCAAAGGACCAACCCCGGACCAGCGAGCCGCCGTGGATGCCATTCTGGCCCTTGCCCGTGAAACGGCGCCGGCACCACGGGTGCTCCGGTCGGATCGGGGCCGGGGTAAGTCCGCCGCGCTCGGGATGGCGGCAAGCCGGTTGGTACAGGAGCTGGGTTGTCGCGTGGGCGTTACGGCCGCACGGCCCTCGGCGCTGGGGAGCTTCTGGGACTTTGTGGCGCCGGAGTGTCGGGATGCGGTGCATTTCCGTGCACCGGATGAATTGTTGCGTAACCCACCGGATCTCGACCTGCTGCTGGTGGACGAGGCGGCCACACTACCGGTGCCCATGCTCGCGGCCCTGGTGGCACGCTGGCCGCGCATGGCCCTGGCCACCACGGTGCACGGTTACGAGGGTACCGGGCGCGGATTTGATCTGCGCTTTCGCGCCATACTGGATCGCGACCACCCGGGCTGGCAGCAGGTTGAGCTGACAACGCCCATTCGCTGGGCTCCGGATGATCCGCTTGAGGCGCTGATGAACCGTCTCCTCTGCCTGGATGCGGATCTCCCCGAACCGGTCGCAGGTGACCGGGAAGCGGTTTACGAACCAATCGACCGGGAACGGCTGCTTGCGGATGAAGTGCTTCTGTCCGGAATCATGGGGCTGCTTGTCAGTGCCCATTACCAGACCTCGCCGGACGACCTGCGCCAGCTCATGGATGACCCGGACACCGAGCTTCATGTGTTGATGGTCGATGGTCAGCCGGCGGCAGTCGCCTGGGTTCTCCATGAAGGCCGACTGGACGAGGCGCTGGCGCGTGAAGTCTGGCTGGGCCGAAGACGGCCCCGTGGCTGCCTGATGGCCCAGTTCCTGGCCTTCCAGGGGGGTGACCCGGACGCGGCTCGCCTGCATTACGCCAGGGTTACCCGAATCGCCGTCCATCCCGCGTATCGTCGCCGTGGCCTCGGTCTTGAGCTCCTGGGTCGGGCGAAAACGAGCGCGGTTGCAGGCGGTGCCGACATGCTCGGTGTGAGCTTCGGTGCCACGCTCGAGCTTATGGATTTCTGGCATGCGGCCGGCTTTCAGCTGATCCGCTTGGGACTCAAGCGGGATGCCGCCAGTGGCACGCACGCGGCCATAATGGGGAAACCGCTGACGGAAGCCGGGGACCGGCTGTGCGAGGCGCAGGGCGTGCGGTTTGCCCAGCATTGGCCCTGGATCCAGTCCTGCTTTGAGCATCTTGAGCCGGCACTGGAACGTCGGCTGCGTACGATCCTGCCAGCGGTTCCGGAGCCCGAGAGCACTGCCCTGACAGAGGCAGACCAGCGCGAACTCTTTGCGTTTGTGCATGGCTTCCGGGAACTGGAACCAACACGCCTGGCCCTGAACCGCCTGTCGGCAGGCAGTGACGGCAAGCAGGATTGTTGGTCTGAACGAGATCGGCGTCTTTGGCAGCGGGCGGTCATCGACGGGGCCGGGTGGGAAACCCTGCGTCGGGAATCCCTGATCGAGGGGCGTCGCCAGGGCCTGAAGCGGCTGCGCGAACTGGCCCTTGAGTGTCTGCCCAAGACCTTCACCCCGGGTTTGTGACTGCTTCGGTTTCATTGTGCATCCAATCCACGAACAATACGCCAAACACGCAAGACTGAGAGCGTCCCCATGAACGCGATAGAACGGTTTGGCCTGAAAAGCCTGCTGCTCGCCGGCATCCTTGGCCTGTCGGCCTGCGGCAGCACGCCCGAGGTGGATCGCAGCCGGATAGAAACCAGTGAACGCACAAACCTGATGGTCGCCGCCGCCAAAGGCAATGTCGACTGGGTCGAGGCGCGGTTGGATAAGGGCGCCCAGGTCAACGCCATGAGCCCGGATGGAACCCCGCTCTTCCTGGCAGCCGCCAATGAGCACGATACCGTGGTCTGGACGCTGCTGCGCCAGGGCGCTGACTCGGACCGGGGCCGGCCGGATGGAACAACGCCCCTGATGGCGGCCGCCAATGCCGGAGAGACGCGCATTGTGGATATGCTGCTTGCCGCCGGGGCGGATATCGAGGCGAAGAATGATAATGGGAACACCGCGCTGAGTTACGCGGTGCTCAACAGCCAGCTGGTGGTCACCAATCGGTTGCTCAGAGCCGGCGCCGATGTGAACGTCGTCAACAAGGCCGGGGAATCACTGCTGATGCGGGTCGTGGCGCGCAACGACCTGCTGTTGGCCGGCGTCATCGTCGATGCGGATGCCAATGTGGGTTACGAGAGCCCGAATGGCCGAACGGCACTGGATATTGCCAGTGCCAATGGCAATCGGGACCTGGTCATGATGCTGCGCAACGCCAGAAACTAACGCCTGCCCGTTACAGATCCCTCAGGGGGTGTTCCCCGTCCGGCCAGGGCGACGTGAAATGGGACTTCACCCAGCCCTTGGGGACGCTCGCCACATCCTTGTGAGTCCAGCGCGGCTCGTTGTCCTTGTCCACCAGGCGGGCGCGCACCCCTTCGAGGAAATCCCGGTGCCGGGTGCAGTGAACCGCCACGGTCAGCTCCATCAGGAAAATGTCGCGCAGATTCTGCTGCAGCCCCCGGTGGAGCTGTTCAAAAACCAGGTGCGCTGACACTGGGCAACCGCTGCGAAGATTATCCTGAGCCTGCCGGAACCAGTCAGTGTCCGCCTCGGCTTCCAGGATCTCATTGACCACGGCCACCACGTCCGAGCCCCGGCAGACGCGGCTGATGAACTGCTCATGGTGCTCCAGCTCGGAGTGCGACAGGTCAAGCGGGTACTGGCCCGAGAAATCGTGCAGGATTTCCTGCAGATAACGGTCATTTGTCGCTTCTGAGTGGGCCCAGTCCTGCTCGCTCAGGCGATCCAGCATTTCCGGGAAAGCATCGTTGGGCACTCCGAAATCCGCTAGACCCACCCGAAGAGCATCCGCGATATTGAGCGTGGCACCGGTCAGCCCCATGAACATGCCGATGCTGCCCGGCAGGCGATTGAGGAAACGGCTGGCGCCCACATCGGGGAAGAAACCAATGCGCGCTTCCGGCATGCCCATCTTCAGGTCCGGCGTGACCAGGCGGTAACGTGAGGCGTTCATCATCCCAAGGCCGCCCCCCATGACGATGCCCTGACCCCAGCACACAATAGGCTTGGGGTGGGTGGCCAGGGTGTAGTCCATGCGGTACTCGGCCGCGAAGAACTGCTCCCCCTCATTCTCGGGGCGGGCCTTGGTTTCCTTCACAACGTCGTGAATGGCACGGACGTCGCCACCGGCGCAGAAGGCTTTCTCTCCGGCGCCACAGAGCACGATCAGCGCAATGTTGTCATCCTCGGCCCAGTCATCCAGCTGCTTCTGGATGGCCCGGACCATGGGCAGGGTCAGGATGTTGAACTTGCGTGGGTTGTTCAGGGTGATGATGCCCATGGCGCGCTCGCGGCAGGGGCGGGTCTCAAACAGTACCGCATCGCTCTGGTTGTCTTGTGGGTTCTCGGCGCCCATTGCGCGCACTCCTTACAGCGTTGGCCTTGCTTGGGGTGTGTTTATCCTACCGGAAAAGGCCGGAACGACAAATCAGCCACCCTCAATAATCCGGTAACAGGGCCGATAGGCCTGGCCCGGGAGTTTCATCCGGTTCTGGTCCACGAAGGCGTTGAGCAGGGTTTCCAGGGGCTCGAGGAAGTCCGGGTCGCCCACGATTTCGAAGGGGCCGTGCGCGTCCACCTGGCGGATGCCGTCGGCCTTGACGTTGCCCGCAACGATGCCACTGAAGGCGCGGCGAAGGTTGGCGGCGAGCTGGTGGGGTTCCTGGTTACGGCTCAGCTCCAGCGCCCGCATGCTCTCGTGGGTGGGTTCGAACGGTTTCTGGAAGACCGGGTCCACCGTCAGCATCCAGTTGAAATAGAAGGCATCGCGGCTTTCCTGCCGGTAACGGCGCACATTTTCCATACCCTCATTCATGGCGCAGGCCACTTCCGTGGGGTCATCAATGATGATGCGGTAGCGGCTGGCCGCCTCGTCGCCCAGGGTGTTGCGGATGAAGTGGTCGATCATCTCGAAGTAGTCCGCGTTCTCCTTCGAGCCACTGAAGATCAGTGGGAACGGCAGGTCGCGGTTTTCCGGGTGCAGCAGCACGCCCAGCAGGTAGAGAATTTCCTCGGCCGTGCCGACGCCGCCCGGGAAGACCACAATGCCATGGCCGGCGCGCAGGAAGGCCTCCAGGCGCTTCTCGATGTCCGGCAGGATTACCAGTTCATTCACGATCGGGTTCGGGGCCTCGGCGGCGATAATGCCGGGTTCCGTGATGCCCAGGTAACGGCCGTTGTCGATGCGCTGCTTGGCGTGGGCGATGGTCGCACCCTTCATGGGCCCCTTCATGGCGCCAGGGCCGCAGCCGGTGCAGATGTTGAGCCCGCGCAGGCCCAGCTCGTGGCCCACATCCTTGGTGTAGTCGTACTCATCGCGGCTGATGGAGTGGCCGCCCCAGCACACGACGATGTCCGGCGGGTTCTGGGGGCGCAGGATGTCCGCGTTGCGCAGCACCTGGAAAACCAGGTTGGTCACGTCGTCGGAGCGCTCCGGGTTGTACCAGTTCGAGGTGGCCAGTATGGAGTTGGCGTAGACGATGTCGCGCAGTACCGAGAACAGGTGCTCGCGGATGCCGCGGATCATGGTGCCGTCCACGAAGGCTTCGGGCGGGGCATTATGCAACTCGATCTTGATGCCCCTGGGCTGCGGCAGCAGGGCCAGGTCGAAGTCGTGGTAGGTCTCGAGGATGGCCTTGCTGTCATCGGTCACGGAGCCGCTGTTGAGTACGGCCAGTGCACACTGGCGGAAGAGGCGGTAGAGACCACCTTCACCATTATCCTTGAGTTGGTTGACCTCCTTGCTGGAGAGAATCTCGAGGCTGCCTTCCGGCGAAACCCGTGCGTGAACGCCCTGTCGGGACATAATGTTTTACCTTTGGTTACTGCATCAGCGATACAATGGAGGAAGTCATGCAATGATGCCATTTAGCCGTTAGAATCGCGCCCTCATTGAGTATAGAGCACCCTTAACGACGACGAGCGCAGTGTTGCCCATGGTCCATTACCTCATCAAGATCTCGCCGGAGATGGCGGTCAAGTCCGATCCTGTGCGCCGCAAGCAGTTGCGGCAGATGCGGCGCAACGTCCGTCGCATCATGCGGCAGCTGGATGAGGGCATTACTGTTCGCCCGGGCTGGGACCGGATCGATGTTTTCGTGCCGGACGGCGACCCGGTGGCGGAGCAGCAGCGTGGGAAAGACAATGGGCCGGATGCGGACCTGGCGGAGAAGGTGATCCACGCCCTGCAGCGCATTCCCGGCACCCAGTTCGTTCTGCTGGTGGACGAGCTGCCCTGGCAGAACTTCGAGGACGCCGCCGAGCGCGTGCGGGAGGTGTATCGGGAACGCCTGGAAGGCCGGACCTTCGTGGTGCGGGTCAAGCGCCGGGGCACCCACGACTTCAGTTCCAACGAGCTGGAACGCTACCTCGGCGCGGACCTGCTCAAAACCACCGGGGCCAAAGGGGTCAACCTGAAGTATCCCGAGGTGCCGGTCAACCTGGAGGTGAAGCGCGGGAATATGGTGGTGGTGCGCCGCCGCTATCCGGGGCAGGGCGGTTTCCCGCTGGGTACCCAGCAGCCGGTGCTGTCATTGATCTCCGGCGGCTTCGACTCCGCCGTGGCCTCCTATCTATCCATCCGCCGTGGCCTGCAGACCCACTTCCTGTTCTTCAACCTGGGCGGCACTGCCCACGAGGCGGGTGTGCGCCAGATGGTCCGTCACCTCTGGGCCAACTATCAGGCTTCCCATCGGGTCTACATGATCTCGGTTCCCTTCGAGGGCGTGGTGGGCGAGCTGATGCGGCGAGTGGACCATGCCTACCGGGGCGTGGTGCTCAAGCGCATGATGCTGCGGGCGGCCGAGCAGATCTCCGAGGACATGGGCATTACGGGGCTGGTAACCGGGGAGAGCATTTCCCAGGTCTCCAGCCAGACGCCCATCAACCTGAGCCTGATCGACAAGGCTACGGACCTGCTGGTGATGCGCCCGCTGGTGTTCATGAACAAGGAAGAGATCATCAACATCGCCGCTGACATTGGCGCCTACGAGATGGCAGCGAACATGCCGGAGTACTGCGGCGTGATTTCCGATCGGCCCACGACGAAAGCCAACCGTAAGCGGCTGGAGCGGGACGAGTCCTTCTTTGACGATCAGGTTCTGGCCGATGCCGTTGCCAATCGCACCGCCATGCCGGTGGACCAGATCTTCCAGTCCGAGGTGGGTATTGATCAGGTGGCCCGTGTAAGCACGCCGGATGTGGGTGACGTGGTCATCGATATCCGCCATCCGGACGAGGGAGAGGACACGCCGCTGGATCTCACCAATAACGAGATCATCCGGATTCCCTTCTACGAACTCAACAGCCGCTTTGCGGAGCTACCCGCCGGCCGCCGTTACCTGCTTTTCTGCGACTACGGCACCATGAGTGCCCTCCACGCCGATCACCTGAGAGCGGAAGGGCACGAGAATGTCGTCGTCTACGAGCCCAACGGCTGAGGTTCCGGCCTGTTTCGGGTGCTTGAGCGGTAAAAGGCTGTATGGATACGCAGTAACGCCGTGCCCTGTTATACTGCTTTTCGCTTTCAGACACCGGAATATAAGGTCACGCGGCATGGATGTATCCCCCATCCTCGATCCCCTCAACGACGCCCAGCGCGAGGCCGTCACCGCGCCGGACAGCCATGTGCTGGTGCTCGCCGGTGCCGGCAGTGGCAAGACGCGGGTGCTGGTGCACCGCATCGCCTGGCTGATCCAGGTGGAGCAGGTGCCGGCATCGAGCATCCTGGCCGTGACCTTCACCAACAAGGCCGCCCGGGAGATGCGCGGGCGCATCGAGCAGATGCTCAACATCTCCACCCGTGGCATGTGGGTCGGCACTTTCCACGGTCTGGCACACCGGCTGCTGCGCGCCCACTATACTGATGCCGGCCTGCCCGAGAACTTCCAGGTGCTGGACGCGGACGACCAGTTGCGCCTGATCAAGCGCGTGATGCGCGAACTCCAGGTCGACGAGAGCCGCTGGCCGCCCAAGCAGGTGCAGTGGTTCATCAATTCGAGCAAAGATGAAGGCCTGCGCCCGGACTACATCGAGGACCATGGGGACGTGTTCACCACCACCATGATCAACCTCTACCGGGAGTACCAGAAACAGTGCAAACGCAGTGGGCTGGTGGACTTCGGGGAACTGCTGCTGCGCTCCCACGAGCTGTGGCTGGAAAAACCCGAGCTGCGCGGCCACTACCAGAGCCGTTTTCGCCATATGCTGGTGGACGAGTTCCAGGACACCAACGCCGTGCAGTACGCCTGGCTGCGGGTGCTCAGCGGTGACCGGGTGCCGATGACGATTGTGGGCGACGACGACCAGTCCATCTACGGCTGGCGCGGGGCGCGCATCGAGAACATCCAGCAGTTCCAGCAGGATTTCGGCAGCAGCCGGCTGGTGCGCCTTGAACAGAACTACCGCTCCACCCAGACGATTCTGTCCGCCGCCAACGCCGTGATCGAGAACAACCAGGGCCGGCTGGGCAAGGAACTCTGGACCGACGGCGAGACCGGCGAGCCCATCGACCTCTATTCCGCCTTCAACGAGCTGGATGAGGCCAACTACATCGCCGATACCATCAGCTCCTGGTCCGAGCAGGGCAACGCGCGCTCCGAATGTGCCATCCTCTACCGCTCCAACGCCCAGTCACGGGTGCTGGAGGAGTCGCTGCTGCGCCAGGACATTCCGTACCGCGTCTACGGTGGCCTGCGCTTCTACGACCGCCAGGAAATCCGCAACGCCCTGGCCTACATGCGCCTGGTCAACTACCGCCACGACGACGCCGCCTTCGAGCGCGTGGTGAACCTGCCCACCCGGGGCGTCGGCGCCAAGGCGCTCGAGACCGTGCGCGAAGCCGCCCGGCGCGAAGGTGTCTCCCTCTGGCAAGCCACCGTAAACCTGCTCCAGCACGAACTGCTCAAGGGCAAGGCCCGCACTGGCCTGAAGAGCTTCGTGGAGCTGATTGAACAGATCGCCGACAACCACGAGAACCTCCCCCTCCACACCCTGGCCGAACGCGCCGTCCGCGACACCGGCCTGCGCGACTACCACGCCCGTGAAAAAGGCGAGAAAGGCCAGGCCCGGGTCGAGAACCTGGATGAACTGGTGGGGGCTACCCGCGAGTTCCGCGTGGAAGACGACCAGAACCCACTGAGCGAGTTCGTGGCCCGCGCCGCCATGGACGCCGGTGAATCCCAGGCGGAAGAAGACGAAGACAGCGTTCAGCTGATGACCCTGCACTCCGCCAAGGGCCTGGAATTCCCCATGGTGTTTCTCGCCGGCATGGAGGAAGGGCTCTTCCCCCACAGCATGTCCGCCGAGGAACCCGGACGCATGGAAGAAGAGCGGCGCCTGGCCTACGTGGGCATGACCCGTGCCATGCAGAAGCTGGTGCTGACTTTCGCCGAGTCCCGCAAGCTCTACGGTCAGGAACGCTTCAACGCACCGTCACGCTTCATCCGCGAGATTCCCGACGAACACCTGCGCGAGGTACGCCTGCGCAACACCGTCTCCCGGCCCGCCATGTTCAGCAGCGCCGGCTCGGCTGCCACCAGCAGCGACACCGACAGCGGCTTCCAGCTTGGCCAGCGCGTGATCCACCCCAAGTTCGGGGAAGGGGTGGTCATGAACGCCGAGGGTGCGGGCGCCCATGCCCGGGTGCAGGTGAACTTCTCCGATGGCGCCAAGTGGCTGGTGCTGGCCTATGCGTCGCTGGAGCGGGCCTGAGGCACGGGTGTTGAGCTGCCCAACCCGCGCCGAATCCGCCCCAGCAGGTCCGGCGCTTTGGCGTCCCGCCGCTTGCGGATGGCATTGATGGCCTTCTGGCAGGCGTCATACCCCTTCTGGAAAAGCGCTTCGCTCTGGTCCGCATTGGTACGATCGTAGTCCGCCAGATCCAGTGAGAGCACGTAATCCGCCTCGGCCAACTGGGTTTGTGTGTGGCTGTCGATGGCGATGTCGAAGGCCGTGAGTAACGCGTCGAATATCCCGTCCGGCTCACGCCGGCGCTTGCTGCCGTTCAGGTCAATCCCCATCACGAAATCCACGCCCCAGCGTTTCAAAGGCGAGATCGGCACGTTCTCAACCAATCCCCCATCAACCAACAACTGGTTATCGTGCTCGATGGGACTGTACAGGCCCGGGACGCAGGCGCTGGTCATCGCGGCCGTGGCCACATCACCCTGGTCCAGTATCACTTTTTCCCGGGAGGCAAGGTCCGTGGCGATAAAGGCCATGGGAAAAGGCGCCTCGGAGAAATCCCAATCCCCAATGTGGCTGCGCACGAAATCGCCCATGGCGGAATTGTTCATGATGCCGTACCGGGACCAGCCAAAACTGGATAAATGCCACCAATCCAGCCCCGAACAGGCATCCCGGATGGCCTCTGGCGAATGGCCAAAGGCATAGAGCGAGGCCATGATGGCGCCAATGCTGGTACCCGTGAGATGGGTTGGATGGAGCCCGTGCTCGCCAAGCGCCTTAAGCACCCCGAGGTGCGCAATACCAAAAACCGCACCACCGCCCAGGGCAAGACCAAAGGTAGGTTCGCGGTTGGTAAAGGGCAGTTCAAATCGGGCCATGGGCTTGATTCCTGATGCGGTTAGGTGTGAAAAGCTTCCCATTGTCAGCAAAAGACGGACGTTTTGCCACCCTGGATTGGCGGCGCGGTTCTGACCACGCTAGGCTGAGGTAACGGTGACTAAAGTCCGCCGGGCGGTAGCGTGCCTGGAAGGTCCAGCTCAGCCGAGCGGACTGGAAACGCCAGCTCGCCAATAAGGCGCATGGCTTCGTCACGAGTAAGCGCTACGGGAAGGCGCGGTGGCCGTTTAGCCCGGGTGGTATCACTGATGTCACCAACGGGGATGCCAAGAACCTTATTGTAGAGGAAGACGAGCGCGTTCAGGGCCTGATTCTGGGTAGCGGCCGCAACATTGCGTTCAACGGCCAATCAGGTCAGGAACTCCTGGATCTCTTTGGCGCCCATTTCCTGGGGGTGGCGAACGCCGTGGAAGCGTATGTAGAAGCGAATCCATTACCAACAGGACTTCTCCGTCCGGATGCTGTAGCGGTTGAGCCGAATGACTCTGCGAACCTGGTCGCGCAGGCGGAGATGGGTGCTTCCTGTTGATGGCATTTGGCGCTCTTTGCCGATAACTGGGCATAAATCCAGTTTTATTGAAAGAACAAAACCGAGAAGTCAAACGATTACACAGCATGACGCCGGATTCTGCGCTAAGGTACTATTCAATAAAGGGTTTGCGTCGCGACATCTCCAGGGGAAAGCTGCCGCTATACCGAATTCACGAATATTGATATCGCTGAATTCCAGCGATTATCTGTTAGGAAAGTATGAGGAAGAAACAACCTCAAACAAAGATCGATGCATTATTGTCAGAGTACTCTGCGCTGGATAGAGATATTCGTGCTTTAACCATACTACTTGTGGGCATGATATTCATGGCCGCTATGTTCACGGCTTGGAATATCGTCAAATCAGATGCCGAAGCTACTTGGCGTACAGCCCAGATCGTAGGTGTTCTCGTTTCTGCCCTCATTATTTCGAAAACTGCATCTCGTCATATCTGCCACGCGGAGGTTGTTAGGAAAGATGAGTCAGATATCTCTGTGGTGCAACGGACACACCAGGCTCTGGCGGTCATAGCAGACCTCCGTCAAAGAGTTTTATACGTAAAAGATTTTCTTCAAAACAGTGACAAGCCTCTAATCGCGTTATCCAGAAACGTAAAGTCAATCGAGACACACTACCAGTTTTTTTATAATCGAGCTATATATGAGCTGTTGTCTCCAAATGCGGTCGAGATCATTGGAAGTATGTCAGGCACTGTTTTTGGGCTATGCACACTCGCTGAAGCATTGGAGCACGACCACGGCTTGACCGCTTCTGTGTCCTATTCCAAAGCAATGCATAATAACAGCGGCATGCAAGAATCCATTGATTCGCTGTTGAATGAGATTGAGTCTCTCGACGGGGAAATACGGGAAATCAGAGGGTCTATAGGTCGTTGATTATAGAATTAAACGTCCTAATAGCTGTTAGGCAGTGTAATCCGCATCGATCATTGTCATGAGGCAGGCGAGAAAAGATCATGGAAACAAAGAAATTTTTAACGACAGAAAAGGTATTAGAGTACTTGGAGCATGAAGTGCATAATGCCGCGAATGCGCTCGGAGTTCTGAGCATCGATTCGCAGGTATGGGAAGACGAAAGCAATCCACGGGACGGGTTCCTAGGCTATGCAATGCAGGAGGAGACCGGCTGGCAAAGCTTTCCTCTAGATAACGCGAGCGCCGCTGAAACACAAGAAACGCGAATTCTTGTGATGGAGTTTCTGGGACTAATGGACCAAGTACGGTACTCCTTAGGAATTACTCAGCTTTACGCGAACACCAAGAGCGACTCATTTCTTCCAGAAGAGTCGGAATTCTTCTGGATGCATTACAATAACGCATCAATTACGTGCGGTATCGCATCGGACAGAATTAGGGATTTCGCGGTCATTGGCATACTTGAAAAGAGCCGCCGAAGTTACGAAAAGAAGTGGTATGTCGATCCCTTCAAAGACAGTGAAAAACACCTTCAGGAACTTTGCGTCATGAAAGAGTTAGGCGGAATCACTGACCAGCTTGTTCACGAGTACGCCGAAGAAATCAAGATCCTCCCGAAGAATGCGGAGGAAATTGCCTTACTTAGAAAGAATAGAAATCGAATCATACATGATTGGTCTACGAAAGGTGCAAAAGACCTTAAGCACCGCGAAGAACGATTTAAAAATCACCCGGAAGTACCTTCAGCGAAAGAAATTGAGAGCAGGGTACTTGAGGAAAGGGCGCGCATAATGACGAGTCTGAGTCAAAGTATGGACGAGCTGAAGCATTGGTACGATCTCCTGGTAAAGGTAGGCGACTTGGTTTTTCAAGCTGAGCACATGATCAGAAAGTGGAAGGACATCCATCAAGCCTAAAGCCTAACAAGCGGCTCGGCCCGCGACCGGCCTTAACGTTAGGCTTAAAAGGAAAAATCATGAAATATTTCATTTTTGGAATCTTGGCCATCTCTACTGCTTTACCTGCACACGCCGACTTGGCGGATGAATTAGATGACTTGGTGGGTTATACAATCATTGCTAGTAAAACGGTAGATAGTTGGTATGACGATGATGAGAAAGACGATTCCTTTAATGGATGCAGTCACGGGCGAGTAATAATATTCACTGACAACACCACACTTACGTGTGCTGAATACGGGTATCAATATGCTTACCGACCAACAGCAATAATTCTGGGAAAGGAAATTACCTATCAAGGTAAGTCGATCTATGATTTTAAAATGATTGTGGAAGATGAAGTTTATGATATGCGCAGGTAAGCCTAACAAGTGCATGCACTCGGAAAAACCAGTCGCTGCGCGCCTGTTTTCCCGGTGATGCAGGCGTTATGCATTCAAGCGACACACCCTGTCGTCCTTTTAGTGTAGCTTCAGGAAAAAGACCAAAAGGAATCGATATGTCGAATTTTGATCAGGATTTTGAAAGCACTCGCTTGGTTATGCTTGCACAGCAGCATCCTGATATTGTGAAGGCTACAGGCGAGGTAGTTTTCTGTGCTGAAGATGAAGAAGATCGTCTAAGCGGCGCCTCTTGGACGCTTGAAGATGATTTGTTCGATCAAGTAAACAAATCAGGTTTCAAGCTCCATATGATGGAGTTGCTTGACAACTTCATTCAATACCGTGGTCAATATAATGAATTGCCAAAGAAAGAAGGTGTTGTTCGTTTTGGCGGTGGTGAAATTAGTATTGAATGGTTGCCGGATGGATCCACACACATTTCAAATAAATGATTTTTTGGCAATACTGTTTTATTTTGAATTAATTTTTCTGGAAAACATATCAATTTTAAATGCGTGTGAATCCTTTAATAAAATTAATAAATGGTTATTCTTATGGAAGTTAAGGTAGAAGATGTAACGCGCATTATTGACTCGGTGGGAGAGTCGGCAATCGCACGTAAAAAATTGCTTGATTCTGAATATAGAAATGCAGTAGGTGATAACTTTGATATTCCTTTGAAGTGGTATCGGACTAGAAAAAATTCTGACCTTAAAGATGCTCTGACCCTAGAGGGAATTAGAAGAGGGTTTAGTATTAGAGCAGAAAAGGTTATGGGTGCTCTTCCCGAATACTGTGAGGTAAAAGATCAAATTAATTTTAATCGGTTTGATTTGAGTTGGGAAAAGGTCAGAGGATCGAGAGATTTTTCTCTGGCTGTTGAGATTGAAATGGATATTAATGTTGATAGTATAATTAGGGACTTTTCAAAGCTTAAAAAAAATAAAAGTGATTGCCTAAAGGTTATGATTTGTCAGGCTAGGAATGAATTCGAATTAAAGCAAATTAAAGATTCAGCTGAAGCAGCCCTATCAGGGGAGGCGTTGGTCTCAGGTAGCTATTTGCTCTCCGTTTGGACTTGGTCTCGTGGTGGGTTTCTTCACTTTGCTCTATAAATCGCATAACCAAAGCAGGCATGGCGACACCCTTTACATTGCGCCTTCGGCTTCATTTCAAGGGCGCGCATGCTGCGAGCGTTAGGCACTACATAATATGTCCATGCGTAAAGCTCGTTTAATTATTGCGGTGGTAGGCGTAGTCCTACCTTATTTGGCGCGAGTGCCTCGAGGCTCCGAGTGGTTGGGGCAGTATACGGATACCGGATTTGGTGGCTGGCTGTTTTTTGGTGCTTTAAATGCGATAGCGTGGGGTTGCATCCTCGCTTTAAGCTTCAAGTATGAGCGGCCTGTTTCGTTGTTGGCGCCATGCATACTTGGTTTTGGCTTCTTGGTATGGGCGCATGGCACATTAGACTTGAGTGCCAACCCAAACGCGGCTATCGCACTGGTCATTATGCCAGTCTATGCGCTTGTGCCGATCGCAGTCGGCGGCATATTTGGTTACATCGTGGATCGCATGCTGCGGCGCAAAAAATTGCCTAACCAGTAGGTGCAGTTCGTTCCGGGCCTGACGGCCCTCCACCGGACGCCCTTTTCTCCGCTTCGCTGCAAAAAGGTCGCCGCTGAACAATGGCGTTATGCAGAAATGAAACCGAGCATGGTTCGGAGAATCTTGTGTGAGTGATTTAGTGGAGCGGTTGCAGGAGCTGGTTGAGGCGGGTGAGGTTCGGATCTCGGAGCACGGATACGACGAGCTGGCAGATGATGGGGTTACGGCTCGTGAAGCGGTTACCGGGGTGTTTGAGGCAATAGTAGTAGAGGACTATCCGAATTATCCGAAGGGACCAAGCGTGCTACTGTTACAGAAGGATAGAGGTGGTGCTCCGATCCATGTCGTATGGGGAATTCCCAAAGGATATGACAAGCCCGCCGTTTTGGTTACCGCATATAGGCCGAATCCGGCTCGGTGGGATGAGAATTTCATGAGGAGGACGTAGTCATGGCGCAGCGGCTTAAGACCAAGTATGTGCACGAAGGCAAGTATGTTGCCGAGGTAGAAGTATCGCTGATTGAAGACGATGCCCAGTGGTCCCCCTACTTGAGCATCGACGATGCGTATAAGCTCGACGATGTACGTGATGCCCTTCGCGAAGGCGATCTCGATGCAGCTGCGCGGTATGGGCGAATTTACGAGATGCGTCCAGTCGCCTCCCAGTAACTGCATAACTTGGCGCTCGAAGCGACGCTCGCAAAGCTCGCGTGCCTCAGCTTTCCGTTATGCCTTAAAGCAGATGCCCCTCAAGAAACATGCGTTTGTGTAGGATGCGGATAATTTCAACAATACCCTCTGTGGCGAGCCGATAAAGTATAATGTGGCTTTCCTGAGGGTACTGCCGGTAGCATGGACTTATCTCATCGCAGGCTTGCCCCAGATTTGGATTTTCACCCAGAAGGTGGAAGCATTGATCGAACTGAAGAATATAGTGGTTTCGTTGATCTCGACCCCATTCACGCTCCGTGTATAGGGCAATAGATTTGAGGTCAGCTTTGGCCTTCCTGGAAAGCTTAAAATTCGACATCAGCGCCCTTCGTTGTCCAATTCACGAATAAACGAGTCATAGGAGTAGTCTTCGAAACCACTGTCCTCGCCTTCCTTGAGAAGTTTACGAAGTGTAGTCAGGCGGGTTTCAGACTCTTCAAGCAGGCGCAATGCGGCACGAACGACCTCGCTGGTTGAGCTGTATCGGCCATTTTTGAGTTGTTCTGCAATGAACGCATCAAAATGTTGGCCTAGGGTGATGCTGGTGTTCTTTTGCATGATGCCACCTCATTAGTACCAATATTTGGTATATTTTGGTCCAGGTGGCATAACAATGCAATCCACGCGACAAGCGCGTGATTGCTGGCGTTATGCCAATCTCTGCTGCACCGCCTTGCCATAGTGACGCTTGACGTTATTAACGCGATGCGTCACTATTAAGTCATGATCATCTCGTTCAAGTGTAGGGATACCGAAAAACTAGCCAGCGGGCGTCGCGTTAAGCGCTTTGTGAATTTTGAGCGGGTTGCGCTGAGGAAGCTCCGTCAGCTTCAACTCGCAAACCAGCTGGAGGACCTTAAAGTACCGCCCGGCAATAGGTTGGAAGCATTGAGTGGTGATCGTCGAGGCCAGTACAGCATCCGGATTAACCAGCAATTTCGGCTGTGCTTCCGGTGGACGAAGGCTGGCGCGGAAGATGTCGAAATCGTTGATTACCATTAGGGGGTAACTTATGCGCGATATTGATCCTGTAACGCCTGGCGAGTTGCTGAAGGAAGAGTTTCTTGAGCCTATGGGGATCTCTCAGTATCGCCTTGCTAAAGAAATTGGAGTACCGGCTCAGCGTATTGGGCAGATCATTGCCGGGAAGCGCTCTGTAACCGCCGATACGGATCTGCGTCTCTGTCGTTTCTTTGGGCTATCCAATGGCTATTGGCTTCGGGCGCAAGCTGCTTACGATACTGAGGTGACTGAAGATGCTCTGGCCGATCAGCTGAGCAATATTCGGCCCTGGAATTCGGGCTCCCCCGCAGATCGCAGGGCATAACCAGTCGCGTCACGCGGACGCGCTAAAGCGCGCCGGTGCGCTTTGCCGTTTTGCACTATGAAAGTAATCGACTCCGAACCGATGCCTGCCGGTGGTTGGCGTCTCCTGCATATGGATGCCTTCGCGATCGACCTGGATCGGGATGTCATCTGTAGGCGGTTTGCCGCCGCCATCTTCTTCCCGAACCACCAGTTCCCGAATCATGCCGTGGGAGATATGGATCATGCTATCGGCGTTTTTGACCCAGCATTCCAGAGCATAGCGCCCCGGTGGCAGGTAGATCGTATTGCCGGCCTGTCGGCCGGGAGAGAGAAGGCCCCGGGCATGCCGATAGTCCAGCTCGCCCGACCAGGCCGGCCACTCCTGTGGCCGGAATAAGGGGCTGCTGGACAGGAAAGCCGGCTATCAGCCGCGGCCGTGCATTCCAGCGATCTCGCTGATATCGATGCCGTGATCGGCCGGATTCCGGACGCCCAGGATGCGCCAGCGGTTCGTGTCCACGCCTTCCACGAGCGACGCCAGGTTGACCAGAGGCTGGCCGGTATAGGGCTCACCGTCGGCATCCCGAAGCATCATGATGACCGGGCTCAGGCGCGTTTCCGGGGTATGGGATACCACGGCCGCCAGAGCGCCGCTGGTCAGTTCTACCAGGCTGCCCACCGGGTAGATGCCGATGCAGCGCATGAGCTGCTCAACCAAGTCGCCGCCGAAGTCGGTGGCGGCCTTCTTGCGCAGCTGGCTGAGTGCCTCGTGGGGAGGCAAGGGCTTGTCAACATACGGGCGCGGGCTGGTCAGCGCATCGTAGGCATCCACCAGTGACACGAGCAGGACTTCCTGCGGGATCTCTTCGCC